>ENA-UOIW01000007-UOIW01000007.1-human-gut-metagenome-genome-assembly--contig:-P58-NODE-7-length-199271-cov-106.743193_pt1 | contig 199271 bp, 171 predicted proteins | sample MGYA00242334_ERZ723881 | MGnify/ENA metagenome assembly ERZ723881 | reverse complement strand
AAGCAAAGAACACAGCTTTTGCTGTGTTCTCGCGTGGTCTGGGTGAGAAGATTTGTAAGGAGCAGGGCGACGGAAGAGCGAACGCGAACGAGAGTGGTAACGAGAGACGAAGGCAATCTGCTTTTCAGACAAACAGCGGAGCGAAAATCAGCGTGAAGAGTGTCAAGGGCGGTGCGTCGGGGGAGTGCGCGTGAGCGTCACGTGTGGTCATTGCTTCTCACCCCCGACAAAGCAAAGAACACAGCTTTTGCTGTGTTCTCGCGTGGTCTGGGTGAGAAGATTTGAACTTCCGGCCTCTTGAACCCCATTCAAGCGCGCTACCAAGCTGCGCCACACCCAGTCGTTTAACTTTGATTGCCGGATTATTATATAACAGCCGTGCAAAATTTGCAACAAATTACGCTACTCTTTTTCTTTTTCTTTTTTGCGTGCCTGCCACGTTATGACGAATATCACAACGCCCGTCACCGCCACCGCACAGCAGAGCACAATGGACACAATCTGAACCGTTGTCAGCCCTTCGAGTTCCACGTCCGATTTTGCGGCATATCCCACCGTCCCTTCGACGGACACCAGCCAATACTCGCCGCTTTCGTCGAGGATTTCCATTCTCGTTCCGTCAACGACTTCCAGGACGGGCGCAGAGGAAGAGTCGGGCAGGGAATAAATGCCGACAAGCCCGCCTGCGCGGTCTGCGGAAGCCCTGCCGAACACCTGCTTGCGTTCGGGCACGGGTTCGACGTATTCGGTGACGGAGTCGGCGGGGGCAAAGTACGTCGCGCCGCCGTAGCTTATTCTGACCCAGGCGCCGTTGTCGAGGGCTGCGGCGTCGTCGGTCACCGTGACCAATGCGTCGCTCTCGAATGTCAGCGTTTCGTCCGCGGCTGGGTGGGTGCGGAGCGCAGTACCCGCGGCAAGAGTGTATGTGCCGCCTATCGGTGAGGGTGAAACGGGGGACAGGGCGTCGTTTTCGATATAACCCGTTCTGCCGCCGAAATAGACGTATGTGTAGCCTTCCTGTGCGGATATATCGTCGTAGCACAGCACCACCGTGCCTGCGGGGGCGGAGTACATAGTGTCGAAGCGTCCCGGCTCGTCAAAGAGGTATGTATCGCGGGAGAGCGCGGCAAAGGACAGCGTTTCCGCCTCGTCGGGGTCGGGGTCGGGCACGGGAGTGTAGGACGACTCGTCCGTCGCTCCGACTTCCGCAGAAGCTATGAAGCAGGCGGAGGACGCGAACACAGCACGGCTGCCGTCAAGCACGAATGCGACGGGAGAAGCGGTGTAGAGCGAATGTCCGAGGTCGAACTCCGCACTCACGGCGACAGCAGAAAGCTGGTTGGAGAATTTGACTATCTTGTTTTCGTCGCGGTAAGAAACGAACAGATTGCCCGCATAGTCGGCGGCAATGTCCGTCGCGCCCGAAAAAGAGTATTCCCTGAACGGAATGAGCTCCGAAAGAGAAACTCCCGCAGCGGAGAGGGTGTACAGCCCCGCGTCCGTCATAATGTAGACGACGTCGTTGCGCGCGCCCGCAAGCGCAATGCCGTTTTCGACGGACATAATGCGGCGTATGGAGCCGGGCGGGGAATATATGTAAAGGTTTGCGTTCGTCAGTATGACGAGTCCGTTCCCTGCGCAGACGATATCGACAACGGTTTCTCCCTCGGGGACTCCGCAGTACACCACAGCCGCGAGGGTGCCGTCGGCGGAGGGCATAATGCGGTAGACTTCGGTCCGCGTCGCGGCATAGGTCACGTCCTGCGAAGTCGATGCAAGCGCCACGGGGGCGTCGGGCACAGCGACATAGCGGACGGAATTTTCGCCGAACACCGCAACGCGCGAATTCCCGCCGTCGGCGACGATGAGCCCCGCGGAAGTGATGAGAACGTCTGCGGGGGAGTCGAACTGTCCTTCGCCCGACCCGTTCATCGAAAGGGTCCGCGTGAGCGTCACGCTTTGAGCGGGAAGGTCAACCGAATAGACGTCCACGCCGCCCGACGCGTTGATGACGTAAAGATTGTTGCCGCCTGCGGCAAAGACAGTTTCTTCCGAAGCGGCAATGCCCGTGGAAAACAGCGCTTCGCCGTCGTTGCGGTTGACGGCAAGAATGCCGCTTTCCGTCGCCGTGAAAAGAGTTTCGTTTGCCATAGCGACGGAGTAGGGATAAACCGCGGTATCGTTTTTGTCGGCAAACGCTTCGTCGAGATTGAGGACATAGTATCCGCGCACGCCGTATTCGGCGGCGTAGATGTACAGGCACATATCTTCCGCGGTAAATATATTCTGTCCGCTGAGGGCGGCGCTGTGGGTGATGTCTTCGCGGATTACGGAAAAATCGGAAGAGGAGTAAACGCTGAGAGAAGTGGCGTATTTGATGTAAAACCTGCTGTCGTCCGCGGCGATGTAAGACACGTTCTGCGGGTCCTTGATGCCGTCGGCGGGCGACACGGCAGCATCCTGCGACGCTATATCGACGCAGGCAAACTGCTGTACGCTTCCGTACGAGAAGAGCAGAACGCTTCCGGACAGCCACATACCGCCGATGTCCTCATATGCGCTCACGTCGATATGAGAGGACAGGGCAAAGTCGTGCGAAGCGACGAGAATGTTTCCCGATGCGGCGTCGTAGACGGCAAGGTAAGTGTCGTTTGCGGCAAGCAAAGTTGCGTCGGTGACAGGAAAATAGCCGTCTTCGGGAAGCAGAATGTCAAAATCCGTCTGTTCGGCGTGCGCCACGGACGGGGATGCCGCCGCGAGCACCGCAGTCAACAGAACCAACGCGCATATGAAAACACACACGAGCGGAAAAATTGCGGCAGGTTTCGACAGAGATTTCATACGGATATTATATCCAAAAGCAAAAGTTACGTCAACACTATTACTATTTGTTGAAATATAAGGCAAATTATGGTAAAATCACAGACAAGGTAACAAAATGGCTAACAGGAAATTTCATTACAACGACAGGAAATCCGACGGCGGCAATGCGGAAGGACGACAGTCCGCTCCCGTCCGTCAGAACGGGCGCAGAAAGCAGAATGCGGCAGCGCGCGGCGCGGCAGCGGCAAGAAAAGCCGCGGTCGATGCGGCGGTGGCGGGACGCTATCCCGCAGAAAAACTCGCCCTTCCCATTGCGGGAATCGGGGTTGCGGACGAACTCGTCGGGCTGCTTTCCGTCAACGGCATAAGGACGGCGGGCGACCTTGTCTGCCGCACGGAAAGAGAGATGTACAAGGTGCAGGGGTTCAACAAGAAAATGCTGCTTGCCTTAAAACGCGCCTTGTCCGCGGTCGGGATGGAATTCTATGCGGACGCCGCTCCCGACAAAGCCGCGAAGAGTACGGGCGACAGCCCTGCACAGCGCAGGAAGGAACAGCCCGAAAAACCGCAGCGCACACCCGCCGCACAGCAGCGCAGGGAAAGGGAGGAGCGTCCGAAAAAACTTACCGAGCCGCTGCCTTTTACGGAGTGGAGAAAAATCCAGAAAGGCGGGAAATGGGGTTTTTACGACGGTTTCAAGACGGTAATCCCCGCAATGTACGACGAAGTGTTCTTTTTCAAGGACGGGCTTGCCGCGGCGGAACTCGACGAAAAGTGCGGTTATATCAATCCCGAAAACGAAGTGGTCATCCCTTTCGATTACGAAACGGCAATGAGCTTTTCGGAAGGGTATGCCAGCGTGGTGAAAGGCGGCAAGTGCGGCTACATCAACAAGGACAACGAAGTGGTGATACCTTTCGTTTACGACGCGGCGACGCCGTTCGAGGGCGGAGAGGCGAAAGTGAAAAAGGACGGACGCTGGGGCACGATACTCCCCGACGGTTCCGTGAAGTGGATTTGAAATGTTCTGCGTGACAAAACGCAGCCGAAGAGTATTTTGCATTGCCGTCGTGATACTGCTCACGGCGGCGTTTGCCTTTTTATGCGTGCCGTGCACGGCGGAGGCCTTCTCTGCCTCCCTCCCTTCCGGATATTACGACGTGGCGGGAGCGCAAGGCGACTGGTATTTCGGTGAGGATTATCTCGACATCGAAGGCGCGGCGGAGCTTGTCGCGCAGCTTCGCGCCGAATACGACTTTTCCGCGCAGGAAAGCGACCCTGTCGTAATTGCGGTGATAGACACCGGACTGAACGCGGAAAACGAGCTGTTCGGACAGACGGAAAACGGCACGGACGTATTCTTCCGCGACAGCGAGGGCAACGTGGTGTGTTACAACGCGCTTACGGGGGCGTCGGGGGCGCTGTCCGACGTGTCCGACGGCGCAACGGGAGATTATCACGGCACGCACGTTGCGGGAATATTGGCGCTGCTTATCCGCGCGCTGGGGCTTGACGACGTGATAAAGATAATGCCGATTAAGGCGGGCACGCGTTCGGGCAGCGGAAACAGTTTTTCGGAGAGGAACGTGGAGCGCGCCGTCGACTTCGCGCTGGAAAACGGCGCCGACGTGGTCAATATGTCGCTTGGGATAAGCGAAAGCAAAAACGGCAGCGACGCGTGGAAAGATATCGTCACGTCCGACGATTCCGAAAAGGCGGTGTTCGTGGCAGCGGCGGGAAATTACTCGGACAGCTCCGAAAGCGACGCGTTTTATCCCGCGGCGAGCGAAAACGTGATAGGAGTGATGAATTATTCCCACGGCGCGGTCGGCGCGGAAATGTATGCAAGCTCCAATTACGGCTCTCTTTACGACGTGTGCGCGCCGGGGACTTCCGTGATTTCCGCCGACGGTGCAACGGGCGGATACAAGCAGCTGACGGGCACGAGTATGGCCTCTCCGATAGCGGCGTTTGCCGTCGCTCTGCTTCGGGTGAGATGCGAAGTGCAGGGCACGGAAGCGACCGCGGAGCAACTCAGAGAAATGTTCCTGCTGACATTCCGCGATACGGCGGATTACCGCGGCGAAGATTATCCTTTGCTCTCGCTTGCGGGAGTGCTGGAAGCGGACTTCGCTTTCGACGGGGAAGGGAACTGCTATCTTGCTTCCGCCGCATCCGACGGCATCGTGTTTCCGACGCAGTCCGTGACTTTGGGGCGCGGGAGAGAGGTGACTTTTTCCTCGTCGTCGGAGTACACGGACACGGGGGCGACTTACGTCTGGTCCTATTCCGCGGACGGTGTGAATATGTCGGCGGAAGGACAGGAGGTGACAGTCGTGATGGATGTAAGCGAAAAGGAAGACATTGCGGTCACCCTGCGCATTTACGCGCCGGACGGGACGCTGCTTGCCACGCGAGTTGGCTATCTCGCTACGGAATACCTGGTGCCTACGGCGGCGAACTCTTTGCTCACGATGTCGTTACGTGCGGACGAAGACGGGACGGTGCAGCTTGCCACAGGCAGGACGCTTGTCCTCGGTGTGGATACTCTCCGCTACGCCGACCCGCAGACGGAAGTGGTGTGGTATGTCAACGGCGCGCGCGCTTCGTCCGAACCCACCTTCGCCTTTTATGCGGAAGAGGGCGGATATTATGAGATATACGTCACCGTGAACGGGGAAAAAATCGGCGAAACAGTGAGAGTGTCTGCCGAGGGAGAACCTGCGGGCACGGGGCTTTCGGACGGCGAGATTGCAGGCATAACCGTGGGCGCCGCGGCAGCGGCGGGAGGATGTGTCGCCGCAGGGTTTGCCCTCCGAAGACGCGCGAGAGCGCGGAGAAATAGCAGGGACGGGGAGTCTGCGGCATAAAACACGAACACCCCGCGTCGCGGTGCGGCAGAAAACCCTTGAACGGTTTCAATCAGAAGTGACGGCGTATTGAGGACGTGCGGAAGAAGTACGGGAAGACGGGGAAAAGGTTCGGAATCCGTCGGAAAAGAGTATGAAAAAAGACCGCCGCGTTACGGCGGTCTTGATTTTTGTCTTCAAAGATTACGCTTTTTTGAGTGCGTCGAGAGAGCGGCAGAGGGTCGCTTTCTTGCGTGCCGCGGTGTTGCGGTGATAGACTCCGTCGGAAGCGGCTCTGTCGATGATGGAAACGGTCTCGGGGAGCAGCTGTTCCGCAAGTGCAACGTCTTTTGCCTCGATGGCGGCGTTGTATTTCTTGATGGCGTTTTTCACGCGGGATTTCTTCGCGACATTCTCCGCATTTCTTCTTTTGGAAACCAAAACTCTTTTCTTGGCGGACTTGATGTTGGGCATTTTATTCTCCTCTTACGGTATATCGTTTTTAATTGCTTAGCTATATTACCACATCATTTCGGGCGACGCAACTGTTTGACGCTTTTTTTTCAAATCGCGCATACTAAACCCGTGAAAAAGAGCGATTTTGTCACGGATATGGCGGTGGACGCGCTGGAAAAGCATTCTCTCGCGTCGCTCGCCGCCGAAAAAGAACTGCAATACGGCATAGTGCGGAAGGTCGTAAATCTGCGCGAGGCGGAGCTTGCGCGCAGAATAGGCAGGGAAAGAGGCGTGTACGTCACATTCGATTGTCCGCCCGTTTCGATGGGAAAAAACAGAGCGGTGCGCGCGCTGAAAAGCTACATCGCAAATACGCTGGTGGAGATGGTAGGCGTGATGGGCAGAAAGTCGAAAGTTCTTGTCGTGGGGCTCGGCAACGACGAGGTCACCGCCGATTCCCTGGGCTGCCGCACGGTGCGTATGCTGGACGTTTCCGCCGTCAGCGAAGCGGAAAGACCGAGGGAAAAGGCTCGCCTCTGCGCAATGACCACGGGGGTGGAAGGCGCGACGGGAATAAGAAGCGCGGACACGGTGGAGGGCGTATGCGCCAAAATCAAGCCCTCCTGCGTCATTGCGGTGGATTCGCTCGCAACCGCTTCGGTGGGGCGCATAGGAGCGTCCTTTCAGCTCACCACCGCGGGCATCGCTCCCGGCAGCGGGGTGGGCGGCGACAAGGCGAGAATCGACCGTTCCGTGCTCGGTGTGCCCGTGGTCGCCGTAGGTGTCCCTCTTGTGCTTTCTATGCGCACGTTGCTGCGTTCTTTCACGGAAGAATACACCGCCGCGGTCGGCTGCAAAGGCGACGAATTCCGCCTGCGCGAAATTATGGTCGAAAAGCGGCTGGGGAATCTTGTCGTCGCTCCGAAAGAAGTGAAATATTACGTCGAACGCGCCGCCGCCCTCATAGCGGGCGCAATAAACGCCGCATTCGGCGAACACGGCGGAAAAACGTGTTGACCACGCAATTTACGGCGATAAAGTCTTGTTTTTGAAAATTTCGGGGACGTATTCCGCATGCAGACGGGAGAGCATCCAAAGGTATTTCGCGCTTTCGTCACAGCCCGTGAACACGAAGGATACGGGCGGAAGTTTTTTGTCGGACGCGAAGAATTCGGGCGCGGAAAAGGGCATAATGTCGCGCCGCACTTTGTCGGTCAGGACGTCGTTGCCGTCGGAATACTCGGCGTCGCCCAGAATGCGTTTCACCTCCTTTCTGACATAGACGTAATGAGAACATCCGAGCAGAACTTTTTCCGCTTTTCCGCGGAAGGGGGAGAGTTTTTCCGCGAGGTAATTTTCAAGTTCCGAAAAGTCGGGACGTGTGCGGCTTTTGAAGCGCAGGGACGCCTGTATTTCTGTGAGCACCGCAAGTTCGGGGGTGTCGGCGCACATAAAGCCTCTTTGAGCCGCGTCAAGCCCCGCGAGAGTGCGCGGCGTCGCGAGCACGAGCGTTTTTTCGGGAGTGCAGCCGTCGAGGTCGGGGATTAGCTTGTATGCACCGTCGGGGCGCACGGTGACCGACGCCGTATTGCAGCCGAACACCACCGCGTCCGCGCGTGAGCGGAGCAGCTTCATTGCGTTTTCGGCTGCTTCGAATATCTCGGCGCGGCTTTTGCTGCCGAAAGGCATACGCGCGGTGTCCGCGAGGTACACGAAGCCGCAGGATGGCAGTTTGGTCTGCAAAAGCGCGAGAGTGGTGAGCCCGCCTATCCCGCTGTCGTAAACTCCGATTGTAGGCGCCATACTCAAAAATTTATTCCGCGCGGGGCGCGAATATGCTCGCGCGGGCGGATTTGCCGTTGCGCTTATTTTTTGCTTGATTAAAAGCGTGATTTATAGTATCATTGTTAAGAAAAATCTATCAGAGGTATTCCATGAAGACTTTTACAACCGATTTCATCCGCAACGTCGCTCTCATCGGACACTCCGGAGAAGGCAAAACTTCTCTCGCCGAAGCGATGCTTTTCGAAACCAAAACCATTGACCGCCTCGGCAAAGTCGACGACGGCACCGCCACGATGGACTATGACGACGAAGAAATAAAGCGCAAGATATCCATCAGTATGGCGCTCGGATACGCCATCCGCGGTAATGTCAAAATCAACGTCCTCGACGTGCCCGGTTTCTTCGATTTCGAGGGCGAAATGGTCGCCGCGCTCAAAGCCGCCGACAGCGCGATAGTCGTCACCAGCGCGTCCGGTACGCTCACCGTCGGCACGGAAAAGGCGCTCGAAATGTGCCTTGAAAAGAAAGTTCCCGCTTTCATCTTCGTGAACGCGGTCAACAAGGAAAATTCGGACTTCATGGCGACGGTGGACGCAATCACCGCCAAATACAACAAGGTCGTCCCCATCGAGTTGCCCATTATGGAAGGCGGCAAGATGACGGGCTATGTCGACGTCTTCACGGGTGAGGGTCACGCCCTCGACGGAAAGAGCGTCGCAGTCCCCGCCGCGCTTGAAGCCAAAGCGGCGGAATTCAAGGACAAACTTATGGAAATGGTCGCGGAAACGGACGAAGAGCTTATGATGAAGTTCTTCGACGGCGAAGCGTTCACGGCGGAAGAAATACAGCGCGGGGTGCACGCCGCAATCGCGAGCGACAGCTTCGTGCCCCTTATGGCGGGCAACGCAACCACCTGCACAAGAGTGGACGGACTTTTGGACAAGATTGTCGACCTTCTGCCTTCTCCCGCAAAAGCGCACAAGGCGAAAGCCGTCAAGGACGGTGCGGAAATCGAAGTCGCCTGCGACGCTTCCGCTCCCTTCTCCGCACAGGTTTTCAAATCCGTCGTCGACCCCTATGTGGGCAAGATGCTCATCCTCAAAGTCATCAGCGGCAAGCTGACGAGCGGCGACACCGTCTTCAACAATACCGCGGAAAAGACCGAAAAGGTCGGCACGATTTACGTCCTCAAAGGCAAGAAACAGGAACCTGTCGACTGCCTCGAAGCGGGTGACATCGGCGCGCTTTCCAAGCTGGTCTGCACCAACACCAACGACACCCTGTCTTCTCCCGATTTCAAGCTGAACTTCGAAAAGATAGATTTCCCGAAGCCCGTCATTTCCTATGCGGTCACCGCGGCGAAGGACGAGGAAAAAGTCATTCAGGGTCTTATCAAGATGCAGGACGAGGACGCGACGTTCAAGGTCGAAAAGAACGTGGAAACCGGCGACGTGCTCATCAGCGGTCTCGGCGAAGCGCAGCTTGACATAATGTGCAAGCGCGTCAAGAACAAGCTCGGTCTTGACATCGGCTGGCAGGAGCCCAGGGTCGCTTACCGCGAGACCATCAGAAAGACCGCGGAAGCGGAAGGCAAACACAAGAAACAGTCCGGCGGCGCGGGACAGTACGGCGACGTCTTCATCAAGTTCGAGCCGGGTGCGGCGGACGGTGAGTTCGAGTTCGTGGACGCAATCGTCGGCGGTGCGGTGCCCAGACAGTTCATCCCCGCAGTCGAAAAGGGTCTGCGCGAAGCCATCAAGAAAGGCGTGCTTGCCGGATATCCGATGGTGAACATCAAAGCCACGCTTTACGACGGAAAATATCACCCCGTCGACAGCAAGGAAATCGCGTTCATCACCGCGGCGAAGCTCTCCTATCAGGAAGGCTGCGCCAAGGCGTCTCCCTGCTTCCTCGAACCCATTATGGAAGCGAAAATCACCGTTCCCGACGAATATCTCGGCGACATCCTCGGCGATATGAACAAACGCCGCGGCCGCATTCTCGGCACGGACATCGCCGAAGGCGGCAAACAGATTATCACCGCGGAAGTTCCTCAGGCGGAGATGTTCCGTTACGCAACCGACCTCAGGAGTATGACGCAGGGCAGAGGCAAGTTCTCTATGGAGCTCATCCGTTACGACGAAGTGCCCGCAAGTGCGAACGCAAAGATAATCGAAGACGCAAAGAAGCGCGAAGAGGAAGCCAAGAAGTAATTTCCCCCTCGAAAAATGCAATCAAAACGCCCTCCGACGGAGGGCGTTTTCGTTTTGTCGCACAAGGATTCGTCTTTGCCGCTATTTTTGCACAAGCATAGGTATTGCGCGCTCGATGAGCAGACCGAAGCGCAGGTCGACCTTTTCTTTCACGGAAACGCCGATGCACTCTTTGCAGAAATCCACCGCAATCTGCGCCGCTTTTTCGAAGGGGACGCCGCTCATCAGCTTGCCTATGAATGCGGAGGACAGGCAGTCGCCCGCGCCGTGAATGTATTCGCGGAAGCTGTCGTTCATCTGCAAGGCGATTTTGCCGTCGTTCAGCGTGGCGGTGCCTTGCTTGCCGTCCTTCATTATGCCGGAGAGCAGCACCTTTTTGTACCCTTTGTGGCGCAGAATGTTGAGTATCATACTAGCATTGGCTTCGTTGGGTTCCAGGCTCATATCCAGCCCCGCCAGCATCTTGCCCTCCGTGAAGTTGGGCATCACAATGTCCGCAAGCCTGCACAGTTCGAACATTTTGTCGCGGTAAGCGGAGTCGAAAATCTTGTAAAGTTCCCCGTTTTCCGCCATTGCGGGGTCGACTGCAATCAAAGTGCCGCCCGCTTTGAGGTCCGCGGCGATTTCGATTGCCGCGTCCGCGGTGTCCATCGAACCGAGAAATCCCGTATAAAGGCAATCGAATTTTATGCCCAGCTTTTTCCAATGCGCGTAAGAGGGCAGCATATTGGCGTAAAGGTCGGTGTATGTGAAGCCCTCGATGCCGTAAGTCTGCGTGGAGAGCAGAGCCGTGGGCAGCCCCACCGCGTCGTGTCCGCAGGCACAGAGAATGGGGAGAGCGGCGGTCAGAGAACATCTGCCGACGGAAGAATAATCCTGTATGGTCAAAATTCTTTTATCCATACATCAAGTCTAGCACCTGCGGAGGACATTTTCAAGACCGAAAGTAAAAAAGTTAACCGTTCAAAGTGCGGTATTTGTCGGAAAAGTGGCGTATGTTTCCGAAAGGCAGGCGAGAAGGAAACATAAGTCCGTGCGTTCTTTCTTAATGCATTCGCGACATAAAAATTGAGTTGCAAAACGCGGGCGGAGATGCTATACTGTCTAGGCTGCGCTAGACGGGGAGCCGGCGGTGCCCTGTAAACTGCAATCCGCCACAGCAGTGTCGAGCGCCGACCGAGGCTTTTCTTATGGGAGGCCGCGCCGCACAAGGAGCGTTGATAGCAAGGTCCCGTGCAACTGCATACTGTGAACCGTGTCAGGGCTTGACCGCAGCAGCACTAAGCAGAACTTGCAGTGTGCCACGGGGAAACTTTGAAGGAGCCACCTATGCGGTTTCCGCTTCGGTTTGAACTGTCGGAGTCGGTGCGCAGCAAACACAATGCCGCTAAGCCGCGGCATTGTGTTTTTTTATGCTTTCCGGTTATAGGTTTTATTTTGGAACGCTTGAAATCCGCTGTGTCATTTCACGTCGCGTTTTGCCGTGGCGCAAAGCCCCGCCGCGGTGAAGAGAACGAACCACATCGCGCACCCGCCGAAGGCAATGCCCGCTTCCTTTGGCGTGAAAGCGTATGCGGACGCGAAGGCGTCAGCGCAGTAGTAAGGATTGAAGAGCATATACACGAAATTGCCCGTCACGTCCGTGCCCGTGGTGAGCATCGCAAGGGCTATCTGCACCACCATCACAAGGACGTCGCCTAGGAAGATGAGCATCACGAGCAGCGCCGCCATCGAGCCTGCCTTGGAGCGCAGCAGGAAGGATACGGACGTGCATATGGCCGCCATAACGAAAGCGAGCGCGATGTACGAACCGAAGGCGGACGGAGTGTAGGAAAACACATAGTCCGAAAGCTCCGCACTTATATCCGTCGCCCCCGCGGCAATCCCGCACATCGCGAAAGCAAGACACACGTACAAGACCGAAACGGCAGTTATGACTATAAATTTGGAAAGATAAAGTTCGGTTTTCTGCACTCCGCGTCCGATATACAGCCTCATCATTCCCGACGAAAAATCCGTCCCGATAAAGAGTGCGGCGATTATCGGGAGCAGGAAGAACACTCCCGTCGAGGACGGAGCTGCGTTCAGAAGAGTGAAGACGAAAGTGCCCGTAAGCCCTTCCACCGTGTCGGGGTCGAGCGTACCGCCGTCGGCGGGATATTCCTGAATGAAGGACGTGAGCGCGTTTTGCGCAAGAGCGAATATCAGCGTCAGAAACGCCATTACGCCTATGCCGATGTAGACGCTCTTCATTTTGGACAATTTCAGAAAGTCGGAGGACAGCAGACCGAGAAATTTCTTTACTTTTTCCATCTTTTCCTCCTCACAGCATATCTATGAAAGCGGATTCCAAATCTCCGCGCTCGGCGGAGAGCTGCATCACCGCGACGCCCGCTTCCGCAAAGAATGCGCCCACGGCGGGAAGCATATCCGCTTCGCCGAAAATTTCCACCGTGTTGCCGCGCATTACGTATTCGTTTTCGTTATAACGTGAGCGCAGGGCACGTTCCGCGCGTTCCTTTTCCGCGACCACGACTTTTATGCGGGGGCGGGCAAGTGCGAAGAGTTCTTCTCCGCGCACTTCGCTGACCAGCCTGCCTTCGCGCATAACTCCGTAAGCCGTCGCCACCCGTCCGAGTTCTCCGAGCAGATGCGAGGATATGACCACCGTCGTGCCGCGCTCTTCGTTGAGGCGTCTGATGAGTTCGCGCACCTGCAATATGCCGGTCGGGTCAAGCCCGTTGACGGGTTCGTCGAGGAAAAGTATTTCGGGGTCGCCCGCGAGAGCCATTGCTATCGCAAGCCGCTGTTTCATACCGAGGGAAAAGTTGCGCGCGGTCTTTTTGCCCGCGTCTTCGAGCCCCACGAGAGAGAGAAGCGCTTTGACGTCTACTTTGTTCAGTCCCGTTGCGCGGGCATAGACGGAAAGATTTTCTGCCGCCGTCATTCTGGGATAGAAAGCCGGCTGTTCGATGAGCGCGCCGATTTTCCGCCTTTCTTCCGAAAGAGCGCGCGGAGTGCTTTCGCCGTTCAGTTCAACGCTGCCGGAGCTCGGCGAAGCAATTCCGAGTATCATCCTGATGAGCGTCGTTTTGCCCGCGCCGTTTTTGCCTATCAGCCCGTACACTTCGCCCTTGCGCACCGAAATCGAAACGTCGTCGACGCGTCTTACGCCGCCGTAAATTTTTGTGATGCCGTGTGTTGCGACGGCAATTTCGCAATTTTCCATACCATAAGAATATATTCCGCCCGCCCCGTTGTCAAACCCGCCGCAGTCCGGTGCGTTTGCTGAAAGACGCCGCCCCTCAACACAATACGGTATTTCAGTATTCACGCCGTGCTGCCGGGGCGCGGCGACACCGAATCCGTACGGTGTCGCCTCATCCGCCCGTTCGATTCCCTCCCTTCCGCCTTGAAAAACGTAAGAAAAAACACCCCGCATGGTGCGGGGTGCTGTATGGAGCGAATGAAGGGAATCGCTCCGCACTCACAATGCGAATGCGCCGCACGCCTTGGGGATGACATCTTCCGCGCACGTCATTTCGGTGTTCGTGCTATCACGCCGGGGCGGGGCGACACCGAATCCGTACGGTGTCGCCTTATCCGCCCGTTCGATTCCCTCCGTTCTGCCTTGAAGGGCGTAAGAAAAAACACCCCGCGTTGTGCGGGGTGCCGTATGGAGCGAATGAAGGGAATCGAACCCTCGACCGCAGCTTGGGAAGCTGCTGTTTTACCATTAAACTACATTCGCATTCCGTGCGTGCTTTATTTTATCACAACGGAGCGGTTTGTCAACTCTATGTGCGTCTTTCGGGCGTAAATTCAAAATCCGTGCCCATTTCGGTTGCGTTTTTTGTAAGGTTAGATTATAATCTTCCTAATTTTATTATATAAGAGGCAAATTGATGTACAAACCGGTTGACACATCGCTGAATTTCGTGGAGCGCGAAAAGGAAGTGCTCGCGTTCTGGAAAGAGAACGAGATTTTCGAAAAGAGCGTCGAAAAGAACAAAGGCAAAGAGAGTTTTAATTTTTACGACGGACCTCCGACCGCCAACGGCAAACCGCACATCGGGCACATTCTGACGCGCGTTATGAAAGACATCATTCCGCGTTACAAGACTATGAAGGGCTACTATGTCCGCAGAAAGGCGGGCTGGGACACCCACGGTCTTCCCGTTGAGCTGGAAGTGGAAAAACAGCTCGGTCTGGACGGAAAGCAGGAGATAGAGCAGTACGGCATCGAGCCTTTCATCAAAAAGTGCAAGGAGTCGGTGTGGAAGTATAAGCACGAATGGGAGGTTATGTCCGACCGCATAGGTTACTGGGCGGATATGAAACATCCCTACATCACCTACGAGGACAATTACATCGAGTCCGTGTGGTGGTCGCTCAAACAGATTGCCGACAAGGGACTGCTTTACAAGGGGTACAAAATCGTGCCTTACTGCCCGCGCTGCGGGACGGCGCTGTCCTCGCACGAAGTGGCGCAGGGATACAAGGACGTCGAAGAGAAGTCCGTGTTCGTCAAGTTTGCCGTCAAGGGCAGGAAGGACGCATATTTTCTCGCGTGGACGACGACGCCGTGGACTCTTCCGAGCAACGTGGCGCTCTGCGTCAATCCCGCGGAAGATTACGCCGAAATCAAGGTCGGCGGCGAAACGTACATTATGGCCGACGCACTCGTCGGAAGCCTCTTCGGAGAGGGTGAGTACGAAAAACTGTCCGTGAAAAAGGGCAAGGAATACGAATATACCGAATACGAGCCGCTTTTCGATTACGAAACGGGGGCAAAGGAAAAGGCGTGGTACGTCACCTGTGACGGGTATGTGACCTTGACCGACGGCACGGGCGTCGTGCACATTGCGCCCGCTTTCGGCGAGGACGACAGCAACGTCGGCAAGCATTACGGTCTGCCTTTCGTGCAGATGGTGGACAGCCGCGGCAGGTTCGTCGACGCCGCGTACGACCTCAAAGGCGTGTTCGCGAAAGACGCGGACAAGCTCATCATCGAAAGGCTGAAAAACGAAGGGAAACTCTTCAAGGAGCTTATGTTCACGCACAGCTATCCTTTCTGCTGGCGCTGTGACACGCCCTTGCTTTACTATGCAAGAAGCAGCTGGTTCATCAAGGTGACGGAAGTCAAGAAAGAGCTGCTCGCTTCCAACGCGTCCGTGAACTGGATGCCCCCGACCATAGGCACGGGCAGAATGGGCAACTTCCTCGAAAACGTCATCGACTGGGGCATTTCCAGAGAGAGATACTGGGGCACTCCGCTGCCCATTTGGGTGTGCAACAAGTGCGGCAAAGTGCACGTCGTCGGCTCGCGCGAAGAGCTGCGCAGGCTGGGCGGGCTGGACCACGACATCGAGTTGCACCGTCCCTACATCGACGAGGTGAAATGGAAGTGCGAATGCGGCGGCGAAATGGTGCGCACCCCCGAAGTGCTGGACTGCTGGTACGACAGCGGCTCTATGCCTTTCGCGCAGTGGCATTATCCTTTCGAAAACAAGGATATCTTCGAGGAAACTTTCCCCGCGGACTTCATTTCCGAAGCGGTGGACCAGACGAGAGGATGGTTCTATACGCTGCTTGCCGTTTCCACGACCCTGTTCGGAAAGTCGCCTTTCCGCAACTGCATAGTGCTCGGTCACGTCAACGACAAGGACGGCATAAAGATGAGCAAGCACAAAGGCAACGTCGTCGACCCGTTCACGGTGCTCGACAAGCAGGGCGCGGACGCGACGAGATGGTATTTCTACACTTCGTCCGCACCTTGGCTGCCTTCCCGTTTTTCGGCGGAGAACGTGAGCGAGTCGCAGCGCAAGTTTATGGGCACGCTGTGGAACACTTATGCGTTCTTCGTGCTGTATGCCGAGATAGACAAATTCAACCCCGCGGAGCACAGGCTGGAAGACCAGAAACTCACCGTTATGGACAGATGGATACTGAGCGGTCTGAACACGCTTGTCAAAACCGTGGACGAAGGGTTGAACGAATACAAGATTACCGAAACTTCGCGTGCCATAGGCGCGTTTGTGGACGTGCTTTCCAACTGGTACGTCCGCCGCTCGCGCGACCGTTTCTGGGGCAGTGAGATGACGCCGAGTAAAGAAGCGGCTTACACGACGCTTTACACCGTGCTGTCCACGCTCACGAAAGTCATCGCGCCCTATGTGCCGTTTATGGCGGAGAATATGTATCGGAACCTCGTCGTTCCTTTCTTTGCGGACGCGCCCGAAAGCGTGCATCTGTGCGATTTCCCCGTCGCGGACGAGAAGATGATAGACACCGCGCTGGAAGCGGGTATGCGTGACGTTCTCACCGTCGTTATGCTCGGCAGAGCGGCGAGAAACCTCGCCAACATCAAGAACCGCCAGCCCCTCCGCCGTCTTATCTACAACGGCAGGAAGGAGCTCGCGCAGGAGCTGAAAGCCCTTGTCGAGGACGAACTCAACGTCAAGGACGTGCAGCTTTCTTCCGACAGTTCCAAGTTCATAAGCTATGAGCTCAAACCCCAGCTCAAAACTCTGGGGCCCAAATTCGGCGCGCTGCTCGGAAAGATAAGGCAGATACTTGCAGACCACGCCGACGAAATAGTGGCGGCGGTCAGGTCCGCGGGAGTGTATTCCACGGAAGCGGACGGCAGAAAAATCGACCTCACCGAAGACGACCTGCTCATCACGGTGAAGAGCAGGGAAGGTTTCTCGTCCGAGTCCGACGGCGAGACCACGGTCGCGCTCGATACTGCCCTCGACAAAGAGCTGATTTTCGAAGGCGCGGAAAGAGAAATCGTGAGCAAGATACAGACAATGCGTAAAGAGGCGGGCTTCGAGGTCACCGACCACATAGCCGTAGGTTACCGCGCGGAAGGCGTCGCCCTCGAAGTGTTCCGCAAAGGCGGCTTTGCAAAGGATGTGCTGTGCGACAGCATCTCCGAAGACATAGACGGCTACACCAAGGAATGGAACATCAACGGCGACAACGTCACGGTGTCCGTCAAAAAGATAGGCTGATATGAAAATCGCGCCGGACTGGAAGGACTATTCCGTCATCGCGACGGGCGACGGCGAAAAGCTGGAACGCTGGGGGAAGTATGTCCTTCTGCGTCCCGACCCGCAGGTCATCTGGCGCGCGGCGAAGCCGCTGAGGTCTTACCGCGGTATAGACGCCGTTTACGAGCGTTCTTCCGCAGGCGGCGGCAGGTGGGTCTACCGCAGCGGAGATATGCCCGAAGAGTTCGTTATCGGCTGGCGCGGGCTCCGTTTCAAGCTCAAACTCATGGGGTTCAAGCACACGGGGCTTTTCCCCGAACAGGCGGTGAACTGGGACAGAATGTCACGGCTCATCAAAGAAGCGGGCAGAGAGGTCAGCGTGCTCAATCTCTTCGGCTATACGGGCGCGGCGTCGCTTGCCTGCCTTGCGGCGGGCGCGAACGTCTGCCACGTCGACGGGGCGAAGGCGATGGTGGAACGCGCGGGCGAAAACGTGAAACTTTCGGGGCTGGACGGCTCGCATATGCGCTACATAGTGGACGACTGCTTCAAGTTCACCAAACGCGAGCTGAAAAGAGGGCGTCGCTATGACGCCGTGATACTCGACCCTCCGAGTTTCGGCAGAGGTCCGAACGGGGAGAAGTGGAAGATAGAGGAAGGCATAAGCGACCTGGCGGAGCTGGTGGCGCAGGTGCTTTCGGACAATCCGCTGTTCGTGTGTCTGAATTCGTACACAACGGGATTGCAACCGGGAGTGATGACGAACATACTCCGTCTTGCGCTTCCGCGCAGCGCCGTCATTGACTCCGACGAGATAGGTCTGCCCACGGAAGAGGGGCTTGTCCTGCCGCAGGGATGCACGGCGTTCGCGACTTTCCGTGACGGTGCAGACGACTGAAAAAACACTTGACATTAACGGAACGATAAGATAAAAACAGAGTTATGAATTACAAAGACCTGAAAATTCTTTACGAGGACAATCACATTCTGGTGACGGTGAAGCCGTACGGCGTGCCCGTGCAGGCGGACGCTTCGGGCGACCCGGATATGCTCACTCTGCTCAAAGATTACCTCGTGGAGAAGTACAATAAACCGGGCGAGGCGTATCTCGGACTCGTGCACAGGCTGGACCGTCCCACGGGCGGCGTAATGGTGTTCGCCAAGACGTCCAAAGCCGCCGCGCGTCTTTCCGAGGCAATCCGCAACGGCGAGGTGGAAAAGCGTTATCTCACCGTGGTCGAGGGCGCGCCGCGCTTCAAGTCCGACAAACTGCGCTGCTGGCTCAAAAAGTTCCCCGACCAGAATATGGTCAAAATGGTGCCCGAACTTACGGAGGGCGCGAAGTATGCGGAGCTCGATTACAAGCAGCTCGCCCACGATAAAACAAGGAACATAAGCCTGCTGTCCGTCAATCTCATCACGGGCAGGGGACATCAGATAAGAGTGCAGATGGCGGCAAACGGCACGCCAATCCTCGGCGACGCTCGCTACGGTCACGGCGAACGGCTCAAACTCCCGCTATGCCTGTGGGCAGCCGAACTTCGGTTTGTCCACCCTGTCGGAGGCAACACAATGGATTTCAGGGTCTATCCGCCCGACACCGTGCCGTGGAATTTGTTTGACATCGAACAGTACCTCGGCGTCAACATCAAGAACGTATAAGCAGGAGATATATGCAGACAATCGAAAAAACTTTGGGGCAGATTATCAACGGTCTTGCCCGTGACATACCCGACAGAACAGCGGTGGAATACACCACCAGAAATTATCGCCGCACCTGGCGCGAACTCGACGAGGATACGGACAAGGTCGCAAAAGGTCTTATCGCCCTCGGCGTGAAAAAGGGTGACAAGGTCGCGATTTGGGCGACCAACATCCCCGAATGGCTGCTCATCCTTTTCGGAGCGGCAAAGTGCGGCGCAATCCTCGTCACCGTCAACACGAACTATAAAATATTCGAGCTGGAATATCTGCTCACCCAGTCCGACACGAAGGTGCTGGTTATGATGGGCGGGTTCAAGGACAGCAACTACGTTTCCATAGTCAACGAACTCATTCCCGAACTCAAAAACGCCGAGGACGGGAAGGTGTCGCATCCCGCGCTTCCTTTCCTCGAACGCGTCATATTCGCCGACGGCGTGACCCCGCAGGGGATGATGGGCTTTGACAAACTTATGAAAATCGGCGAAGGCGTGGACGACGCCGTGCTCAGGGAGAGAGAAGCGACGCTGGACTGCCACGACGTCATCAATATGCAATACACTTCGGGCACGACGGGTTTTCCGAAGGGCGTTATGCTCACGCACTACAACATCATCAACAACGGCAAGACGATAGGCGACGGTATGGCTTTCACCAACGAGGACAAACTGTGCATAGTCGTGCCTTTCTTCCATTGCTTCGGGCTGGTGCTCGCCACGATGGCGAGCATAACGCACGGCACCACGATGGTGCCCGTCGAAGCGTACAGCCCCGTGCCCGTTATGAACGCGATAAGCACCGCGAAATGCACGGCGGTGCACGGCGTCCCCACGATGTTCATCGCTATGCTGGAACATCCCGATTTCGACAAATTCGATTTTTCATCGTTGCGCACGGGCATAATGGCGGGCTCGCCCTGTCCCATCGAGGTTATGAAAAAGGTCGTCGAAAAGATGAATATGCGCGACATAGTCATCGTGTTCGGACAGACGGAAGCCTCTCCCGGCTGCACTATGACCACCACCACGGATTCTCTCGAAAAGCGCGTTGCGACGGTGGGCAGAGCATTCCCCGGCGTGGAGTGCAAGATTGTGGACCCCGAAACCAACGAAGAAGTCCCCGTCGGCACCCCCGGCGAATTCCTCGCGCGCGGGTATAACATTATGAAAGGGTATTACAAAATGCCCGAAGCCACCAAGCAGGCAATCGACGAGAACGGCTGGCTGCACACGGGCGACCTCTGCACGGTGGACGAAGAAGGATATTACAAAGTCGTGGGCAGAATAAAGGATATGATTATCCGCGGTGGCGAGAACATCTATCCCAAGGAGCTGGAAGAGTTCCTTTACACCTGCGACAAGATAAGCGACGTCCAGGTCATCGGCGTGCCCAGCAAACAGTACGGTGAAGAAATTATGGCTTGCATCATCCTTAAAAAGGGTGAAACAATGACGGAACAGGAGGTCAAAGACCTCGTCAAATCGCATATGGCAAGACACAAAGTGCCGAGTTATGTTCGCTTTATGGACGCGTTCCCCGTGACCGCAAGCGGCAAAATCCAGAAATTCAAGCTCCGCGAAGAAGCGATAGAAATCCTGAAACTTCAAGACGCGGCGAACATCGAAACCGCATAAAGGAGGCGGATTATGATGAAACTTTGTTTTTCCACGATAGGCTGTCCCGACTGGCGTTTTGCGGACATAGTGTCCGCTGCGAAGGATTTGGGTTATTCCGCAATTGAAATCCGCGGCATAGAAGGGGAGATTTACGCCCCCGCGATAAAGGAACTGACCGACGACTTCCCCCGCACGAAGGAGTTGCTTGACCGTACGGGCATCAGAATTGCGATGCTGACGTCCGGCGCGGCGCTTGCCGACCATTCCGTCAAAGGGAAGAGCGTCGACGAAGCGAAGGCGTACATCGACCTTGCGGCAAAAGTGGGTGCGGAATTCGTGCGCGTGATGTCCACCGACAAACCTTATTTCGACGGCGGCGACATCGAGCTGTGCAAAAAGCAGTTCGAGGAAGTCGTGAAATACGCCGACGGCAGCGGCGTCACCCCCCTGATGGAGACCAACGGGCTGTTCATCGACACCGCGCTGCTTTCCCGCTTCCTGGACGAGGTGGGCGGATGCGGCGGCGCGCTCTGGGACGTGCACCATCCCTACCGCTTCAACGACGAGAGCGTGGACACTACGATTGCCAATCTCGGCAGCAAGATAAAGTATGTCCACCTCAAAGACAGCGTCATTGAAAAAGGGAAGGTATCCTACCGTATGATGGGATACGGCGACGTGCCCGTGAAAGAGGCTGTCGCGGCGCTGCGTTACAACGAATATCCCGGCTATTACACCCTGGAATGGGTCAAACGCTGGAATAAGGAACTCGAAGACGCGGGAATAGTGTTTGCGCACTACGCGTACTTTATGAAGAAACAATCGCACGTTTAACAGTCGAAATTGTTGCCGCCGCGCATTTGCGCGGCGGTTTTTTCATTGTCCGGACGGAGCGCGGGCGGTCATTTTCCCGCGGTGCTTTTCGCGGTGAAATACGTTTCGTCGTCAAGACGGCTGCACGCCGCTTTTACGGCAGGGTCGGAAAGATAGGTTTCGCGGAAATGTTTTTCCGTGAAGCCGACCGCTTCAAGGGCGCGGCAGAAGTCTTCCCGCGCTTTGTCGAAACGTCTGAAAGCGGTGCGTATGGATATATCCTGGCGCAGCGCGATTTCCTGAAACGTTTCGCCTTTGAGAAAACGCCGCACAAGGATGTCTTTTTCGGAGGGAGGAAGAGCGCCGAGCGCCGTATTTACCGTATCTCTCAGAATGAGCAGCCGCAGTTTGCGGCGGTTTATTTCCAGCATTTCCTTCACCAGCGTCTGCGTCGGAATGCCGTTTTTGAGGTGTACGCTCATAAAGCTGCTTTGCAGACGCGATTTGAATGCGAAGTCGTAATCTTTTACTATTTTTTGCATAGCGGAAAAAGCAACCAGCACAGTGTTGCACCAAAGTCGGGTCATAATATCCTCCGTGAAAATAAACAAAATCGTCGTAAGCACGGACAGAATATTTTCGACAAAGGCACAAATTCAATGTTTTATGTCATAAAACGGTGAAAATAATGAGTGAAATCACAAGCCCGTAGACGAAGGCGGAGGCGCACTGCACGCACTTTCTCGCAAGCAGGGCGGAAAAGCGCATATTGCATTTGGATAAAAACGCGTGGCTTTGGAGCATTACGGACAGTCCGCCGAAGGATACTACCGCGCTCGTCACGGCGACGGCGAGGGTGCGGGAGGGTATTTTTGCGGCTTCCAGAGAGCCGCGGGTCATTTCGACCGCCCCGTAAATCAGCGACCGCAGACAGCCCGCCGCGCTTTCGTTCATTGCGGCGGAGAGGGCGGAGGAGAGCCCCGTCAGGGATATGGCGTCGATAAGCATATTGCCGACCACAATGTATCCGCCGACGGCAAGCATTGCGAGCGTGGACGAAGCGATGCTTTGTTGCAGGGCGTTGTCCGTGTCCGCCACGGCAATCCGCGCCGACGGTCTTTCGGGGCGGGAATTTTTCCTGCCGCGGAAAATCAGTCCCGTCGTGAGGGCCGCGGCATAGTGGGCGGCAAGTATCACCGCTCCGCATACCGGGTCGCCGAATATCGCCGAGCCGACCGTTCCGAGGATGAATACGGGGCCCGAAGTCGAGGTGAACGAACTGATTTTTTTCGCTTCCGCCTCCGTTATCACTCCGCGTCTGTACAGGTCGGACACGGTCGCCGCTCCTATCGGATAGCCGCTGAGCATAGAAAGCGCGAGCACGTACGCCCCCTCGGGAGCGGCGTTGAACAGCACGCGCACGGGCTTTGCGCCGACTTTTGAGAGCGCGTTCGCCGCTCCCATTGCGGTGAGCAGAGAGGAACAGAAGAAAAAGGGGAATATCGCGGGAAGCACGGACGTCGCGAAGAGAAGCAGTCCGCGGGAGGCGGAATCGAGAAAATAGTCGGGTTTTACGACGAGCATTATCATAAACGCGCCGACTGCGAGCGCGGGTGCGGCTTTTTTGAGCGAGACGGTCTTCCTCACCCTAAAATCTATGCCGCAGCGGGCGGCGTAAGACGCAAAAGTGCGCAGGGCGTGCAACGGGCGGTCGATTCCGCGGGAGGCGGTGCACTGCGGAAACGGCGCAAAGAAAAGCGCGCCCCGCGGCGCGCTTCTGGGAAAAGACTTATCTTTTCATATCAGCTTATTTTTCCTCTTGCGGAAGCGCGAGCGAAGCCGCCATCCGTATGACGTTTGCGGCGGTGCGCTGCAATTCTCCCTGCCTTATGCCGCCGTCCTTTCCGAGCGTTTCCGTAAGCGTGCCGTCGGGACGTCTGCCGCCCACGCGTTTGCCGCCCGGCATAAGGATGTCCACCTGCGCCCGCACGCGGTAAGCGTTGTCGCGCAGGGAAGGGAATTCGGGGCTTGCGGCGTATCTCATCCACCAATCCGTCATCACCGCGCCCTTAAAACCCCATTCGCCGCGCAGGACCGTCGTGCAAAGGTCGTAGTGGTAATGTCCCCACACGCCGTTGATTTTGTTGTAGGAAGTCATTATGCAATGCGGCTCTCCCTCCGTCACGGCGATGCGGAAACCTTCGAGATAAATCTCGCGCAGAGCGCGCTCGGACAGACGGGAGTCGTTGAATATGCGTCTGAGCTCCTGATTGTTGCAGGCAAAATGTTTGGGACAGGCGGAAAGCCCTGCGGACTGTATGCCGCGTATGACTGCCGCCGCGGTCTTCCCCGTCAGCAGAGGGTCCTCCGAAAAATATTCAAAATTTCTGCCGCAGAGGGGATTGCGGTGTATGTTCATCCCCGGCGCGAGCAGTATGTGCGAGCCTTTCGCGCGCATTTCCTCTCCGAGGAGCGCATAGAGCTTTTCGGTGCTCTCCGTGTTCCACGACGACGCTATGCATATGCCGGAAGGCAGAAGGGAGCACGACTCGGCAAGACGTATTCCCGACGGTCCGTCCGTGGTGGTCAGCGCGGGCAGACCCTTTGCCCGCAGGGACTCCGTCACGCAGCACAGCACGCCCGCGTTGCCGCGCGCGCCGAGAGGACTGTTCATTGTATAATCTCCTCGCGAAACGGCTTCCAGCTCTTCTACGGAAAACGTCGCCGCAAGCTCTTCCGCCGTGCGCCTGCCCGATTTTACGTCCGCAAACGTGACCGTGTCCGCAGGTGCGGGAAACGCGTCGGGCAGGGCGGATGCGATGCGCGTTTTCAGGTCGACTTCGGAAAGGGGCGCGTCTTCGTATGCCGCTTTTCCGTCCTTCTGCGTAAGGCGTTTGAAGGGGAAGACGGGAGCGGCGCACGATTGCAGTTTTTCAGCGCGCTCTTCGCCGACGGAAAAAGAGCCGACGAACGCGGCGTCGCGAACGTTTTTGCCCAGATAAAGGCGGTATTCTCCCTTTTCCGTCACCCGTTCGCACGTCTTGTCGTCGTAGGCGGCAAAATCGGACACGTCGAAGCGCAGCGTGACGCGCACGCTTTCGCCGGCGGCGACGGGCGGTGTTTTCGCAAACGCGACAAGGACTTTCGCGGGACGGGGCAGACGGGTGGCGGGTGCTTTGAGATAGAGCTGCACCACTTCGCGGCCCGTGCGGTTTCCCGTGTTGCGCACTTGCGCCGTCACTTCGGCTTTGCCGCCGTTTTCCGTCACGGAAAGGGCGGAAATCTCAAAATCCGTATAACCTTTTCCTCCGCCGAAGGGGAAGAGGACTTTTTCGGGAGCGAAGGTTTCGAAATAACGGTATCCGACGTAAATGTCTTCCGTGTAAAAATTGAATTTCTTGCCGCCGAAGTCGCGGGCGGAAGGGTAGTCGTAATAATCGCGCGCTATCGTGTCGGTAAGTCTGCCGCCCGGCTCTCTTTTGCCCGCAAGCAGGTCGCCGAGCGCGTTTCCGCTCTCCATTCCTCCCTGCCATACGACGAGTATGGCGGATACGGGTATGCGCTCGCACCACGAAAAATCCATAGGAGAGCCTATGTCGAGCACGACCGCCGTCTTGCGGAAAGCGAGAGCGACGCGGGTGAGAAGATGTTCCTCTTCCGCAGTCAGATAATAGCTCCCGCGCGCAAGTTTGGCGTCGCGGTCTTCGCCTGCGGCGCGTCCGATGAAGACAACCGCGGTTTCGGCACGGTTTGCGGCAAGCGCGATTTCGGAGTCGGAAACGGGCATTTCGGGGTGGGAGTGCGGCCAATGTCCCCAGAAGCCGTGGTCGGCGGGGTTGCGCTTCACCCATTCCGAATAGAGAGAAAGCAGTCTTTCGTCGGGTATTATGCCCGCCGACTTCAATCCTTCGACGGGGCTTACAAGATACGGAGCGCGCACGTCGCCGCCGGAGCCGTATCCCACATAAAACCAGTCCGTCTGACCTCTGCCGAAGAGTGCGACGCGAGCGCCTTGTTCCAGCGGCAGGGCGCCGTCGTTTTTGAGAAGTACGGCGCCGTCGGCAGCCGCCGCGCGCGCGGCTTCCGCCATTCCCGGAAAGGCTTGTCCGGGCGCTCCGCCTCTGTTTTCGTTCTGTACGGTGCCGCCCGTGATTTTGTTCACGAGCATAGAAATGCGGCGTGACGCCTTGCGTATGGGATTCATTTTCCCCCTCCCAATCCTCATATTTAAGGTTTTCCCCGAAATCGGGGTTTTATTGTGCGTTGTTGTCGGATAAAACTGCCGTTTCCGCGGTTTTGCCGTCGCTTCTGCACAGGCGCAGGACTTTTGCCGCGCGTTCGTCCAGGTCGACGAGCGGACGCACGGGACTGTCTGCGGGACAGTCGGACGGTTTGTAGTAAAAATAGCCGTCGCTTGCCGCGAGCAGAGCGAAAAGTTTGTTTTTCTTTTTCTCGTTCACGGCGAGCACGGTGGTGTAAGGCTTGTTGGCGTGCGCGAGCGCGACGAGGTCCTTCGTTATGCCCGCCGCCGCAGACGCCGCAATGCGTTTTATCGTCGAGCGCGTATATCGTTTGGTGGTCAGGCGCAGAAATTCCTCGAACGTGTCGAAATCCGTTTTGTTTATGCGGTTCTCCATCCCTTCGGAAATGTTCGCAATCTCCGCCAGCTCCGCCGCCGTCTTCGTACGCATCGAATAGGTGGACACCGTGCCGTACTTTGCGGAGTCGGTGGGGCGGTCGGTTTTCACGCATTCGGGGACGAAAGCGGAAAAATCCTTTCCTTCCTGCATCATTGCGCGGATTTTGGTGGAAGATACAATCGTTTTGTTGTTGTCGGGCTTCCGTTCCACGCTGTGATATTGCACCTTGTCGCCGTATGCCGCGCCCGCTTTCATATATTCCACCGCGAGGATGTTGTTGGGCGCTTTGACGAGGTTTGCGTAATCGGGACGAATGAGGTCGAGCGCCATCGTGCGCGAACGCGCCACGGAATAGCCCTCGGAAAGATATCCGCGCAGCATACTTTGCATATCTTTGGACTCGCTGCGCATAAATTCCGCCACATAGGAGAGTTCTTCCAGCTCCTTGGTTTCGGTGCCGAAGCAAAGAGTGTATTCGCCCAGCATCGAAAGCGTTTTGAGAGCGCCCTCCGCAAAGGATTTTGCGGGGGAGAGGGTGTAAACGGTGGGAAGCTCTATGACAAGGTCCGCGCCGCATTCCACCGCCCACGCCGCGCGCGTATACTTGTCCGCCACGCAGATGTCGCCGCGCTCCGTGAACGAACCGCTCATCACAACGACGAGCGCGTCGGGCTTGGTTTCCCTGCGCGCCTTTTTCAGAAGTTTGACGTGTCCGTTGTGGAGAGGATTGTATTCGGCTATTACTGCGGTGATTTTCACAAACTGACTCCTTGTATTTCTTGCTTTTTTCCCGTGACGGTTCTATAATATAACTCACCGTAAAAGAAATCAAACGTCTTAAAGCAATTGAGGTAATTATGTCCGAATTTCTCAACCATTTGCTCGAAAGAGCGGCAAAACTGCAAAAGACCATCGCTCTCGCCGAAGGCAGCGACCCGCGTGTCGCCGAAGCGGCGGAAATTTTCACCCGCGAAAAGATAGGCAAGATTGTCCTCATCGGCAACGAAGCGGAAATCAGAGCGAAATATCCCGAATTCAAGTTCCACAACGTCACCTTCCGCGACCCGGGCGCCGGCGACAAGTATGTCGAAAAGTACGCCAAGAAACTTTACGAGCTCCGTAAAGAGAAGGGGATGACGGAAGACGTGGCGATGCGCACGATAAAAGGGAACAATATGTTCTACGCGTGCACGGCGCTCAAATGCGGCGACGTGGACGGCGTGGTCGGTGGCGCGGTGTTTTCTTCCGCGGACGTGTCCCGCGCGGCGTTCCAGGTCATCAAAGCGGCCCCCGGCATCAAGAGCGTGTCCAGCTGCTTCGTGATGATACCTCCCGAAAACTTCGAATATTCCCACGCTCCCGCGTTCATTTTCGCGGATTGCGCGGTCATTCCTTATCCCACCGTCGAACAGCTTGCCGACATCGTGCAGGCGGCGTATTTCAGCGCGAAGCAGATTGTCGAAGTCGAGCCCAAAATCGCAATGCTTTCCTTCTCCACGAAGGGCAGCGCGCAGCACGAGTCAGTGGAAAAGGTGCGCGCCGCATACGCGATGGTGAAGGCGGCGCATCCTTACATCGACGTGGACGGCGAATTGCAGCTGGACGCGGCGATAGTGGAGGAAGTCGGCGAGAAAAAGGCTCCGGGCAGCGGCGTCGCGGGCAAAGCCAACGTGCTCATCTTCCCCAACCTCGACGCGGGCAACATAGGCTATAAACTCGCGCAGCGCTTCGGCGGATGTATGGCCGTCGGTCCCATAATGCAGGGGCTCGCGCTTCCCGTCAACGACCTCAGCCGCGGCTGTGTCGCGGAGGACATTGTCGCCGTCGCGGCGATAACTGCGCTGCAATCCGTGAAGTGAGGGAAATATGAACATACTGGTCATAAACGCGGGAAGTTCTTCCCTCAAATATCAGCTCATCGACATAGCAAACGAAACAATGCTGCTCAAAGGCATATGCGACCGCATAGGAATGAAGGGCGGTTCGATAAACCAGAAGACCGCCGACGGCAGACAGTTCCGTCTCGAAGAGGATATGCCCACGCATAAGGAAGCCATCGAGCTCGTGCTGAAAGCGCTTGTGGACAAGGAAGCGGGCGCGATATCTTCCGTTTCCGAAATCGGCGCGGTCGGACACCGCGTGCTCCACAGCGGCGAGGACTTCCATTCCTCCGTCGTCATCGACGACGAAGTGGTGCGCATATGCGAGAAGAACGCGGAGCTCGGCCCTCTTCATATGCCCGGCAACATCGCCTGCATAAAGAGCTGCCGCGAGGTTATGCCCGGCGTGCCTATGGTGGCGGTGTTCGACACGACTTTCCACAGCACTATGCCGCCGAAGGCGTTTATGTACGGCATTCCGTATTCCGTCTATCAGCAGTATAAGGTGCGCAAATACGGTTTCCACGGCACCAGCCACAAGTTCGTCAGCGAAGAGGCGGTGAAGTTCCTCGGTGCGGAGCACAGCCGCATCATCATATGCCATCTCGGCAACGGGTCCAGCATTTCGGCGGTCAAGGACGGCAAGTGCATCGACACGTCGATGGGCTTCACGCCGCTCGAAGGGCTTATTATGGGCACCAGAAGCGGCGACATCGACCCCGCCGCGGTGGAATTTATGCGCGCCAAACTCGGCATGACGCCGGAAGACGCGGTGCAGTTCCTCAACAAAAAATGCGGTATGCTCGGCATAAGCGAGCTGGATTCCGATATGCGCGTGCTCGAAAAGGCAATCGAAGAGGGCAACGAAAAAGCGGCGCTCGCTGTGGAAGCCGCGGCTTACCGCATCAAAAAGTATATCGGTTCGTTTGCGGCGGCGCTCGGCGGAGTGGACGCGATAGTCTTTACGGGCGGCATAGGCGAAAACAGCTCCTATATGCGCAAGCTCGTTATGCAGGATATGGAATATCTCGGCGTGGAGTTCGATTTCGACGAGAACGAAAAGCGCGCGGAAGGGCTGCATATGCTGTCCAAATCCGAGAGCTACGTCAAGGTGTTCGTCCTGCCCACCAACGAGGAACTTTCCATTGCGCGCGAAACCGCGCAGCTTGTCGCGGCGGACAAAAAGTAAAATGTGTCAAAACCGTTTGACAAGACAAACACGATTATATATAATCTAACAAGTCACTTAATGAAACAAGCGGAGGAAAGATAAATGGCAGTACCCAAAAATAAAATCTCCAAGTCCAAGACAAATTCCCGTTTCGCCAACTGGAAACTTTCCGCACCCGGACTTGTCGAGTGCCCCCAGTGCCACGAGCTCATCAAGAGCCATACCGTGTGCCCCAAGTGCGGCTATTACAAGGGCAAAGAAGTCGTTGCCCCAAAAGAAGAGAAGTAACCTGACTCATCGGAGAGCGGCTCGGTCGCTCTCTTTTTTTGTATGTTGTGAGCGCGGCGCGGCACGTTCTGCGGAGTGGCGCCGCAAGGGAGAACGCGATGAAAATCATCGTTGACGCATTCGGCGGAGATTACGCACCGAAAGAGGTTGTGTTCGGTGCGCTTGACGCGTTGCAGGCGAAAAAGAGTCTGCACGTCGTGCTTGTCGGCGACAAGCCGCGCATAAACGAATTGCTCGAAGGGCAGACTTACGACGTGACGAGGCTCGAAGTCGTGCACGCGCCGGAGGTCATCACCAACGACGATTCTCCCACCGCCGCCGTGAAGACGAAGAAGGACAGCTCCATAGTCAAAGGGCTGGAACTGCTTGCGTCCGACCCGGACGCCCTCGGTTTTGTGTCCGCGGGTGCCACGGGCGCGGTGCTGGTCGGCGCCTATATGAAACTCGGCAGGATAAAGGGAGTTTCGCGTCCCGCACTCGCTCCCGCTTTGCCGACTCTCAAAGGCAAGCCCGTCATTTTGTGCGACTGCGGCGCAAACGTGGACTGCAAGCCCCTCAATCTGCTGCACTTTGCGATAATGGCAAGCGCGTTTTCCTGCGCGGTCACGGACGCGGTGAAACCGGTCGTGGGACTGCTCAGCAACGGCGCGGAGGACAAGAAGGGCAACGAACTCAACAGAGAGGCGTTCGAACTGCTCAAAAATTCGCCTTATATCGATTTCAAGGGCAACTGCGAAGCGCGCGACCTGCTGTCCGGCGATTTTGACGTCGTGGTTGCGGACGGGTTCAACGGCAACATAGCCCTGAAATCCGCCGAAGGGACCGCGGGCGCGATATTCTCCATTTTGATGGACGGAGTGAAAAAGGGCGGTCTGCGTGCAAAACTCGGCGCGCTGCTGCTCAAACCCGTCCTCAAAGAGGTCAAGACCAAAATGGACTACAACAGTCAGGGCGGAGCGTGCTTCCTCGGCGTGAACAAGGTCGTGGTAAAGGCGCACGGCGCGTCCAAGCGCAAATCCATATGCGCAAGCATTTTGCAGGCGCGCAAACTCGCAAAATCCGGCGTGGTTGAAAAAATCCGCGCCTCGGTGCAGGCTTCCTATGAACAGACGGGAGATTGAGGAAAAGATAGGATACACATTCCGCAACGGCGCGCTTTTGGAGCGCGCTTTTACGCATTCTTCGGCACACCGTTCCTCGGGGGACTATCAGAACCTCGAATTCCTGGGCGACAGCGTGCTGGGGTTCATCGTGTCGCGCAGGCTTTACAAGCTCTATCCCGGCGCGGACGAGGGCAGGCTCACGAAAATGCGCGCCTGCATAGTCAGCGAGAAACCGCTTGCGCGGGCGGTCACCGCGCTCGGAATATCTCACAATCTCATCACGGGAGAGAGCGAGCGCAAGACCCGCATAGCTGAGCACGACTCAATCAAATGCGACCTTTTCGAAGCTGTCACCGCCGCGATTTATATGGACGGAGGGCTGAAAGCCGCCGAAAAATTCGTTTTGCGTGAACTTGCGGACTACATAGCGGACGCAAAGACAGCCGTGGGACGTGCGGACGCGAAGTCCAGACTGAACGAGTACGCTATGCGCAAAGGGCTGAAAATAAGCTATGCCGAGGAGGCGAGGGAAGGCGCACCCCACGCTCCCGTGTTCGTGTGTTCCGTCACGGTCGGAGGAAAGAAATGCGGCACGGGAAAGGGCGGCAGCAAACGCGAGGCGGAACAGCGCGCCGCCGAAGAGGCTCTCGTCGGAATTTCTGAAAAAAACAAGAAATAAACCGTTCTCCCACCCAATGTTTCACGGCTCGGCTATCCTTCGAAATCCGCTTGTCAAGCGGATTTTTCTTTGATTTCGGGGTATGTTTCACAAGAATTTGATGTTTCGCGGATTTTGTGAAACATTTTCTTTTCCGCTTGTGCCCGCCGCGCGTGTATGGTATAATATTAAAAATTTGTTTTAACGGGAATTCAATGAAACTCGAAAAAATCGAACTGCGCGGCTTCAAGTCATTTGCGGACAAGGTTGAGATACCTTTCCAGCAGGGCGTCACCGCCATCATAGGACCGAACGGCTGCGGCAAATCAAATGTCGCCGACGCCATACGCTGGACACTCGGCGAGCAGAGCGCAAAGCAGCTGCGCGGCAAGAGTATGCAGGACGTCATTTTCGGCGGCACGGAAAACCGCGGAAAGATGTCTTACTGCGAAGTTTCGCTTGTCTTTGACAATTCCGACAAAAAACTTTTCCCCTCTCTGCCTTTCGACGAGGTGATGATAACCCGCAAGCTCGACCGCAGCGGCGCGAGCGAGTATTACATCAACCGCACCCGCTGCCGTATGAGAGATATAATAGGGCTTTTCCACGACACGGGCGTAGGCAAGGAAGGTTACAGCATTATCGGTCAGGGCAGGGTCACGGAGATTGTGTCCGCAAAGCCCGACGAAAGAAGGAAGATTTTCGAAGAGGCGGCAGGGATATCCAAATTCCGCGCCCAACGCAAAGAGGCGGAGCGCGACCTCGAACGCACTTCCGTCAACCTGCACACCGCAAACGAAGTCATCGCGGAGATAGAGCGTCAGCTCGTCCCTCTGCGCAAGCAGGCGGAGACCGCCAAAAAGTATGCGGAACTGCGCGAGCAGCTCAAAATGCAGGAAGTCAACCTTTACATATACAATTACGAAAACAATCAGAAGATAAAGCAGAAAATCTACGACCGCATCGAGGCCGCGGCAAAGGAACTTGCCGCAAAGGAAGCGGAGTTCGTCGCCTGCGTCAACGACTATGAGAAATGCCTGCGCGAGCAGGGGGGCATAGACCGTCTTTACGAAGAGTACAACGCGGAATTGCTTGCGCTCAAAGTCGACGCCGAAAGGATGCAGGGGCAGGAGAACGTCATCAAGGAGAAAATCACGCATTTGCAGGCGGACATCAACCGCCTGAATGCGGAACTGCATTCCGTTGACGCACAGCTTGTCGTGTCCGCGGGGCTCATCGAAAAGAGCGAACGCGGAAAGGAGGACGGGCTTGCCGCTTATATGGCGACATCCAAGGAATACGAGAGCAAGAGCAAGCAGCTCGAATTCGTGTCCCAGAGCCTGGAAGGCAGGGAGAGCGACCTCGAAAGCCGCAATCTCGCCTATGTCGCCGCACTGCAAAAACTCGGCGAACTCAAAGGCAATCTCTCCGCAATGGTCGCGGAAAAGGCGATAAACGAGGAGCGCGCCAAAAATCTCCGCGCGCTGCTGTCGGAGAAGAAGGCGCGGCTGGACGAAGAGGAAACCAATCTTTCCATTTACGACTCCAAAGTGAAGAGCGGCAAGGAAGAAATGCGCGCCCTCGCCACGGCAAACAACGAAACTCTCTCCGCAAAACTCGAAGCGTCCGAGGCAATCAAGGGGCTGGAAAGCGACGTTATGACGCTGAACTCGAAGCTCGGACTTGCGGAAGGTCAGCTGAAACTGCTCACATCCATAAAAGAAGACTATCAGGGCTTCCAGGAGGCGGTCAAACGTCTTATGCGCGACGCGAAGAGCGACCCCTCGCTGAAAAGCCGCATTATGGGCGTGCTTGCCGAAGTCATCAGCGTGCCGGAAGGCTACGAGTCCGCAATAGAATACGCCCTCGGCGCGTCTTTGCAGAATGTGCTCGTCGAAAGCGAACGCGACGCTGCCGCACTCATTACTTATCTCAAACAGAAGAGCTACGGCAGAGTGACATTCCGTCCGCTCACCGCGTGCCGTCCGCGCACCCTCGCGCGGGAATATCTGCCCGCACTCAACGAGCAGGGATGTTTCGGCATAGCGTCGGAGCTTGTGGAATGCGACGCGAAATTCCTGCCTTTTGTTCAGACGCTTCTCGGCACAACCGTAGTCGTGGACGGAATGAACACCGCGGAAAGGCTTTACAGAAAGTATAACCAAGGGTTCAAAATCGTCACGCTGGACGGCGAAATTTACGCGAGAGGGGGCGAAATCACGGGCGGTTCGCGCCGCACGCAGAATTCCGGTCTGCTTTCGCAGGAGAAGCAGATAGAGCAGGCGAGGAACAATCTCGAACGCATACGGTCGAACATCGCCCGCCTGAACGCGCAGCGCGAGGAAAGGACAGCGGAGATAGCGGAAGCGGAGGAGAAACTCGCGGGCATTTCCGCGCGCATATCCGAAGTGAGCATCGAGACATCGCTCAACGAAGACAAGGCAAGACAATGCGCCGACGTGGTGGTCGCGCTGAAAGAGGAGATTGCCGCCGACGCGCAGGAACTCGAAAAAGTCGTAGCGGTCATCAAGGCTCTGGACGGCGACCTCGTGCATATCGACGAGCTGGAACAGGACGTCAAGAAACAGCAGGAAGAGTACGGAGTGCTGCTCGAAGCGTCCAAGTCCCAGAGCACGGAGCAGAAGAGCGAACGCGAAACGCTGAGCGCGGAAGTGATGAACCTGCGCGTCAAGCTTGCCGAGCAGCAGAACGCTCTGGACGGTTTCGACACCGACCTTTTCCGTCTGCGCCGCGAGGAAGAGAGCTTGCAGGAAGAAAAGCTCGACCTCATTGCGCAGGTCAAATCCGCGCAGTCCGAGCTGGACAGGATACGCACCGCACCCTCCAAAACCAAGTTCTCCGAAGAGGACGCAAAGCGCATAGGCGAGCTGGAAAAAGAGATAAGCGGACTCAGCGATATGAAGAAGAAACTGTCCGACCGCATAGTCGAGCTCGACGGCGACAGAACGCGTATCGGCGAGGAAAAGACTTCGCTTGCGGAGAAGAAAATCCGCGACGAAAATATGTTGGAGCGCGTGGACGACGAGAACCGCTATTTGCAGGAACACATACTTGAAGAATACAATCTGACATATTCATCCGCGCTTCCGTTCAAAACGGAGGATTTCGAGCACCACGGCGCGAAGACGGTCATAAGCGACCTCAAAAAGGCGATAGCGAAGCTGGGCGAGGTCAACCCGCTTGCCGTGCAGGACCTTGCCGACGCCGAACAGCGCAGGGAGGAGCAGGTCACCCAGCGCGACGACATCAAGGCGGCTTACGACGACATAATGAAAATCATCGCCGAGCTCACCGAGGAGATGAGGTCCAAGTTTATGACCGCGTTCGAGAGCATAAAGGCGAATTTCAGCGAAGTGTTCGTCCAGCTTTTCAACGGCGGCAAAGGCGACCTCAGGCTGGACACCAGAGAAACCGACGACCCGCTGGAAGCAGGCATCGATATATTCGCGCAGCCCCCCGGAAAGAAGTTGCAGAACCTGACCCTGCTCAGCGGCGGCGAACAGGCTCTGACCGCAATCGCGATACTTTTCGCCATACTCAAACTCAAACCCATGCCTTTCTGCGTGCTGGACGAGATAGAGGCGGCGCTCGACGACGCGAATGCCAACCTCTTTGCCGAGTTTCTCAAAAAATTCTCGACGGAAACGCAGTTCATCGTCATCACCCACCGCAAGCCCACAATGCGTCACGCGGACACTATATTCGGCGTGACGATGGAGGAAAAGGGCGTGACGAAAATCGTTTCCATTTCCTTCGAAGAGGCGCAGAAACACGCCAGCGAGAACAGATAAGGAGAAGATATGGGATTTTTCAAAAAAATCGCGGAAGGCATAAAAAAGACCAAGGACAGCATTTCGAAAAAACTTTTTTACGCATTTTCGGCGCGGGCGCTCGACGAGGAGTTCTATGAGTCGCTCGAAGAGGCGCTGCTTGCGGGCGACGTCGGCGTAACTGCCTCCGAAACGGTCATAGAGGAACTGAAAGACAGGGTTTTCGAGGAGAAGATAAAGGCTCCCGAAGACGCCAAGGACATTCTGAAAGAGATACTCGTCGACAACATCGATTACGACGTCGAAGAGTACGAATATCCGCTGGTGATACTGCTTTCGGGCGTGAACGGAGTGGGCAAGACGACGGCGATAGGAAAACTCGCGCATATGTTCCGCGAGCAGGGCAAGAGCGTCGTCATCGCCGCCGCGGACACTTTCCGCGCCGCCGCGAGCGAACAGCTCGAAGTGTGGGGTGAGCGTGCGGGCGTGCGCGTCATCCGTCACAACGAAGGGGCGGACCCCGCCGCCGTGGTGTATGACGCCGTCGCTTCCGCAAAGGCGAAGGGCACGGACGTCATCCTCGTGGACACCGCGGGCAGGCTGCACAACAAAAAGAACCTGATGGAAGAGCTGAAAAAGATATGCCGCGTCGTGGACCGCGAACTTCCGGGGGCGGATTTCAGAAAATATCTCGTGCTCGACGCCACTACGGGACAGAACGGGGTGGCGCAGGCGGAAATATTCTCCGAAGCAATCGACATCGACGGCATTGTGCTCACCAAACTCGACGGGACGGCAAAGGGCGGCGTCGTCATCGCCATCTCCGTGGAGCTCGAACTTCCCGTGCTCTACGTCGGCGTGGGCGAGAAAATCGACGACCTCATCCCATTTGACGCAAAGGACTTCGTGGACGCACTCATCTGACGCGCGCAATGTGCGCGGGTGCGCAGCCGCACGGTAACGCGATAAAAACAATTTTTCGCGAAAATATAACCCTGACAGAAAACCGCGGGCAAAACGCTTGACGGTTTTCTTTTTGCGTTGTATGATTGTGTCAAGGTTTGCGCCTTTACAAAGGCGAGTGCCTTTACACCGTTATGGACAGGTTCGAGATAAGCACTTTGCGCGCGTATTATGGCGCGCTCATCACGGGGAAGCAGAACGAACTCATTCGTCTGCATTACGACGAGGATATTTCCCTCGGCGAGCTTGCCGAAATGTTCTCGGTGTCCCGTCAGGCGGTGCTGGACGGCATAAAACGCGGCGAACGCGCGCTGGCGGAGTTCGAAGAGAAGCTCGGGCTCGTGGCGCGCGAACGCAAGGTCGCCTCTCTCATCGAAGAGGCGGAAAGAGCACTCGGAGAGGGCAGGACGGCGGATTGTGCCGCGTCGCTCTCCCGTGCAGGAAGTTTGTTGGAGGAATAAATGTCTGTCTTCGAAAGTCTTTCGGACAAGATGAACCACATCTTTTCCAAACTGCGCAACAAGGGCAAGCTGACGGAGCTGGAAATCAAACAGGCGATGAGAGAAATCCGCGTCGCGCTGTTGGAGGCGGACGTCAACTTCGGCGTGGTGAAGGATTTCGTCGCCGCGGTGAGCGAAAAGGCGCTCGGCGAGGACATTCTCAAATCTCTCACGCCCGCGCAGCAGATTATCAAGATAGTCAACGACGAACTTGTCGCCCTTATGGGCAGCAAACATCAGAAACTTGCGGTGTCCGACCGTCCGCCCACGGTGTATATGATGTGCGGATTGCAGGGCGCAGGCAAGACCACGATGTGCGGCAAGCTCGCGCTTTATCTCAAAAAACAGGGCAAGAAAGTGCTGCTCGTCGCCGCGGACGTATACAGACCCGCCGCCATACAGCAGCTCGGCATAGTCGGAAAGAAAGCGGGCACGGAAGTGTTCGAGATGGGGCAAATCAGTCCCGTCAAAATCGCAAAAGAGGGCGTCGCTTACGCGCTCAAAAACGGTTTCGATACCGTCATCATAGACACCGCTGGCAGACTGCACATCGACGAAACCCTGATGAAAGAGCTGGTCGACGTCAAAGCGGCGGTGAACCCCGCCGAGATACTGCTCGTCGTAGACAGTATGACGGGACAGGACGCGGTCACCGTAGCGGACACCTTCAACAAGACTCTCGACGTCACGGGCGTCATTATGACGAAGCTCGACGGCGACACGCGCGGCGGCGCGGCGCTCTCCATAAAGGCGGTGACGGGCAAGCCCATCAAGTTCAGCGGCACGGGCGAGAAGATGGAAGACCTCGAACCTTTTCATCCCGACCGTATGGCGAGCCGCATCCTCGGTATGGGCGACGTGCTCACCCTCATCGAAAAGGCGGAGCAGGCGTTTTCCAAGGAACAGGCGGAGAGCCTGCAAAAGAAGCTGAAAGAGCGTTCCTTTACGCTGGAAGATTATCTCGAACAGCTCGAAAGCGTGAAAAAAATGGGCGGCATCGGCGATATGATGAAGATGCTTCCCGGTATGGCGGGCAAAGTCAGGGCTGAGGACCTGGACGAAAGCAAGCTGGTGAAAGCGAAAGTCATCATCCAGTCAATGACGCCGAAGGAACGCCGCAATCCCGAAATCATCAAAGGCAGCCGCAGAAAGCGCATTGCGCAGGGCAGCGGCACATCCATACAGGAAGTCAACCAAATGCTCAAACAGTTCGAGCTCACCCGCGAAATGATGGCGCGTATGCAAAAGGGCGGGATGAAAGGACTGCGCGGGATGAAAGGTATGAAGGGACTGTTTTAAGTCCCGTGAAACAGCCGTGCTGTTTTGACGGGGACCCCGAATTATGCCCCATCAAAAAATCAGAGATTTCTTGATGGGGACCCCATATGAAACCCCACAAAAAAATCGCAGATTTCTTTGCGGGGACCCCTATAAGCCTTGTTGCGGAAGGGAGAAGTTCCCGGCGGGCGAGGAGGGGGACGGCGCGGAGCGCCGCAAATGCGAAACAACATTATTTATATACACACCGAGCAATCGGGAAAGGAGAAAGAAAATGGTTAAACTCAGACTCACCAGAATGGGCGCAAAGAAAGCACCTTTCTACCGCATCGTCGCAACGGATTCCAGAAAAGCGCGTGACGGACAGTACATCGAGCAAATCGGCATTTACGACCCCGTCAGCGACCCGAAGGTCGTGAAAATCGACGCAGACCTTGCGAAGAAGTGGCTCGCCAACGGCGCACAGCCCACCGATACCGTCCGCAACCTTTTCAAGGAACACGGCATTCTGTAAGGTGCGATATGCTTGAACTTGTAGAATATCTCATCGGCAAACTCGTGCCCGAAGGGGATTATTCCATCGAGATGCGCGAAAACGGCGACGAGGCGGAAATCGTCGTCATCGCCGCGAAGAAGGACATCGGCAAGATTATCGGCAAGCAGGGCAAGATTGCAAGGGCAATCCGCACTCTCGTCAAAGCCGCGTCCGCAAAGTCTTCCGTGCGTTACAGCGTTGTCATCGAAGAGCGCGAATGAAAACCGAACTCACAATAGGCAGAGTGCTGAGGCCGAGAGGGATAAAGGGAGTGGTGAAGATTGAAGCCTACTCCGACAACACCTCGCGGCTTCTGCATTTGAAGACGCTGACGGTAGGCGGCGTGAAAAGGGAAATCGAGTCTCTCTCGGCAGAGGGCGCTTTTCTCTACGCAAAATTCGCAGGCATCGACACGCCCGAAGATGCCGAAAGTTTGAGAGGAAAGGAAGTGCGCGCGCTGCGTGCCGAGCTTCCTCCGCCTCCCGAAGGCAGATACTACATCGCCGACCTTCTCGGCGCGGACGTATATGCGGGCGGCGACAGGCTGGGCGAGCTGGTCGACGTGTTGCAATACGGCTCGGCGGACGTGTACGTCGTCAAAACCGCGGACGGAAGGATGAGCTTCCCCGCGCTCAAAGAAGTCGTGCGCGACATCGACGCCGAAAACGGAGTCATAACTCTGGACGGGATAATGCTGCAAAGGACGGCGGTGTACGACTGATGAAGTTCCACGTGCTGACCATATTCCCCGAATATTTCGACATTCTCGGCCTCGGCATTATGGGCAGAGCGGTCAAGGACGGCAAATTTTCCGTGAACGTGGTCAACATCCGCGACTATTCGCAGGACAAACACCACAAGACCGACGACTATCCGTACGGAGGCGGAGCGGGTATGGTTATGACGCCCGACCCGATTGTGCGCGCCACGGAAGCGGCGGACCCCGAACACAGGGCATTGCGCATTTATATGTCCCCGAAGGGAGAGCCGTTTAAGCAGAGTATGGCAAAAGAGCTTGCATCTTTTGACGAGCTGCTGTTCCTCTGCGGAGGATACGAGGGCGTGGACGAACGCGCGATTGAGCTTGCCGTTGACCGCGAGATTTCGATAGGCGATTACGTCCTTACGGGCGGAGAGCTGCCCGCGCTTGTGGTGATGAACGCCGTCGCGCGCTATCTCGACGGCGTGCTGGGAAGCGCGGAAAGCACGGTGGAGGAAAGTTTTTCGGCGGGGCTTCTGGAATATCCGCAGTACACCCGCCCGCAGGTTTACAGGGGGCTTTCAGTCCCCGACGTGCTGGTGTCGGGAAATCACGCGGAAGTGGCGAAGTGGCGGGCGGAAAAGGCGCTCGAAATCACACGCGAACGCCGTCCCGACCTGCTGAACGACTGATTTTGCGCAAAAGCGCGCGTATGCGCCGTTCTTGCAGAAGAGTGCCGTGCGTCCTGCGCGACGTTTGCCGTTTTCGGAGAGGAGAGGGCACAAGCCCTGCGGAAAGATGAACATTCAATGGTTTCCGGGACATATGACCAAAGCGATACGGATGATGGAGGAAAACCTCCGTCTTGTCGACGCGCTCATTTACGTCATCGACTCCCGCGCCGTTTACAGTTCGAACAATCCGCTTTTCGACAAACTTATAGCGGGCAAACGCGTCCTTTACGTCTTCAACAAGTGCGACCTTGTCGAAGCGCGCGACCTGGAACCGTGGTGCGCGAAGTTTGCCGCCGAAAACAAACCTTTCGTCAAGGCGGTGGGGACTTCGGGGGATTGCTCCGAGATTGTCGCGGGGCTGAAAAAGGCGGCCTCCGACAAGATTGACCGCTTCGGAGAGCGCGGAGCGAAAGTTTCAGTCCGTGCAATGGTCGTAGGCGTGCCGAACTCGGGAAAATCCACGGTCATAAACGCGATGTGCAAGCGTGCGGGCGCCGTGACGGGCAACCGTCCGGGGGTGACGCGCGGCAAACAATGGATGAGCATAGGCGGCGTGGACTTTCTGGATACGCCGGGGACGCTGTGGGGCAAATTCGAGGAAGAGAGCGTCGCGCGGCATCTGGCTTACATCGGCAGCATCCGTGACGAAGTCCTCGACCTCGGCGAGCTGGTCTATTCCTTCATTGACGAAATCAAAGGGGAGTACGGCACGCAGCTTGCGTCGAGGTACGGGCTTGCCGAAGTGCCCGACGACCCGCTTGCCGTTTTCGACGCGATTGCGCTCGCGCGCGGTTTCAAGACCAAGGGCGGCGAGCCGGATTACGACAGGACGGCGAGGTGCATCCTCGACGATTTCAGAAAAGGACGCCTCGGAAAGATTATGCTCGAAAAACCCCAAACGCGGGGTTTAATGCCGAAAAAGAGAGGATAAACGTATAAATGGTGCACGCAAGCGAACTTATGCGCTATGAAAACGAACTTATGGCGCAGGGGTGCAGATACATATGCGGAGTGGACGAAGTGGGCAGAGGCCCGCTTGCCGGTCCCGTCACCTGCGCCGCCGTCATTATGCCTCTCGACGACCTCATCGAAGGCGTCAACGACAGCAAAAAGGTGGCAAAGAAAAAGCGCGAGCGGCTGGCGGAAGAAATCAGACGGCGCGCCGTCGCTTATTCCGTCGTGTCCTACGACAACCGTCGCATAGACGAGATGAACATTCTTGCCGCGACCAAAGCGTGTATGGCGGATGCCGTCGCGGCGCTGTCCGTCACACCCGACGTCGTGATTGTGGACGCGCTGAAACTCGACATCCCCGTCCGCACGGTGGGAATAGTGCACGGCGACGCGCTCAGCTATTCCATCGCCGCGGCTTCCATAATCGCAAAGGTGGAACGCGACGCGTTTATGGCGGAGATGGACGGGAAATATCCCGGATACGGCTTTGCGCGCAACGCGGGTTACGGCACGGCGGAGCATATCGCAGCGCTGCGCACTCTCGGTCCGACGGAGATACACCGCCGCACTTTCATCAAAAACTTCGTCGGCGAAGAAAAGCGATGAACAGGCGTGCGGCAGGGTATATCGCGGAAGAACTTGCGGCGCGCAGGCTGGAAAAGGACGGCTACCGCATTCTTGCGCGCAACGAAAAGTGCGCGGGAGTGGAGGTGGACATCATTGCCGCGGAGGGCGGCGACCTCGTATTTGCCGAGGTGAAGGCTTCCTCGTCGGAGTTTGCCTCGCCCGCGGAGCGTATCACCCGCGAGCAGCGGCGGCGTTACGTCCGCGCTGCAAAGGCATATCTGCAGGCGCATTCCCTTTTCGGCGTGAACGTGCGTTTCGACGCGGTCGAAGTGCGTGACGGCGCCGTAACGGTCATTCGCGGCGCATTTGACGCCGAAGGATGAAAAACCCCGCGGAAAATGCGCAAAAATCGCAAATTAAATTGATTTAGCGCGCGTTTTTTGCTTGTGATTAAACTTAATATATGATATTATAACACGCGTGACTCGGGCGTTCCGCTTGCGGGAATACCGTTAAGAACGCTTAGTATAAAGGAGGACAGTCAACAATGAACATTATCGACACCATCGAAAAAGAGGGCATGAGAACGGATTTGCCCGAAATCGCAATCGGCGACCAGGTCAAGGTCTTCGTCAAAGTCATCGAGGGCAACCGCGAAAGGCTTCAATCCTACGAAGGCACCGTCATCGCGAAGAAAAACGGCGGCATCCGCGAAACTTTCACCGTCCGCCGCGTGACTTACGGCGTGGGCGTCGAGAGAACTTTTCCCATGCATTCCCCCAAGATTGACCACATCGAAGTGGTCCGCCACGGCAAGGTCCGCCGCGCGAAACTCTATTATCTGCGTGAACGCACCGGCAAAGCGGCGAAACTCAAAGAAATCAGATAACAGGGAAAACGATGAAGAAAAGAATTGTTTCGATATGCGTGATAGTGCTGGTACTCGTACTGGCACTATTTGTGCTTTCGGCGTGCGATTCCGGACGCACCGCCGTGGACGTCGAGCTTGTGACGAACGGCGATTTCGAAAGTTACAGCTACAATTCCGACGGCGACGTTGTCATAGAGGACTGGACGCTGGGCGGCTCGTGGGATGACGGAGTGGATTCGCCTTACGGCAGACAGCCATCGCCCGAAGCCGACCGGGAGGAGCACGGTTCGAGTTACATTTATCTCGACACCGGCGGCAAAAGCGGCTGGGTATATCTCTCCCAGGAAATCGCCGTGGACAGAAACGCCATCTATCTCGTCAGCGTGGATATGCGCGTGACGTCGCTTTCCACGGGCGGTGACGACGAGTACAAAGGCGCTTACGTCACTTTCCTCGAAAATCCCGACTACTATTTCGTGCAACAGGAAGAAACGACGGACGGATGGGTCACGCTCACTTTCTACGTGCGTCCCGTCAACACCGACTATCTCACCATCGCGCTTTCTCTCGGTGCAGAGGATGCGGAATGCGTGGGCAGAGTGCTCTTCGACAACGTGTCGATGATGCGCGTCGACTCTTCCTCCGTGCCCTCCGGCACCACCGTGCACGATTTCAGGATGTCGCAGATTGCGCGCTACAACCGTGACCTTTCCGGCACGCTGTTCGTGACCTTCCTCACGCTGTTCTGCGTTGCGGTGGTCGTCTGCGCGTATGTGCTCATCAGAAAGAATTACGCACGCAGCGACGTGTTCGTCAACTTCGACGGCACTTCCGGCGGCTCGGCTCCCGCGGCGCCTTACGCGTCCAAGGGCGGGAAGAAGGTCAAGAGCGGAGCGAAATCCGCCGTGTCCGCCAAGTGGTGGACGAACTGCTGGTTTATCGCGGCGATGCTGATGCTCGGCACCTTCATCGTCCGTCTTGTGTTCCTGCTGTCGATGTACGGTTTCGGCGGTGAGATGGACGCGACGGTGGACCTCGCGAGATGGCTTGCGCAGCACGGCGTCGGCAACATTTACGCAAATGCGTCTTCGTGGAGCAACGTGGACGTGGCGACGATGTCGCCCGGCGCGATGTATATCCTTGCCATAATCGGCGCAATGGGGCAGAACCTGACTGCGGACGGCGTTTCGGTGCTCATCCGTATGGTCGGCGTGCTTGCCGATATGGCGGTAATCGCAATGATTTATTTCTACGGCAGAAAGTATGCGGGCGACAGGCTTGCAATCATCTTTGCCGCAGTCTATGCGCTGCTTCCCGTCACCATCGTGATGAGCGGTATGACCAACGCGTTCGTGTCCCTGCTTGTCGCGCTTATGGTCGCGGCGGTCCTGCTTCTGGTTGAGAAGAAGTATCTTGCGATGTACGGAGTTATGGCTCTTGCGGTCATCCTCGATATCCGCGCTCTCGCGCTCGCGCCCATCGCCGTGACCTATATGGGTTATATGTACTACCGTGCGGATTCCACGCTGAAATCCTTCGGCAAGACCCGCGCGACCATAGTCTTCGGTCTTGTGGGAGCTTTTGCGGCGGTCTATCTGCTGACGCTGCCCGTTGCGATAAATCATCTCGGCGAGAATGCGTTCTACGGTATGCGGATGATTGCGAACCAGATGATTAACAACCAGATTTTCGTCGACAACGCGTTCGGTTTCTATGGTATGGCGACCCTCAATCAGCAGGGCTTCAACGACACCGCGTCCATACTCAACCTCGTGTTCATCCTCGTGCTGGTGGTCTATATCTGCTCGCTGTACGTCAAGAAGCGCAACCGTCAGGAAGTCATTCTGCTGGCGTCCTACACGCTCGCAATGGTGGCGGTGTTCACCCTCAAAGTCACTTACACCTATCTCTTTATGTCCATCGCGCTCGGACTCATCTACACGATGGTGTCGGGCGAAAAGAGAATGTACGGCATAATGGCGGGGTATGCGGTGCTGTCCTTCCTCTGCGTGGGGCTCATCATCAAGAACTCCGGCTATGCGACGATTGTGTCCGACGGTATGTTGGTGGACTTCGAAAGGACGGGTGCGGACTTCATCGTGTTCAGCGTGTTCACCGTTCTGCTGTCACTCTATTACAGCTATGTCGTGTACAACATCACGAATACGGGTAAGGTTGTGGACATCAAACCGCTCAACAAACCTCTCGGCGTCGCGCTGAAAGACGGCTTCCGCTCCATCGGCGACGTCTTCAAAAAGGACTGACGCAAACGTAAAAATTTCCCCGTCCGCAAGGGCGGGGATTTTTTACGGACGGCGGGACGGAAGTCGCCGCGTTTCGGAATCGCGAAAGCCGAATCGGGAACTCATCGCCGAAACTCTGAAAAGAGCGCGGAGCGTCGTATAAAAACTGTTATATCGGTGCGGAAAGCGCAAAGGGGAGAGAAATGACGGAAGAAAGAAACGGCGCGTTCTGCACCTGCGACAAAACAAAATGTCCGCTGCATCCGCAGAATCACGACAAGGGCTGCACGCTCTGCATTGCCAAAAATCTGCGTATGCGCGAAATCCCGAATTGTTATTTCAATCTGCTGCCGAATGCAGACGGCAGAAAGGACGACTCGTTCGAAACCTTTGCCGAACTCGTGCTTTCCGCCCGCGGGAAGTGAGCGCGGTTTTTGTCCTTTTGCGGCAAAGAATGACGGAAGCGCCGCCGGAGCTTCATAACGTTTGCGTTTTTCGGCGCAATGTGCTAACATTCGCCTTGCGATAAAACGCTTAAACGACAATTAGGAGGCAGATATGAAAAAGACAGTCAGAGGCAAAGTTTACGACACCGCGGAAATGACCGTGGTCGGGAAGATGACGAGCGGCGCGTTCGGCGACCCCGCAGGCTATGAAGAGACGCTGTACGCGGCGGCAGACGGAAATTGTTTCCTTTACACCAACGGCGGCGAACAGTCCCCGTACAAGAGTGAGAAACTCGTGTCGGTGAGCAAGGCAAAAGCCGCGGCGTGGCAGGAGCAGAACAAGTAAGCCCCGCAAGACAGCCGGGTGAATTAAACGAAAACTCCCCGACAAGGGGAGTTTTTTGCTGCGGAAATTATATTGGTGCGGCAGAGTGGATTGCCGCCGAAGACCGAACGCTATTTCTCCGCGGCGGCCGCGGCGCAGGGAGAAACGTATTTTTCTTCGACAAGCGCGCAGATGTCTTCGAAGATAATGTTGTCGGCGCATTTTTCGGCGACAGCCAGCTTTTCGGCGCTGTTCACGGTCCAGGTGATGACGGGGACGCTTTTCCGCGCTTTTTCTATGTAGCGGTTGTCGGCAAGGTCGCGTATGTCATAGGCGATGAAATGGGGCTTTGAAAGCCTGTTTATCCAGAGCTTGCCCATAAAATCCGTGAGGTGGGAGCGCTTCGTCGCGGAAAAATTGCGCCAGGTGCACAGCTGTCCCGACGGGCGGTCGCTGTGACGGCGGCAGTAGCGCACCGCGCCGTAATTGAAGGATTGCAGGGCAATTTCGCCTTTGTATGTCTTCACGCGTTCGCACACCGCGGCGGCAATGCGGTTGTCGTATGGATTGAGTCCTTTGATTTCGCAGAGTATTCCCACCTTGCCGTCCACGAGTTGCAGAAACTCGTCAAACGTGGGGATGGTGTTGTCCGTGCCTTTCAGGCGCATTGTTTTAAGCTCCGCCAATGTGCATCGGGCGACCTTTTTGTCCACGCCGCAGACGCGTCTGAGGTTGTCGTCGTGGAAAACCACGAGATGTCCGTCGGAAGAGAGGTGGACGTCAATCTCAATGGTAAAACCGTGCTGAATCGCCGCCTCGAAAGCGGGCATACTGTTTTCGGGAAGTTTGTCGTCGTGCAGCCCGCGGTGCGCCACGGGAGTGGTCAGAAGCCAGTCGAAATTCATAATCCGATTTCTCCGAATGTGAGGTTAATCTGTTGATATAATTTTAGGTTTACATTATAATAATGTCAACACATAATCGCAAATTTCCGCTCCCGCCGGCGGGAAAAGAGAGGAAGAATTGAGCCTTTCCCACATCCGCAATTTCTCCATAATCGCGCATATCGACCACGGCAAAAGCACGCTTGCCGACAGGTTGATTGAGCGCACCGGCACGGTGTCCTCGCGCGAGATGTCCGACCAGCTGCTGGACAATATGGACATTGAAAAGGAACGCGGAATCACAATCAAATTGCAGACCTGCCGTCTTTTTTACAATTACAAGGGAGAGGAATACACGTTCAACCTCATCGACACTCCCGGACACGTCGATTTCACATACGAAGTGTCGCGGTCGCTTGCGGCGTGCGAGGGCGCGCTGCTTGTCGTGGACGCGACGCAGGGTGTGGAAGCGCAGACGCTCTCCAACGTCTATCTCGCGCTTGACAACGACCTCGAAATCCTGCCCGTAATCAACAAAATCGACCTCGCCTCGGCAGACGTCGACGGCGTAAAAAAAGAAATCGAGGACATCATCGGACTTGACACCGCGGGATGTCCGCTCATCTCCGCAAAAGAGGGGATAGGCATAGACGACGTGCTTGCGCAGATTGTGGAGAAACTGCCGCCTCCCAAGGGTGACCCCGACGCGCCTCTCAAAGCGCTCATCTTTGACAGCTATTACGACAATTACCGCGGCGCAATCTCAATGGTACGCATAGTCGACGGCACCGTAAAAGCGGGCGACAAAATCAGGATGTTCGCATCGGGCAAAACATTCGAAGTGGTCGAAGTTGGGGTTTATTCGCCCGGAATGCGTCCCGTAACCTCGCTTTCTGCCGGCGAAGTCGGTTATATCGCAGCAAGCATAAAGAATGTCGCAGACACCGCCGTCGGCGATACGATAACATTTGCCGACCGTCCCGCGGCGGCTCCGCTGAAAGGGTACAAAAAGGTCACGCCGATGGTTTTTACGGGGGTTTACCCCGCGGACGGCGCCCGTTACAACGACCTCAAAGAGGCGCTTTTGAAATTGCAGCTCAACGACGCTTCGCTGACATTCGAAGCGGAGAATTCCAAGGCGCTTGGCTTCGGGTTCAGGTGCGGTTTTCTCGGTCTGCTGCATATGGAGATAATAGAGGAAAGGTTGGAGAGGGAATTCGACCTCGACCTCATCACCACGGCGCCGGGGGTGTCTTATCACGTCACGAAAACAAGCGGCGAAAAACTCATCATCGACAATCCGACCAATCTGCCGCCCGCGGGTGAGATTGACTTCATCGAGGAGCCCATCGTCAAGGCGACCATATACACTCCGCCCGAATACGTCGGGCAGATTATGGAACTTTGCCAGGAAAAGAGGGGAGTGTTCATCGATATGACTTATGTGGACACTTCGCGCGTGCAGATGACCTACCGTCTGCCTCTCAACGAAATCATTTATGACTTTTTCGACAGCCTGAAATCGCGCACGAGAGGGTATGCGTCGTTGGATTACGAGCCCGACGGCTACGAAAAGAGCGACCTGGTGCGGCTGGATATGCTCATCAACGGCGATATGTGCGACGCGCTTTCCCTCATCGTGCACAAGGACAAGGCGTATGCGCGCGGTAGGGGCATTGCGGAAAAACTCAAAGACGCAATCCCTCGCCAGCTTTTCGAGATACCGATACAAGCCGCGATAGGCGGGAAAATTATCGCGCGCGAAACCGTCAAGGCGCTCCGCAAGGACGTCCTCGCAAAGTGTTACGGCGGCGACATAACCCGCAAGAAAAAGCTGCTCGAAAAGCAGAAAGAGGGCAAGAAACGTATGCGGCGCGTAGGTTCCGTCGAGGTGCCGAGCGAGGCTTTCGTCAGCATTCTGAAAGTGGGGGACGACAAGTAGGAAAATGCTGCTTTACATCCACTTTCCCTTTTGCGCTTCAAAATGCGCCTACTGCGATTTCACTTCCTATGCGGGATGCGACGAAGCGCTTGTTTTCAGCTATCTAACCGCATTAAAAAGGGAAATCAGCTTTGCGGGGGAACGCTTTCCGAACGCCCGCATAGACACCGTTTATCTCGGAGGCGGTACGCCGTCGCTGCTTTCTCCGCGTCGGATTGAGAATCTGTTTGCCCACATCGCAAAGAGTTTCCGCGGCTATTCTCCCGGCGAAGTCAGCGTGGAGGTCAATCCCGACAGCGCGACGGAGGACAGGCTAGCCGCTTTTGCCGCCGCGGGAGTCAACAGGCTGAGTATGGGGGTGCAGAGTTTTTCCGACGACAACCTGCGCCGCACGGGAAGGATACACACGGCTGACGGCGCGCGTGAAGCGGTGGCGCGTGCGAAAAAATATTTCGACAACATTTCTCTCGATTTTATCGTCGGGCTTCCGTACGACACGGCGAGCATAGTGAAATCCGAACTCGACGAGGCGGGCGGGCTTGTCCCGCACGTTTCGGTGTACGAGCTGACGCTGGAAGAGGGGACGCCTCTGGCGCGGGACGCGGAAGAGGGGAAAGTTTGGCTGCCCGACGACGACGAAACCGCGGAATATCTCGAAATCGCGGTGGACACGCTGGCGGAGCAGGGTCTGGAAAGATACGAGGTGTCCAATTTTGCGCGCCGCGGCGCGGAGTGCCGCCACAACTGCGGATATTGGACGCGCGAAGAGTATATCGGGCTGGGCGCCGGCGCGCATTCGCTGGTGAAAAGCGCGGCGGACGGAAGTCCGCTTTCCGCGGAGATACGTTTCGCTTCCCCCAAAGACGTCAATGCTTATATCGGCGGCGTGAACTGCGTGGAAACCTTCGACGACGTGCCTCGCGTCGAGATGAGCGTGCTTTCCGAAAGCGAGATGCGCGCAGAGGAAATTATGCTGGGACTTCGCACCCGCGAGGGAATACGCGAAGAACTGCTTGCGGGGCGGGACACTTCGCGCGTGGAAAGTTTTCTGACCCGCGAAAACGGGAGAGTGCGCCTCACAAGGCACGGACTTGCGGTGATGAACTCAGTGCTTGCGGAGCTGATTTGAGGAGGGTTTTCGCTCTCCGCGACGCGCAAACGACAAACTATGATTATATTCTCATTAAAACAATTGAAATCCGCACGCAAGTTTGTTATACTGTTTTCATAAATTCCGGAGGAAGCAAATGACATCCAAATTTTCGCTGAGCACGTCCAGACCCAAAGGACCTCTCGCACTCATCGCAACTCCCGGCGCACGCGAACTTACCGAACTCATCGACCGCAACCTTGTGGAATGGTACAAATCCGTGGATGTGGACGGTACGCTGAAAAAGGACACTTTCATCATAGACTCCGCCTGTCCGCGTTTCACGAACGGCGAGGGCAAGGGGATGGTGATGGAAACGCTGAGGGGCAAGGACCTTTTCGTCATATGCGACGTCGCCAACCACGGTGTCACCTACAATTTCTTCGGAAAACAAATCCCGATGACTCCCGACGAGCATTTCGCGGACCTCAAACGCATCATCTGCGCCGCGAACTGCAAGCCCGAAAGGATAACCGTCGTGATGCCGATGCTGTACGAGGGCAGACAGCACCGCAGGGCGGGACGCGAGTCGTTGGATTGCGCGCTGATGCTGCACGAGCTTTACGATATGGGAGTAAGCGACATCATCACTTTCGACGCGCACGACCCGAGGGTGCAGAATTCCGTGCCTATGATGGGCTTTGACAACTATTTCCCGACCTATCAGGTGCTGAAAGCCCTGCACAAGCGTTTCCCCGACGTCAAGCTGGACAAGAACAGCCTGATGTGCATATCTCCCGACGAGGGCGCGATAGGCAGAAACGTCTACTATGCGTCCGTGCTGGGGCTGGACCTCGGTATGTTCTACAAACGCCGCGACTATGCAAGCGTCGTGAACGGCAGAAATCCCATCATCGCGCACGAATACATAGGCAGTCCCGTTATGGGGATGAACGTCTTTGTGGCGGACGATATGATTGCCACGGGCGACAGTATGATAAAGCTCGCGAAGGAAATCAAGGACAAGGGAGCGCAGCGCGTCTTCCTCACCGCGACTTTCTCGCTGTTCACGGAGGGCGTGGACAAGTTCAACCGCGCATACGAGGAAGGGCTCTTCGACGCCGTCATCAGCACTAACCTCTGCTACCGCATTCCGGAACTCAAACAGTGCGAATGGTTCGTGGAGGCGGATATGTCGAAGTATCTCGCCTACATAATCGCCGCAGGCAACCTCAACGAGGCGGTGTCCAATCTGCTCGACCCGTTCGAGAAGATAAGACAGCTCGTCGCCTCCATAAACAATGAGCAATAACAGGAGGAAAAAGTGAAAATCACATGGCTGGGTCACTCCGCGTTCAAGCTGGAAGAAAGCACGGGAACGACGGTTGTCACCGACCCTTACCACTCATACATCGGCTATAAGATGCCGAGAGTCACCGCGGACATCGTCACGGTGAGTCACGGTCACAACGACCACAACAACCTTCCCGCCGTTCTCGGCGACCCCGAAGTCATTTCCGCTGCGGGGGCGTACGACATAAGCGGCGTTCACATCCTGGCACGCCGCACTTTCCACGACTCGAAAAACGGCGCGGCAAGGGGTGAAAACCTCGTCTTCAAGTTCCGTATGGACGGCGTTGACATCTGCCATATGGGAGATATCGGCGAGGAGTGCAACGCGATGCTTGTGGACAGCATCGCCCCCGTCAACGTGCTTATGATACCCGTCGGCGGCACTTATACAATCGATGCGGAGCAGGCGAAGGAATTCGTGGACCGCATTATGCCCGACGTCGTCATCCCGATGCACTACAAGACGCGCGACTGCTCGATGGACATATCCAGGCTCAACGAGTTCCTCGATTTGTTCGAAGACGAAGACATCGTTTATATCGAGTCGGATACGGTGGAATTCGACCGCGCGGATTTTGACGGCGAGACCACGAAAGTTTACGTTTTGGAAAGGTTTTCAGAGTAATTCCTCCGGGACTTTGTCCCGGGTTTCACAAAAGCGGTAAAATAATATCCTTCTTTCCGCAGGGCGCGCCTCTGCGGAAAGAAACCACAGGAGGCATCATGGCAGTTTACACCAAGGAAATGCTTGAAGCTACCAGCATTTTCGCAATAAGGGACATTGCGAAAGAGGTGGGCATTTCTTCACCGACGAAAAAGAATAAAGCGGAACTTATCGACCTCATTCTCAAAATCTCTTCCGGCGAGATGGCGCCCCCCGAAGCGCCCCGCCGCGGACGTCCCAAAAAACAGACGGAAATCCCGCGCGAGGAAGAGGAAAAGGCGGACGCTCCCGCAAAGGGCACGGCATTCGACAAACCGCGTGAGAACCGCTATGTAAAGCGCGACGTGCAAAAACCGCGCGAAACGGGCAAAGCGGTTGGCTTTCACGAGGAACGCAGACGCGAAGAACCCGACCAGATGAGGGAAGGCTTTTTGGAGATAAACCCCGACGGATACGGTTTTCTGCGCGTGAAGAACTGCGAATGCAACGAGATGGACGCGTATGTGCACGCGGCAAAGATAAAGCAGTACGGACTGCGCCGCGGCGACAAAGTGCGCGCCGCCTGCAAGATAATTCAGGACGGCAAACCCGCGGCGGTCGTGAACGTCGTGAGCATCAACGGCGTGGATGTCGCGGAAGTGGGCAAACGCCCCAATTTCGACGACCTCGTCCCCATCTATCCCGACGAGCGCCTGCGTATGGAGATACCTTCACGTCCGCGCGATTATGCGACGCGCTGCATCGACCTCGTCGCGCCGATAGGAAAAGGGCAGCGCGGCATCATAGTATCTCCGCCGAAAGCGGGCAAAACCACATTGCTTAAAATGATTGCGGGCTCCATCGCGGAGAATTATCCCGACATCGTGCTCTTCGTGCTCCTCATCGACGAGCGCCCCGAAGAAGTCACGGATATGCAGAGGTCGGTCAACGGCGAAGTGGTCTATTCCACATTCGACGAAATGCCGGAGCACCACACCAAGACTGCGGAAATGCTGCTCGACAGGGCAAAAAGGCTTGTCGAAATGGGCAAGGACGTCGTCATACTGATGGACAGCCTGACCCGTCTTGCGCGCGCTTACAACACCACCATACCGCCCACGGGCAGAACGCTGTCCGGCGGCGTCGACCCCGGCGCGCTGCACAGTCCCAAACGCTTTTTCGGCTCGGCGCGCAACATCGAACACGGTGGTTCGCTCACCATAATCGCCACCGCGCTCATAGAAACGGGCAGCCGTATGGACGAAGTCATATTCGAGGAATTCAAGGGCACGGGCAATATGGAGATACACCTCGACCGCAAACTCAGCGAGCGCAGGATATTCCCCGCCATCGACCTGGCGAAGAGCGGCACCAGAAAAGAGGAGCTACTGCTCACTCCGAGCGAGCTCGCGGGCACCTGGGGAGTGCGCAAGATGCTTGCGGTCGGCGACAGCTCCGAGGCCACGGAAAGCCTCCTGAATATGCTTGTCAAGACTTCTTCCAACAAAGAGTTCATCGACCAGCTCAATATGCAGTTCAAGCTCTGGCAGAAAGAGGGCTACAATCTGCGCAAGCCGGGACTGTAAGACGGCGGCGCAGTCACGATAGGGGAGGAAACTTATGCAAAAGGAAATCACGGAGCGCACGGCTCTCTTGAACGAGGACGGCACACTCGCAGTGGCGGGATGGGCGCGCAGGAATCTTTTCGAATACGACCGCAAGCTGGTCGGACCGCGCGGCAGATTGAAGGAGTGGGATTTTTATCAAATCTCAAACGGCACTTTAATGGTGCAAATCAACTTCTTCAACATCACGATTGCGTCGGCGGCGACCGCTTCGCTCATAGATATGCGCAACGGTCGGAAACTTGCCTGCGCTTCTCTCTCGCTCGGCACGCGCAACCGTTATCTGCTGCCGGAAGTGTCGGACACCCCCAACTACTTCCGCTACGACAAAAACGGCGTGTATCTGGAATTCGACACCTGCGAGGAAAAGAGAAAGCTGCTGTTCGGCGGCATAGCGCAGGGCAAGAAGTTCAGGATGCGCTTCGATATGTACTACGGCAAGGATGACGAAAACATCACCATCGTCACTCCCTTTGCGGGCAAGCCTGACAGGTTTTTCCTGACCACGAAGCAGAATTGTATGCCGTGCGAGGGAAAAGTCGTGTGGGGAAAGAAGGAGTTCGTCTTCGACCGTACGGACACGTTTGCGGTGCTGGACTGGGGCAGAGGCGTATGGCCTCACAAAAACGTCTGGTATTGGGGCAACGGAGCGACGTATATCGACGGCAAACGCTTCGGCTTCGAGATAACGTGGAAAATCGGGGACGAGTCCAACGCGACGGAAACCTGTCTGTTCTTCGACGGAAAAGCGCACAAAATCGGAGCGGTGGACGTGGAGAAGTTTCCCGGTGACGACAACGGCTGGATGAAACCGTGGCATTTCGTGTCCGACGACGGCAGGTTCGACGTGACGATGACCCCGTTCTACGACAACAAAAGCGGCGTCGTGTTGTTCGGTCAGCTGGGTATGAAGACGCATCAGGTGCACGGGCTGTGGAACGGCTATGCCGTGCTCGACGACGGCACCAGACTCGAAATAAAGGATATGTACGCCTTCTGCGAGTATGTCGTCAACGCTTGGTGAAAACATACGATTAAACTTTACGGAGATATAATATGAAAAACTTTAAGGGAATTACTTATGTCGGCGTGGACGACCTCGACCTCGACCTTTTCGAGGGACAGTATGTCGTGCCGGAAGGTATGTCCTATAACTCTTACGTCATAACCGACGAGAAAATCGCCGTTATGGACGCGGTGGACAAGGCGAAAATCGCAGAATGGCTCGGCAAGCTCGAAGACGCGCTGCAAGGCAGAACTCCCGATTATCTGGTCATTTCGCATATGGAACCCGACCACTCCGCGGGCATTGCCGCCTTTGCCGCAAAATATCCTTCCGCCTGCGTCGTGGGCAACACGAAGATGTTCGAGATGTTCCGCAACTTTTACGGCTGCGAACTTCCCGTGAAACTCACGGTAAAAGAGGGCGACACGCTCTCTCTCGGCACGCACGAGCTCACTTTCGTGTCCGCGCCTATGGTGCATTGGCCGGAAGTGACTGTCAGCTACGAAAAGTCCGAAAAGGTGCTCTTCGCGGCGGACGCTTTCGGAAAGTTCGGCGCGCTGCAAAACGAAACCGACGACTGGGCGTGTGAAGCGCGCAGGTATTATTTCAACATAGTCGGCAAATACGGCGCGCAGGTGCAGGCTCTGCTCAAAAAACTCGCCGCTTTCGACATCAAGGCGATATGCCCGCTGCACGGACCCGTGCTCACGGAAAATCTTTCCTATTACCTCGGGCTTTACGACACTTGGAGCAGCTATAAGGCGGAAAGCAAAGGCACGTTTATCGCGTATGCGGGAGTTTACGGCAACACCAGAGAAGCCGCGCTCGCTCTTGCGGAGGAACTCGAAAGCAGGGGAGAGAAAACGGTCGTCACGGACCTGGCGCGCAGCGATATGGCGGAAGCCGTCGAAGACGCGTTCCGCTATGACAAGACCGTCTTTGCCGCGACGACTCTCGACGGCGGCATTTTCCCCGTTATGGACGACTTCATCCGCCACCTCAAAGCGAAGAATTTTCAGAACAGAAAGGTCGGCATAATAGAGAACGGTTCCTGGGCGCCTATGTCGGGAAAACTTATGCGCGCGATGTTGGAAGAGCAGAAGAACATCACGTTCGCCGACACGGTGATAACCTGCCGTTCCGCCGTGCCCGACAATATCCGCGAACTCTGCGCACGGCTTGCGGACGAACTTCTCGCCTGATAGAAGCGCGGAACAAAAAATCTGACGCAATAAGGTTTTTATTATGACGGAAAGGCGGTTTTATGCCGCCTTTCCGTCGTTTTCGGAAAAAGTTTCGGCTTGCGCAGCTTCGTCGGACGCGCCGTTCCGCACCGCTGCCTGACGCTTGCGCATACGGTTCCAGCTGACGAAGCCGTAAATGTCGTTGACGAGGAAAGTGACGAAACATACCGTCACGGATATGTAGCTTATGTCTTCCAGGGACGCCAGCACCCAAAGCACGATTAACACTATATCGTTCGCCGCATAGGCGAGCGCGTAAAGAGGGCTGCGCCTGAACGTGAGATATGCCGCGACGAAACTCGTCGTCACGGATATCGTGCTTGGAATGAGATTTGCTGTGTCGAAGGCTTCCAGGATGAAGTAAAACGCCACGGTCACGACGGCAGCAAGCACCCACATAAAGACGTGTTCGCGCAGAGAGAGCCTGTTGACTTTCACTTCCGACTTTTTTCCGCCGAAGGGATTGCGAAGCCACGCAATCACGGCAAGTATCGCAATCGGGGCGGTCATTCCGAGATAAGTTATCATCTCGCCGTAATAGGCGAAAGTGTAGGATATTATGCCGTACAGCACGCTGAACACAATGATGAGTATCTGACCTATCGCGTTGCCTTTCGCCGTGAAGATGAGAGAAGTCGCGCCGACCAGCGATGCGGCGAGGGTGAGCCGGTTTTCACCGTCGAAAATGCCGAAGGATACGCCGATTAGCACTACGGAACAGACCCACAGCGCAATTTCGAAGGGAGTGAAGTATTTTGCGGCCTTTTTCAGCTTTTCCATATCTTCTCCAAAAAAATAACACCCGCCGATACATCTTCTGAGACCTAACGATGTATCTACGGATGCCTTGTGCATCACGCTACCCGGTGGCAGCAACGCCATTATAGCAGAAGTGCGGATGTTGTCAAGCGGCGGAAAGAAAATTTCCGTCGCCGCCGCGTTCAGGAACGGGACCTGTTTTTCGGTTTGCGAGTGAACAGTTTGATTTCTCCCTGCGGAGAGAAGAACCTGACCGTCTTGGAGGAAGATTTCTGACGGTAATTGGAAGGAGAGCATCCCTCTACGCGCTTGAACGCGTACGCCATATGTTCGTAGCTGCCGAAACCGCAGCTTGCGGCTATGGTGTTCATATCCGCATCGCTTTGCGAAAGCAGATATTTTGCCTGAACGATGCGTTTTTCGGTGATTATGCGGTGTATGGTTTTTCCGTACTGCTCCCTGAACATCTTTTGCAGATAAACGTCGGAAACTCCGACCGCCGCCGCAATTTCCTTGACGGAGATTTTTTTGAGGAAATTGGAATTGATGTATGTCATTGCGGAGTCGACGTAGATTATGCCCGTCTTTTTGTAGCCTATCGGCGAAGAGCAGTGCGCTATGTCAAGGAAAAGTTTGTTTGTAAGCAGAGCGATGTTCAGAGCGCGCTCGTCGGCGTTGCTTTCTTCCGTTTTCCTTATGATTTCCCGTATTATTCCCAGCACGTTGCTGTTGTCGACGAAGATATAGTAGTCCTGGTCAGCCGAAAAAATGTTTTCCAGTTGTTTTGAGAAAGCGTAGAGGTCTTTCAGCGGCACAATGAACCTTTTCAGCAGCTGAGAAGCCTTGGTGTCTTCCAGCGAACGGGTTTTGGTGGGCAGGAATTCCAGGTTCAGTATCTTTGTCGAATCGTAGATGTTGGCAAGCTGGTGATAGTATCCCGTGTTGATGAGAATAAAACAATTGTTGCCTACCGTGACGGTTTCCGTTACATCGGAGCACTTGTCCTTTTTGTAGATAAAGTCGAACTGCCCGTTTTCGCAATACATAATTTCAAACTGCGGGTGCGCGTGGAAATCCATCGTGAAGTTGGAGTCGAACACTTCCGAATACCAGTTTTTAAGAGTGAGATAAGATTCTCCCGCATCTTTCAGCCGCGGAGAAAACTCCGAGTTGATTTGATTGGCTGCGTTCATATTTTCAATCTAGCATCAAAAAATACCCTTGTCAATTATACGAAATTTTGTTTTTCTTTTTTATTGTCAGCCTATGGAAAAGAAAACAAAATGGCGGAATTCGTATTGAAACGGAGGAAAGTAGTTGATACGATGAAAAAAAGGTTCAGGGGGAACTGTTATGAGAAAATTAGCTTTACCGCTGCTTCTGGTTTTGCTGTTCATAGCGTCGGTTTCGGTTTTCGTTGCCTGCGATAAACCGTCGACGCCGTCGGACACGCCTGACGAACCCGTTCTTTCCCAAAACAATCCTTACTCCAATCCGATTTCCCCGATAGTGGAAGGAGAGAGGAGAAAAACATATCAGGCGGACCCTTACGTTGTGCGCGACGATGACGGAACATTCTATCTATATTGCACGCAGACGGACGTTTATACGCCGGAACTCGCTTTTAAGCGCGGCCCGATATGGAAATCCGACGATATGCACAGCTGGGAGTATGTAGGCGACGTGTTCGAAAATTACGTTCCCGATTGGGGCACTTCGGGCGCCGGCGTCTGGGCTCCCTCGGTCTGCAAAGTGGGTGACACCTGGAACTTCTATTATTCGCTGTCCGTCGGCGGTGACGAAAATCCCGGCATCGGAGTTGCGACGGCGCCCACGCCTTACGGCCCCTGGACTCATTACGGCAAACTTTTTGACAGCGAGGAAATCGGGGTGACCAATTCCATAGACCCCCACGTTTTTTATGACGATGACAGGCTTTATATGGTGTTCGGTTCCTACGGCGGACTGATTACGCTCATCGAACTTACCGAGGACGGACTCGGACTTATGGGCGGGCTGGAATCTCAGAAGGAAAGCAAGGTGGCGCTCGCCGGTTTCGAAGTGTTCAACAACGACAACTACGAGGGCAGCTTCATTATGAAAAAGGACGGATGGTATTATCTCTTCCTTTCCACGGGTTCCGCCCTCAGCGGCAAACAGTCCACCTATCACGTGGTTGTCGCGCGCTCCCGGTCGCTGACGGGTCCGTATCTCGACTCGCAGGGCAGGGATATGTTCGGTCCCAACCGCGGCGACCCGGTGGTCACGCCTTCCCTCAGCGGAGCTATGGGAACGGGGCACTGCGTTGTCATTCAGGACGACGCGGGAGAGTACTGGATGGTATATCACGGCTACGATACCACGGCGGCGGGAGAAGCGAGAGTCATCTATATGGACAGGCTGCTGTGGGATGCGGAAACGGGGATGCCGTACGTGGAAGGCAACAAGGCAAGCAACGGGACGGAGCTTCCCGGACCTTATATCGACAGTCTGGAACAATGACGGCATAAGAAAACGGCTCGGAGGAACTTATGAGAAAAGGCATTTTGGTCATAGCAACGGCAATGCTGCTCGTGCTTGCGGCGGTTTTCACGCTCGGGTGCAACGATACGACTTCCCCGGACGGGGACGGTACGACACCCGACCCGCCCGCGGACAGAGAGTATACCAACGAAACGTATTCAAATCCGCTGCGCTTTTACAAGCAGGACGGCTCGGAGTATCAGGTGACCGTCGCCGACCCCGACATATACAGGGATGACGAGAGCGGCTATTTCTATATGTACTGCACCAACACTTATTGCGAAATGGGTGACAAGGGAATGCAGTATGACAGAGGTCCGATATTCCGCAGCACGAATCTGGTCGACTGGACCTGGGTGGGCAGCGTCTTCGACGGACATCCCAACGCCCTCGACTGGCACGACCCCAATGCGGGCGTCTGGGCTCCCGCAATCATCAAAGTCGGCGACCAATACAACTATTACTATTCTCTGTCGCTCTGGGGGGACGAAAACCCCGGCATAGGCGTCGCGACTTCCCCTACGCCTTACGGTCCCTGGACGCATTACGGCAAACTGCTCGACCAGGAGATGACGGGCGTGCGCAACGGCATAGACCCGTTCCCGTTCTATGACGGAGAACAACTCTATATGGTGTGGGGCAGCTTCTTCGGCATCGCCGCGACCCTGCTGACGGATGACGGCACGGAACTGTTCTACGGCAACCAGGTGAAGGACCACATCTATTACCTCATCGACGACAACACAAACGGCGGCGGAATGAACGTGGACATCAACTACGAAGGCAGCTACATCATCCGCCACAACGGCAAACTTTATTTCTTCGGTTCGCAGGGAACCTGTCTGGCTTCTACCGATTCGACCTACAAGGTGAGGGCGGGCGTCGCCGACAATTTCCTTGACAAATTCACCACACACGACGGGATACCTCTCGACGAAGCGCCGTACGGCGAGGAAGTCATTTCGCCCAGCGACACGGTCGTCGGCGTCGGGCACAACACCGTCGTGCAGGATTTCGCGGGCGACTACTGGCTGTTCTATCACGGATACGACGTGTACGGCGAACGTCCGAGCGAAAGGATAGTATTTATGGACAAACTGCTGTGGGATGAGAACGGTATGCCTTATGTGGAGGGCAGAAAGGCCTCTATCGGCGAAGAAAAGACCGGTCCGACCATAGTGAAGTTTTAAAACACAAGGAGGAAATTTATGAAGAAAAAGAAATGGTTATTGCTTGTTTTGGTCATAGCCGTCGCCGTAGCCGCGCTGGCGGGCTGCGATAACAATACGGGTGCCCCCGTTCTCGAAGGGGACGGCGACATCGTATGGGACGAAAACGGCAACGTGGTCTATGACAACATCAATCTCAAAATGTGGAGCGTTACAACGGGCGACGACGCCAACACGCAGGACCAGATTGTAGCGGGGTTCAACAGTATGTACGAAGGGATGATTCACGTTACGGTGGAGCATTATTCCCGCTACGACCTGGAAACGCTCCTCAGCAACACGATGCAGTTCGACAGAGAAAACGCGCCCGACATTCTGTTTAATCACGGGTCGAGAGTGACCGAGTACAACGAGAGGGGATGGTTGCAGGAAGTGGACTTCTTCTTCGACAAGAGCGGAGCGTCATTCGATAAGAGTGATTTTGTACCCTCTCTTCTCGAAAGCGTGACGATTAACGGAACGGCATACGGTGTGCCGGTCGACGTTCATTCCGCGATAATCTGCATCAGGAAGGACATTCTCGAAAAGAACGGTCTGCCCATTCCCACCAACTACGAGGAACTTTGCGAGGTCGCCGACAGGGCGGCGGAGCTTGCCGCAAACAACCAGCTTTGGATAAGAGGCGAGAACTCCGAAGGTTACAGCGCGACGGAATGGCGCCTTGCTTCCACTGCGGAGCCTTACACCGCATTCCCGATTTCCTACGGCGATATGTGGGTGCACGAATTCGTGGATTACACCGCCGCAGTGCAGAACGGCGGCTCGATAGTCGACGCGGAAGGTATGCCCGCGTGGAACAGTCAGGAAACCGCCGACGGACTCCAAGTGCTCCGCGACTGGATTTTCCCCGGCGAATCTTCCACCAACCGGTATGCGCTCAGCGAGGATTACGGCTCTTCCTACGACGTCGGCGACGCCCCCTTCAACAGCGGCAGGTGCATCTTCAAGCTCCAAGGCCCCTGGGCGTGGCAGAGAGAATTGCAGACCTTCGACCAGATGCTGGCAGCGGACGGCGGCTCGTCCAATATAGCGACCTGCTCGCTTTCCGGGATGTTCGCGAAGGATTCCGACGCGGAGTATGCTTCGCTGATTAAGGGAGAAGGACACGCGATAACCCTTATGAGTACGGTTACCAGCTACACGAAAGCTGCCGCCGCAACCGTCTTTATGGAGTATATGGCGAATTATTCGGGCATTGAGTGGGCAAAGCGCGGACATCTGCCTGCCGTCATTTCCGTTTCCCAGTCCTCCGAGTATCTCAGCGACCCCGCTTACGAGGCTTATATACAGTATTGGGGAACTCCCGCCGATTACGTCGTCGTGCCTCCCACGAAATACTATTCCTACGTGGACACGTATTTCAAGACCGCTGCGCAGCAGGCAATCGCCAATTCTTACAGAAATCAGAGCATCACATCCATATTGAACACGCAGTACAGAGATTGTGTCGACTATATCCAGTTGTACAGCTGATTTTCCTTCGGAGGATAGGTTATGCGGAAGCTGGTCGAAATCAAACAATACGCTCAGACGCGGGAAATGCACAAGAGCCTGGCGAGGAAGTCCTTGTCGGTAGGCACTTTCCTCGGCCCGTACGCAGTCTGTTTTGCGATGTTCTTCGTCTTCCCGCTAATCTTCGGCATCGTGATGGCGTTTTCCAAGTTCACGCCGACGTCCTTTTTGCCCGACGATGTGGGAACGCTCGAAAACTTCACCGTGCTGTTCGGAAGCAACTCCATTGCGAGGGATTTCTGGTCGGCGGTGTGGACGACAATCAAATTTTGCGCCTGCATAGTACCGCTGTCTATGCTGATACCCCTGGGGCTGGCCCTGCTCACCAATCTCAAACCCCCGGGATATAAATTGTTCAGAGCAATGATTTATGTCCCGGGGATATTCCCCCTGACCGCAACGGGTCTGATTCTTATGCGTATGTTCGACTCGCACTACGGCTGGGTGAACAACGTATTCGGGCTTTCAATAGATTGGTTCGGCAGTGTGACCGCCTGCTGGTTCATGATTGCGTTTCTTTGCATCTGGTGCGGCATCGGAGGCAATTTCATCATTATGTCCGCGGGGTTGGAAAACGTGGACAAGACGCTCTACGAAGCGGCAAAAATCGACGGATGCAACGCGTGGCAGAAATTTCTGCACGTCACTTTGCCGGGCATCAAACCCCAGCTGTTCCTGACGCTGTTCACAACCATAATCGGATATATGAACATCTACGGGCAGATTTTCATCCTCGGCAGCAACAATCCCGACCTTAACTCGATGAAATCGGCGGTTTACAGGATACAGGACTTGCTTGCCGGGTCAAACCCCAGGGCGTTCGGCTATGCCGCCGCAATGGGCATATGTCTGGGGCTGATAATCATCGTCATTGCGGTGGTGCAGCTCATAGTCACAAAAGACAGAAAAGGAGGTAGGAAGCATGCTGAAGGGTTTAGACAGTGGAAAGAAAGTCAGTAAAAGCGTTTCTTTCATATTGCTCGCCGCCGTATCCGTTCTCATGATAATACCTCTTGTCTGGGGCGCGGCGGGCTCTTTCAGAACTAGCGGCGACGTGCTCGCGAATCCCGAAAAGTTCTTCCCCTCCAACTGGGACGCTTTCACCTTCGACGGCTACAAGGAGCTGTTTTCCAAAGCGGAATACAACAGCACGACGCCCAACGAGTGGTATCCGATATGGAACTGGCTGTTCAATTCGCTGATTGTGGCCATCGGCGGCACTTTGCTTTATCTGGTCATAGCCGCGCTTGCCGCGTACGCATTCGTCTTTCTCGATTTCAAGTACGCCAACAAGATATTCTACTTCCTGATATGCACAATGACCATTCCCGGCATAGTGTCCACGACGCCGCAGCTCATCAATATGAACCTGCTCAACGCCTACAAATCCCTGGCGGGGCTGATTCTGCCGTCGCTGGGCGGAGTTTACGGGGTGTTTTTAATTCGGCAGTTCTTCATAGGCATACCGAAGGATTTGGTGGAAAACGCAAGGATTGACGGCGCGAGCAATATGAAAATTTTTCTCAAAATCGTGCTGCCGCTCGGAAAATCCGCCCTGTTCGTGCAGGGGCTGTTCGGCTTTATGAGCGCGTGGAACGACGTGCAGTGGGCGCAGCTCATAGTGGGCAGCGCGCCGCGAAGCACCTGGACGCTCGCATACGGTCTGAAAGTGATTTCCGACCAGAGCGAAGCGTACGAGTCGATGACCCTTGCTCTGGCAAGCGCAGTCATTGCGATGATACCCATCTTTATTGTCTATTTGGTCGCGCAGAGCAAGATTATCGAAGGCGTGGCGAATACGGGCATAAAACGCTGAGGAAATGTTATGAGCGAGAATCTGATAACGAAAAAGGAAGCCAGACATTATTTGAAGGAAAACAACAACAGGCTCGTAGACGAGAGTCTGACATCCTTTGTCGAACTTCAAAACGTGAACAAAGTTTATCCGAACGGCGTGCACGCGGTTTATGACTTCAACCTGAAAGTGGACAAGCACGACTTTGTTGCGCTGGTCGGGCCGAGCGGATGCGGAAAGAGCACAACTTTACGAATGATAGCGGGGCTGGAAGACATATCCGGCGGCGCATTGTACATCAACAAGACGTACAGCAATTTTCTGCAAAGCAAGGACCGCAACATAGCAATGGTCTTCCAAAGCTATGCTTTGTATCCGCAGATGACGGTTTACGACAACATCGCTTTCGGTTTGAAGATACGCAAACTTCCGAAAGACGAGATACGGGAAAGGGTCTATAAGGCGGCCGAGATACTCGGCCTGGGAGAACTTCTGGACAGAAAACCCAAAGAACTGTCGGGCGGACAGATGCAGAGAGTCGCGCTGGGACGCGCGATAGTCAGGGATACGGACATATTCCTTATGGACGAACCGCTTTCCAACCTCGACGCCAAGCTGCGCGTTCAGATGAGGTCGGAAATCATCCGCATCCATAAGGAAGTGGGCGCAACGACCATTTACGTCACACACGACCAGACGGAAGCGATGACGATGGCGAACATCATCGTCGTTATGAACAAAGGGTTCATACAACAGGTCGGCAAAGCCATAGACGTATACGACCATCCCAACAATCTGTTTGTCGCCACGTTTATAGGCAGTCCCGCAATGAACATCCTGGATGCGGAATACCGTGACGGCTCCGTCGTGCTGAGCAACGGCGTCGTCATCAAGCCCTCAGACGACTTTGCGGAGAAATACAGGGCGTTCAACGAGAAGATGATTGCGGACATACAGCACAACATCGACCACGTGGACGAGATTTCCGACGAAACGATGGCGAAAATGCGCGCCGCGCAAATCTACCGCAAAGAAGAGAAGAAAACCGTCGAGGAAAAGAAAAAGAAGTCGCTTCCCGCATATTTTGCGGGTCTGAAAAACCTGTTCAGGAAAAAGGCGGATGTGCTTGCGGAAAAAGAAAAGGCAAAAAGAGAGCTGATTGCCGAACTCGAACGCATCAAAGAGCATTACGAATCCGCTGCGGACGGCGGAGCGGTGAAAGTGGGCATCCGTCCCGAACACGTCTACCTTGCGGACGGCGCGCCCGCGGGGAATCACTCTCCGGAATTCGAAGGCAGAACCACGTTGGTGGAACTCCTCGGCAGTGAAAACATCATCCACTTCGACTTGTTCGGCGCGGATTTTCAGGTGAAAACCTCGCAGATGGGCATCACCGCCGACGAAGAAAAGAAAGTTGTTATCGATGTCGACAAAATGCACGTTTTCGACGTCGAGAGCGGACTTGCAATCCGATAAATCAAGGAGGATAACTTATGGGCAACAAAAGAAAATCGTTAGTAATTGTCGTAATGGCGGTTTTGTTGTGCCTCAGTATGGTGCTGGCTGCCTGCGACGACGGCAATCAGCAGACCCCGGGTACTCCGGCATACGACGGGCCTTACGAAATCAGAATTACGGCAATCGGGAGCACGACTATCAGAGCGGGTTCAACCGTTCAGCTGCGCTCCTCCGTCACCGGGACAACCAACAAGGACGTGACTTATTCGTCGAGCGACGAAAGCATAGCCACGGTGAGTGACAGAGGAGTGGTCACGGGTCTCAAAGCGGGCGAAGTCACCATTACGGTTTCGCTTGTTATCGAGCCGCTGTGCCGGGCGACGATTGATATCACCGTCGAACAGGCCGTGACACCTACGAGTATCACCATCGACAGCGTGGACGCCGTACAGTGGGCAGGGCAGACTTTGCAGCTCAATGCGACGGTGACCCCGGATGAGGCATATGCAATCGTCAACTGGACGTCCGACAACGAAGACGTTGCGACCGTCGACGAAAACGGCCTCGTCACTTTCATCGAGGAAGGCGAAGTGGGCATCACCGCCACGTCCGCAACGGACGCGACGGTCAGCGACAACGTCATTTTCCGGGTGAAGAGAGGTTTCTTCCGCAATGACCTCGGCTCTCCGTATTGGGACATTTCGACGCAGGCAGACGACGAAAATCCGCACGTGACTCTCACCATCGACGAAAGCCAGGCGGGTTATCATTCGCTGTATCTCTCCAACGTCAGCGGCACCAGATACTATGTGGAAGGTTACTTTGAAATAACGGAACAGGTTACCGCGTGGGCCTGGCAAGGAGTCGGCATAGGCAGCGGCCTCAGCGACACGTCCACCAGATACGGAATGTTCTCGCCGAGAGTGGAAGGACAGGGCAACACCTACAACAAGTTCATCGTCAAGGACCTTCCCAACGAAACGTGGCCCGCAATCACCACCCGCTCCCAAATATGGGGTCTGAACGGGCTGGACAATGTCGATTGGGAGAACGGAAAAGTCAAATTCGGTCTGCTTCGCGACGAAAACACCTATTACTATCTCGTGAACGACGTGTTGATGTATGTGGACAAGAGCACCGTATACGACGGCATTGCCACCATGCCCATATTCCTTGCCGTGGACCTGAATGTCGAAGTGACGGACTATTCCGTTGTGACGGATGATACCGCGCTTGACAACATGCTCGAAGAAGCGCGTTTCAACCAGCTGTTGTATGCGACGAACAGCGAAATCGTCGACATCACCGACGGAACGTACACGTTCAGAACCAACAACGTGCTGTCAAAGGACAATGCGGCGAAGAGCATAGGCGACACCGCCATGCTTGTGGGTGATTTCGAAGTGGAATTCGACATCAACAATATGTCCTGCAATTCCGCGCACAACACGGCATTCACGGGGCTTTCCCTCAACCTCACCCGTTACGAGTCCGCGGACAATGTCGAAACATTCATCTTCGGCACTTCCGCAAACCAGGAAGGGGCACAGGGCATCGCCGGTATGTACAGCTGGAATTTCCAGAAATCTTTTGACGACCCGGACGCACCGTACGACTGGCTGGAAAGCACTACGCCCGTCGCAAACCCCGGCGGTTCGCATCACATCAAGGTCACCAGGACCATCGAAGACAACATTGCGACGTTCAGGATGTACATCGACGGCAACGAAGTCGTTTTTGACAAACTGTTATACGACTGGTCAACAATGACCAGCAGATACACGGGCGCGTACACTCTGTGGCTTGCGGGCGAATATGCGGCCGGACAAATCACGAATTTGCAGATTAGGTCAAATCTGTAAATATAAAGCATATTTGAGGAGGTACTTTATGAGAAAAAAGGCATTAGTGGCAGTGCTTGTCCTGGTCGCGATGCTGTCGATGCTCGTATTTGCTGCCTGCGACAATGACACTCCGTCGGTGACGGTGTCAATCGCGGACAAGAGCGTCACGGAAGTGTACGAAGGGCAGACGCTGCAACTTTCGGCGAACAAGACCCCCGAATCCACCGAAGTGGTTTGGGCGTCTTCCGACACGGCGGTCGCTACGGTCTCCGAAAACGGGCTTGTGACAGGCGTCAGCGCGGGCAGCGCGACGATTAGCGTCAGCGTCGGCAGCGAAGTGAAGGACAGCATCGAAATTACGGTCAGAGCATACACGGTGGACATAAGCGACGATACGAATGCCGTCGTGTACATCACGAGGACCGTACAGCTCACGGCATCCCGCAATCCCGCGGATGCGACGATAGAGTGGTCGTCTTCTGATGAGGATGTCGCGACCGTAAGTGCGGACGGTGTGGTGACGGGCATCGGCGCGGGCACCGCAGTCATAACCGCAACCTGCGGCAATGCCACCGACAGCATCACCGTCACGGTCAAAGACACCGTCATCAACACCGCAATCAATGCTGACAAGTTCGATATGAGCGGGCTTTATCAGGACAATGCAGTGATAAGCAGCAGCGACCCGAATTCCTTTGCGGTGTTCAACGGCGAAGCTTCTCAGTATTACGTGGCAAGTGCAACCGTTAAGGTGAACGCACCTTCCGGAAGCAATACGTGGTCGAGAGTAGCCATTTCCCACTACAACGGCGAGAAACATTACGGATTGATGCTTTCACCGGGTCCCGACTTTGCCGCGCGCAAGACCGTTACAATGGTCATCGATGCGGAAGGCAATGTGGAATGGGGTACGGTCACCGACCGTTCGCAGGTCTGGAACAGATACGGTGTGTCCTCGATTAATTTTGATGAGGTCACCTTGACTTCCGTCCGCTCCGGCAACGAATTCTATGCGTTCATCAACGGTGAACTCTATTACTACGAAAACGGCATTGACGGATTCACCGACGTGAACACTCTTCCCGTGCTGCATCTTGCGGACTGCACTGCGGAGTTCAGCGCAATGGAAGTGACATACGGTCAGGAAGGAGTAGAGGAATATCTTGCGACGGCAGACGATGCAATGTTCTATGTCACGGATGAAAATGTGGTCATCGGCGAAGACGGAAGCATCAAATTCAGCGGAGCAAGCGACAGCACCGCTCCGGGAAATCCCAAAGACCATGCGGCGAAAGGCATTGGCGCGAAAGCTGTGCTTCCCGCCGACGAGGAAGCTACCATCACCTTCGATTTAACTATCGATGAGTACCCGGTAAACCCCGGTGCGGTTCTTGCGGTAACGATGAACAGATATGATGCTCTTTTCCGGGAAGCAAGGTCGCTGTTAATTGGTCAGACCGTGGCAGGCTGGGCAGGATGGAACTCTGACACCGACATGCCCTTGGGCGACAGGATGAATTACTCTCTCAACGGCGAGGGCGCGCGCCTCGAAGTGGGTGAGACCTATCACATCACCATCACGCGTCTTATGACCGAAACGGGACAGGACAACGCTCTCACCGTCGCAGATAGCGAAGGCAACATCCTCTTCCAGCGTACTTGGGGCTGGAACAACGACGGCTACACCGGCAGGGCTTATCTCAGTTTCCTGTGCGACGACCTCGATTGCACAATCAGCAATCTTGTGATTGCATAACAAGCGGTTTATTTATCAAAACAACACATTAAAACACGAATTTCGGGGAGGAATCTTTCCTCCCCGAAATCAGGGAAGGATAAAAGGATTATATGTCAGTTGTATTTTTAGCAGGGAGAAATTTGTTCCATTTGACCAACGGGCGCTTCTCTTACTACGTGCAGATACACCCCAGCGGAATGCTTCTCAATCCGTATTTCGGCGCGTATGTGGAGGACATTGACGTCGAGCAGATTAATCCTATCGGCGGACACGATTGGTTTTCGCATTATTACTGTCATACGGACGGAAAGGAAAAGGAGTATCGGGACCTTTATCTTAACGCGTCACCGATGGTGTTTCCGTCCAGCCGTGCGGCAGACGTGCGTCCGTCGGCTGCGGACATAAACGGCGCGCGCAACAACAAGCTGGATTTCCGTTACGTTTCGCACCGCATATACCGCGGAAAACCCTCGTCTGAGGAGATGCCTTTCGTGCGCGACAGCGAAAACGAAGCGGAAACTCTGGAAATCATAATGCGCGATTTCACAAAAGACGTCGAGGCGGTGCTTTCTCTTTCCGTCATGCCCGAATACAACGCAGTCATCCGCAACACCGAATTCGTCAACAAGACGGAAAAGGCGCTTCGGCTGGAACGTGCCATGAGCGTAACCCAGGATTTTCCGCGGGCGGACTACGACATAATTCATTTCCCCGGCGAGTGGCTTTTCGAGCGGCAATTCCGCAGAGAGGCGCTCACGGAGGGGACGAAAGTCGTTGCGGCGTCTTCGGGCAGAAGTTCGCACGAGCACAATCCGTTCGTCATGCTTGCAGACAAAGAAGCGACCGAAACGAACGGCGAAGTGTATGCCGTATCCTTCCTTTATTCCGGTTCTTTCAAAAGCGAAGCAAACGTAAGCAAAGTCGGCGTCTCGCGTCTGACTATGGGCATAGACGACACGCATTTCGGGTACGAAGTGAAGGCGGGCGAAACCTTCCGCTTTCCGGAAGGGCTGATAATGTACAGCGGACGCGGCTTCGAGGGCATAAGCCGTCAGATGCACGACCTCATCCGCCGCAATATCATAAAAGACAACAATCCCGCGGCATACCGTTCCGTGCTTCTCAATTCGTGGGAAGGCTGCTATATGGACTTCGACACGGAAAAGATGCTTGCTCTCATCGCGGCGGCAAAGAAAACTGGGGTCGAACTGTTCGTGCTTGACGACGGATGGTTCGGAAAGCGTGACGACGATTTCCGTTCGCTAGGCGACTGGCACGTGAACGAAAAGAAGATAGACATTGCAAGGGTGGCGGAGGAGTGCCGCAAAAACGGAATGAAATTCGGGATATGGATAGAACCGGAGATGGCGAATTTCGACTCCGACCTACTGCGCGCCCATCCCGAATACGCTGCGGTGGACGTCGCTTCCGACCCGTGGCTTTCCAGACACCAGGTGATGCTGGATTTTGCCAATCCCGAAGTCGTGGACGCGGTCCACGCACAGCTTGAAGAAGTGCTGGGAAAATACGAAATCGATTATGTGAAATGGGACCACAACCGCACGTTGGAGGACTATTTTTCTCCGAGCCTTGACCCGGCACATCAGGATGAGTTTTATCACCGCAACACTCTCGGCTATTACCGACTTGCCGATATGATGACGAAGCGTTTTCCGGATATCCATTTCCAGGGATGCGCGAGCGGGGGAGGCAGGTTTGACCTGGGTACGCTGTTTTATTTTCCGGAAATATGGACCAGCGACGAAAACGACCCCGTCCAAAGGCTGTTTATACAGTACGGCACATCGTTCGCGTATCCGCCCTGCGTGATGGGGGCGCATATTAACGACAATCCCGTCACCTGCTACCGCACAAAGGCGGAAATCGCACTCTTCGGGTCCTACGGCTTCGAGCTCGACCCGCGCAAAATGAGTGCGGAGGAAGTGGCGGAAGTGAACGCCGTGACCGCAATCTACAAAAAGTTCCACGACGACGTTGTTCTGGACGGCGATTTGTACAGGCTGATATCTCCTTTCGACGGCAAGGCGTTTGCAATCGATATGGTCGACAAGCAGAAGTCGAAGGCGCTCTTCCTTTTCGTAAATCTGCTGAAAAAGCCGCGTGCGCGGAGGTTCGTCAGGCTGCGCGGATTGAACCCCTGGGCAAATTACGTCAACAGCCTGGACAATAAGGTGTACAGCGGGGATTATTACATGAAAGTCGGCGTCAATCTGTCCGACGTGCTCGGCGAATTCGAGTCGCGTCTCGTCACCTTGGAGGAAGTGGAATGAGATTGCAGGACATACACATCCGCGACCCGTATATAGTCGCAGACGCGGGGACGGGGAAGTATTATATGTATTCGTCATCTCCCTCTCCACTAAAACGCGGCTTCTGCGTTTACGTTTCGGAGGATTTGCAAAACTGGTCCGACCCCGTTCCCGTATTCGAAGCGGGCGCGGACTTCTGGGCGACGGACGATTTCTGGGCGCCCGAAGTGCACGGCTACCGCGGCAAATACTACCTATTCGGGACGTTCAGCGCGAAAGGGCGGGTGCGCACGTCGCAGATACTCGTATCCGACAGTCTGACAGGTCCGTTCAGGGTGCACAGCAAACCGCTTGCGCCCGACAATTGGTATGCGCTGGACGCAACCCTCTACATCGAGGACGGAAAACCGTACGCCATTTTTTCGCACGAATGGCTTCAGACCGACGACGGCGAAATGTGCTGCGTGCGGCTCTCCGACGACCTTGCCGAGCCGACGGGCGACGCCGAAGTGCTGTTCAGGGCAAGCGAGTCCGGTTGGGCGAAAAACCCTGCGTGGAACAAGTCCCCGAAGCCGATTTACGTCGTCGACGCACCCTTTGTGTGCAATATTAACGGAGTGGAGTTTATGCTTTGGTCAAGCTGGGACGCGGCTGACGCGGACGGTTATGCCGTAGGCGTCGTCTATCCGCTGAACGGTATGCTCGGCGGCAAATACAGACACGAATTGCTCCGCCTGCCGCATAAAGACAGCGGGCACGCTATGGTGTTCAGGGACTTCGACGGCAGATACAGAATTGTTTATCACGAAAACAATTGCCGCTGCGGTATGGAGCGCGCGGCGATTTACGACATAGAAATCGAAAACGGAAAGGTGATTGTCTATGAAAAAAATCAGAAGGTTGATTAGTTTTATGCTTACAGTCGCAACGGCAGCCGTCATAGCGGCAGTATTCAGTGCGTGCAACGATACGGGCGGGCAGAATTCGCAGCAGACTCCGGACACGCCCGTCTATTCCGACGAGGTACAGGTCGTCGTCCTGCTCGGACAGAGCAATGCGGAAGGGCATACCTGGAGTCAGTATCTCCCGAGAACCGTCGGCGAGGAGAAAGCGGGCGAATATGCGGAAGGCTATGACAACGTCTTTATCAGCTATGCCTGTACGATTGCGGAAAACACAAGCAACGGCGAATTCGTCCCCGTAAAACTCGGACAGGGGCACTCGGTCAATCAGTTCGGACCTGAAATCGGAATTGCGGAAAAAATCGCGGAACTCGACCCCGAAAAGCCCGTATACATCATCAAGTACGCTTACGGCGCCACTTCGCTGACGAGCAACTGGCGCTCGCCGTCCAGCAAAAACACGGGTTCGCTCTATCTGTCCGCCGTGGACTATATCCTCGGACAGTGCGCAAAGCTCGAAGAAATGGACCTGTATCCCGAAATCAAAGCCGTATGCTGGATGCAGGGAGAGGACGATTCCAGCTCAAACAGCTATAACGCCTATGAGGAACTCGAACGCAATTTCGTTGCGGACCTGCGCTACGATTTGTCTTACTACAAGCCCGCCGACGCCGAAATAGGGTTTATCGACGCAGGTATATCGGACTGCTCCGCGTGGACGCAGTACAGGGTCATCAACGCCGCCAAGGCAAAACTCGCTTCCGAGGACGAAAACCATATCTATATCGATACAATTGCGGAAGGGTTGAAATATAACGGCGAACCGGCGGGTGCGCCCGATATTTACCACTTCGACTCCGCGTCGGAAGTGAAACTCGGACATCTTTTTGCAAGAGAACTCATTGCCAATTTCCTCGAAACGGACTGACAATCTGCTTTCTCATATACATTTTCTCCTTATGCGCGAATGCGGACCGTTCGGGTCCGCATTCGCGTTTTGCAGGCGTCTGCGACCTCGGCGCGGGCGGATTCAAGGCCGCCGCATCCGTCCCGCTTCCGAATGCCGTTTTTGACATGTGTATTGACAGTTAACATCTATTCCGTTATAATTTATACGGAGAGAAATATAATGGACGAAATCAGGGTTATTGAAGTCAAACGCGGCATTTTTGACGACAACAACAGAGATGCCGACCTTTTGCGCGCCGAACTTGCCGAAAAAGGCGTGTTTTTGCTCAATCTTATGTCTTCGCCCGGCAGCGGCAAGACAAGCACTTTGATTAAAGTCATCAACATCCTGAAAGACGAACTCAACATCGCCGTTATGGAGGCGGACATCGACTCGGACGTGGACGCAAAGAAAATTCTGAGCGCCACGGGAGTGCAGTCCGTCCAGCTTCACACCGGCGGAATGTGTCACCTGGACGCGCATATGACGAGACAGGGGCTCGGAGCGCTGGACCTTGCGCGGGTCGATGTCGCCGTGCTGGAAAACGTGGGCAATCTGGTTTGTCCCGCGGAATTCGATACGGGAGCGACCAAAAACTGTATGATACTGTCCGTGCCGGAGGGCGACGACAAGCCGTTGAAATATCCTTTGATGTTCTCCGTCTGCGATTTGGTGATAATAAACAAAATCGACGTCGCGCCCCATTTCGATTTCGACGCGGAAAAATGCAAAGAGCGCATACACGCGCTCAACCCGCACGCGGAAATCATCTCCGTCAGCGCAAAGACGGGGGAAGGAATGCATCTGTTCGCCGACTGGCTCAGACAACAAGTAAAAGTTCAAAGGGGAGGTAACCCGAAATGCCCGAAATGAGTAAAAAATACATACCCGCCCATATGCACGACAAGAATCCGGACCCGAAACTTCTGAAATTCGTGCGCAAGGTGACGGACAGGCTTCCCGCAAAAATCAAAGGCGTGACTGCGGAGGACCCCGAATACTGGGGATTTGCCTGCATTTTCGAGGACGAGCTGACTCCCGAAGAAAAAGAGAGGTCGCTCGACCTTCTTTTGCAGATGAAAGTCCGCAAAAAATATCCGTATGCCGAAATCAGAAGAATGTACGGCGAAGGGACTCCCGACTGCGATTCCGTAATCGACAAACTCGCTTTCATCGGAATGCTGGAATACGATTACGGCGACAAGTACACGAAGGACGGCCCGCTGCCCGGAGTATCGCGCGAACGTAAGGACAGACTGTACTGGGTGCCTCTCTTCGTGCCGGGCTCTGCGGAATATACGAATATGAACACGCAGCTTATGGACAAGCATCCCGAGCTTGCGATGTTCTTCGAACGTATGACGTTTCTCCCGCTCGAACACATCACTCCGATGGTGCCTCCCGGAGGCGCGGGGATAGGTATGCACGTCATACCCGTCGAAAAGGCCATCGAAACCGAAAACACGACGATGGACATCGAGCACATATCTTATTGGCTCAAACGCTACGAAGGGCACATCGGCGCGTCCATATGCTCCTGCCGTTACGGCCGCAAGAAGCTCGACGAAGGCTGTGCGGACGACTTCCGCGACTGGTGCATAGGGGTGGGCGATATGGCGGACTACTGCCGTGAAACGGGCAGAGGTTACGACATAACCTACGACCAGGCGATGGAGATACTGAAACGCGCCGAGGCAAACGGATTTGTGCATCAGGTGACGAACATCGACGGCGAGGACAAGATTTTCGCCATATGCAACTGCAATGTGAAGATATGCAACGCGCTGCGCACGAGTCAGCTGTTCAACACTCCGAATATGTCCGCGTCCGCGTACCGCGCTCACGTCGACAGGCAGAAATGCGTGGCGTGCGGCGCCTGCGTCGAATATTGCCCCGCGGGCGCGCTCAAACTCGGTCAGAAGCTGTGCAAGGCGGACGGCAGCGAAGTGAAATATCCCAAACAGCCCTTGCCGGATACCATCAGATGGGGCAAGCATATGTGGGACGAGGATTACAGGGATAAAAACCGTATCAACACCCACGATTCGGGCACATCCCCGTGCAAAACGGCGTGTCCCGCTCACATTGCGGTGCAGGCATATCTCAAAAAGGCAAGTCAGGGAAAATACCGCGAGGCTCTTGCGATAATAAAGAAAGAAAATCCGTTCCCCGCAGTCTGCGGCCGCATATGCAACAGACGTTGTGAGGACGTCTGCACGCGCGGGACGATAGACGCGGCGGTTTCCATCGACGCAGTGAAGAAGTTCATCGCAGAGCAGGACCTCAAAGCGGAACACCGCTATGTGCCCGACATAGTGGTCGCTTCCAACCGCGGACGCTGGAAGGAAAAAATAGCCGTCATCGGCGGAGGCCCCGCAGGGTTGTCGTGCGCATATTATCTTGCGCAGATGGGATATTATCCGACCGTGTTCGAAAAGAACGAGCGCGCAGGCGGTATGCTCACCTACGGTGTGCCGTCGTATAAGCTCGAAAAGGACGTAATCGAAGCCGAAATCGACATAATGCGCGAAATGGGCGTGGAGATAAAACTCGGCGTCGAAGTCGGAAAGGACGTCACCATCCCGCAGCTCCGTGAAGAAGGGTACAAAGCGTTTTACATCGCAATCGGATGTCAGGGCGGGAAGCTGCCCGGCATCCCCGGCCGGGAAGCGGAAGGCGTGACCACCGCGGTGGATTATCTGCACCGCGCCAATACGGGCGGCGAGGCCTTTTCGGGGAAAGTCGTTGTCGTAGGCGGCGGCAACGTCGCTGTGGACGCGGCGCGCGTGTCGGCGCGAAACGGGGCGGCAAGCGTGTCGATGTTCTGTCTGGAAAGCGCGGACGAAATGCCCGCGAGCGACGAGGAAATCAGAGAGGCGAAAGAAGACGGAGTGTCCGTAAACTGCGGCTGGGGTCCGCTCGAAGTCGTCTCAGAGGACGGAAAGGCGACTGCCGTCGTTTTCAAAAAATGCACGCGCGTCTTTGACGAAAAGGGCAGATTCTCTCCTTTGTACGACGAAACCGACACCCTCACCGTGCCTGCCGACCGTGTCATTTTCGCGATAGGGCAGACCGTCGAGTGGGGCAATCTGCTTGACGGAAGCGCAGTCGAGCTCGGACGCGGCAACGGTCCTGTCGCGGACGGATTTACTTATCAGACCTCGCAGGCGGACATCTTCACGGGCGGTGACGTGCTCACAGGGCCGAAATTCGCCATCGATGCCATCGCGCAGGGACACGAAGCGGCGGAAAGTCTACACCGTTTCGTCCAGAACGGACATATGACCATAGGGCGCGACCCCAGACGTTTCGTGCAGTTCGACACGGACGACATCAGGGTGGAAAGTTATGACAACTCGTCAAGGCAAATCGCCGCCGACGGAAAGGAAAAATCTTTCCGCGACGTTCACGGCACGCTCACGGAAGAACAGGTCAGGACGGAAACCGCACGTTGTCTCGGATGCGGTACGGTGGTCGTGGACGACAACCGCTGCATCGGATGCGGACTTTGCACGACAAGGTGCAAATTCGACGCCATAACTCTTCACCGCGACCATCCCGAAGCCAGCGAAATGGTGACTTCGGAAGCGAAATTTGGCAAAATACTGCCAAATATGGCAAAGCGCGCCGCAAAGCTCGTCTTCGCCAAAAACAGCAAAGAGGACAAGGAATTCGTTGCCGCGCGCAAAAAGGCATATGAGGCAAAACTCGCCGCCGACGCCGCAAACAAAGAAAAGGACTGATGCACGAGCTCGGAGTAGTATTCCATTGCATAAAAGAGGTGAATAAGGTCGCCGCGGAAAACGGGGTTTCCCGAGTGCGTTCCGTTACGGTGGAAATCGGAGAGGTTTCCTCCGTTGTGCCTTACCTTTTCGAAGATTGTTGGAATTGGGCGGTGAAAAAGGAGACCGTGCTCAAAAACGCCGAAATAATCATCGAAACCGTGCCCGCGGTCACACATTGCGAAGACTGTCTGCGCGATTATCCGACGGTGAAATACGGAAAGACCTGTCCCTACTGCGGCAGCGGAAACACCTTTTTGCTGAGAGGGAACGAACTGAACATCAAGCAAATCGAAGTACCCGCCGACGACTGACCCAAACGGGGCAGCCTTTTGAGCCTTAACCCGACGCCGCACTTCGTGTGCGGCGTTATTTTCTGTATGGATTAATGAAATGCCTGTTTGATAAAATTTTCCGACGGAAGAGGAATGTCCGCTATAATGCACGAACAGGATAAAGCGGCTGTTTCAATATGTTGTCGGGGCTTTGACTGCTTGGGAGCGGCAGATGAGGGATTCGTAAGGAGCGCATAGCGCGACGGAATAGCGGGGAGCCGTCAATAGGTCTGCGTGCAAAGTCGCGCATGACGGCGGACCGCGTCAGCCTCAGGTACCGAATCCATCCGCTCAGGCTATGGAAAATCCCGCTCGGGAAGCGGGATTTTTCTGGCGGAGGAGGAGGGATTCGAACCCTCGAACCGCTTTTGACGGTTACACGATTTCCAGTCGTGCGCCCTCGACCAAACTAGGCGACTCCTCCGTGTGCCGTTCCGCCGACGCGGAAGGACTTTATTCAGTTCAAAGTGGGTGGCAGTTGGATGAGGCGGAACACAAGACCGCTCAATCCAACTGTCGAACCGAAGGGAAAACTCCCGGCGGAAACCCAACGAAACGATTATATATTATCGCACCTCTTTTGACAAGTGTTTTCCGCGGCGAAAATGCGGAATTTTGCCGCGTCCCGACAGGTTAAAATGCAGGCTCATTGCGTTGCGCCGTCGGGAGAGCCGAACAAGCGGCGGAATATCTGCGAGAGCAAGTTGTACAGGAAAATGACGAAACGCTCCGCCGCGCGAGACAGAACGGCGAACAGACGGTGAGTGGCTTTGTCGAACAGCATATCAATCAACACCGCACCGACGAAGATAATCAGGACGTTCGGGATGAGGAGAAGATACTGCGCCCAGAGCGTATTTGCGGTCAGAGAGAGGAGAAAAGCGCGGTAGGGCGACACTATCGGATTGTTGCAATGAATGAGGTAGACGCCGAGAGTGTGTCCCGCCACGGCGGAAACCGCTTTTGCGGCGCGGCCGTCGGACGCAACGGGACGCATTGTGCGGAATGCCATAAAGAACGCCACGGACGCAAGAGCGACGAGAGGGTTGTTGTAGCCGTACATATGCCACGCCCACGCACCTTCACGAGCAACAGCGGTAAGCAGTGCGACAACGGTGTAATTCAGCAGCACGGCGGCGGCAAACACGCCGAACCAGAAGGCGGGTCTGCGTTTTGTTCCGAATCCGCGCAGGGATATGAGCCTGCCGTACATATATACTACGCCCGCCCAGAGCAGGGAGTAGCCGTCGTTCGTCCCTATGTACGGGAACCAGAAGTCGGATATGAAGCCTATAAAACAACAGAAAACGACGCTTGCGGCGACGAACAGAGCAATGCTTTTTCCGTCGAGCTTTTCCGCGAATTTATTGAGAAGCGGCGCGATTATGCAGAGCGCGCAGTAGACGAGCACGAACCAATATTTCGCGGGAGCGGTAAGACAGCCTATCGCCGCGTCTGCCGCGCTTCCGTAAGAGGTGACGCCTGCGGCAAAGGCTATGAGTTCACCGAGGGTGAAATAGACGTAAGTTTTGAGGAGCAGTTGTACGATTTTTGCGGGTTTGAGCCTGATTGAAAAGAAACCCGACAAAAGAAAGAAGAGGTTGACGCCTATGATGAGAATGCAATCGATGAATTCCGAGCCCAAAAACATCGGAATGAACTGCGGCACAACGACGCCCGTGTCCAGAGAACTGAACGTGACGCCCGTGCCGTCGGCGGTGTATGCTGTGACGTTGTTGATGACAAAATGATGGAAAACGATAAAAAGTATCGCGACGATGCGCAGAATGTCCAGAACGACGTTGCGTTCCCTTTTACCTGCGGCCGCGGGCAGAATATCCGCACCTGCGGGCGTTTTTACAGCCGCATCCGACGGGGCTTTCCCTCCGTCGGTCAAAACCTGTGTTTCGGTTGACATATATCTCCTCCCCGCGCGTGCGGCATCAAAATTATAAAGGACTGCAAGGCAATGTGTCAACGCAATCGGCACGGCGAAATTTTTACTCCGACGGCAATAACTGCGGTTTTGCCGCGCAAAACGGTCATAAAACCCCGCTTTTCGGTCGAAAATAATTTCAGGGCGCATATCGCCGCCTGTTTTGCTGTTGACAACGGAATGCAATATGTATAAAATCGAAATTGAAATCGAAGGGGGTCTTCCCCCGTGGGGATACAGAAATGACTATTGCCGAAATCGCCAAACTTGCCGGAACTTCGCGCGGAACGGTCGACCGTGTGCTCAACGGGCGCGGGAAAGTCAACAAAGAGCTTGAAAAGAAAATCAGGGAAATCATCGAGTCGAGCGAATACGAGGTGAACGGCTCGGCGCGGGCACTCTCTATGTCGCAGAAGAAGTATGTCGTGGGCGTCGTCATAAATTCCATCGGCAACCCGTTTTTCAGCCGCGTGCGACAGGGCTTCGAGGACAGCCGCAAGAAGTGGGAAAATTACGGTCTGGAAATGTTTTACAAGGAAATACGCGGCTACAACGAAGAGGAGCAGATTGAAGCGATAGAGGAAGTTGCCGCCCGCGGGGCGAACGTCATTGCGCTGACTCCGATAAATACCGAGCGCGTCATCTCCAAACTCAATTCCCTGACAATGCCCATCGTCACTTTCAACAACGACCTGCGCCTTGACAAAAAATTTGCCTACGTCGGCTGCAATTATGTGGAGAGCGGCAATATGTGCGGCGACCTTGCCGCGCTGATGCTCCCGAACGGCGGCAAAGTGTCCGTGATTACGGGCTCGCTCAACACTCTCGGTCACCGTCAGCGCGTGGAGTGTTTCTCTGAGAGGCTCGCGCGCAGAAACTGCAATATTGTCATCTCCGAAAACAACGACGACGACGAACTTTCTTATTCCATAGTGAAAGAAATACTTTCTTCGGAAGAAGTGCCAAATCTCATATATTTCAGCGCAGGCGGCATAGCGGGCGGTCTGGACGCGGTGCGTGAGAGCGGCAGGCGTATAGGCGTACTGACGGTGGACGAAACCTCCGCGGTGGTCGAGGGGATGAAAAGCGGGCTTGTAGCGGCGTCGGTCACGCAGCAGCCTTACGAGCAGGGGAGACTGACGATAGACGTCATCGCGCACTATCTTTATTCCAAAAAGCTCCCCGCGCACAAGCACAATTTCACCAAAAACCTGGTGCTGCTGCCGAGTATGCTGAAATAAGCCGCCGACGGCTTTTTTCGATAATTTCGTCCTCACCCCGACAAGACCGACCGAAAGTCGGTTTTTTCGTCGGTTTTTAAGCTAATCCGTGAGGGAAAAATTTAAAAACCGGGCGGAAAATACAATTTTTTTACAAATTCCGAAGATTTCCGCGAGTAGGATATAATTTATAAATAAATTATATGTTCGACGAAATCCGACAAAAATCCCTTTTCTGTCGCCTAATCAACAAAAATTACATATTGACAAAGCGGCGATATATGCTAGACTATTAGTGTGCACGAGCACAACGTGATTTGCAGACAGTGAAAAATTACATATCCGCCTACTCGGAGTCTTTCTGCAATCTGTTGTGTGCACGGGCACACCGACAAATCGCCGTCTTTGCGGAGTTTTCGGACCGCGCGGCATATGAATCAGGAGGAAAATTGAGTATGGGCAAAAGACTTGTTACTTTGACGACTTGTCAATGGGCGGACCTGCCTTTCGAAGAGCTTTGTAAATCGGCAAAAGAAATGGGTTACGACGGGCTCGAAATCGCCACTTGGGGCAATTTCGACCTTGACCGCGCGTACGAAGACGACAAATATGTCGAATATATCCTCGCAACGCTGAAAAAGTACGGTCTTGTGTGCAAGGCGCTTGCCACGCACATCATAGGGCAGTGCGTCGGTGACGCTCCCGACCCCCGTCTGAACAATTTCGCGCCCGCGGCGCTTGCCGACAAGCCCGAAGAAATCCGTGCGTGGGCAATTGCGGCGATGAAAAAAGCTCCTGCCGTCGCGGCAAAAATGGGAGTGAAGGTCATCACCGGCTTCACGGGTTCGCCAATATGGAAGTATCTTTATTCTTTCCCGCAGACCACTGAGAAGATGGTGGAAGACGGCTACGACGAGATAGTCGCGCTCTGGACGCCCATCCTCGACGAATTCGATAAATACGGAGTGAAATTTGCGCTGGAAGTCCATCCGGGCGAAATCGCTTTCGACTATTATTCCACGGTCAAACTGCTCGAAAAATTCAATTACAGAGAAACATTCGGTCTCAATTTCGACCCCAGCCATCTGCTGTGGCAGGGCGTGACGCCTCATCTTTTCCTCAGAGACTTTATGGAAAAGGGCAGAGTTTATCACGTGCATATGAAAGACGCCGCCGTCAGACTCGACGGCAGAAGCGGGCTCCTCGGCTCACACATCGATTTCGGCGACCTGCGCCGCGGCTGGAATTTCCGCTCGCTGGGACACGGCGACGTGAATTTCGAAGAGATAATCCGCGTGCTGAACGCCTACGGCTACGAAGGTCCTCTTTCCGTCGAGTGGGAAGACAGCGGAATGGACAGGCTGATGGGCGGCAAAGAGGCGTGCGAATTCGTGAAGAAGATAGATTTCAAGGCGTCCGACGTGAAGTTCGACGACGCGATAGCCAACAAGTAAGTCTGGCAAGTTAAACGGAAATTTCCGACGGAGGAAAATTATGGCAAAGGAAATCAAATACGGAATGGTAGGCGGCTCCATATACGCGTTTATCGGCGAAGTTCACCGCAAGGCGCTGGCGTTCGACACAAGAGCGGAACTCGTTGCGGGATGCTTCTCCAACGTAGAGTCCGAAAACACGGACACCGCAAAGGCGTACGGCGTTGCGGCGGAGCGCACCTATAAAGATTACAAAGAAATGGCGGCGGCAGAAGCAAAGCGTGCGGACAAGATAGATTTCGTGTCCATCTGCACCCCCAATTTCCTGCATTACGAAGTGGCGAAAGAGTTCCTGCTTGCGGGCATCAACGTCGTGTGTGAAAAGCCGTTGTGCTTTGCGGTCGAAGAGGCGGAAGAGCTCGAAAAACTCGCCGCGGAAAAGAACCTTATCTTCGCTGTCACCTATGCCTACACGGGTTATGTTATGCCCAAGGTGATGAAGGAGATGATTGCGAACGGCAAAATCGGCAAGATTGCGACCGTCATCGCAGAATATGCGCAGGATTGGCTCATCGACGAGCTCTCTCCCGAAAAGCAGGGGCAGGCGAAAAACCTCTCCGTGTGGCGCACCGACCCCAAATTCTCCGGCATATCGAACTGCGTGGGCGACATAGGCACGCACGCGGAAAATATGGTGCACTACCTGACCGGGCTCAAAATCAAACGCCTTATGGCGGTCACCGACAATTACGGCCACGCGCTTGACCTCAACGCCAACATCATCGTCGAATACGAAAACGGTGTGAAAGGGCAGTATTGGTGCTCGCAGATTGCGGCAGGCAGGATGAACGGACTCGTCGTCCGCATCTACGGCAGCGAAGGTTCGCTGGAATGGGAACAGCATTTCCCCGATTATGTGAAATACACCCCCAGAGGACAAGCGACGCAGATACTCTCCAAACGCAATTCCTACATCCACGAAGCGGCGCACGCCGCGGCGAGAATACCGTCCGGGCATCCCGAAGGATACTATGTCGCTTTCGCCAACATCTACCGCAACATTCTGAACGCGATAGCGAAAAAGAAAGCAGGCGAAGCCCTCACTGACGCGGACCTCGATTTCCCGAAGGTTGCGGACGGCGTGAGCGGCGTAAAATTCGTGCACGCGGTCATCGACAGCGCAAAATCGGACGGCGCGTGGGTCAGCATCGACTAATCGTTAAAACGCAGGCGCGGGCGTACACGCGCAATTCAACCACGAAATTAATCGCGAGATTAATTAATAAAAAAAGAAAAGGAGCAAAATTATGAAAAGCAGAGCTATCAAAAAGATAATGGCACTCGTCATTATTGCAGCGCTTGCAGTCACGATGGCGGTCACGCTCGCAGCTTGCGACAACACCGGCAGCGGCGCGGACATCGCGATTCTCGTTCCCAGTGCGGACCACGGCTGGACGGGCGCTATTTTGAGCAACGCAAACGCATGGGCGGCGGAAATCAATGCTGAGGGCACTTATTCCGCGAGAGTCATCACCGCGACCGGCGATGCGGACCAGAGATCCCAGATCGAAGACATCGCGGCGAACAAGAACTACAAAGCCGTCGTCATCCTGCCTTACAGCAACGCTGTCGAGAGCTCGATGGAAATCCTTGCCTCTTCCGGTATCCCCTTTATTATGGTGGACAGAATCATCGATAGTGTCACCGATGACGCCGTCGCAACCGTCAAGGGCGACAACTATCAGATCGGTTATAAAACCGGCGAACGCTTCATCGATCAAGGTCTTAACAATGACAGCAAGATTCTCATCATCCCCGGCGACAATTCCACCGTCCCCACCACCAGAAACGAAGGTTTCTTTGCCGCACTTGCAGCTGAGGGGCTGAACATCACGATCGATTCTGCCAACGTTGAGGTGCTTCCCAGCACCGACTGGTCTCGTGCGAATGCAAAGACTTCTTTCATAAGCTTTGTGGAAGGCAACACCGATTTCGGTGATTATGACTTCATCTTCACGCACGACTCCGAGCTCGCTATGGGTATCTTCGAAGTGTTGAATGAGAGCGGTTTGACCGACGCCCAGAAGAACACTTTCTTCGGCAACGGCGAAGTAGTGCTCGCTTCCTCCTCCGGACTCGACGAGGCGTATGCCGTCCTCCGTGGCGAAACCTATCAGGACAGCTACGGCAAGTTGAAAGATTTCTTCGACGTGACTTATCCTCCCGAGATGATCGCGACCGCGCTTGATCTTATGGTCGAGTATCTTGACAACGGTTCTGTCGCAAACGATACAATCGTCGTTGAGGTCGATGTCGTCGATGAGACTAACGTTGATCAGTTCAAGGGCTTCAAATAAGCCGAATGACGATAAGTAAGATTATCATCACTATCCCTCCGCGGGAGCAAACGATTGCTTCCGCGGGGGCTTCCCCCCCAAAGACAACCAGACGAATCCAAGAAGAAGTAAAGAGGGAGTTATGAGCAACATTCTTGAAATGAAGGGCATCGAAAAGGCGTTTTTCGGCGTCACGGTGCTCGACAAAGTGGATTTTTCCGTGGAGCAGGGAGAGGTGCACGCTCTCCTCGGCGAAAACGGCGCGGGAAAGTCCACGCTTATGAACATTCTTGCCGGCGTCTACACGCGCGACGGCGGGGAAGTCGTCTTTGACGGCAAACCTCTCGTCAACACTACGGTGCAGAAGTCGGAAAACGCGGGCATAGCTTTCGTTCACCAGGAAATCAACGTCTTCAACGACCTCAAAGTGTACGAAAACATTTTTATGCGCAAGGAGATAGCCAAATTCGGCGTCCTCAACAAGCGCGCAATGATAAAGCAGTCCCGCGAGCTTTTCGAACGCCTCGGCGTAGACATCGAGCCGACGGAACTCGTCTCCACATTCGATACGGCAAAAAAACAGTTGCTTGAAATTGCGAAGGCACTCTTCGTGAATGCAAAACTCATCATTCTCGACGAACCGACCACCGCACTCAGCAACGAACAGATAGAACATCTTTTCTCCATCGTCAACAGATTGAAAAAAGAGGAAGGCGTTTCATTCATCTTCATTTCCCACAAGATGAACGAAATTTTCACCATCGCGGACCGTTATACCGTGCTTCGCAACGGTGAAATGGTTGGCACGGGCAACATCGCAGACACCGACCCGGAGAGCGTGACCAGACTTATGGTCGGCAGTTCTTATAGCGCGGCGGACGTATACAGCACGCGAGAACTCGGCGAAGAAATGCTGCGGGTGGAAAATCTTTCGGGAGAAGGATTCCACGACGTGAATTTCGCTGTGCGCCGCGGCGAGGTCGTCGGTATGACGGGGCTGAAAGGCGCGGGCGTCAGCGAAGCGATGCAGGCAATTTTCGGCGCCGTTCCCGCAACATCCGGGAAAATTTTCATAGAAGGCAAAGAAATCCATGTCGGCACTATACACAAGGCGATGAAACACAGAGTCGCTATGGTGGCTGCAAACCGAAAAGAAAATTCCGTCATTCCCGATATGTCCTTGCTGGAAAACGGATACATTGCCGAACACACCATTTCGATGAAACAGCCCGTCATCATCAAAAAAAGAGAGATAAAGCGCTACAACGAGCGCAAGGAGCAGCTTTCCATCAAGGCGAACAGCTACAATGACCTCATCACTTCGCTCTCGGGCGGCAATCAGCAGAAAGTCATTTTGGCGCGCTGGCTGAATACCGATGCGGACATACTCTTGCTTGACAATCCGACGCAGGGCATAGACGTCGGTGCGAAAGCGGAAATTTACAAACTCATCCTGAAACTTGCGGAAGAAGGAAAAACCATTCTGGTGAACACGCTGGAAATTCCCGAAGTTCAGAAAGTGGCAGACCGTTGTATAGTTTTCTATCACGGCACGATAAAGAAAGTCCTCGAAAGAGGCGACATCAACGAAGAAACGGTTATGCTGCACGCGACCAATGCAATCCGGGAGGAAGCAGTCAATGGCTAAGAAAGAGTTCAAGAATCCTTTTGAAAACGTGAAAAATATCTTTAACAAAAGACACGAAACCGTCGGCGACGATTGTGCCGTCGCCATCACGGAAAGGAGAAAAATCACGGGCACGGACGTCAAGAAGTTCGCGGGCAAGGCATGGAACGGTTATAGCTTCGTCTTCATCTTCATAGCCGTCTTTATTGTCTGGCTTATTGTTACTTCCGGCGCCACCACTTGGAACGGCGTGATGAACATCCTGCGCCACTCCTCCGCAATAGGGCTTATTGCCATCGGCATGGGACTTGTCATCATCACGGGAGGCATAGACCTCTCTGTCGGGTCAATGCTCGTTTTGACGGCGGTCATGTCCATCGAGGTGTTTAACTCCACCAACAGCATATTTGCCACATTTATTGTTGCAGTTCTGTTCGGGACAGGACTCGGTCTCTTCAACGGTCTGCTCATCGGTAAAGCGAAAATGCCTGCATTTATCGTCACTTTGGCGACAATGCTTGCCTTCCGCTCCATCTCGCAGTTCTTTGTCAATGACGGCGCGTCCAACGTGAACGGCTCCATTTCGGCACTCAACCGCGAATTGAGCAACTATCAGGAGTTCTTCGACTTCGGCAATGGATTTGTGGCGACTATTCCCATCACGGGCATACTCCTTATTGTTGTTACCATCATCTTCGTCTTCGTTGCCAATCGTACAAAGTACGGCAGACAAGTCTACGCCATCGGCAGTAACGAGAAGGCCGCATTCCTCGCTGGTGTCAATGTTGACTGGATCAGAGTGTCCGTCTACGCCCTCACCGGCACCCTCGTTGGTTTTGCGGCATTCCTCACCCTCGCAATGAGTGGCAATGTGGACGCGGCTGCAACCGCCAAAAACTATGAAATGTATGCCATTGCGGCAGTCGTCATCGGCGGCATCTCTATGGCGGGCGGCAAAGGCAAGATTATCGGCGTGCTCTTCGGTGCGATGAGCTATACCGTCATCGACAAGATTATCGTCGCGCTTGGTCTTGGAGGTCTCATTAACGACGCGATTAAAGGCGCGATTCTTCTTGCGGCTGTTTTCCTCCAAGTCGTGGGACCTATGCTCCGTGGCGTCAAATTCACCGATCAGGTCAAGGAAATCTGCGGCAAATGGTTCGCATTCGGCAAAACAAAGAAGCAACTTGCGGCTGAAGTCGAAGGAAGCGAAAGTGTCACTCTCGACGCCTCGGACGACGCGGTCACCGAAGCCGAGGAAGCCGCCGAGCGCGCGGTCGAGGATGTCCTTGATGGACACGCGTCGCCGGAAGACGCCGCGGAAGCCGTGAAAGACGACTCCTCGGTCGACAAAGCGGAAGAGCATACGGAGGAAACTCCCGAAGACTGACAACGCCGCCCTTTCGGGCGGCATCCCCCCGAAGAAATCTCAATACGGACGTCGGGCGCGCACGCGTGCGTCGGGTTCGTATAGCCTAAAACGCAGGTTTGTTTGGCGGGATAAAAGGGTAATCAGGGTAAATCCCATCCTATAAGAGAGGTAAGCTATGAAAAAGTATGACGAAATCAAAAAAGTGGAATACAGCCCGAAGTCGAAAGACCCGTTTGCGTTCAAGTTTTACAACCCGGACGAAGTAATTATGGGCAAGCCTATGCGCGAACATCTCAAATTCGCGATGAGCTACTGGCACACCATCGACGCCGAAGGCGTGGATATGTTCGGCTCCGGCACGATAGACAAGAGTTTCGGCCTTGCCGCCGACCCTCTCGCGATGTACCGCAAAAAGGCGGATTTCGCATTCGAGCTTATGGACAAGTTGCAGCTCGACTACTATTGTTTCCACGACGTTGATATCGCCCCCGAAGGCAAGACGGTCGCCGAGAGTATGAAATATTTCGGCGAGATGGTGGATTACATCGCCGTTTTGCAGAAGAAGCACGGGAAAAAACTGTTGTGGAACACCGCCAACAACTTCGGCGACAAGAAGTTTATGGCGGGCGCGGCGACAAGCCCCAACGCGGACGTTTACGCGGTGTCAGCGGCAAAGGTCAAAGCGGGCATTGACGCGGCGATAAAACTCGGCGCGGACGGCTACGTTTTCTGGGGCGGCAGAGAAGGCTACGACACTTTGCTCAATACGGATATGGCGCTCGAACTCGACAATCTCGGCCGCTTTATGCGTATGGCGCGCGATTACGCCCGTGCAAAAGGTTTCAAGGGCACTTTCTACCTCGAACCGAAGCCGAAGGAACCCACCAAGCATCAGTACGATTTCGATGCGGCGACCTGTATGAACTTCATCCGTACGTACGGGCTGGAAGGGGATTTCAAGCTCAACATCGAAGCCAACCACGCCACTCTTGCGGGACATACCTTCCAGCACGAACTGCGCGTTGCCGGCGTCAACGGCGGATTCGGCTCCATCGACGCAAACCAGGGCGACTATCTGCTCGGCTGGGACACGGACCAGTTCCCGACCAACATCTACGAAACTATGCTTTGTATGTACGAAGTCATCAAAGCGGGCGGCTTCACCACGGGCGGACTCAACTTCGATGCGAAAACCCGCCGTCAGTCCAACACCTTCGAGGACATCCTGCTCGCGTATATCGCGGGTATGGACGCGTTCGCGCTCGGTCTGCGCCTTGCGGTCAAGGTCATCGAGGACGGCAGAATAGACCGTTTCGTCGAGGAAAGATACGCCAGCTACAATTCCGGCATCGGAAAGAAGATTGTCGAAGGCAAGACTGATTTGCAGGAGCTCTACGACTATGCGATGGGGCTCGGCGAAATCAAGGTCGAAAGCGGCAGGCAGGAATATCTCGAAGCGGTTCTCAACGAAATAATGTTCGGCTGAGAATTGTCCGACAACAACTAACATTAAGGCTGCGGTTTCGCGGACATAACGTCCGCGGGACCGTACGGAGCGCACTATGTATCTCGGAGTGGACCTCGGAACTTCATCCGTCAAACTCGTCCTCGCGGACGCGGGCGGCAAAATAATCGACAGCGCGTCTGCCGACTATCCGCTTTATCTTCCGGAAGAGGGCTGGTCGGAACAGAAGCCCGAAGAGTGGTATGCTGCGGTTCTCGACTGCGTCCGCAAGCTCGGCGAGCGGCAGGATATGAGTGCAGTCGAAGGCATTTCTTTCTGCGGACAGATGCACGGACTTGTCGTGCTCGACGCAGATGACAACGTCATCCGCCCCGCGATACTCTGGAACGACAACCGCACGACCGAGGAGTGCGCTTATCTCAACGAAGAAATCGGCAGAGAAAAACTGCTCGAATGGACGGGCAACGTGGCGTTCACGGGCTTTACGGCGCCCAAACTGATGTGGCTGAAAAAGCACGAACCGGACAACTTCGCAAAGATAGCGAAAATAATGCTGCCGAAAGATTACATCGCCTACAAAATCAGCGGAGTTTTCGGGAGCGACGTATCCGATGACAGCGGTACGCTTTATTTCGACGTGAAAAACCGCAGGTGGAGCGCGCCTATGCTCGACCTCATCGGCATCAGCGAAGCGCAGCTTCCCGCGATTTTCGAATCCACCGACGTAATCGGCACCGTTTCGCCCGCATTTGCCGCCGAAAGCGGAATGAGCACCTCGGCGAAGGTTATAATCGGCGGCGGCGACCAGGCGGTCGGCGCTGTCGGCACGGGCACGGTGAAAGAAGGCAGTATGTTCGTCTCTCTCGGCACCAGCGGCGTCGTATTCGCTCCCTGTGCGGAATTTGCCGCGAGCACCAACGGCGGTATGCACGTCTTCCGTCACGCAAACGGGAGGTTTCACTTTATGGGGTGTATGCTCACGTCGGCGGGTGCGATGAAATGGTGGGCGGAAGAAATAGTCGACAGCACCGTAGGGAAGCTTCTCGACGAAGTCGACGAATGCAAAACCGACGACCTTCTCTTTCTGCCTTATCTGATGGGCGAGCGCAGCCCCATAAACGACCCCAACGCAAAAGGAGCGTTTTACGGACTGAATCTGTCGCATAAACGCTCGGATATGACAAAAAGCGTGCTTGAAGGCATTTGCTTCGGTCTGAAAGACTGCTACGAAAACATAAAGTCTATGGGAGCGTCGGCAGGGTACGCAAGGGTCATAGGCGGAGGGTCGCGCTCGGACAAGTGGATGCAGATTCTCTCCGACATTCTGGGGCTTGAACTCAGACGCATCAACACTTCGGACGGTGCGGGGCTGGGGGCCGTCATTCTCGCAATGGTGGGGTGCGGAGCGTATCCGTCTCTTACTGCCGCCTGTGACGAGCTAATCGGCGACACGGACGTGTTTATGCCCGCGAAGGACAGATACGCCGCATACGAGAAGAAATTCTGCGAATTCAAGAAACTGTACGCGCGTCTTAAATGACGTGCGGAGGAGGACGAATGGTTCTGCTCGTCAAAAAATTCGTTCTTCTCGTAGCGGGCGTCGCCATAACCCACTTCGGAGTGGCGCTCAGTATGATACCCGACATAGGGATAGGCGCGTACGACGCCTTCGGGCTGACGATATCGTATGTGTCGGGTGTGGATGTCAGCATAATATATGCCGCAATGTCGGGAGTGTTTCTGCTCGGTCAAATCCTTATCGAGCGCAGGAGCTTCCGACTCACGGAACTCTTTCAGCTGGTGTTCGTGTTCGGGAGCGGATTCTTCACCGCGATATTCACCCGATGGGTGTTCGACGGCGTGACTCTCGGCTCGTATGCCGCGAAGATATTCGTGCTTGCCGCGGCAATCGTGTGCAAGGCGGTGGGACTGATAACCATAATCGAGTCCTATCTCATAAGAGTGCCCATGGAAGGCTTCTGCGTCTGCATAGCGGACCGCACTCCGTTTTCGATGGGCAAGGTCAGGATGGCGTTCGACGTGCTGTTCGTGGTGCTTATAGCGATAATCACCCCCATAGCCGACCTGCCGTGGACCATACGCGAGGGCACGGCAATCGCATTCGTGATACACGGTCCTATGCTCGACATCCTGCAAAAGCCGACGCGCCGTCTTTTCGGCAGAATCGGTATATATCCGCCGTATATGGCAAAGGACGCAGCGCGGGTATATGTGCGCGAAAAAGCAAAATCAGACTATCAGCCAACAGCTTCATAATACCCTCCTTTTTTGAAGAATCTGTACGAAAGCCTGTTTCATCTCTTCCTGGATTCGGCAAAAGACGGATGTCATCCGGACGTCCGTCTTTTGCTTTCGTGTCGGTGTAGCCGATAAAGCGCGCCAAGCGCCGCCGATGTAAAAGAGCCTGTGGGAATGCCTGCGCCGACACGACGGCAAAAGCAAAGAGCGGCTTTTGCCGCTCTTTTCGTCTTTTGTGCACATTCGTAAGATACAGTGCTCACGGTATGTGCTTTTGTGCGTCGCCCGCGCTGCGGTTGTCACGCAGTGCCGCAGGAGTTTCTTTCGTGCTTCGGCCAGGGGAGCCTGCGCCGCTTTTGCGGTCGGATGTCGGGCGAAAGGCTCACCAGAGGTCGTCGTTGCGGACTATCTCCGAACCCTTTGCCGCACGGGCGATTGCCGCTATGCCTTTCTTTGCCGCTTCCTTGGACAGATAGCCGTCGTTGGTGGTGGCGACGATGTTGCCGTTGGAGGCGAGCAGACGCAGACGGATTTCACCCTGCTTGTCGGTATAAATCTGCCACTTGGGGAATTTGAGCTCTTCCCACTTCTGGAGAGTCTGGTCCTCGATGGGAGCGGTGGCGGCATTGTTGCGCACGCTGTTTATGCCCGTCTTGCAGGACGCGATGGAAGTGTAAAGCCCCGCGCCTATTGCGACGACTCTGTAATTGGAAGAGTAGAGTTTGTAGACGAAATTGCCTCTGTCCGTCTTTTTGATGACGAACTTTCCGTGCGGAGTGCTTGCGTCGCCTTCCTCGATGACCTGCTCGCGCGTTTCGGGCTTTTTGGTTTCTTCTTTTGCGGGTTTCGCCGCGGCGGTCTTCGCCGCAGGAGCGGCTTTTGCGTCCGCTTTCTTTGCCGCGGTCTTTGCAGCGTCGCTCTTTGCCGCGGTTTCTTTCTTCGCGGCGGGTTTCGCTTCCGCTTTCGGAGCGGTTTCCTTCTTGGCAGCCGGTTTTGCGGCGGCTTTCTTGGTGTCTTTCTTGGCGTCTTCGGACGCTGCTTTGGTTTTAGCCACTTTATTTTCCTCCTTGGCAGTTTCTGTGCTCTTGTTTGCGCTTGCGGCAGCCTTTTTCTTTGCCGCGGCGGGTGCTTCTGCTTTTTCCGCATTTACGGTGTCGGCGGCAGCGGATTCTTCCGCCTTTTCAGGCTTCTTTTCCGCCTTTTTAGCGGGTTTGATTACCGCGTTGCCCCATACGTTGCCGTCGTCGGCGGCGGACTGTATGATGAGCCGGGAAACGGGCTTTGCTTTCTTTGAGGGAGTCTCTTTCTCTGCGGCTTCTTCACGCACGGGCTCTGCGGCGACGGGAACGCTTTCGGTCACGTCATCGTTTTCCGCAGGCGCGGCGGGAACTTCCTCCGCGACAGGCGCGGCTTCGGCGGCGGGTTCCGCCGTTTCCTCCGCTTCTTCGGCGGGGGAGGAAATTTCTTCGCCGTTTGCAGCCGAGGGAACTTCCTCCGCGGCGGAATTGTCCGCGGGCGTTATGCCGTAAGGGTAGAGATAAACGGGGTCGGGAGCGGGAAGCTCGTCCGCGGCGTCCGCATTTTCTTGTGCGGCGCTTTCGCCGTCTTTCGCTTTGGGTTGTTCTTCTGCCACGGCCGCGGGGAAAACCGGGAGCTGCTGCACGACGGGAGTTTCGTCGGGCGCTGCGGGAGAGGGGGCTTCCTCCTTCTCTTCGGGAGCGCTTTCCGCCGTCTGCGGAGCGGGCTCTTTCTTTTCCGCAATGCGCACTTTGCCGTCAACGACTTCAATCAATTCCCCGACGGGGGCGTTGTCGTCGTCATCTTCGAGCTCGCTGTCCAAAAATACGATATCCGCGTAATTATCCAAATAATCCGCCATAATTCATCCTCCGAAGACAAATCGAAATTATAGTATCATATTCTTCCGCAAATATCAACGGCACATTAAAAAACAATTTCAAAAAATTATCGTTAACGCCGCGCGCACGCCCCGCGACGGCGCGCCGCACGCGGCTAAAAGGCGGTGTTTCGCAATTTTTCCCTCGGTCGGCAAAGCCGTTTTCGTCATTCGCACGCCCGTTTGGATTGTGTTTTCCACCCGCTTGTGTTATCATTCTTTTATGCGTGATTTCGGACTGAACGAACAGCAGCTGCTTGCCGTACACGATACGGAAGGGGCAATTTTGGTCATTGCGGGAGCGGGCAGCGGCAAGACGCGTGTGCTCACCGCGCGCATCTGCGCGCTTGTGGACGCCGGTGTCGACCCATACAATATCCTTGCCATAACTTTCACCAACAAGGCCGCCAACGAAATGAAGGAGCGCATAGAGCGCGAACTCGGCACATATGCGGGCGTGTGGACAAGCACTTTTCACTCGATGTGCGCCCGTATGCTGCGTATGGACGCCGACAAACTCGGATACGGCGACAATTTCACCATTTACACCGACCTCGAAAGCGAGCGAGTGGTCAAGCGCGTGTGCGAGAACGTGCACGGAGCGGACCCGAAGAAAAAGGGGATATATCTCAACCGCATCTCGCAGGCGAAGACGGCGGCGCTCGCGCCCGACGCTTATTACGAGGAGATAAAGGACTACGTCACGGACGCGAGAGAAGTCACTCTCGTCTATGCCGCGTACGAACGCGAACTCAAAGCGTGCAACGCAATGGATTTCGACGACCTGTTGTTGAAGACGGTCGAACTCTTCGAAAAGTGTCCCGACGTGCTCGAACGCTGGCAGAACAGGTTCCGCTACATCAACGTGGACGAATTCCAGGATACGAACAAGCTGCAATACAGGCTCGTCCGTATGCTTGCCGAAAAGTGGGGCAATCTGTTTGTGGTCGGCGACGAGGACCAGAGCATATACAGCTGGCGCGGGGCGGAAATCAGAAACATACTCGATTTTCCGAAGGATTTCCCGGGCGCGAAGGTGTACAAGCTCGAACGCAATTACCGCAGCACCAAAGCCATCCTCGACGCCGCGAACAACGTCATAAAGAACAATTCCGCGCGCAACGCAAAGACGCTGTGGAGCTCGGTCGACGGCGGCTCGGAAGTGGAATACTACGAGGCATACGGCGACCGCGACGAAGCGTCTTATGTCAGCCGTATGATAAATTCCCTCGTGGAAAGGGGAGAAAACTACCGCGATATGGCGGTGCTCGTGCGCGCCAACTCGCTCACTCGGCTTTTCGAAGAGGATTTCACCCTGCACGGCATTCCGTACAAGGTTTTCGGCGGCTTCCGCTTCTTCGAACGCAAGGAAATCAAGGACGCGCTGGGATACGTGCGCCTTGCGCTCAACCCGGACGACAACGACAGTTTCCTGCGCATTGTGAACTATCCGAAGCGCGGAATAGGCCAGTCGGCGGTGAACGAACTTTCGCAGGTTTCGGCGCAGTCGGGACTTTCCTTTTACGGCGTGCTGAAAAAGGGCGGACTGCTGTCGGCGGGCACGGAGAAAAAGCTCTCCAAATTCACGGAAATCGCCTTTGACATAGAGCGCGCCGTGAACGGAATGCCGCCCGTCGACTTTATGAAATACGTCATTTCGCGCAGCGGGCTGGAAGCCGCGCTCAAATACAGCGACGACCCCGAAGAGCGCAACCGCTACGAAAACATAGAAGGGCTGGTCGGCGCGGTGAGCAATTTCATCGAGGACAATCCCGAAGCGACTATGGCGGACTTTATGCAGTCCGTGTCGCTGGTGTCGGACTCCGACGGAATGGACGACGAAAATTACGTCACCGTCGCCACGATACACGCCGTCAAGGGATTGGAGTTCGACAACGTGTTCATAATCGGACTCGAAGAGGGCGTTTTCCCGTCGTCGGCGGCGATAAACAACGGCGACGTGGAGGAAGAAAGGCGGCTTATGTACGTCGCCATAACCCGCGCGAAACAGCGGCTTTACGTCGTTTCGTCACGCTCGCGTTTCCGCTTCGGCGAAACGGTTTATAATCCGAAAAGCAGGTTTATCACCGAAATGCGCGGCGAAAAACCGTCGATTCGGGTGGGCGGCGCTTTCTACGAAAAGAAAGCCGCACCCGCGCTCGACCGTCTTGCGAACCTTTCCCGAAAGGCGCCCGCGCGCACCGCTCCCGCCGCTTACACCGCGGCAAAAAACGGAACGGCCGATTTCGACGCGTTCACAAAAGACGTCATCGTCGAACACGCGAAATTCGGCAGGGGAATAATCATTTCCACCGTCGGAGAAGGGGAGGATAAGACCGCCGCAATCGCGTTCAAGGGACTGGGCGTCAAACGCTTCGCTCTCGCAATCGCGGTGAACAGCCTGAAAATCGTCAAGGAGTGAGAATGAAACCTTACGACAGAATGAAAGAGCTGGTGGAAAAGCTCAACAAGTACGCCGCACTCTATTACGAGCAGGACGCGCCCGAAATTTCGGACGCGGAATACGACGCGCTTTACGACGAGCTCCGCGCGCTGGAAGAGAGCGAGGGCTATTCCCTCAAAAACTCTCCGACCCACAGAGTGGGCGGCGCTCCGCAGAAGAAATTCGCACAGTCAAAGCATCTTCTCCGTCTTTACAGCCTGGACAAATGCAAGACGCGCGAAGAGCTTGCCGAATGGTACGACAGAGTGATAAAGGCGGCGGGGAAGGAACCCGAGCTTACGGCGGAATACAAGTTCGACGGACTGACTCTCAACATACTTTACGAAAACGGAGCGCTCGTGAAAGCGGCAACGCGCGGCGACGGCACAGTCGGCGAAGAGGTCACGGCGCAGGTGAAAACGATAAGCGGCGTGCCGCGGAACATTGCGTACAAGGGCAGGATAGAGATACAGGGCGAGGGCATTATGCGGCTCAGCGCGCTGGAAGAATACAACCGCAGAAGCTCCGAACCGTTAAAGAACGCGCGCAACGGAGCGGCGGGCGCGATACGCAACCTGGACCCCGCCGTGACGGCGGACCGCAACCTGTCCTTTATGGCGTACAACATCGGTTTCAGCGACAGACATTTCGCCTCGCAGTCCGAGATGCATGCCTTCCTTGCGGAAGAGGGATTTGAAACGGAAAGCGACTTTACCGTACTGAAAGGGGTGGATGAAGCCTTCGCTTTTGCGGAAAAGGTGGACGGGCTCAGGCATTCGCTGGACTTTCTCATCGACGGCGTGGTGTTCAAGGTGAACGACACGGCGCTCCGCGACGAGATAGGGTATACGGAAAAGTTCCCGAAGTGGGCAATCGCCTACAAATTCAAGGCGGACGAGATGACCACGGTGCTCCGCGACGTAGTATGGCAGGTGTCGAGGAGCGCGAAACTGAATCCGCTTGCCGTCCTGGACCCCGTCGACATCGGCGGCGTGACCGTGAAGAGGGCGACCCTCAACAATTACGGCGACATTCTCAAAAAGAAGGTGCGCATAGGCGACCGCGTTTTCATCCGCCGCAGCAACGACGTCATCCCCGAAATCACGGGAGTGGCGGAGGAAGTCGAAGGGGCGAAAGAGGTGGAAAAACCCACCGTGTGCCCCGCCTGCGGCGCGCCCGTCAGAGAGGAGGGCGCGTTCATTTATTGCACGGGAGAGCATTGCGCTCCGCAGATAGTCGCCGCCCTCGACCATTTCGCGTCCAAAGACGCTATGGACATAGACGGCTTTTCGGAAAAGACGGCGGAGCAGTTTTACAACGAACTGCACCTCACTTCCCCCGTTCAGCTTATGCAGCTGAAAAAAGAGGACATCGCGGGGCTTGACCGCTTCGGCGACAAGAAGGCGGAAAATCTCGTGTCCGCGGTTGCGGCGGCGAAGGACACCACGATGGACAGGCTGCTTTTCGCGCTCGGCATAGACGGCATAGGAAAAAAGACCGCAAAGGACCTCAGCGCGAAGTTCGGCACTTTCGAGGCGCTTGCGCAGGCGGACAAGGACGCTCTGCTTGCCGTGGACGGAATAGGCGGAATCCTTGCGGACAACATTCTTGCGTGGTTTGCGGACGAAGGGAACAAGAAACTGCTTTCCGACCTTTACGCTTCGGGGGTCAGCGTGCGCGAAGCGGAAAAGAAGAGCGGGGTTTTCGACGGTATGCGCATAGTGCTCACGGGGTCGCTGCCCACATACAAGAGGGGCGAGGCGACGGCGCTCATCGAAAACAACGGCGGCGAGGTCGCGTCCTCCGTGTCAAAAACGGTGGATATGGTGCTTGCGGGCGAAGACGCGGGAAGCAAGCTCGACAAAGCAAAGAAACTCGGCATAAAAATCATTGACGAAAACGAGTTTGTCGCAATGCTGAACGGAGCGGCAAAGGAGAACTGAAATGTCGGAAGAGAGGAGATACAAACATCCGTCCGATTCCTATACGGAACAGGTCCACATAGTCACGCAGTCGGACATAAACGGTTTCGACAGGCTGTTCGGCGGCGTGCTGATGTCCTGGATAGACGTGCTTGCCGCGGTTGTGGCGCGCAGACATTCCGAACGCAACGTGACCACGGTGTTCGTGGACACGCTTGAATTCCGCGCTCCCGCGCGCGTCAACGACACCGTTGTCATGACGGGCAAAATCACTTATGCGGGCAAGACCTCGATGGAAGTGTGCGTGAGGACGTACGTCGAAGAACTTTCCGGCGAGCGCAAGCTCATCAACGTGGCATACCTCATCCTGGTCGCGCTGGACGAAAAGGACAATCCCGTGGAAGTGCCCGGGCTTCGTCCCGTCACGGAGTCGGAGCTGGAAGAATGGAAGGCTGGCGCAAGGCGCAGGGAACTGAGGAAGCAGCGCCGCTCGGAGAAATACTGACGGACCGTGAAAACGGAATGCGGAGCGCGGAGAGTGTCCGCGCTTTTTATTTTGCAATTTTATTGTCAGGGCGGGATAAATTGTGATATACTTGATAAAATCGTTAATAAGGCGGGTGCGTGTATGCGCAGTATGACCGGTTACGGCAAGGGTACGGCGTCCTCGGACGGCAGGACGATGACCGTCGAGATAAAGACGGTGAACCACAAGTTTTTCGACTGGGGAATGAAAATGCCGAAAGGCTTTCTCTTTGCGGAAGACGACGCGAAAAAAGAGGTGGCGAAAGTCGTCGCAAGAGGGCACGCGGACGTCTTCTTGACTTACCGCGAGGAAGCGGGCAAGGCGGCGGAATACCGCGTCGACGCGGAGCTTGCGTCCAAGTACGTCGCGACGGCGTCGGGTCTGGCGTCGCTCACGGGAGTGCCTTGCGACGTGACCGCCACCGCGCTTATGAAAAACCCTGACATCGTGACGCTGGAAGCCGCGGAAGCGGACGACGAAGAGCTGAAAGCACTGCTGCTTGCCGCTCTCGGCGAGGCACTCGACGGGCTTGTCGCTATGCGTGAACGCGAAGGAGCGGCGCTTGCCGCGGACATCTCGGCAAAGCTGGATTCGATGAGCGCGTCGCTTGCAAAAATAGAAGCCACCGCGCCCGAAGTGGTGACGGATTACAGGAACAAGCTCACGGCGCGCATCACGGAAGCTCTGGGTAGCGCGGTGCCCGATATGGCGCGCATCGCTACGGAAGTCGCCCTGTTTGCCGACAAGTGTGCCGTGGACGAAGAAATCAGCCGTCTGGGTGCGCACATCAAGGCTATGCGCGGCTATCTGAAAGCGGACGGACCCGTGGGCAGAAAGCTGGATTTCCTCGTGCAGGAGATGAACCGCGAAGCCAACACCATAGGCTCGAAAGCCAACGACCTCCGCATTACGGAAGAGGTGCTCGCACTCAAAAACGACATAGAAAAAATCCGCGAACAGGCGCAGAACGTGGAGTGAAAATGGAAAACAAAGGACTGCTCGTAGTTATATCGGGTTTCAGCGGAGTGGGCAAGGGCACCGTCATTCAGATGGTGCTGGACGAGCTTCCGACGCTCAGGTTTTCGATATCCTGCACGACCCGCGCTCCGCGTGCCGGCGAGGAAAACGGCGTGAACTACTATTTCCTCACTGAGGAGGAGTTCGAACGCAAGATTGCCGAGGGCGCGTTCGTGGAATACACCCGCACGTTCACCAACTATTACGGCACGCTGAAAAGCGAAATCGACCGTCCCATACGGGCGGGAGTGGACATTTTGCTGGAACTCAACGTCGTCGGAGCGAAGAACATAAAGAAACTCTATCCCGAATGCGTGACGATATTCGTGCAGCCGCCTTCCCTCGAAGCGCTGAAAGCACGACTCATCGGCAGAGGCTCCGAAAGCCCCGAAAGTCTGGAACGCAGACTGCGCGAGATAGAAACGGAAAGCAAGGACATACCATCTTACGACTATGTGGTCACCAATACGGTCGCACGGACCTGCGCGGACGAAATCGTCGCAATCATCAAGAGCGAACATCTGCGCACCGACCGCGCCGCCGCACAGAATATATTCCCCACGGAGGACTGAAAATATGATGATTGACCCCCCAATCGACAAACTCATCCAGAAAGCGGAATGCCGCTACGCACTTGCGTGCGCGGTGTCCAAACGCACCCGCGAGCTGCTCACCAGCGACAGCGCGTATCTCGAAAAGAGCGGTGAAAAGCCCGTGACCCTTGCCTGCAAAGAGATTTACGAAGGCAAGATAAAAATCGTGCGCGACTGATGCTTTACGGCAAAAACGTCATTTTGGGCGTGAGCGGCGGCATTGCCGCTTACAAAAGCTGCGAGATTGTTTCCCGCCTCAAAAAACTCGGCGCGGACGTCGACGTCATAATGACCGCCAACGCCGCGGAGTTTGTCGCGCCTCTCACATTCGAAACGCTCAGCGACAGCAAGGTCGTGACCGACACCTTCGAAAAGAGGGAGGAACACGACGTGCACCACGTTTCGCTTGCCAAAAAGGCGGACGTTTTCGTCGTTGCGCCCGCAACGGCAAACGTCATTGCCAAATTCGCGCAGGGGATTGCGGACGATATGCTCACCACGACGTGGCTCGCCTGCAAGGCGGTCAGAATTGTCGCGCCCGCAATGAACACCGCTATGTACACCGACCCCGCGACACAGCAGAATCTGCGCCTGCTCGAAGAGCGCGGCGTGCGCGTAATCGACCCCGCGGAAGGCAGGCTTGCCTGCGGGGACGTGGGCAAGGGCAAAATGGCGGAACCTGCCGAAATCGTGTCGTTGATTGAGGACATACTTCGTCCCGTGCGCGATTTTGCGGACAAGACCGTGCTCGTGACATCGGGAGCAACGGAAGAGTATATCGACGGCGTGCGCGTCATAACCAATCATTCCAGCGGCAAAATGGGCTGCGCCATAGCGGAAGCGGCGGCGGAACGCGGAGCGAAGGTCGTGCTTGTGCACGGCAATATGTCCGTCCCCGTGCCGAACGGCGTTATGAAAAGCGTCAGGGTGCGTTCGACTGCCGAGATGATGGACGCCGTTATGCGCGAAGTGCAGGCAAGCGACGTCGTGATTATGGCGGCGGCACCCGCGGACTACCGCCCGAAAGAGACTTACCGGAGCAAATTGAAGAGCGACACGCTCACGGTGGAATTCGTCAAAAATCCCGACATAGCAAAAGCGGTCGGCGAGATAAAGGGAGAGCGCAAACTGGTCGTGTTCTCCGCCGAAACTGACGACCTCGTCAAAAACGCGCGCGGAAAAGTCGCGGCGAAAAACGCGGATTTTGCCGTTGCCAACGACGTGACGAAAGAGGGCGCGGGATTTTTCGGCGACACCAACATCGCAACCCTCGTCGGCAGGAACGGAGAATTGCGCGAGTGTGGGCTGATGACCAAACGCGCGCTTGCCGACGTCATACTCGACGCGGTGCTGAACGGCTATGGTGCTTGAAGTCATAGTCGACATCTCGACGGCGGAAGTGGACCGTCCCTTCGATTACGAAGGCGAAGATATGCCTTTGGGCAGCCGCGTGGCGGTGGATTTTGCGGGAAGACATACCGTCGGATTCGTCATCGGCAAAAAGGAAAAGTCGGATTTCGCGTCGCTGAAAACCGCCAGATTTCTCGACACTCCCGTGAGTGCGGAACAGCTTTTGCTGATGAACGCAATGCGGGAAAAGTACAACCTGCGCCACATAGACGTGCTCAGGCTGTTCGTCCCCGCAAAGCTGCGTGAGGAGCGCGACCCGGAGTATAAACGCATTTATCTTGCGCTCGCCGACGGGCTTGACGTCGAAGACGTCTGCGCGGCGCTTGCGCGGGCGGCGAAACAGAGAGAGATAGTGCGCTATCTTTCCGAACGCGACGGCGAGTTTCTTTCCGTGCTTGCGGAAAAATTCGGCGCGGGAGCGGTGAAGGGCGTGCGCGACAAAGGTTTCGTGACGGAGAGCGCCGTGCACGAAGCGCGCACTCCGCTGAAAATGCTGACGCGCGAGCGCAAAACCGTGACCCTGACCTCCGACCAACAGTCCGCCGTGGACGAAATCTCCGCGGGGAAAGGCGTTTTCCTGCTGCACGGCGTGACGGGAAGCGGCAAGACGGAAGTGTATATGGCGGTCATCGAGCGTATGCTCTCCGCGGGAAAAACGGCGATAATGCTCGTGCCCGAAATCGCGCTCACTCCGCAGATACTCGGACTTTTCAGAGCGCGCTTCGGCGACTCGGTCGCGCTTATGCATTCGGGTCTGAACGCGGGAGAGCGTTACGACGAATGGAAGAGGATGAAAGACGGCAGGGCGAAAATCGCCGTGGGACCGCGTTCCGCAGTCTTCGCGCCTCTGGAAAACATCGGCGTCATAATCATAGACGAGGAACACGATTCCAGCTATGTCAGCGAGTCCAACCCGCGTTACGACACGAAGGAAGTGGCGAAAATGCGCGCCGCAGCCGCAGGTGCCGCTCTCGTGCTCGGGTCTGCGACTCCCGATATGGAGAGTTATCTCAACGCCACGGAAGGGAAATATAAGCTGATTACGCTGAAAAAGCGCATTTCCGCTTATCAGCTTCCCGAAATGGAAATCGTGGATATGGTGCAGGAATTCCGCTACGGCAACCGCTCGCTGTTTTCCGCACAGCTTGCCGACGCGATAGGCGCGGCACTCGCGAGAAAGGAACAGGTCATCCTTTTCCTCAACCGCAGAGGCTTTGCCTCTTTCATAATGTGCAAGGAATGCGGTTATGTCGCAAAGTGCGAGGACTGCGACGTGTCGCTGACGTATCACAAGAGCGAAAACGTGTTGAAGTGCCATTGCTGCGGCAGAAAATATCATGCGCTGTCACGCTGTCCCTCTTGCGGTGGCACCAACATCAAACAGGGCAAAGTCGGCACGGAAAAGGTGGTGGAGGAGCTTCAAGCCCTGTTCCCCGGCGTGCGCACGCTGCGTATGGACAACGACACCACCACGCGCAAAGACAGCTATTTCCGCATACTCGACAAGTTTGCCGCGGGCGGAGCGGACGTGCTCGTCGGCACGCAGATGATAGCAAAAGGGCACGACTTCCCCAACGTCACGCTGGTGGGCATACTCGAAGCGGACGCCGCGCTGTATTTCAGCGATTACCGCTCGTCGGAGCGCACATTCCAGCTCATCACGCAGGTGGCGGGCAGAGCGGGCAGGGCGGACAAAAAGGGAAGGGTCATCCTCCAAACCTACGCCCCGCGCCATTACGTCTTCCGCTTCGGCAGGACGTACGACTACGAGGGTTTCTGGCGCAAGGAGATAAACACGCGGATGGTCACCAAATTCCCGCCTTTCACGAAGGTGGTGAGAGTGCTGGTCGCTTCCGCGGACGAGCAGTCGGCTGTGGACTGCACTAGGAACATTTACAGAGGACTGCTCGCCGTCGAAGGACGTGTGGGAAAGTTTGTGTACATAGGCGCGGCAAAGTCGCCCGTGACGCGTATGCAGGGGCTTTCGCGCTATCAGGTGCTGATGCGGCTGCAACCCGAAATATTCGACGCCGTGATGCCCGAAGTGTACAGACTTGCGGCGGAAAACAAACCGGCAAAAGGGAGCTGCTTTGCGGAAATCAATCCGCAGAGCCTGATATAACACTATGGCTAAGAGAATAATACTTCAATCCCCGGACCCCATTCTTTTCAAGAAGTGCCGCCCCGTCGAGGTGTTCGACGAGAGGCTGCACACTTTGCTCGACGATATGCGCGAAACGCTGGAAGACGCAGACGGCGCAGGGCTTGCCGCGCCGCAGGTCGCCGTGCTCAAACGCGTCTGCATAGTGAGCACGGAGGACGGCTTTTACGAGCTCATCAATCCCGAAATCAAATCCGCTTCGGGAGAGCAGACGGGGGTTGAGGGGTGCCTGTCCGTAAAAGGCAAATACGGCACGGTCACCCGCGCCGACAAAATCACCGTCAACGCGCTCGACCGCTACGGCAAAAAGAAGAAATACAAAGTCGAGGGCTTCACCGCCCGCGCCTTCCAGCACGAAATCGACCACCTCGACGGAGTGCTGTACACCTCGAAATGCACGGACCTGCAAGACGAATGAAAGATTTGAAAATCGTGTTTATGGGCACTCCCGACTTTTCTGCGGAAGTGCTTTCAACCCTTGCGGCGGAGCACAACGTCGTCGCGGCCGTGACGGGCCCCGACAAGCCCGTGGGCAGAGGATACGCGCTTCGTCCGTCCCCCCTCAAAGTCAGGGCGGCGGAGCTCGGCATTCCCGTGCTGCAATACGAAAAAGTTTCCCGCGACGGACTCGGCGAGATTGCGGCGCTCGCGCCCGACCTCGGAGTGACCGCGGCATTCGGGCAGATACTCTCCGAAAAATTCCTTTCCCTGTTTCCTCTCGGCGTGCTCAACGTGCACGCTTCTCTTTTGCCCAAATACAGGGGAGCGTCGCCCATACAGTGGGCATTGCTCAACGGCGAAAGTGAAACGGGCGTGACAATAATGCGCACCGTAAAGGAAGTGGACGCGGGGGACATACTGCTTCAAAAACGCATCTCAATCGGCGAAAAAGAAACCGCGGGCGAACTGTTCGACAGGCTCGCAAAGCTCGGCGGAGAGGCGATATGCGAAGCTGTGGACGCTCTCGCGGACGGAAGAGCGGTTTTCACCCCGCAGAACGCCGCGGAAGCCACGCACTGCGGAATGATTACGAAAGCGGACGGAAAGATTGATTTCCGCCACGGCGCAAGAGAACTGGACTGTTTCGTGCGCGGAATGACGCCGTGGCCGTCGGCGTGGTTCGAACTCGGCGGCAAGCGGGTCAAGGTCTTTGCGGCGGAACGCGCCGAAGGGCACGGCACCCCCGGCGAAGTCATTGCGACGTCGCCCGCACAGGGGCTCGTCGTTGCCTGCGGCGACGGCGCGGTCAGACTTGCGGCGCTGCAACCCGAAGGAAAGTCGCGTATGAGCGACACGGCATACCTTATGGGACACGGCATAGAGAAAGGAACGGTGTTGCAATGAAAGAGCATATCCTCGCCGCCTGCAAACTGCTGACGGAAATTTACGCCGACAGGACGTACGCCGACCGCGTGTTCGACGGCGAAGACGCGAGCGCGCTTTCCGTGCGGCTCGTGTTCGGAGTGCTTGAACGCGACACGGAGCTTACTTACATTCTTGCGCAGCTTATCGAAAAATCTCCCAAAAAAACGATAGAAATACTGCTTAAAACCGGCGCGTACGCTTTGCTTTACATAGACAACGTGCCCGATTACGCCATTGTCAGCGAATGCGTGGAGGCGGCAAAGAGTATGGGCAAAGGCGGCGTGGCGGGTTTCGTGAACGCGGTGCTGAAAAGAGTCGCCGCACGCAAGTTTTCCCTGCCCGCGCCGGGCGACCCCGAATACCTTTCCGTGCATTATTCCAAACCGCAATGGTTCATTGACAAGATGACGGCTCAGTACGGCGCTTCCCTCACGGAAGCCGTGCTCGAAGACAAGGGCACCGACGACGTGCATCTGCGCGTCAATGCGCGCCTGTCGTCGAGAGAGAGCGTAATCAAACTTCTCGAAGCCCACGCGCAGGAATATGCGCCGAGCGCCGTAGGAGGGATACTCACGCGGGTGACGCCGCTCGTGAAGTCGCTGTTTGCGGAGGGCATAGTCACATATCAGTCCCCGTCCTCGGTGCTGACGGTACAGGCGCTTGCCCCTCACGGAGAAGCGGAGATACTCGACCTCTGTTCCGCTCCCGGCGGCAAGGCGGTTTACGCTTCGGAACTCGCTCCCGAAAGCCGCATAACCGCCTGCGACCTGCATCCGCACAGGGCGGAACTCATAAAGAAGTACGCCGCAAGGATGCACGCGGACAACGTGAGGGCGGAAGTGCGGGACGCGACGGTGTTCGAACCCGCATACGAAAACAAATTCGACTGCGTTCTGGCGGACGTGCCGTGCAGCTGCTTCGGCACATACAAAAAGCATCCCGACGTATTCTTGCAGCGCGGAGAAGAGGCGATAAAGAAACTTTCCGCGGTGCAGAAAAAGATTCTGCAAAACGCGGCGCGCTATCTCAAACCCGGCGGCGTGCTGGTCTATTCCACCTGCACGCTCTTTTCGGAAGAGAACGAGGAAAACGCCGAATACGCACTGACACTCGGACTTTCACCCGACAAAATGCCCCTGCCTTACGAAAACGACGGCACTTACCGAATACTGCCGCGCGGGGAATGGGACGGATTTTTCATTGCGAGGTTCAGAAAATGACGGCGGAAAAAACGGCTCTGCTCGGACTTTCGTGCGGTGAAATCGCGTCGCTTCTGCCGTCTGCGCCGACGTATACGGCAAAGCAGGTGCGCGCTTTCTGCTTCGAAGGCAAAAACATAGGGGAGATGACCTCTCTCTCAAAAGCCCTGCGCGCCGAAATGTCCGAAAAGTTCGTGTCCAATCCCGTTACGATACTCAAAGTCTATCCCTCGCGCGACGGCAGCAAAAAGTATCTTTTCCGTCTTTCCGACGGCGACCTCGTCGAAGGGGTGTTTATGCCGCACGACTACGGCAACACGCTTTGCGTGTCCACGCAGATAGGGTGCAGGATGCACTGCGCTTTCTGCGCCTCGGGAAGGGACGGGCTCGTCCGCAACCTGACTTTTTCCGAAATCCTGGGACAGGTCGTCGCCGTCAACGCGGCGGAGGGCGGCAGCGTCAAAAACCGTGAGGTCACCAACATAGTGCTTATGGGCAGCGGCGAACCTCTCGACAATTACGACAACGTGATGCGTTTTCTCGACGAAGTCAGTGCACCCGACGGTCTCGGAGTGTCGGAACGCAACATATCCCTTTCGACGTCCGGGCTTGCGGACAAAATCCGAAAATTTGCCGACAGCGGCAGAAAAGTGACCTTATCCGTCAGCCTGCATTCTCCTTTCGACGAAACGCGAAGCAGGCTTATGCCCGTCAACAGGAAATATAACATAGCCGCAGTTATGGACGCGGCGAAATATTACTTTTCGCGCACGGGACGGCGCGTCATCTTCGAATATACGCTCATCCGCGGCGAAAACGACGGCGACGACTGCGTAAAAAGGCTTTCGGAGCTGCTGCGCGGGTTTCCGTCGCACGTCAACATAATACGCCTGAACGCCACGGACGGGAAACTCAAACGCCCCGACGCGCAGGCGGCGCACGAATTTATGCTTCGACTGAATGCCGCGGGCGTGTCCGCCACGGTGCGGCGCAGTTTCGGTGAGGACATCGAAGGCGCGTGCGGACAGCTGCGCAGGCGGGTGCTGGAAGAAGAAAAGGAAGCGACGGCTCCCGCAGACGGCGGAAAGGGTGCGAGGAGGAAGTTCACCACGGTATGAAAACGACGAAAGGACGGGTTGTAAAGGCGGTCGCGTCCAAATTCTGGGTGGACGCCGACGGCGACGTAAAGATGTGTTTCGCGCGAAAGAAGCTGAAATCCGACGGGGCGATATACGTCGGGGATTCCGTGGGCATAGCGCGCGACAGGGACGCCTACGTCATCGAAACGGTCTATCCCCGCTTAAACGCGCTCGTGCGCCCGTACATCGCCAACGTTGACGTATGTCTCATCGTGCTCGCTCCCGAGCCCGCGCCCGACTTTCTGCTTGCAGACAAGGTCATCGTCAACTGTCTTGCGGAGGGAATAATTCCCGTGCTGGTGTGGAACAAATGCGACCTTGAAAAGGCGGAACTTGCGGAGTATAATAATGTTTGCGAACGCGTCGTTTGCAGCGCGGAAACGGGCGAGGGCATAGACGCTCTTGCGGCGCTCATACAAGGGAAAACGGCTTGTTTTGCGGGGCAGTCCGCCGTCGGCAAGAGTTCCGTCATCAACGCGCTCCTCGCTTCTCCCGTGATGCAGGTCGGGGAGCTGGCGAAGAAAATAAAACGCGGCAGGCACACCACGCGCCGCGCGGAGATACTTCCTCTCGGCGGCGGGACCTATCTGGTGGACACCTGCGGTTTCTCTATGCTGGACGCCGTGGATATGCCGCCCGAAGAGCTCAGGCTCTATTACGACGATATGGAGCGCTTCCGCAAAGAGTGCCGCTTCAACACCTGCGTACACATCGACGAGCCCGACTGCGCCGTAAAAGCGCACATCGGCGACGGTGTGAGCGCGGGGAGATATGAAAGATACAAGCTCATTTACAACGAGCTGGATGATAGGAGGAAAAACAAATATGATTAAAGTCGCACCGTCCATTCTCTCCGCCGATTTCGGCAAAATGGCGGAGGCTGTGCAGAACATCGAAAAATGGGGCGCGGATTGGGTGCATTGCGACGTCATGGACGGCGTCTATGTCCCCAACATCACTTTCGGAATGCCTATGGTGAAAGCGCTGAGGAAATATACGGATATGTTCCTCGACGTGCACCTTATGATAACCCGTCCCGAAAAGTATGTCGGGCAGTTCTGCGACGCGGGTGCGGACCTCGTCACTTTCCATCCCGAAGCGTCCGAGGACGTGGAGGGCGCGCTGAACGAAATCAAGTCCAAGGGCGTGAAATGCGGGCTTGTGGTCAATGCCGACCAGCCGTTCTCCGTCGCCGAACCGTACCTCGACAGAATCGACCTGCTGCTTATTATGACCGTTCAGGCGGGCTTCGGCGGGCAGAGTTTCAAGGAAGACTGCCTCGAAAAGGTGCGCCGCGGCGCGGAAATAAAGCGCGAAAAAGGCTATTCCTACGAAATCGAGATTGACGGCGGCGTTTCTCCCGCAAACATCGAACGCTGCAAGGACGCGGGCGGTACGGTCGTTGTCGCGGGCAGCGCGGTGTTCAAAGCCGAAGACCCCGCCGCGGCGGTCAGAGCAATGCAAATCTGAAAGCCTATACGGATTTTCCGCAAAAGAGAACGGAGTGTGTCACACCCCGTTCTTTTTTCATACTATGTAGCAACGTGGAGGGAATTTATGAAGATAGTGTGTATCAATCCGCCCGGATTTATAAAATCGTTTTTGAAACTGTTCAGAAGAAACAAGAAAAAGCCCGCCGAAAACGACGGGCAGAGTGCTTAGGATTAACTCTTTGATTACGCTCTGTCTATCTTGCCGGAACGCAGGCAACGAGTGCACACATACACTTCTTCGGTTCCGCCTGTGGAAGTCTTGACCTTGACTTTCTGAACGTTCGGAGCCCAACTGCGTCTGGTTTTTCTGTTAGAGTGGCTGACCTGATTGCCGCTCATTCTGCCTTTTCCGCATACGCTGCAAACTCTGGACATACTACACCTCCTACGTGGATAACGCGAATATATTATCAAATATCCGCGGCGTTTGCAACCGATTGAGCTCAAAATTATTCATTTGGTTGCAAAAAAAATATACTTATAGTAAAATCCACTCAATAGGTGTTATATGTCACTTACCACGACCAACAAATACGGCAAAATTTCCATTTCCGACGAAGCGGTCGCGGCTGTCGCAAGCCAGGTCGCTTCGGAGTGCTACGGCGTGGTGGAAATGGTGTCCCGCCGTTTCAGCGACAACTTCGCCACCCTGTGGGGCAAAAACAAGCTGGGTAAAGGCGTCAAGGTCGCGACTGTCGACAACCTCGTCTATGTCGAGGTTTTTGTCATTTTGAAGGTTGGCGTGAATATAGAAACGGTCAAGAAGGCTGTTGCCGACACCGTGAAGTTCGCTCTCGAAACTTTCACCGGTATGCGCGTCAAAAAAGTGCACGTCAATGTCGTCGGCATCAGGGTCTGATGGGTAGAACGGAATGAATGTCATAGACGGATATAGCTACAAAAATATGCTCGCGGGCGGCGCGAAGGCTTTGGAAATCAATCGCCCCGTCATAGACGAGCTGAACGTGTTCCCCGTGCCGGACGGCGATACGGGCACGAATATGTCGCTGACGATGGCGGCTGCAATGCGCGAGATTGCGCCCGTGGACGCGGGCGACCTCGGCGAACTTGCCGTGGCGTTTTCAAAGGGCGCGCTCAAAGGCGCGCGCGGCAACAGCGGCGTCATACTTTCGCAGATTCTCAAAGGCTTTGCCATCGCGCTCGACGCAAAAGTTTCCCTCGACAAAAAGACGTTTGCCGCGGCGCTTAAACGCGGCACGGAGATTGCGTACAGCGCGGTCACAAAGCCCAAGGAAGGCACAATCCTCACCGTGGTCAGGGTTATGGCGGAAACCGCTGCCGCCCTTGCAAAAAAACGAAATACCGAGTTCGAGGAGTTCTTCCGCGAGGTCATCGACGCGGGCGAAACCATTCTGCAAAAGACCCCCGAAATGCTCCCCGTCCTTGCAAAAGCGGGCGTGGTGGACGCGGGCGGACGCGGACTCGTCACCATTATGGAAGGGATGTATGCGGCGCTCACGGGTGCCGAAATCCCCGTCATCGACCCCGCAAAAACCGCTCCCGAAGCGGTCAGTCCTTCCGGTGCGAAGGAGTTCGTGTCACTGGACAACGATTACGAAAACATCACCTTCCAGTATTGCACGGAATATTTCATCACTCATCTCAAAACCGCGGTCACGGAGTCTGACATCGACAAATACCGCGACTATCTCATGACCATCGGCGACTGCGTGCTTGTCATAGGCGATTTGGACCTCGTCAAGACGCACGTCCACACCAACAATCCCGACCTCGCTCTCAAAGCGGCGCTCAAACTCGGCGAGCTGGACAGCATAAAAATCGAGAATATGATGGAACAGCACCGCAAGATAGTCGGCGAGCGTGAGGCAAAGGAAGGAAAGACGGGCAAAAAGGAGCTGAAACCCTATGCGATGATTGCCGTCTGCGCGGGAGAAGGAATGAAAAACATTTTCAAGGACCTTCTCGTCGACGTCACGATTGAGGGCGGTCAGACGATGAACCCCAGCGTTTACGACATTCTGAACGCAATAAACGGCGTCAGGGCGCAGGACGTGTTCGTGCTGCCCAACAACTCCAACATAATTCTCGCGGCGCAGCAGGCAAAGGAACTCGCCGACGTCAACGTGCACGTCATCCCCACCACCTGTATGCCCGAAGGCATAGCGGCGGCGATAGTCTTTTCTCCCGACGCGTCGCCGGAAGAGAATTACACGGCAATGTCGGGGGCATTTTCGGAACTCCGCACAGCCGAAGTGACCCACGCTGTGCGCTCGACGCGAATGAACGGCTTCTCTGTCAAAGAGGGCGACATAATCGGCATCTGCGACAAGAAGATAGTCGCAAAAAGCGCGTCCATCTCCGAAGCGGCGCTCGCCACCGTCGAAAAGATTGCGGGTGGGGCGGAGATGCTCACGATATATTACGGCGCCGACATCACCGAAACCGACGCGGAAAGACTCGTCGAAAAGCTGGAAGAACTCTGGCCCGACCTCGAAATCGCCGCATATTACGGCGGACAGCCGCATTACTATTACCTTCTTTCGGCAGAATGACGACTCTCGGCGATGTCAGAGGAGTGGGCGGGGCGACTCTCGCCAAACTTGCGGAACTCGGCATCACGACTCCCGCGGAGCTTGCTCTCCGTCTGCCGTCGAAATACATTGACCTTGACCTGCCCGTGCGAGCCGCAGATGCGGAGCCCGGGCAGTTTTGTCTCTTGGAAGGCACCGTCGTCGGCAAAACGACGCCGTCAAAGCGCGGCACGAAGAGTTTCACGGTGCGCCTCATCGACAACACCGACAAAAAGGGCGGCGGTTTCAAAGTCACTTTTTTCAACCAGCCTTATTACCACGCGGCGCTGAAAGAGGGGGAGCGCTACCGCTTTCTCGGCAAAACTCTGCCCGGCGAAGCGGCTTTCGTCAATCCCGTATTCGAGCAGGCTGACAAGCCGAAAAACCTGGACGGCGTCTTCACCGTATATCCCCTGAAAGGAATATTGGGGCAGAGCTCTTTCAAAAAACTCGTGCGCGCCGCGCTCGACGCGCTGACCGCCGACGCGACCGCAATGCCTGCGGAAGTGCTTTCCGCGCTCGATTCCGCGCACTTCCCGAAGCGCGCCGCGGAAGCGGAGGAGGGGATAAACACCCTTGCCGCATTTGATGCCGCAACCGCGATATCCATATACAAAAAAACTGTAAACAGAGGGAATTCGGTCAGAAAAGTATTCTATAATCTGCCAAATAATATAATACTCGACTTCGTTTCTTCACTTTCGGTAACACCGACCCCGTCGCAAACGCAGACTTTCGGGGATATATACGGCGACCTTACGTCGGGGAAAAATATGTCGCGTATCATCAGCGGCGACGTCGGGTCGGGCAAAACGCTGACCGCATTTTTCGCCGCCGTGTGCGCCGCAAAGGCGGGGCACCAATGCGCGGTGATGGCGCCGACGGAGATACTTGCGGAGCAGCACGCGCGCAAATTCCGTCCGATTGCCGAAAAACTGGGCGTCTCTTTCGAGCTTCTCACGGCGTCCGTTCCCGCATCCGAAGCCGCAGGCATACTTGCAGGACTTGCCGACGGAAGCATAAAAGTCGTCTTCGGCACGCAGTCTTTACTCTCAAAGAGAGTAAAATATGCCGATTTGACTCTTGCCGTAATCGACGAACAGCACAAATTCGGCGTCAACGAGAGGGCGGAACTGCAAAACAAAGGGGCGCAGGACGTGCTCACTCTCACCGCAACCCCCATACCGCGTTCGCTTGCGCTCGCATTTTATGACGATATCGACGTTTCGCACGTAGAGCGCAGAGCGGAGGCTGTTGCGGACATCACCACAAAGATGGTGTCGGACGGCAAACTCGGCGATATGCTCCGTTTCGTCGCTTCGGAATGCGAAAAGGGAAGGCAGGCGTTCATAGTCTGTCCCTGCATCCGCGACAGCGAAGGTTTCGAAACGCTTTCCGTGAACGGTTTCGAAAAGGAATACGGCGAAATTTTCCGTTCGGTTCCGCACGCCGTTCTTCACGGCAGACTGAGCGGAGAGGAAAAGGAAAGGATAATGGCGGATTTTTCCGCGGGGAAACTTTCCCTTCTGGTGGCAACGTCCGTGGTGGAAGTCGGCGTAGACACTTCGGCGAGCGTGATGTGCGTGCTTGCCGCCGACCGTTTCGGGCTTGCGTCCCTCCATCAGCTGCGCGGCAGAGTGGGCAGGGACGGCTCTCACGCCTACTGTTTTCTGCATCTTTCCCACTCTTCGGAACGCGCCGTCGAACGACTGAAAACCCTCACGGAGTGCACTGACGGGGCGGAGGTCGCCGAACGGGACTTCGAAATGCGCGGAGCGGGTGATATCCTCGGCACCATTCAGAGCGGCGCCACGTTGACTCCCGCGCTCGGACTTCCGCTCACGCCCGCGGTCCTTCACAAGGCAAAATCTCTGCCCGACGACGTCAAAAAGCGCGTTTCGGATTACTTTTCGTCGGCTTTCGCTCCCGGGCTTTATGCGGATTTCACGGAAAGGGTCGTGCGCATCACGCTGAACAGCTGAACGTATAACGGGATTTTCGGCATTTTTCAACCCGCGGAAATTTTACGCCTTTGGCGTAATTTGCACCCGTGTTGACATTTTCCTTTTAATCTGTATAATATAATATCGCTGGCGCAGTATTCTAGTCAGTTTTCGCCGACCCGAAGGCGGGGGTAAAATATCGCCAAAGGGCATATCGATGAAGTTTCTGGTGATGGCTTTGGTTGCCCAAACCGGGGCTGTTGCTGGGAGTTAAGACTTTCGGGCGCTTCGCAACGGCATGCGAAACTCGACCCGACTGTCGCGGAGACCCGTATCGGTGGGCGCAGCGCCTACTGACCGGGGTGAAACCTGCTATGCGGTGCATCGCGCGCTGTGTGCAGTGTAGCCTGCTTTGAGTGGATTTTCAGGGACAGAGGAACCACGCGCAAAGGCGTCCGGCCGACGTCGATGCGCGATCGCCTCTCGAAATGTTGTCTGCAAAAAAAGATAAGGGCGGACGAAAATTGCCAAGGAAATCTTCTAGACTGTTCTGACGAGGCAGCTTGGGGATTATAGTGTGCTCTAAGTGGCGATTCGGTTGTGCAGAGGGAGACCCTGCATCCCGCGGAGTAATCGGAAACGTCTCGTACGGCGACGACGAGTTTCTGCGGGGGGAAAGCCTACCGAACCTGATGGCGCAAGGTTTACTCAGGCTGTTGCCAGCAAAACGGAATATCCGCCGCGCGCCGCATCCGCGGCGCGGCAAGGCGAAAACGGGCTCTGCCCGCAAAATAAATTTATGCAAAAAGCGCGCCCGAAAGGGCAGCCAGGAGTTGATTTGGACGAGAAAGTTTCCGCCGACGACGTTCACGGTCGCGGCACGGACGCGGCAGACGCCGCATTAACCACCGACGTCGGAACGGACGCCGTTTCCGACGGTCAATCAGGCAAAAAACCCGTCAAAAAACACAGAAAAAAAAGAAATCTCTGGGCGATTAAAATCACGGTCGTCACTCTCGTGCTTTCGGCTTTCATCAGTTTTCTCACCGAAATCACGTCTTCTGCGGGCAACATAGTCGTGACGGTCATACTTCTTCTGTTCATCGTTATGGCGGGCATCCTGTTCGACGGCATAGGCGTCGCGGTGACCTCGTGCGACATAACCCCGATTGTTTCGATGGCGTCCAGAAAAGTTTACGGCGCAAAGACCGCGATGTGGCTTGTCAAGAACAACGAAAAGGTTTCCAGCGTCTGCAACGACGTCGTGGGCGACATCATCAGCATCATCTCCGGTTCCTGCGGCGCGGCAATAGTCATCGCAATAACCGTAAATCTCAACGAAACGTGGCAGCAATGGCTGTCCATCGGCGTATCCGCTCTGATTTCCGCCGTGATGGTGGGCGGCAAGGCGTTCCTCAAAAACGTCGCCATTTCCAATTCCAAGGAATTCGTAATGTTCGTGGCGCGAATAGTCGGGGTGTTCCATCCCGAAGAGCGCAGAAGAAAGAAACAACAGGCGGAAAAGCGCAAAAAATACGAAAACGCCGCAAAGGCGGAGAGCGCAAACGGCGCCGCTCCCTCCGACCGCTCTTCAAAGCGCGCGCAGAGCGCAAAAGCCAGCGCAAAGCCCGACAAAGTGATTGCGGAACGGAAGAATGCGGCAGGCAAAACGGACACAAATCCCGCAGAACGGCAATATGATGCGGAAGAGGTCGGAACAGCCGACTCCCGCAAAAAATCCGATGCGGACACGGACGCCGATGCGACTTGACAAATTTCTTCAAACGGAATTCGGGCTGCGCTCGCGGACGTATGCGGAAAATCTAATTCTGCGAGGAAGGGTCGCCGTCAACGGCAGACAAATTCTCAAACCTGCCGCCGACGTTGCGGAAAGCGACAAAGTCGAGATACTTTCCGACGAGGACTACGCCTCGCAGGGCGCGTACAAAATCGAAGAGGCGCACCGCGTGTTCGGATTCGCTGTTTCGGGGCTCGACTGCGCCGATATAGGGTGCTCGAACGGCGGTTTCACCGACTTCCTGCTCAGACACGGGGCAAAAAGCGTGCTTGCGGTCGATGTGGGGGAGTGCGCTCTTCCGGAAAAACTCTCGGGTGACCCCCGCGTCACGTTTCTCCGCGCAAACGCACGCGAACTTCCGCCTTACGGCGACAAGGATTTCCTCTCCGCCGACCTGAGCTTCATTTCGCTCAAACTGGTCCTGCCCGCGTTTTACGGCGTTCTCCGCAAGGGCGGCGAAGCCGTGGTGCTGGTCAAACCGCAGTTCGAAGCGGGAAAACGCGCGTTGAGCAAAAAGGGAATAGTGCTTTCGGAAAAGGACAGACTTTCGGCGCTCGAAAGCGTGAAGTCCGCCGCACGGGAATGCGGCTTCGAAGTCTTGGGCGTCACTCCGACAAAAGTTTCGTCGTCCGACAAAAACACGGAATATCTGCTGTATCTGCGCAAGTGAAACGCCGCGCCGCGGCATTTTATGCAGTTTATATTTATGCGTCAAGTCTTCATAAATCCCCGTCTTTGTGCATAAAATTCTCCCAAAACCTTATAATTTGTCTTTTGATATAAAATATGGCATATTTTATGCATCAATCGCTTGAATTATATTCCGCGGCAATGTATAATCTTACGCAGACGGAATTCGGATTATGAAAATCGCTGTTTTTACAAAATCAACGCTCGTTTGCCATCCTGTCAGGAACGCCGTACTCGCGGCGCTTTCCGCACGCGGAGATTTCGCGCTGAAAGAGATTTCCGCCGACGAAGCCGTGCCCGCGGACTGCCAAAGGCTGCTTGCCTTCGGCGGCGACGGCACTATGCTGGAAGCCGCGGTGCGCGCGGCACGCGCGAATGTTCCCCTCGTCGGGGTGAACTGCGGAAATCTCGGTTTCCTCACGCAGTTCGACGCAGAAGCGAAGCCCGACGACATCGCGGAAGCTCTTCTGCACGGAAAGGCAGTGCACCGTATGCTCCTCGAATGCACGACGGAAAAGGGCAAATTTCTCGCTCTCAACGACATCGTCGTAAAAAGCGCGACCACACGCCCCGTCAGCGTCGAACTTTATGTGGACGGGCAGTTTGCCGACGCGTACAGAAGCGACGGTATGATAGTCGCGACCCCCACGGGTTCGACTGCGTATTCGCTTTCCGCGGGTGGTCCCGTGCTTGCGCCCGACCTCGACGCGCTGACCGTCAACGCGGTGTGTCCCCACACCCTGCATTCCCGTCCTCTCGTCGTCGGGGCAAACGCACTCATCGAGCTGCGCATAATCGCGGGCGACCTCTCGTTGCTTGTGGTCGACGGCGCCGCCGCGGCGGAACTCGGCGCGAAATCCGTGGTCAAAGTTAAAAAAGCCGCCGTCAGCGCGCCTTTCATCGACGCGGGCGGCAGAGGATTTTACGAAAAACTGCTGGACAAAATGAACAGATGGGGTCTGGCGCAATCGGCGGAGGTGACGGAATCGTGAGCAGAGAAGCGCGTCAGCGCAAAATACTGGACATTATTGCGGCATATGACGTGGATACGCAGGAAGAACTTGTGACAAGGCTTGCGGCGGAAGGGTTTTCCGTGACGCAGGCGACCGTATCGCGCGACATCCGCGATATGAACCTTATCAAGACGACTGCGGCAGACGGCAAAGGATACCGCTACACCGCGCAGCCGCGCAAGGATACGAAAGCGGAACGCTTTATCAGCGTCTTCCGCAACACCGTGCTGTCCATACGCGCGGCGGAAAACCTTGTCGTCATAAAGACCGAAACGGGGTCCGCAAACGCGGCTGCCGAAACCATAGACCGTATGAATATGGACTGCATTCTCGGCGTCATCGCGGGGGACAACACCATTTTCGTGGCCGTGGACGAAATCGAAAACGCGGCTCTCGTAGCGGAAAAATTGGAGGAAATTCTGCGTCCATGATTGCGTCCGTTACGGTGCAGAACATCGCGCTCATAGACAAATTGGAGCTTTCCCTCGGCGCAAACCTCAACATCCTGAGCGGTGAAACGGGCGCGGGCAAGTCTTTGATTATCGACGCGCTGAATTTCGTGCTCGGCGAGAGGGCCGACCGTTCCCTCATACGTTACGGGACGGATTTCGCCGCCGTGGAAGCGGTCTTTTCCGATTATCTCACGCCGCAGGTTGCGGAGTATCTCGAAGGCGTCGGCATAGACGCGGAAGAAATTCTGCTCATCCGCAGAAAAATGAGCGCGGACGGCAAAAACGAATGCCGCATAAACGGAAGACTGACCACGCTTTCCGTCCTGAAAGGACTGACGGAACTGCTGGTGGACATCCACGGACAGCACGAGCATCAGTCGCTCGTCAAACCCTCGAACCACGAAGGGATGCTGGACGGAATGGGCGGAGCGGACATCGCGTCCGCAAAAGAGACGGTCGCAGCGCTCTTCGGAAAATACCGCGCGCTCAAAGAAGAATATGCGCGCTTCGGCGACGAAAGCGAACGCGAAAGACGCCTCGACATCCTGCGTTTTCAGCTCGAAGAGATAGAGCGCGCGGACATTGCGGAAGGCGAGGAAGACGACCTTCTCGATAAGCGCAAGCGCATCCGCAACACCGAAAAACTGCTGTCTGCGCTTTCCTCGGCGAGAAACATTCTGGACGGCTATGACGGTGCGTCGGTGAGCGGCAGCATCAAGGCGGCGGCAGGCAGTCTTGCTTCCATCTCCGCATACGATAAAAACATCGACCCGCTTTGCGAAAGACTGGACGCGGCGAAAACCGAGATTGCGGACATCAGCGAAACGGTCGGAGATATGATGCGGGAGTTGGATTTCGACGCAAAGAGCGCGGACGAGGTCGAGGAAAGGCTGGAACTCGTCAGAAACATCCAGAGAAAATACGGCGGGAGTTACGCCGCGGTACGCGCGTTTTACGAAAAAGCGGCGAAAGAGGCGGACGAACTCGCCAACGCGTCCGAACGCACGGCGGAGCTGGAAAAAGAAATCGCTTCCACGGGCAAAAGTCTTTCGGCGGCGGCGGAGAAACTGGGTGCGTTGCGACGCACCGCGGCGGAAGCGTTCGAACGCTCGATGACCAAGGAACTCGGCGACCTCGGAATGGGCGGCACGACTTTCAAAGTGCAGATAAACTGCGACTATGCACCCGACGCAGTCGGAGAAAGCGGCGGCGACCGTGTGGAATTCCTCATTTCGCCAAACGTGGGCGAACCTCTCAAACCTCTCGCCAAAATCATATCGGGCGGCGAAATGTCGCGCTTTATGCTCGCGCTCAAAAACATCGTTGCGGGAATAGACAGCATAGGCACAATGGTTTTCGACGAAATCGACACGGGCATTTCGGGACACATTTCGGCGGTCGTCGCGGAGAAAATGTGCAACATCTCCCGCGCAAGACAGGTCATCGCAATCACGCATATGCCGAGTCTTGCCGCAATGGCGGACAGCCACTTCCTGATAGCCAAATCCGTCGAAGAGGGCAAGACCCTCACGCATCTTACGCTGCTTGAAGACGACACGGACGAGATTGCAAGACTCATCGGCGGCAACGACTATTCTTCGCACGCCGTGCCGCACGCGCTCGAAATGAAAAAGTGGGCGGCGGATTACAAAAAATCCTTGACAAAATAAAGCGGCAATCGACCGTAGGCTTTCAAAACCGACGCGTTTTCACGTCGGTTTTGTTTTGCCCCGGCGCCCTTTGCCGCCTTGCGGATAAGGCAATCCGAAAGAATAAAGACCGAAAAAGGGCGGTTGGGAGTGCGAATTTTGCAAATGCGGTGCCGAAATCCCTTGCGCGGGCGGTTTTTTTGTGATTAAATGATTGAGCGAGATAGTCGGACGGCGGCACGGAAACGTGAGGAAAGTCCGAGCACCGCAGGGCAAGGGTGCAGGTTAACTGCCTGTGAAGGCGACTTCAAGGAAAGTGCAACAGAAAAAAACCGCCCGCAAGGGTAAGGATGGAAAGGCGAGGTAAGAGCTCACCCGCAAATCGGCGACGAGGCGCGATGTAAACCCCACCCGGTGCAAGAAAGGAGCGTGAAATGCGGCCCGCAAGCTCCCGTCCGCTGGAACCGCACGGCAACGTACGGTCAAGATAGATCGCCGCCCAAGACAGAACTCGGCTTACAGACTATGCTCGCACGCCCCCGCAAAAAGACCAAGCCTTTTTGCGGGGATTTTTTATGCGCGCCGCTTTTCCGTCGGCGACTTCGCAATCGGCAAAGTGTTGTTTCATCATACACAAAATGCAAGGCAAAAACTACCGTCAATCCGCGCAAGTAAATGCGCCTCGCGGTTTACAAGAATAAATCCCCGCGAAAACGGCAACAATCGCGGGTATGGAATACGCCGTGGCGGGCGGAGTGACCGCGATTTTTATAATAATTTTTCTGCTGACTCTCAAAAAGGAAAGAGAGGAGTTCAGCTCTGTGTGCGACGAAAAGGAGTTTGCGGCGCTGGCAGAGGAGCTTGCGCGCTCTCTTCCCGCACCGACGGACGGCGGAAAGGAGATACGCTTCGCCCCGTACAAACGCAAAATAAAGCGCGCCCTCAGGCGAACGGATGCGGAATGTTCCGACACGGAACTCCGACGGCTCTTTCTGACGCTCGCGGACAGAAAAGAGGAACTGAAAAAGCTGACGAAAACGGATTTTTCCGTCCTGCAAGACCTGCCCGCCGTGAACGGGACTCCGCGCTGCGTAATCATTGCGGAGGCGACGCTTTCGCATTCGCGATATATATTCTGCGAAGACAGGACGGCGAAAATGCTGGAAGCGTTCAATGCCGCCAGAACGCTGACGTTCAAGGAAATCGACGCAATGGAAACGGCATTCCGTTTCGCGCTCTGCAAAAAACTGGCGTTTTTGTGCGAACGCATCACCGTGACCGACGACATACGCACCGCCGCGCTTCGCACGGCAAAACACCCTCGGCTGCGCTCGCGCTCGGCCGAATGCAAACGGCTGAAAGGCAGCGTAATATTCTCCAAATTCTGCGCGGGGGAGATGGGATACGACACCGAAAACTTCGACGAGAGGTATCTCGCGCTCACGGATGACCTGTGCGCCTGCCTGAACAACGTATTCGACTCGCTGGACAATATCTCAATTTTCGATTTTTCGGCATTTTACGACCCGTGCGGAATTCTTGCACGTTTCGACACCTTTGCTTCAGCGTCTCCCGAAACGAGAGCGGCTTTTCTTCAAAAACTGGGAGAACTCAGCACGACGGAAAATCTGGACGAATACGCCTATGCGGTACGGCTCGAAAACTACGGCGATTACGGCAAAATGCCGCCTTTCAAAGTGAAGAGAATACCTTTCGGACAGGGCAGCGTCGTGTTTGCCAGATTCGACGGGGATTTGCTTCTGCTTGCCCGAGCGCTGTCTTCGCCGACATTGATGCAAATGCTGTTCGGGCAGAGCGGTAGAGAGAAAAGTATTCTGAAAAACGCCAAAATCAAGAGTAGTTTTATGCCGAAAAGCAGAACTTTCAGCGCAAATTTCGGCATTTCGGCAGAAGGGGACGAACTGCGGATAACACCCGATTTTCCGAGTGAGATAATGAGTGCCGAGTGCGTTCTGCGGCATAACGGGGTGCGGCACAAGGTGAAAATAGAGCGCGGCGAGCCCTCTCTTTCCGTCAACGGCACCGTGATGAAAGGGGTGCCGGGGGTGAAACTCGGTCAAATTCCGCTGGAAATCGTCGTGACGCTGCCCGACAAGCCGAGCGAGCCCTGACCCTTGCCCGTGGTTCACGCCGGCGCCTGCGTGGGCACGGGCGGCCGCGGTCGCCGTGCGGCGACGCCTTTCTCGTACGCGCAACGCGGTGCGTTTTCCTTTACATTGCGGCGAATTTTGCATATAATTCTTTCGGCGGCACGACAAAACCACATCACTCCGCCGCCGCAACCTCTGATATGCTCATCATTCACGACTTGACGAAAACTTATACGGGCAATCCCAAACCCTCCGTCGATTCGCTTTCGCTGGAAATCCGCGAAGGGGAAATATACGGCTTTATCGGTCCCAACGGCGCAGGCAAATCCACCACAATCAAGTGCATTACGGGCATTGTCGGCTTCGAGCGCGGCAGCGTCACCGTCTGCGGCATCAACCTCAAAGACGACCCCATTGCCGCAAAGCGGCAAATCGGCTACGTTTCCGACGACCACGTTCTGTACGAAGGGCTGACGGGGACGGAATTCGTCAATTTTATGTGCGACGTTTTCGACGTGCCCGCCTCCGTAAGGCAGGAAAGATTGGAGAAATATCTCGACCTTTTCGCCCTGCGTGAAGCGATAGGACGGCAGATTAAGTCCTATTCCCACGGAATGAAACAGAAGCTCAACATCATAGGAGCGCTCATTCACGAACCCAAGGTGTGGATACTCGACGAACCCATGACGGGGCTTGACCCGAAGTCGTCGTACAATCTCAAAAAGCTGATGAGAGAGCACGCCGACAAAGGAAACTGCGTGTTTTTCAGTTCTCACGTCCTCGACGTGGTGGAGAAAGTCTGCGACAGAGTGGGCATAATCGACGACGGAAAACTCGTCGCCGACTGCACGCTGGCGGAGCTCAAAACCCGCGGACTCGACGAATCTCTTGAAGAACTCTTCCTCAAAATCACGGACGGCGAAGACGCCGACGCAAGCGGACACGGCGAAGACGCCTTTGCGGAATAATGAAAGATTTTCTGACTGTATTCCGCGTGCTGTACCGAAACCGTTACGCCGTGGAAAAAGAGGTTAATACCGGAAAGCGCAAACTGCCGCAGTCCACGGTGATGATACTTTCTATGCTGCCGCTTGTGGTGCTCATCTGCGTTATGCTGGGTTTTGCCGCCGCGCAGCTTACCACGCGCTATTCGGCGATGACGCTCCTGAACGCGATACTTTCCGCCGTTCAGCTCTTCATCCTGTTTATGATGATGCCGTCCGTGCTCGGCACGCTGTATTCGGCAGAGGACGGAGCGTTCCTTTCTTCGCTGCCCGTGTCGCCGACCGCGGTCTTTTTTGCGAAACTGCTGCTTGTGTACATCGGCGCGCTCAAAACCGCCGCCGTATTCCTGCTGCCGACGCTGCTCACCGTTTCGGTGACGTATGCCGCGTTCGGAAATCCGATGTTTTACGGATTTTTCCCGCTCATTGCGGTGATTATCATTGCCGCGCCGCTGCTGCCGCTGTTCATAGTGGTGCTGTTTTCGATGCCCGTGATGTGGATAGGCACTTATCTCAAAGGCCGTTCCGTGGTGAAAACGCTCTTTTCGCTGTTTTTCTACATCGTGCTTATGGTCGCCTATATGGTGTTTATGTTTTTCGTCAACACCGAGGGCTTCGGACAAAACGGTGAGGGAATTTCGCAGGGAGTCCTCGACGGGCTTGCCTTGCTTTCCGACGTGATGTATCCCAACCGCGCGCTGCTTTCGATGTGTCTCGGAATCGACGCGGCGAAAAACTTCGGCATATCGGTCGGCATATGGGCGGGGCTGGCGCTGTTATCCGTGGGGCTTGCGATGCTGTTCTACCGCAGAATTACCGTGCGGCAGACGGAAGCTCACCGCGAAGAGAGCAAAGGGAAAGCCGCTTTCCGCAAAACCCGTCTTATCCCTGCACTGATGAAGCGCGATTTCCTTTCCATAATGCGCAACCCGTCTATGGCTATGGGAATGTTTTCCAACATTATCCTCGCGCCGATTGTGATGGCGGTGATGTTCTTTTTCATACGCGGCGACGCCGAACAGTCGGGCAGCGAGCTATCGGGAGAGATGATGATGGCGGGGATAATCCTGCTTTACGCCCTCATTTTCCTGTGCGGCACAAATATGGTGGCAATGAGCGCGTATTCGAGAGAAGGGGAGTCCTTCTTTATCTCCAAATTTCTGCCGATTTCCCCGAAAGCGTCCGTGACCGCAAAACTGCTTTTTGCGCTGATTACGGCGGCGGTCGCTTTGGCCGTGATGCTCGTGCTGGCGGTGGCGCTGTACGGAATAGGTCCCGGAGCGGCCGTCGCAATAGCCGCGACGACGCTGCTTTTCTGCGCGGGGACGAGCGCGATTCACATCTACTACGACATCAAAAAAGGCAACGTGCACTGGAAATCGCAGTCGGATATGCGCAGCAACATCGGCGGGAATATGGCAACGATGATACCCGTATTGCTTTGCATTGCGCCGGCAATACTGTTTATGGTGGCGGGAATATTCCTCGCAGGGCTGGAAGACGACATAGGCAGCGCGGGAGTGAAAGCGATATACTGGTGTCTGATAGCCGTTGTTGCGGCGGCAGTCGCTGCCGCAGGGCTTTACATCCTTTACGAAAAAGGAGTTCCCCTTTACGACCGCATAGGGGAAAACCGCGCCGCGGCAAAGCCGACGGGACGGCGAACGTCGTTTTTCGGCGGAAAAAAGGACAATTTCCTGAGGTGAAAATATGATGAAACGGAAAGTGGCGCTGGATGTCGGCGACGTGAGAATAGGCGTTGCGGTGAGCGACGTCATGGGCATTTGCGCAAACCCGCGCGAAACCTACGTCCGCAAAGGGAGCGCGGAAGAGGACGCGCTTTATTTTGCGCAGTACGCGCAAAAGGAGGACGCGGACGCTTTCGTAGTCGGACTGCCCAAAAATATGGACGGGACGGAGGGTCCGAGAGCGCAGGTCACGAGGGAATTCGGCGAACTGCTGGAAAGGACGAGCGGGCTCCCCGTGATATACGTCGACGAGCGTCTGACCACCGTTTCCGCGGAGCGAATGCTGATTGACGCCGACGTACGGCGCGACAAGCGCAAAAAAGTCATCGACAAGGTGGCGGCGACCATAATTTTGCAATCCTACCTTGACGGCAAACGCTGAAAAGGGTATGATAAAAACAACGGCGAAAGCCGCATAAGGAGTTATCATGGCAGACTTTTTCGACGACCAGAACAATATGGAAGAAGATGACGATATCATCACCCTCTACAACGAGGAACGCGACTGCGACGAAGACTTTTATCACCTTGCGACGCTGGACGTTGACGACAAATGGTTCGTCGTCATGAAGCCCGTTGAGAAACTTCCCGACATCGAGGAAGACGAAGTGCTCATCTACGAGGTCCGCGACGGCGACGACGGGGACGTTTTCGTGGCGATAGAGGACGAGGCTCTTTTGCAAAAGGTCTTCGACGAATTTATGAAAGAGGTGGAAGCCCTCGACGAGGAGGAAAGCGAGGAATAATCTCTCTTTCCTCACCGCATTGCAGGGGATAACGGGCTGCGCCGCCCCAATTCCGAAATTCCTCGGAAAAGGGCGTAATTTTTGCTTGAAATTCCTTGCAAAAACTCTTTTTATATAATATAATCCCAAATGCACCGCACACCCCGGCGGAGTTTCGGTTGTTCCGCAAGGTAGCCGCGACGACGAACCCGGGGGAGGTAAAAACAAATCAAGGAGGCCCTTATGGCAGTTACGACAATGAAAGCCCTGCTGGAAGCGGGCGTTCACTTCGGTCACCAGACCAAGCGCTGGAACCCCAAGATGGCGAAGTACATCTACGCCACCAGAAACGACATTCACATCATCGACCTTCAAATCTCCGTCGACCATGTGGAAGCCGCTTACCAATTCGTGAAGAGCGTCGCGGCGGAAGGCAAATCCGTCCTCTTCGTCGGCACGAAGAAGCAGGCGCAGGAAGCAATCAAGCAGGAAGCGGAACGCTGCGATATGTTCTACATCAACCAGAGATGGCTGGGCGGCACGCTCACCAACTTCAAGACCATCCGCACGCGTATCGACAGACTGAACAAAATCAACCAGATGGAAATCATCGGCGAGTTCGAGCTTCTTCCCAAGAAAGAAGTTCTCAAACTCAAAGCCGAACGCGATAAGCTGGAACAGAACCTCGGCGGCATCAAGAATATGCGCACGCTGCCCGGATGTCTGTTTGTGGTCGACCTCAAACGCGAAGAAAACGCGGTGAGGGAAGCGCGCAAGCTGAACATCCCCATCGTCGCCGTCGTCGACACCAACTGCGACCCCGACCTCGTGGACTACGTCATTCCCGGCAATGACGACGCAATCCGCGCCATACAGCTGTTCGCGTCCATAATCGCGGACGCCGTCATCGAAGCGCGTCAGGGCGAGTCCTTCAACTCCGGCAAGACGGAAGAGAAGGCGGAAGAAGCGACAGCGGAAGAGGCCGCTCCCGAAGCGGCGGAAGAAGTGACTTCCGAAACCGCGGCGGAAGAAGTCGCACTCACCCCCGAAGAAGCCCTCGAAAAGGCAATCGCCGAAAAAGAGAGCGAAGACGAAGAATAATCTTTACCGTGCGTGCGCCGGACGGCGCACGCATTTTCGGACCGAACAGGAGAATATTATGGCATTTACCAGCAAAGACGTTATGGAACTCCGTCAGCGCACCGGCGTTGGCATGATGGACTGCAAGAAAGCGCTTGTCGAAACGGACGGCGATATGGAAAAGGCAATCGACTATCTCCGTGAAAAAGGCATCGCTTCCGCCGCCAAAAAGCAGGGCAGAATCGCTTCCCAGGGCATCGTCGACAGCTACATTCATATGAACGGCAAAATCGGCGTCCTGCTCGAAGTCAACTGCGAAACCGACTTCGTCGCAATGAGCCCCGTGTTCAAGGAACTCGTGCACAACATCGCGATGCACATCGCCGCCGCGGCTCCCACCTACGTCACCAAGGAAGAAGTTCCCGCCGCGGAGCTCGAAAAGGAAAGGGAAATCCTCATCGCCCAGGCGAAGAACGAGCCCAATCCCAAGCCCGACGCAATCATCCACAAGATGGTCGACGGCAGAATTCAGAAGTACTACAAAGACGTCTGCCTTATGGAACAGGTCTACGTCCGCGACAGCTCCAAGACCATCAGCCAGCTCGTCACCGAAGCAATCGCTTCCATCGGCGAGAAAATCACGGTCAGACGTTTCGTGCGTTACCAGATGGGCGAAGGACTGCAAAAGCGCGAAGACAATTTCGCAGACGAAGTCATGGCACAGGCCGGACTCAAATAACGCATTCGAGGAACGCGCAAGCGTTCCTTTTTTTTGCGCGAAGCCGACGGGCTGATATGCGAGGTGATAATATGTCCAAACTGAAATACAACCGTGTCATTATAAAACTTTCGGGCGAAGCGCTTGCGGGTCCCAACGGAGCGGGCATCGACCACGCCAAGCTCTCCAAGGTGTGCGACCAGATAGTCGAAGTCAAAAACCTCGGCGCGCAGGTCGGCATAGTGATAGGCGGAGGCAATTTCTGGCGGGGCAGACAGGCGGACAGCGAGATGAACCGCACCACCGCCGACCATATGGGAATGCTTGCCACGGTCATCAACGCGCTTGCGTTGCAGGACTGCATTGAAAGCAAAGGGGCGGAGGTCAGAGTTCAGACCGCGCTCACCATAACAAAGGTCGCCGAACCGTACATTCTGCGCAAGGCGCTGCGCCACCTCGAAAAGGGCAGGATTGTCATTTTCGCCTGCGGCACGGGCAATCCGTATTTCTCCACGGACACGGGCGCGGCTCTCCGCGCCGCGGAAATAGGCGCCAACGCGCTGTTGCTTGCAAAGAACGTCGACGGAGTGTATGACAGCGACCCGAAGCTCAATCCGGAAGCGGTGAAGTTCGATTCACTGACCTATATGCAGGTCATCTCCAAGGGGCTGAAAGCAATGGATACCACCGCAATCACAATGTGTATGGACAACGAAATCCCCATCATCGCGTTCAGCCTGAACGAGGAAGGCAGCATAAAACGCGCGATAGCGGGCGAAAAAATCGGCACCTACATCGGAAAATGACGGCAATTTGACGCCGACAGGCGGGGGATACAGGGTGAAGAACGCGCGCAAGGCGCGTTCTTTCCTTTTCGGGTTGATTTACGCGCGCGAGTTTGATATAATAAATAAAAATCGGTAATCAGGAGGCAACTTATGGCATACGGCATCGACTCCGTGGACCTCATTTTCGAGGAAATGAAGGAGAAATACGCCAAGACCGTGCACAATTTTTCAAGCGAACTCAAAAGCATCCGCGCAGGCCGCGCCAATCCGCATATACTCGACAAAATAACGGTGGATTATTACGGCACGCCCACGCCCATCAACAATATGGCGAACATCACCGTGCCCGAAGCGCGCCTGCTCGTCATCTCCGTATGGGACAAGAGCGCGCTCAAAAACGTGGAAAAAGCCATCCTTGCCGCAAACATCGGCATCACGCCCAACAATGACGGCAACGTCATCCGTCTCGTCTTCCCGGAGCTCACCGAGGAACGCAGAAAGGCGCTCGTCAAGGAACTGAAAAACAACGCGGAAGGCACGAAGGTTGTGTTGCGCAACGCGCGCCGCGAAGCGATAGACGCGCTTAAAAAACTCGAAAAGGACTCCGAAATCACCGAGGACGACCTCAAAGATTTCACCGCGGACGTCGACAAGGCGCTTTCTTCCGAAATCGAAGACGTCGACAAGATGACCAAAGACAAGGAACAGGAGATTCTCGCCGTCTGATGGTCCCGCGTCATATAGGTTTCATTATGGACGGCAACGGCAGGTGGGCGGCGCTCCGCGGACTTCCGCGCGAGACGGGCTACGCCGAGGGACTGAAAGCCATGATGAAAGTGATTGCGCGTTTGGCGGAGAGGGGGGTGGAGGCGGTCACCGTCTACGCCTATTCCTCCGAAAATTTTGCCCGTCCGTCCTCGGAGACGGCGGCAATTCTTTCCGTCGTGACGGGGTGGAATGCCGCATACGACGGGAATATGAAAGTGACGTATATGGGTGATTTTTCCCGTTTCCCCCAAGCGGTGGCGGACAGTATAGCCGAAGTCGAAAGACGGACTGCCGCAAACACGGGGATGCGCCTTAACATCGCGCTGGGTTACGGCGGGCGCGACGACATCGTGCGTGCCGCGGCAGCGGCCGCAAGGCGCGGGGAAATCACACGGCAGACCTTTGAAAGCGAGCTTTCGAGCAGTACGCTCCCGCCGCTCGACCTCATCGTCAGAAGCGGCGGAGAAAAGAGGCTTTCGGGGTTTATGCTTTACGAAGCCGCATACTCAGAACTGCTGTTTTCGGACAAACTCTGGCCGGATATGACGGAAGAGGATGCGGACGGCGCGCTGGACGAATTCGCACGGCGCACGCGCAAGTTCGGCGCGTAAAACGCGGGCTTTACGGGCGGTCGACGCCCCTTTGCGTTATGTTGAAAAGAACGGTTACGGCAGTTTTGCTCATTGCCTTGCTCATAGGGCTTTTCGCCCTGAGCTATTTCGTCAAACACGGCAACATTTTCCTCGACCTGTTCATATGGATACTGCTTGTCGGCGCGGTGCGCGAGATGTATTTCTGTATGCAGCATTCCGGCTTCAAGCTGTTCCGTCTGCCGCTTGCGCTCTTTTTGATAACTTGCTATCCCGTGATGTACCTTATGGAGCACTTCCTCGGACAGGGTTTTCTCGGGATACTCATTGTGTTTGCCGTTTCGGCGCTCACGGCGCTCATCGTCTTCACTTTCGCCGACCCCGAACGCAACACTCCCAAGGACCTCTTCGCCACGATATTCGTGACGGTGTATCCGGGGCTGCTCATCTCGCTTGCGTGGATGCTCGTGCAGCGCTACTCGGCGGTGTACGCCATACCTTTTGCCATATTCCTGCCCGTGGGCGCGGACACTTTTGCGTACTGGTTCGGCAGTATGATAGGCGGAAAGAAACTCTGTCCCTCAATCAGCCCCAAAAAGACCGTGGCGGGATTTGTCGGCGGACTGCTCGGCGGCGTGCTCGTGTCCGTCATATTCTTCCTCATATTCGAACAGTTCGAGCTGCTGCCGGCGGCGGGCTACGTTCCCTTTACGGACGCGAAGTGGAAATCCGCGCTCGTATACATCGCAATCGGGCTTGTGGGGTCGCTCGCGGGGCAGCTCGGCGACCTTGCCGCGTCGAGAATCAAACGCGCGCTCGGCATCAAGGATTTCGGGACGATATTCCCGGGGCACGGCGGCATTATGGACCGCTTCGACAGCATAATGGCGGGCATAGTCGTGCTGCTCGTTGCCTTCACGATAATTTACGGCGTCTGACAGAATGCGGCGTACGCTGTGCGCAAGCCGCTTTACGGAGATAAAATGAACGAAAAAAAACCGAAGACACTGACCGTGCTGGGCAGCACGGGCTCGGTGGGCAGACAGGTGCTCGCGGTCGCCGACCGCCATCCCGACCGCTTTAAGGTGGTGGGGCTGTCCGCCTACACCAACGAGAAGCTGCTGCGCGACCAGATAGACAAATATTCCCCTAAGCACTACTATTATCCGGCGGGCGGAGTGGAGATACAAAGCACGCTTTTCGATTTTCTCGACGACGAAAAATTCGCGTCCAAATGCGTGGGAAGCCTGGAAGAACTTGCGGAGTTTCCCGCCGACATCACCGTGTCCGCAGTCAGCGGCATTGCGGGGCTGTGGGCGGCGGTCGCCGTCCTGAAACGCGGAGGTACGCTCGCGATTGCAAACAAGGAAACAATAGTTTGTGCGGGTAAATATCTCAAAACGCTGGAAAAGAAGTACGGCGGCAGAATTCTTCCTCTCGACACGGAACATTCCGCGATTATGGAGTGCCTTGAAGGAGCGGACCCGAAATACGTCAGGAGCCTTATTCTCACCGCCAGCGGCGGAGCGCTGCGCGACTGGCCGAAAGAAAAACTGTATAAGGTCACGGCACGCGACGCGCTCAATCATCCCGTATGGAATATGGGCAAAAAGGTCACGATAGATTCGGCGACCCTCTTCAACAAAGGACTCGAAGTCATAGAGGCAATGCACCTTTTCGGGACGGAGGCGGACAAAATCAAAGTCGTTATGCACCGGGAAAGCATCGTGCACGGTATGGCGGAATTCACGGACGGCAGCATAAAGGCGCTGCTCAGCGTGCCGAATATGGCGCTTGCCATCGAAACCGCGCTGTTTTATCCGTCCAAATCCGCGGGAGCGGTGCCCGAACTCGACCTCGCAAAGCTCGGCACGCTGGAATTCGGCGCGCCGGATTACGAACGCTATCCCTGCCTCGAAATCGCCGAGCGCGCGGCGCGCGCCGGCGCGGGCGCGTGCATAGCGGTGTCGGCTGCCGACGAAGTACTTGTCGACGCTTTCCTCGCGGGTTCGGTCAGGTTTACGGACATACCCGCAGTGCTCGGCAAAGTGCTGCACAAATTCGAAAAAACGGGGGATGTGGCACCGGAGGATATTTTCGGAATAGACGCGGAGGCTCGCAAATACACTTATTCCGTAGGAGTAAAATGACGTGTTCTTTTCGCTGATATCCGCCACGGCAGGTGAAGTTTTCACTTATATCGGCTATATCTTGCTCGCCCTCGTCGCGCTGATGATAATGATAGTCGTGCACGAGTCCGGGCACTATCTCGCGGGCAAAATGCTGGGATTTAAAATCGACGAATTCGGCATAGGTTTCGGTCCGCCCATAATCAAGAAAACCAACAAAAAAACGGGCGAGCTCTTCACGCTCCGCCCGCTTCCGCTCGGCGGCTTCTGCGCTTTTCACGGCGAAGACGAGGACGGCGTCGAGGACGAACGCGCCTTCAACCGCCAAAAACCCTGGAAACGCCTGATAGTTCTGTTTGCGGGAGCACTTTTCAATTTTCTCAGCGCGATTTTCATCATCACAATCTATTTCACCGCATACGGGCAGGTCCTGCCCACGGTCATTGCGTCCTATGACGTGAACGGCGTCGAAAACGTGCTGCGTCCCGGCGACGTTCTGCTTGCAAAAGACGGACTGCAAATCAACATAATGACCAACGACGACGTCACAAGCGTGTTCGAGGACGTTTCGACGGGAACGCGCTTCAAAATCCTGCGTGACGGAAAGGCGATGACGGTCACGGTCACGGTGGGGAATTACGAACTCGGCGACGAATATCTCGACGAAGGGGAGTCGCCCGAAAAAACGGGCGTCGGAGTCGTTTACGGCGTGACAAACGCGGAACTCGGCTTTTTCCGCTCGCTGGGACGCTCGTTCGGGTTCTGCTTCTTCATAGTCTTCAAAATCCTCGCCTCTCTCGGTGCGCTCATAACGGGACAGGTGGGGCTGGAAGCCGCGGGCGGCACGATTACGGTCATAACCACCATTGCGGAAGTCAGCGCGTCGGGGTTCGGAGCATTCCTTTACGTTATGGCGGTGATTTCGGCAAACTTGGCGGTGATGAACCTTTTGCCGATACCCGCGCTGGACGGCTCGCGTATGGTGTTCACGCTGATTGAAATGATATTCCGAAAGCCCGTCCCGCGGAAAGTAGAAGCGGTCATTCACGCCGTGGGGCTGGTGCTGCTCATTCTGCTTGCGGTCTTTCTCGACATATTCCATCTCGTCAGGACATAGCGCCGCACGAAAAATCGTCGGCACGTCTTTCTCCGACCGAAAAATTGCCGCGCGGCTCTTGCCTTTCGGCGCGGCTGTGTTAAAATCTAAATGTTATGACTACACGACGCAAAAGCAGACAGGTCAAAGTGGGCAAAACCGCCATAGGCGGTTCCGCTCCCGTGACCGTACAATCGATGCTCAACACCCGCACAACGGATGTCGACGCCTGCATACGCCAGATAAACGAACTGACGGACGCGGGCTGCGACCTCATAAGGATTGCCGTCCCCGACGAAGCGTCGGCGGCGGCATTCGGCGAAATCGCAAGGAAAACGGGGTTGCCGCTGATTGCGGACGTGCATTACAGCTACAAACTCGCGCATCTGGCACTTGACGGCGGCGCAAAGAAAATCAGGATGAACCCCGGCAATATGCGTGATTTTTCGGAAATCGGCGCACTTGCGCGGAGGATGTCCGATGCGGGCGTGCCCGTGCGCGTCGGCGTCAACGGCGGGTCGCTCGACCCGAAGTTCAAGGGTATGAAGGAGTCCGACGCGCTTGTGGAAAGCGCGTTGGAGTGCGCAAACGCTTTCGAACGCTGCGGAATGCGCGACATAGTCGTTGCAATCAAGGCGTCCGACGTGCGCACAATGGTCGAGGCCAACAGAAAGCTCGCCGCCGCGTGCGACTATCCGCTGCACCTGGGCGTGACGGAAGCGGGGACGCTCAGAAGCGGTCTTGTCAAATCCGCTCTGGGCATAGGCGCGCTGCTTAACGAGGGAATAGGCGATACGGTCAGAATATCGCTTTCCGCGCCGCCCGTCGAAGAAGTGCTGGCGGGGAAGACCCTGCTTCGTTCCCTGGGGCTGAAAAACGACTGCGTCGAAGTCGTGTCCTGTCCGACCTGTGCAAGGACGGAAATCGACGTGGCGAAACTCGCCGACGCCGTGGAACGCGCGACGGCGCACGTCAGACTGCCTCTGAAAATCGCGGTTATGGGCTGTCCTCTCAACGGAATAGGCGAAGGGGAGAATGCGGACCTTGCCGTCGCGGGCGGAAAGGAAAAATCCGTCATTCTTCTGGGCGGCAAAATCGTCGAACGCGTCCCGACCGAGACCCTGATGCCGCACTTTATGGCAATGGTGGACGACTACATCGCAGAGTATTCTAAAAATCGCACTTTTGAAGAGTAGTTTGCATTAAGAATTAAGACTGCTTAGCGCAGGACGCAACGGAGGAAAGGGTGCAAAACAAATTTACGGAAGAATTCGCAAAGGCTACGCAGGGCGCGTTCCCGATGCTCAAATACAAAAACGCGACTTACGAAAAGGAAACGGGGACTCTTACGGTGCGATTTCTCATTTCCGCCTTCGACGCGCGTTCTTTCACGGACGAAATGAAAGAAAAGGTGCTCGAAGCGCTGAAAGGGATATTCCGCGGCGTAGGCGTGCACGCGGAGTATATACGCACGTTTGCGGACGAAAATACTGTACGCAACAAAATCGCGGAATTTTTCAACCTGCGCAATCAGATGGTCTTCCGCAAAATGACGCAGGACAGCGTCCGCCTTGCGATTAGTCCCGACAACATCACGGTCACACTTTCTTTCGAAACCCCGCTTTGCAAAATGCTGGAAGCCGCGGGGACTGCGGACGAGCTGAAAAATTTCCTTGACGAAAACTTCAACCCCGAAACGGAAGTCATTCTGCGCGAAACGGAGGCGGCGCCCGTCGAAACGCAGACGGAAGCGATTGACACGGTGGTGGTGCGCAATCCGTCACTCAGGCTCATAGAGCCTGAAATCGGCGACAAAATCTATGCGCGCGGAAAAACCGCAGGCGTAAACAGAATGGCGGCATACATCTGCGACGTCAAAAACCCCGCCGAAAACGCCGTGCTCTGCGGCCGCGTTTCGGGAGTGAACAAGCGCACTTACAAAAACAAGAAGTACACTCCGGACAATCCGAAAAACGGACCGGAAGAACTGCCGCTCGTGCGTTTTTTCCTGGACGATACGACGGGGCGTATGGAGTGCGTCGCTTTTCCGCGTCCCGAAGAGGCGGAAGCGTTCGACGCGCTGTCCGACGGCGACGAAGTTGTCTGCGCGGGCAAAGTTTCTCTTTCCGCATATAACGGAGTGCTGAGCCTCGCGGTAAACGCGCTTTTCCGCGCAAAAATCGATTTTTCATCCATCAAACCCGCCGTTTCAAAGCCCGCGCCCGCAAAATACAGCGTATTGAAGCCCGTGCCTTTTAGCGAAACGGCCAAAAAGACACTCTTCGACGAGCCGGGAGAGAAACCCGTCGCCGAGTTTTTCAAAGGAAAGACTTTCGTAGTGTTCGACTTCGAAACGACGGGACTGGACATCGCAACAATAGAGCCAATCGAAATAGGAGCGGCAAAAGTTACGGAAGGGAAGATTACGGAAACCTTCACCTCTTTGCTCGACCCGCGCTGTCCCATTCCCGAAGCGGTGGCGGAAAAGACGCACATCACCGACCGGATGGTGGCTGGAATGCCCACATTCCGCGACGTTCTGCCCGACTTTTTCAAGTTTACGCGCGGCGCGGTGCTCGTCGGGCACAATATTTCGGGCTACGACTTTCCGCTGCTCACGCGGTTTGCCGACGAGGCGGGGTACGTTTTCGACAACGAGGTCGAAGACACGCTCATTCTAGCGCGCCGCTACATAACGGAAGCCAGACAGTTCGGGCTGGAATCCCTCTCTCGCGCCTTCGGCATAGCGCACGAAGACGCGCACCGTGCAATGGCGGACGTTTTCGCCACGGTGGACGTACTGCGCATAATCGCGGAGAGGATGTAGCGCCGCCGTTTTACGCAAAATGCCATAAAAAGCCGCATATCGCACAAAATTTGCGAATCGGACGCAAAAACGCTTGCATATCTTTTCGTAATGTGTTAGTTTATATATGCTTTAAGTAGATTCTACTGAGAGTGAGCTTCCCGCTCACTCTTTGTTTTAGAAGGAGAGTGTATGGCAAAGGACGCCCGCTCCGCGCTGTCGGAGGACGCGCGCGGGAAAATCGAAAAGCTCATCGGCGACGCCGTGAACGCGCTGGACGGTTACGAAATCGTCGAGATACGCTACACCAAGGAATACGGCAAATTCAACCTTACGGTGTTCATCTGGCACGAGGACGAAGTCACGCTGGACGACTGCGAAAAGGTGCACAACGCCGTGTCCGACGCGCTGGACGCCGCGGAGGACCTTTTCCCCGCCGATTACGTCCTCAACGTGTCTTCGTCGGGGCTGGACAGACCTATCGTCACCGACGACGATTTCAGGCGCGCGATGGGGACGGAAATCGAAGCCGTCGCTCCCGAATGCACATACCGCGGCACGCTTACTGCCTATACGGCGGATTCGTTCACGATTGAGTCCGCAGGGAAATATCAAAAAGAAAAAACACTACCCAGAAATAACAAAACCAAGGTGCAACCGTACATCGGGTTTTAGGAGGAAAAGATGGTCAACAAAGAATTCTTTCAGGCGCTCGACCTTTTGGAGCGCGACAAGAAGATATCCAAAGAGCTGCTCATAGATTCCCTCGAATCGGGCCTCGCTTCCGCATACAAGAAAGAGTACGGCGAAAGCCGTCAGATTGCGGTCAGGCTCAACGAAGAGAAGCAGTCCATCAAAGTCTACGCCCACAGACTGGTCGTGGAAGAGGTGGAAAATCCGGACGAGCAGATATCTCTCGAAGAAGCGCGCGAGATAAAGCCCACTTACAAGGTCGGCGACGTGGTCATCGAAGATATCACTCCCAAGCAGTTTTCGAGGATTGCGGCGCAGACGGCGAAGCAGGTCATTATGCAGCGCCTCAACGACGCAAAGAAAGAATTCGTGCTCAACGAAATGACCGAACGTCAGGGCGAAATCCTGAACGCCATCGTCAGACGCAAGGAAGGCGCGACCGTCTATGTCGAAATCAGCGGTTCGCAGATGGAAGGCGTCCTCGGTCAGAGCGACCAGATTCCCAACGAAACCTACAATGTCGGCGACGTCATCAAGGTTTTCATCAAGAAGATACGTGACAACACGCGCAGCGGACCGCAGGTGGTCGTGTCCAGAAGCTCCGCGGGTTTTGTCAAGAGACTCTTCGAGCTCGAAGTGCCCGAAATCAAGGCCGGGCTCGTCAAGATAATGAACATAGTGCGCGAAGGCGGTTTCCGCACCAAACTTTCCGTCTATTCCGAAGACCCCAACGTTGACGCGGTCGGTTCCTGCATCGGCAACAAAGGCGTGAGAGTCAACGCGGTCGTCGCGGAACTCGGCGGCGAAAAGGTGGACGTCATAGAATGGTGCTCGGACGCGATAGAGTATATCGCGAGAGCGTTGAGCCCCGCGCAGGTGCTTATGGTGTCCATCAACGAAGAGGACAAGACCGCAAGAGTCGTCGTCCCCGACGAGAAACTCAGCCTCGCCATCGGCAGAAACGGACAGAACGCGCGTCTTGCCGCGAAGCTCACGGGCTGGAAGATAGACGTCAAACCCTATTCCAGCATAATGACTTCCGAAGCGGCGGCAGAGGAAGAGAACGCCGATGCCGAGTAACGCTCCGAACGTGCGCAGATGCGCCGCCTGCCGCGCTCACGCGCCCAAGTCCGATATGCTCCGCATATGCCGCTCCGCCGACGGAAAAATCTTCGTCGACCGCACGGGCAAGGCGGACGGCAGAGGAGTGTGGGTGCACAAGACGCGGGAGTGCGTGACTCTGCTTGCGAAAAAGAAAGCCCTGAACGCCGCTTTCGGATGCGCGGTGGACGGGAGCATATACGGAGAAGTGAATGAAAGCCTCTGAAATCGCCTCTTACGTCGGGTTTGCGCAGCGCAGCGGCGCGGTGATATACGGCGCCGACCGCATAACGGAAAAGCGCGCCAAACCGCTCGTCGTGCTCATCGACGCGGACGCACCCGAAAAGTTCAGGTCGGCTCTCAAAGCAAAATGCAAATCGACGCCGTGCTTCGAAGTGGAAGAACTTCCGCTTGCGACGCACCGCGACAACGTAAAAGCAATCGCCGTCACCGACGCCTCTCTCGCCGGAGCGATTATAAACCTCATGAGGTAGCTATGAGCGAAACGAAAAAAGAAACCACGCAAGACGCCGTAAAACAGCTCGGCGCATACAAAACGGGCAAATTTGCCGCGTTGAAGACCGCCATTGCCTCCGAAAAGGCCAAGGCAGTCGCCCTTATGACCGCAATGCGTTCTCGCCGCGAAGCCCTGCTTGCAGCGGAAGAGGAAGCGCGCCGCGCGGAGGAATTGAGAGCGGAAGCCGCCGAAAAGGAAAAAGCGGAGGCAGAAGCGCCGAAAGCGGAAGAGGAAATGCCGTCTGCGCCGCAGCAGCCCGCGGAGGAGGAAGTGACCGCCCCCGAAATCACCGTTTCCGAACCCGAAGCGGTGACGGCAGAGCCCGCGGCGAAAGAAAAGGAAGAGAGCCTTCCCGCGCAAGAGCCCGCCGAAAAGGAGGAGAAAGAGGAAGCTCCCGTTTCCGCTCCCGCCGAAAAAGAAGAGCAGTCCGCTCCCGTCGCGGCGGAGCCCGCGAAAGAGCAGCCGAAAGAGGAAAAGGCGGCGGCAAAGCCCGAGCCCAAACAGGAAAGAAAGATACTTCCCACCTCAAATCCCGCCGTGCGCGAAGAAATTCTCCCCAACGGCGAAGTGAGAAGGATATACGTTCCGCCCACACCCGCTCCCAAGAGCAGCACAATCAAAACCCGCGTCTTTGACGGCGGATATACGGGCGGAAGGTCGCCGCGTCCCCAGCAGGGCGGCGCGCAGACGGGACGTCCCCGCACCCCCGGAGCTCCCGTACGCCGCGACAATATGGCGGCAAATCTGCAAAAGGCGGCGCAGATGCCCACGGGCAAACCCTCCACGCAGAAGGGCAAGGGCGGCAGCAAATCTTCGGGCGGCGGACAGCGTTTCGACGACCGCGGAAGTATGAACAAACGCGCCCTGCTCAAAAAGGGCTACATCGTCGACGACAAAATTATGCTGGACGACGACGATGCGAGAGTGCGCGTCTTCAAGAGCAAATCCAAGTCGTCGGGCGGCGGACAGACGAGCGTCATCGACCACGCCGTCATCACCACCGACCCCGTACCGATTAAGGTGCTCAGCGAAAAGACGGGCATTCCCGTGGCGGAAATCATCAAGAATCTGTTCCTGCTCGGCATAATCAAGACCATAAACGAGAGCGTCGACTTCGCCACGGCGGAGCTTGTGGTGGGCGAGATAACGAAACACAACCCCATCACGCTGGAACTCAAACCCGAAATCACGCTGGAAGAAACCCTTTCCGCAAAACTCGTCATCGACGACGAAGACGTCACCAAACTCAAACCGCGTCCCCCCGTCGTTACGATTATGGGACACGTCGACCACGGCAAAACTTCGCTTCTGGACTACATCCGCAAGGCAAACGTCGCAGGCGGCGAAGCGGGCGGCATAACGCAGCACATAGGCGCGTATACCGTGTCCCTGAAAGGGTCGCCGATTACCTTCCTCGACACCCCCGGTCACGAAGCGTTCACGTCGATGCGTGCACGCGGCGCGCAAGTCACGGACGTCGCGGTGCTGGTGGTTGCCGCCGACGACGGCATAATGCCGCAGACGATAGAGGCAATCAACCACGCCAAACAGGCGGAAGTGCCCATCATCGTCGCCATCAACAAAATCGACAAACAGGGCGCAAATCCCGACCAGGTGCTGCAACAGCTCACCAATTACGACCTTCTTCCCGAAGAATGGGGCGGCGACACCCCCGTGGTGCGCGTGTCCGCAAAGACGGGCGAAGGCGTCGAGAGCCTGCTCGAAAACATCCTCATTATGGCGGAGATACGCGAGTTGAAAGCCAATCCCGACCGTCCCGCACGCGGCACCATCATCGAAGCGCGTCTGGACAAGGGCGTGGGCAAAGTTGCGACCATTCTGGTTCAGACCGGCACGCTGCACATCGGCGACAACGTCGTCGCGGGCACGTCGACGGGCAAAATCAGGGCGATGATTGACGACAAGGGCAGAAAAGTCAAAAAAGCGGGTCCGTCCACTCCCGTGTCCGTCACGGGCTGGGACGAAGTGCCGGAGGCGGGCGACATCATCGACGTCGTCGCGGACGAAAAATTCGCACGCGAACTCGCCGAAGAGCGCAGACTCAAACTTGCCGCAAGCGGCGAGGATACCGGCTCCGTTTCCCTCAACGACCTCTTCGACAAAATCAAGAAAGGAGAGCTCAAATCCGTCAAACTCATCATCAAGGCGGACGTTCAGGGCTCGCTGGAAGCGGTCAAACAGTCCCTCTCCAAGCTCGGCAACGAGGAAGTCGACATCGACATCATCCACGGCGCCGTCGGTGCGATAAAGGAAAGCGACGTGACGCTTGCCGACACCGCGAAAGCGATAATCATCGGCTTCAACGTGCGTCCCGACGCAAACGCGAAGGCGCTTGCCGCACAGAAGCACATCGACATCCGCTTCTACGACATCATTTACAACGCCATCGAGGACATCGAAAAGGCGGTCAAAGGTCTCCTTGAACCCAAGTTCCGCGAGAACGTGCTCGGCAGTGCGGAAGTGCGCGAACTGTTCAAGATTACGGGCGTCGGCATAATAGCTGGCTGCCACGTCACGGACGGCAAGATTGTCCGCGGCGCGAAAGCGAGATTGCTGCGCAACGGTGCCGTCGAAGCCAACAGCGAGATAGCCTCGCTGCGCCACGGCAAGGAAGACGTCAAGGAAATGGCGAAAAACTTCGATTGCGGCATTATGCTGCTGAACTATCAGGATGTGAAGGTCGGCGACGTCATCGAAGCGTACGTTATGGAGCAGATAAATGAAGATTAAAATCGAGCGCGTAAACTCCGAACTCCAAAAGCAGATTGCGGCAGTCATCGCGCACGACCTCAAAGACCCGCGTCTGGGGTCGGGCATAGTGAGCGTGACGAAGGTTTCCGTCACTCCCGACCTCAAATACGCAAAGGTCTATCTCTCCGTCTATGCGGCTTCGGAGGAGGAGAGGAGCGCCGCATTCGAAACGGTGCGCCGCTCACGGACTTTCATCCGCAACAGGCTCAAAGACCTCGTGCAGATACGTCTGCTTCCGGAGCTGAACTTCGTGCCCGACACCAGCGTGGATTACGGAATGAAGATTGACAGTCTGCTCGCCAAACTTGACATTCCTCCCGAAGAGGACGAGTGATATGCACGAAAAACTGCAAAACATAGCCGATATGTTGAGGAGCGCAAAGGATATTGCCGTCTTCTGTCACACAAATCCCGACGGCGACACTATCTCATGCGCTCTTTCTCTGTGCCGCGCACTCGGAAAACTCGGGAAAACCGTCACTCCGATATGCGACTGCGAAATCCCCGAAAAATACCGTTTTATGGAGGGCGCGGACAAGTTCGAACTGCCCGGCAAACGCGTGCACGAAGCGGCGCTTGCCGTGGATTGCAGCGACCTCGCGCGGCTCGGAGGGGCGGGCAAGTGTTTCCTTGCCGCAAAGCGCAGGGCAGCGGTCGACCACCACAAATCCCACGAAAACTTTGCCGAAACGGACTACACGGAAGCCGACGCCGCCGCGTGCGCGGAGATTGTTTTCCTGTTGCTGGACGGTATGGGGCTTGTGGACGACGGCGTCGCCGCTTTGCTTTTTGCGGGGATAGTCGCCGATACGGGCTGTTTTCAGTATCCGTCCACCACAAGGCGCACGCATCTGATTGCCTGCGAACTTATGAAACGCGACATAAACTCTTCCGAGATAATCTACCGCGTGCACCGCAGACTTTCAGAGGAGGTTTTCCGCCTCAAAACGCGGGTGCTGAATTCCTGCCGCTTTTTCGACGGCGGCAAAATCGCGCTCATTTCCTTTTTCAAAAAGGATTTCGACGAAACTGGCACTTCTTCCTCGGATACGGAAGGCATAATTTCTTCCGCGATAGACGTCGACGGAGTGGAAGTCGCCTTTGCCGTGTCCGAAGTCAAGGACAAGAATTTCAAAGTCAGCATCCGCACGAAGGATTATGCCGACGCCAGCGACATCGCTTCCGCATTCGGCGGCGGAGGACATCTCAGAGCGGCGGGGTGCAGACTGAACGGCTATTACGAAGACGTCGTGGACAAACTTCTCAAAGCCGCAAGGGACAGAATGTGATATGAGAGGCTCTTCGCCCGATTCGCTCACGGGTTTTGTCAATCTCGCAAAGCCCGCGGATATGACTTCCTCCGACGCCGTATGCATTGTGCGCGGCGTTTTGTCGCGGATTATAGGAGGAAAGCAGAAGACGGGACATATGGGCACTCTCGACCCGCTGGCGGAAGGCGTGCTTCCCGTCGCGCTCGGAAAGGCGACAAGACTTTTCGACGTGCTTGCGTTCAAAACCAAACAATACACGGCGGAGTTCACTTTCGGCAAAGCCACCGACACTCTCGACCGCGGCGGCAAAGTGCTGTCGGAGGGCGGACGCATTCCGACGGCGGACGAAATAAAAAGCGTACTGCCTCGCTTTACGGGAGAAATCGAACAGATTCCGCCCGCATATTCCGCAAAATCCGTCGACGGCAAACGTGCCTACGCATATGCGCGCCAAGGGATTGAACCTCCGCTTGCGCCCAAACGCGTAACGGTGAATTCAATCGTGCTCACGGGCGGTAACGACGGGGTTTTCACTTTCGGAATAGAATGCGGGGGCGGCACTTACATCCGCGCGCTTGCCCGCGACATAGCGCAGGCTCTCGGCACGACCGCCTATATGAGCAAGCTCACGCGCACACGTTCGGGGGTTTTTACGCTCGCCGACGCGGTCTCCGTCGACGCCTTCCGCGTGGCACCCGAAAAGTACATATTGCCCGCAGAGTTTGCACTTTGTGATATGCCTGAAATCGTCCTGAACAGACAAGATGCCGAACGCATACTCAACGGCGTGCCTGTCCGTCCGGCGACAGCGTCAGAAGTACACGGCGGAGAATATTGCAAAGTATACGCCGAAGGCGGCGGATTGCTCGGCGTCGGACACATCGCAAAAGACGGACTGAGGCTGAAAGTCAGGTTATGAAAATACTGAATTACGGCGAAAAATACGAAAACTCCGTGACACTCTGCGTCGGGTTTTTCGACTGCGTGCACAAAGGACACGCCGAAATCATCGGCAGGGCGAAAGCACGTGCGGAAGCGCTCGGCGCCGAGTGTGCCGTGCTGACGTTTGTCAATGACCCGGGAGTCTTTCTCGGCAAAAAGAAACAGCTTTACACGTTTCGGGAGCGCGCGGAAGCGCTTGCCGACCTCGGCGTGGACGTTGTTGTTGCCGCCGTCTTCGACGAAAAATTCTATACAACCGCGGCAGAGGACTTTCTGAACACGCTCACTTCCTCGCTCAATCCCGTCACGGTCGTTGCGGGAGAGGATTACACTTTCGGCGCAGGTGCAAAGGGCAATGCCGCAATGCTTTCCGACATCCTCGGCAGAAAGGGCGTTCCCGTCGCAATTCTGCCTCTCAAAGGCACGGAAAACGGCAAAATTTCCTCAACAGAAATCAAAAACGCCGTCGAACGCGGCGACATCGCATACGCAAACGCACGTCTTACGGAGCCTTATTTTATGCTTGGCAAGGTCGGGCACGCGCACGGCAGGGGCAGCACATTCGGTTATCCCACCGCCAACATCCCGTTCGGCGAGGACAGACTGCCGCCTGCGGACGGCGTCTACATCACTTCCGTCACGTTTGACGGAAAAACCTACATCGGCGGCACAAACGTCGGGGCGAAGCCGACTTTCGGCGACGAGCGCCCGTCGGTCGAAACCTTCATTCTGGATTTCGGCGGCGACATATACGGCAAAGAAATCAAACTTGCCTTTTACAAGCGTCTGCGCGACATAGAAAAATTTTCTTCCGCGGCGGCACTTGCGGCACAGCTTGATACGGATATGTCGAAAATCAGGAACTATTTCGCGGAGGAACACAAATGAGCACAAGCAGATATTCGGGTTTGCGTCCGCTTTTCGGACCTTCGGGTCACTCGGAAAGCTATGCGGCGGAGGGATTGACGTCCACCGCGGATATGCCGGCGTGGATAGCGGCGAGGGGGCTAGATTTGTTCGAGTATTCCTTCGGGCGCGGAGTGCGCGTATCTTCCGCCACGGCAAAGGAAATAGGCGCAAAATGCGACGAATTCGGAGTGGAAATGAGCGTTCACGCGCCGTATTTCATCAATTTTGCCTCGCCCGAACCCGAAAAAGCGGAAAATTCCGTGAATTACATACTTTCATCTCTCAAAATCCTGAAATGCTTCGGCGGAGAGCGGTGCGTGTTCCACGCAGGCGCGCAAGGCAAAGATACGCGCGAGGAGGCGTTTGCACGCACAAAATACAAGTTTGCCCGGACACTCGAACGCATTGCGGAAGAGCCCGACTTTGCGGACCTCATCGTCTGTCCCGAAACAATGGGCAAACAGGCGCAGATAGGCACGGTGGAAGAGGTGATTGAGCTTTGCAAAATGGGCGAGAACGTCTATCCGTGCGTGGATTTCGGACACATCAACGCGCTTTACGGCGGCATTTTGAAAGGTGCGGCCGATTTCGAAACGATAGTGAAAAAACTTTTTGACGGGCTTGGAGAGCGGAAGACAAAAAATATGCAGGTGCATTTCTCCAAGATACAGTACGGCGCAAAAGGGGAGATACGCCACCTCACTTTCGCCGACGACGTATACGGACCCGAATTCGAGCCTTTTGCGGAGATTATAGTCAAATACGGCCTGACCCCGCACATACTTTCTGAATCTGCTGGCACACAGGCGGAAGACGCCGCAGAAATGCGCGACACCTGGCGCGGCATCGACGAAACCGCCCGAACGGAAAATTGACCTAAACCCGTTCGGATTTGCTTCGGATGTCGGAAATGAGCTCGGAAAGGGCACCGCTCCCGTCGCAACAAAGCCGCACATATTCGACTGCAAAGCTACGCAAACGGAATCGGAACCAAGCAAAATAAAACAAAATCCCGCGACACCGCGGGATTTTGCACAATTCAAGCAAAAATAACGGACGACAGGCAAACCTATCGGGTTTAATGCCTCATACACACATAAAATGAGCATACGAAGAGCTAAGCATCACAAATTGCGCCAAATAGGCAGAAAAAGCGCACCGAAAAGGGCAGTCAATGCATAAGTTTGCTTCCCGCTTCGTCCTCTATGCCCAGAATATAGTCGGCAGAAACCGAAAAAGTCAGCGCCAAACGTACGATATAACTCGCTTTCGGCTCGTTTATATCGTTTTCCCACAACGAAATCGCGCTCGGGTCAACCCCCACCTTTTCCGCAAGCTGCGCTTGGGTGAGAGCATTGAGCACGCGAAGCTCCTTTATGCGATTTCCAAAGCCCATTAATGATATTATACTGCCGTTTTGCCCGAAAGTAAAGTGCCCACCCCGACGCCTGCACCGCCTGCCGAACGAAAAACAAAATTTCCGCCCCGTCCGTTACCCGTTTCGGAATTTTTTCACCCTTTTCGGTACTCTCGATTTCGGCGTTTTTCAAACATATTCCGACCGTTTTTTTCGGATTTTCACAGAGGAGAGAATTATTACAACTATTCGCAAAACACAGCTTTTGCGAATAGAAAGTGGAAAAATGCGGCTTTTGAAGGCTTGATTGGCAATGTTCGATTGATTTTGTTTGCGTCGACCGAAAATCAAAATGTCTTCGGATTTATGATTAATTTGTGAATTTGTGATTATTCTGCGGCTTTTTCCGAAGGCATTGCGCCGACTTTCGGAAACCGTTTGTTTGAGAAAAAACAAAATTTTTTTTACGGCGCTTTTGAAGAAAATGCCGAATTTTGCGGCCTGCTCCCGCAACGGTTATTCGTCACCAATTTGTTTCAGCTTACTTATCCGGCCGTTTCCGCCGTCGTAAAATGCGCCGAAACCTCCGAAATCTTGTGTCGGGAAATGCCTTTGCTGCCTGAAAATTGCCCGCTGACGGTTTTTCAAAGATTTTTCCGAAACGGCGCCGTATTTCCCGAAAATTTGTTCATCGGACGCAATGCGGCAATGTAAACAATAAGCAACGCAAATCCGTCGTCCTTGCGTGCCTGCATTTATGCCTCCGCATTCGTTACAACGCGATATCGTCGCCAATCACTTTTTGCAGAGTTTCGCGCACGGCGATTACCGCGTGTTCGAATGTCAGCGCGCCTTGCACATATACGATATAAGGTTCTTTTATAGGCGCATCGGCGCTGAGTTCGATTGACGCGCCCTGTACAAACGCGCCTGCCGCCATTATGACGTCGTGCTGATAGCCCGGCATTGCCCACGGCACGGGAACGACATTGCTGTCTACGGGCGAAACGCTTTGTATGACCTCGCAAAAATCCGTCAATTGCTTTGCCGAATTCATCTTTATGCTGGTGACGATGTCATAAGCAGGCATATTCGCCCGCGGCAAGGTGTCGAAACCGACTTTTTCATAGGCTTTCGCGAACAAAAATGCACCTTTCAGTGCGTTTTTCGTGACCTGCGGCGCAAGAAAAAGCCCCTGATAAAACCTCGTGTAGCCGCCTTCGTAAGAGCCGACCTCCATACCGAGCGACGGCGCGGTCAAACGCTTTCCGACAAGCTCCGTAAGCTCCTTTCTGCCCGCAATATATCCGCCCGTCGGGGCTATGCCGCCGCCGATGTTTTTAATCAGCGACCCCGCAATGAGGTCCGCGCCGACTGCCGTCGGTTCGGCTTTTTCCACGAATTCGCCGTAACAGTTGTCCACCAGAACGAGCGTGTCGGGGCTGATTTTTTTCACGAAAGCAATCATTTCGCCGATTTGCCCGACGCTTACGGCACTACGCCACTCATAACCGCGGCTTCTGCCCACGAAGACCGCCTTGACAAAACGTCGTTTCAAGGCTTTTTCTATGGCTTCGAAGTCGAAAACCGGCTTCAATCCCTCGAATTTGAGCGCAATCTGTTCGAAATCCACGCCGAATTCTTTCAGCGAGCCGCAATTTTCGCCCGATATTACGTCCGTCAGCGTATCGTACGGCTTTCCCGACACGGAAAGCAGCAAATCGCCGGGACGAAGCACGCCGAACAGCATCAGCGCAAGCGCCTGCGTGCCCGCGGTAATCGACGGCGAAACCACGGCGCTTTCGGCGCCGAGAGCATCCGCAAACACGGCGCACAGCGTGTCGCGCCCCGTATCGTCGTAGCCGTAACCCGTCGTCCCTATAAAATGACGCGCCTGAACGGCGTTTTTGCGGAAAGCGTTCAGCACCTTTTCCTGATTGAAAAGCGCCGTTTCGTCCAAAACGGCAAACCGCGGAGCAAGCTCCGCAAGACTTTCTGAAACTATTTTTTCTGTTGATTCCCTACGCATTTGGGTTGACCCTCGAAGTATTCTCGTTTTTTCGGTTTTTTAGAAATGTTCGGCACGTTTTTGCACCGTTTTATTGTCACTCCGTCCGCAATGTCGGAACATACGCACGTTTTCAGGCGAAACTGCCCTGCGCCGCTTATGCGCCGCGCAATCTCTCGCGCACATATCTCATTGCACCGTCAAAATCGCCGATTTCGAACCACTCGACGAATTTGTAGCGCCTGAACCAGGTGAGCTGGCGCTTTGCGTAATTGCGGGTGTCCTGTTTTATCCTGTCGCACACGGCGGAAAGCTCTGCTGCGGTCATATTGGGTTTTCCGTCCGAAAAGCGGTCTGCAAACGGCGCAAACTCCCTGTAACCTATTGCCTGCATACTCTGCAAGGAAAAATCGGGAGCAATCCGTGCAATTTCTTCGGCGAGCCCCTGTGCAAACATTTGTTCCGTGCGCGCGTTTATGCGCGCGTAAAGCTCCGCGCGGTCGGACGGACGGAAACCCACCGCTATGACGTCGGGGTCTTCGCGGCTGTCTGCGGTCTGCGACATCGGCGTTCCGCCGGAAAGCGCGATTTCCAGCGCACGCACAACGCGTTTTGCATCGTTGGGATGCAGTCTGTCCGCAGTATCGGGGTCAACTTCTTTCAGTCTGCCCAGCATATATGCGCCGCCGTATTCGGCATATTCCTTTTCGAGTTCCGCGCGCAATGCGGGATTTTTGTCCGTTCTGCCGAAACTCATCGGATAAAACAGCGCTTCGAAATAAAGCCCCGTGCCGCCCGCAAACACGGGCAATTTTCCGTTCCGCAGCGCCGCAAGCCCCGCTTGCACCGCCTCGTCGCGGTAGCGCGCGACGGAAAACTCTTCGTCATAGTCCGCAACGTCTATCATCGCGTGCGGAACTTCCGCACGGCGTGCGGGGCTTTCCTTGGCGGTGCCGACGTCGAGTCCGCGGTATATCTGCATACTGTCCGCGGAAATTACGACCCCGTTTTCTTCCTTCGCAAGCCGAAATGCGAACTCCGACTTGCCGGAGGCGGTCGGTCCCATCACGAAAACTGCGTGCGGTGCGGAAAACTCGTTCATCCGACCACCCGCATAAACATCTTTTCGAAATCACGCTTCGTGAGCGCGACCACCGCAGGTCTGCCGTGCGGACATTTCTGCGGAAGATTGCCTTCCTCGTCGATGAGATTGGAAAGCACGTATTCTATCTGCCGTCTGGACAGATGTTCGCCGCCTTTGATTGCCGCGCGGCAGGCGTCGCGGCATACGACGTCTTTCAACAGGTCGGTCAGCTTCAATTCGCCGTCGTCCAGCATATTTTCGAAGAGTGCGGCGACGAATTTTTCGATGTTCATCCTGACAACCGGCTCGGGCACGGCGTAAACGAGATAACTGCCGGGCTTTTTTTCTATGGCAAAACCCATATCGTTGAGCGCGGGCATAATTTTGTCAAAGTACTCTTCTTCCGCGCCCGAAAGGCGGAGTTTGTACGGAATGAGCAGAGATTGCGAAAATTCGGACGACAGACTTGCGGAAAGTTTGTCATAAAGCACGCGCTCGTGCGCGGCGTGCTGGTCGATGACGTAAACGACGTCGGCGCGTTCGACTATGAGATAGGTGTCGAAAACCTGTCCGACGACCTCTCCGTCGAAAAGTCTGAACCGCGTGTTGGAACTATTCGCAAAATCCTTATCCTCGTCTTCGGATATCTTTGACAGCGCATAGGCGTCGTCGTACAAATCGTCTTTGCCGTCCGCGGGCGTGCCGCCGTAAAGGTGCGCGCCGTCGATTTCGTAAGACGGTATGCGTTTTTCCGCCGCGCGTCCCGCACGGGAAACGCCTATGCCGCGCAGCGAGCCGAGATTGAAAGGCAGGTCGCGGACGGGATTTTCCTTTGCGCCGAGCCTGTCGGATGAAGTGTTTTCGGGCATATCGCCGAAGAGCGCGGCGGTGTCAATCTCCGTCTGTTCGTATGTTGCGGCGGCGTCCGCCGAGCCAGTCGGAACGGGTGAAAACCCGTGTTTTTCGCTGCCGAAAGATGCTTTTATCGCCTCGTCTACGGCACGGAAAACAGCGCCGAAAACGGCGTTTTTGTTGCGGAAACGCACTTCCGCCTTGGCGGGATGTACGTTGACGTCCACTTCGTCGAAAGGCACTATGACGTCAAGGACGTACATCGGGAAGGTGCGCTTGACGAGATAATCGCGGTAGGCTTTGTCGACGGCGGCGGAAACCGTGTCGTTTTCCACTACGCGCCCGTTGACTATTACGGTCTGTCTGGACCTGGTCGGCGCGGTGTAATCGACTGCCGAAACATAGCCGCTCACCCTCACGCCGGAAGAAGAGACCCTGTCCACGGCGATAAAACGCGACATATCGAGATGGGGATAGACATCCGCCATCGCGTCGGCAAGATTGCCGCCGTCGTGCGCCAGCAACACTCCTTTTTCGGAAGTAAGCGTAATTTTGAGAGAGGGATTTGCAAGCACGATTTTTTCGACCGCGTCTTCGACATATCCCTGTTCGGTTGACGCTTTTTTCAGGAATTTAAGACGCGCGGGAGTGTTGAAAAAGAGATTTTCGACCGTGACGGACGTGCCTTTTGCACGGCTGTCTTCGCTCTCTTCCGTCACCTTGCCCGCTTCCAATCTGATTTTCCGTGCGGCGTCCGCGCCGTCCGCGCGCGACACCAAAGTCACCTCGCTGACGGACGCTATGCTTGCGAGCGCCTCTCCGCGGAAGCCGAGCGTGGCTATCGTATCGAGGTCCGCGATTTCGCAGAGTTTGCTGGTGGCGTGCGGCAGAAACGCGGCGCGCATATCGTCTTTCAAAATGCCCGAGCCGTTGTCGCTGACGGATATGCGCCTTATGCCGCCGTCTTCTATGAAGACGGAAATCTCCGTTGCGCCTGCGTCGATGCTGTTTTCGACAAGCTCCTTGACCACGGAAGAAGGTCTTTCGACCACTTCGCCGGCGGATATCATATTGAACACGCCGGGACCGAGAAGATTTATCCTGCCCATCAGCCGCGCCCCCCGAGTTTCTTTTTCAGGTCGCTCAGCACCGTGAGCGCCTGCAACGGCGTGAGATTGTCGACGTCGATGTCTTTGAGTTCTTTTTCCACTTCGGATTCCTCTTTGTCGAAAAGGCTTGTCTGAACGGATTTCGTTTCGGAGCGCGACGCCATAAGTATACGGTTGGAGTCGCGGTCCTTCGCCTGTCTTTCAAGCTCGTTCATTATGCGCCGCGCGTGCTCTATGACACTCTTTTTCACGCCCGCTATCGACGCGACCTCCACGCCGAAGCTCCTGGACGCGCTGCCCCGCGCAATCTTATGCAGGAAAACTATCTTTCCGCCCGCTTCGCTGACAAGCACGCGATAATTCTTCACGCCGCCGAAACTCTCGGCGTCGGTGAGCTCGTGGAAGTGGGTGGCGAAAAGCGTCTTGGCGCGGATTTCGGAAGTGATGTATTCCAGCACCGCCCACGCAATGCTGAGCCCGTCGTAAGTGGAAGTGCCGCGCCCTATCTCGTCGAGCACGAGCAGCGAGGAAGACGTGGCGTAATTGAGTATCGTTGCGACCTCTATCATTTCCACCATAAACGTGGACTGTCCGCCTGAAAGGTCGTCGCTTGCGCCTATACGGGTGAAAATCCTGTCCGTAAGCGTAATTTCCGCGCTCTTTGCCGGCACAAAGGAACCGACGTGCGCCATCAGCGTAATGAGCGCGACCTGCCGCATATAGGTGCTTTTGCCCGCCATATTCGGGCCCGTGATGATAATCGTGCGGTTGTCGCCGCCGTCCAGAAGAGTGTCGTTCGGCACATACGAACCGTGAGGCATAAGCGTTTCCACGACGGGGTGCCTGCCTTCGCGTATGTCTATGGCCTTGACTTTTTTGCCGATGACCGGTCTGACGTAATTGTTTCTCACCGCAACGGACGCAAAGGAAACCAGCACGTCCAGCGCCGCAAGAGCGCGCGCCGTCCTCTGCAAGCAGCCCGTTCCGGACAACAGCATCTGTTTGAGCTCCTCGAAAATGCGGTTTTCGAGCGCGTCCGCCTCTTCGTCCGCGCTGAGGATGCGGGTTTCGAGCTCTTTGAGCTCGTCCGTCACAAACCTCTCGGAGCCGACCAGCGTCTGCTTGCGCTGATAACGGTACGGCACCTTGTCGAGGAAGGAGTTGGTCACCTCGATGAAATAACCGAAGACGCGGTTGTATTTCACTTTCAGTCCGCGTATTCCCGTTGCTTCGCGTTCACGCTCTTCGAGATTGACAATCCATTGTTTTGCGGTCGTCTTGATATCCCTCAGTTCGTCCAGTTTCTCGTCGTAGCCTCTTTTTATGACATAACCCGCCGAGCCGTCTTTGCCCTTGTCAATCTTTCTGTTGACGCGCTCCAAAGCGGCGTTGAGCACCGCCGCTTCTTCGGGAAGCGGGTCAATGTCCGCGACTATCTTTTTCAGGGTCGGGTCTTTGAGCTCCGCCGCAACCTTTTTGAGCGCGGGAAGCACATTGAGCGTATCGGACACGGCAATCAGCACGGACGGCGAAGCGTTGCCGTATGCAATCCTGCCGCTGAGCCGCTCCAAATCGCGGATGTCGCCCAGCAATTCGTTCAGCTTGTCACGCACCGCGCGCGACGCGACAAGCGCTTCCACCGCGCCGAGCCTGGCGTTTATCGCTTTTTCGTCGCGCAGCGGACGGTCCAGCCACGCGCGGAGAGTGCGCGCGCCCATTGCCGTGGACGTCTTGTCCAGCACGCCGAGCAAAGAGCCCGTCTTTTTCCCGTCGCGGGCGCGTGCCGTGATTTCGAGATTGCGCCGCGTGGCGGCGTCCAGCAGCATAAACGACGTGTCGTGAAGATAAGTCAGGCTGTTTAACTGCGCAAGAGTGCGTTTCTGCGTCTGCGAAAGATATTCGCAAAGTCCGCCCGCGGCGGACACCGCAAACGGTTTGTCGTCACACTCGAACGCGGCGAGCGAAGCGACTCCGAGCGCTTCTTTCAGCTTCTTTTCCGCGGTGGGGAAATAATAGGCGAAATCGTGATAACAATGCGGTCTGGCGTCCGACGCGGTGAAATACGGCACGGACGCGTATGCGCCGACGAAATCTTCGTTGCAGACGAATTCGGACGGGCGCACGGAAGACAGCACGTCGGAAAGCCTTGCGCGCCAGTCTTCGCCCGCATATTCGTACACGCAGAATTCTCCCGTGCTGATGTCCGACCACGCAAGCCCGAACGCGTCCCCCCTGAGATAGACGGAGGCAAGATAATTCGTCGCTTTTTCGTCGAGGATGTCTTCCTCAATCAGCGTGCCGGGGGTGACCACACGCACGACGTCGCGTTCCAGCATTCCTTTCGACGTCGCGGGGTCGGTGAGCTGTTCGCAGATGGCGACCCTGAAACCCGCGTCTATGAGTCTGCGGATGTAATTGTCGACGGCGTGGTAAGGCACGCCGCACATAGGCGCGCGTTTGTCCTTCATTCCGCAGTCGCGTCCCGTCAGCGTAAGGTCGAGCACGCGGGAAGCGGTCTCCGCGTCGTCGAAAAACATTTCGTAAAAATCGCCCAGCCTGAAAAACAACAGACAGTCGGGATAGTTCGATTTGATTTCGAAATATCTCTGCATCATCGGCGAGAGTTTGCTCACGTCAACATCCATAAAGTCACCCGCTTATGTGTCCGAACAGCGACGCGGAACGCGCCTCGGTAATCCGCACGTCGACGAAGGAGCCGACAAGCCCCGCGTCACCCGCAAAAGTGACGAGTCTGCCGCTCTCCGTTCTGCCGCACAGCATATTCTCGTGTTTTTCGGAAACGTCTTCGGCAAGCACCTCGTACGTTTTTCCTATGTAATCCTCCGAGAGCTCTTTTGTCACGGAGTTCTGCAAGGCGATGAGCTCGCCTATGCGCCGTCTTTTCACCTCGTAAGGTATCTGCGGCATTGCCGCCGCGGGAGTGCCTCCACGCGGCGAATAAATGAAAGTGAAAGCGTTCGAAAAACGCACCCGCCGCACCAAATCCATCGTATCCAGGAAATCTTCCTCGCTCTCCGTGGGAAACCCCACCATCACGTCCGTGGTGATGCCGATGTCGGGCATCGCTCCGCGGAGCATCGAAACGAGAGAAAAATACTTTTCGCGCGTATAGCGGCGGTTCATATCTTTCAGCACCTTGTCCGACCCCGACTGCACGGGGAGATGGATGTTGGAACATATCTTGTCCGAGGACGCCATCGCGTCCACGACTTCCGCCGTCAGGTCCTTGGGATGGGAGGTCATAAACCGCACGCGGAATTTTCCTTCTATGCGGTCTATGGCGCGCAGCAGCCCGGCAAAACTCTCTCCGCCCGTCAGGTCGTGCCCGTAAGAGTTCACGTTCTGACCGAGCAGGGTTATCTCTCCGTAACCCGCGTCCACGGCGCGTCTGACCTCGTCGAGGACGGAAGACATCGGACGCGAAAGCTCCCTGCCGCGCACATACGGCACAATGCAGTAGGTGCAGAAATTGTTGCAGCCGTAGATTATGTTCACCCAGGCGTTGGGAAAACTCGTGCGCGCCACGGGCGTGGACTCGTCGGCGGCAAGATAATCGGGCACGCAGGACGTGTCGAATGCGCGGTACCGTTTAGATGACTTTTTCGCGGCGGCACGCGTGCGCAGCACTTTGTCAATCTCTTCGGGCAGGCGCGAAATATTTCGCGTGCCGAGCACGATGTCGACATACGGATATCTCTGCTTTATGGTGTCCGCCATACCGTCCTGCTGTGTCATACAGCCGCATACGGCGATGACAAGGGCGGGATTTTTCTTCTTTTCGGCTTTCACGACGCCGATGTTTCCGAGCGCGCGGCGCTCGGCGTTGTCGCGTATGCAGCAGGTGTTGAAGACTATGACGTCCGCACTCTCCCCCTCCGCCGCGGGGACGGCGCCCATACCTTCCAGCATACCCGCGAGCTTTTCGGACTCGTGAACGTTCATCTGACAGCCGTATGTGACGATTTTGTAACGCATTGCTTCCTTTGCGCGTTTGCGCGCGTGATTACGAATTACCGATTAAGTAATTATACATAAAAAACGGCGAAAACACAATAATAATTTCAATGAAAAAACCAGGCGAGAAAAGCGGCGCGGAGAGCGCGGCGGAAAAGAAAAACAAAGGGAGCGAAAAACTCGGCGAAAACACAAAGCCGTCCCGCGGCAAAAAGATTTTGCGAATAGTTGCCGTGACGTGTGCGACGCTTGTGCTTGTCGCGGGACTTGCCGCGCTCGGCGGATACATCGGTTTCACCGAATGGGCGAAAAAGGCGGAGTTCGACGCAGCGCTGCTTCCGACTGCGACCGCCGTGCCTACGGTGCTGGACAGATACGGCGAAGAGATACCTTACGTCGCCGACGGCTACGTCGACCCCGACTCGCTGCCCGCGCACGTCAAAAACGCTTTCGTCGCCCTCGAAGACAGGCGGTTTTATTCCCACAAAGGCTATGACGTCAGAGGCATACTGCGCGCGCTTGCGGCAAATCTGAAAGCGGGCAAAACCGTTGAGGGCGCGTCCACAATCACGCAGCAGCTTGTCAAAAACACGCATCTGAGCTCCGAACGCACATTGAAGCGCAAGCTCAAAGAAATCGCAATCGCGACCAAAATCGAGGAAAAATACACCAAAGACGAGATACTCGCAATGTATCTCTCCGTCATTTATTTCGGTGCGGGTGCGTACGGCATAAACGACGCCAGCCGCGTATATTTCGGCTGCTCTCCCGAAGAGCTTACGGTTGCGCAGACGGCGACGCTCGCGGGCATACTGAAAAATCCGTCGCGCTATTCGCCGAAAAACAGCCTTGAAAATGCGACCGAAAGGCGGAATCTCGTGCTTGACGTGATGTGCTCGGAGGGCTATCTCACCGAAGAAGAACGCGACGCCGCAAAGGCGGAGAAAATGCGCCTTGCGCGGACGGAGGAAAACTCTCGGGACTACACTTCGCAGTATGTGAACGCCGCCGTGCGCGAAGCGTGCGAAATGCTCGGTATGACGGAATACAAACTGCAAAATTCGGGGCTGGTCATAATGACGGCATTCGACCCCGAAATGCAGAAAAGCGTCGCGGAAGAAACGGCGGACCGCTCCCATTATTCCGCGGACGGCGTGGGCGGCTCGGCGGTGCTTATTGACAACGCAACGGGAGAAATTTCCGCTTATTACTGCACTCTCGGCTACGAAATTTCCCGTCAGGGCGGCTCCGTGATGAAACCGCTTGCGGTGTACGCTCCCGCGCTGGATACGGGTGCGATTACGCTCGCCACGCCCCTGCGCGACGAAAAAACGGACTTCGGGGGCTACTCTCCCGACAATTTCGGCGGAGTGTATTACGGCGACACCACGCCGCGCGAAGCGATAAAAAAATCAATGAACACGGCGGCTGTCAAAGTGCTGACGTACGTCGGAACGGAACGCGCGCTGGATTACTGCGCCGCGCTCGGTCTTCCCGTCACGGAAGCGGACGACAATCTCGCTTTCGCGCTCGGCGCAACCTCGAAAGGGCTCAACCCTCGTCTGCTTGCGGGCGCGTACTCCACACTTGCGCGCGAAGGCAACTATATCCGCCCTCATTTCGTGCGCTGTATAGCGGAAAACGGCAGCAAAATCAGCACGGCGGACATTACAGCAAAACAGGTCTTTTCTCCCGCGACGGCGGCGCTCGTCACGGACTGCCTTGTCGACACGGTCAAGTCGGGCACCGCGAGGACGCTTTCTTCCCTGCCCTTTGCGGTCGCGGGAAAGACGGGCACGGTGCAGAAAGACGCGGAATTCAACACGGACGCGTGGAGCGTGAGCTACACCACCGAACATACCCTCGCCGTATGGCACGGAGCGGACAAAATGAGGGAACTCGGCGGCGGACATCCCACCCGCCACGCGGCGGACATCTGGCGCAGAATTTACTCGGACGAAACGCCCTCCCCGTTTACGCTGCCCCGCACGGTGGTGCGTGAGGAGGTGGACACATATTCCACGTTCCGCAACCGCAAAGCCACTCTCGCCCTGCCTTCCACCCCGCGCGAATACAGACGGCAGGAACTGTTCGCCCTGAAATACCGCGCGGACGACGGCGGCTCGCGCTTTGCGCGCCCCGCTCCCGCTTTCTCGCTCGCCGCGGAAGGCGCGGACGTCACCCTCACGTTGAGCGCCGAACCCGCTTTCGACTACACGATACTTTGCGAAGACGCTCTCGGGACGGAAATCGTCGCCGTATATTCGCAAACGGACGGGTTTGTTCCTCGCTCCGCTTCGTGTTCGGGCTCCGTTCGAAACCCCGAAGCGGACGGCGAAGCGTATGCGGACTCCGTCGTGGCACTCCGCCACAGCCCCTTTTCTTTCGGCGGAAAAGTGACTTACACCGTACAGATGTCAGTCGCGGGCGGCGACGGCACGGTCATAGGCACGCTCTCCGAAAGCTGCTTCCCGGATTTTCTGCCCGACACACGGCAGAACGTATTCGGCGGATATCTGCGCTGAAAGCGCAATCCGCTTAAAACGCGGCCGATATTCCGCCGCGGAACGCTTGCGGGAGTGTTTTTCCGTGCTTTGCGGTCCGCACCGCAGCATACCCCGGTCAATCGCATAAAAAAACGCGCCTTTCGGCGCGTTTCGGTGTTATGAAAGGTTTGCCCGTTTGATTTTGGCAGCTCGTCATTGTATGCCGACTTTCGTCTGCCCCCTGCTTGTGCCTACGGTCGAAAACCGTCCTTTTGGCGGGCGATACCTCGCGGCGCGGCGTCAGCACTCCTCGACGGCGGCAAGCGCGGCTTCCGTAAGAGCTTCGACGTCCAGCGCGGCTTCCGCCTTGCGCACGGAGTCGAGCGAAGGATGTATCGCGGGAGATTTCGGCAAAAACACCGTGCAGCAGTCCTCGTAAGGCTGAATGGACGTTTCGTAAGTGCCTATCTTTTTTGCAAGCGTCATAATCTCGTCCTTGTCCATACCTATGAGCGGACGGAACACGGGAAGGGTCGCGGTGTCGCCCGTGCAGGTCATACTCTCGACCGTCTGCGACGCGACCTGCCCCAGACTTTCGCCCGTTATGACCGCTCCGCAGTCGTAAGTTTCCGCAAGACGGCAGGCTATGCGCATCATAAATCTGCGCATAATCGTTATCATATAGTTCGCGGGACAGTTTTTGTGTATCGCAAGCTGGATTTCCGTGAAAGGAACGACAAACAGCCTTATTCCCCCCGCGTAAGCGGTGACGATGTCCCTCAGTTCCAGCACCTTTTCCCTGGCTTTTTCGGAAGTGTAAGGCGGCGAAGCGAAATGCACGGCGAAAATCTTCATTCCGCGCTTCGCCATCATATATGCCGCCACCGGAGAGTCTATCCCGCCCGACAACAGCAGCATACCGCGCCCCGAACATCCGACGGGCAGACCGCCCGCCCCCTGAAATACGTCCGTGTACACGAGCGCGAAACCGTTTTCGCGGATGTCCACCTTGAAATCGCAGTCGTAAGACGTGAGGTCCACCTTAAATCCGCCGAGGGACAGCACAGTGCCGCCCAGCGCGGCGGCGATTTCCGCCGAAGTCATGGGAATGCGCTTGTCGGCGCGCTTTACCGTGACGCGGAAACGCAGTTTTCCCTGCGCGTTTTCCGCCGCTTTACGCGCCGCCTGCGCAAGAGAAGCGCGGATTTCGGGAAAATCCTCGTCGGAACGCACCGCCACCTTGTCCGCAACCGACAGGGAATGTATCCCGAACACGCGGGAGAGGCGTTGCAGGATTTCACCGCAATCGTCCTCATCGAAATTCTCGACGAAATATCTCCCCTGCGACCTTTGGAAAGTGCAATCCACGCCTTGCAGGGCGGACTTTACGTTCCTGATGAGCAGGGACTCGAAATAATCTCTGTTTTTTCCTTTGAGGAACAACTCCCCGTATCTGATTACAACGACTTTTTCCATAATGCTCCTGCCGCGCGTGCGGCAAATGTGTCGGTTTTCGCCTTTTCGGCGTGCGGCTTCGGCGTGCGGCTTCGTGCCTGTGCCGAAAATATGCCTCTCTGACTATTTTCTTGCGTATTCTTTAAGGCGTGCAACGGCGTCCGCGGTTTCGCGCACCACGGTTGCGACTTCCGAAAAGTCATTGAATGCGGACACGCTGAAACGGACTATCCCGTCGCGGTGCGCTTCGTCCAGTCCAAGCAGACTCTTGAAGCGGCTCTCGCGGTGAGAACTGCACGCCGACCCGACGCCGACCAGAATGCCGCGCTCTTCCAGCGCGTGCAGCAGCACTTCTCCGCGCACACCGCCGAACGCTACGGTCAGAATATGCGGCGCCGAGCGCTCCGTATCGGTGATTATCTTCACATCGGGCACACCGTTTTCCAATCCTTCCCGCAAGTATTCTAAATAACGACGTTTTTTAGAACGGTCTTCTTCGAAATTCCGCATAGTCCGCTCTGCCGCGGCGGCAAACGCTTCAATCGCGGGTCCGTTTTCCGTCCCGGAACGGAAGCCTTTCTCCTGTCCTCCGCCGAAGACGAGAGGCTTGACGGGGGCGCCCTTTGCGACGTACAGCGCGCCTATACCTTTCGGTCCGTGGATTTTGTGTCCCGACACCGTGTAAAGGTCCGCGCCGAGAGAACGCAGGTTGACTTTGATTTTTCCGAATGCCTGTACGCCGTCGCTGTGAAAAACCGCTTTCGGAGCCGCGCGCTTTGTCATTGCGGACAATTTCGCGATGTCGTTGACCGCTCCCGTTTCGTTGCTGACGTGCATTACGGACACAAGCGACACGTCGGGCGTGAGCAAAGCGGCGAATTTTTCCTCGTCCACGCCGCCGTCGCTTTTTATGGGCGCGAAAACCACGTCGTAACCCTGTTCTTTGAGCACCTTTGCGGGATTTATCACCGCGTCGTGTTCGCCTTCGGACACGATTACCCTGCTGCCTTTCGCCTTACGCGTACAAAACAGCGCCGTGTTGTCGGCCTCCGTGCCGCCGGACAGAAAGTAAAGCTCGCCGTCGCCGGCTTTCAGCGCGCCGAGCAGCGTTTCTCTTGCGCGCCTGATGGTCTTGCTCTCCTCGGACGCCTCCTTGTAGAGCGCGGACGCGTTGAACCAGCGCTTTTCGTTCGCCTCCGTCAGGACGCGGAGCGCTTCGTCGTACATTTTCGTGGTCGCGGCGTTGTCGAGATATATCATTGTTTTTCTCCGTCCGATGCGCGAAGTCTGTCGCTTATCAGAGCCGTCATATAGTCGTCGGGCGTGAACAGCAGCCTGTATTCCCCGTCGCCCGCGGCAAACACCAGCGCCTTTACGTCGGGCGAATGCAAATCTTCCGCCGCGACGAAATCGCCTTGTATGGCTATATCGTAAAAACGGGTGAAGGATTTGACGTCGGAAAAGGCGATTTCCAGCATTCTTCTGCCTCTTCCCACGATGTTTGTGCGCGAAATCACGAGCCTTTTCCCCGTAAACGCGTACTCGAACTCCCTTGCCGTGGAATAGAACCTCTGCGTGAGCCATATTCCGAGCGCAATCGGCACCGCCACGGCAATAAACACGAGATAGTTGAAAAATATTGCAACGGGAATGAGCCCCAGCCCCATAAGCTGGAAGACAATGCCGAGTATCTGGTCTCTGCGCGCTCCTTTGCGGAGAGGGATTTCCACCTTCTGAACGTAATTTTCCGTCATTTTACCTTATAATAGTCCCCCGCTTTCACTTTCACGCTCAGTTTGCCGAACGACACGTCCGCCTCCCCTCTGGAATTGCTCCCGAGATAAGTGCCGCGCTTTGCGAGCGAGCGCACCCATACGCTGTCGCCGCGGCGCAGCGGCGTATCGTCGGGCTCGTCCTCCACGACGCTCTCCTTGTCGTATTCGGCAGACATATTCTGCAACCTGCGTTTCAGTGCGCGCGCCGCGAATATGTCCTTGTCCTCGACGACTTCCTTGTCGAGCATTTCACGCAGACGTTCGAGGATTTCGTCCGCCTCCTCCACCGAATTTTCGATGAGATGTTTGGTTTCGCGGCGAATGCTTTCGTCGAGTTTTTCGCGTTTTTCGGCAATGAGTTTTTTCTGGTTTTCCGCCTCACGAAGCGCGCTTGCCGCCCTTTCGCGGTCCAGCGACGCGTCGGACACCAGCTGTTCGGCACGTCTTCTGGTCTGCTCCGCCGCGGAAAGCACGCTGTCGAACTGCCTCTTTTCCGCCGATATTCTGCCGCGCGCGTTCTCGACAATCTTTGCGTCAAGACCGAGCGTCGTCGCAATATCCAGCGCGTTCGACGTGCCGATTGCTCCCATCACGAGTTTGAAGGTGGGACGGAAAGTCACGGAGTCGAACTCCATTGACGCCGCGACCACTCCGCGCGTCGTCAGGGCGAACTCTTTCAGGTCGTTGAAATGCGACGTGACAAGCGACTTCGCTCCCGTGGACATAACGTACTCCGAAATGCTGACGGCAAGCGCCGCGCCTTCGCCGGGGTCCGTCCCCGCGCCGAGCTCGTCGAACAGCACCAGCGAACGGGGGGTGATTTTGCCGAGTATGCCGATTATGTTTTTGATGTGCGCCGAAAAGGTGGACAGGCTCTGTTCTATGCTCTGTTCGTCGCCTATGTCGGGATAAACTCCGTCCACGACGGGAATTTTGGCGGCTTTGGCGGGAAGATAAAGCCCGCTGAGCGCCATACACACAAATAGTCCCGTCATTTTCAGCGTCACGGTCTTGCCGCCCGTGTTCGGACCCGTGATGAGCAGCATTTTCTCGTCGGGCTTCATTGCGAGAGTGAGCGGCACGACTTTTTTTGCGTCGATGAGCGGATGTCTGCCCTCTTTCACGGAAAGCTCGCCTTCCGTGTTCAGCTCCGGGCGCACCGCCTTCATTTCGTGCGCAAGCTGCGCTCTTGCAAACACGGTGTCCATCTCGACTATGGTGGCGTAGCTTGCTTTCAGCCTGTCAGAATGCGCGCGGACGGACGTCGAGAAATTGCGCAGAATGCGCTCTATCTCCGCCTGTTCGTTGAGCTTTTCCGTTTTCAGCTCGTTGTTGAGCTCGACGATTTGCATCGGCTCGATGTAAAGCGTCGCACCGGATGCGGACTGGTCGTGCACAAGTCCGCTTATCGCGCCCTTGAACTCGCTTTTTACGGGAATGACGTAACGGTCGCCGCGCACGGTGACAATGCTGTCCTGCAAATATTTGTGATAGGTCGGAGACGTGATGAAAGTCTGCAACTTCGTCTTCACGCCGTCGCCGAGTTTGCGTATGCGTATGCGTATCGCACGGAGTTCGGGAGTGGCGTTGTCCGCGACTTCCGTTTCGGAAATGAACGCGTCGAAAATGTCCTTTTCCAGCTTCTCTTCCGAGTAAAGCCCGCCGAGCATCGCCGAAAGCCCGGGTATGCCCGTGACGGCGGACACGGATTTTTCTATCCTCCGCGCGACGCGGAGCGCCCTGCCCACACGCAGCAGTTCGGGAATGGAAAGCACCGCGCCCTTTTCCGCTTTGGTCAGCGTTTCCTCTATGTCGTCGACGGCAAAGGAAGGCGACACGGAAAACTCGAACAGCACCCTGTCCGCTTCCGCGGTCATATCGAGTGCGTTTTCCGCTTCCCCTATCGCTTCCGCGGGGCGCAGCGCGCGGCAGGCGGCCTTGCCTCCCTCCGACTGCGCGTGAACGGCGAGCATTTCGAGTATTTTGCCGTATTCCAGCGTTTTCAGACTTTTGTCGTCGAACATAACTTGCACATACCCCGACAGGGGCGGTTATTTGCGCGCGTCAGCCTCTGATGCGCGCGCCGAACGCGGTTTGCAGCGCGGAAAGTATCTTTTCCATCTGCGCCGCGATTTCTTCGTCGGTGAGCGTGCGGCTGACGGACGAGAAAGTGAAATTCATAGCGACGCTCTTCATCCCCTCGCCTATCTGCGCACCGCGGTAAACGTCGAACACCTCCGCGGACGTCATATGCTCCGCTCCCGAGTTCTCCGCCGCCGCGACCATATCGCCTGCCGCGACATTTTCCGCCACGACCACAGCAAGGTCGCGCTCGACGGGCGGGAATTTGGAGAATTCTCTGAACTCCGCTCCGCCTTTGCACAGCGCAAACAGCGCGTCAAGGTCAAGCTCCGCGGCATAAAGTCTTACGTCGCAGTCGTAATCCGCGGCGACGTCGGGGTGTATCTCGCCGAGATATCCCACCGTTTTCCCGCCGATTTCGACGTCCGCGCCGCGGCCGGGATGCAGGAAAGGCAGAGATGACGCACGGTAAACCGCTTTGAGACGCAGCGCGTCGAACAGCCCTTCCGCCACTCCTTTCAAAGCAAAGAAATCCGCGTCCGCGCCGTACATTCCGATGACCAGCGTTTCTTTTTCGTCGGGTAGCTCCGTGAGCGGCAGGGACTTCGGATGATAGGTCTTTGCCGTTTCGAAGAGCGCGGCGCTCTTGTTGAAGTGTGCGGCGTTGTAGGCAAGCACTTCCAGCATACTGTGGGTGAGCTGCGTACGCATCACGCTAAGCGCTTCGCCGAGAGGATTGAGAAGCTCCACCGTACGGCGCAGTCCGCTGTCTGCGGGCAGACGCAGTTTGTCGGCAAAGCGCGGGGACGTGAAGGAATAAGTGATGCACTCGTTGAGCCCGAGCGCGGCAAGCTCTTCCTTCACCTTGTTTCTGAACGCGATGTTTGCGGGCACGCCGCCGCGCGTCAGATGCGAATGCGCAAAGAGCGTCGGCTTGACGTGCGAATAGCCGTAAACCCTTATGAACTCTTCCGCAAGGTCGTTGACGCCGTCGATGTCCGAACGCGCGTCGGGCACGTGGGCAACGAGTTTGCCGTCCGCTTCCGTGACGGGTATGCCGAGGCGCGCAAGTATTGCGACGAGCTTTCCTTTCGGCACTCTGCAACCGAGTATTCTGCCTATCTTCGCCGCGGTGAATTCGATGTCGCGCACTTTGGCGTAATCCACTTTGACGTCGATGACGCCCTTTGCAATCTCGCCGCTGCCCGTTTCGTAGACAAGGGTGAGCGCGCGCTCCAATCCGTACTCCTGCGAGGCGAAGTCAATGCCCTTCTCGAAACGCGCGGAGCTGTCCGAGCGCAGATTGAGGGCGCGGGAGGTGCGGCGCACGCTGTCGCGTGCGAACTTCGCCGATTCGAACACGATTTCCGCGGTGTCGTCCTGTATGCCGCTGTGCTCTCCGCCCATTATGCCCGCCACCGCGACGGGCTTTTCCGCGTCGCATATTGCAAGCATAGAGGACGAAAGTTTGTTGTCCTTGCCGTCGAGCGTGACGATGTGTTCACCCTCTTCCGCGTTGCGCACGACGATTTTGCCGCCGCCGAGATAACGCAGGTCGAACGCGTGCATAGGCTGACCTATCTCCGTCAGCACGTAATTGGTGATGTCGACGATGTTGTTGATGGGACGGATGCCCACGGCTTTCAGACGCATACGCATCTTGCGCGGAGACGGGAAAATCTTCACGTTTCGCACGCCCGCCGCCATATATCTGGGGCAAAGCGCGGAATTCTTCACCTCGACCGACACCATTCCGGCAACATCGGCGCCCGTCGCTTCGTAGCGGATTTCGGGCTCGCGGCAATCCTTTCCGAGCGCGACGGCAACTTCTTTTGCGAGTTTGTAGATGCTGTTGCAGTCGGGACGGTTGGCAGTCACGGAAACGTCGAGTATCACGTCGTCGAAGCCGAGGACGGAAGCGGCGTTTTCGCCGAGAGGCGTACCCTCCGGGAAGCGCAGAATATCGTCCTCTTTCTGCCCGTCGATGTCCGCGGCGGAAAGCCCTATCTCTTCGGGTCCGCACAACATACCTTCGGAAAGCACTCCGCGCAGTTCGCCGCGCTTGATTTCGTGTCCGTCCGCAAGGCGCGCGCCGTCCAGAGCGACGGCGATGTATTCCCCGCCTTCCACGGCGACATTGGTGACGACCTGTATCGTTCTGCCGCCGACGTCAACCTGTGCCACGCGCAGTCTGTCCGCGGCGGGATGCTTTTCGACGGAGAGAATTCTGCCCGTTTTCACGAGCGTTGCCTTTTCGGACTGATACTCTATTCCTTCCACCTCGAAACCTATCGCGACGAGTTTTTCGGCGAGTTTTTCGGGTGTGACGTCGATGTCGACGTAATCTTTGAGCCAAGAAATGGGTGCAAGCATTATTTTTCCACCTCCCCGTTGAACTGTTTAAGGAAGCGTACGTCGTTTTCGTAGAAAAGTTTGATGTTGGGGATGCCGTACTTTATCATTGCGATGCGTTCCAACCCCAGACCGAACGCGAAACCGCTGTATTCCTTGCTGTCTATTCCGCACATTTCGAGCACCGCGGGATTGACCACCCCCGCGCCGAGTATCTCCACCCAGCCCGTGCCTTTGCACACGCGGCAGCCTTTTCCGCCGCAGATTGCGCAAGTCACGTCCACTTCGACGGACGGCTCCGTAAACGGGAAATAGGACGGACGCAGACGTATCTGCGTATCCTTTGAAAACATCTGCTGCGCGAACGCGAGCAGACAGCCTTCGAGGTCGCCCATAGTGATGTGCTTGTCCACCGCAAGCCCCTCTATCTGGTGGAAAATCGGGCTGTGCGAAGCGTCGTCGTCGGAGCGGTAAACCTTGCCGGGTATGACGACGCGGATGGGCGGTTTGCGCGTGGTCATCATACGCGCCTGCATAGGCGAGGTATGCGTGCGTAACACGAAAGAATCGTTGACGTAAAACGTATCCTGCATATCGCGTGCGGGATGGTCCTTCGGGACGTTGAGCAGCTGGAAATTGTAAAGGTCGCTCTCGATTTCGGGACCTTCCGCCACTTCGAACCCCATTCCGAGGAAAACTTTCACGATGTCCTCGCGCACACGGGTGACGGGATGCAGCGTCCCCCTCTCCCTGCGCTTCGCGGGCAGCGTCACGTCCACGGCCTCGGCGGCAAGCCTCGCCGCTTTCTCCCTCTCCGTGACTTCCGCCGTCTTGCGTTCCAGCGCGGACTCGATTTCGCCGCGCGCAATGTTCAGTATCTTGCCCATTTCGGGACGCTCTTCCTTGGAAAGCGCGCCGAGCCCCTTCATAAGCGAGGTCATCTCCCCGCTCTTGCCGAGAAAACGCACTCTGACGTCGTTGAGCTCGGCGGAAGTCGAAGCGGCTTCCACCGCGGCAAGCGCCGCGTCCCTGATGCTGTCGATTTGTGCTTTCATATAAACTCCGTTCAAGCGTGCGCGTATATGCGCACAAATATAACTTGAATTATGATAGCAACATTTCGCGGATTAGTCAACGGGATGCGGCACGGTGAGGAATTTTCCCTGCCCCCGGCAAACGCAATCCGCAAATGCAAATTGCGCCGCAAGCGCATATAATGTTGCGTGAGCAAAGTGCGCAGAGATATAAAACCCCGCATATTCCGCATCGCGGTCGCGCTGACGATATTCCTCGCGGCATTTATCTTCTGCACCGTTTACTTCCGCAACAACATCGTCCCCACCGTTATGGGAAGCGCGGTGGCGGAAGTGCGCGCCATATGCACCAATTCGGTCAACCTCGCCGTCACCACCGTCGTCGGCGGCGGGCTGAAATACGACGACCTTTTCACCGTCGTCAAAGACAGCGACGGCGACGTGAGTATGGTGCAGGCAAACTCCCCCGAAATCAACCTCATTTCTCGCGAAATCGCAAATCTCGCGCAGGCAAACCTCGACGCGCTGGGTTCGCAGGAAATCTCCGTCCCCGCGGGCACATTCACGGGGCTTGCGCTGCTTATGGGTATGGGGCCCGAAGTCACCATAAGCGTCATTCCGATAGGCTCCGCTCTCTGCGATTTCGTGAGCTACTTCACCTCGGCGGGCATAAACCAGACCCTTCACAAGATATACATCAACGTCCACGCGGTCATAAGCATAGTCACCCCGATAGACGAGCCGACCATAACCGTGACTGCGGAAGTTCTGGTGGCGGAAAACCTCATCGTGGGCGACGTGCCGCAATTCTATTTCGGCAACTCCGTGCAAAACGGAGGATTTATGGACCTGACCCCCTGAACGCCTAACGGCGGACGTCGGAATACGGCGTATATTCGGTTCGGATATATTCTAAAAGAGATAAAATAAAAATGCCATAAATGGCATTTTTAACTTGCAGCAGTATGCAGTCATCCGCAAGCGTTGTTTTGCGTTCGACGCACGCGTGAACTCTTGCAGGCGCACATTGAAAACAATGTTCTCCGCTACACTTTTTTGCTCCGCGACTTGAAAATCAGTGCAAATACGAAACCGAAAAGTATGACCGCCGAAAGTCCCGGCGCCGCGGCTTTCAGCCCGCCGCTTACCGCACCGAGCACGCCGCCCTCTTTCGCCCCTTCTAGCGCGCCTTTCGCAAGGCTGCTGCCGAATCCCGTAATCGGGATGGTAACACCCGCGGACGCAAATTCTTTCATATATGAAAACGCCCCCGCGATTTCCAGCACGAGTCCCAGCAGCATAAAGGTGACCAGAATGCGCGCGGAAGACATCTTAGTCTTGTTGATGAGCAGCTGACCGAGCGCGCAAAGCGCACCGCCCACTGCGAAAACTTTAAGATAAGTCAGAAACACTTCCATACGTCATCTCCTGTCCGACCGACCGCAGTCATATTGTTTCATTCTCCGAAGTATTCTTGATTTTTACGTTTTTGAGAATACTTTCGGCGCTTTGGCGCACCTGCGCGTGCACTAATACTCTTCACTCTCCGCCACGAAAGCGTGACTGACGCCGGGGATAGTTTCCTTTTGCAGAGGCGTGTCCTTGTTGAGCAGCGCACCCGTTGCCAGCACGAGCACCTTACGCAGCTCGCCGCTTTCAAGACGTTTTGCGATATAGCCGTTGAAAACGGTGTTTACGCAGCCCGCACCCGAACCGCCCTGAAAAGTTTCCTGTTCGGGCTTGAAATACGCCGCGCCGCAGTCGGTATAACTTTCAGGCAGACGTATTCCTTCTTTTGCGAGGATGTATTCGAACGCCTGCTTCCCGAATCTGCCCAGGTCACCCGTGAATATCGCGTCGTAGTCTTCGGGCGAGGCTCCCGTGTCTTCCAGGTGCGCAAGCAGCGTATCCGCCGCGGCGGGCGCCATTGCTCCGCCCATATTGCTTTCGTCGTTCAGACCGAAGTCCACCACTTTTCCGAAAGTGCCGCCCGTTATTCTGATGACGTGCGTCCTGCGGTAATTCGGGTCGCACACGGGCTCCGCCAGACTTTCCGGGCGGCATACGCGCAGAATTTTGCGTCTGAAACCGCGCAGAACGCCTTTTTTTGCGGCGAACAGTTCCTCTTCCGCGTTTTCGCCGGGAATTTTGCCTTCATCCGCGTTCTTTTCCGCGCCTTCTTCCTTTTTGATACACTCAGAGCGCATACGCCGCATTTCGGCGGCGAAATTCTCGCGGCTTTCGGCGTCCCTTTCGGGCGTCGGACGCTCAGAGCTCAGCACCGTACAGCCCGCCCCCGTGACGGTCCATTGCGAGGTGGGCGTGCGTTGATTGCCGAGTTCGAGAGGATAGCGGTACTGCCTTTCGGCAGACGCGAAATGACTGGACGTGGAACAGGTCACGGTGTCCGCCGCTCCGCCGTCGATGAGCGCGGTGCCGAGCAACAGTCCTTCGCTGAATGTGGAACACGCGTTATACAGCCCGACAAACGGCACTTTGAAATAGCGCATTGCCAGGCTCGACGCGCTGAGTTCGTTGAGCAGGTCGCCCGCAAGCATTAAGTCTATGCCGCCGAAATCCAGCCCCGCAAGGCAAATCGCGCCGCGTATCGCTTCGCGGTGCATTTTGCTTTCCGCTTTTTCGTAGGATTTTTCTCCCCAAAGGTCGTCGCGGAGCACCGTGTCGAAACAATCGGCAAAATTGCCGTCGCCCTCCTTGGGCCCGACTATCGTGTACGACGAACGCACATAAACGGGTTTTTCCGCTTTGAAACTCTGTTTGCCTGTTTTCATCCGTCCGCCTCTCTATATGAACAGTCCGATGACGCCCACGATTATTCCCGCCACGACGCCGAAAACGATTATCGGCCCCGCAATCACGAACATTTTCGCGCATATTCCGAAAAATACGCCTTCGCGGTTGTATTCCAACGCGGGCGACACAACGGAATTGGCAAATCCCGTGATGGGAATTATCGAGCCGCCGCCGGCAAAATGCCCCAGCTTGTCGTATACGCCTATTGCGGTGAAAAACGCGCCGAAAAATATCATTACGACCGTCGTCCAGCTCCCGACTTCGTCCGCGGGCATTTCGGGGAATATCACCTCTATGACGTCACTCACCGCCTCGCCTATGCAGCATATAAGCCCGCCGACGACGAATGCGGCGATGAGCGAACGCGTCATCGGCGATTTCGGCGCACTCTTTTTCACATAATCGCGGTATTCGTCCTTGCCTATCATCTGCGTTTTCTCCCTTTTTCGGGGCGCACGCTCTCGTCGGGCGCGTCGCACTCGTAAAAAATTTCGTCTGTTTCGGGGTTTTCGGTATAAAAAACGTCCACAGCGTAAGTGTGGACAAAAAGACGGCTATTATGCCATTATTCCATTTTTTCCCTGATTTTGCGCAGTATCTTGTTTTCCAGACGGCTGACCTGCACCTGCGATACGCCCAGCTCCGCCGCGACCTCGCTCTGCGTCTTGTCGCGGAAATAGCGCAGAATTATTATTTTCCTTTCGCGTTCGGGAAGATTTTTGATGCTGTCGCGCAGCATCAGTCCGTCGATGTCTTCTTCGGGAGCTTCCGCCCCCACTATTCTGTCGCCGAGAGGCGTACCGTCGTCGTCGCCCGTTTCGTTCAGCGACATCACGAACCTTCCCGTGTCGAGCGCAAACACGACGTCGCCCGCCTCGCATCCGAATTTTTCGGCAAGCTCGTCGACGGTGGGCTCAGGCATATTGTTTTTCAGCGCCTCGTCGGTGTATGCCGCGATTTTCTGCGCAAGCGTCTTTGCCCACCGCGACACCTTCACCGCACCGTCGTCGCGCAGAAAGCGTTTTATTTCGCCCGTAATCATCGGCACGGCGTACGTCGAGAACCTCACCCCGAAAGACGCGTCGAAATTCGCCACCGCTTTCAGAAAACCCATTGCGCCGAGCTGCATCAGGTCGTCGTATTCGTGCCTGCCCTTGAAACGCTTGACTATGGATTTTATGAGAGGCAGATTTTCCGCAATCAGTTTCTCTTTCGCCTCTTCCTCGCCGTTCTGCGCGCGCACGATAAGTCCGAGCGTTTCCTCATGACTCAACATTTTTGCCAATCCTTTTGCGCATCACGACTTTCGTACCGCGGCCCGGCTCGGACTCGACGGTCATCTCGTCCATAAAAGTTTCGATGATGGTGAACCCCATCCCGCTGCGCTCTTCGTCGGGTTTGGTGGTGAAAAAGGGCTCCTTCGCCTCTTCCACGTCCGCAATCCCCTTGCCGAAATCCCGCACGCTCACGGTAAGCACGTTGTCACAGTCGATGTCCGCGCATATCTCGATGAGGTTTTCCTCCCGCTCTTCGTCGTATGCGTGCACGACGGCGTTGGTCACCGCCTCGCTGACGGCGGTCTTTATGTCGCCTATTTCGCTCACCGTGGGCGAACACTCCACGGCAAATCCCGCGACTGCGTTGCGCGCGAAACTTTCGTTCTTGCCGTAGGCAGGCAGCTGCATCTTCATATGGTTTCCGCTTTTCATTTCACCTTCTCCACAACCGAATAAACGCCGCTCGCACGAAACACCTTGTCCACCTGCGGCGGCACGTTTTTGAGGCGGAGCACGCCTCCCGCGGCGCTCAGCCGCTTGTATCTTCCGAGAATAAGACCGAGGCCCGTGCTGTCCACGAAAGACACGTTTTTCATATCGAAAACCACCTCCCTCGGCGCACACTCGGCAATCGTTCCGTCTATCTCCGAACGCAGCGTTCTGCACGAAAATTCGTCGATGTCGCCGAAGAACGAGAACGTAAGCGCGCCGCGCTCCTTTTTGCATTCCAGATTCATAACGCCTCCTCTGACAATACTACCGCCTCCATCCGCGCGCATTTTGAGAGTTTTTGGCGTTTGGCGCGCCGCAGGGTCGGATTTTGTCAATAAATTCTGCGAAAATCACCCACAAAAAAGTTGACATTCTTTCGTCCGTATTGTATATTGTCATAGTCGCGAATCGATTCCGGCCACGGGGTGTGGCGCAGCTTGGTAGCGCACATGGTTTGGGACCATGGGGTCGGAAGTTCGAATCTTCTCACCCCGACCATAATTCGTGACTTGGGGAAATCCCCCGGATGAGGGCCTTTAGCTCAGTTGGTTAGAGCGGTCGGCTCATAACCGATTGGTCCGCGGTTCGAGTCCGTGAAGGCCCACCAAATATACGGTCCGGTAGTACAGTTGGTTAGTACGCCAGCCTGTCACGCTGGAGGTCGAGGGTTCGAGCCCCTTCCGGATCGCCAAGTTAGGTCGAGTGGCAGTGACGAGGTCACTGCCACTTCCCTAGACCGCACGCCTCGGTAGCTCAGCTGGTAGAGCAAGGGACTGAAAATCCCTGTGTCGGTGGTTCAAGTCCGCCCCGAGGCACCATTCACCTGCTGGTGTAGCTCAATAGGCAGAGCAGCTGATTTGTAATCAGCAGGTTGCTGGTTCGATTCCGGTCACCAGCTCCAAAATAGGGTCCCCATCAAATTTCGGAACGAAATTAATGGGGCGAAAAATCGGGGTCCCCGCGGAATTTCCGAAGGAAATTATGTGGGGTATCACATGGGAGGATTCCCGAGTGGCCAAAGGGAGCAGACTGTAAATCTGTTGTCAGTGACTTCGATGGTTCGAATCCATCTCCTCCCACCAGGAAAACCGCACTGTCAAGTGCGGTTTTCTCTTTGTAGACGGAGACGGATTCTTACCCGTCGCTGACGCGCTTTTTCTGCCTGCGTGACTTTGCACACAGAACAGATGCAGAAAAACCGCTATTCCGTCGGAAGCAACGCTTCCTCCTTACGAATCCATCTCCTCCCACCAGGAAAACCGCACTGTCAAGTGCGGTTTTCTCTTTGTAGACGGAGACGGATTCTTACCCGTCGCTGACGCGCTTTTTCTGCCTGCGCGGCTTTGAATACGGCGGTTTCCACACAAATTGCGTGCGGATTGACGGTCAGGATTTTTTCGGTCTGGAAGTGCCGAGCGCGAGAATGTAGCTTTCGTCGAGAAGACGGAGAATTTCGTCCGTGGGGACGGAATCGTCGAGCGGGACGGTGAACCAATGTGTCTTGTTCATATGATAGCCGGGATAAAACTTTTTCCCGTCCGCGTTCCCGGCGACGAAAGCCGGGTCGCCGCGCAAATCGACCACTTCCGTACTTCCCTCCCCCTGCATTCCGAGTTTGGTTTTCCGGACTGTCAGAAGCGCGGCATACCATTTGCGGTTGTCGCGGCGGCGAAGCACCGCGTTGTCGGGGAACTTTTCCCAAAGATATTCGGGGTTGTCCCCGTATTTTTCTTTCGCGTACGCAAGCAAGGTCTTTGCCTGCGCGGACTTGAAAACCTCTCTGTAACAGCACTTTTCGGCAATGTCAGAGAGCACGCGTTCGTAATCCGCTCTTACGCTTCCGACGAAGCCGCCGACCGCCTCTTCCACCAAAAACAGCGTATACGGCTCTTCGGTGTCGAGGTCCGTGACCTCTGTCGAAACGCCGCCGCGGGCGTCAACGGTGACTTCAAGGCGCATTTTTCCGTCCGCAATCAGGCAGGAATAGCGGTATCCGCCCTTTCTGTCGTCCTCGAAGCCGTAATCGGAAAGGCTGCCGAAATCCACGCTCTTTAATGCGAATATCCGTAAGACGAATTTGTTCATTTCTCCTGCAAAATCGTTTCCATACCGACTTTGTACGGCACAAGCCCCATAGCAATGTAAAACTTCATTGCGGCGGGATTGCAGCTCCACACGTTGAGAGTCAGGTTGTAAAACCCCTCTTCCTTTGCATAGTTGCGCACATAAGCGTAAATCGCTTTCCCTATGCCCTTGCCGCGCTCCCTTTCGTCCACGCAAATGTCGTCCACATAAAGAGTGCGCACGGGGGTGAGTATGTTGTCGTCCGCACGGGTGGCATTCACGCAAAATGCGTATCCGACGACGCGCCCCTCGTCATCCGCGACGAAGACGGGTCTTTCGGGGTCACGGATGATTTCGGCAAGTTCCGCATCGGTATATTTTCTTGCGCCGCTTTTGAACAAATCCGGTCTGCCCGCGGCGTGCACTCCCGCGACTTGCAGAAGCAGTTCCGCAATGTCCGGAATATCCTTTTCTTCCGCTCTTCTTACAATCATTTTCGCCCTCCGCACTTCGACGACACGCCGCCTGTCTTACATTCCCGCTCCGCCGTCGGCAATAGGCGGAAGCGCTGCCGCGCGTTTTTTCTCCATTAAGGCGCAGACTATGCAGGCGACAATCATCAGCGCCGGGAATATGACCGCGACAAGTATGCCCGTTTTGAGTTCGCCGCCGAATGAGTCCGACACCATTCCGACCAGAGTCGGTCCCGCGGTGCACCCCAGGTCGCCCGCCAGCGCGAGCAACGCGAACATCGCGGTCCCTCCCGTCGGGATATTTTTTGCCGCCACGCTGAACGTACCCGGCCACATAGACGCGCTCGCCACTCCGCACAACGCGACGCCCGCAAGCGCAACGCCCGCATTCGGCACGAGCGTTATGAGAAGATAACTCGCCACTCCTATCACACCCGAAAACCCGATTATCGCAGTCAGGTTCACGCGCTTGCCGAGAGGAATGCAGGCTATCCTTACCGCTCCCATCATTACGGCGAACAGGCACGGACCTATAAGGTCGCCGAGCGCTTTGGACACTCCGAGTCCGCTTTCGGCAAAGGCGGAAGCCCACTGCGCCACGGCAAGTTCTCCCGCTCCCGCGCAGAACATCATCACCATAAGCACCCAGAACATAGGCTTGCCGAAAAGGGGAAGTATTCGCGAGCGCGTTTCCTCCCCTTCCTTGCGCGGAATGGGCACAAACAGGAAAAACACGGCGTTAAGGAAAGGTATTGCCGCCCATATCATTGAAAGTTTGTTCCAGAATTCCATCCCCGCGACCGCAAACACCAGCGTGGAGAGTCCTATGACTATGACGCAGCCCCAGCAGTAAAAGGAATGCAGCAGGTTCATAGTGCCCGACTTGTTGCGTGTCGGACAGCTTTCGACAAGCGGGCTGAGCATAACTTCCACCACGCCGCCGCCGACGGAATATATGACGACCGCCGCAAGCAAGCCGTAAAAAGGACGGCTCACCGCAAACGGCAGAGTTCCCATCAATATGAACCCCGTACCCATAAGCAAGTGCGCCCCTACCGCCGCGGCGCGGTAGCCTATCCTGTCCACGAGCTTGGCGCTGAGGAGGTCGACGAGCAGCTGCACGCCGAAGTTTATCGTCACAAGCAGGGTTATCTGGGAAAGAGGTATGCCGAAACTGCTCTGAAACGTCAGAAAAAGCAAGGGGGCGAAGTTGTTGACTATCGCCTGACAGATATATCCCGTAAAACACGCTCCGAGCGTGGAATTGTAGCTTTTCAGCGTGACAGCGCGCATATCTACACCTCTGCAATAAGATAACATTTAAGACAATTCAAGGCAATAAAACGGAAGCGTAATTTTCGCATTGCGCGAAATTTTTCCGAGGGCTTGAACGTAGCGCGTCACGGGGCTATAATCGGGATATGGAACACAACGCGGTGCTGACGACAAAACGTCTTATTCTTCGCCGGCTTACGAGCGAAGACCTTCCCCTTCTCAAACTCAGCCTTTGCGACCCCGAAACTATGTATGCGTACGAACACGGCTTTTCGGACGAGGAGGCGGCAGATTGGCTGCAACGGCAGCTCGGCCGCTACGAAAAGGACGGCTGCGGGCTTTGGGGAGTCGTGCTGAAAGACACGGGTGCGTTCATCGGACAATGCGGAATAACGATGCAGCCGCTGAAAGGCGGGACCGTCCCCGAAATAGGCTATGTGTTCGACAGACGTTTCTGGGGGCACGGATATGCGACGGAAGCCGCCGTGGGATGTATGGAATACGGTTTCGGGGTTATGGGCGCGCAAGAACTGTTTTCGATAATCCGCGACAACAATCTGCCCTCCGCAAACGTAGCCAAGCGCAACGGAATGACCCCGCGCGGCGCACTCGTCAAGCACTATTACGGCATAGATATGCCCCACACGGTATGGTCCGTGACGCGGGAAGAATACGAACGCTTCCGCGCACGGTAAATTCATCCGCACTCCCGCGGACGACCCTGTAAAAGAAGCCCCTGTGCAAATCAAAAAGATAAAACTAAATGCCGCTCGAAGCGGCATTTTTCACGACAGCGCACCGTTTGCGGCGATTCCGCACTTTCGTGGGGAACCGCTTTCAGTCGCGGCGCATTGCGTAGTGGGTGTATCCGTGGAAATCCGCCTTTTCGCACACTCGGAAGCCGAGATGTTCGTATATAGCCACGTTGTTTTCGTCGTGGGTTTCCAGATACACGGGGAATTCTCCGCAAAGCTCGTCAATCATACGGCGCAGTCTGCCCTGTCCGCGCGCCTCTCTCGCGACGCCGATGTTTTTGATGTAGCAATCGACGGCGGGGTTGTAATACTTTTCCGCAATCTTTTCGGCAAAAGCGATATACTCGCCCGCAAGACGCACCGCCTTTATGCCCGTTGCGGACAAAAAGGAACACGCAAAGAACGGGTTGAGAAACAACGTCTTCGGGTTGCGGTCGCTGTCGCCGGGACGCTTGACCGCGGCGACTGCGAGGAAATCCTCGTCGACGCGCGTGTAAGGCTGCGACGCATATATCTCGTAACGGAAAAACATCTCCATCCCCTTTGCCATCTTCTTTTCTTCGGGGAAAAAGAGCCTGTATGCCTCGTAATCGGCAAAAATGTCCGTGAGCAATCTGCTCACTTTCACGACTTCGTCCGTTTTTATCAGCCGCATAAACACCTCCGCGTTTTCGCCGAATATCATAACACACGGCAAAGCGAAAGGCAATCGTCTGCCGCTTCCCTGCCTTGCGGAAAGCATTGTTTGCTTCCCGTTCTTGATTTTTTGCGAATAGTTTGCTAAACTGATTACAGTCCGCGACAATCCGGCGAGGTGCTTATGGCAAACTATTTCAAGGAACGCGAAAAGAACGTGAATATGCGGCTGAGGGAGATACGCGACACTCTGCCGGAATTCTGCGAGGAGTTTTTTGTGGGCATAGAGCCGCAGACCACATCCCTCACCAGGCTCAATTACGCTTACGACCTGCGCATATTTTTCGACTATCTCGTCAAGCGCGTGCGCGCATTCCGCGACACCGACCCCCGCGACCTGACGCTTGCCGATATGGAGAAAATCACGTCCACGCACCTCGAAAACTTTATGGAATATCTCACTCTCTACGAGTTCGACGGGAAGGAATTCACCAACGGAGAGCGCGGAAAAGCGAGAAAGATTTCCACGGTACGCAGTTTTTTCAAGTACTATTTCAACAAAAACGAGCTGTCGGCAAACGTCGCCGCCAAAATCTCTCTGCCCAAACAGCACGACAAGGAAATCATCCGTCTTGAACGGCACGAGATAGAGAAAATCCTCAATGCCGCCGAAGACGGCGAAGGTATGAGCGCGCACCAACGGAAAATTCTGCTCAACACACGCGCGCGCGACGTCGCGATACTCTCCCTCCTTCTCGGCACGGGCATCCGCGTCAGCGAGTGCGTCGGACTGAACGTGACGGACGTCGACTTCGACACCAACGCCTTCACGGTGACCCGCAAAGGCGGCAGCCGTGCGATACTCTATTTCAACGACGACGTGAAAGAAGCCCTGCGCTACTATGTCGACGGCGAGCGCAAAGCCCTGCTTTCCCGCACCGAAAAACTCTCCGTCCCCGACCCCGACGCGCTCTTTCTGTCCCTGCAAGTGAAACGCATCTGCGTGCGCGCGGTGGAAAACCTCGTCAAAAAGTACGCCGCCGTGGCTTCTCCTCTCAAAAAGATATCTCCGCACAAACTGCGCAGCACCTACGGCACCAATCTCTACCGCGCAACGGGCGACATTTATATGGTTGCGGACGTGCTCGGACACCGCGACGTCAACACCACCAAAAAGCACTATGCCGCAATAGAACAGGACCACCGCCGCGCCGCGGCAAAGGCGGTCACTCTGCGCGAAGACGACTGACTTCGCCCCTCATACCCTATCCGACTGCCGAAAATTGAAAAAAGTCGGCTTTTTACGTCGTTTTTTCCTCTTAACTATTCTAAAATATTGACTTTATTATAGTGGTCTGCTATCATTTAATATATCACAGCGGGAGCAAAATTATGGACATTTCATCCGTCAACAGCGACCTCATCCGCGGGAACGTGACCACCATAATTCTCGGTTCGCTCTGGAACAGGGACCGTTACGGTTACGACATCCTCAAAGAGATTGAAACAAAGAGCGAAGGACAGTACAAGCTCAAACAGCCCACTCTGTACAATCAGCTCAAACGGCTCGAAAAACAGGGGTTGATTTCCTCCTACGACGGCGACCCCGACGATACCGGCGGCGGAAGACGCCGCTACTATTCCCTCACTGCGGAAGGCAGAAGTTTTCTCGAAAAAGAGCGTTCGGAGTACGAATACTCCCGTACAATCCTCGACAAGCTCGTGTCCGCCCGTCAGTTCGATTTCGACACCACGCCCGCACCTTTCAACACGGACGACCTACGCCCCTACACCAAAAAGGACAACTCGGACAAAGCGAAAGTCGTCTATCGCGAAAAAGAGAAAGTCGTGCTCGTCGAAAAGAAGATTTACATAGACGCAGAAGGCAACGAGATAACGGAAGAGGAAGCCCAGCGCCTCGCCGCGGAAGGAGGGAAACAGGCGGTGGGGATTTCGCAGGAGGAATTCGACCGCATTCAGGCGGAAAAACAGGCCGAAATCGAACGCATCGAAGCCGAAAAACGCGAAGAACTCGAAAAGCTGGAAGCCCAAAAGCGCGAGGAGCTGGAAAAACTCGAAGCGGAAAAGCGCGAAGAGCTCGAACGCATAGAAGAAGAAAAGAAAGCGGAACTCGAACGCGCCGAAGAGGCGAAGCGCGAAGAACTCGAACGTCTTGCCGCTGAGGCGCAGGCGGAGCGCGAGCGGCTGGAAGCGGAACACGCGGAGGAAGTGGAAAGGTTGCGTGCCGAAAAACTCGCTGCCGAGGAAGCGTACGCCGCGCGCGAAGCGGAATACTCCGCCCGCCGCATCGAAGAACTGGAACGCATAGCGGCGGAGCGTGACGAAGCCGAACGCCGTTTCCGCGAAGAGTACGAAAAATTCGAAGAAGAAAAGCGCGCCGAGGAAGAACGCCGTCTGGAAGCGGAACGCATCGAAACGGAGCGCAGAGAGGAACTCGAACGCATCGAAGCCGAGCGCATTGCCGCAGAGGAACGCTTTGCGAAAGAGCGCGAAGAATTCCTCGCCGAAAAAGCGGAAGAGGAAGCTCGCCGCGCCGAATACGAGCGCATCGAGGCAGAAAAGCGTGAGAAGGCGGAACGCGAAGCGCGCGAGCGCGAGGAAGCTCTGCGTTCGCAGGCAACGATGTCCCTCGACGACGTGTTCAGGGAGCTCGACTCCAAATCCGAGTACGTCAAGCCCGCCGAAGCGGAGGACCTGCTCATAGTCGAAGACGCCAAATGGCACATCGAAGAGCCTCTGCCCGCCGAGGTCGTCGAGGAAGAGAAAGAGAAAGCCGAAGAGGAAGCCCCCGAACAGCCGCCGGAAGAAGAAGCGGCGGTTGAAAAAGAGGAAGAGCCGGAAGAAGTGCCCGCCCCCGCCGAAGAGGAAACGGCGAAAGAAGAGGAAAAAGAAACCGCGTCACTCGAAGAAATATTCCGCACTCTCGACGCAAAGTCGGAATATTCGGCGGAAAAATCTTCGGAAGAAGAATACGACATAGCGGAAGCCGAATGGCACACTCCCGCTCCCGTCCGCGAAGAGGAACCGTCCCCGTCTCTGCAAGAAGAAGCCGCAGAGACCCCGACGGAAGAGCCGCAGGCGGCCGCCGCGGAAGTTAACGAGGAAGCCGAACGCGTCGAAGACGACAGGCTTGCCGAGCTTGCCCGGCTGGAAGCGGAACGCAAGGCGGAGCTCGAACGCATAGCGCGCGAACTCGAAGCGGTCAAAGCAAAGCTCGACGCCGCGCCCACTTACGTTTACGCGACCGAACGTCCCGTCGAACGCACACGCGAAACGATTTTCGACCGCATCGACCGCCAAACGCGCAGAGAGGAAGAACGCGCACGCGAAGAGGCGCGCACCGAACAAACGCAGGAAGTCAACTACTTCTCCGCAGACGGCGCATACGGCAGCCGCAAGGCGCCCGAATCCACTCTCAGCGACGTGTTCCGTATGCTGGACGAAAAAGAGGCCGAAATAGACTCGCGGAAGGAAACGGACGGAGAAGAAACTCCCGAATACCGTGACGCGGCAGCGGATTATGCGGAGACTTCCGCTCCCGCCGCCTCCGCTACCCCCGTCGGCGAAGAGGAAAAGGGCGAATTCGTCGTGTCGGCGGTGCGCGGCAAACGCACGGAAGCGTTCGACTACGAGAAGGATAACGTGAATTACCGCGAATTCTTCTCGTCGATTGCCAACACACAGGAAGAAAAGACCGCCGAACCGCCCGCGGAACGCACGCTGCCCCGTCCCGAAACAGACCTCAAAACGAGGCTTTATTCCGAAGGGTTCAAGATGCGTCCGTACGACCGCGGCAACACGTCGGAATACTACACTTTCAATTTCATAAACGCCAACCGCCTGAACCGCGACAGCTGGCTCGTCGTGCTGGCGATATATCTGGTGGAAACCGCGATAATGTGGGCGTGCCTTGCGTCAAGCATCTCCTACGTCTACTTCCTGCCGTTTATGCTTGGCGGCGCGGCGCTGATGCTCATCCCGACCGTGATATGGATGATAAATCCGTCCAGAAGAAAGCGTGCGGATTTCAATGTGAAACTTTCGGTATTGAACCGCGGAATGCTGATGATAGAACTCGCGGTCGTGCTGGTGCTCATCGCATTCTTCGGCGTCGGCGTGAGCGTGAACGACACCACGCTTATACTCGAAACAATGGTGCTGCCCATAGTGCTCCTCACCAATCTGCCCATAAGCTCTCTGGTGTACTGGCTGCTCTACCGCTCTAAGAAATATCATACTGCATAAGCGGAACAAGACGTTTACGGTTCAAATCGGAATAATAAAAACGGGATTGTGAAATCCCGTTTTTGTTTGCGCTTGTCGTCGTGCTTTCGCTCATTCCTGCCGCGGCGCTTCCGTCACAACGGGCGGAAGAGCTTTTATCGCCGCCCGCGCCAGCTCGTCGCAGCGGTTGTTATGCTCGTTGTCGGAGTGCCCCTTGACTTTGACGAATGTGACGTTGTGCGGTTTCATTGCGGCAAGCAGAGCCTGCCACAAGTCCACGTTTTTCACCTCGTCCTTTCCGCTCGTACGCCAGCCGTTGCGCTGCCATCCGTACACCCATCCCTGCAAGAAGGCGTCCACGCAGTACTGCGAGTCGCTGTACACCGTGACGTCGCAGGGCTCTTTGAGCATACCGAGCCCCTTTATGACGGCGGTCAGCTCCATACGGTTGTTGGTCGTCGCGTGCTCTCCGCCGCTCACTTCGCGGCGGTACTTTTTGTAAAACAGTATCGCCGCCCAGCCGCCGTCGCCCGGATTTCCCGAACACGCGCCGTCGGTGTAAATGTCAACGCGTTTTCTAGGCATTCGCCAATTCCTCCGAACGTTTTTTGCACTTCGCCATACCCTTTCTGACTATGCCTTCGAGGTCGTCCTCCCTGAAACTTTCGACAGCCTGTATGGTCGTGCCGCCCTTGGAACAAACGGCGTCTATAAGCTCCCCCAGCGGTTTTGAGGACAGTCCCGCCATTTTCGCCGACCCGCGCACGGTCTGCACCGCGAGCAATTTGGCGGTTTCGGGGTCGAGTCCTCCCTCCACTCCGCCGTCGATGAGCGCTTTGAGGAACATATAGACGTATGCGGGACCGGACCCCGAAAGCGATGTGACCGCGTCGAACTTGCTCTCGTCCAACTCCGCCACTTTGCCGACGGAAGCGAACACGTCCAGCACGAACTGCGAACGCACGCCGTCCGCAAACGCCACGGCGCTCATACCCTCTCCCACAAGCGCGGGAGTGTTGGGCATCACTCGGACGTAATTGCGTTCGCCGAGCGCGGCGCGGAGTTTCGCGACGGGAACGCCCGCCATAATGGAAATCACCGTCCCCGCCTTAATCACGGGTGCGATTTCGGCGAATACCGCGGGCGCAATCTGCGGCTTGACGGCAAACATAAGATACTCGCAGGAAGCTGCGACTTCCTTGTTGTCGGCGGTCACGGCGACGCCGTTCTGCGCCATAACGGCGAGTTTTTCGCCGTCGCGGTCGCTGATGATTATGCTGCCCGCAGGGAGCAGTCCGCCGCGCAGCACTCCGCCGAGTATGGCGGATGCCATATTGCCTGCGCCTATGATGCCGAGAGTGAATTTCTTTTCCATATAATCTCCGTTTCGTTTGACTATGCAAGGCATAGTTGTTATAATAAACGAGCAATTTAGGGGAGTGGCTCAACGGTAGAGCAACGGTCTCCAAAACCGTCGGTTGCGTGTTCGAATCGCGTCTCCCCTGCCAGAACAACCTGCTTTTGCAGGTTGTTTTGCTTTGTGCGACGCGATTTGCAACAGGTCTGTAACGCGGTTTTGCGTCCTGCGTGACTCTGCACGCAGAACAGATGACTCAAAACACGCTCTTCCGTCGCTCCCGCTCCTTACGAATCGCGCTCCCTCTGCCGGAACAACCTGCTTTTGCAGGTTGTTTTGCTTTGTGCGACGCGATTTGCAACAGGTCTGTAACGCGGTTTTGCGTCCTGCGTGACTCTGCACGCAGAACAGATGACTCAAAACACGCTCTTCCGTCGCTCCCGCTCCTTACGAATCGCGCTCCCTCTGCCGGAACAACCTGCTTTTGCAGGTTGTTTTGCTTTGTGCGACGCGATTGCAACAGGTCTGTAACGCGGTTTTGCGTCCTGCGTGACTCTGCACGCAGAACAGATGACTCAAAACACGCTCTTCCGTCGCTCCCGCTCCTTACGAATCGCGCTCCCTCTGCCGGAACAACCTGCTTTTGCAGGTTGTTTTGCTTTGTGCGACGCGATTGCAACAGGTCTGTAACGCGGTTTTTCTTCGTGAAATAACCCGCTGTTTAAGTATACAGGCGCGGACGGGGAAAATGACCGACGAAGCCCGCAATCCCGCAAAACACTGCTGCGTCCGCGCACTGCCCTGTTGCATCCGACGTGTCTTATTTTAGCCCAAAGCACGCAGCAAGTCAAACCAAAGTAAAGCCGAAGCCCGTACGGACTTCGGTCTCTTGTTGCATTTGAAAAATTTTCTTTCCCGCCGTATGACGGGTGCGGCAGCACGACGATACGGTTTTCCGCGCCGCAAACGCGACGTCGCGTTAAACCGAACGCAAGCAACGCGTCACTCGTGGTTGAAACTCATCACGCCCACCAACTTGTGCGGGACATACGGCTCTTCGAGATAAGCTGTCTCTTCGTCCGAAAGTTTGACGCCCACGGCTTGTGCCGCGCTTTCGACGTGGCTGAGTTTCGTCGCGCCGACAATGGGGACCGTGCCCTTTGCCAACAGCCATCCGAGCGAAACCTGCGCGGCGGTGAGTCCTCTCTTTTCGGCAATTTTATATGCGGAGCGCGATTATGTCTATTGCTTATTGTTTATAGCACATTATGCTCAAACGACATAACGATAAAATCGCGGAAACGCGCGGCTGCAAGCCCGAACGGCTGATTCTTCTTCCACACCAGCACGGAATCGGACACGATTTCGGGATGAAGTTTTTTCAGACTGAAACGGGCGGGGTCGTAAAGCGACGGCGGATACTCCCCTCCTATCGCAATCCCCAGCCCCTCTTCGACCAGCGCGGCGGCGTTGTTCATAAGGTCGTTTGACGAAATCACGTTCTTTGCGTCATACGCGTCGCCGAGCCATCTTTCCAACTCGTCGAGGACGGCCTTGCGTGCGGGGAAAATCAGTTTCTGCCCCGCAAGGTCGTCGGCGGTGACGTATTCTTTTGCGGCAAGCGGAGAATCAGCGCGCATTACGGCGACCTTTTCTTCCCGCACTATGGCAAGAAAATATCTCAGCACGCGCAGTTCCATCTTTACCTCAAAATCCGAGCTCTTCCCCGACGAGAATGACTTTTATCCGCCCCGTCGGCTTGCAGTAACGGTGCAGTACAAAGTGACTGCATATCGTGGTGTCCGCAAGGCAATCCATACACTTCCCCGCCTTTTTGCAGGGGTTGGGCAAATCCAGACGCGCGACGTTGAGCGGCGCCGCCACGTTGCGGGCGCGCATCACCGCCGCGGTGACGTCATTCTCGATTTTGTTGACCCCCGCGACAAGAATTACGTTTTCGGGACCGAAAGTTATCGCCGCGACGCGGTTGCCCGTGCCGTCTATGTTCACCAGCCATCCGTCGCGCGAAATTCCGTTTACGCCTGCGATAAAACTGTCCGCCAGAAGCCCCCGCCGCATAAGTTCCCTCTTTTCCTGCGGAGAAGACGCTTTGTCGCGGTCAATGAGCGTGATGTCCGTCCTCTCTCTCACGGCGGCAATCAAACCGATTTTCTCCGCCGTCATACTGCCGCCCCACGCGACCGTATCTCCTGCGGGGATGAGGGACAGCGCCAGCTCGCGCGCCTCGTCGGACGTCGCACAATAGTACGCGTCGAATTTTCTGCGTCTGAGGTTTGCCACAACGCTTTCGATTGCGTTGACGTCGTATTTTGCGTCCATAAAACCTCCTTTCGGGTCATTCCTCCGCAATTCCCGCAAAGGCGTTCAGCGAAGCGGAGAATTCCGTCAAAGTGTCCGCCGAGGCATATCCCTTTGCAATATTCAGCCTGACGGTGAGCGCGCACTTTTCGCAGGTGACGAAATCGCGCATAACGATGTTGATATAAGGCAGACGGTCCGCGTCGTCGAAAAGCGCTTCGACAAAAGCGTTCGCGCGCTCGATGAGCTTCCCTTCGCGGAAGCGCGGACCGAACACGAGCGCATTGTCCGTAAGCTGACATTGCAGCACGAAAAATCCCCTGTTCACGCCGCGGAAGGTGTCGATATAACGGTCGAGAATGCTCCCGACGAACTTTTTCGCGGTCGAGCCGCTCCAAATCTTTTTGTACGGCGACACTAGCGACGCATAATCCGTCTGCGCGTCGTCGCCCACTGTATCCCCCGATTTGAAGAAGAAATAGTCCCTGCAATAAAAATCCGTTTCCTCGGGGTCGATGAACACTATGCACTTGCCGCGCACGTCGCCGAGCGTAAGCGAATCCAGAAAAGCAGCATCCGTCATTTTGGTGTTGTTGACCACTCTTTCCGCGCCGACTATCTCGTCGAAAAGTGCGAAAACGCCCTCTTCCGACCCGTTCTTGAAGTGCGAAAAGTCGAGGATGAGGAATTCGCTCGGGTGCGCGTCCATAAACTCGTCAATCTGATAAAGCAGGTCGACGTAATCCGTGCCGTTGACGGGACCGTGGAATATGACGTAATCGCCGCCCTTTTTGTTGACGCGGATGTCGAAATAGCGCACGCCGCGTTCAAGCTGCTCGGCAAAATTCAGGTCCTGCGTTTCGGCGTACCACGGCATACCGAAACAACCGCTGTCGTGCGAACCCGGTATCGCAAGGTCGGTGACGGGGGCGTCGTCGGATATGTAGTTCATCCATTCCGTAAGATAAATGTTCGGCTCCGCGCCGTCACGCGTTATCACTTTGTTGCCCTCGACGATAATCGGCGCGAGAATGACGGCAAGCAACGCTATAAGTCCGAGAAAACTCCCTATGACGATGAGCGCAATCTTGCCTTTTTCACGCCGTGTAAGTTTTTTCTTTTGCTTTTTGCGCGGTCCTTCGGAGGCGGCGCCGCCGTCTTCCGGCACACCGCCTGCCGCTGCGAAATCGTAATCTTCCATAATTCACTCCCGATACGTTGTAATTTTAATTCAACTGCGGGGAATAGTCAATACGCACGCGTTTTATTGTACGTTTGCGCGCGTTATGCGGCGTGCACGGACGTGCGCGTCCGTGTTGCGCGCGTGTGCGCGCAACGCCCGTATGCCTACCGCGCGGAATGCACGCGGAAAGACGAGCAAAAGAAAACGCCGCGGAAGAACCGCGGCGTTCGTCTTAACGATTTCATTCAGCGGGAGTTTACTCTGCGGGAGCCTCTTCGGTCTTCTTCTTGCGAGTGACCTTCTTCTTGGGGGCTTCCTCGGCGCTCTCGGCGGGAGCCGCTTCCGCGGACGCTTCGTCGTCGAGTTGCAGGTTGAGGTTCTTGAACAGGTCGCCGAGGGTGGCGCTGCTGGAACCGGAAACCCATTCCTTGGGTTCGTTGGAAGTTTCCTTCCTCGGACGGCGTTCCCTTCTCTCTTCGCTGGCGTCGAGTTTCTCCGCAAACTTCTTCATACGGGATGCGCGGCGCGCGCTCTTCTCTTCTCCGCTCTCGTTCTCCGCGGCTTCGACTGCCTCGGACGCTTCGGGTGCGGGGATGAGCTCCTTGATGGAGAGCGTGATGCGGTTGTCTTCGAAACCGATGATTTTGGCTTCCACTTCTTCGCCGACTTTGAGAGCTTCGTTGGCGTCCTTAATCCAGTTGTGGGAAATCTGGGACACGTGCACGAGCCCGTCCACGCCGTCGGCTATGGAGATGAATGCTCCGTAGGGGAAGATGCGTTCGACTTTGCCTTTGATTACGCTGCCGACGGGATACTTTTCCGCCGCAAGTTCATAGGGCTTCTTTTGCAGCTGCTTGTAACCGAGGGAAATCCTTCCGCTCTCTCTGTCCATTTTGAGGACGACGAAATCGTAGGTTTCGCCGATTTTGAGGACGGTGGAGGGGTCGGTAATCTTGTTCCAGCTGAGCTCGGAGATGTGGGCGAGGCAATCGAAACCGCGCACGTTGACGAATGCGCCGAAATCGGTAAATCTCTTGACTTTGCCTTCGACGACGTCGTTGACGTGGATGTTGTTCCAGAATTTGTCCTCTCTCTCCTGCTTTTCGCGTTCCAGAATCATACGCTGGGACGCAAAGAGATACCTGGACTTCTTTGCGGGCTTGTCGGAAACGGGCGCTTCCTGAGCCTCTTCGCCTTCCGCGTGTTCCTTTTCCTTGGGGGGCATAAGGGTGAGGCGGAGCACTTTATCCTTGTAGTCTTCGAGGTTCTTGACGTAACCCATACGGATTTGGGACGCGGGCACGAACACGGTGTACTGTCCCATTCTGCCGCGCAGACCGCCCTTGACGACTTCCGTCATTTTGAGGGAGAACTCGCCGGAGTTCAGAGCCTTTTCCGCTTCCTCGTCCTCGGCGCGTCTGATGTCCACTTCTTTCTTGGAAAGCGCGACGTATTCCTTGTTGATGCCGATGATGTTTGCTTCGACGGTGTCGCCCGCGTTGAAATCAGCGGGATTGTAGTTGCCGTCGACGGTTGCGTCTGCCTTATCAATGAAACCGTCTTTTTTGCCGCCTATCGTGACATAGATGCCGGACTCGTCCGCGCGTATTACCTTGCCCGTGATGCGTTTGCCGACCTTGTAGTTGACAAAACCCGTCGCCTTGGTGGATGCGACGACGTCTTCCATGGTCAGTTCTTTCTCGGGAGCGGACTCGGTTGCCGCGGTTTGTTCTTCGCGAAGCGTTGCCTCTTTCTGCGCTTCTTCTTCCGCTACGACGATGTCGTTAGCGACGTTTTGAGTTTCACTCATAAGTTTTGTAACCTCCTGTATCAACCACGGCGGAGTGGATGCTCCCGCCACGATTGATATGCTTTCCGAATGTTTGACCTTTTCAAGCGGCAGTTCGGCGGCGCTCTGCGCAAAATACGTGCGCGGATTGACGGCGGACGCGACTTCGAACAGCCTGCGCGTGTTCGCGCTTGTGCGGCTGCCGAGGACGATAACGGCGTCGTGCGTGCACGCGAGCTCGCGCGCCTCCTCCTGTCGGCTTAAAGTAGTATAACAAATAGTGTTGAAAATTCCAACTGTTTTTCCGCCGTTTTTTTCCGAATTTTCCGCAATTCGGCTGATTTGACCGAATTTGTCCGCAAGAATGGTGGTCTGGAACACCACGCAGGTGGGATTATCCGAAAATTCCGGCTCCTCGTTGTCCGACACCACCCTGACGTTTTTTCCGTAGCTTGCGGCTCCCAGCACCTCGTCGTGGTTGCGGTCGCCGACGATGATTATCTCGTCCCCCGCGGCACTCCTTTCGGCGACTATGGAATGTATGCGCTTGACCACGGGACAGGTCGCGTCGTAAAGTTCTATGCCCCGTCCGCGCAGAAACTCCTCGTCTTCCTTCGGTATTCCGTGCGCCCGTATGAGAGCGACGCTCCCCGCGGGAAGAGCGCGCGCTTCGGCGAGAGTGACGGCATACACTCCCCGCTCTTCGAGGTAACGCACGACGCCCTCATTGTGTATGAGAGCGCCGATTGTGTAAACCTTTCCGTATTTTTCCGCAAGGGAAACCGCTTTGTCGAAAGCGTTCTGCACGCCGCGGCAAAACCCCGCGCTCACGGCTACGGTGACTTTCATCTGTCCTTACCTTTCTTTTTCAGCCGCGCCTCGACATATTCGTCGCACGCCTTCCTCGCCGCGACCATTCCGTCGTAAACCTTCTGCGTCGCCTTTTCGTATGCGTCCGCTTCGCGGGAGCCGTAAAACTCGTCGAGATATATCGGCTCGCCGATATAAAGCCAGTTCTTGCGGAAAACTTTGTGCATACGGTAATAGACCATAGGCAGAACGGGTTTGCGCGCTTTTATGGCAAATCTCGCCGCGCCCTGCTTGAATTCCAGCATCTCTTTCGTGCCCTCGCGGTTGCGCGTGCCTTCGGGATACATCACCAGCTTCTTGTCCGCGCGCAGTACGCCGAGCACCTCTTTCACGGCGTTGATGTCCGCCTCGCCGCGGTGCACGGGGATTGCGCCCGCCTTGCGCAGGAACCAGTTCGCGATTTTCGCGCACTCGAAAGCCTCCGCTTTCGCCAGGACGTGGAGTTCCCTCTTATAGAGGGAAGCTACGGGGATGAGCGTGTCGGGAACGGCGTAATGGTTGCATATGACAATACCCCCCTGCATCTCGTCGAAACGCTCCCTGTTCACCACTTCCGTGGGCCAGAGCATCTTTATCAGCGGGACGAGGAATGCCCTCACCACGCGGTAAAAACGGAAACTTTCCTCTTTCTTCTTTTTGGGCGCCGCGTCCTTTTGGGCGGCGGTCTTTACTTCTTCGCTCATTTTTTCTTCTCCCCGACGACTCTTACGACCTCGTCTATGACTTCCTCTATCGTAAGGTCCGTCGTATCAAGATAATACGCGTCGTCAGCCTGTTTCAGAGGCGCGACGGCACGGTGTGAATCGTTGTAATCGCGTTTTACTATATCCGCGAGCACTTCGTCGTATGAACACACTTCGCCTTTTTCGGCGAGTTCCTTATGCCGCCTCTTCGCGCGCTCCTCGGGGGCTGCGGTCATAAAGAACTTGCAGTTGGCGTCGGGCAGCACGAAAGTGCCTATGTCCCTGCCGTCCAGCACTACGTCGTGGGTGCGCGCAAACTCCCGCTGCAATTCCACCATCTTGTAGCGCACGACGGGCAGCGCGGAAACGTCGGACGCCGCTTTCGACATATGCGGCGCGCGCAGGTACGGCGTGACGTTTTCGCCGTTGACGTATATCTGCTGCGCTCCGCCCTCGTAGCGTATGTCCATATCGAGGTCGGACAGCACTTCCGCCACGGCGGCTTCGTCTTTCACGTCCGCTCCGCGTTTCAGCACGAGATAAGCGACGCTTCTGTACATCGCGCCCGTGTCGAGATAAATTATGCCGAGCTTCCCCGCGACGGCCTTCGCTATCGTGCTCTTTCCCGCTCCCGCGGGACCGTCTATTGCAATGTTTATCATAAGTGCTCCTTGCGCAATTATAGCCTCCGCCCCTTTTTATGTCAAACGGAGCCGCTCCGCTTTGACGTTATGTCCGCCGCGGCGGCCGCCGCCGTGGAAAAGGCTATCTGCAAGTTGTATCCGCCCGTATACGCGTCGGCGTCTATCACTTCCCCTATGAAATAAAGCCCTTTCACAAGCCTGCTTTCGCACTTCGGCGTCAGTTCTTTCAGCTCCACTCCGCCCGACGTGACCACCGCCTCCTCGAAAGGCGCGACGGAGGAAAAACGGAAAGTCAGGTCTTTCAGCGTGCCGACAAGCCGCTCCCTCTGCTCACGCGTGACGGAATTCACCTTTTCGGACGCGTCCAGCCCCGCCCGCGACAGAACGTAAGCGTTCAGCCTTTCGGGAAGAAGGGCGCGCGTCACGTTTTTGAGGTCGGAATTCTGCCTCTCTGCAAAATCGCGGAGCACGCGCGCGTCCAGCTTTTCGCGCGACAGCGCCGGTTTCAGGTCGAGATGAAGCACCGCTCCCGCGGTGCGGTTGAGCCGTGCGGACAGCGAGAGCGCAATCGGACCGCTGAGCCCCCTCTTCGTGAACAGCATTTCGCCGAACTCCGAAAAGGTTTTTCCGCCCGGCAGTTCCGCGGACAACGTCACGTTTTTCAGGGAGATGCCGTTGAGTTCCGCGACGGAGTCCTTGACGAGCAGCTGCGCAAGCGACGGCACGGGCTTTACGACCGAGTGTCCGAAACTCTCCGCAAAACGGTAGCCGTCCCCCGTCGACCCCGTGGAAGGATAGCTCTTTCCGCCCGTCGCGATGACGAGATTGTCGGAGCAAAGTTCCCTTCCGTCCGAAAGTGTGACGACGAAACAGTCTGCCCGCCTTTCGGTCCTTACCGCTTCGGAATGCAGTTCGACGCGTACGCCGCTCTCTTTGAGAGCGCGGTCGAGCGCACGGGTGATGTCGGAGGATTTGCCCGACGCGGGGAAAACGCGGTTCCCCCTCTCCGTCACCAAGGGCACGCCCTCTTCCTCGAAAAAGGCTTTGGTGTCTTCGGGAGTGAAAGACCACACGGCGGAGCGCAGAAACTTTTCGCCGCGCACCACCCCCGCGAGAAATTCGGCGGGCGGGCGGTCGGCGGTGAGATTGCACCTGCCTTTGCCCGTGATGAAGAGTTTCTTCCCCGTCTTTTCGTTTTTTTCGAGGAGCGTGACGCTCTCGCCGCGCCTTGCGGCAAGCACGGCGCACATAGCGCCCGACGCTCCGCCCCCTACGATTACCGTGCTCAAAACTTCCACTCCGCGGCGCGGCAGCGCGCAAGCTCCGCTTCGTCCGTGCACAGCACGCGCACGGGAGTGACGGTGATATAGCCCATATCGGACAGCTTGCAGTCCGTTTCTTCCCTGTCGCCCGAATAGTCTATCGGCGAGCCGAACAGTTCGTATCCGCTCCCGCCGTCGAATTCGTACCAATCGTTGTATCTTCTTATCCCCAGCGGCACGACGGCGACGCCCTTTATCGCTTCGCGCCTGCCAGAGGGCACGTTGACGTTGACCGTGACGTAAGGCGCGGCGGCGGCGCGGAGTTTTGCGAGGTTATTTCTCACGAATTCCGCGGCAAGGGCATATCCCCCGTCCGCCGCGACCGTGGACACGGCGACAGAGGGCACGCCGAGCACGCTCCCCTCTTCCGCCGCGCCGAAAGTGCCGGAATATATGATGTCCGACCCCACGTTGAGCACGCTGTTTATGCCCGACAGCACGAGGTCGAATTTTTCGTCCTTGTATATGTATTCGAGCGCGAATTTCACCGCGTCGGCGGGAGACCCGTGGACGGCATGGAAAGGAATGCGTCTGCCGCCCGCGGAAAGCAGCATTTCGTCGGGAGAAATCTCCGTCCATTTGAGGGTGCGGTTGAAAGTCAGAGCGTGACCCGCGCCCGATTTTTCCGTGGCGGGCGCGCTGACGCGCACGTCGTGTTCGTCCGCAAGCGCGAGCGCGAGCGTGACCAGCCCTTCGGCAAAATATCCGTCGTCGTTTGCGATGAGTATCTTCATATCACAGGGATTTGAGATAAGCTATCTCGTATTCGTTGAGTTCTCTGCTGCAACCTCTGCCGAGTCCGCCGAGGCGCAGGTCGCCTATCGCGGTGCGTTTCAGGAACACCACGTTCTTCTCCACCGCCGCGAACATCTTGCGTATTTCGCGGTTCTTGCCCTCCGTGATGACGACTTCGAGCCGGCTCAACCCGTTCTCTTCGCCGAGCAGTTTCACCTTGCAGCGGGAAAACTTCACCCCTTCGTAAGTCGCGCCCTTGCGCAGTATTGCAAGGTCGCTCTCGGCAATTTCGCCCTCTATCTTCACAATGTACGTCTTGGGCACTGCGGCGGAAGGATGGGTCAGCCTGTATGTCAGGTCGCCGTCGTCCGTGAAAAGCAAAAGCCCTTCGCTGTCGTAATCCAGCCGTCCGACGGGCACGAGCCTGCGTTCCGTGCCTATGTAATCGAACACGGTCTTCCTGCCCTTTTCGTCGGAGCGCGTGGTGACGCAACCCTTCGGCTTGTTGAACATCAGATATTCGTAATGGGTGACGGGGACAATCTTTTTCCCGTCCAGAAAAACCACGTCCGTGCCTTCGCGCACTTCCGTGCCGAGTTCCGCGGCCTTTCTGCCGTTGACGCTCACGCGTCCCGCGGCAATGATTTCGTCCGCTTTCCGACGCGAACATACGCCGCATTCGGCAAGATATTTGTTCAAACGCATAATGCTACCGTCTTCGATGAGATAGTAGCATTATACCTTTGCGTTTATTCAAAAGCAAGCGTTCCGCGCGCATTGCGCGCAGGTCACGAAAGAACCACGCCTATGTTTTCCCCGCTCTTTTTCACGGGATAAGCCGCGGGGTGAGGGTTCCCCTTGTCGTCCAGCTTCACTTCCACCGCACGGCATCCGCTCTCCGCGGCGGGCAACGAAAACACGTCTTTCATTTCGTATGCGTCAAACGCCGCGTTCAGCATCGAACGCGTAGCCTCCCACATATCGTAACGGTTGAGCACTACGCTTACAAGCTGCATTCCGTCGCGGTATGCGCCGCCCACAAGACACCTGCCGCTCTTCGTCGTAAACCCCGTCTTGACGCCGTTTGCGCCGTCGAAAGTGCCGAGCAGTTTGTTCTTGTTGGCAAAATAACGCCTGCTTTCGCCCTCGCCCACCGTTATGCTCCGAGTGGACGCAATGCGCCTGAAATCGGCGTTTTTGTACGCCTCCGCGGTAATCAGCGCAAGGTCGCGCGCGGTGGTGTAATGGTTTTCGTCGTGCAGACCATGGGGGTTGACGAAATTGCTGTTTGCCGCCCCGCACTCCTTCGCCCGCTCGTTCATCATATCGGCAAAGCGAGCTTCACTTCCCGCGACCGCGACGGCGAGCGCCGCGGCGGCGTCGTTGCCGCTGCGCAGCATAAGTCCGTAAAGCAGTTCCTCCACGGTGAGGCGTTCACCCGCTTTCAGGTATATCGAAGAGCCTTCCACACCCGCGGCGCAGGCGGGGATTTCCACTTCCAGACCGAGCGGCAGATTTTCCAGCGCGACGAGCGCGGTGAGTATCTTCGTCGTGCTTGCGGGATACGCCCGCGCGTCGGGCGACTCGGCATACAGCACTCTCCCCGTGCTTGCTTCCATTACGACGGCAGACGACGCCCCCGCCGCCGCTTCCGCGCGCCCCGCGTGGGAAAACAGCGACACTGCCGCCGTCACCAAGGTGCAGAACGCCGCCGCAACGGCGGCAATCCGCAACAGACACTCCGCCGCGCCCCTCCTTTGTCTATTCATCGCTTTCATCCTTTTTGAGGGCTTTGACCGCCGTACGCAGCAGTTCTTTCAGCCTGTCTTCCTTTTCCGCTGCCGAAACGGGCAGAAATTTTTTCTCCTTGCCGCACACGAGAAATCCCAGCGGCGTTACGGTTATGCCGCCGCCGCTCGCCGCCGCACAGGGATACTCGTTCCCCTTCACGCTCTCCTGCGACACTCCGTATTCCCCGCCGCCCGCGACGAAGCCGTAGCTCACTTTGCTCACGGGAATGACCGCCGTGCCGTCCTCGGTGACGATTGCCTTACCGACCACCGCGTCCGAGTCCGATACGCTGCGCAGATGTTCTATCGTGCGTTTTAGTATGTCTTCCAAATCTTTCATCCTTTCCTCCCTGCCGCACTCCGCGGCTCTATGTAAAATCCGAACGATGATTTCCCGTTTAAGGCTTGCGGAGTAGCGCAAAGGTCAACGCCGCCGCCTGAAAGAGCGACACCCTTATTCCGACCGCCGCGTCCAGCGCGAACCTCGCCGACTCCCTGTCCCAGTGCACTCGCCTTTTCGCTCCCTTCGGAAGCATAGAAAGCGCCGCCGCACACACACCCCACAGCATTGCGCCGTCCGCACAGTCCGCCGCGCCCACGCACAGCGAAAAACTGCCCGACTTCACAAGTTTCGCCCGTCTGACCGCTTTCGCCGCACGCATAACTCCATCCCTGCCGACGCGCGGTTTTTTTGTGCGGAATTCTTCCACGTTTTTGCCGTTTATCCGCATTCTGACGCGGTCTTTTGCGATTTCCGCCCTCGCCGTGACCAGCCGCGCGCCGAACAGACTGACGCTTGCAGCGGCATAGCTCCGCTCGTCCGAAACGTGCAGCCGCACGCTCACGGGAAGAGGGGCGGCAAAGAGTATGAGCAGCGCTTCCAGCGCAATGAGACAAATCAAAAACGCCACAGCATTATTGTGGCGTTTTCTGCGTTAAATATGTATTTTCGGTTTCCGCCTCCGCAGTTCGGCGTGGCGTAACCGCGGCGCGGTCACGCGCGCGTCATTCGTACACCTCGTATTCTTCGCCCGCGAGGAATTCGGGGATTTCCTCCTCCTCGACGTCCGCCGCGGCGAGCGCCGCGTCCTGCTCCTCCCCCCCTTCCAAAATGGAGCGGGTGTGGAAAAGCGTCTCCTGCTGCGGAGCGTAAATCTCCTGCAATTTCTCCATAACTTCGGTGTAATCGGGCAGGTCGTCGATGTCGGAAAGCTGGAACTTTTTCAGAAACTCGTCCGTCGTGCCGTACAGGAAAGGACGCCCGACGGTGTCTTTCCTTCCCACCACCTGGATGAGTCCCGCTTTGAGAAGCCCGGTTATGGCGTATTCGCAGCTGGTGGTCGTGCCGTCGGGGGAACCTCTCATCTCTTCCAGCTCCGCACGCGTCACGGGCTGTTGATAGGCGATGGTCGCCAGCACTTCGAGCAAAGTCTTGCTCAGCTGTCTTTCGCGCAGAGGGGTGAGTATCTCCGCCAGCACCTCTCCGTAGCGCGGATTGGAGCTGAACTGCAATTTGCCGTTGAAATCTAGCAGCAGTATGCCGCTCTCCCCGTTGTATCTCTTCTGCAAATCCGCGACAATAGAGTTGAGCTTGCTTGTCGTAAGTTCGGGTATCTTCTCCACGATGTCTTTCTTTGCTATTGCGGTGCCCGAAGCAAAAACGAGCGCTTCGACGACGTTCTTAATATTTTCCATCCTCATCCTCCTCGAAGTTCAGCGGAACCTCGTTTGCGCCGTCCACGGCGAAAAGCATAATCTCGCCGAAGACTTCCTCCTGCTCGGCGCGCAGTCTGCCGTATTTGAGCAGTTCCAGCACGGCAAGGAATGTGGTGACAATGTCGCTGCGGTCGAAATCGGGCTCGAACAGCGACGTGAAAGTGAACGATTTGTAAAGTTCAGTAAGCCCCAGAATGTGCCTCATCTGGTCCGCGACGGAAAAGCGGTCCTGCATAACCTTTTTGGGGATGACCGCCGCTTCGCGGCGACCCGCGTTGACCATTACGCGCGCAAACGCCTCCACCAGTTTCGGCAGGGAAAAGTTCGTCAGCACCACGCGGTAGTCCTTCTCCGTGTAGGTGGGCATACGGTAAAAGCGGTTGATTGTTTCCACCCCGCGCAGTTTCTCCGCCTGCTCTTTCATCAGCGCGAACGCCTGTATCTTGCGGATGAAGTCCCTGCGCTGGATTTCCGGGTCTTCGTAAAACTCGTCTTCGTCGTCTTCCGAAGGCAGCGTCCGCAGGGATTTGAGATAGACCAGCTGCGCCGCAATGGTGATGAACTCGCCCGCATAGTCGAAGTCCATTTCCTCGCGCGGAGTGTTGCGGATGATTTCCACATACTGCCGCGTCACGTCGGACACGAAAATGTCCTCGATGTCTATCTTTGCGTCCTTGATGAGTTCGAGCAGAAGGTCGAGCGGACCGTCGTAATCGCTGAGATGGTAATGTATGACGGGTTTGCCGCCCGAAATGTATTCGGAGTCGGACATCCCCTCCTCTCCCGTCAGCGTTTCCGACGTCTCGAAAGTGGCGGACTTTTCGGAAGAATGAGGCAGTTTGCGCTCGTGCACGACCGCCTCCGTGACCACGTCGCCGTGGAAGGCTCTGTCGTCGGAGAAAGGATTGTCCCGCTTTTGCGCGACTTCGCTCCCGACGGATGTATCCGCCGACGCGCCGTCCGTTTCCGACGCGCCGTCCGTTTCCGACGAAACGCTCTCTCCCCCGTCCTGCGGGAGGTCGTCAAAACCCGCGCCCTCTCCGGGCACGGCGGTTTCCTCCTCTTCCGCGAGCGCGGCTATGATTTCGCCGTCCGTCAGTTCAGCCATTCGGGCACCGTATTGTTACGCAGCAGGTCCTGATAGGTCTGCGGTCTGACTATGTAATCCGCCTTGTCGCCGTCCACAAGCACAACGGGCGGCACGGCGTTGAGATTGTAATTCGACGCCATCGAATAATTGTACGCACCCGTCGAGAACACCGCGAGGATGTCCCCCGTTTCCGCGTGCTGCAAAGGCATATCCTTGCCGATGAGGTCGCCGCTTTCGCAGCATTTGCCGGCAATCGTGACAACGTCGTCCGCGGGCTTGTCCGCCTTATTTGCTATCATTGCCGAATAGCGCGACTCGTACAGCGCATAGCGCGGGTTGTCGAACATACCGCCGTCGACCGCGACGTACTTTTTCACGCCGGGGAAATCCTTTATCGCGCCCACCGTATACAGCGTCACGCCTGCTTCACCCACAATGCTCCGCCCCGGTTCGACGATGAGGAAAGGCTTTTTCAGACCCTTTTCCGCAGTCTTCTCCGCCACGCGCCGTCCGATGTTCTCCACCGTGTACGCATAGCGTTTGGGGGTGAATTTGGGGTCTTCGTCCGTGTAATAAATGCCGTAGCCGCCCCCCATATCCAGCACGTCCGTGACGATGCCCGCGTCGGCAAGCCGTTTCATAAAGTCCGTCGTGATGTCCGTCGCCGCGTCGTAGGAAGAATGGTCGTAAATCTGCGACCCTATGTGAACGTGCAGACCGCAAAAGTTCACGTTTTTGCGGGACGCGACGTCCTTTATCACGTCGAAGGCGTCGCCGTGCACGTCGAAACCGAATTTGCTGAAAGGCGCGGCGGTCATAACCGCCTCGTAGGTGTGGGCGGAAACGCCGGGGTTCACTCTCACCAGCACGTCCTGCACCCTGCCGAGTTTCCCCGCCTTTTCGTCAATCATCTTCAGCTCGTTGAGGCTGTCCACGACGAAATAACCTATGCCAGCGGCAAGCGCTTCGTCAATCTCTTTTTCCGTCTTGTTGTTGCCGTGGAAAAGCACTTTGCGCATATCCGCGCCCGCCTGCGCCACGAGATAAAGCTCTCCGCCCGACACGACGTCGAACCACAGCCCGTGTTTTGCGGCTATTTTCGCCGTTGCGACCGCGGCAAAAGCCTTGTTGGCAAATGCGACCGCCCCCTCGCCGTAACTCCCCACCGCGGCGACGAAGGCGTCGCACACCTCTTCGATGTATTTCGCGTCCATAACGTAAAGCGGGGTGCCGAAACGCGCGGCAAGTTCCGTCGCCTTGAAAGAACCTATATAAAGGTTTCCGTCCTTCACATAAAGTGTTTCGCGTGTATTCATAAGTAAACTCCCGATTAAAGAGTTTAACACGCGCGCGCTCAAAAGTCAATCGCGCAATAAAACCCGTCGATTGACAGAGCGAGTCGCGCGGTAGTATCATCAAAATGCCGGATTGCGGCAGCGCGAACGGAGAATCCCGCACAAAAAACGCATTATATGAAAGAACTGATTATAGTTGACAAAACGCATCTCGACCTCGGTTTCACGGACACGGCAGAAAATGTCCGCAGGCGTTATCTCACCTCCTTCATTCCCGCCGCGATAGACACTGCGGAAAAAGTGAATGACGGCGCAGAAAAAAAGTTCGTCTGGACCACAGGAGCTTGGCTGATTAAAGAGGCCTTGGAAAGCGGAGGCGAATTGAGTCGCAGAACGGAAAAAGCTCTCAAAGACGGAAATATCGCCGCGCACGCGTTTCCTTTCACGACGCATACCGAACTTATGGACTGCGACCTGCTCGAATACGGCCTGTCGATAATAGACCGAATAGACGAGGTCTCCGGCAGAAAGACGATTGCCGCAAAGATGACCGACGTTCCCGGACACACTGCCGCCGTCGTTCCTATGCTTGCGAAACACGGAATAAAATTGCTGCATATAGGCACCAATACCGCCGCCGCCCGCCCCGACGTGCCAAATCTCTTTTTGTGGAAATTCGGAGGCGCGGAAGTAGTGGTGATTTACTCCGACGGTTACGGCGGAATGTTTTCGAGTCCGCTCACGGACAAGATTCTGTATCTTGACAACGCCGCCGACAATTACGGAGTCAGAAAGCCTTCCGCAATCTTACGGCGGTTCCGCCGGTTTCAGAAACAATATCCCGATTACACCGTCCGCGCGGGACGGCTTGACGACATTGCGGAAAATCTTTGGGCAGTCCGCGACAAACTTCCCGTAATCACGGACGAAATAGGCGACACGTGGATACACGGAGCCGCTTCGGACCCTTACAAGACCGCCGCTCTTCGTACTCTCAACAGGCTCAAGCAAAAATGGCTAGCACAAGGAGACATCGTCCGCGATTCGGACGCTTACCGCAAGTTCTCGGACGCGCTTCTGTGCATCACCGAGCACACTTGGGGCGGCGATATGAAAGTGACGCTGGAAGACACGGAGCATTACCGCAAAGACAAATTCGTAAAAGCGCATAAACGCGACATTGTGAAATTTCACAACATATTCGGTGACTTCCCTTTCCGTTTTCTCGCCTTTTTCGGCAAAGCCGCCTGCAAAAAAGAATATTCGTACTCCAAAATCGAAAGAACTTGGACGGAACAGAGAGAATACCTCGAAAAAGCTATGTCCGCGCTCCCCTGCACCTGCAAAAAGGAAGCCGAACGCTGTCTTTCTGTCTTACGTCCCGATGCGCCGGACTTTCCGGAATGCACCGACGTCTACGAAACGGGGACTCCTCTCCGTATGGGAAAATTCACTCTTTCCGTCAATGCAAAGGGCGGCGCGGACCTGACGTGCGGGAACGAATGTGTTCTCGGCGCAGGCTCCCGCCCTCTTGTCCGTTACACCTCCTACGGAAAGGAAGATTTCGATTATTACGCAAAGCATTATTTGCGTCACACCGCAGGCTGGGCGGTTTCCGACAATCTCCGTCCGGGACTCAAACCCGCGGACTGCCCCTGCGCGACATACGATTACGGCATCACAAGCGCGTTCTTCAAAACCGACGAACAGGAGACGAAAATCCTGCTGAATATGAAATGCGACCCGACCGCTTGCGAATGTCTGGGCGCGCCGAGACACGTTACGGCGCTATATCGCCTTACGGAAACGGGATTGTCGCTTGACGTATGCTGGACAGGGAAAGACGCGGTGCGGACAGCCGAAAGTACGGTATGCCTGTTTTATCCCGCGGCGGAGGAGATTTCATACAGCAAGCTCGGTCAAAAGGTCGACCCGAAACGCGTCGTTTCACGCGGGAACAGGAAAATTTCCGCAATAGAATATGCCGCGTTTGCAGCTGCCGGCAGTACTTTCAGACTCGAAAACGCACACGCGGCACTGGCGGCGACAGACGGCGGAAATATACTGCATTTCGACGACAGTCCCGCAGATATAAAATCAAACGGACTCTCTTTCATTCTCCATAACAACGTGTGGGGAACGAACTTCCCTTTGTGGTACGGCGAAAACGCGGCATTTTCGTTTGTGTTAAAAGAAACGAAAGAGTGAGCGCTGTTTCTTTGTCCCCGCCTTGTTTTAGGAGTGCCGACACCCTATTGCGGCGGATTTACCGACTCGCATAACGGCGGTTCTTCAAAACTCCGCTGCGTATTATCCGCGGCAGACGGCTGAAAAAAGCCGATAACGAAAATTAAAAGAGGAGGTAGTTACCTCCTCTTTCATTATTTATTTCTCAATCGCGCTTTATCTCGGCGAACCTATGCGCTTTATGATGTCCCAGAGACTTGCGCGTTTCACGTCCTCCGCCGCAACGACGTCGAACTCTCTCTCCACCTGTCCTCCGCGCACGACGTAGCCCTTCCCCACCGCGTCGCCGCGCGATACGGGCGCCTTAATCTTATCGGGCAGTTCGAAGCGCAGTTCCGTCTCCGATTTGTCCGTCCTGCGGGCAAGGCTCACGACGTCTTCCGCCACGGTGAGCGCAACGCTCCTGCTCTTGCCTCCCGACACTTTTATCTCGCCTATCCGCTCTCCCGCGGCGGCGAGCTTCTCCGCCTTGAAATTGCCGAAAGCGTAGTTGAACATCGAACTTACGGCGTTAAACCTGCTTTTCGAGCTGTCCGCCCCTATGACGACCGCCACGGTGCGCAGTCCGTCGCGCTCCGCCGTCGCCGCAAGGCAGAACTTCGCTTCCGACGTAAATCCCGTCTTGCCGCCGTCGCAGCCGTTGTAGAATTTGACGAGTTTGTTGGTGTTCGTCATAGAAGTCGTGCGTCCGCCCGGGTGCACGTAATCTTCCAGCCACACTCCCGCGTAATCGAAGTAGAGAGGATGTTTTATCACCTCGCGGAACATTGCCGAAACGTCCTTCGCGGTCGAAAATCCCTCCGCGGCGGGCAGCCCCGTGCAGTTGACGAAATTGGTGTCCGCCATACCCAGCTCCGCGGCGCGCGCGTTCATATCGCCGACAAAGCCTTCCACGCTCCCCGATATGCGTTCGGCAAGAGCCACACAGCTGTCGTTCGCGCTTGCGACTATGACGGATTTCAGCAGGTCGCCCGCCTTATGTTTCGTGCCCGCGTCGAGGAAAATCTGCGAACCGCCCATTGCGGCGGCATTTTCACTGACGTAAACGTCTTCCTCCAAAGAAAGCTCTCCCCCGTCAATCGCTTCGAGGGTCAGGAGCGCGGTCATAATCTTGACCATACTCGCGATGGGCAATCTTTCGTTTTCGTTTTTCGCATACAGCACCGTGCCCGTGGCGGCGTCCGCAAGATAGGCGGATTTCCCCTCCGCCGAAAACTCTTCCGCACGCGCAGCGCCCGCTCCCGGTGAGAATACGGCCGCGCATACCGCGCTTGCCGCAAACAGCGCGAGCAAGAGCACGAGCAGCGCGTTTTTCAACACTTTGCCGGTAGTTTTCATAGTTCACCTCGCGGCTAGTGTGTGCACGCCGCGCGCAAATATTCGCATCTTTCGCCCCCGACAATCAGAATCCCACGACTATGACTTTCGTAAACGCGCCTATGATGACAAAGACGACGAAATTCACCGCAATGTTCAGACCGTAGATTTTGAGAAGCGCAAGCCCCGCCGTCCTGAACCTGTTGCAGCCGACCGTGTTGAGCGCACGCACGCCCGCAACTGTCATACACACCAGCGTGACAAGGAAAAACGGGATGTAAATGACTATCATATTCACCACGCCCGTCGCGCCGTACATTGCGACGAGCAGGCAGACGTATTTGCCGAAATAGTATCCGTGCACGGCAAAAACGACAAGCCCCGCCACCGCGAAAGCGGGCGCGCCCGCCCCGAGCAGCAGCACGCCGTACCCCGCGAGCACCATAAAAGAGGTGGTGAAGAACACTTTTACCGAGCCGAATTCCATATCCGCGCGCGATATCCTTTCAAACTCGCCGCCCGCGGAGTCTATGGTGATGAAAATGCCTATTACTATGCCCAGCGCGAAGAGAGCGCAGAAACTTATCACGCTTTTGCGGTTGTCCCTGCAAAAGTCCTTGATTATGCCGAGCGCGGAGCGCAGACCCGTGGATTTCATACAACATCTTATGCCCGCCGCGGCGCCTGTATGCCCGTGTTTGACACCCTTCGCCATTATGGGAGAAATTCGACGCAAGAACATCAAAAATCGGCAGCCGCAAAGTGTTACACTCGCGTTATGAACCAGATACCTCCGCGCATAAAATTGTATCTTCTGAAACTCGGCTTCCAGCCGAATCTCATAGGCTACCGCCTGCTCGCACGCCTCATCGCGCTTGCGGAGGAAGGGACGGAAATAATGCCCCTGAAATATTTCGGATACAAACGGCTCGCGGAGGAATTCGGCGTCGGCGAAGCCAGCGTGGAAAAAGACATCCAGAACGCCATATCGTCCGCGTGGCTGCGCGGCGACGTCAACGTGCTTTACGGCGAATTCGGCGAAACTCTCGACGAGGACAAGGGAAAACCCACCAACAAACAGTTTCTTCTCACCGCGCTGGAAAGGCTTGCGGAGGAGCAAAACCGACTGCCCGCGGCGTCCGAAAAATAAAAATAAAAGCGGGACGAATCCCGCTTTTTCGCTGTATTTTCCGCCGTCAGGCAGCGTCGGGCAGCGCGTCCCGCGTCACGACGCTCTCCGCTTCGTCCAGCATAAACCGCGCGTGCACGCCGTAGCCTCTCGTCGGGTCGGTGACGAAAACGTGCGTCACCGCGCCGATAAGCGCCCCGTTCTGGATTATCGGACTGCCGCTCATCCCCTGCACTATTCCGCCCGCTTCGGCAAGCAGTCTGGGGTCGCGCACCGAAATCACAAGACCTTTTTCCGCTCTTTCCGCCTGCGGCACGACCTTTACGATGTCCACGTCATAGAATTCGGGCGTATCGCCGTGTAGCGTCGTCAGCACCTGCGCTCTGCCCATACGCGCTTCTCCGCGCGCCGCAACGCGTATTCTCTCCCCTCTCTCTTCCGACTTCCATTCGCCGTAAATGCCTATTTCAGTGTTTTTTTCGTTGAGCCCCGTCGGAGGCTGCAATCTGTTTATCTCCGCCTGCAATCCGCCCGCTCTGCCCACTTCGCCTTTCTGCACGTTCTTTATCTCGACGTCGAACAGTTTTCCGTGCTGCAATGAGGCGCAAAGCCCCGTTTCGGGGTCGCATACGTGGTGCCCGAGCGCGGCATACGCGCCGTCCTCGGTCACAAACGTCAGCGTTCCTATGCCGCCCACGTCCTCTTTCAGGAAGAGCCCCAGCCTGTTTTCTCCCGACGCGGCTTCCTTCGCGGGACGCGCTTTTATATCAAACGTCCTGTTTTCCCGCTCCACCGTCAGCGTCACTCCGCCGTCGGACTCCGCAACCCGCCTGCGGAATTCGTACAGATTGCCCGTTTCCTTTCCGTCCAGCGCCTTGACCACGTCGCCGACGCGCAGGTCGGCGCCTGCAAGCGGCGCGGCACTCCCGTCCTCTGTGGCGACTTCGCCTATTCCCGTGACGATAAGCCCGTCCGCATTGAGCGTGATGCCGACGGGTTCTCCGCCGACGTAAACGTATCTTTCTTCCGCTGCCGCAACCGACGCGCTCCCACCTATGCCGAAACACATCACCCCCGCAAAGAGCGTGAAAGCGGTCAGAAAATTAAGAATTTTTCTCATAATTCTATTATCTGCGCACCCCTTCCGCCCTTACGTGGAAAAATCTGTTAAGAAACGCGTGCGAAAGCGTTCGGCGGATAATCCTCCGCCGCGCAACGCCGCAACACGCACATTGTGCCGACGGCGGACGGATTATCGGAAAACATAATCATCCGAACGGAAAATCCGTTCGCTTCGCCAGACCGATAAATTGCGCACGAATGCACGGCTGAGTTCAAAACAAAAGGGCAAATTTTGTCCGCACGCAAAAGGGAAGGCGTTCCCTTCCCTTTTGCAGAAGCGGCTGTCCGCCGCACTTCGTCTTTCTTATGTTTACGCGTCCTTATTCTGCGTCGGGGCGCGCCTTGCGCTCACATCCTGCGCTTGTCTTCCGTATAATTGTCCACCTGCACAATGGGTTTGTCCGCCGTTCCGTTCAGTATCGACCGCGCCATCAGCACGCCCATCACCGACGCCATCATAAGTCCGTTGAAGGCGCACGCAAAAGGGAAGGTGCTCCCTTCCCTTTTGCAGAAGCGGCTGTCCGCCGCACTTCGTTATTCTTATGTTTCCGCGTCCTTATTCTGCGTCGGGGCGCGCCTTGCGCTCACATCCTGCGCTTGTCTT
>ENA-UOIW01000005-UOIW01000005.1-human-gut-metagenome-genome-assembly--contig:-P58-NODE-5-length-216103-cov-28.238081_pt1 | contig 216103 bp, 175 predicted proteins | sample MGYA00242334_ERZ723881 | MGnify/ENA metagenome assembly ERZ723881 | reverse complement strand
GGCGTAAGCCAGCAGATTTACAGTCTGCCCCATTTGGCCACTCTGGTACTTGCCCCTAGCGCATGAGAAATTTCACTATCGGAGGCTTCGTTTCTCAATTGCGGTGCAAAGGTACAACTATTCTTGCAAACTCCCAAAAAAATCGGGCATTTTTATTGCGGTAATTGCATATTCCACTCTTTATTACCCAAACGACCGCCGGCATATTCTGCTGCTTGCTCCATGTTGTCGGGCATAACGGATGTTGGCGGGAGTGAACTTCTCGTGACCGTAAACAAAGATGTCGGCATCTGTAATCTACTGTCTGTACAGTTTTCCTCATTATGACTTTTTCTATTGAGTACCTTCATGCCGTGCGGCAGTTGGGAGTTGAAATAAATGTTGTCTTCCTCGTTTAAGGTCAGCTTCTTGTCACTTACTTTCAGCAGTAATACCTTCGAACATTTGCGCACCCGTATAAGGTGCGACATATCGCAAGTTCCGCGGTTCTGTGCTTATGCGAAGTTTCAATCTGCGCACCTATATAAGGTGCGATCACCCGGAATCGAACCGGGATGACAGGTTTAGGGTTTCAATCCGCGCACTTGTATAAGGTGCGACATGTTGTCGGCAAGCCGTAGACGCTTTTTTCATGTTTCAATCCGCGCACCTGTATAAGGTGCGACAGCTCTGACTGCTGCGTTTTCTATGATAGTCCAGTTTCAATCCGTGCACCTATGTAAGGCACGACAATCCATGACGCATACACCATGTATCAAGACTTTGTTTCAATTCGCGCACCTATATAAGGTGCGACTTCTTCATCTAGCTGGTTACTCATCATGTAAACAGTTTCAATCCGCGCACCTATATAAGGTGCGACTACCTTTCTTCGTCACAAGCATTCCGGCCGGCAGGTTTCAATCCACGCACCTATATAAGGTGCGACCGGGTATCTACGAGATACACTACAACAAGTACACGTTTCAATCCGCGCACATATATAAGGTGCGACCCCTTGTTCGCCGCCTCGGTGATGTTTTGCGAAGTTTCAATCCGCGCACCTATATAAGGTGCGACTCCTATTCTACAATCTCTTCTTCTTCAATAATTTATTCCAATATTCTTGCGAACCACTAAAAAACATAAATATAAAAGTCCAAGAAATTGCAAATATCAACATAACTACTTAAAAATCAAAATATGCGAGATTCTTGGAATTTTTGCAACACTTTAGGTTCGCAATCAAATTATCAGTTCACCTGATACATTAAAAGAAGTTACTTTCCCTAAAAAATCAACACGTCTATCCCAATTCTTACCTAAAAAATAAAATCGAATGCTATCCAATTCTAAATCAATAATAGTCTCCAATCTTGCCTTTAATAATAAGAATTGTGATTCCGTAAGCAAACATTCAAAAACTGAATTTTGTACCCGCTGCCCATAATCCTGACATGCTTTTGCTACGTTCCGTAATCTCTTTTTCCCAGATTCCGATATGGTATTCACATCATAGGTTATCAAAACCATCATAAGCTACTGTATTAAAAAAACTGGATAATCATCTATTTCTCCACGAATATAGCGGGCCATAAGCATGGCCTGTGAATAAGGTAATAGGCCGACAGGTATTTTTTCTCCTATATAAGGATGAGTAATCATTTCTTTTTTTCTGCTTTGCCAAGATGAAATCAACGTTTTTCTGCAATTATCTGTCATCAGAATGCTTTCATCTCCTTGGTTAAAGAAGTCCTTTCCTGTTACCTGTCTTTTATTTATCAAAGACAAAACTAATCGATCTCCCAAGTAAGCTCTTAATTCTTCCATCATATCAAGTGCTAAAGAAACTCTGCCTGGACGGAGAACATGAAGGAAACCCACATATGGATCTAATCCTATCGTTTCCAAGGCCGACGCCATATCATTGGCTATTAATGTATAAACAAATGACAACATCGCATTCACTGCATCTTTGGGTGGATGACGATTTCTGCCTCCAAAAGGGAAATCGTCCTTCTGATGCAAAATCAATTGAGCAAACACAGAGAAATACGCATTAGCCGCTTCACCCTCAATACCTCTTAATTCATCCATTCTTTGGGTTCTGAATAACAATCGTTTAGCGTCTTCCAAACGTACAGCAATTCTTTCTACTTCTGCATTAGGGCCATTGTCACGGATAAAACGGCGTAAGATATTACGGTAATTTTGAATCTTGCCTCCGATAAACAACTTGCTAAGATGTAATGAGAAATCTTTATCTGCAGACAAGGAATATTGCTTCGTGCGCAACAAAACATTTCCTTTAGTGGCTCCTTGAATTCTACTGATAAATCTCCCCTGAGGGCTAAGAAAAGTCAGTGATACGTTATTGTCAACACACAACTTCATCAAGCCAGGGCTGGCACCCATATAACCGAAGGTTACGATAGATTCTATATTCAGGATAGGAATCCTAAACATTTCGTTCTGTTTGACAGATACCACTACGTTTAACCCATCTTTATATAAATAGGCTTCAGGAGTGGTTACGTATAATGTATTAAGAAGTTTCCTCATACAAATATTTCTTCAAGTAAGTTGATGCTTGTGTCTTGTTTCCTACCAAAGGTAAACAGATGTCATACAACGAACATCTTCTGCAATGAGATTGATAAACAGGTTTCGGCAATTGTTTAGAAGAATAGGTAGCATGCATTTGGTCTGCACATTGCCGGGTCAGTTGTCTCAATTCATTATTGATATGAATGATGTCCCGGCGGCGTACTTCATGATAGAACAACGCACCATACTCTATATGAATATGGTACATTTCTTCCAGACAGATAACCTGTGCTGTCAGTTGGACTTCATCACACTGATTCGGTTTTTGTTTTCCCCGCTTATATTCAATGGGCAACAGATTCCAAAATCCGGGATAGCGTGGATGTGTGATGGCGTTGGTTGGAGCATCAGCTGGAAATAACTCAACCACATCTGTGATGCCATATAACCCCAATATACGTGATGCCACATGAATAGAACGCAATGCAATCCTATCTCCGTTTTTCTGACGGTAGAATGGGGCATCCACATGCTTATGTAATAATTGCCCTTCCGTAGTCAGCACATTATCTTCCCACTCCTGAGACAGATGAATAAGCCCCCATTGTCTGGGACAAAACATAAAATGTTGTATTCCAGACAGCATAAGCATATTCTCATCATCGTAGGCCATATCTATTTATTTAGATTAACTCTTCTACGTGAACATGTTCAGGCAGTTTGGAGGTATCTACTGAAATTTCATAATCCGAAAAGCTTCGAGCAGCCCCTTCCGTTTTTTTCTTGACCGAAACCAATTCAAACAATTTATTGGCCGGTGCATTTCCCAATTCACTGTCATGACGGAACACTATCAGTTTTTGCGTACTCATCAGACCACGTGAAGCCGAACGATCACAATCGAACATGTTTTTCAAAGCTTCCCAAAACAGTCGCAGGTCTTCTTTTGAAAAGCCCGTCTGCTTAGCTAAGTTGGCAGAAATAAAGCCATGACATCTGTACAAACCATAGGGGACTGTGGATTTGCGTCCCATCGTATGATTATCTCCTCCTTGTTTTTCCGCTTCCTTTTCCGTCGTAACAGCTAAACGGGTAATGGAGTGCTCCATGCTAACTATAGGGTCAATAGAACGGGCAAACGTTAATTGGATAGGACCTCTTACCTGACCTGCGTTTTTGCCCGTTGTCATTACAGCCCCAAAAGTTCTTATATCGTAGTATTTGGCACACATGAAATTACGGGCAGCATCCACTTGATCTCCGTTCTTTTTTCCCTTTTTGTCTTTTTCCTTCACCGATTCATTTTCATACGACTCATCAATCAGATTATTCAATATAGCCTTCTCTTTGATAAATATATCGTATCCCGGAATGCCTGCTTTAGCCACTTGTACGTAATTACGAACTTTGCGTTTCAGGCAGACATCTGTAATCAGCCCTTCGCCGGTTTCTGCATCTACTCTGGGTAAATTACCCGCATCCGGGTCACCATTCGGATTGCCATCCTGCACATCCACGAACAAAACAAAATCTATTTTATTTTTCAGCTCTTCCATAATTCTTACTTATTTAATTGTTTTCTTTATTATCCTCTTCTTTTTTCCTGTACAATTCAGCCATCTGGTGATGATAACCTACGAAGAAACGCCCTTGGTCCTGGATATCCAGATGAGCCGGGAAACCATCAGCGGAAAGCAAATCAAGAATCTCATTTTTCAAATTCTTGAAAAAGATGATGGATGCTTCGTTCAACTTCTCTTCATGATGAATAGACAGATTCATCAGATTGCCAAATACAGCAGCGGGAGTGGTAGAAGCTGAATTCAGATAACGCTGGCGAATGCTGTCTATTCCACTGCTTTTCTTTTGTAGATATTCCAATGTGGCAAACAAACGGCCACACACATATCCTACATTTTTATTTGTTTTATCTAACATAACGGTAAGTTTATGATGATTATTAGATTGTCTGTTCAAATAGGCTTTTAGAATCGCAACACGGGTCAGCGTTGTTTTCTGTTCCGCACGGATTCTTCTTATGCAAGCCGAATACAAAGAATAGGGATAAGGCGTATCTTGGAAAACACTTTTTATAAGGGCTTCCGGTAAGTTCGGCTGCACATCACTTACTTTTCCCTGAAGGGCTACGGCAGAAAGCATATTATAGACGCCTTTATAAGGTTTCTTTTCCGGACGGGTGTCTACGATGTCCATATCTTCAAAATGCTGTAAGATATTTCCGGCAAATTCCCGTATCGGTATTTCTTTCCAATAAACTACTGCCAGCCGTGCTGCATTAGGAGCCAGTCCCAAAATGAAAAATTTATCGGCATCGGTCGTTTTCAATTCACCGGAAAATATAGCTTTAAAGACCTTTTCTACCTTCACAATTCCTCTATTGGGGTCATCGCCCGAATCAGTCGAATTCAAAAAAGAGAAGAAACAATTTTCGGCTTCCTGACCGATTTCTGAATCTAAGGATGCCCAAAACACGTACGTTCTCGAAGCAATCCGGAACATATTCTTTGATTCTTTGCGCAGCAAATAGGATAATGCGGTCGTGTAAGCAAATTCTGCATCCGGTGATATCGGAGCATTAAATGCTTTTTCCTTGCCATATGAATCATATCCTGAAGCTACTTGAAAAGTAACCAATTTGGCTGTGGCCTGACTTCCCAAAATAGGAGTTGCAGTAGTCAGTTCTACCATTGAATCCTCTTTTCCCGTTACAAGACAGGTGTGAAGTGACTTCCCTGATTTATTATCAGACAAGCAATCAAGATAATGAGACACTAATTCCGGATCTTCAGGGATTATGCTTTTTTCTCCCTCTATTCTGAACGAGATATTGCGTGTCAGATTCTTGCATAAATCGTCCCAAAGAGGATCTGCCTGTAAGGCTGCTAAAATAGCGTCATTCCCTTTTTCATAAAAAAGAGTCAAAGCCTGTAATGCCTTGTTCTCAGGTAATGCCGTATGCCATTTTTTTATCTTTTCAAAAAAGGTGGCATAATTTCTTGCGTTCTTATCTCTTTCCTTTTGAAGTTCTGCTTCTTTTTCTGCCAATTTCTGCACATCAGAAGGCGGATTCTTCAAAGGTAAATTAGCTTCTGAAAAGTTCAACACATACGATACATTGTCCCAACACAGGTTAGCTACCGGATTGCTGCTCCTGCTTACAGCTTTGGGAAGCAAGTATTGTTTATAACGTTTGTTGTCAATCCGGCAATCTTCCAGGCGCAAAAAGTTCCCTTGTTCATCTATAACAATTAAAAAGGCCAGTTCCTTATACTCCATGCCCGGCAAAGCCAGATTTTTACTCCGATGATAATAATCATATAATGCTTTCAGTATCATCTTAAAATCTCCTCACTATTTAAAGGTGGAACTCGTATAACGCCGGCCTGCATATTTGCCCGGAAAAACATCGCATTCACATTCTTAGGGTCAGAAAAGTCCATGTCATACAGCATGATACCTAAATCCTTGTCTAATGCCAAAGGAGGTTGCAAAGTCTCTCCTTCCTGCAACAACCGGAAATAAGCAGAAAATTCACGATTACCTAAATAAGGTTGGGTAAAACATTGCCCTTTAGACGCACGTCGTTCGAACATAGCCTGATACTTTCCGGGATTCTCATCCGGATCATCCTTGCGCTGAACACGTTTACGCTTCTCCAAAGGTATATAAACCATCTTGGCATAAATCCGATAACGTACATTCTTCAATAATAAGGCGTTTCTCTGTTGCCGTTTTTCTTCAATGTATATCTGCTGAGTTCGGACATTTCCCACAGCTCCCACTTCATTCCGCCGGATAGAGGTCCACTGGATAGGATTCAACACTTCTATACGGGTCACTTCCCAACGTATAGCCGGCTTCCAGAATATAGCTTCAAAAATAGCACGGGCAGCAGACGGAGTGATGACATCATAACTCACTCGTTTAACTTTCAATTCCGGTCGGGTAAAACAAGCCATATTGCCCCATACCTCTAAACCGTATTCTTTATCATAGTATTCCATCGTATAATTATATTAATAAAGTATCATCCAACCAATGGCTTTGAATAATCAAACCCGTCTGATTGGAATATTGTTTGCAATCCGGTAACAAAAATATTCCTTCCAGAATTTCCTCCAGCAATCCTTGCTTCGCCAACGCTTGGAAATCACGTTCAGTAATATTAATCATGAAATTACCTATTTTTCTTGAAACTTCATAAGACAAACCGTCTTTTCTTATTTTTTCTATAAATTCTAAGCTGTTTTGGTAAATGACAATAACATTCTTCCCTTTTTCTTCAATCAACTTGAAAGCTTGCGCAGCTTGCTGAAAATCCATTTCTTTGGCACGTAATAAATTAATAATGCCTTTCTTGTCGAAGCTGTTGCAGCGACAATATAATTGATCGAAATACATCGACATAGCCTTCTGCGAAAACCAGTCGGACACAGTTCCCATACTCTTCCTGGCTTCATTGGCTTCACTCAATACGCCTTTAGGCAAAGGCTTATCCAGACTAAAAACGTGTGTTGTGGCTATTTCTAATTTGCCTTCCCGGTTACATCTTCCGGCAGCCTGGAGGATAGAGTCCAATCCGGCTTCCTGACGGAATACCACCGGAAAATCCAAGTCTACTCCGGCTTCAATCAACTGGGTAGAAATCACTCTAAGAACTTTAACAGAAGGGTCGCTCAACGACTTCCGTATTTTTTCTATCGTTTCGCGGATGTGTAGAGGACACATTCTACGCGACAAATGGAATGAAGATTCTTGAGGCATGCGACTGAATAATTCTGCCGCATCCTGACGGGTATTGACAATGCACAACACCTTATCATATTGCAACAAGCGTTGAGCCACTTCGTCGTAAGTGCTACGTTCATTATCAAAGCAGATATTCACACGCCGCAACTTTTTACTCAGATTCCAGCCTTCCGGAATAATCTCTTCTACCTTTTCAAGGCCATGAAACACCACACGGTCATTGGTACCCCGATGCTTACCCTCCAAGACTGGTTGACTGGCCGTTGTAAACAAGAAACTTGTTTCGAACAACTGTTGATAACTCTTCAAAACCGTTATGACAGGCTGCAAATATTCTCGAGGCAACGTTTGCGCTTCGTCAAGGATAACCACACTGCTGGCAACGTTATGCAGCTTCCGACACGCTGAAGGCTTATTGCTGAACATGGATTCAAACAGCTGAACATTGGTTGTCACTATAATCGGATAATCCCAGTTCTCGGTTGCCAGACGTTGTTGAAGTGCTAATTGCGAAATATCCGGCTTATCTTTCCAGATTTCATCCGGATCAAAGGTAGAATGGTGTTCACAAACGTTTTCGTCACCAAAGATATTACGCAAAATCGCGGCAGTCTGCACAATAATACTGGTATAAGGGATGGCAATGATAACCCTGTCTTTACCGTGCTTTGCTGCATGCTTTATAGCCCATAACAAAGAAGCCAACGTCTTGCCGCCACCAGTAGGTACTGTCAATGAATAGAATCCCGGTTTCATCTCCGCTTTATCCCTGCACACCTGCTGAATATCGGCTCGCAATTGGTTCAATGTCGTCCGAGGCGCTTTTTGAGATAAATTAGTCAAATAAGTCTCCAGTTTTGGCAACAAGTCGGATAATGGCGAACACTGTCCCCGATGCAGATAATTCGCTTCATTCATAAAACGCTCGGTATCGAGGTAATCCGCATCTACCAGACAAGAAAACAAAACACGGATAAAATGATTACAACTATCAGGATTTATCGGTTGGAGAGGGAATAAATCTTCTTTAGTCAGCTTAAACGATGGTATTTCTATCTCACCCGGAATAGTTTCCTCCATTTTTGCATTAAAATCATAACTGTCATACAACCCTGTGTGGTGCGAAGCTATCGGATAAGACAGAAGCGGGAACAGGTGAGAATAGAGTTGTTTCGCAATCAACGCCCCCACATAAGCATGAGGCACTTTAGGGGCAGCTCTGAGATTGGGACAATAACCGGAAACTTTTCTAATATACAATTGAAAAGCCTTCTGCTCTTTACCCTTATCATGAAGTTGCCCCATAACATATCCCAAGTTTGCACAACCAAAAACTGAAGCAAACTTTTGCGCCAATAAGGCAACACCATTTTGATGCTCTTCGTTAGACTGAAATATCCAGGTTTCCGTATCTTCTTCCTTCGACAGCCTGAGGTGTGAAATATATGGTGGCTCTTTCATTCCCATCACTTCTCCTTCTTCTTCACTCCTCCGCCGAACTTCTCTTCAAACTCTTTTACCACTTTTTTGAACCGTTCCGGCAGATAGGACATTCCACGGTCGTAAATAGTTTGCGGAATGCCATACAATGCCTCGGCTACACTGCCGGCTATACAAGCAATGGTGTCCGAATCGCCACCTATGGAAATGGCATTGCGCACGGCATCTTCAAAACCGGTGGCCGAGAGAGCACAGATAAGAGCTTGGGGAACACTGTCCTGGCAGGTGCCGCCATTACCCCCGCCATCGATGCCATGCCACGAGTACCGCGGACGCAACTCATCGACAGACATGGATAAATCATAACCGAACTCGCGGTTCACGTTACGGGCAATTTCAGACGGTGACAGTCCTTCCCGCGCCAAAAAAATGCTAAGGGCTACGGCTTGCGCTCCCTTAATTCCTTCGGGATGATTGTGGGTACAGGCTGCCGATTGCCTGGCTGCATCCAAGGTCTGTTCAGGGGTGGAAAAGCACCAGCCTACAGGTCCTACACGCATCGCACTCCCGTTGCCACAGCTTCCATAGGGTCGGATATCGCCTTGCGACGCCCGGGCAATCCACTCTACGAACATGGTGCCGTAACTGCCCATAGGGTAGGGATTGGCCTGTGCATAGCGCAAGTAGTAATCTGCACTGTCCCCGCCGTTCATCAGCCAGTCGGCCGTGGCTAAGGTCAGAATGCTGTCGTCGGTATACTCCATTTGCTCCTGAAACAGGGGGAAATCTTTGGTCTTGATGTTGCTGAACTCGTAGATGCTGCCTACGATATCGCCGATAATGCTTCCTATCATACTATTTTATTTAAGGGGTTATGATTGAAGGACAAAGGTATAAAATAAGAATGAAGAACTTAATAAATGAAGAACGAAAAACGAAGAACTTAATAAATGAAGAATGAAGAACGAAGAATGAAGAACGAAGAATGAAGAATTGAAAATCCGCGTAAATCTGCGTTTCAAATTAAAATCGAACACAGAGACACGGAGACACAGAGAAATAATTTTTTATCTGTGTAATCCATTGAAAAAATAAATCCGCGTAATCTGTGGTGAAAAAATAATCTGCGAAAATCTGCGTTAATCTGCGTTTCGAAAAAGCCTTGTCAACTATCAAGAACCTGGTCCCTGCCAGCTCATGTCTAAAATTGGGAAGGCATTGATGAAGGTTGGAAACCGCCATCAATGTCAATTGTTTCCCCGATGCATCTACCTGCATTTGCTGGAAGATTAATAATCTTATCGCTTGAAGATTAATAATCTTATCAGCAACGAAGCTATCTGCTCCGTTGCAGGCAGTAGGATGTTAACACCTCTGCTGACAGCTCCTGCCTAAATGAGGTGTCCCATTGATAAAGTCAGGAGTTTCTTCAAGAACCCTCACTGCCTTTCTTTATCTTTTTCAAGTATTCGGAAGGAAGCATACCGAACTCTTCCTTAAAGCACTGGCGGAAATAAACCGTACTGTTGATGCCTACTTTGAATGCGATTTCGGCAATGCTGTATTTCCCTTCCAACAACATCTTTTCGGCGAGTTGCATCTTTATTTTCCGGATAAACTCATTGGTAGACATGCCCGTCAGTGCCTTTACTTTCCGATAGAGTGTAGAATTGCTCATGCAGAGATGATTGGCAAGGAAACTGATGTCTATTGTCTCGGTAGACGACAGGTTTTCGGTGATGACACTGGTCAGCTTGTCGAGGAATTCATTGTCTATCTTGTTCAATGAATTGGTCAGGATGCTGTGCTTCTCTTCCAAATCCTTTTTCGATGTGTCAGGATTCAGTTTGGCAATGTATCGTTCTGATAACCGTCTGCGTTGTGCCAATAAGTTGTTGATACGGCTATGCAGCAGGCTGGCACTGAACGGTTTGGTCAGATATGAATCAGCTCCCGACTGATAGCCTTCCTCTTTATCTGCCAGGGTATCTTTGGCTGTAAGCAGAATGATGGGAATATGGCTTGTGCGTACATCGCTTTTCAGGCGTTTGCATAAGGTGATTCCGTCCATGACGGGCATCATCACGTCGCTGACAATGATGTCAGGTATATACGCTAATGCCATTTCTTGCCCTTCTTTTCCATTCGAAGCGGTTTTTACTTCATAAAGGTCGGTAAACGATTCCACCATATAGTCGAGGATGTCCTTGTTGTCTTCTATAATCAGGATAACTGGACGCATATTGTCGGTGTTTTGTTCTTTTCCGTCAAGCAGCAGCTTTTCTTTGCTTTTGTCTTCTTCCTCTTTCGTGAGGTCACGGTGGAGTGCCGAAGGATAATTATTGGAGGCAATAAGCCGTACTACGAAAGTTGTCCCTTCATTGAGTTTGCTTTGAACTGTTATGGTTCCTTCGTGTAGTGTGACCAGGTTTTTCACCAGTGCCAGTCCGATGCCTGTACCCGATGCCTGATGGGTACTTCCTTCTTGGTAATACCGGTCGAATATGTGTGGCAGAGCATCCGGGCTGATGCCGTATCCGGTATCTTGCACGCTTAGCTCCAGATAGCGTACGTTTTGTACTTTTGCCCATCGGGAACTTATCGTAATCAATCCTTTTTCTGTATATTTCAGTGCATTGCTAATCAGGTTATCCAGGATGATGGTGATGGCTTCTTTATCGAAATAAAGTGTCATGTCTTCTGCCTCGGTCTGGATTTGGATGTTTATTAGCGAGTTCTTGTTCAGTTCCTTGTATTTCAGTCCGATTTCATACACCAAGGCACTGATGTTTTCGCGGCATACACAAAGCTTTTTGTTTTGTGTCTCTGTCTTGCGGAATTCCAGTATCTGGTTTACCAGTTCCAGCAGGCGGATGGCACTTTGATAAATGACAGCAATGCGATGTTTGTCCTTAGCGTTTAGGGTCTTGCTTCCCATCATGTCTTCCAGCGGACCTATAATCAGGGTGAGCGGTGTGCGCAGTTCGTGGGTGATGTTTGTAAAGAAGCGCAGACGCTCGTCGTTCAGGTGTTGTTCCTGTTCATGGTTCCATTTTTCCGATTCGTACAAATATTCCAGGTTAATGCGCCGTTTGTATCTCTTCAGCAGGATAAAGAGCAAGGTCAGTCCGGCAAGGGTGTATATCAGTTTGGCTATCCATGACAGCCAGAACGGAGGTGTAATATGGATGGAGAGGGTCGTTATTTCGTCCGACCATTCTTGGTTACGGATACGGGTTTTGACCATCAGTTTGTAATTTCCGTATGGGACATCCCTGAAGGTGACATCATTCCATTCGGAGATATACCATGAGTCGTTTAGTCCTTTGAGCATATAAGCATATTCCACTTGTTCTTCCAGCGCATGGTTCGGGATACTGAAAGAAATGCGGAAGTTATTCTCTTTGTGATTCAGTTTGATACTGTTGCAGTTAGTAAGCTGGTATGTCTGTCCCTTGTACTCCTGGTGGGTAAGCGGAGTATGGACAGTTATTTTCATGAAGAAAGCCTGAGGGGCTTTCTTGGGAGCAAGTACTTGTGTAGGTGTGAAATAGCAGAGCCCGTTGGTTGAGCCGAAATAGAGTTCCCCTTTATTGTCTTTGCAAACACAGCCTGCGGTAAAACTGGCAAGGGGGATGTTGTCTTTATGGTTGTAGTTGTAGAATTTTGCTATATCGGTTTTGAAGCATGTGATGCCTTTGTTGGTGCTGAACCAGATATTGCCTTCGTTGTCTTCGGTTATGGCACGTATGTGTGTATTGTCCAATCCGTTTGTCCGTTGATATACCTGATAGTTTTTGTCGTTGCCTTTTGGAAAGCATACCAAGCCGTCGCCGGTAGCTATCCAGATATTTTGTTTCCTGTCTTCGTAAATGTCATTGACGGTGTTCGAAGGAAATCCGGCATACGTATCGAATGTGTGGAGTTGTTGCAAGTCGGGCGAATAAAGGTAGAGTCCTCCTCCAAAGGTGCCTACCCACACTTTTCCCTGTATGTCTGTGATGACCTTGCGTACCAGTTTCTCGGGTGTGTCGATATGTCTGATGATTGTTTTCGAGTCGCGGTCTATCTGGTAGATGCCTTCACTGCTTCCTATCCACATCAATCCTTGCTTGTCTTCGAAGATGGAACGGACATCCGTATCGTCTAACTGAGGAGAGAAGAAGCGGCGGAAAGTTTTCTGCTGGCTGTCGTAGTACATAATGCCTTTTCGGAAAAGTCCGAACCAGAGGTTTCCCTGTGTGTCACAATAAGCTGTCTGTATCGAATTGCCGCTGATACTGCCATTTCGGGATGTATAAGTGGCGATGCGTTGGCCATTTTCTAAAACATTGATGCCTCCTCCGTCGGTTCCTACCCACAGCTTGCCTTCGCGGTCGATGCATACGGCACTGGCAATGCGGGCATTGAGGTTGCTGCCGGGAATTTCCTTCGAATAGCAATAGGCATTGAATAGGGTGACATCATTATTGAGAAAGTTGATGCCTCCTCCCCATAATCCTGTCCAAATGTTATTGAAAGAATCTTGGAAGATGCAGCGTACACTCGAGTTGCTCAAGCTGTATTCATTGTCACCTTCCCGGATGCAATGGTACTTGATATTTTCGGGTGAAGAGAAAAAACGCTGCGAGAGGTCGATGATGACAATACCTCCGAACTCGGTGGCTACCCATAGCTGTTTGTCGTTCAGTTGGCAGATATCGAAAATATGGTTCGATAACGGACTGCCCGGAGTGCCGAAGGAAAGAAACAGTTTTTCTTCTGGATTAAACAAGGCTAATCCTTTGTCGGTCCCTATCCAGATAGACCCGGCATGGTCTTGATAGATGCAGTTCACTTCGTTGCCGGGCAATGATTGGGGATGCCCGTCCTCATGCCTGAAGTTTTCCACTTGCTTGGTTTTGAGTGACAGGATGCTTAAACCTGCGTACCGGTGTCCGATATAAAGGTTTCCTTTGCCGTCTTCCAGCGCTGTCCAGATATGGTTACTGGGCAGTTGGGGAATAGTTTCCCGGTTGTAATGGGTGAATTTACCGGTTTCTTTGTCCAAGTGGTCTATGCCTTTCCAGTATGTAGTAATCCATAAGTTGCCGTCTTTGGCAGGGAAGATGCCTGTCACATCATCGGTGGCAAGGCTGTTGGGGTTGTCTTTATCGTGGCGGTAAATAGTAAACGTATGGGTTTCGTAATTGAATGCGTTTAGTCCAGCCCGTTGAGTGCCTATCCATAAGATGGGTTTCGCAGGGTCATCCAGCAGGCAGTTCAGTTCATTTCCTGTTATTCCCTGTTCGTCGTTTTCGGTTTTGTAGAAGGCAGTAAAGGTGCTTCCTTCCAGTTTGTTCAGCCCTTCTTCGGTAGCAAACCAGAGGTAACCGTTTTTATCTTCCGCAATGTCGATAACGTAATTGTTGGATAATCCTTTTTCCAGTCCCAGACGTTTGACGGTATAAGTTTGTGCCAAGCATCCGAGAGCATTCAGCAAACAGGTAATCAGTAGGAAATGTTTCATTGGTTTTGGTTTCTTTATTTAGTTGACAAGGTATCAGTTGACAAGGTTTTTGATAGTTGACGAGGTATCAGTTGACGAGTTTTTTGAAACGCAGATTTTAATTAAATGAAGAATTAAGAATAAAGAATGAAGAATCAAAACTCTGTGACTCCGTGTCTCTGTGTTTGTTCTTAATTGAATACATCAGCAGAAGTATTGGCTTTAACTCCTAACGGAGCAAAGCGGAGTGATAACTTCTTTAACTTCTTAACTCCTTAAAATAACCTTGTTACCTTGTCAACTGATACCTTGTCAACTAAACAACTTATTCCGCTTTCAGCGTCACTTCGGTGCTTTTCAGCAGGGGAGAAGTAAACTTAATGCGGATTTCACCATTCTCGCCCGTGGTCTGGATATAGGCAAGCAGACGGCCGTGGTAAACACGTTGGCGGTTGTCGGTATAATCGCCCATATCACTGTTGTCCGAGCCTTCCAAGCCCAGCAGCTTGGCAGGACCTTCGATGTGGCAAGTGATGTTGTTGTCACCCAGTTTTACGACCGTTCCTTTTTCGTCTACCACTTCTACTGTGATATGTGCCGTTGCCTTATCAGGCGAAAGAGTGGTGCGGTCCGCTTTGGCACGGATGGCATACGGGCGTTCCGATGAAGTAATGGAATAAGTAGAGAGCACCTTGCCGTTTTCATCGCAGCCTTCTGCTTTCAGTTCGCCAGCCTGATAAGGAATGTCCCAGGCGATAATGCCGCTCTTGTCGTCGTAAGGTTTCATGCTTCCCACTTCTTTTCCGTCCAGCAACAGGCGGGCTTGCGGTGCATTAGTATAGCAAACCACGCGAATCAACTGCCCGGGTTCATAGTTCCAGATGTCCCATGCATCTTGCGAAAGCCAGTCTTGCCCTTTCTTTATCGGGTAAGTTCCGATATAAGTTACCGGGTCTTCGCACCATAAGGAAGCGCGGAAATATCCGCGTGGCTTCGGGAAACTGCCGAAGTCCAGCAGTCCTGTATAAAGTCCTCGTGAGGGCCAGCGTCCGGCTTCACCCAAATAGTCGGTTCCTGTCCAGATGAATTGTCCGAAGATAAACTCCTTGTCGCGGACAGCATGCCAGGCATCAATGCCTACTCCTGTTTCGCTTCCATAAATGATGCGGTCGGGATAAGTGGCATGGTCTTCGTCGTAGCGGTTCTCTGTATAGTTGTATCCTACCACGTCTACCGCTTCGGGATACTCGGTCTGGTTCGACATGACAACACCTGCCAGTGCACCGGTAACCGGCCGTGAGGTATCTATTTTCCGCACACAGGCAGCCAGCCGTTTGGCTATCTTGCCGATACGCATGGCGTCGGGAGCGTCTGGCTTATAACCTCCGAACATGGGTTGGTTGATAGTTGTGCCGTCTAATACAGGATGCGAGTAAGGGTCATTGGGGTAATCCACTTCGTTGCCGATGCTCCACAAGAAGATGCAAGGATGATTGCGGTCGCGCCGTACCATATCGGTTACATCGCGTTCAATCCATTCTTCGAAGAAATCAAACGAACCGTCGAAGCTGGGTTCGCCTACATTCCAGCCCTGCACCCATTTGCGTTTCGGAAATTCCCATTCATCCGAAGCCTCATCCATTACCAGGAAACCCATTTCATCGCATAAATCGTATAATACAGGTGCTTGCGGATTATGGCTCATGCGGATAGCGTTCACGCCGATGCCTTTCAGGTTGGTCAGGCGGCGTTGCCATACTTCTTTCGGCACTACGGCTCCCAGCACGCCGGCATCGTGATGCAGGCAGACACCTTTTACCTTCATCCATTCCCCGTTCAGGGCAAATCCTTTGTTCGGGTCGAATTGGAGGGTGCGCAGGCCTACACGTGTCTCGCTTCCGTCTATTTTCTCTCCGTTGTGGTAGAGTTCTGTCTTTAATGTATAGAGGTAAGGGTCATCCAGGTTCCAGCGGTGCGGTTTCGATATGTTCAGGCTCAGGCTTTGCTTGGTTATGCCTTGCTTGCCGTCGTCCAGCTTTTTCTGTTGTTGGGTTATCAGCTTGCCCGATGCATCGTAGAGCAGGGCTTTCACTTCCAGCTTGCCGGTCGTGTCGGCATGTTTCTCCACTTCCATGTCTACGGCAATTGTAGCGCGTTTGTCAGTAATCGAAACGGCTTTCCATCCCACACCCCATTGGGCAAAATGAATATCAGGTGCGGCTATCATCCATACATCGCGGTAGATGCCCGAGCCGGTGTACCAGCGCGAATCGGCATAACGGCTGTGGTCGATGCGGACTGCCAGCACATTGTCTCCCTGTTTCAGGTAAGGAGTCATATCATACATGAACGAGATATAGCCGTTCGGCCGTTTGCCCAACAGATGACCGTTCAGGTAGACTTCACTGCGGTTGTAGGCTCCTTCAAAATAGATATAATGACGCGGAGCATCATCGGTCACTTCGAAATGTTTGCGATACCAGCCTATACCGCCGGGTAAATAACCGGTGCAACTTGCCAGTGTCGGCGAGGCTTGCCCTTCGATTGACCAGTCATGAGGCAAGTCCAGCTTGCGCCATTTGCTGTCATCATAGTTGGTTTGCAGGCTGAGCGAATCATCTTTCAGGTTGAATAGCCAGCCTTCGTTGAATTTTTCCGCTTTGCCGAATGATACCTGTGCTTGCACTGGAAAGCATGTCAAGCACGTCAATACGCATAGCAGGAAATAGTTAATTTTGTTTTTCATATCGGTGTCTTTTATTTTACAAAGTTACAGACATTATTTCAAAGTATAAACAACTGTCGTCACACTTTCTTCGTCCAGTATCACGGTTTCATCTCCCTCGTACGACTTTTCTTTCAAGTTCTTTTCTTGGGTAGTCGTGTAGGTCTTGATGGAAGCCACTTCACCGTTCCATCCTGTCCGCGTTTCGTTCAGGCGGACACCTGTGTCCGAATAGTTGGTATAAACGGCTACAATTTCTTTCTTGTCGGGTGAAACCCATGCCGAGCCGAAGAAGTGCATCGAGTCGTTGGCTTTCAGCTCGACACGCTGATAACCCGGACGGATGAAGCGGCTGTAGTTGCCCAATACCCAGAGGGTAGGAGTAGCCTCATAGCTTCCTCCGTTGCGCAATACATCCATATCGCCTCCGTCGTCTGTCCAGCCGTTAGGTAAAAGCGAGATGAGTAGGAAACGGTTCTTTTGTCCCCATTGTGAGATGCTCATCGAAGTCCAATAACTCCATGAGGTCACTCCGGCTACGGTCAGATCGTTATGGATGACGCGCGACATATAGAGGGCAATATCCATCGTGCTGGCTGTATCATAGCTTCCGAACTCTGTCTGGCTGTAATTGTCGCCCAGCATGCTCCATTCGCTTTGCCATACTTCTACGTCATATTGGGAAGCGGTTTGTGCCAGTCTTTCCCGTACGTTTCGCATGCCGTCCCAGGTGCCGTCGGTCCAATAGCTATGTCCGCATATCAGGTCGGGTACATGGCTTAAGTCGCCGACATAGGCAGAAGAAGAGGGGTCGAAGAAAGCCGAAAGCACATTGCTGCGGTTGGCGTCGTTTTTGGTGCGGTATAAGTATTCCCAGTCGCCTGCTTCGCCCAGCAGGATTTGGGTCGTAAGTCCGCGGGCTGTCAGTTCACTGTCCAACTCGTGTGCCAGACGTGCCACTTCGTCGTTGGTCCATCCGCTGCCTTCCTGGCCACCGTCCTCCCAATCGTATTGAGGTTCGTTGACGGGCGAGATGTGAGTGATGTCGTATCCTTCGCTTTCATAATGGGCAGCCACGTCTGCCATATAAGCGGCGAAATCATCGTAACAATCGTCTTTCAGATTGGCCTTTCCGCCTTTATCCGCGAATCCTTTCCCGTTTTTGGTATATTGCACCGGCGGCGTATTGCTGAAGAGAATGAATTGTTCACATCCCAGTTCCTTGGCACGTTGCATGAAATAACGTTGCCCAACGCAGTGCGTCCAGTCCAGTGCGAGGTCATCGGTCAGGTATGATTCGGCACGGCGCGACTTGTCTGTAATACCGCTTTCGTCTCCCTGTTCCATGGTTCCTCCTCCCAGGTTGACGCGCCACAAGGAGAGTCCGATGCCTTTAGGTTGTCCGTCGGTGATTTCGGTAGAGAAAAGCAGTTCGGCTATTTCGTCACGGTTCGATGTCCAATATTCCCCTACAAAGGCAGGCATCCAACAGTCGGAGGCACCGAAGCTTGCCATTGTCTGGTAAGTCTGTCCGGCATTGATGGTGACATTTTTATCCACGCTGACTTCCGGTTCGTCATTGGGTATTTCCTGTTGAGGCGTGTCAGTGGCATCATCGCTGCAGGCTGCCAGTCCTGCTGCCAGCGAGGCAAAGAGTAATGGTTTCAGTTTCATGGGTTATTGTTTAGGGTCTTTATAATAAAAAAGAAGGTGTGTTCAAATTGTTCTTTGCCACACCTTCGTGCATTTATAATCAGGTCAACCTATTGAGTCTAAATTTTGTTATCCTTATTGTGTCGATTAAAAATGTGTAAATTCGTATTCGGGTATTGAACGTGGCGGCAAGCAGACAGCCTATTGGAAACATCATGGAGTTTCGTCCGCTTGCCGGCATCGTTCTTTACTTAATCAGAATTAATTCCAGCCCGGGTTCTGTACGATAGAACCGTTCGACTGAGTAATTTCATACAGAGGAATCGGGAACAGCAAGTCGCGGTTTACATCAAAAGTGATACCTTTATTACTTGCCTCACCTTGGTTTTCCCATTCAAGCGGGTCACGGGTCTCTTCATTCATGTTCCATTGTACAAAACTTCCGTTCGGGCCGAGGATGCTGGCGATGACAGGCTGTTCGTTATCGTCTTTCCAGCGGCGAATGTCATACAAACGGTTTTGTTCGAATGCCAGTTCCAGACGGCGTTCCAGACGGATGGCGTCGCGGAGTTGTGTGCCTGTAGCAGTTACAGAAGGCAGTTTGGCACGGTTGCGGACTCTGTTCAACGCTTCTTGTGCTTCGCCGTTTTGTCCCAGTTCGTAGCAAGCCTCGGCATACATCAGCAGCACATCGGCAAAGCGCAGGATACGGTGGTTCAACGGGCTCTTGTCGGTGTTATAGATTTCCGGACGGTCTTCTATCGGCAAGAAATATTTCCGGATGACACGGGGTGACTTATGTTGTGCCGGATCGATGATGTAACAATTCGGATCCCAGCCGTATTTATCAATGTATTCTTGATAGTTTTCCATCTTTTTGCTGTTTTCTATGAATTGGTCGAAATTGTTTTCACCGGCAATTTCTGTGCAACCACTCGTGATAATCGTCCATTTCAGACGTACCGTATCGCCTGCATCGATGAAGGCTTGTTCCAGATTGGCTGTAGGCAGACACCATGACCAACCGTCGCCGGGACCATTACGTGCACCTGTAACGGTAGCTAATGAACCGCCCAAGGCTAATGTCGGATGGTATTCGTATTGCACTTCGAAGAGGCTTTCAATGCTGTTGTCATATTCCAAGTCCCATACCTGTCCAAATTCGGGCAGTAAGTCATATTCGCCGCTATCCATTACGGTTTTCAGTACATCGTGTGCTTTCTGCCATTCTTCCTGATACAGATATACTTTTCCCAGCAAGCCGAGAGCTGCGCCACGGGTAGCGCGTCCCATATCGGCAGGTGCATATTCGCTGCGTTCAGGCAATACATCAGCAGCAGCAAGCAGGTCATCTTGGATGAATTGATAAACTTCGTCTGCTGACTTACGGGTGATGCCTTGCACTTGTTCGGGCAATAAGAATTCGGTAATCAAGGGTACTCCGCCGAAGTTGCGTACCAATTCAAAGTAGTAATAAGCACGCAAGAAGCGGGCTTCACCCACCAGACGGTCGCGGGTTTCAGTATCGGTCAGGTTAGCTTGGCTGATACGGTCTATTGCTACATTGCAACGTAAGATACCTTTATAACGGTATTGCCAGAAGTTAGAGATAGGACCGTTGCTGGCACCGTTACCTTGGTAGTGAGCCAGGGAGATATAGTCACTCTGGCTTTGGGTGGTATTACCCATCCAGGCATCGTCGCTACACATTTCAGAAAGCAGCCATACGGTGTTGATATTCCACCATCCGCCGCAAGTAATGTCTTGGTAACACCCGGTAATATAGGAATTACATTCTTCCAATGTAGAGAAATAGGTGTCCAGGTTTTGTTGTCCACGCACCTCTTCGGTCAGGAAGTCTTCACACGAAGTGAAAGTCAGCGTGGCAACTACTGTTAATATGCTAAGTAAATGTTTCATAGTCGTTAATGATTAAAATTTAAAGTCGATACCGAACAGGAAGGTACGCGGATTCGGGTAAGCTGTATTGTCGATACCAGTTTCGATTACGCTACCATCCAATGAAGGACGTTCGGGGTCCATACCCGAATAACCTGTGATGGTAAACGGATTCTGTGCCGAGAACGAGATACGCAGTTGTGAGCCGCCCACCCATTTTTCGGGGAATGTGTAACCGATTTGCAACAATTTGCAACGCATGTATGAGCCGTCTTCTACATAGAAGCTGGATACACGCTGGTAGTTCAGGTTCAGGTCGCTATACGACAAGCGCGGAATATCGTAGCTGGTTCCTTCGCCATGCCATGCTTCATTCAGGGTTCCTGCCCATACGTTCTGACCGTTGGCACCGGAATACAATCCCTTCGTGGTATTGAAGATATCGTTGCCGAATGTTCCGTAGAAGTTGGCGGCGAAGTCGATATTCTTATAACGCAGACCGATGTTGATACCCATCATCAGGTCGGGATACGGATTACCGATGAAGGTCTTATCGTTGGCATCCAGTACGCCGTTGTGGTCCAAATCCTTGAAGCGGATGTCACCCGGCTGTGCGTTCGGCTGAATCAAAGTTCCATGTTCGTCGGTATGTGCATATACTTCTTCCCAGTTCTGGAAAAGCCCGTCAGCTACATAACCATAGAAGCGTGAAATCAAGCCGCCGTCTACGTTGCTGATAATCTGGTCGCTGTTGAATCCTCCGGTATAAATCGGACCGTCACCAGAGAACTTGATGGCTTTGTTGCGTACGGATGACAAGTTGACGCTGACATCATACGAGAAGTCTTTGCCTACCTGGTCTCTCCAGCTCAAGCCTAATTCCCAACCACGTGCCTGCATGCTACCGATGTTCATCCATACCGTACTGTTCCAGTTCGGATAACCTACCGCCAGGATATTCTGCTTTTCGTAAAGCATGTCGGTAGACTTCTTCTGGAAGTATTCGAAGGTGATACCCAAACGGGATTTCAGCAATGACATGTCGATGCCGACGTTCCAGTCTTCTACGGTTTCCCATTTCAGGTTATTGTTTCCTACAGAAGAAATGAAATATCCGTTTGTAATCGTGCCGCCATAAGCGTATTGGGTCTGGTCGAGCAAAGTCAGTGTGGCATTGTTGTCGATAGCCTGGTTACCTACACGTCCCCAACCTCCACGGAGTTTCAGGTCGCTGAACAGTTCCTGGTCTTGCATGAACTCTTCGCTGGTGAGTCGCCATGATGCGGATACAGCCGGGAAGAGGGCATACTTGTTGCCTTTCGGGAAGCGTGAAGAACCATCGGCACGGAGAGAAGCGGAAATGTAGTAACGGTTTTCGTAGTTATACATGACACGTCCCAAGAATGAAACCAAGGTGTTGTAGCTGGTTTCTCCGAAACCTTCTGCTGTGGTCGGGTCACCGGCATTCACTTCCTGCATGACATCCATGTTGTTGGGAATATTGTCGCGTGTCGCTTTTACATTATACCATGCGTCACGTTCTGCCGTGAAACCTACCATCACGTTCAGGTTATGCTTTTCGGCAAATGTATCGATGTAAGTAGCGGTATTCGTCCAGTTCCAGTCAAGCCATTCTTGTGACTGGCGGGAAATGTCGCTTAAAGTCTGTTGTTCCAACGCGTCCATATAGAACTGGGGAACAAAGCTGTCCGAACGGCGGAAGTGAGCATTAGCACCAAATTGGGTACGCAAAGTCAGTTTCTCAATCGGGTTGATTTGTAAATAGGTGTTCAATATCGCACCCATTTCACGTGAGTGGCTGTTCTGACGGGCAATAGAGCCGGCAGGGTTCCAAGTCTGGTTGTTGTACGAACGCTGATAGTTGTTATACTCATTGTCTTCCCATTCTGCTTCCGGGCGGAATACCGGCGTAGTCGGGTCCATTGACATAGCAGAAGAGAACTGTACCGAAGTATCATCCCACGATTCTACACGCGGAGCAATGTCGAATCCTACCTTTACATATTTATTAAAGGTGTATTCGGTGTTCAGACGGGCATTCAGCTTGTCCCAGTAACCTACATCAAATTGAGAGTTGGTGCGGTAATAACCCAAGCTTAAATTATAAACCAGCTTGTCGGTACCTCCCGATACGCTGAGCGAATAATTTTGTGTCAGGGCTGTCTTGTTTACTACCGTATCCCACCAGTCTGTACCGCTGGGGTTTGTAGTAGCCCCTGTATCGTTCCAGTTCGAAGTCAGTCCGTCGTTGGTATAACGGGTGTTATACACTTCTTTGTATTCTGCCGGACCGGCAATGTTCGGTTTGGCAATGGTCTGGAAACCTACCGAAGCGCTGAAGTTGACGTGTGTCTGTCCTGCCTTACCTTTCTTGGTAGTAATCAAGATGACACCGTTCGATGCACGTGTACCGTAGATAGCGGCTGCAGATGCATCCTTCAATACTTGCATCGATTCGATATCGTTGCTGTTCAAGAAGTTGATGTTGCCGCTGATAGGCATACCATCTACTACGTAGAGCGGGTCTGAACCATTGACGGTGGTTACACCACGAATCAAGACTTTTGGGGTAGTGCCCGGACCACCACCGCTGGCTACCTGCACACCGTTTACCTTACCTTGCAAGGCATCCATGGCGTTACCTGTAACGGTCTGGGTGATTTCTTCACCTTTTACAGTTGCAATAGAACTGGTCAAGTCGCTTTTCTTTACGGCACCGTAACCGATGACTACTACTTCGTCCAGCAACTCGGTTGCTTCTTTCATCACCAGGTTGATAGTCGTACGTCCGTTTACTGCTATTTCCTGTGTCTCATAACCGATGGAAGAGAATACCAGCACGGCATCTTTGGGTACATCGGGTATCATGTAATCACCGTCCAATCCTGTAATGGTACCTTTGGTCGTACCTTTAATCTGTACAGTAGCTCCGATTAGCCCCAACTTGTCGGCGTCCGAAGTTACGATACCTTTCACGGTTATCTGTTGTGCAAAACCGCATACGGATAGCAACAACAAACATGTAATCAATATCTGTTTTCTCATATTAGATAATTATTTGGTTAATTACTCTTCTACTAATACCAATTTTGCACGTTGCAGGTGTGCGTCAAAGGTAAATCTATATGTACCTGATTTCAGAACGGCTGGCTCAGCCCAATTGTCGGCAGATTCCAATTTGCGGCCAGCTTCTTTCCAAGCTGGATTAATATTGGCTTCTGATTTCGTTGAAATTCGGAATGCTTCAGGTTCTAGTTTGTTATCGCATCTCCAAGAGCAGAAGTCCCACCATTGGCTACTATGCCAGTTAGTAATAATGAAATGCATAGAATCACCTGCAGTTAAGGTTATGTCCGTTTCTTCTGTTGAATAGAAAAGGTGAGGATTAGTCTCATCCTGTTCGAAGATTTTAGTTCCAGTCGGGTCGGTAGAAGTATAACCGATATATAATTCTACATTTCCGTTAGGACCGGGGACAATCACATCACCCATTTCACCGGGAATCGGGTCAATGGCTTCTTCAATACTATAAGTGTCGATAGTGTAGGTTAAATCAGATATGTTGAAATCTATCAAATAATAAACGTTGGCTTCTTCCAAAACCAAAGGTTGGGCACCAGCCATATCACTCAATTTGGTCTTGTCTTCAGGGTCAACTCCATAGCATATCGGACTGAAGCTGTTCTTTTGAGGCAAGAAATAAATTTCGGTTCCTGCTTCTTGACAATAATAACGTGCCCGATATTGGAATTCGCCGGTATGTTCGATAAGCATCGGAACACCGAATACGTCATTGTTTAATTCTTCATCCGTAGCGACATCAGCCAAATACATCTTGGCGAAATCCTGAAGTTCTGTTACAGACAATACACAATGCAGTGTATCGCTTTTTTCAGCTTGGTCATTTACAATAATAGACATTGGGTAATTATTGACGCTTCCCGGAAGATTGATTGTCAAGCTATAATCGTATGAAGTGCCACCTTCTATTTCTTGAATAATATTCTGATATTCAGGAATTCCTTCAATCGTTACTTCGATGGATTTAAGAGCCCGGTCATCAGATACGCTAACAGTTAATGGATAGGGGTTAACGGTGCCGTTTTTGGTCAATAACCGGATTGTGTCTGAAGGTGCGACGGTAAATGTCGGTGCCGCAAAGTCTCCATCCGGAGTTACTAGCACATCTTCTGAAACCGAGCGTCCGCCTACATCGGTCGTTGTTACTGTTATCGTATAACTATCGGCAATGCCGTTGCTCGGCATAGCGAAGTTGTAACTCAATTCATACTCGGTTTTAGGTTCGCCATAGATTTCAATCAAGTCGATGGTTTTGTTCAGATACAAGGCATCGCATTGCAGATGGATGGTCGCTATACCATCCGCATCGGTCAGGGTGCCTTCAATAGTAAATGTACGCCCTGCCGCAGTCTGGATGTGCAGGGTCGTCATTTCCGCAACAGGACTTTGTCCGTCCACATCGGGGTAGGAAGTGTCATCGCTACATCCCGTCACACATAAGGACATCGGAAGCAGTGCCCATAGTGTTAGATTTAAGAAATGTTTCTTCATGCGCTTTATTTTAAAGTTAATTTCATTTGCAAATGTAGGAAAATGATGGCATATTATGTGTCGTAAATCTTGCAACGAGCATTCACGAATCTTGCAAAATGCCGTTTGAATGGATTTAGAGCCTTTTTGAATGACTTGTATTGCTAGGCTTTTTTTGTTGGTGCCGCGACACTTTTCTGAATAAGAAATGAATGCTTTGGGAAAACTTTGGTTACCTTTGTGCGCCCGTATGTTCGCATACGTTCAAGTTATATTACGATTATGAAAAAGAAGAAAGAAGATTGGGAAGTGCCGGGCAATGCCGACCGGGTGTTATTGCACACTTGTTGTGCGCCATGCTCGTCTGCCATTATCGAATGCCTGATGCAACACGGGGTGCGTCCTACCGTTTATTATTGCAATCCGAATATCTATCCGGCGGAGGAATACCGCATCCGGAAAGAAGAGTGTACACGGTATGCCGAGGCGCTCGGACTGGATATTGTGGATGCCGACTACAATCACGAGGCATGGCGGTGTGCGGTGAAAGGACTGGAAGGAGAACCGGAACGCGGAGGCAGATGCCTGCAATGTTTCAAGCTTCGCCTGCGTGACACAGCCCGCTATGCCCACGAACACGGGTTTACGGTCATCACCACTACGCTTGCCTCTTCGCGCTGGAAGAGTCTGGAGCAGATAAACGAAGCCGGACGCTATGCGGTAGAGCCATATCCCGATGTCGTGTGGTGGGACAGGAACTGGCGTAAAGGCGGACTGAGCGAACGCCGTATTCAGATTATCAAGGAATATGGTTTCTATAACCAGCAATATTGCGGATGCGAGTTCAGCATGCGGAATATAAAATGTGAATAAAAGGCTTGTCAAATGATTATAGATGCGTGGCGCATCGCAACTATATCCGATAGCCTTCGAAGCTAACTTGCACGGCCCACGCATATATGTGCGAGGAATCCTCTTGACAACTGACTCTATTAATCCTTTTTCATTTTTTTAATCTTTTGGGCAGTTCCGGCGTGAAACTCGCATATTTTTTGTAAGTTTGCAGCTCGAATCGATATGCAACTTGCAAAGATGGAAGGATTATTCGTCAGAAAAAGCATAGATGCCTTACAGGCAGAAGCCGGGCAGACAGGTGCCAGAACCTTGAAACGGGTATTGGGACCGGTCAGTCTTGTGGCATTGGGTGTAGGCGTAATCATCGGTGCGGGACTGTTCTCTATCACGGGCACGGTAGCTTCGGAATATACGGGACCTGCCATTACGCTTTCGTTCATCATTGCCGCTATCGGATGTTGTTTTGCCGGGCTTTGTTATGCCGAGTTCGCTTCGATGATTCCGGTGGCAGGAAGCGCTTATACCTATTCGTATGCCACGATGGGGGAATTGATTGCCTGGATTATCGGATGGGATTTGGTATTGGAATATACCGTGGCTGCCACTACGGTCAGCATCAGTTGGAGCCGTTATCTGGTAGTGTTCCTGCAAGGCGTAGGCATCGATTTGCCTCATGAGTTTACCGCCTGCCCGTGGGACGGAGGCATCATCAACATTCCTGCCATGCTGATAGTGGTGTTGATGAGCCTGATACTGATGCGGGGAACGGCAGGCAGCTCTTTCTTCAACGGACTGATTGTATTCTTGAAAATCGGTGTGATACTGGTATTCGTTGTTTTAGGCTGGAAATTCATTCAGGCAGACAACTATGTGCCTTATATTCCCGAAAATACCGGGAAGTTGGGTGAGTTCGGACTATCGGGTATTTTACGGGGAGCGGCCATCGTGTTCTTCGCTTTCCTGGGCTTTGATGCCGTCAGTACCGCCGCGCAAGAGACGAAGAACCCCAAGCGGGATATGCCCATCGGCATTCTGGTGTCTTTGCTGGTATGTACCATATTATATATCTTGTTCGCGCACGTCATGACGGGGGTGGCTCATTATACCGAATTCGAAGGACAGGAAGGCATCGCTCCGGTGGCGGTAGCTATCGAGCACATGGGCAGTGTCAATGCCCAGGGGGTGCTTGTGCCGGCTTATCCGTGGCTGAATAAGGCGATTATCCTTGCCATCCTTTTTGGGTATTGCTCGGTGATTATGGTCACGTTGCTCGGACAGAGCCGGGTATTTCTCAGCATGAGTCACGACGGATTGTTGCCTCCTTTCTTTTCGCGCATCCATCCACGCTTCCGTACGCCGGTGCACAGCAATTTTCTGTTTATGGTTTTAGTGAGCCTGTTGGCAGGTTTTGTCCCGGCACAAGTGGCGGGCGAGATGACCAGTATCGGCACCCTGCTTGCCTTTACACTGGTATGTGCCGCGGTGCTGATTGTGCGCAAGACGATGCCCGGTGTGCATCGGGCGTTCAAGACTCCGTTTGTACCCTTTGTCCCGATTATGGGTATCCTGACCTGCCTGTGCATGATGTGTTTCCTTCCGGCAGACACCTGGATACGCCTGGTGCTTTGGATGCTGGTCGGGCTGGATGTGTATGCCTCCTACGGACGGAAGCACAGCCGACTGGAACCCAATAGAGCATACCGCAAAGGTGATACGGTGCTCAATGTCTTGGGATTGGTACTGGCGGTGCTGAGCGTGATTACCGGTTTGTGGCATCAGCAGACCGTAGGCTGGAATGCCGACAAGACCTTGCTGGTCATTTCCTTTGTCTTTGCCTTTACCCATTGTGCTTACTATATGTGGCGGTTATGGCATCAGGCAAGAGAACATACGTGAAAATGATAAAAGAAGTTATAAACAAAGCGACCGAACAGAAAAAGCGAAATATAAACGAATGAAAATAGATTAAAAAGCTGTTATTTTACGCCAAATTAAACAGGTAGCTATGGAAATGAATGAACTTATGGTAGCCATCCGTGCCGCATTGGAGGCAGGAGCAGCCATCATGGAAGTCTATACAGATCCGAATGCGGATTTCGAGATAGAGCGGAAAGCGGACAATTCGCCGCTGACTATAGCCGACAAGCGCTCGAACGAAGTGATTATGCGCCGGTTGTCGGCTTTGCCTTATCCGGTATTGAGCGAAGAGGGAAAACAGATTCCCTATGCCGAACGGAAGGACTGGCATACGTATTGGGTGGTTGACCCTTTGGACGGAACGAAAGAATTCATCAAGCGTAACGGAGAGTTTACGGTGAATATCGCTTTTGTGTGCGAGGGCAAGCCCGAAGGAGGTGTCATCTATGTGCCTGTGACGCGGGAATTGTATTTTTCCACGATGGGAGAAGGAGCCTTTAAGGTAGAATCGATTACTTCCTTGGCTTCGGATGAAGACTATGCCGCTTTGGTAAAACGGAGCATGCGCTTACCCGTAAAAGATTTCGCGCAAAAGGACGCATACGTGGTAGTGGCTTCCCGCTCGCATCTCAACGCCGAAACGGAACGTTTTATTGAAACGGTAAAGGAGAAACATCCGAAAGTGGAAACCGTGTCGAAAGGCAGTTCGTTGAAGCTCTGCCTGATAGCCGAAGGCAAGGCGGATGTTTATCCGCGCTATGCTCCCACGATGGAGTGGGACACGGCGGCAGGACATGCTATCGTGCGTGCGGCCGGAGGCGAAGTGTATCAGGCAGGTACTACCGTGCCTTTGGCATACAATAAAGAAAATTTGTTGAACCCATCGTTCATTGTTTATCCGCACCGGTTGGAATAAGGACATGCGGAAACAGACTTATTAAACATTCAATTTAGCGTATGAATTTTGAGATAATCTTTGTATTGCTGGGGCTGATAGGGATGCTTGTCGCGCTTATTCTCGACAAGATGCGTCCGGGCATCGTCTTGCTGAGCCTGGTGGTCGTGTTCATGGCGGCAGGTATCATTACTCCCAAACAGATGGTGGCCGGCTTCAGCAACCGGGGGATGATAACGGTAGCTTTGCTCTTTTTGGTGAGTGAAGGAGTCCGACAGAGCGGTGCGCTTGCTACGGTCATAAAGAAACTTCTGCCCGAGCGGAAGATGACGGTGATGCAAGCCCAGTTGCGTTTGCTCCCGGTAGTAAGTGCGGTGTCGGCTTTCCTCAACAATACCCCCGTGGTCGTTATTTTCGCCCCGATTGTGAAGACGTGGGCAAAGAAAGTGGGATTGTCGTGCACCAAGTTTCTGATACCTTTGTCGTATGCCACGATTTTGGGTGGTTTGTGCACCCTTATCGGCACGTCGACCAATCTGGTGGTACACGGAATGATGATTGACCGTGGGCTGGAAGGCTTGAAAATGTTCGACCTTGCCTTTATCGGCATTCCCATTACGGTAGCAGGATTGCTTTTCATCGTGCTGACTTCTAAAAAGCTGCTTCCCGACGAACGTCCCGACAATTTCGAAGAAGAAGAGGCGGACGCGGCGGTAGAGACTGGGCAACACATCGTGGAAGTAGTGCTTGCCTCGCGTTTTCCGGGATTGAAACGGAAGCTGAAGAGTTTTGATTTCAAGCGCCGTTACGGTGCCGAGGTGAAAGAGATACGTCAGGGAGGACAGGTCATTACCGAAAATCTGGGTGAAGTGCGGTTGCAGGAAGGCGATACGCTGGTCTTGCTTGCCGATGATGCCTTTACCAAGACCTGGGGAGACTCGTCGGTCTTCCTGATGATGACGAACGGCAAGGAGATTCCTTCCCGTCCGATGCCCGTATGGAAGAAATGGACGGCATTGGCATTGCTGCTCATCATGATTATCGGTGCCACAATCGGTGAGCTTCCTTATTTTCAGGAAGCTTTCCCCAACGTGAAGATGGACATGTTCTTCTTCGCTTCGGTCACCGCCGTGGTGATGGCGTGGCTCAAACTTTTCCCGCCCAAGAAATACACCAAGTATATCAGTTGGGATATCCTTATCACCATAGCCTGCGCCTTTGCCATCAGTGCGGCGATGGAAGAGTCGGGACTGGCGGCACTCATAGCCAATTTCATCAAAAACGTTTCAGGTTCGCTGGGCGCGTGGGGTGCGCTTGCTCTGCTCTACTTTGTAACTCTGCTTGTCACCGAGCTGATTACGAACAATGCCGCGGCGGCTTTGGCTTTCCCGCTTGCTCTTGAGACCGCAGACAAGTTTGGCGTAGACCCGATGCCGTTTTTTATTGCCATCTGTATTGCTGCATCGGCAGGTTTCGCTACTCCTATCGGTTATCAGACCAACCTGATTGTGCAGGGAGCCGGAAACTATAAGTTTACCGACTTCCTGAAAATCGGTCTTCCGATGGACCTGATTGTCATGATTTTGTCGGTGGGGCTTATCCCTTTGATATGGCCTTTTGTGCCGGCGTAAGCGGGATGCCGTCACTTTGTCACCAAAGAATCCTATAATTGTAAACTAAGAAATAAAGCTAATGAACAATATTTATCCTATATTTGACAAGATGCTGGGACGCGCCGATAAAGAAGCCCTGTTGGGGCAACGCGGTCTGATGGTCTGGTTCACCGGGCTGAGCGGTTCGGGAAAGAGTACGATAGCCATTGCCCTGGAACGTGAACTTCAGAAACGCCGCTTGTTATGCCGTATCCTTGACGGGGACAATATCCGGAGCGGAATCAACAGCAACTTAGGCTTTTCGGAAGCGGACCGTGTGGAGAATATCCGCCGCATAGCCGAAGTGGGGAAATTATTTGTCGATACGGGCATCATCACGATAGCTGCGTTCATCAGTCCGAGCAATGCGTTGCGCGAGATGGCAGCACATATTATCGGCGAAGAAGATTTTGTCGAAGTCTATGTAAGCACTCCCATCGAGGAATGTGAGCGTCGTGACGTGAAAGGGTTGTATGCCAAGGCACGCCGGGGAGAAATCAAGGAGTTCACGGGCATTTCCGCTCCCTTCGAGATTCCCGTGCATCCCGATTTGTCGCTTGATACGTCCCGGCTTTCGTTGGAAGACTCTGTCCACCGGTTGCTGGATGTGGTCTTGCCGCGTGTCACTAAGAAATGATTGCTGAAAAAGCTGAAAATAGATTAAAATATAGATTTATGCAAGAAGAATATAACTTGAGCCATTTGAAAGAACTCGAAGCCGAGTCGATTCACATTATCCGTGAGGTGGCTGCCGCGTTCGAGAATCCCGTGATGCTGTACAGTATCGGGAAAGATTCATCGGTGATGGTGCGTCTTGCCGAGAAAGCCTTTGCGCCTGGCAAAGCGCCTTTCCCCCTGATGCACATTGATTCGAAATGGAAGTTTAAGGAAATGCTTCAGTTCCGTGACGCATACGCCAAAGAACACGGTTGGAAACTGATTGTGGAAAGCAATATGGAGGCTTTCCGTGCCGGAGTGGGACCTTTTACCCACGGCAGCAAGGTACATACCGACCTGATGAAGACACAGGCGTTGCTTCACGCGCTGGATAAATACAAGTTCGATGCCGCATTTGGCGGTGCACGCCGTGATGAAGAAAAGTCGCGTGCCAAGGAACGTATTTTCTCTTTCCGTAATGAGTTCCACCAGTGGGACCCCAAGAACCAGCGTCCGGAATTGTGGGATATCTACAACACCCGCATCCGTAAGGGAGAAAGCATCCGTGTATTCCCGTTGAGCAACTGGACCGAACTGGACGTATGGCAATACATCCGTCTTGAAAAGATACCTATCGTTCCTTTGTATTTCGCCAAAGTGCGTCCTACGGTGAATATAGACGGTCAGTTGATTATGCCCGATGATGACCGTTTGCCCGAAAAGTACCGTGACAAGATTGAGATGAAGAAAATCCGTTTCCGCACGTTGGGATGCTGGCCGCTGACTGGAGCCATCGAGAGCGAAGCCGATACCATCGAGAAGATTGTAGAGGAAATGATGACCACCACCAAGAGTGAGCGTACCACCCGTGTCATCGACTTTGACCAGGATGCCAGCATGGAGGAAAAGAAGCGCGAAGGATATTTCTAAGCGCAGAGGTTTTCGGCAAAAAAGAAGGAAATAGTATTATTGATTAAAAGAACACCATGGAAGAAATAGATAAAACCAAATGTGGAAATCCGATGGAAGGCGAAGTCAGAGGCAAGATGTCGATTGAAGAGTTCTTGAAGAAGGACGAGGAAAAAGACCTGCTTCGCTTTCTTACCGCCGGCTCGGTCGATGATGGAAAGTCGACCTTGATTGGCAGGTTGCTTTTCGATAGCAAGAAAATTTACGAAGACCAGCTTGATGCCCTTGAGCGCGATAGCAAGCGCGTGGGAAACGCAGGCGAACACATCGATTATGCCTTGTTGCTCGACGGGCTGAAGGCAGAGCGCGAGCAGGGAATCACAATCGATGTGGCATACCGCTACTTCTCTACCAATCATCGCAAGTTCATCATCGCCGATACTCCGGGACATGAGCAGTACACGCGCAACATGATTACCGGAGGCTCTACCGCAAACCTGGCGGTTATTCTGGTGGATGCCCGTGCCGGAGTCATCACTCAGACCCGCCGTCATTCCTATTTAGTTTCGTTGCTGGGCATCAAGCATGTGGTCTTGGCGGTCAATAAGATGGACTTGGTAGACTTCTCGAAAGAAGTGTTCGACAAGATTGTGGCAGACTACAAGGCGTTCATCGCTCCGCTGGGTGTGCCCGATGTTATCTGCATACCGCTTTCCGCGCTTGATGGGGACAATGTGGTAGAGAAATCTGCACGTACACCGTGGTACGACGGCCCTGCCTTGCTGGAGTATCTCGAAACCGTTCATATCGGGAACGACCACAACCTGACCGACTTCCGCTACCCTGTGCAATACGTGTTGCGGCCCAACCTTGACTTCCGGGGCTTCTCTTCGAAAGTGGCTTCGGGCGTTGTCCATAAGGGAGATGAGGTGATGGCATTGCCTTCGGGCAAGAAAACCCGTGTCAAGGCCATTTATTCGCCCGATGGTGAATGCGATTATGCTTTCCCGCCGATGTCGGTTACACTGACTTTGGAAGACGAAATCGATGTATCACGCGGAGAGATGCTGGTTCATCCCGACAATATGCCGCAGATAGGACGCAATTTCGAGGCCATGCTTGTCTGGATGGACGAAGAAAAGATGGATATGGAAAAATCCTTCTTCCTGAAGCAGACTACCAACACCAGCCGTTCGCGCATTGACAGCATTAAGTATAAGGTAGATGTCAATACGATGGAGCATCTGAGTGTGGAAAACGGCAAGTTGAGCAAAGACGACGTGCCTTTGCAACTGAACCAGATAGCCCACGTGGTAATCACTTCGTCGAAAGAGCTTTTCTTTGACCCTTATACACAAAACAAGGCTACAGGTGCTTTTATCCTTATCGACCCAATAACCAACAATACCAGTGCCGCCGGAATGATTATCGGCAAGGTAGACGACAAGGATATGCATACCACGATGGAAATTCCTGTGCTCGACCTGCCCAAGCTGGGCATTGCTCCCGAACACTACGATGCCATAGAAACCGTGGTGAAGGTCTTGGAACAGAAAGGATACGCGATTGAAGTAAAACGTTAATTAAATGAAGAATGAAGAATTAAGAATGAAGACAACTTCCTGGATGATAAATTCAGCGTGACAGGGACACATCTTCAAGCATCAACTGATTTTTCATTCTTAATTCTTCATTCTTAATTCTTCATTATTTATGGGCTTATTAGAATTCAGCAAATTGCCGGTAAACACCTTGGTGGGTGCCGACTGGAAAACATTCAATGAAATAACCAAAGGGCGTGTCATCGGTCCTGCTTATAAAGGCAAGTTCCGCCTGACGAAAGCCGTGTGCCGCCTGCTCTCTACGTTGAAGCCTTTGCAAGACAAGAAATATGAAAAGCTGTTGGCTTCCAAGCCGCTCGAACACGACCCGGTGTTCATCCTGGGACACTGGCGGAGCGGAACTACCTTTATGCACAATGTCTTTTCGTGCGACAAGCATTTCGGCTATAATACCACGTATCAGACCGTCTTTCCGCACCTGATGATGTGGGGACAGCCTTTCTTCAAGAAAAATATGAGTTGGTTGATGCCCGACAAGCGGCCTACCGACAACATGGAGTTGGCGGTCGACCTTCCGCAAGAGGAAGAGTTCGCCTTGACCAACATGATGCCTTACACGTATTACAATTTCTGGTTCCTGCCCCGCCATACGCAGGAGTATGCCGACAAGTATCTGCTTTTCGACGACATTACCGATGCCGAACTGAAGACCTTCGAAGAGACTTTCACCAAGCTCATCAAGATTTCGTTATGGAACACGGGAGGCACACAGTTCTTGAGCAAGAACCCGCCTCACACCGGACGTGTGAAAGAGCTGGTCAAGATGTTCCCCAATGCCAAGTTCATTTACTTGATGCGCAACCCTTATACCGTGTTCGAGTCTACCCGGAGCTTCTTTACCAACACCATCAAGCCGCTTCAGTTGCAGGACATCACCCCCGAAGAGCTTCAGGAGAACATCCTTACGGTATATGCCAAGCTGTATCACAAGTACGAGGCAGACAAGCATTTCATCCCCGAAGGCAATCTGGTGGAAATCCGCTTCGAAGATTACGAAAAGAATGCTTTCGACTTGACGCAGGAGATTTACCAAAAGCTTTCCCTGCCCGGATTTGACGAAGCGCGTCCTGCCATCGAGGCATACGTCAACAAGAAAAAAGGTTACAAGAAGAACAAATACCAGTATAAGCCCGAAACCGTGGAACTGGTTGAAAAGCACTGGGGCTTTGCGCTCGACGAATGGGGCTATAAGCTTTGAGTTTTTTCTTGTTGCAGGGATTGCACCGGCAATCAGATTAGCCAACCCATCCATATTCAAAACGAGTGGATGGGTTGGCTTTTTTGTGCTTTCAGGCGTCCCCGTGTGGGAGATTCAACTTATGTGAAGCTTGACAGAATCAGATGTCTTGCAGCAGCTTTCAGGCAGTTCGGGTAGATGCAATTTTTGTTTCACCCTGTTTTAAAAAGGTGAAACAACTGTTTCAGCTATATGAAACAAGTGTTTCACCTATGTAGAACAACTGTTTCACCTATGTGAAACTGCCTGAAACTATGCAGATGCGGCAACTCCAAAACAGCTTCTTACTGAAACCCCTTTATTTTTCTATGCGGAACCAGTCGATGTCTGCCCAGCCTCCATCGTTGGTCACGATGGCGGGGCGGGTGCAGAATGTGCCTATCTTGGCACCTATCCACTTGCCTTCTTTCACTTGGAAAGGTTTGCCCAGCTTTTGGAACTTCTTTCCATTGGTGCTATAACTCAGTTGGCACATCACCATGAGGTCATGACCGCCTTCGCTCTTGGCGATTTTCTCCCCGGTAGATTCGATTTCGGCACGCAGGAAGATTTCGTTTTCTTTCAAAGGCACCGTGGCATTTATTGTTTCTGTGCCGCCACGGTCGGCTTTCTTGCATTCTACCTGCGAAAGTACCAGTCCGCTTTCGGTGTTCTCGATGACGAGAGCGGCATAGTCCATGCCCATTATTGCCAGTCCGGTACGCTCACCCTTGTATTTGGCAATGGGTGCGAACTTCAGTTTCATCGTAGCCTGGAAGCTGGGGGCAGGGAATTTCTGAAGCAACATGTTAGGCACATCCCAAAGGCTCTTATAGTCTTTGCTGACAGGATAGGAGTAAAGACGCAGGCAACCATGCTCTTGGTCGCAGAAGTACCATTTGTCGTTGATGTTGGCATTCCATTGCCATTGCAATCCCAAAAGGTTGGTGTTGAACTCGTCGCTCTCTTGCGGGGTACAGATGGGATAGGTTTTGCCTACGTTCGGTTTCTGATAGGCCAGCACCGGCTCGCCGCATTCGTCGCCGTCTTTATCGATTCCGATGACGGGCCATCCGTCTATCCATTTCATCGGTTGTAGATGAACCAGGCGTCCAGCGGCTCCTACATCCTGGAAGTGCATAAACCAGTCTTCGCCTGAAGGAGTGTCCACCCATCCGCCTTGATGAGGACCATTGACGGGGCTATCGCCTTGCGCCATCACGGTACGCCATTCGTAAGGACCGTAAACATCTTTCGAGCGTGCCACGACTTGCCATCCCGTAGGCACTCCGCCGGCAGGAAAGAACATGTAATAGTATCCGTCGCGTTTGTAGAACTTCGGACCTTCGCAAGTCTCGTGGGCTTCGTGCCCATCGAAAACGATGCGCGAGGAACTGATAGTGCGGGTGGCATCGGCACTGAGTTCGCATACGGCTATGACACTCTTTAGTCCGGCACGGCTGCCAGCGTAGGCATGAGCCAGATATACCCGTCCGTCATCGTCCCAAAGAGGGGTAGTATCGATGATTCCTTTGGCTGCTTTCACCAGCACGGGTTCGGTCCAGGTGCCAGTTACCTCTTTTGCTTTGGTCATGAAGATGCCTTGGTCGGGGTCGCCCCAGAAGATATAAAATTCACCGTTGTGGTATCGGATGCAGGGTGCCCAGACACGGTTCCCGTGTTGAGGAGCTGTGTCGGTATGCGGAGCCAACGAACAGGGAATGGCAGCACTTACGATGCTCCAGTTCACAAGGTCTTTCGAGTGGAGTATCTGCAAGCCTGGCAGACATCCGAAACTGGAGGAGGTGAGGTAGTAGTCTTCTCCCACACGTATGACATCGGGGTCGGAATAGTCGGCATACAGTACGGGGTTTTTATAGGTCCCGTCTCCTTGGTCGGCAACCCATACTTCAGATACATAGTTGTCTTGTGCTTGCAGGGCGGGGAACAGGCAGCTCCCCAGCAGCATTGAGAGTAAAATGTTTTTCATTGGTTATAGTTCTTTTAAATAAATGAAGAATTAAGAATGAAGAATGAAGAATCTGCGTTTCAAATAATATTAAACACAGAGACACAAAGACACAGAGTTTTGATTCTTCATTCTTAATTCTTCATTTAATTGTTCTTCATTCTTCATTTAATCGTTCTTAATTTTACTTTGATTGGTTGTTCGAGTGCTTTTTTCCATTCTTGTACGTAGGCGAACCATTGGTTTTGGGTAGGATAGCCGAACGTTTCCTTACACGAAGTGAAGGTAGTGTAATAGCGGAATGTGCTTTGTCCGGGAGCACTCACGGTGTAGAGGAAGTTCTCTTTGTCGGCGGTTTCCTCTTTTACGTATTTCTTGGGGATGTATGTGGCAAGCCCTACGGTTTCTTTTTTGTATTTTACGGTATCGTTTACGGGCCAGTCTGTCCCCCAGCTTGCCACCAGTCCTTCGTGGTCGGAATACATGGCGGCATGTCCCGTGATGTTCTGCACACCGGTAGAGAATGTTTCTTCGCCGAGAGGAGCATCGAAGATGACGTCTATCTGTGCGTCGCGATGTCCGGCATAGAGGGTGTAGCGGTTAATCATGTTCAATTCTTGTCCCTGGTATTGCCAGCCTTTCACCTCGGCATCCACTACGGTGCGCACCGGACCGCTGGCAATAATACGTTGACCTCTAACGGCTACGGGCTGAATCATGGTAGCTTCTTTTCCGTCCCAGCCACGCAAGGTGCCTGCTCCGCAACTATTGTTCACCTTGATGACATCGTCTCCGAAACCGCGTTTCAATTGTTCATCGGTAGGGTAGAACTGGCTTTCCTCTATTTCCAGCTGTTGATGGAATTTGCCGTAAAGGTCGGTGGTTTGTTTCTCGTTGAAATAGATACGGTAGGCGACAAGTTCGCTTTCGAAGGCTACCCCATGATGGTGCTGGATGTTGTAAGTATTGGCTTTGCCATCAGCATAAATGGCGTACCCTTTGGCATATTGGTTCTTTTTCGATGTACGGAAAAGCATTTCAGCATATACCCGGGCAGGATATTGCCTGTCATTTTTCTGGGACAAAAGAGTCACTGTCAGTATCTTTTGGCTTGTAGCAGGAAGATTGAGTACAAAAGCCAGTTCATCGGCACGGGTGTCACCATTCATATCATCCAGTTGGGAAGGGATTTCGGTGTCTCCATCCAATACAATCGCCGATTTGATGCTGAAGCCTGTTTCCAGATTTTGGAGGTTGATGACTACCGGCTCATCGGTCTTGGTAGATTGCCAAGGGTTTTCTATTATAACTTGAATCTTCTTTTCGAGCGCTTGTGCGGAAACCTGTGCGCTTCCTGCCAATAGGACCAAGCAGAAGATAATTGATGCTTTCATATAATTTAGATGTGTAATAGTTTAAAATGATAATACATAAAAACATGCAGAACCGCACAGAGACTTTGACGGATTATCTCCGTTCTCTGTGTCGGTTCTGATACTAATATACGTTTTAACTGGTTAATCCACTTAATTTCTCCTGTCAGAATTTATACGATTCGGTCTTGTTTCCGACTTTGTCATATTTCTTATCTCCGACGGTAATGTCGGTTACGCCCATCATCTTCAGGTTATCGCCTCCTTTGAGGGTTACGACTTTCACATTTTTCAATGTGGCTTTGTCGGCACGGTTCAGGGTGACTCCTTCTTTAGCATCCGAGATGATAACGTTTTCGAGGAAGATATTCCGGATAGGCATTTCGGGAAGTCCGTTGAACAAAATGGCACGTCCTACATTTTTGGCTGTAACATTCTTGATGAAAATGTCACGGAAAGCAGGTGTCTCTTCGGTGACGGGGGGAACAGTTTCTTCTTCCGGTGCTCCTGGTTTTCCTCCTTCACCCGGTGCATTTCCTCCGTAGAACAAATCGAAAATCAAGGCTTCGTTGGGGATGTTAATCATATTGATGTTGTTGATGTGGATGTTCTCTACCACACCTCCACGTCCACGTGTGCTCTTGAAACGTAAGCCTACATCGGTGCCGAGGAAAGAACAATTGTCTACATAAATGTTTTTCACACCTCCCGACATTTCGCTTCCTACAACAAAGCCTCCGTGTCCGTGGAGCACCACATTGTTGCGGATGATAATGTTTTGGCAAGGTTCACCGCGCAGGCGTCCGCTTTCGTCTTTGCCCGACTTGATGCAGATGCCGTCATCGCCTGCATCGAAACTGCTGTTGAGTACCAGTACGCGGTTGCATGACTCGATGTCGAGGGCATCACCGTTTTGCGAGTACCAGGGGTTGGATACGCTGATGTTGTTTACCGTCAGGTCTTCGCACGAGAGCGGATGCAGGCACCAGCTGGGTGAGTTTTTGAAGGTGACGCCTTCGAGCAATACTTTTTTGCATTTGATAAAGCTCAGCAATACAGGACGCAGCCAGTCGCGGATACTATTCCATTCTTCTTCGGTCTCGATTCCTTCGGGCACGTTGAACTCTTTGCAGGCATTGGCACCTTTCATCGAGCCTTCGCTTGGATACCAGATATCTCCTTTCTCATTGAGCACACCGCCCGATGCAAGGAGGTTTTTCCATTGGGAAGAGGTCATCTTGTTTTTCTTTACAGGACGCCAGGTGTCTCCGTTTCCATCGATTACCCCTTTACCGGTAATAGCGATGTTCTCGGCTCCATTGGCAGAGAGGGGCGATTGGCAACGGCGTGTTTCCAGTCCTTCGAATGAGGTCTTGATGATGGGGTATTGGGTATGGTCGGCGGTGAACAAGACGAGCGCGTTTTCTTCCAGATGCAGGTTGATGTTGCTTTTCAGCACGATAGGTCCGGTAAGCCATAAGCCTGCGGGTACGCTGACGGTTCCGCCCCCTTGCTGTGCCACGGCATCGATGGCCTGGGCGAATGCCTCTGTGTTGAGCGTTACACCGTCTGCTACGGCTCCGAATTCGGTGATGGAACGCGAATAGGCAGGGAATTCGGGTTGTTGCACTTTTGCCATCTGGAAAGGCAGGTTACTATACACTTCATCGGGCAGGACAGGCGAACTGGCTATGGCATCTGTTGTTCCGCTCCAAATGAACGAGGCAATTCCTAATGAGAGAATCCAATGTCTTAACGTGTTAAAATTCATCATATATATTATAGTTTAAAGTTTCTGTTTCCTTTTTCCCTTTTGAAAAACTCTTGGCTATTATCCACAAAAATAGTGGGTTTAGACAAAACAGATGTGAACTTTTTGACTGAATAGGTGAAAAAAATGAGCAAATTAATGACTTTTGAGCGGGGATAGCGATAAAAGGATGTACAATATTGCCATGAAGCAGGTAAAATCGTACAGATTTGATATTTCGTAAGCCGAAAATGGTTGGGATAAAGGAAATGTTTGTATCTTTGTCACGAATTTATAGTTTAAGACGTATGAGTTATAATTTATTAAAAGGTAAAAGAGGAATTATTTTTGGGGCGCTGAACGCTCAGTCGATTGCATGGAAAGTAGCTGAAAAGGCTGTAGAAGAAGGCGCTACGATAACATTGTCCAATACTCCTGTGGCTGTTCGTATGGGAGAAATCTCCTCGCTGGCTGAAAAGCTGCATTGTGAAATCGTTCCGGCAGATGCCACAAGCGTAGAAGACCTAGAAAACGTATTTAAGCGTTCCATGGAAATCTTGGGTGGAAAAATCGATTTTGTCTTGCACTCTATCGGTATGTCGCCCAATGTACGCAAGAAACGTACGTATGACAACCTAGATTATGACATGCTGAACAAGACATTGGATATATCTGCTATCTCGTTTCATAAGATGATTCAGAGCGCCAAGAAGTTGAATGCCATTAATGATTATGGTTCGATTCTGGCATTGAGTTATGTAGCTGCTCAGCGTACTTTCTATGGCTACAATGACATGGCGGATGCAAAGGCATTGCTGGAGTCTATCGCGCGCAGCTTCGGATACATTTATGGCCGCGAGCACAATGTGCGTATCAATACTATTTCCCAGTCGCCTACGATGACTACAGCCGGCTCGGGCGTGAAAGGTATGGACAAATTGTTCGACTTTGCCAACCGCATGTCGCCGCTGGGCAATGCTTCGGCAGATGAATGTGCCGATTATTGCATCGTGATGTTCTCTGACCTGACCCGCAAGGTGACTATGCAGAACCTGTATCATGATGGCGGTTTTTCGAGCGTAGGCATGAGCCTCCGTGCCATGGCTACTTACGAAAAGGGCTTGGATGAATACAAAGACGAAAACGGAAATATCATTTACGGATAACTGGCTGAATGAAGAAACTTTTATTCATATTACTAAGTGTCATTGTCTTTGCATCGTGCCGTTCGGACATGCAAAGCGATGACGCTTTGTTTGATAAAGGAATAAAGGTTTTCCGTTACGACCGGTTGCAATATGAAGCAACCGCTATGAACAGCATTGCCGCTGTTCAGAAGATGAATCTGGATTGCCCGCAAGCCACCCGTATCCTGATAGAAGATGTGCTGATGTTGGGAAGGGTAGATGAGCCGAACATCAACGAGCGTATGTGCGCTTATTATTCCGATTCGATTTTGTTCCGCCTGATGGAAGACGCGGAAAAGAAATACAGCGATATGGAGCCGATAGAAAAAGGCTTGACTGAAGGCTTCCGCCGCTTGAAAGAGGAAATCCCTTCGCTTCCGGTGCCGGCGGTTTATTCGCAGATTTCGGCATTAAACCAGTCGGTGGTTGTAGGAGACAGCTTGCTGGGAATCAGCTTAGACAAGTATATGGGGGCGGACTATCCGCTCTACAAACGGTATTATTATGCTTACCAGCGCCGCTCGATGAAACCGGAGCGCATTCTTCCCGACTGTTTTACTTTTTATCTGATGAGTCTGTATCCCTTCGGATGGGAGTCGGGACATCGTACGCTTTTCGATGTGATGATGCATCAAGGGAAAATCAATTGGGTGGTGCGTCAGATTCTGGATATTGATTCGAACGCAGAGATGCTGGGCTATACGGAAGAGGAGGAAAACTGGTGTAAGAAGAACCAGCAGCCGTTGTGGGACTGGATGGTGGAACATGGTCATCTGTCGAGTACCGACCCGATGGTAATCCGTGCCTATACGCATCACGACCCCAACGGGATATTGAAGGGAGAACGGATTCCTCCTGTTATCGGAATATGGCTGGGGATGCAGTTGACCGATAAATATATGAAGCAACATCCGGATGCATCTATTGAGACCTTGCTGGCGTGTGAGGACTTCGGCGGGCTGACGCTGAAGTAAAAATGGAAAGTAATTAGTTTTTTCGAACGTTCATTATATATATGGATACAGCCTTATATTTGTTGCCGGTAACATTGGGAGACACGGCAATAGAAAAAGTTCTTCCTGCCTATAATAAGGAAATCATCCTGCAAATCAAGCATTTTATTGTAGAAGATGTGCGCTCTGCCCGTCGTTTCTTAAAGAAAGTAGACCGCGATATAGATATTGACGGACTGACCTTTTATCCGCTCAACAAGCATACCTCGCCCGATGCTCTTTCCGGTTATCTGAGACCGTTGGAAGAAGGACACTCGATGGGAGTGATATCGGAGGCAGGATGTCCAGCCGTGGCAGACCCGGGTGCCGATGTGGTGGCTATTGCCCAGCGCAAACATCTGAAGGTAGTACCCTTGGTAGGACCTTCTTCGATTATCCTGTCCGTAATGGCATCCGGATTCAACGGACAGAGCTTTGCTTTTCACGGTTATCTGCCTATTGAGCCGGCTGAACGCATCAAACGCTTGAAAGAACTGGAGCAACGGGCATATAACGAACAGCAGACCCAGCTTTTCATCGAAACTCCGTACCGGAACAACAAGATGGCAGAAGATATCTTGAAGGCCTGTCGTCCGCAGACCAGACTATGTATAGCGGCTAACATTACATGTGAAGGTGAATACATCCGCACCCAAACGGTGCGCGAATGGAAAGGCCATTTGCCCGACTTGACCAAAATCCCGTGTATATTTTTGATTTTTAGAAGTTAAAGAAAGGAGTTAAAGAAGTTAGAGAAGTTAAAGTATAATACTCTAACTCCTAGCGAAGCGATAACTTTTTTAACTTCTCTAACTTCTAGCGAAGCGATAACTCCTTCTTCAAATCAAATGTCTCTCCGCATGATACGACGAGCGTACCAGCGGACCGCTTTCTACGATGGAAAATCCCTTTTGTTCCCCTGTTTGCTTGTATTTTTTGAATTGTTCGGGCGTGATGTAAGCCGCTACGGGATAATGTTTCCGGCTGGGCTGGAGATATTGTCCGATGGTCAGAATGCGGCATCCGCACTTTAATAAGTCATCCATAGCCTGTTCTACTTCCTCGGGTGTTTCGCCCAGCCCTACCATGATGCCCGACTTGGCGGTAGAACCGCTTTCGGCTATGGCACGGATGACGTTCAGACTGCGTTCGTATGTGGCTACGCTTCGCACCACGGGAGTAAGGCGGCGCACGGTTTCCAAGTTGTGCGAGATAATGTCGGGGTGTTCATCGGTTATCAGCCGGATGAGTTCCGTATGTCCCTGAAAGTCGGGGATAAGCGTTTCGAGGGTCGTATGCGGATTCATTTCTTTGATGCGCCGGATGGTTTCAGCCCAGTGATGTGCCCCGAAGTCGGGCAGGTCGTCCCGGTCTACCGAGGTGATGACGGCATGGTCCAGTTTCATCAGACGGATGGATTCGGCTACCCGTTCAGGTTCTTTGGGGGCAAGCGGAAGCGGTTTGCCGCTCATTGTGTTGCAGAATTTGCACGAGCGGGTACATATCGCTCCGCCAATCATGAAGGTTGCGGTTCCTTTTCCCCAGCATTCGCCCAGGTTCGGGCATCGTCCGCTGGCACAGATGGTATGAAGTTTGTGGGTATCAACAATGCGTTTCGTTTCTGCATATCGGTCGTTAGCACCGATTTGAATCTTAAGCCATTCCGGCTTTCTTACGTGTTCCATAGTTCACAATAAAATGAAGAATGAAGAATTAGGAATGAAGAATGGGTTGATGTTTTCTTGATTTGAAACACAGATTTTCGCGGATTCACGCAGATTCTTTATTCTTCATTCTTAATTCTTCATTTATTTGTTTACAGGTTTTCAAGGAAGAAATTGGCTACGCGGTTCATCAGGTGCGTGCGGGTATTTCCTCCTGAAATGCCGTGGTTGCGGTTGGTATAGATTTGCATGTCAAACTGGATGCCCGCCTGTACCAGCGCTTCGCAATATTCGGCACAATTCTGATAATGTACGTTGTCGTCCGCCGTTCCGTGTACCAGCAACAGGTTTCCGTGCAGTTTCGGGGCACGAAGGATAGCCGAACAAGCCCGGTATCCGTCACCGTTCTCTTTCGGGGTACGCATGAAGCGTTCGGTATATACCGTGTCGTAGAAATGCCAGTCGCTGGGAGCGGCTATGGCTACGCCCGCTTTGAATACCGGTGTACCTTCGCTCATCGACATCAGTGTGGTATATCCTCCGTAGCTCCATCCCCAGATGCCAATACGGTTTGCGTCTACGTAAGGAAGTGTGCCCAGGTATCGGGCTGTTTCCACCTGGTCGTGTGCCTCTTTGGTTCCCAGTGTAAGATATGTGCATTTTTCGAATGCTGCGCCGCGTCCGCCTGTTCCGCGTCCGTCCACGCATACGCTGATATAGCCTTTGTCTGCCATATAGGCTTCGAACATGCCGCCATCACTAAAGCTTCCGATGCCCCATTGGTCTAATACCTGTTGCGAGCCGGGACCGCTATACTGGTGCATGATGACCGGGTATTTCTTGTTCGGGTCGAAATCGGCGGGCTTCATCATCCAGCCGTTCAGCTCCACGCCTTCGCTGGTGCGGAAGGTGAAAAACTCTTTCACCGGCATGTTTAGGGTAGCGAGTTCTTGCTTGAGCTTGCCGTTGTCGAGCAAGGTAGTCAGTTCGCGTCCCTTGTTGTCGTTGATGGTAATCAGGGTAGGGGTGTCCTTACTGGAGTATTTATTGATGTAATACGTCAAATCGGTGCTGAAGATAGCGGTATTGGTGCCCGTGCGGGTAGAAAGTTTGGTCTTTTTGCCCTTGCGGTCTATTTTATAGATGGCGGTCTTCAGGGGACTTTCCTCATTGCTCGAATAATAGAATACATCCTTTTTCTGGTCCCATCCCAGGAAGTCTTTTACCTCAAATTTGCCCTGGGTAATCTGGCGCACCAGGTTGCCTCCGATGGTATACAGGTAGAGGTGATTGTATCCGTCGCGCTCACTCATCAGCACGATGTTTTCGGGATAAAAGCGGATGTTGCTGTATGTCTGTTCTTTGACGTATTGTTCCGATTCATCGCGGATGATGCTTTTGCAGACTGCGCTCCGTGGGTTTGCCATATATACATCGAAACGGTTCTGATGGCGGTTCAGGGTCATGATGGCAAGCTTTTCAGGGTCGGAAGTGAACTTGATGCGGGGAATATAGCCGTCCGAGTCAAGCGGAAGGTCCATCTGGCGGGTTACGTGGCTCTTGATGTCGTAGGTATGTACGGTCACCTTTGAATTGGTTTCGCCCGATTTTGGATACTTATAGGTGTAGGCTCCGGGATAGGTGGCATATTCCGTGCGTTCGGGAGCCAGTCCCTTGTACCATGGGAAGCTGTACATCGGCACTTGGCTTTCGTCGAAGCGGATGTAAGCAATCATCTTGCTGTCGGCACTGAAGTCGAATGCCCGGTTGAAGGCAAACTCTTCTTCGTACACCCAGTCTGGGATACCGTTCAGCACCTTGTTGTATTCACCGTCTTTCGTCACTTGCGATTCGCTGTTGCCGAAGAGCAGTTTCACGAGGAAGATGTTGTTGTCGCGCACAAAGGCTATCTGGTATCCGTCGGGCGAGAAGAGAGGCACTTGTTGCGGCCCGTTCTTCGAAAGCGGTTCGATGGTATTGTTCCGGATGTTGTAGATGTAATATTCGGCGGTGAACGAACGCCGGTAGATGGGTTTCGTTTCCGTCTGTATCAGAATCAGCTTTTCGTCGGGCGACATGATGTAGTCGTCGAATGTCTTGATGGGGCAGTCCCGTGCCGTGGATACATCGAATAAGGTTTCCGTCTCTTTGCCGTCCTTGAATGAATATTTCACGATTCGTTTCCGGTCGGCGCTGATTTGTGTGTAGTGTTCTCCGTCCAGCATCGGTTTGATGCCATAGATGTTTTGCGGCCGGTATGTGCCGTTTGCCACGTCTTGCAGGGTCACTTTCTGTTGTGCAAAGGCGCACATCAGCACCGCAAGCAGGCAGCTTAATGCGAGTAGTCTTTTCATTGTAATTGTTATTTTTTATAATTGTAGTTTTTTAGTTTTTATCTTATTATTTTATTATTGCCGGATAGGCTTGTATTCGGGCACAAGCGATTTCATGATTATCCAGCCGATGAGGTAAGCTACCGAGCAGATACAGAAAATGATGAAATACCCTGCCGGTTTGCCGGTAAAGCCTAAGAAGGCGAGCTGCGTTTCGGCAGCATAATCAAACAATACCCCCGAACCCATATTGATGAGCGACGAGCCGATACCGCCCGCCATTCCTCCGAACCCGATGATGGTGGCGATGGCGTTTTGCGGAAACATGTCGCTCACGGTGCAGTAGATGTTCGACGACCAGGCTTGGTGGGCAGCTCCGGCAATGCCGATGATGATGATAGGATACCAGTACGAGTAGGCTCCCAGCGGTTGGGCAAGCAAGGTCAGGATAGGGAAGAACGCGAAGATGAGCATTGCCCGCATGCGTCCTTTATAGGGATTCATCCCCTTCTTTTCCACGAAATAGGTAGGAAGCCAGCCTCCGATGATGGAGAGCATTGTGATGGCATAAAGCACGAAGATGAGCAATTGTGCCATCGGGGCGTTGGAAGGCAGGTGGTAGACATCGCTCAGATAGGCTGGTGTCCAAAATAGGAAGAACCACCAGATACCATCGGTCAGGAACTTTCCTACGGCGAAAGCCCACGCCTGTTTGTATCGGATGCATTGCAGGAACGACATTTTGGAAAGTTCGGCATCGGGAGTTGCAGGTGTTTGTGCCGCTTCTTCCTCGTGGTCTTGTTCGATATACGCCAGTTCGGCACTGTTCACCCAGCGGTTTTCACGCGGATGTTTGTAGAGGAATACCCAGAACCCCATCCATACGAATCCCAGTGCACCGATGATAACGAATGCCATTTCCCAGCCGTTACCTACGCCTAAATCGCGGAAATAGCTTGCTAATGACGGGATACTTACCGGCGCTATAAGTGCACCGATGGCTGCTCCGCTGTTGTAGATACTGGTAGGGAAGGCACGGTCTTTCTTTGGGAAATATTCTGCTGCCACTTTGGTGGCTACGGGAAAGTTGCCCGCCTCGCCAATGGCAAGGATGCAACGGGCTGCAATGAAGAAGTACACACTCACCGTAGCAATGCTCAAAGCCAGTGCCGAGCCGGCTTCTGCCTGTTTCAGGGCTTCTACATTCTCTACCCCTACCCACCATTCGGTGGCTATTCCGCAAAAGGCATGCAGGCAGGCTCCCAGCGACCAGATGCCGATGGTCCACAGGTAACCTTTGCGGGTGCCCATCCAGTCGATGACGCGTCCTGCAAAAAGCATTCCCAACGCATAGACAATGGCGAACACGCCGGCTATGAATCCATAGTCGGTATCAGTCCAGTGAAATTCAGGGGCGATGAAGTCTTTCCATGTGAGCGAGAGCACTTGGCGGTCCATGTAGTTGATGGTGGTTGCCGCAAATAGCATAAAGCAGATGAGCCAGCGGAAATTGCTCATCTTGGTCGGTCGTGTTTTCATGAAGTGGTGTTGTTTTATAGGTCAGAAAGCCGCCCGGTATTTGCCTTCTTCCTTGTCTTCCAGGATGTTCAGGTAAGAGGCGTAGCGCGACTCGCTGATGTAATGGTTCTCTACGGCTTCACGCACGGCACATCCCGGTTCGTGCCGGTGGGTGCAGTTGCCGTATTTGCAATGAGCCGAAAATTCGAAAATCTCTTTAAAGTAATGCCCTACTTCCTCATCTTTCATGTCGAAGGTGCCGAAGCCCTTGATGCCCGGTGTATCGATGATGTATCCGTCGCTTTCTACGGGGAACATTTCCGAGAAAGTCGTGGTGTGCATGCCTTTGTTATGTGCAACCGATATTTCTCCTGTCTTCAGGTGTTGGTCGGGCAGGATGGCGTTGATGAGTGTCGATTTCCCTACGCCCGAATGTCCGGAAAAGAGCGTGACTTTCCCTTTCAGCTCATCTTTTATTTGGTCGATACCTTCTTGGGTAAGGGCGGAGATACGGAAACAAGGGTAACCGATGTGGGTATAGAGGTGGATTAGTCCGTCGAGGTAGCGTAATTCGTCTTCCGAGTACAGGTCGGTCTTGTTGAATACCAAGGCTACCGGCACTCGGTAGGCTTCGGCAGAGGCCAAAAATCGGTCGATGAAGATAGTAGAGGTTTCGGGATAGTTCACGGTAACCACCAGCATACACAAGTCAAGATTGGCGGCAATGATGTGCGATTGTTTGGAGAGGTTCGAAGCCTTCCGGATGATGTAGTTCTTGCGGTCGTCTATTTCAGTGATAAAGGCGGTGCCTTCGGGGTTGAGAACGATTTGCACGCGGTCGCCCACCGCAATGGGGTTGGTGCTCCGGATGCCTTTCAGACGGAAATTTCCCTTTATCTTGCATTCTACCAGCCGACCCTCTTCGGTTTTCACCACATACCAGCTTCCTGTGTTCTTAATGACTAATCCTTTTTCCAAATGTAATTCTTTTTAGTTAGGTTTTTTATAGTTGACAAGTTGACAAGGTATCAGGCGACAAGGTTTTAAATAGTTTGGTAAATGTATTTAAAAAGCCTTGTCAACTCGTCAACTGATACCTTGTCAACTATAAAAAGCCTTGTTACCTTAATTATACAGTCATGATTTCTTTATCCTTGGCAGCCAGCATATCGTCTATTTGTTTGATATACTTGTCGTGCGACTTTTGGAGTTTGGCTTCCGAGTTCTTCTGCTCGTCTTCAGGCATGCCTTCTTTCACGGCTTTTTTCAGAGCGTCGATAGCGTCGCGGCGTGCATTGCGTACGCTTACTTTAGCTGTTTCGCCTTCAGCCTTGCATTGTTTGGCAAGTTGCTTGCGTCGTTCTTCGGTCAACGGAGGGATACCGATGCGGATTATTTCACCGTTGTTTTCAGGCATGATGCCCAAGTCGGAGTCGATAATCGCCTTTTCGATGATGCGGAACATGCTCTTGTCCCATGGTTTAATGGCAATGCTCCGTGCGTCAGGGGTAGTTACTGCCGCTACATTATTGATGGGAACCATACTTCCATACGAGTCTACACGGATGCCGTCCAGCAGACGAACGTCAGCTTTTCCGGCACGGATATGTGCCAATGCGTCTTCCAGATACATAACCGCCATATCCATTTTTTCTTCAGCACCGCTGAGGATTGTTTTTGAATCTGCCATATTTTATTGCTTTTAAATGTTTGTCTATATATTTAGATGAACAAAAATAGGTCATTTTTTATTCTTTTGCAATAGTTGGGGGCGAATTTCGCGGAGGTTTTGACGCATTGCCGTAAGTTCGTGCGGATAATTGCTGTATTATCAGGTAGTTGTGCGTTGAGTCACCTGCCACAAGTTTTACATTTCTTTTGATTTGCGTGCCCGGGCAGGGACGTGTTCGGGCAAGATGCGCCAGCGGAAAGGCAAGGCAGGAGTGAGGCCGTTCGGAAGCCGTGGAACGAAAAATGCGCAAAAAAAATGAGGAATATACTTGATTATAGAAAAATGTTACTATATTTGCCACCGATAAAACAAATATACGTGAATAAAACCAATCTCCATATCACTATGATGTGTGTTGCCGGGCGCATGTCCCTCTATACATCTGCCACAGGGATTACCCCTCGGGGTTGAGCGGTTGTATATATGTGTTTCTACGTGATACACGCCTGTGGACGCAGGCTTTCGTTTTTATTTTAATCAAGTTTATTTTATTTCATCAGGCTTTTTCCCGCAGGGGAGAGACTGGTTTTCAGAATTTTTTATATCGAACAATCGTATGAAAGTATTGAAATTCGGCGGAACGTCGGTTGGCTCCGTCAATAGCATGTTGAATGTAAAGAAGATAGTAGAGGCTGTAGATGATAAGGTAATCGTGGTGGTATCGGCGCTGGGAGGCATTACCGACAAGCTGATACGCACGTCGAACATGGCCGCGGCGGGCGATTCGGGTTACGAGAAGGAAATGAAGGAAATCGTGAACCGCCATATCGAGATGGTCTATACGGTGATTCCCGCGGGCGAGAAGCGCGAGCTGCTGCTGGACTGCGTGAACGAACTGCTGAGCGAGCTAAAGGACATTTTCCAGGGTATTTACCTCATACGCGACCTGTCGGCAAAGACTTCCGCTACCATCGTGAGCTACGGTGAACGCTTGTCGTCTATCATCGTGGCCACGCTGATAGACGGGGCGCAATGGTTCGACTCGCGCTTGTTCATCAAAACCGAGAAGAAGCACAACAAGCATATCCTCGACTCGGAGTTGACCAACCGTTTGGTGCGTGAGACTTTCAGGGAGATTCCGCGCGTGTCGCTGGTGCCGGGCTTCATCTCTACCGATAAGGATACGGGCGAGGTGACCAACTTGGGACGGGGAGGATCCGACTATACCGCTTCCATCATCGCCGCGGCGCTGGATGCCGACGTGCTGGAAATCTGGACCGATGTGGACGGCTTCATGACCGCCGACCCGAGGGTCATCAGTACGGCTTATCCCATCGGCGAGCTGAGCTATGTGGAGGCCATGGAGCTTTGCAACTTCGGCGCGAAGGTGGTTTATCCGCCTACCATCTATCCGGTGTGTCATAAGAATATACCTATATTAATAAAGAATACATTCAATCCCGAGGCCCCGGGTACCATAGTGAAGCAGGAGGCCGACCATTCTTCGAAAGCCATCAAGGGTATCTCGTCCATCAACGACACGTGCCTCATCACGATGACGGGGCTGGGCATGGTAGGTGTCATCGGCGTGAACTACCGCATCTTCAAGACCCTGGCCGAGAACGGCATCAGCGTTTTCCTCGTGTCGCAGGCTTCTTCGGAAAACTCTACTTCCATCGGTGTGCGCAACGAAGACGCCGCGCTGGCTTGCAAGGTACTCGACGAGGAGTTCGCCAAGGAAATCGAGATGGGCGAAATCAGTCCGATGAAGGCCGAAGGCGGGCTGGCTACCGTGGCCATCGTAGGCGAGAACATGAAGCATACGCCCGGCATTGCGGGCAAGCTTTTCGGCACGCTGGGGCGGAACGGTATCAATGTCATCGCCTGTGCGCAGGGTGCGTCGGAGACCAACATCTCGTTTGTGGTGGAAGGCGGTTCGCTCCGCAAGACCCTGAACGTGATTCACGACTCGTTTTTTCTTTCCGAATACCAAGTGCTGAACCTTTTTATCTGCGGCATCGGTACGGTAGGCCATAGCCTGATAGACCAGATACACAGCCAGCAGGAACGCCTGAAGCAGGAGCGCGGGCTGAACCTGAAAATCGTGGGGATAGCCAACGGACACAAGGCGATGTTTACACGGGCGGGGATTGACTTGGACCATTACCGTGAGGAACTGGAGGAGAAAGGCATTCCGTCGTCGACGCAGGTGTTGCACGATGAGATTATCGGGATGAACATCTTCAATTCGGTCTTCGTGGACTGCACCGCCAGCGAGGAAATCGCTTCGCTGTATAAAGATTTCCTGGGGCATAACATCTCGGTGGTGGCGGCCAACAAGATAGCGGCCTCTTCGGACTATGAGATTTATGCCGAGCTGAAGCGGATAGCCCGCCACCGGGGCGTGAAGTTCCTGTTCGAGACCAACGTGGGGGCGGGGCTTCCGGTAATCAACACCATCAACGACTTGATAAACAGCGGCGACAAGATACTGAAGATAGAAGCCGTGCTGAGTGGCACGCTGAACTATATCTTCAACGAAATCAGTGCCGATGTGCCTTTGAGCCAGACCATACGGAACGCGAAAGAGCAGGGCTATTCCGAGCCCGACCCGCGCATCGACCTGAGCGGGACCGACGTGGTGCGCAAGCTGGTCATTCTGGCGCGCGAGGCAGGCTACCGCCTGAACCAGGAAGATGTGGAGAAACATCTGTTTATCCCCGACAGTTTTTTCGAAGGCTCGTTGGACGACTTCTGGCGCAAGATACCTTCGCTGGACGCCGACTTCGAGGCACGCCGCAAGGTGGTAGAGCGTGAAGGCAAGCGTTGGCGTTTCGTGGCGCGTTTCGAGAACGGAAAAGGAGTGGTAGAGCTGATGGAAGTAGACCGCCATCATCCGTTCTACGAACTGGCAGGAAGCAACAATATCATCCTCCTGACCACCGAGCGTTATAATGAATATCCGATGCTTATTCAGGGCTATGGAGCCGGTGCCAGCGTAACCGCCGCCGGTGTGTTTGCCGATATTATGAGTATTGCTAATATATAGTTGACGAGGAAATCAGTTGACAAGTTGACAAGGCTTTTGTAATCAGGAGTTAAAGGAGTTAGAGAAGTTATCACTCCGCTTCGCTTCGTTAGGAGTTAAAGCCAATAGTTCTGCTGATGTATTCAGATAGAAAAAACACAGAGACACAGAGGCACAGAGAAATAAATTTTTTAATCTGTGAAATCTGTGGTGAAGAAAACCTTGTCAACTCGTCAACTGATACCTTGTCAACTAAAAAAAACAAAAACCAATGAAACATCTTATCATATTAGGAGATGGAATGGCGGATTGGGCTGTTCCTTCGCTGGGAAATAAAACATTGTTGCAATATGCCCATACGCCGTATATGGATATGCTGGCGCGGATGGGGCGTACCGGTATGCTGAAGACCGTGGCCGACGGCTTCCATCCGGGTAGCGAGGTAGCAAACATGTCGGTCATGGGATACGACCTTCCTACGGTTTACGAGGGAAGAGGCGTGCTGGAGGCGGCCAGCATCGGGGTCGACTTGGGACCCGACGATATGGCTATGCGCTGCAACCTGGTTTGCGTGGAAGGGGATATCCTGAAAAACCATTCGGCAGGGCATATCACCACCGAAGAAGCCGATGAACTGATTCGTGCCCTGGAAGAACGGTTAGGTTCCGACCGCATCCACTTTTATACCGGCGTGCAATACCGTCACTTGCTGGTGGTGAAGGGAGGAGACAAGCGCTTGGCTTGCGTGCCGCCCCACGATATTCCGTTGCAGCCTTTCCGTCCGAATCTGGTGAAGGCCCTTTGTCCCGAAGCGCAGGAGACGGCTGACCTGCTGAACGGTTTGATTCTGAAATCGCAGGAAATACTGGCGGCACATCCGCTCAACCAAAAACGCGTGAGCGAGGGGAAAGACCCTGCCAACAGCATCTGGCCCTGGAGTCCCGGCTACTGTCCGCGGATGGAGCCGCTGGCAAAGAAATATCCGTCCATCCGTAAAGGCTCGGTCATTACGGCGGTCGACCTGATACGAGGCATCGGCAGGTATGCGGGGCTTCGGTGCATCGATGTGGAGGGCGCTACGGGCCTGTATAACACCAACTACGAAGGAAAGGCGCAAGCGGCCATCGACGCCCTGAAGACCGATGATTTCGTTTACTTGCATATCGAGGCCAGCGACGAGGCAGGACACGAAGGGGATGTCGCCCTGAAGCTGAAGACCATCGAATACCTGGACAGCCGGGCCGTGGGCCCCATCTGGGAAGCGGTGAAAGACTGGGACGAGCCGGTGGCGATAGCGGTGCTTCCCGACCATCCCACGCCCTGCGAGCTCCGCACGCACACGGCAGAGCCGATACCTTTCCTTATCTATTACCCCGGTATCGAACCCGACGGAGTGCAGACATACGACGAGGTGTCTTGCCAAAAAGGCGGATACGGCACCTTGGAGAAAGACGAGTTTATGAACCTATTCATGCAGATAGATTGAACCCCAAATCAAAAATGGAATTATGAAATATTACAGTACAAACAAGCAGGCTTCGGACGCCACGCTGGAAGAGGCGGTGGTGCGCGGCCTGGCGGGTGACAAGGGGCTGTATATGCCTCGCGCGATAAAGCCCTTGCCCCCATCGTTCTATGACGAGATAGCAAACCTTTCGTTTCAGGAAATCGCTTATCGCGTGGCAGACGCCTTCTTTGGCGAAGATGTGCCCGCAGATGTCTTGAAACAGATTGTATATGACACCCTGAGCTTCGACACGCCGGTGGTGAAGGTGAAAGACAACATCTATTCGCTGGAGCTGTTTCACGGCCCTACGTTGGCGTTTAAGGATGTAGGCGGACGGTTTATGGCGCGCTTGCTGGGGTATTTCATCCGCAAGGAAGGGAAGAAGCAGGTGAATGTGTTGGTCGCCACTTCGGGTGATACGGGCAGTGCCGTGGCAAACGGTTTTCTGGGCGTGGAGGGCATTCACGTCTATGTGCTCTATCCCAAGGGCAAGGTGAGCGAGATTCAGGAGAAGCAGTTTACTACGTTGGGGCAGAACATCACCGCCATTGAGGTGGACGGCACGTTTGACGATTGCCAGGCGCTGGTGAAGAATGCCTTCATGGACAAGGACCTGAACGCCCACATGCAGCTGACTTCCGCCAATTCGATCAATGTGGCGCGCTTCTTGCCACAAGCTTTTTATTACTTTTACGCGTATGCCCAGATGAAGAAGTTGGGAAAGGCGGATAACCTGGTCATCTGCGTGCCGAGCGGGAACTTCGGAAACATCACGGCAGGCCTGTTCGGCAAGCGGATGGGGCTTCCGGTGAAACGCTTCATCGCGGCCAATAACCGCAACGATATATTCTACCAATACCTGAAGACGGGTGTGTATTCGCCACGTCCTTCGGTGGCTACGATTGCCAATGCGATGGATGTGGGCGACCCCAGCAACTTTGCACGTATTCTGGATTTGTATGGCGGAAGCCACGAAGCCATTTCGGGCGAAATCAGCGGAGAAACCTATACCGACGAGCAGATTCGGGAGACCGTGCAGAAAACTTACGAAGAGACGGGTTACTTGCTCGACCCTCACGGCGCGTGCGGTTATCGTGCGCTGGCAGAAGGCTTGCAGCCCGGCGAAACAGGCGTGTTCCTCGAGACGGCGCATCCCGCCAAGTTCTTGCAGACGGTAGAAGCCATTATCGGCACGAAAGTGGTCATACCCGAAAAGCTTCAGGCATTTATGCGCGGAACGAAGCAGAGCGTCCCGATGTCGAAAGACTTCGCCTCGTTCAAGGCATACCTGATGGGAAAATAAAGTAAATGAAGAACTAAATAAATGAAGAATGAAGAATTAAGAATGAAGAATAAGGCACTCCCTGCTCTTCATTCTTAATTCTTCATTCTTCATTTATTTGTTTTTGTACATGTTTTCGTAGTAGTTCTGATAATCGCCGCTGGTGACGTTTTTCACCCAGTCTTGATTGTCGAGATACCATTTTACGGTTTTTACAATACCATCCTCGAATTTGGTTTCCGGTTCCCAACCTAAGTCACGCGTAATTTTGGCAGGGTCGATGGCATAACGCTGGTCGTGTCCAAGGCGGTCTTTTACAAACGTAATCAGCGATTCATTTATCCAGTCTATTTTGATTTGACCGTTTCCGTCCGTCTCTTTTTTCTTCAGCATTTTCCGGTATTCGGGTTCCGCCTCCATTATCCGGCGTATGGTGTCGATAATCAGGTGGACGATTTCGATATTCTGTTTTTCATTGTGTCCTCCTACATTGTACACCTCGCCGTTCTTTCCGTTGCGCACTACCAGGTCGATAGCTTTGCAATGGTCTTCTACGTACAGCCAGTCGCGTACGTTGGTTCCCTTGCCATATACAGGCAGGCGTTTGCCTTCAAGAATGTTCTTAATGACCAGCGGAATCAGTTTTTCAGGGAACTGATATGGACCGTAGTTGTTCGAACAACGGGTAATCGTTACCGGCATCTTATACGTGTCGCGATAAGCAAGGGTGATGAAGTCGGCACTGGCTTTCGATGCGCTGTACGGGCTGTGCGGGCACAAAGGGGTTTCTTCGGTGAAGAAGCCTTCATTCCCCAGCGAGCCATACACTTCGTCGGTCGATACCTGATGGAAACGCACATCGCGTCTCCATGTCGGGTATCCCTGTTCGTCTTTACCGGTCACCCAGGCACGGCGTGCGGCATCCAGCAGGTTTTGTGTACCCAGGATGTTTGTTTCCAAGAACAATTGAGGGTTTTCAATGCTGCGGTCTACGTGGCTTTCGGCGGCAAAATTGATGATGTAATCAAATTTGTATTCCGAGAATAATTGGTCTGCCAGGTTACGGTCGCAGATATTTCCTTTGATAAAATAGCAACGCTCGTCATCGATGTCTTTGGCAATAGTGGCAAGATTGCCCGCATAGGTCAAGGCATCCAGTACAACGATTCGTATATCTTCGTGTTTAGCGAGTATGTATTTTATATAATTGGCACCGATAAATCCGGCAGCTCCTGTAACTAAATAGGTTTTCATAATGTTACTTTATTTTCGCGGTGCAAATTTCGGAAAGATTTTTTAATCAAACAAGCATTACCCGTTTAATTCTATTACTTCTAGGTCAGAAAAGTTTCCCTGGTCGATGGAAAAACGTATCAATGTGCGTACGGTATGCCATCCATATTTCCCAGCTGCGCCCGGATTGATATGTAGTAAGCCTAATTGGGTATCGTATTTCACTTTCAGGATGTGCGAGTGGCCGCTGATAAATAATTGGGGCGGATGCGCAAGTAGGATATCCCGTACCGACCGGTCGTATTTACCCGGATACCCTCCGATGTGCTTGATAAGGATATCGGCTCCGTCGAGGGTGAAACGGTTGATTTCGGGAAAGCAAAGTCGGATGTCTTGCCCGTCGATATTCCCATATACGGCACGTAGGGGGCGGAATGCTTCTAGCCGTCGGACAATATCCATTGAGCCGATATCTCCTGCGTGCCATATCTCGTCACACGACTCAAAATATTGCAGGTAGCGTTCGTCCCAATAGCCGTGTGTGTCCGATAAGAGTCCTATTCGCGTCATGGCTGTATGGAGTTAGGGAAGTTGAAGTTTCATCTTGACGAATTGCTTGATGAAGTCTACCGTGCCGTCGATGCCTAGTACCGACGAGTCGATGCAGAGGTGGTAGGTAGCGGCGGCTCCCCATGTGTTGTAACTGTAGTAATTATAATAGGAAGAACGTTTCTTGTCCGCTTTTTCCATCACTTCTTCCGCTTTGTCTTCGCTGATGTTCAATCGTTTGGTCAGCCGTTCGATGCGTGCTTGGGGCGAAGCCGACACAAATACGTTGGCACATCGCGGATGGTCGCGAAGCACATAGTCGGCACATCGGCCTACGAAGAGGCATGATTGTTTTTCGGCAAGGTGACGGATGACATCGCTTTGTATCTTGAATAGCGAATCATTGCTTAGGTACGAATTATAGGGATAGGCTCCTTCGGTAATGAAAGGGAACCGTGTACCGAACAATCCTCCCAGCAGGCTTTGCGAAGCCTTTTCATCGGCTTTCTCAAAGAACTCTTTGCACAGCCCGCTTTCTTTTGAGGCAAGATTAATCAGTTCTTTATCATAAAAGGCAATGCCCAAATCTTTTGCTAGTTTCTCTCCGATTTCTTTTCCGCCGCTTCCTAATTGCCGGCCGAGATTGATTACAAAATGCTCGTTCATAACGCTTCTGTTTTTAAAAGGTTATTGATTATGATTAGAGCAAATGTAAATAAAAAAATGGAAAAGAGGAAATAAAATCGGAAAAACCTAAGAGCCTGTTTAAATTTTGTTCGGTATTATTTTGAGAATTTTTACGAGGAGCATAGCGGGCTATGTGACGAATAAAAAGAGGAAAACAGACCAAAAAGAAGCTCAAAAGAAACTGAATAAAGAATTTAATTCAAAATTTAAACAGGCTCTAATTCTGTCTGGCAGAAGGTAGAGTTTAAAAGTGGGGGATACTAGTATAGGCGGCCGGGTACGTCAGTTACCGACCGCCTGTTTTTCAATCATCCTTTATTACTTGTAGAGAAAGATGAGGTCGGATGATTGAATTTAGGAGAGAATTTTTAGAATCTGTACATAACGGAAAGAGCAGGAACGAACTGACCAGTTCCGCTGAAAACTTGATATTTTGCCTCAAACGCGGCTCCCCAGTTCTCGTTGAAGTTATATTGACCGCCGATACCGAAGTTGCCTGATACGGCACCGTCCGACATAGATCCATCTATTTCTTCGCCTGCATAGCTGGCTGATGCGGAAATCTTGGCGTTGAAATAGCCGATACCGACCAATGCGTACACTTTATATGCTTCGCCATAGAAGAAATTCCAATGCCCGTCAATGTTGATGTCCCAACATTTGCGGTCTGCCTTGCTGACGGCACCCGCATATTCTACTTCGGCACTTTCTTTCAGGTAATAATTGAAGCTTCCTGCCACGGAGATGGCATTGAGGATGTCGTATACTCCTCTGATACCGAACGACGGTTTTGAAACCTCTGTACCGTAACCGATGACGATACCTGCATTCCATTTATTTACTTTGTCATTCCAACTGCCTTGTGCGAATCCTGTTATGACAGCAAGCGACATAATGATGATTAAAAAACTTTTTTTCATAAATTACGTTGTTTTTTAGATTAAATTTATAGGGATAACCTCATCTCCATTCTGTAAAAAAACAGCTATGTTCTGTTTGTCGCTTTGTCTTGTCTTGGATACAAATGTATGGAGATTTTTAATAATAGCAAGACAAAAAGTGTCCCATTTCGGGAATGGGATAAAAATGGGACACTTTTTTAGGACTGATGAGAGGAATTTGTCAGGCTTTCGATGAATTGGGTAGGAGACATTCCGAACTTTTCCATAAAAATACGGTAGAATGTAGTGCGCGATGTGAAGCCGCAAAGATACATCAACTCTTTGATGTTTTTTTCCGGATGTTCGGCGGCAAGCGACTTGAAAAGTTCCAGTCGTAGGCAGTTGAGGTATTCGCGGAATCCGGTGAAGCCTCCGCTTTTGATGGCTTGCGAGACGCTTCTCTCTTTTTCGCCCAAGGTGGTTGCCAAGTGTTGGATGGTGTAGTCTTTGTCGGTGAAGGTGCGTGTCTGTCTCAGGTGGTTGTCTATTGTGTTGAAAAGCGGCAGAGGTGCGTGGGGTGCCTCAGCTGAAAGGAGTTGCTCTTCGGCAGAGACAATCATTTGTATATGGTCGGAAAAAGGGTTCTCTTTAAACAGATACAAGATAGAGAAAAGAAGGGTGAATATCAATGCCACGATGCCGAACAGGTTGAATACGAATTCGTTGATATTTAATGTAAAGGTAATGTATATACCTAGAAAGAGGAATATAAACCCGATAAACAGGTACATATTTCGGTTAATCCGTCGGAAAGCCCGTTTAGATGCGAGCGGATAGATAAAGTAAGCAAGAGGCAACAGGATAGAAATCAGGAAAATAGCCAAGCGCAGCCGGACATTTCTTTCATGAAGGTGGGTGTATAGTTCGTCTAGTGAATAGAGGGGAGTAAGATAGCCGTTGAAAGACAGGTAGCAGATGCCGACCGTGATGAGAATAACGGGCGGGAGCAGATAAGCCAGCAATCGCAAGTGGTTGAAATATCCCGGATAGAGTGAAGCCATCGGAAACAACGATACCACACTGGCAAGTGCATACCATTTCAGCATTTTTTCAATGCTGAGCAAGGAAGTAAACCGGTATTCGGGCGTATCGGTCACAATCATCAGCCAACCTACGTTTTCCCATATAAAGAACAAACCGATGAAAGCGGCGATGATGCCCCAGTAGAATTTCAGGTGATTGTCTTTGGCTTGTATAATCAGCACACAGCCCATTACGAAAGCGATGAAATCAAAGGCAAGTTCGATTGATAAGTGCAGGATTCCCATTTCGCTAATAGGCTTTTAGTTAGACATAACCCTGCACCGAAAGGAAAAAGAATACTCCTGTAGCAATCATTAGCACACCAATAGCTGCGTAAAACAAGCGTGCCCGTTTCCTGCCCGCATTGGCTACGATGAAACGGGTGTTTTGCGCGGTGAAGAACCAGTCCCAGTTAAACAGGGCTGCCAGTAAGGCAAGCAACCCTACCAGGACAAACAGGGATTGTATGACATAATGGATTTCCATTGCCGTCCCTTTTTATTCGGCTGCATCAAAACTGACCGTGCGGCTGCCGTCGGTTTGTTCTTCGATGGTCACTTTCACGGCATCGCCCGGAAGCAGGTCGTCTATCAGTTCGGGCCATTCGATGAAGCACAAAGCGCCGCTATAGAAATAGTCTTCGTATCCCATGTCGTACACCTCTTCCAGTTTCTTGATGCGGTAGAAGTCGAAATGGTAAATCAGTTCGCCGGTCGTGTCCGAACGGTATTCGTTTACGATGGCGAATGTGGGCGAGTTAATGACATCGGTCACGCCCAGTTCTTCGCATACTGCCTTGATGAAAGTGGTTTTTCCGGCACCCATTTTGCCGTAGAAAGCGAATACGGTATTGTCACCCATAGCGGCGATGAATGTTTTAGCCGCTTCGTGGATATGTTCGAGGTCTGTAATTTTTATTTCCATACGTATGTGGTTATTGTATAAACTTTTTGCAAAGTTAATGATTTTTTCTTTTCCTGTAGCAGATATGCCCCAACTTTGCCAAGGCATAAAACAAGATAGATACGAAAATGATGGAGGCTCCCGATGGAATCTGGTATTGGTAGGAGAGGAAAAGCCCTCCCAGGCAACTGAGATACCCGATGCCGATGGAAAGCCAGATAATGCGCTTGAACCGGTACGTGAAGAGGTTGGCAGTCATTTGGGGCAAGGTGAGGAGCGAGATGGCAAGCACAATGCCCACCATGCGCAGGCAAGCCACAATCGTCAGGGCGATGAACATCATCAGGGTATATTCGAAAAAAGAAACGGGCATCCGTTGCGAACGGGCAAATTCGGGGTCGAAGGCAATTGCCACGATGGGGCGCAGAAAGAGGGCGAAGAACAAGGCGAGCACACCGCTCAATGCTCCCAGCAGGATGATGTCGCTCCGGGTAATCGTGAGGATATTCCCGAAGAGGAACGAAGACAAGTCGGGCGTGAATCCCGGTGCCAGGAAGCTGAAGATAATGCCGATGGCCATCCCGAAGGTCCAGAATACGGCTATGGCGGAATCTTCGCGCATATCGCTCCGCTTGCTGAGCCATTCCACGCCGAAGGCCGATAGCACCGAGAATATGGCTGCGGCAAGCACGGGAGAGATGCCGGTGTAAAGTCCGATGCCGATGCCTCCGAACGAAGCGTGCGTAATGCCTCCGCTGATGAATACCAGCCGGCGGGTAACAATGTAAGTCCCGATGATGCCGCACGCTATGCTGGCAAAGAGGCTTCCCAACAAGGCATGTTGGAAAAATGTATATTGCAGTAAATCCATAGTCTTTCGTTTTTTGCTCTTCCGTTCTATAGGGGTGACCGGTTCCCCTTGATTTCTTTTAGCCGCTTACTTATTGTCTGGCAAGAACCGTCTTTCCCCTACGATAAGGAACAATTCGTCTTTCAGTTCATCGGGAAATTCGATTCCCCTCAGTTGCAGGCTTCGGCTCCAGCCCGCTACGTCTTCCTCTTGCATGGTATAGAGGATATCGCGGAACTCATCTGTCTCTTCCGGTGTGTACTGGTCGGAGGGACGTCCTTTGAAACGGTCCAGTTCCTCGTCATCGTAATATTCTATTTGCTTGCTTACGGCTGCCAGCAGGCTTTCTTTCTCGCATACGGCATGTTGTCCGCAGCATTCACCGTCCACCGTAACTACGGGAGGCGCTTCCGTCAGCTCGCCCCGTTCTATCTTTTTCCGTATGTTCCGGTTGTAGAAATATCCGGCTATGAGCCCGAACAGCACCACCCCTACTAATATAATAAGGAGTATCCACATGGTCAGTCTTCCTCCTTGACGATGAATCCTGCCGATTGCAGGTCGGTCCAGTAGTGCGGGTAAGACTTGCTTACTACCTGTGGATGGTTGATGGTCAGGTGTTTCAGCGGGATGCAAGCCGGAGCGAATGCCATCGCCATACGGTGGTCTTCGTAGGTATCAATGCAGGGGGCGGCATCGGGCGTGCATCGTTTCCCTTCCCAAGCCAAGATGCGTCCGTCGCTTTCTTCCAGTACGTATCCCAGTTTTCTCATTTCGTTTATTAGAGCAGCCATCCGGTCGGTTTCTTTTATCTTCAGGCTTTGCAAGCCCTCGAAGCGGAAGGGAATGTTCATCAAGGCGCAGGTCACTACAAACGTTTGTGCCAGGTCGGGCTGGTCGATGAAATTATAGGCGAATCGCGATACGGGTGTGCCCGATTTGCGTAACGTGACTTTATTGTCCTCATAGTGCGTAGCCACACCTAAGGAAGCGAAGAGCGATGCCACCTGAGCATCGCCTTGTGGGCTTTCCTGGAACAGACCGGGAAGTTCGATTTCGGCTTGCGAAGACAAGGCGCAGATTTCGTACCAATACGATGCCGCGCTCCAGTCGCTTTCCACATAATACGATGCAGGCGCCGTATAAGGATGCGCTTCTACCTTTAACTGATGCTCGTTTATCCACGAGGCGCGTGCTCCGAAGCTTTGCATAAGTTGCAAAGTCAGGTTGATGTAAGGACGTGAAATGATGTCTCCTGTCAGATTCAGCGTCAGCCCGTTCTTCAGTGCGGGACCAATCATCAACAGGGCGGAAATGTATTGCGAACTGACGTTTCCCGGGAGTGTTACCTCATTTTTGGTCAAGGCGTGTCCCGTAATATGCAGGGGAGGATAGCCTTTGTTGCCGGTATAGGAGATTTCGGCTCCCAGTGTACGAAGGGCATCTGCCAGAATGCCGATGGGGCGTTGTTGCATCCGCTGGGTACCGGTCAGGGTATGTGTACCTAGATGTACAGACAAGAATGCGGTCAGGAAACGCATGGCTGTACCTGCCGCACCGATATCAATGACCGAAGACATATTCTGCAAGGCTTGTATCATTACGCGTGTATCGTCGCAATCGGAAAGGTTCTCCAGCTTGGCACTGTTTTGCGCCAGTGCGTTGATAATCAGTGCTCGGTTGCAGATGCTTTTCGAAGAAGGCAGGGCGATACAGGTCTGTATCTTATCGGGTGGAGTCAAGATAATCCGCTTCATGTTTTTATGTGCTACTTGTTTTTCCCGCAAAGATATAGATTTAAATGAAGAATGAAGAATGAAGAATGAAGAATTTTGTGGATGTTTTTTTCACCACAGATTACACAAATTTTTTCTTCAATGGAATTACGCAGATTAACAAATTTATTTCTCCGTGCGCTTGCTTTCTTAAAAAAAGAAAACTTTGCGTCTCCGCGTCTCTGCGTTCGATATTATTTAAAACGCAGATTTTAATTTTTCATTCTTCATTCTTCATTCTTAATTTCTCCGGTGTGTCCGTTTCCACCACAGGTAATAGCCGCTTAGCGGGAGGATGCCTCCGAATAAGGCTGCCAGGAAATACAGGATTTTGGTTATCATGCCTCCCCAGCTTCCGGTGTGGAAAGCGTAGAACCAGCCTCGAATCGTCTGTGCGCGTGGACGTTCGTCATACGGACTGATTTCCTTGATGGCGCCGGTACGCGCGTCGAAGGTCACGACATCCGCTTTGCGCATAATGGTATTCGGATTGGGGATGATTTGCACATTCCGTTCGCTTAGGGTCAGGGTCTTGTAGACAGGGTAGTGTGCTTGGAGGTTTGAAGTGACCTGGTCCCATACGGCATAGTCGAAGGTACGTTGTTTCTTGCCTTCCGGTTTTTTCCCTTCTTGGGTTTGTGACGAGGTGCGTGCCGGTGCCTGCATGTCAGCTCCGAAGAGTGAATAGGCAGCTGTGCGATACCAGCCGAACGACCAGGTAAGGCCGGTGAGTGCCATGACCAGCAGGAAGAGGGTGCAATAGAAACCGATTGCCACATGGCTGTCATACCAGAAACGGCGCCAGCCTTTGGTGAACGATACCTGGAGCCGGTTCTTCAATGCCTTGCGCGTGCGGGGCACCCAGATGATCAGTCCACTTATTAGGATAAATACCATTGCCAATGTCGTTATGCCTACTACGACTTTTCCTACGGATTTCTCGCCTTTCGATGCCGGCGGATTCATCAGCCAGCGGTGTAGTTTACGCATGGTCTGGAAGAAAGGATACGATTGGGTCCATCCTAAAACTTTCCCGGTATAAGGGTCTATGCTGAGCTGTTTTTTTCCTGTTTCACGGAAAGAGGCGAATGCGGCTTCCTCCGGATTGCCCGAAAGCTGGAGCGAAGTCAGGTGGAGCGAATCGCCCGCTTGTATCCGGATATGTGCCACCAGTTGGGAAGGAGAAAGCGGTTGCGCTCCTTCGGCAGGAGGGGTGACGGTGTAAAGCGGACGTTGAAGTGCCTGTGTGATATCTTGTTCGAACACCAAAGAAGCTCCCGAGAGGCAGACAATGGTAATCAAGATGCCCAGCGGAAGCGAGAGCCAAAGGTGTATGTCTCGGAATAGTTTTTTCATTGTTGCATATTGGTATAATCACACCACAGATTACACGGATTTAATTTTTATTTTAATTAATCTGTGTAATCTGTGGTGAAAAAGGTTTATTCTACAGTTGTCGAGAGTTTACCCAATGCCGAAACCGAGTTGGCTTCATTTACTACCAATCCTGCTTTAGCTGCTCCGGTAGTGGGGTCGATGCTATAGATGGTCGGGTTTGTGCCGTCGGTAGTAGTAATGGGGATGTATGCCATACCGTTGTCGCTGCACGGGGTACCGATGCTGGACAGCTTGCTGGCTTCGGGCAAGCCGCTTACTACGGTCAGTGTACCTTCGTTGCCTTTGAATACAGCCAGTTCGTTGCGCGGAGCACTGGTGCCGCTCATGTTTTCCGCGCCTTCGCTATACATCTGGAGCAGGAAGTAGTCGTCGGTGATGTGCCAGCAGCGGAACATCGGGTTCTTGTTGCCCAGTTCTTCGATGTTCACGTAGTAGCTGTTGTCGAAGTCTGTTTCTCCGGCCTTGATGCGAACTACGCCCGAAGGCAACTTGCCTTGTACGCGGTTGAATTGGGTTCCGTCATTGTTCTCTACCGGAGTAGTGGTGGTACGTCCGTATCCCGGAGAGAATACATAGAGGTCTCCGTTATCTGCAGCCCAGATAGTCTGGTAATATTGCGAGCGCATACGTCCGCTGGCGAAACCGATTTTTCCGGTACGTGCAATGACCGGTGTTTCATCGAAGTCATCTCCGCTATAGATAGCTACAAAAGCGCTGTCGGGGTATTGGGTGCTGGGAATCATACCGGCTGTATATTGTCCCGATCCGCTTCCGCCGCTTCCGTTAGCTACATAAGTGGGGTCTTGGATGGCCCACGGATAAGTGTTCACGCCATAATGGCTCATACCCATCGGCACTACCGAGGTATACAGTTTGCCGTTGGCTTCCACAAATCCGGCAAAGCTGACACGCTCTCCGTTGCCCAGGAAGTTCTCGGCGAGGTGGGAACCACTGGAAGAGTTGCCATTGTTCACGTTCAGGTAGTTGAACTGGAGATAGTAAGCATAGTTGCCTGCTTCGTCTTTTTCTACTGTGCCGGCGTTGGTAGAAGCCGTGATGACGTTGTCGCCCCACGTGCCGTAAGTGGTCGTGCGGTTGAAGGTGTAGCTGCGGTATTCAGCCACTTTGCCGTCGCTTCCCAATTGGAACGAGAAGCCGGTTCCCTGGTTTCCGTCATTGTATTGGAATCCGAAGAGGAAACGTTCACCGTAGTAAATCCAGTTCGATGCCGATTCGGTTTCCCAACCGTTGCCGACGGTGGATATTGTTCCTTCGTCCAGCGATTCGGTGGCAATCAGGTAAGTGGCGCTCTGGTTGTTTCCTGCTTCAGCTACGATAACATAACGGCTGATGGTTTCCTGTTCGGGAGTAGGATTCTCTGGATCCGGTTCCGGAGTAGGTTCTTCTTGACCGCTTGTTACAGTTTCATCATCGCTGCAAGCTGTTGTGAATACACAACCGAAAGAGAGGGCAGCCATCAGTGCCCAAGAGAAATGTTTTTTCTTCATACAATATAAATTAATAATTAAAAATTAACAATGAATAGTTGATAGTGGTTTGTTTTGTCATGAATGTTTATCCTCCGAAATATACCCGGAACTTGCCGTAGAAAGCACGTCCGGCTTTCTGAAGGCTGAAGTTATCGTACAGCTTTTCGTTGGTGAAGTTCCGGCATTCCAGTGAGAGGTTATACCGTCCGTTCTTCATCGAATAGCCGATGCTCAGGTTGTGCGAAAGCTGTTCGGGTACACGGCTTTTCGAGTTGGGGTCACCGAAACGCTCCCAGTACAGCGGAAACTCGTGCTGGTAATATCCGTCGTAAGTGACGGTCAGCACATTTCCTTCGGCAAAGAGGTCATGCCAGGTAAAGGTGGCGTCGAAGTTGGCGAAGATATACGGCAGGTTCGGCATACGTTGGCCGTAAGTCGCGCTTTCCTGCTGGGTATTTTCCGCTACGTAACGCTCGTCGTCGCGCACGTTGATGTTGTTGTAGGTACCTCCTATGCTGAACCAGCGCGAGTAGCTGTAACGTGCCGATACGTTGAAACCTTTCGTTTTCACCCGTCCGTGGTTTTCGTAGATACCGTAGCTCATGCCGCTTACGGTGCTCAGTCCGCGCTGGATGTAGTCTTTCGTATCACGGTAAATCAGCGTACCTTCCAGGTAGACGGCATGTTTGCCGAACTGGCGGTTGTAGCTGAGGTTGAAGTTCACGTTGTCGCTCTTCTCCGGACGCAGGTCGGTCTTGCCCGCTTCCAGGTCTTCGTCACCGAAGAGCTCGTCGGTGGTAGGCAGGCGGTAGGCTTTCTCATACGACAGTTTGGCTTGCAGGCCTTTCAAGATGAAATACGTGCCGGCTGCTCCGTAGCCCAGCGAGTTGGTGTGGCGGGTCATTTCGATGTAGTTGCCCACTCCGTCGCTGCTTTGCGATATCGGACCGCGGTTATATTGATTGTAATATTTGCCGAATGCCGAGAGGTTCCATTTTTCTGTAGGCATTAGGCGATACGACAAGCCGGTAATGTTCTTGCGTGTCACTTTCGGGATGCTGAAATCGGACAGTCTCGAGCTTCCTTCCACTTTCGAGCGGCTGGTGCGCCGGAAGGTACTTGTCACATGGTTCAGGGTGAATGCATGTGCTGCTCCGATGCGGTAGTTTGCCGTTAAGGTGGCGTTCCAGTTGGTGTTTTTCAATTCACTGTCCTGATACGATTGCTCGCCGTGGCCGTTGATGAGCTTGCGGTCACCCAGCCAGTTGTATTTATACGACGCGGTGTCGATGTTCATCGTCAGATTGTGGTTGTAGTTGGCGCTCAGCATCACGTCCAGCCCTTTGGTGAAAAGGTCACGTTTGCTGTATTCCAGTGAGGGGACGAACGAGTGTCCCTTGCGGTGTTTTTCGCCGAAAACGATGTATTGGTACACACCCGTCTGTATTTCCTTATAGAAATGCGAGTAGTTGAAACCCAGCATCAGGCGGTCTGCCCACGGCTTGTCGGTCACGCCGATTTTACCGATGACCGCCTCGTTGTGGAATTGGTCGTTGAATCGCTTCACATGGTAAATCTTGTTACGGTCGGTATTCTCGAAGCCGTTTTCGTCAAACTCGGTGATGTAATTGTCGATGTAGTAGTCGTTGTCCGAGAAGTTCTGGAAGGCGTTTATCTCGTAGGTCAGTCCGTTGCGGAACGTTTGTCCGAAGTTGACATACGTCTTGTGGGTATTGAACGAGCCGTATGAGTAGGATGCATCCAGGTGCCAAGCACGGCGGCGCTTGTTGGTCACGATGTTGATGACGCCTCCCAAGGCATCTGTACCGAATCCTACCGGGACTACTCCTTTATATACTTCGATGCGTTCGGCGAAGTTGACCGGTATGTTGTTGATGTCGAACGCTGTGCCTGCGCCTTCCTGCGGCACTCCGTCGATGAATATTTTTACGTGCTTGCCCGAGAATCCGTCCAGCATCAGCTGCATGTCCGAACCTACTCCGCCCGATTCGCGGAGCTTCAGTCCCGGAAGCTGCATCAGCGCTTCGCTCAGGCTTTTAGTAGAATTATGAAGTTCTTTGGTGTCGACTGCTACAGCATTGAATGCTGAGCGTTGCACACGGCTTACTCCATTGGATACCACCACTACCTCGTCCAGCTCGTGTGCTACGGGCTTCAGCAGGATGGTTTGCCGGGTGCGTCCTTCTTCTTTCAAGGTCACCCGTTCTTCGAAAGTTTCAAATCCGATGGCGGAAACTACCAATGTATAGGTACCTGCAGGAGCTTTCAGGTGGTAGATGCCCTTTTCGTTGGTTGTGCATCCGTAGCTGGTGCCTTTCAGGTAGACAGTCGCAAAATCGATGATGCTTTTGTCTTCTGCCGAGACTATCTTTCCCGACAACATAGTCCGTTTTTGTGCCGAAACACAGAGAGAACACATTAATATACAAATCAATGTGAAGAGCCAGTGTTTTGTCATTATCTTCTTTTGTTATTTAAAATGATTCTTAATTGCGCTGCAAAGTTACGGACTCTGTTATTGCATCGCAATCCCTATGTTTAGGTATTATGGCTCTGTTTTTTCCTTGATTCAATACCTATTTGTTGGTAGAGGCAGAAGAAAGAGGATGTATAAAAGCTATCGTAAAGCATGCAATATAGCTTCGTTTGCGATAAGATTATTAATCTTCCGCCTGTAAGATTATTAATCTTCCAGCTATAAGATTATTAATCTTGTTTATTAAGGAGATAATGTCGGTGTATAAAAAGAGTATGTTACACCGAATTGCAAATACGGCGTAACATACTCTTCATTCCTTATTCTTCATTCTTCATTTTCTTCAGAAGTTGCAGCGCAAGTCGATGCCTATCTGCATCGGGCGTCCTTGTTGCTCGAAGCCACGGTTCATGCTTTCGAAATAGAATGCCTGGTATTTTTTGTTGAGTGCATTGGCAATCCAAAGAGCGATTTGTCCGTTGCCCTTGTTGAAGCTGACACGTCCGTCCAGCGTACCATAGAATGCTTGGCTGGCATTGTTCTGCTCTGTCCAGTAAATACGTCCGGCAGCCTTGTAGTTGGCATCTATGATGATGTGGTCGAAGAGTGTCGTGTTCCGCAGCGAGAAGCGGTATTGTCCGCCTATGTGGAAGGTGTGCTTGGGCACGAAAGGCACGTAACGCCCGTTGTAGTTTTCTTCTTCGCTCACCACGTAGTCGGTAAATGTGGCGTACGTATATCCATAACTTCCGTTCAGGCTGAAGGCTTCGGTCACTTGGGCACGCACCGATGCTTCTCCTCCGATGCTTCGGCTCTTTCCGGCATTGACGGTGATGCGTCCCAAGCCCGTTTCGGCAAAGCGGGAAATCTGCTGGTCGCGCGTATCCATATAGAAGAAAGCCAAGTCTGCCTGTAGTTTTCCGTTGCGGGTAGTCAGGTGCGTGCCTGCCTCGTAGTTCCACGCATATTCAGGCTTGTAGAGAGTTGCATCCGATACGTTTACGTTCGATTCCGGGAAGTCGGGTATCATTCCGGCGAAGTTCTTGAACATTTCGTCTTCCTTTACGGCAGTAATCATGGCGGTGCGAAGCTCGTTTTGTACCAGGTCGGAAAACATCTGGATGTTGTATCCGCCCGAGCGGTATCCCCGGCTTATCGTTGCATATACATTGTTATCTTTGTTCCATGCGTATTGCAGGGTAAATTTAGGCAGCAGTTGCAGGTAGTCAGTCGATTCCTTGCCGATAAACTGGGTCGATGCCAATAGCGAACGTACGATAGGTTGGGGAAGGAAGGGGGCTGACACACCGAAATCAAATCCCATATTACATTGGGAATCATAATCCAGTTTCATCTTCTCGTAATCCAGTCGGAGACCGACGGTGAGCGAAAGCCCTTCGGTAAAGAGGTCGTTGAAAGTAGACTGGTGATAGATGGCGCCGTTCAAGGTCGGGGTTTTGAATTGTCCCGTTACCGGAAGCGGGCGGGTCGTGATGTTAGCCGAAAGCGTAGGTGCGCCCGGGGGCAGCTGTGAAAGTCCGGCATTGATGTTGTCTTCTATCAGGCTGCGGATGCCTTCATCCTGGAAAGTGACAGGAGCATTCGTATCCAGCCATTGGTAAAAACCGCTCACACCGGTGGTCCATTGCCAGCGCGAGCCGGGTCTTGACTTCAACACGATTTCCTGGCTCAAGGTTTTCGAGTTTTGTTTTTGCATCATCGTATAGATGTCTGCTTCCGTAAAGTCCTGGTCCAGGTTCATTTGGTCGTACAGGTATTGGAATCCCGTCACGCTGTTCAGGATAAAATTGGCGGCATGATGCTCGATGTTCACCCCGCCGTTCACCAAGTTCCGCTTGTAGCCACAGGGATGGTTATACGATATCTGGCCGATGTATTGTGCCCGGTCTTCCTCTTTGCCGTCGGTCCGTCCGGTATAAGCATACGGGTATCCTCCCTGGTTCGTATATTCGTAATTGGCAGTCACGTCCAGTTTCAGGTTTTCGTTGGGCAGGTAGATGGCACGGATGCGTCCGCCGAATTCGTCGGAGGTATCAATGCGTTTCCCGTTGAAGCTGTTCTTGAAGAAACCGCCTTCGTGCTCATAAAAGGTACCCACCGAGAAGGCAAACTGTTCCGAGATGCGGTGGTAATGTTTCAGCATCACCTTATAATTATTATAGGTGGCGGCACTGAGTTGTACATCGGTTCCCTGATAGGTGAAAGGCGACTTGGTAAATACACGTATCAGTCCGCCCATGGTGTTTCGTCCGTACAGCGTTCCTTGAGGTCCGCGCATCACATCGATGCGCTCGATGTCGGAATAGTTGAAATCGAAAGCCGATTTGTCGATGAATGGGATATTGTCTACATACAGACCTACGGCAGGCGTGTTGATGCGCGACCCGATGCCTCTCACATAGACCGAGGTGGTGAGTTTCGACCCGTAATCGGGTATGAAAAGGTTAGGCACCAGTCCCGAGATGGATTTCACCGAGGCGATTTGGTTGCTCCGTATATCGGCTTGCGAGAACGAAGTCGACGCAAGAGCCTGTTGCCGCAAGCGGGCATTTTCCTTGGGAGTGGCGATAATCACCACTTCTTCGATGTCAATCACCTTGGCCGTATCGCGTGGCGCAACAGGTTCTATGGCTGCTGCCGATGCCGTTGCGGCAAGTGCGAGGGTCGTAAAGATAAGTCTTGTCTTCATATTTTGTTTGTGTTATATTCACCACAGATTACACAGATTTATTCAGTTTATTATTTAATCTGTGATACGATTCTGCATGCAAAGTAACGCCAAATCCTTGACACGTGCAATCCTCATAAATGAGGATATTTGCGGATTGTTTTTTATTCGAGGCAGAAAACAATCAAATTAGCCGGAATTGTGCTAACTTTGTTGGCAGACAAAATAAAAGAATAAGACGATGAAACAAAAACTTTGGATGCTGCTGGCAGGATGCCTGTCGGCACTTGCTGTATGGTCGCAAGAGACCGTGGCGGTGAATACGGGGAATATTCTTTCTCCCGAATTGAACGAAGATGCACAGACGGTTACTTTCCGTTTGCTGGCACCGAATGCTAAGGAAGTGACGGTGGAGGCTGATTATTTCGGGAAGGTGCAACAACAGACGCCGTTGGGCATGGTGGAAATTCCTCAGCGTAAGGCAATGACGCGTGATACGGCAGGTGTATGGAGTCTGGTTACCCCGATGCCTGCTCCCGAACTGCACACGTATTGCTTCTACGTGGACGGGATGCGGATAGTAGACCCCAACAATGTGTATATGATTCGTGATATTGCTACATACACCAATTACTTTCTGGTCGATGGCGAACTGTCTGCCAATTACCTGGTGCGCGAAGTGCCTCACGGAACCGTGTCGAAGGTGTGGTATCCCAGTCCGAAGTTAGGCATGGAACGCCGTCGGATGACGGTCTACACACCGGCAGGTTACGAAGACAGCACCGAGAGTTACCCCGTGCTCTATCTGCTTCATGGGGCAGGAGGCGACGAGAATGCGTGGAGCGAACTGGGACGTGCCGTGCAGATACTCGACAACCTGATAGCACAGGGCAAGGCGAAGCCGATGATTGTGGTGATGCCTAACGGCAACGGCGGGCAGGAAGCTGTGCCGGGAGAGTATCCCAACAGTATGTATAAGCCTTCTTTTATGAATCCGAAAACGATGGAAGGTTCGTTCGAGGTGGCATTTTCTGATATTATGGAATATGTCGAGTCGCACTACCGCACTGTGAACGACAAGGCACATCGTGCCATAGCAGGCTTGTCGATGGGCGGTTTCCATTCGCTTTATATCTCTGCCAATTATCCCGATTTGTTCGATTATGTTGGTTTGTTCTCGGCAGCCATCAACCGCGAGGCAAAGGGTGAAAACGCTTTCATTTACTCCAATCTGGATGTGAAGCTTGCCCGGCAGTTCGCCGATGCGCCGAAGCTGTATTTCATAGCCATCGGGACAGCCGACTTCTTGTATCAGGACAATGTGAACTATCGCAAGCTGTTGGATAGCCACGGTTACCGGTACGAATATATGCAGACCGACGGCGGACATGTCTGGAGCAATTGGCGCAAGTACCTGAACCATTTCCTGCCCGAACTGTTCAAATAGTGCCTACACACGGTCGGCTTCCACATAGCCGTGCATCACGGCATAGATGGCAAGTCCCGACACCGACTTGATGCCCAGTTTGTCGGTGATGTTCTTGCGGTGCGAGATGACCGTGGTCAGGCTGATGTTGAGGCGTTCGGCTATCTCCTTATTTATATAGCCCTTGGTAAGCAACACCAGCACTTCTATTTCGCGGGGAGAGAGGTCATGTTCCGTGGCTTCTCCTGCAGGGTGCATCGGCGGTTTGTGCCCATAGTTGCGTAAGCCCACGATAGTTTTCACCAGCTCGCCTTGTGGAAGCGTACAGTTCAGTGTAGGCACTCCGCTCAGTTGAGGCTGTTCGCCGCTGGAAAGCACAATGGTTTTCGGTCGGCGTTTCAGGAAGAACGTTGTGTGCATGAAATAGATTTGTGCCGACACGAAGTAGTGTGCATACATGTCGGGTGTGTCGTCTATCAGTTGTTCAAAAGAAGAAAACACACGAATGACAGCGTCCGGTATCAGTTCCTCGATGATGGTCTGCAGCCCCAGTGCCGCCAGTGTGTTCTGCTCCAGTATGGCTATTTCGGGTATATGTGGCATATCGTTTTGGCTTTTTCACCACAGATTACACGGATTTTTTCAGTTATTAATTAATAATGAATAATTAAAAGCGAAAAGTCATGTGTAATCTGTGGTGAATTTCAATGAGTTTTTAAATCTGTGTAATCTGTGGTGAGTGGAGATAAGCGGCGACAGCTTCGGCACAACGTTCTCCGTCGATGCCTGCCGAGACGATTCCTCCGGCGTAGCCGGCACCTTCGCCGCAAGGGAAAAGCCCTTTCACTTCTACGTGTTGAAGCGTTTCGGCATCGCGCACGATGCGGACAGGAGCCGAGGTGCGGGTTTCTACGGCTATCATTACGGCATCGTTGGTGAGAAAACCGCGCGAGCTTTTGCCGAAGAGCTGGAAGCCTTGGCTCAGACGGTCGCTGATAAATTTCGGTAGCCAGAAATGCAGGGGAGAGGAAATCAAGCCCGGGCTGTACGATGTAGGAGGCAGGTCGTAGCTCAGTTTCTTGCGGGTGAAGTCCGCCATCCGTTGGGCAGGAGCCGTCTGGCGCATGTTTCCCTGTTGCCAGCAGATTTGTTCCAGTTTCTCTTGAAAACGCATCATGGCAAGCGGATGAATGTTTCCCTCTTCCGTCTGTGCCTGTTCTATCAAGGCTTCGGTCTGTGCTTCTGCCGAGTCGGGATAAGCTTCGCACGCCTGCAGTTGCAGGTCGGGATGACCCAGGTCTTCGGTGCGGAGTTCCACTACCATGCCCGAGTTGCTCCATTTGGTGCCTCGGTTGCTGGGACTCATGCCGTTTACCACAATCTGGTGCGGACCGCTTGCCGCCGGCACAACAAATCCTCCGGGACACATACAGAAGCTGTACACGCCCCGTCCTTCCACCTGCTGTACGAAACTGTATTCCGCCGCAGGCAGGTATTTGCCTCGTCCTGCCTTGTTGTGGTATTGTATTTGGTCGATCAGCATCGACGGATGTTCCAGCCGCACGCCTACTGCCAGGCTCTTGGCTTCGATATGTACACCGTGGGCATACAGCCAGCGGTACACGTCGCGTGCCGAATGTCCCGTAGCCAGGATGACGGGTCCGCGGAAAGTCTTGCCGGTATTTGTCTCGATGCCGATTACTTGATTGTGCTCGATAATCAGTGCGTCCATACGGGTCTGGAAGTGTACCTCTCCGCCGCAGGCAAGGATGGTATTCCGCATATTCTCGATGACCCGTGGCAGTTTGTCGGTCCCGATGTGCGGGTGTGCGTCTACCAGGATGGAAGTGTCTGCTCCGTGCTGGCAGAACACATTGAGTATCTTCTCCACATTGCCCCGCTTCTTGCTTCGTGTATAAAGCTTTCCGTCCGAATAAGCGCCTGCTCCTCCTTCGCCGAAACTGTAGTTCGATTCGGCGTTTACCTTATGCTCGCGGCTGATGCGTGCCAGGTCTTCTTTCCGTTCGCGCACATTCTTTCCTCGTTCTACCACAACGGGTCGCAGTCCCAGTTCAATCAGTTTCAGTGCCGCAAAGAGTCCTCCCGGTCCTGCACCTACAATGACAACCGCCGGTCGGTCGGACACGTCGCGGTAATCGGTAAACACAAAGTTTTCTTCTTCCGGCATTTCATTGATGAACACCCGTACTTTCAGGTTCACGAAAATGGTTCGCTGCCGTGCGTCGATGCTTCGTTTCAGCACACGGATTGCCCGGATAGTCCGCACGTCCAGTCCCTTTTCCTTCCCGATGTATTGCTTGATGTTCTGTTCGCTTGCCGCCTGTTCCGGCAATAAGCGTAATTGGTATTCCTGTATCATAAGTTACTTTATTCTTTTCACCACAGATTACACAGATTTTTCAAGTTATTTTGCATAGCGTTTGATGCCGTTCTGTAAATTTGTGGTATTGAAGTTTATTAATAATCCGAGATGTTTGTCTGCAAGTTTCAGATAAGTGAGCAGTTGGGCTGTATGGATGGGTAATAAGTTTTCTACAGCCTTCAGCTCTATGATGATTTGATTTTCCACTAAAACGTCTATTTTGTAAGCGTTAGGTATGATGATTCCATTATAATTGATGTCGATTCCTTTTTGCCTTTCATAGTGCATCCCTTTTTGCTCCAGTTCATAGCACAAGCACATTTCGTACGTGCTTTCAAGAAGTCCGGGTCCCAAAGCTTTATGTACTTGATAAGCACATCCGATAATGTCGTATGACAATCTATTTAATTCAGTAGCGTTCATAATGTCGGAAAATAATCAATTCATAATTTGTGAAATAAAATTAAAAGAATAATCTGTGTAATCTGTGGTGAAAAAAGTCATCCGAAGAGTTCCCGGAAGGCTTCTTCTACTTTCCGCACAGCTACCAGTTCGATATGAATTTTATTCCGGTTCAGACCTTGCAGATTATGTTTCGGTATCAGCATACGCTTGAAGCCCAGCTTCTCCGCTTCGCTGATGCGTTGCTCGATGCGGTTCACCGGGCGGATTTCACCGCTCAGACCCACTTCACCCGCCATACACACCCCCGCCTCTATTTCTGTATCCATGTTGCTCGAAAGAATGGCACTGATGACTGCCAGGTCGATGGCAGGGTCGTTCACTTTCAGTCCGCCGGCGATGTTCAGGAACACATCTTTTTGAGCCAGTTTGAAGCCCACACGCTTTTCCAGCACAGCCAGCAGCATGTTCATGCGGCGCAGGTCGAAGCCTGTAGCCGAACGCTGGGGCATGCCGTAGGCTGCCGTGCTTACCAACGCCTGCACTTCGATGAGGAAAGGACGGATGCCTTCTACCGCACAGGCGATAGCCACCCCGCTCATACCTTCGTGGTCTTGCGTGAGAAGCAGTTCCGAAGGATTGCTTACCTGCCTCAGCCCGTCCTGACGCATCTCGTAGATGCCCAGTTCCGCCGTGCTTCCGAAACGGTTTTTGATGCTCCGCAGGATGCGGTACATATAGTGTTGGTCGCCCTCGAACTGCAGCACTGTGTCTACGATGTGCTCCAGCACCTTCGGACCGGCAATGCTTCCCTCCTTGTTGATGTGGCCTATCAGGATGACAGGCGTACCGGTCTCCTTGGCGAATTTCAGGATAGCTGCCGAACATTCGCGCACTTGTACCAGGCTGCCCGGCGAGGAATCGATGGTTTCGGTCGATATGGTTTGGATGGAGTCGATGATGACAAGGTCGGGTGCTGTGTTTTTGATGTGGGTGAAGATTTGCTCCAGCGACGTCTCGCAGGCTATCAGCAGTTGCGAATCTTCCGGATGCGGGATGCGGTCGGCACGCAGCTTCAGCTGGCGGGCACTCTCTTCACCCGATACGTAAAGCACTCTCAGCTCAGGCAGGCGGAGTACGGTCTGCAGGATGAGGGTCGACTTGCCGATGCCCGGTTCGCCGCCTATCAGGGTGAGCGATCCTTCTACCAGTCCGCCGCCTAATACACGGTTCAGCTCGTCATCCTTCATGTCGATGCGCAGTTCTTCGCTCGAAGTGATTTCGTGCAGGCGTTGGGGCTTGGTACGTACTGCCTCAATGCCGTGTGCCACGTGTTTTGCCACAGGAGCTTCCTTGCGCACCACTTCTTCGGCAAATGTGTTCCATTGTCCGCACGAAGGACATTTGCCTGCCCATTTGGGCGATTCGTACCCGCAGTGGGTACATACATACACCGTTTTCTCTTTAGCCATGTTTTATTTAGTTTGATTGGGGACGCTCTTGTCCTTCTATCTTCCATCCGCTCAACGTATGTCGGGCGCTGTCGAAGTTAATGCCTACCTTCACGATGGGCAGTCCGCAGAGGGCAAAGCGTTCGGGATATTGTTTCAGATCGATTTGCTTCAGGGCGGTTTCGGGACTTTGGTCTATTTTCAGTTCTATAATATATAAGGTAGAATGGGTGCGCATCACTACGTCCACCCTGCCGCCGGGAGTGCGTACTTCTACATCGGCAAAGTTTCCCAATAACGTAAAAATCAGGTACAGCATTTGTTGGTAGTGGCCTTCGTAATGGGTGTTCTCGCAATAGGGAACGGTAGAGAGCACGGTCTGCATCAGGCGTAAGGCTCCCTCCATGTCATCGAAGTGGATGCATTCCGCCATTTCGCCTACCAAGGTCTTCAGCTCGGCAGGACGCTGTACGTAGTTGACCAGCAGGCTTTTCATCAACCCGATGCGTACTTCCTTGTTGGGGATGTCCAGCAGGTAGAGTTCCGAAAAGGGCGAATAGCCTTTGATGGTCAGGTAGCCGCTTTGGTAGAGCAGGGGAGTGATGTCGGTTATCCGTTCGGTGGGAGCATCGAAGTCACTTGCCTCACACCGCCTTCCTCCTATGGCTTGGGGAATTACCCGGAATTTGTTCAGCATCTCTATCAGGTAGGTAGGCGTGCCGCTCCCGAACCAGTAAGCGTGCAGTTCTCCTTCGCCGAAAGCGTTCATCAGGCTATAAGGGTTATAGAGGTCGGGCGAGGGCCACGTAAAGTGGTATCCGTCGTAATAAGTTTTCAGCTTGTCCAAAAGCTGGTCTTTGCTTATGTCCAGCTTGCCCGCAAAGCTGTCCAGGTCGGCATCCATCTGCGTGCACATCTCTTCCTCGGTAATGCCGCAGATGGCGGCATATTCCTTCACCATGCTGATGTTCTGTATGTTGTTCAGCTCGCTGAAGATGCTGAGTTGCGAAAACTTGGTGATGCCCGTCAGGAAGACATAGCGCAGGTAAGGGTCGCATGCCTTGAGCGGGCTGTAGAAGTTGCGCATCACGTCGCGCAATACGGGCAGGTTGCGCTCTTCGTGTACCACGTCCAGCAAGGGGGCATCGTATTCGTCTATCAGCACCACGACCTGTTTGCCGTACTTCGTATACGTATCCATTATCAGGTTTTTTAGTCTGACGTTGGTATCCTGTGCGTCGCGTGCGGAGATGCCTAAACGGTTTTCGTTGTCCTCCAATATGTTGTGCAGGTATCGGTTCAAAGCTTCCGCCTCCATGTGCTTGCCCAGGCTCATGTCGAAATGCAGTACGGGATACGGTGTCCATTCCGTCTCCAGTTCTTCGATGGCAAGTCCCTTGAACAAATCTTTCTTTCCTTCGAAATAGGCATGCAGCGTACTTGTCAGCAAGGATTTGCCAAACCGGCGGGGACGGCTCAGAAACATATACTTGTTATTCGAATGTGTCATGCGATAGACATACTCCGTCTTGTCGATATACAGATAGTTTTTCGCTATTAGTTCGGAGAACGTCTGTATCCCTACAGGATATTTTTTCAAAGTCGGCTGTATCATAACAGATGTTTTTTGGGATTTGTACAAAGGTAGGTATTTTCTTTCAGTTGCGCAAGAACTCAAGGTTGTCACGTGGCTGAATAGCGTATGGTCTGTAAGTACATAGACCAGTGATGAGTAGTTGTTTAGATAGGCAGAAGTTCCTGATGCAGGCAAGCAGCTTAGCCTGTGTCTGTTCTTTTCGGATTTTTTTGAAAAAAGAAGTACAACTATTTGCTCATATAAAATAAATTGTTTTTATTTGCACCCGAAAGAGATTAATGATGATATATCTGTTGAGACATTGTCGCCTCAAAGATAAAGATAAGGTTTTTGATAGAATAAATTTGGTTTTGGTAGAGTAAAAACGAAATGCGTTATGAAACGTTTACTGACTATCCTTTTCATGTGCATAGGATTATCAGTTTCAGCACAAAATTGGGCCTTAAAGACTAATTTAGTCTATGATGCAATTACAACGATGAACGTGGGCTTTGAATCACGTCTTTCACCGAAATGGACATTGGATGTGTCTGCTAACTGGAATCCTTGGACTTTTTCTGACAACAAAAAGTGGAAACAACTTGCTGTTCAACCGGAAGCCCGTTATTGGTTTTGCGAGGCTTTCAATGGTCATTTTGTAGCTGCACATCTACTGGGTGGCATTTACAACATGGGTAATTGGAATACCGATTTTACCTTCCTGGGTACCGATTTCGGCAAGTTGAAAGATTACCGGTTCGAAGGCTGGATGCTGGGAGCAGGCATCGCTTACGGATACCAATGGATGCTTTCGGAGCACTGGAGCATGGAGGCAGAAATCGGTGTCGGCTATGTGTATAGCCAATACGACCGGTATGATTGCGCCACGTGCGGCAATACTTACGAGAAAGATGAGCCACATCATTACTTCGGTCCTACCAAATTGGCGCTAAGCCTGATTTATGTGTTTTAATCTGTAAGGCGTATGAAAAAGAATATCATTTATATGGGTCTTTGCCTCTTGGCTTTCGCCGGAACGGTTCGTGCGCAAGAGGAGCTGAACGGGAAAATAACTGTTGACGACGTAACGCTTTCGGCTACCGACGATTCAGTATGTGTACAGATGCATATCGACTTTTCGGCATTACATGTGTCTGCCAATCGTCTTGTCTCGCTTTTCCCTTCGTTGCAGATAGATGGCAGTGCGGTCCGCTTGCCCGGCATAGATATCATGGGGCGTAAGCAATACATTCTTTATCTTCGCAACCGGTCGGACGAGGATAATCAGGTGGTAATCCGCCGGAAGAATGATACCAGCCAGCAGTGGCATTACCGTGCGGCGGTACCTGTCGCACAGCGTCCGGATCAGGTACGTCTGTATCTGGATGAGGATTCGTGCGGTTGCCTGCGCGAAGTGTTGGCTAGCCGAAACCGCTTGTTGGCAGAAGGGAGTTTCAAGCCGAAAATATTTGTTCCGCATTTCGTTTACGTCAGCCCGCAGGCAGAAACCCGGAAGACCCGCAACGAGCAGGGGGCTGCCTACATTGATTTCCCGGTAAACCAGACGGATATCCGACCAGCTTACCGCAATAATCAGACGGAACTGGCAAAGATAGAGAATACCATCAACCGGATAAAGGACGATGCGGATGTGTCGATAACCCGCATTACCATCAAGGGCTATGCTTCGCCCGAAGGTTCGTATGCCAACAACCGCCGGCTGGCAGAAGGGCGTACCCGCTCGTTGGTAGATTACCTGAAAAAAGAGTATCCCTTGGATGCCGGTCTGTTTCAGTTGGATTATGAGGCGGAAGACTGGGCGGGACTTCGCGACTTTATTGTCGAGAGTGACTTGAAAGAGAAGGAAGCCTTGCTGGAGTTGGTAAATAGCGATGTTCATGCCGATGCGAAAGAACGCCGGTTGCGTACCGACTATCCCGAAGCATACCGCACCTTGCTACGCGATTGTTTCCCAGCCTTGCGCCATACCGATTATGTGGTAGAATACACCGTGCGTGGCTTTGATGTAGAAGAAGCCCGTCAGCTTATAGGAAAAGAGCCGCAAAAGCTTTCGTTGCAGGAAATGTATGCCGTGGCGCAGACCTACGAGGTAGGAAGCGAAGAATACAAGGAAGTGTTCGAAACGGCTGTACGCCTTTTCCCTGATGACGAGGCGGCAAACCTGAACGCGGCGAATGCGGCGATGCAGCGGGGGGATACTGCAGGGGCTGCCCGTTATTTAGAGAAGGCAGGGGAGGGCGCATCGGCTGAGTACGCGCGTGGCATACTGGCTGCATTAAGAGGCGAATATGATGCAGCGTCCGTTTACCTACAAAAAGCGAAGGCTGGAGGAATAACGGAAGCCGATGACGCTTTGCGCCAAATAGAAAGGATGAAGAAGTGAATTTTAACCGGATAGTAAATTAAAGAAAATAGATTATGAAAAGGTGGAGTTATTTATTCATGACAATGGGTATCGCTACGGCATTTTCGGCTTGTAGCGATGAAGTTGACTTGTCAGCAAATAACGAAGAAAGTACAGAAGAAAGCACAAGCCAAGTGTTTATGCAATTCAGCCTGGAACTTCCGGCAGTATCGCGCAGCACTACGCAAATAGGCGGTGGTTCAGATGCAGGAGTGGAAATCGGGAAAGATTATGAAAACCAGGTTTCAGAAGTCTTGGTGGTAATTACAGATGCTACAGAAGGAGACACGTATGATAAGTTTATAACGGGAAGCACTGTAACCAATCTTATCCCAACGGGAAGTAACACTACGTATGTAGTTCCATTCAATACGAATAAATTGGTAGATTATGCAGGAGACCCTGTAAACATATATGTTTATTGTAATCCGACAAGTGAACTTAAAAATGGACTTGAAAGTGAGGACGGTATCGATGTAAATGCGACTTATACATTGACTTCTGCAACGGATGAAACTATTTGGAGTATAACCGATGGGGATAATAACACTAAAAACGGTCATTTTTTAATGACCAATGCAGATGACGATTATGAGCGGACTTTGCCTGCCAATTTAGATAACTATAAGGTGGAATCCCATCCCTTTGACTTAAAGACTATCAACGTAGAGCGTGCCGCCGCCCGTTTTGATTATAAATCATCGGTTCCTGACGAAACCTATACGTTAATGGGAGAAGACGGAAAAGCGGAAGTAACAGTAACCTTAACGGATATGGCATTGGTAAACTTAAGCAAAGAGTTCTATTACCTGCGCCGGGTATCTGATGATGGGACAAGTACGTCTGCTATTATTGGTGGTACTGAAACGAATACGAATTATGTGGTAGATACGGATTATGAGTGGAAATCAGGTTCCACAATTACTGATTATTCAGGCCATTTCTTCTATGTTTATAATCAAAATAGTGCTTCAGCTGATTACACATGGACTTCTATAAGTTCTCTCACCAAAAATGAAGATGATACGGATAATAGCTGGAATGCGGATGGCACAAAAGGCGATTACAAAATCTGGCGTTACGCTACCGAAAACACGATACCTAAAGGCACGGATGATGGTCTTCAGAAGAAAGGCATCACTACCGGGGTTGTGTTCAAAGGAGAAATCCAAGGTGCAACTGAAGATATGCAAACCTTGTTGAATGGTACCAATACCGTTTATGTATTCGATAACATCCTGTGGGGTACATGGGACGATGTAAAAACTGCCGCAGAAGCTACGGAAAAAGATAATACAACTTTGTCAAATCCCTTATTGGCTGCCGCTTATAAAGAAGCGACAAAAGGTGGTAGTTACACAAACGATAAAGCCGTAGCTGCCGGTTTCACCATTTTCAAGCCGAATGCCGATAGAAAGTACGAAGTCCTTTACTATTATTGGAACCGTCATAACGATAACAACAATAACGGTTCCATGGGTCCCATGGAATTTGCCGTTGTGCGCAACAATGTGTATAAGCTGAGCGTAACGGGAGTGAACAAGTTCGGTCATCCTACAAACCCGGGTGATGACCCCGACCCGGAAAATCCGGAAGACCCGGACGAAGAAGACGATGTTTACTTTAAAGTGGCAGTGGAGGTTCTTCCCTGGGTAGTACGCATCAATGATATTGAATTCTAATAAAAACAAGTAACGAATGAAACGGAGTATAATCCCGGTTGCAGGTGCGGCATTGCTGGCCGCATTTGTAGCCTTCGCGTCATCCTCATGCAATACGGTCTATGACGATGACTTGCAGCCTTGCCCTACTGGCGTTTCCCTGCATTTTGTTTACGATTACAATATGGAATACGCCAATGCCTTTCCGGCAAAGGTAGATTGTGTAACCCTTTATGTGTTCGACGGCGAGGGGAAACACGTCACCACTTGTACGGAAACCACCGATGTGCTGAGCCGTGAAGATTATCGCATGCAGATTGACTTGGAGGAAGGAGATTACCGTTTCATCGCTTATGGCGGATTGGCTTGTCAGGCTCATTCTTTTGCGGTGGGACAAGAACCGCAGCCGGGAACACACTGGTCGGAATTGTCGGTCGAAATGGTGCACGATAACCTTACGTCCGCTCAAAAGTTGCACGATTTTTATTATGGGACGGCAGAAGGCAAGGTAGAGGTGAATGCTTATAAAGAGGTCACGCTCCGCCTGATGAAAAACACCAACAACATCCGTGTGGTGCTTCAGCAGGTCAACGGGAAACCTTTATCGGATGAAGACTTCACCTTCGCCGTGACCGATGACAACACGTTGTTTGACAGCAGCAACAATCTGACACCTAATGGAACGGCTACTTATTTGCCGTGGTCGCAAGGATGCCAGTCTGTAGGCGAAAATGAAGGAGAAGTAACGGTGGCATACGCCGAGTTTTCCACCTCAAGGCTGGTAAAAGAGGAAAGCCATCGTCCTCGCTTGTCCATCCGGCGTGCATCCGACGGGGAAAATATCATAGACATTCCGCTGATTGATTATTTATTGTTGTTGAAAAGCGACGCATACAGCGAAATGGGTGAACAAGAGTTCCTGGACCGTGAAAGTGAATGGTCGTTGATATTCTTTTTGGATGACCGTGGGGAATGGCTGAAGACACAAATTGTGGTAAACGGCTGGGTAGTCCGGCTGAATGGAATGGTAATCGAATTTTAACGTACGGATATGAAAAGATGGTTTCTCTATATAGGTGCATGTTTGCTGGCGTTCGTCTGTTTTGCCTGTACGGACGAAATGGAGGCAGACGGCAGTGGCAAGGAAAGGAGCGTAAAACTCCAGTTGCAGCTTTCCTTGCCTATGGACGCATCTGCCCGTACGACACGTATGACACCTGGTTTTGAAGCAGGCAGCAAGTATGAAAACTACATCAATTTCAACGATGTAAACAGTTATCGGATCTATTTCTTCGATACAAACAACAACTATATTGCCCGGTTTATTCCATCCAAAACCGTAATGGCTGAAGCGACTGAATACACGTTGTATAGCGTGGAAGGGGAAGTGCCGGAGGATGTCCTCCAACGTGCATCAAATAATGCAATGGATTTCAAGATTGTTGTTTTGGCGAATTGGGAAAAATACGAAGAACCTGAAGCAGGAAGCGCACTTGGAACGATTTGCAATGCGGATTGGGCACAATTCGAGATTTTAAAGTCTTTTGAACTGGGCGAAAAGAACCTTATCCCTTTCTATGGTGTCAACGAATACGAGGATGTACCGGTTCAGTATGGCGGAACCATCACGTTAGAAGAATCTATCCCATTGCTTCGTGCCATGGCGAAAGTGGAAGTGGTGCTGAACAAAGAAGACGAATTGAACACGGAAGAGATGTCTTTTAGCCATGTAACCCTTCATGGCTGTAATTCAAAAGGCTATTGTGCGCCTATGAATGGTGCATATCCACCAAACGGACACATCGGTTTGCATTTGATTAGAGGCCAGAACGAAGAGGGTTCAATCAATAAGACTATCCCTTTTTTACGAACCCAATCAGACAATAAAAAAGAAACATGGATAGCTTATGTCCCGGAGTATGACAATACATCGAAGGGGGCCAATGCCGCTTATATCGAACTTCGCTTTGATATTCAAACGGAAACGGATGAGAAAGATTTTGTCATTCACTTTGCGGATTATCAAACAGATATTGAGAATACATCTTTTGATATTACCCGCAACCACCTTTACCGTTTCAATGTAACGATAGACCCCAAAGGAAATTTGGCGGTTGAAGTGAAAGATTGGGAAGAGAAATATGAAAATGACTTTAATTTCTGAATACAATGAAGAGTAAATGCTGTTTTATCTTATTAGCACTGATAGGCTGGTTAGCCGGAGGATGCAGTGAAGAGCGTTGGGAAGGGCAGCCTTCGGAGGATTTTGAAGAGGGTGAATTGGTGGAAGTCTCGCTATGCCTGTCGGTCAATCCGTTACAAGTGGAGCTTCAAGCGGATACGAGAGCGGTCGAAGATACGGAGGCTGAAAGAGCGGTTCACAACATTTGGGTATGCCAGTTTGATGCTGTTACAGGAAACCGCCTGATTAATCCACGCTATTATACCATCGATGACCAAAGTCAACTGAAGGATTTGCCTGTCTATCTGCGGCCGGACGAGGCGGGAGAGAAGTCGGTGGTTTACATTGTGGCCAATACAGGCAGGGCGGATTGGTTGAATGGAAGGGAAGTCGGCGGTTTGGACAACTTTAGGGAACAGACCGTGTTTAACCTGGAACCGCAGTTCGTCAACGACGGAGAAGAAACACTCTCCATCCCCATGGAAGGGAGTGCGAAGGCAGAGGTTAGCGCAGGAAGTGTGATTACCGTGCCGGTGACGCGTATGTTCGCTAAGCTGAACGTGAGGGTGGAGATTGGCGAGGATTTGGCAGACAAGATGACACTTCGTTCGATAGAGATAAACAGCATATCCAAAGTGAGCCTGGTGCGTGCACGGACGGGGGAAGAAGGAGACAAGACTATCGGAGAGAAAGGAAACATGGAGTACTGGACTACCCGGGCTTTTGGCAGTGCCGATGACCCGGTCAGCGCAGGGACGACTTATACCATCTATGTGGCGGAGAATATGCAGGGCGGAGTGCGTGCCATAGGGGCGGAGGAAGAGGTGGCTCCTGTAAATGCGCTCCGGCTGGGCGTGCAGGCGGCCTTGCAAACGGAACAGGGAGCTACGCAACAATCCAATTATTATGCTTATCCGGGGACAGATACGGACGACGACCAATTCCCGAACGATTATAACATCCGGCGGAATTGTGTGTACAACGTGGTTGTTACTATCCGTGAGGGAGGTGCGGAACTGCATATCCCGTCTTCCAACTGCTTCATTGTCGAACCGGGGAAGCTGCTTTCGTTTGAGCCTTATTACCGGGTGGAAACGGGAGGCGGATTCAAAATTGAAGATTACTTGAATCCGGATGAGCCGGAGAAGGCGATTGACAAGGTAAAAATACTTTGGCAAACGGAAGGGGCCATAGGAGATAATTCAGATGGAAGTCTCGTTTGGTATAAGCCGGACGAAAAGAAAATTTATGTCCGGACCGCTAAGGAAGGCAATGCCTTGATTGCGGCTTACAACTGGGACGAGGAGATTATCTGGTCGTGGCATATCTGGGTGACGGGCAATGACCCGGGCAATTTGAGCAAGGCTATCCGCTATTATACGTACCGGTGGGATGAAAAGAGAATCTATGGAGTGGATTCCGGCGAGCCGCGTATCTCCGGCTACCAGGTGATGTCTTGCAATCTGGGGGCATTGGCCGATACGCCTACGCACGGTTGGGATACCAAACCGTTTGGAATGTTGTATCAATGGGGACGGAAAGATCCCTTCCCACCGCTACGCACAAAAGGTGGGCATTATTCTACGGATTATACACCGGAAACAACGGAACAACTGTATGACAATGCCAATCTACCGACCGTAGGTATGACGGCATCTGATGATGTGAATCAATTATTCCATTCTTGTCCCGGAGAAGATATACGAGGAATAGCCGATCCACTTTATTATGCGATTCAGAACCCCACTGTATTTATGTGTGGAACAAATAAAGCGAATATGAATGAAGGCTATGTGCAAGGGTATGGGAATTACTTTGCTGAGGGTGATTGGACATATCAACATAGTGATGAGTTATGGGGCGGATTGAAACCCAGGGACGATGGTACGATGAAGAAGTACAGCTATACTGATGACCCTAATGGACCACATATCTATGATAACTATGGAACGGAGAAATCCATATTCGATCCCTGTCCTTCGGGGTGGAGAGTGCCGCCTGGAGAACTGTGGCTTGGCTTTACCATAGATGGTCGGAATCCAGGAGGTCAATATCAAAGGAATATCAATCTCAATCCTGATATTGAAGGTTGGGTTTGGGATCGAACAGGGCCTAAAGATCCGGTATATACAGGTATGTATATTTATATGCAAGCTTGGAAAACGGGAGTCTATTCCTATTTCCCGAATCAAGGACCGCGTGTAGGAGATGGGCGAGGCATTAGAGTAGGGCGTTGTGGGAATTATCACAATGCTACTACAGACAAAAATAACCGTGTGAATATTTTGCACACCCATAACAATGGTGCTTTTATGATTTTTGAAACGACGAACTATATGTACTATGTCAAATCGGTTGCCGGACCGATAAGGTGCGTGCGCGACAGACTATAATATCACTTTATGTCCTTAACTGCATCAACCTGTTAAAGAAATATTTTTATATCTCTATCAATAGATAATGGGGAAGCGTCCCCACACATTTTACTTAAATTAGTAATCTCGAAGCCGGTTCGCAGGGATGCGCGCCGGCTTTTTTTGTCCCAGCTAAAAAGTTAATCTCCTGTTTTCGTTAAAACTATTTAATACTTCGGCTTCTCTTTCACTATCATTGAACATTGGTGTATATTTGCGACCGGATTATTTTCAAATTTTTTATGGACGAAATCTTTATAATTATCGGGTTGATAGTACTTAACGGTATTTTCTCCATGTCCGAGGTGGCATTAATATCAGCCCGAAAAACTCGGCTTTCCACCGATGCCAAGAAAGGAAGCAAAGCTGCCCGGGTGGCACTGAAGCTGGCGAACGACCCCGACCGTTTCCTTTCGACCGTACAGATTGGCATCACCCTGATAGGTATCCTGACCGGTATCTATTCGGGAAACAAGATAGCCAGCGAATTTACTTCCGTGCTGGAGTCGTGCGGTGTGTCGGCAGCGTATGCCGGAACATTGGCGCAAGGCATTATCGTTGTTATCGTGACTTTTCTTTCCATTGTTTTTGGTGAATTGGTGCCCAAGCGTATCGGGCTGAGCATAGCCGAACGGGCTGCAAAGACCGTTTCGCGTCCGATGAGTTTCCTTTCTACAATCGCCCTGCCTTTCGTTTGGTTGCTCTCGAAAAGCACAGAGTTGATATTCAATTTTTTGGGAATCAGGGAATCGGACAATAAAGTGACCGAAGAAGAGATTAAGTCGATTATCCAGGAAGGTACCGAAGACGGTGAGGTGCAACCCGTGGAACAGGACATCATGGAGCGTGTCTTCCTGCTGGGCGACCTGAAGGTCAGTTCGATTATGACACACAAGAGTGAAATCGTATGGCTGGATACGGAAATGGGAGCCGATGACGTGAAGAAAGTATTGAGCGAAAAGCTGTACGAGTTTTATCCCATAGCGGACGGCGACCTGGACCATGTAAGGGGAATTGTCAACCTGAAGGACCTGGTATTGCATCTCTATGAGCCTGATTTCAAATTGGAGTCCTTGATTCACGAAGCTACATTTTTTCATGAGAGCATGAACGTGTATAAGGCACTGGAGCAGATGAAGGCACGTAAAATCAGCCGCGCGCTGGTATGCGATGAGTTCGGGGTATGTACAGGTATCATTACCTTGCGTGATATATTGGAAGGACTGGTAGGGGCAATGGATGCTCCGGGCGAGGAACCTGACATCATCAAGCGGGTATCGGGCGACGGATGGCTGGTGGACGGTCAGTGCTCGTTGTACGACTTTCTGTGTTATTTCGACCGTCAGGATTTGTTTGAGAACTCTGAGTATCATACGCTGGGCGGCTTGATTCTCCAGCAGCTCCAGCATATCCCCGTTAGTGGGGAAAGCTTGCAATGGAACGGTTTCACCTTCGAGATTGTGGACATGGACGGCGCACGTATCGACAAGGTGCTGGTGACTCTCTCGCCGCAGGTTGCGCAAGATTGACGTGTTATCTATGATTTTTTAAAAAGAGGATGAGGAAGGAAAGACGGAAAAACAGAGCGTGGATTTTGCTGGTTATCTGCTTGCTGATGCAGGTAGCAGAGGTCTTTCCGCATCATCATCATGCCGACTATTTCTGTTTGCATCCCGACTTGGCTACGTGTGTCGGAAGCGCATCGTGTGCCGACCAGATGCATCACGAGGGCGATGGCGACCGCCACACGTGTTCATCGGGGTGTGTCACTCATTTCCAGTGTGCCACTTCCCATCCCCATCAGGATTCGGTGGTTCCCGATTATGCCTTTTATACAATTCTTTATACTTTCACTTACCTGTTGAACTTGGTGTATGTCCCCGAAGCCAGCCAGCTTTATGACGGGATGTATATCGAGAATCTGCACACGCAAGATGTGGCCCGAGATACGGGCTTGCGTGCTCCTCCCTGTTTTTCACCACAGATTACACAGATTTTTTAATGCGTTAGATTACGCGGATTTTATGATTCTTGTCACTCTGGATTGCAAATCCGGCGTGACAAGATTGCCCGTTATTAACTATTAATTTTCAATTGTTAATTTAATTAATCTGTGTAATCTGTGGTGAGTCGTAGATTGCAACTCAGTTGCCGGGCAGATGCTTTACTTTTGCCCTCGGAAAAAGAAAGTAAAATCAAAAAAGACATATCGATGAAGAAAAGTATGATGGTGGGAGCTTTCGCCTTGTTGGCGTTGGTTTCCTGTGGGGGAGGAGAAAAACATACCCACGAACACGAAGAAGAGGAAATGCATGAACAGGAAGCGGCACACGGCGCTTCGGGTGAAATCATTTTAGCTCCGGAGAAAGCCAAGGCTGCCGGGGTAAAGGTGGAAACTGTGAAGGCTGGGACATTTCGTGAGGTGATTCCTGCCAGCGGACAGGTGCTTGCCGTACAGGGTGATGAAGCGACTGTAGTGGCAAGCACGGCAGGGGTGGTTTCGTTTGTACGACCGTTGGTAGAAGGAATGCAAGTATCGGAAGGCAATGCGGTGCTGACCGTATCGGGCAGCCATATCCAAGACGGTGATGTAGTCAACCGGGCACGGGTCGCTTACGAGACCGCCAAGGCCGAATATGAGCGGGCTGCCAAATTAGTGGATAGCCAGATTGTTTCGAAAAAAGACTTCAATCAGCTGAAGGAGGCTTACGAAAACGCACGGATTGCTTACGAAGCTTTATCGCCCAGCAGCGACGGGAAAGGCGTATCGGTGCGGACACCCATTTCGGGGTATGTGAAATCGTGCCTGGTAAAAGAGGGCGACTATGTGACAGTAGGCCAACCCCTGATGACAGTGACCCAGACACGCCGGCTAAGGTTACGGGCTGATGTGTCGGAACGTTATTATCCGGCTTTGCGTAAGGTGGCTTCTGCCAATTTCTGTACCTCGTATGATGACCGTGTCTATCAGTTGGATTCGCTGAACGGCCGCTTGCTTTCTTACGGCAAGTCTATCGGCGACACCTCTTATTATATTCCTGTCACGTTCGAGTTTGATAATCGGGGTGAGATACTTCCCGGAGCCTTTACCGAAGTCTATCTGCTTTCGGGCAAGCGTCAGGGAGTCATCAGCGCTCCCTTGTCGGCACTGACCGAAGAGCAGGGCGTGAAGTTTGTGTATGTCCAATTGGATGCCGAATGCTACCGGAAACGTGAAGTGAAGACAGGACTGAGTGACGGTGCGCGTATCGAAATCCTCTCGGGACTGAAAGAAGGCGAGAAGCTGGTGACCGAGGGTGCCATTCACGTCAAGCTGGCTTCGGCAAGCAATGCGATTCCTGCCCATACACATAATCATTAATCGGGAGGGTGTTGCATTATGCTGAATAAAATCATTCGTTTTTCGTTGCAGAACAGGTTGTTGGTGCTGGTGGCATCGCTGCTTCTGCTGATAGGGGGAACCTATACCGCTTTCCATACCGAGGTGGATGTGTTTCCCGACCTGAACGCGCCTACGGTGGTAGTAATGACGGAAGCCGGCGGAATGGCTGCCGAAGAGGTGGAACAGCTCGTTACTTTTCCTATCGAGACGGCAGTCAACGGTGCTACGGGGGTACGCCGTGTCCGTTCGTCTTCTACGACAGGCTTTTCGGTGGTATGGGTGGAATTCGACTGGGATACCGATATCTACTTGGCACGTCAGATTGTATCTGAAAAGCTGGCAACGGTAGGCGAGAGCCTGCCCGAAAATGTAGGTAATCCCACATTGGGACCTCAGTCGTCTATCTTAGGCGAATTGCTGATTGTCGGTTTGACTGCCGATAGCACTTCGATGCTCGACTTGCGCACGCTTGCCGATTGGACCATCCGTCCGCGTCTGCTCTCTACGGGCGGTGTGGCTCAGGTGGCTGTGTTGGGCGGCGATATCAAGGAATACCAGATTCTGCTTCATCCCGAACGTATGAAGCATTACGGCGTTACGCTGGGCGAAGTGATGGAAGTGACCCGCGGAATGAATCAGAACACCAACGGAGGAGTGATTTATGAATATGGAAACGAGTATATCGTGCGCGGTGTGGTATCTACCGAGGATGTGAAGGAAATGTCACGTGCGGTCATCAAGCTGTCGGGCGGTGTGCCGGTGATGCTGGAGGATGTGGCAGATGTGAAAATCGGTGCTCAGCAACCCAAGTTAGGCGTAGCATCGGAGAAAGGAAAGCCTGCCGTGCTGATTACCGTGACCAAACAGCCTAATACGGGTACCATCGAGCTGACAGAAAAGCTGGAAGCTGCCTTGAAGGATTTGCAACAGAACCTGCCTGCCGACGTACATATCTCTACCGATACGTTCCGTCAGTCGCGTTTCATAGAAAGCTCCATCAGCAATGTCAAGGATTCGCTTTACGAAGGCGCCATTTTTGTGGTCATTGTGCTTTTCCTTTTCCTTGCCAATACGCGTACGACCATCATCTCGCTTGTCACGCTTCCCCTCTCGCTGGTAGTGGCTATCCTGACGCTTCACTATATGGGGCTAAGCATCAATACGATGAGTTTGGGCGGTATGGCGATTGCTATCGGCTCGTTGGTAGATGATGCGATTGTGGATGTGGAGAATGTGTGGAAGCATTTGCGTGAGAACCGGATGTTGCCGGCAGGCGAACGCAAGCCTGTACTGGAAGTGGTGTTCAACGCTTCGCGTGAAGTGCGTATGCCGATTCTGAACTCCACGCTGATTATCATTGTAAGTTTTATCCCCTTGTTCTTCTTGAGTGGGATGGAAGGACGTATGCTGATTCCGCTGGGCATTGCTTTTATCGTGTCGTTGTTTGCCTCGACGGTCGTGGCGCTTACGCTTACTCCGGTGCTTTGCAGCTATCTGCTGGGAAGCTCGAAGAAAGAAGGGTTGCCCAAGGAAGCCTTTCTTGCCGTATGGCTCAGAAAGCATTACGAGAACGGTCTGTTGTGGGCATTGGCTCACAAGCGTGGAGTGCTTACGGGTACGGTAGCCTTGTTCGTGGTGGCATTGGGCTTGTTCTTCACCTTAGGACATAGTTTCTTGCCGGCTTTCAACGAAGGTTCGTTCACCATCAATGTCAGTTCTTTGCCCGGCATTTCGCTGGAAGAGTCGGACAAGATAGGGCGGCAGGCAGAGGAGATTTTGCTTTCCATCCCTGAAATACAGACTGTAGCCCGCAAGACCGGACGTGCGGAGCTGGACGAGCACGCATTGGGCGTGAACGTATCGGAACTGGAAGCTCCTTTCGAGTTGAAAGACCGTTCGCATAAGGAATTGCTCGACGAGGTGCGCCGCAAACTTTCGGTCATCACCGGAGCGAATATTGAAATCGGCCAACCTATCAGCCACCGCATCGACGCGATGCTGAGCGGTACGCAGGCAAGCATTGCCATCAAGCTTTTCGGTGACGACCTGAACCGGATGTTTGCTTTGGGCAACCAGATAAAAGAAGCGGTGAAAGATGTAGAAGGAATTGCCGACCTGAACGTGGAGCAGCAAATCGAGCGTCCGGAGCTGAAAATCATTCCGCGCCGTGAGATGTTGGCGAAATACGGCATTTCCCTTGCTCAGTTCAATGAGTTTGTTACGGTCAATATGGCTGGCGAAACCGTGTCGCAGGTGTACGAGCAAGGCAAGGCGTTCAACCTTGTGGTGCGTGCCTCCGAAGACAACCGAGGCTCCATCGAACACATCAAAGACCTGATGATAGATGATGCCGAGGGGCGGAAGGTGCCGTTGAGCTATGTGGCGGATGTGGTATCGTCGATGGGTCCCAATACCATTAACCGCGAGAATGTGAAACGTAAGATTGTCATCTCTGCCAATACCAGCGGACGCGACTTGCGTAGTGTGGTGAACGACATCCGCAAGCGGGTGGAGGCAGAAATCCGGCTTCCCGAAGGATACCATATTGAATATGGAGGACAGTTTGAGAGCGAACAGGCTGCCAGCCGCACCTTGCTGTTCGCTTCGTTGATGAGCATTGTGGTGATATTCCTCCTGCTTTATGTGCAGTTCAAGAATGCCGTTCAAAGCGCCATCATTCTTCTAAACTTGCCTTTGGCATTGATTGGAGGTGTGTTTGTCCTGCTTTGCACGACGGGCGAGTTGAGCATCCCAGCCATTATCGGATTCATTTCCCTGTTCGGTATCGCTACCCGCAACGGGATGTTGCTTATCAGCCACTATAACTTGCTTCGCGAAGAGCAGGGGATGGGATTGCGCCAGTGCATCGTCCACGGTTCGCTGGACCGTCTGAATCCGATTCTGATGACCGCCTTGTCATCGGCATTGGCATTGATTCCGCTGGCTTTGCGCGGCGATTTGCCGGGCAATGAAATCCAAAGTCCGATGGCGAAAGTCATTCTGGGCGGTCTGCTTACCTCGACCTTCCTCAATGCCTTCATCGTCCCCATCGTCTACGAACTGATGCACCGGTCTTCTACCACAGATTACACGGATTAAATCAGTAGAATAATTAAAATATTAAATCTGTGTAATCTGTGGTGAAAATCAATTTTAATATAGAATCAACTATGAAACTGAAATATATGTTAGCCGTGGCCTGCCTGGCTTTTTCCACGATGCAGGCACAAACGATAGAAGAAGTGCTGGCTCAGATAGAACAGAACAACAAGGAGCTGCAGGCACAACGCCAAAATACATTGGCTTCGAAACTGGAAGTGCAGACGGAAAACAATCTGGAAGACCCGTCGGTGGAGTACAGCCCGTTTTATACGCGAGGCATTACGGGGATGTCCAGCTCCGAGCTGGTGGTGACGCAAGGATTTGATTTTCCCACTCTTTATGCGGCACGTCGGCAATCGGGCAAATGGAAACAGGAAGCTCTCGACCGCCAGCAGCAAGTGGTGCGCCGTGATATCCTGTTGAACGCCAAGAATCTTTGCTTCGACCTGATTATGCTGAACCAGCAACAGGCGTTGCTTGCCGCACGGGCAAAGAATGCCGACGAGCTGCTTGCTTTGTTCGAAAAACGCTTGCAGGAAGGCGATGCCGGTGTGCTCGAGGTGAATAAAATCAAGATGGAACGGATGAGTGTGCAGACCGAAGTGGCTCAGAACAATGCCGCCCATCGCACAGCCCTCCAGCAATTGCTGGCAATGAACGGGAACTTGCCGCTGGAGTTCTCGGCGGATGAATATCCCCGTATGGAGGAACTGAACGATTACAATGCACTTTATGATGAGGTGATGTCGACCGATGCCACTCTGCTTGCGGCGGATGCCAACGCCCGTGCTGCCGAGAAAGAATTGAAGGTGAACCGCCAGAGCTGGTTGCCTAAAATAGAAGTCGGTTATCGACGCAATACGTCACTGGACGAAAAGAGCAACGGTTTCCTGGTAGGGGGGAGTTTTCCTTTGTTCTCCAACCGGAAGAAAGGGAAGATAGCCCGTGCGCAGGCAGCCGGTGCCAAGCTGCAGATGGAAAACGCCCGCTTGCAGGCAGAAGCCCAGGTGCAGAGCCGTTATAACGAAATGTGCCAGTTGCGCGAGGCGATGCGGGCATACGATGTCGTTTTGATGCATAAAACTTTGGCTTTGCTCAACGAGGCGGTGAAAGCCGGCCAGCTTTCCATCATCGAGTTCTATACCGAAGCGGACAATATCTACCGCAACCTTCAGGCATACATCGAGCTGGAGAATCAGTACCAGAAGTTGATGGCGGATATTTACAAGAACCGGTTATGATTGAAAGGAGTTATCACTTCGCTGCGCTTCGTTAGAAGTTAAAGGAGTTAGAGAAGTTAAAGCCGACAGTTTTGCCAATGAAAAGCAAGATTGTCGGCTTTTTTCATTTTTGCCGGCAAATAATTCTTGTATACTGTTTTGTATCTTATTAATGTTTTTTTAATTGGTCAATAAAAGCAATTAAGGGGTGTTGTGCGTATTTGACATTTCAATTCCACGCTCCGTGGTTTAACATTTAAATAGGTTTCTGAAGGGAACTGGGAAGACCGTAATTTATGGATGATGAGGTTGCATCACAGAATCTGGTAAACATCAGGGTGACGGATGATGAAGGCGAGCAGGATGCCGTTCTTGAGTTGCACCTCAATAGCGAGGCTATGCAGATGTATGCAATGAGATGGAACGTTATTACGGCGATTCTGTCTGGATGCTGGAATATGATGCCGAAGGTCATTTGGTTGCTGCGGAACATACCCGGGGGGAATTTACAGAAACTATGCAAATTACTTATCAGAATGGCGATACAGTGAAAACTTCTACACGCATAAGGGGAGGAGACACCAATGGGGACGGACTTCTCGACGCTAATGACGATGGGATTATGATGCGGTCATAGAGCTACCAAGCATTTAACGGGGGTTGCCACGCTTGATTTCAAATCCGATGGAACGGTAGAAGATTTGTGCGGCAGGGCAGTTGTCAAGGGATACTTGACAACTGTCGCACGCTTCCTCCCCCTAAAAGTAACTTTAGCCATTTTTTATTGTACCGGCATAAAAACGTAGAAATTTATGTATGTTTGCGTTTTTAAAAGAAAATGTAATATCAATGGAAAACCAAGGAGAAATTATAATCTATCAGCCGGATAATGAAGTGAAATTAGAAGTGCGGCTGGAAAACGAGACCGTATGGTTGACGCAGGCGCAAATGGTTGAACTGTTCAGTTCGACAAAGCAGAATATCAGCCTGCATATCAACAACATCTTTAAGGAAGGCGAATTAAAGCAAGAGGCAACTGTCAAGGAATACTTGACAGTTCAAAAAGAAGGCAACCGCAACGTGAAACGTAAAATCACGTGCTATAACCTCGATGTAATCATTTCCGTAGGCTACCGAGTGAAATCCATCCGAGGTACACAATTCCGCCAATGGGCGAACGGCGTATTGAAGGAATACCTGCTGAAAGGCTATTCGGTGAACCGCCGCCTGACCGAACTGGAACATACCGTGGCAGAACATTCCCGGAAGATAGACTTCTTTGTCCGCACCTCACTTCCACCCGTGGAAGGCATCTTCTACGATGGGCAGTTGTTTGATGCCTACAAGTTTGCCACCGACCTGATACGCTCTGCCAGGAAATCCCTGTTGCTGATAGACAACTATGTGGACGAATCGGTTCTGCTGATGCTCAGCAAACGGAATGCTGACGTGACAGCCGACATCTACACACAAGCCGTCAGCCACCAGTTGCAGCTGGACTTGCAGAAACATAACAGCCAATATCCTCCGATAGAGTTGCACACTTACAAGAAATGCCACGACCGCTTCCTGATTATCGACGGAACAGACATCTATCACATCGGGGCCTCACTGAAAGACCTCGGCAAAAAGATGTTTGCCTTCTCTAAATTAGAGATACCAGCCATAGCCATAACAGCTTTATTGTAAAAACGGCAATCACCCGTCCCAGCAGATTTGCAAGCCGGCATGACTAAAAAGCAAGGCTGCCGGCTTTTTCGATTCTCTCCCTCCTCCCTTCTTCCCGATATGCGAAATTTTTCTTACCTTTGCGGGTGATTTAAAAACCAATGTTTCTATGCCATTAAATTTACCTGATAAGTTGCCCGCTATCGACCTGCTGAAAGAAGAAAACATCTTCGTCATCGATACCTCGCGGGCAAGCACACAAGATATCCGTCCACTGAAAATCGTCGTGCTCAACCTGATGCCGATAAAGATTACCACCGAGACCGACCTGATACGCTTGTTGTCGAACTCCCCTTTGCAGATAGAGGTCAGCTTTATGAAGCTGAAAAGCCATACTTCGAAGAATACGCCGATAGAGCATATGAAAGCGTTCTACCGCGACTTTGACTTGATGCGTAACGAAAAGTTCGACGGGATGATTATCACCGGCGCACCGGTGGAGCACCTGGCGTTCGAGGACGTGAACTATTGGAGCGAACTGCAAGATATATTCAACTGGACACGCACGCACGTTACTTCCACCCTGTATATATGTTGGGCGGCGCAGGCAGGCTTGTACCATCATTACGGTGTGCCCAAGTATCCGCTCGACAAGAAGATGTTCGGCATCTTCGAACATCACGTGTGCGAAGGCTTCCAGAAGCTGCCTATCTTCCGTGGGTTCGACGATGTGTTTTTCGTGCCCCATAGCCGCCACACTGAAGTGCGCCGTAAGGACATTGAGCGCTGTCCCGGCTTGCAGGTCATATCCGAGTCGGAAGATGCGGGCGTACATATCGTGATGGCTCGCGGAGGGCGTGAGTTTTACGTGACGGGTCATTCGGAATATGCTCCTTATACCCTCGACACGGAATACCGGCGCGATTTGGGCAAAGGGCTGCCTATTGATATGCCGAAGAACTATTATCGTGACGATGACCCCGACAAGGGACCGTTGGTGCGTTGGCGGAGCACTGCCAACCTCTTGTTCTCCAACTGGCTGAACTATTACGTCTACCAGGAGACCCCGTATGATATCAATGAAATTAGTTGACGAGAGTTTCACCACAGATTACACAGATTTATTTTATTGAAATAAATTGCATATATTTAATCTGTGTAATCTGTGGTGAAACATAAAAACAGAAACCTGAAAATGACTATCGAACTTTTGGCTCCTGCCAAGAATCTGGAGTGCGGATTGGAAGCTATCAATCACGGAGCGGACGCGGTGTATATCGGTGCGCCTCGTTTCGGTGCCCGTGCGGCGGCAGGAAACTCGCTGGAAGACATTGCCGAACTGGTGCGGTATGCCCATCTGTATCGGGCACGCATCTATGTCACGGTCAATACCATCCTGAAGGAAGAGGAACTGAAAGCTACCGAAGCTATGATATGGGACTTGTACCGCATCGGGGTGGATGCCTTGATTGTACAGGATATGGGCATTACCCGGCTCAATCTTCCGCCCATCCCGCTCCACGCCAGCACGCAGATGGATAACCGGACGGCGGAGAAAGTGCAGTTTCTGGCAGAAGCGGGATTCCGTCAGGTGGTCTTGGCACGTGAATTGAGTATAGACGAAATCCGGCATATCCATCGGCAATGTCCCGATACGTTGCTCGAAGTATTCGTTCACGGAGCCTTGTGTGTGAGCTATAGCGGTCAGTGCTATGTAAGCCAGGCGTGCTACGGGCGGAGTGCCAACCGCGGTGAGTGTGCCCAGTTCTGCCGGTTGGGTTTCGACCTGACGGATGCCGACGGAAAGGTCATCGTACACGACAAGCACCTGCTTTCTCTGAAAGATATGAACCAAAGCGAGAACCTTGAAGAGCTGCTCGATGCCGGAGCTTCTTCGCTCAAGATAGAAGGCCGGCTGAAAGATGTGTCGTATGTGAAAAATGTCACGGCATACTATCGCCAACGTCTGGATGCCATTTTCAAGCGCCGGAAAGAATATGTGCCTGCCTCGTCGGGCAAGGTACGTTTGGCTTTCCGTCCCCAGTTGGATAAAAGTTTCAGCCGAGGATTTACCGATTATTTTGCTCACGGACGCAATCCGGGCATCTTCAATCTGAATACACCCAAGTCATTGGGCGAGGAAGTGGGCACGGTGAAAGAGGTGCGAGGCAATTATCTGACGGTTGCCGGGGTAAAACCTTTTGCCAACGGAGACGGTCTGTGCTATCTGGACGAGCAAGGCAAGCTGCAAGGATTCCGGGTGAACCGCGTGGAGAACAACAAGCTTTTTCCGCAGGAGATGCCCCGCCGCTTGCGTCCGAAGACGGTGCTTTACCGCAACTTCGACCAGGAATTTGAACGCACAATGCAGAAAAAGTCCGCCGAACGGAAGTTGGCTTTGGATATGCGGCTGGCAGAAAACAATTTCGGTTTCACCTTGACCCTGACCGATGAAGACCATAACCGTGTGAGCGTGGTGCTGGCACGCGAGAAGGAACCGGCACGCACTTCGCAGGCAGAGAATTTCAAGACCCAGTTGAGCAAGTTGGGCAATACGCCTTTCGAGGCACGGGAGGTTCTGATAGACTTGACGGGAGACTGGTTCATCCCTTCGTCCGAGCTTTCGGATTTACGCCGTAGGGGAGTGGAACGCCTGCTTCAGGCACGCCGCATCACCTATCCCCAGGAGCGGAGAAGATGGATACAGACCGCTCATCCTTTCCCCGAAAAAGAGTTGAGCTATCGGGGAAACGTGATGAACTCCGAAGCGATGGCTTTCTATCGCCGGCACGGAGTAGGGAAGATAGCTCCCGCTTTCGAGAAAGAGGCACCTGCGGGAGCGGCATTGATGTTTTGCAAGCATTGCATCCGGTACAGTCTGGGCTGGTGTCCCGTACATCAGAAGAAACGTTCACCTTACCGTGAACCGTATTACTTGGTGAGTAGCGATGGAAAACGCTTTCGGTTGGAGTTCGATTGTAAACAATGTCAGATGAAAGTATATGCTGAAAAGTAAGTATTTCGTACCGTTCCTATTGTTGCTGGTGTTGGTGACGGCTTGCCGTTATCAGCCGGTGAAGCATCTTGCCGGAAAGGAAGGAGGCGATTCGGTCCGTTGTTATTCGCGGATGTATGCGTTGAACAGCAATTTTCAGGTGGAGGCAGACACCTTGTGGTTGCACGTGCTTCCTTTTATGGATACGGTCCCGTTGGTGAGGGGCGATGAAGTGGTGGTAGCGGAGTTTGATGTACATCCGCAAGACTCAGTCGATTCGGTTTGGGTAAAGGTGGCACGCGATCAGGAGACCATCGGTTGGATTCAGGAACACCGCCTGTTGGAGAATATCGTGCCGGTCGACCCCATTTCGCGTTTCATTCATTTCTTCAGCAATGCGCACACCTTGCCTTTCTTTTTGGTATTGGCGGTGTTTTTCTTGTGGTTTGTCTATCGGGCGGTGCGGCGCAAGCAAATCAAGCTCATTTGGCTGAACGACATCGATAGTGTATTTCCCATCCTGTTGTCTTTGCTGATGGCAGTTGCGGCCACTACGTATAACAGTATCCAGCATTTTGTTCCCGAAACGTGGGAGCACTATTATTACGCCCCTTCGTTGAATCCTTTCGATGTGCCTTTCATCCTGGGTTTCTTCATCGTATGTGTGGGACTGATTGTGCTGGTAGGTGTGGCGATGCTCGACGACCTCTTCCATCAGACGAAAGTAGAGGTGGCATTTTTCTACCTCGTAGGACTGATTTCGTGTTGCATTTTCATTTATATATTCTTTACGTATGTCAATGTCTATGTGGCGTATGTCTGTCTGTTGGCATACGGGGCAGGCTGCGTTCGCTGGCTATGCAAATCAAACCGCTATCCGTATGTATGTGGCGCGTGTGGTGCCAAAATGCGTGCCAAAGGTATTTGTCCGCATTGCGGAGCATTGAATGAATGAAGAACGGAGAAATTGATGGACATGCTGGATTTTTGCTTTGTTTTGACAACACAATCAAATAATATATAGCGTATGAAAACAAGAAAGAAATGGAATTGGATGTTGCTGCTGGGCTGCATGACGCTGGTCTGCAGTTGTGGAGGAAACACGAAAAAACAAGGTGAAAGTATGGAAAAAGATTCGGTACAGGCGGTAGGAACTGTGCAGACACGGCAAGTGGAAGGGGTAAGCGTGACCTGGATGCAGGACAATGCGCAAGACAAACTGATGCCGCCTTCCCTGTTTGCGGCAGCTTCGGACAGCTTAATCAAGAGCCTGGGGCTGGAGGCTGGCATACCTTCGTCCATCAGTACCTTCTGGGTAGAGACGGAAGGAGTGCAGATTCTGTTCGATGCCGGACTGGGTGCGCCCGACAGTCGTTTGCCGGCAGGGCTGGACTCCATCGGCGTGAAGCCCGAAGACGTGAAGTATGTTTATCTGACCCATTTCCACCACGACCACATCGGCGGTATGCTGAAAGGAGATACTGCCGTATTTCCCCGTGCCGAGGTGTATGCGTCAAAGGCAGAGTATGACGGTTGGATGAAGATGGAAGCTTCCCGGCGTGCGGAAGTGGAAAAGCTGGTGGAGGTATACGGAGAGCGTTTGCATTTCTTCGAGTTCGGCGACACTTTGCCGGGCAAGGTAGTGGCGATGGAAGCCATCGGGCATACACCGGGACATACGGTGTATCAGGCTGGCAAACTGCTGGTGATAGGCGACCTGATTCACGGCGCGGCGCTTCAGTTGGCTCATCCCGATATCTGCGCTTCGTTCGACATGGACCCGGAAGAAGCCATCCGCTCACGCAAGCATTACCTGCAATATGCCAAGGAGAATGGCTTGACCCTGGCAGGCATGCACCTTCCGGTACCGGCTATGCTGGTTCCGCCTTTTGCATTCTGAGGTAAAGGTCTTTTATCAGTCCGCAAGCGACATCGAGCGGCATGCTTCCGGTGTTAATCATCAGATTATACTGATGCGGTTCGCCCCATTTTTGTCCCGTATAATATTCATAATGGGCAACACGCGAACGGTTGATGCGCTTGATTTCGCTTTCGGCTGTTTCTTTCGAGATGCCGTACTCTTCGGTGCACCGCTTCAGCGCGCTTGCGGCATCCGAGTAACAGAATACCTTGATGAGGTGCGGATAGTCTTTCAGAATGTAGTCCGCACATCTTCCCACAATGACGCAGGCTTCTTTCTCGGCCAGTTCCTGGATAATCTTGCTTTCTGCCACGAACAGTACGTCATCCGATGAAAGGCTGTGTTCCAATGCCGATTCATAGTTTTGCGAGAAAATACATTTCAGCCAGAACGACGGGATGGATTGCTCGTTGGCAATGATGTATTGCTCGTCCATGCCGCTTTTCTGGGCAGCCAGATGGATGAATTGTTTGTCGTAGAGAGCGATGCCCAGTTGCTTGGCAAGCATTTCGCCTAACAGGTGACCGCCGCTTCCGAACTCGCGGGCGATGGTGATGATGATATGCTGAGGCTGTGCATTGCTGCTTGTGGGTACAGTTTTTGCCTCTTTTATCCATTGGTCAATCACAGCCAGATAGGGAGTGACGAAGTGGACAATCGGTCCCGTTATCAGAGCGGCTATCACCGTGCCTTCGCGCACGCCGTAGATGCCCGACATGAATGCCAGCGAGAAGCTGCAGGCTATCAGCACCTGCGACACATCAAATCCCAGCTTGACATAACCGAACTCTCCATGGAACCGGCGCGCGATGACCCTTACGAAGTATTCGCCCGAAGCCATCGCCACATTTGCCTTGACTTCGAGCGCGATGCCGATGGCAAGAATGACACATCCAGCCAGCAGACTGGCTATTTTGCCGGGGTAAGAAACCGGGTCGAGCCAATAAAGCATGTTCATCGAGAAGTCGATAAATTGTCCGAAGCACAGCGAAATCGGTATTTGGAGCAGGAAAAGCCGTTTATCGGTCCGGAAGTCGGCGCGTTTCATAAGCGGTGTTTCCAGCACGACAAAAAGCAGGTTGACGATGATGGTCCATTGCCCCATGGTGAGCGGCGTGAACATGCTCAATACGTAGTTGACACTGGTGATGGGGGAAGTCCCCAATAAGGCTTTGGTGATGAAAGCAACGCCGAATGCGTTGATAAACAGAGAGATGACGAACAGGATGTATCGTCTGACAAGATATTTACTCATAATCGCTTGTTTTTACTGCCGCAAATTTCGCGATTTTTCGCTATGGATGTTCTCTTGTCCTTCTGTTTTTTCGTAGGAAAGTCATTGCATGGACTGCAGAAGCACAGAGACGCGGAGGAAAAAGAAGTGATAGTCGGATGTTTCAGTTAGCTGTGTTTCGTGTAAGATTAATAATCTTACGGCTTGAAGATTAATAATCTTACAGGCTGAAGATTAATAATCTTACACGGAGAGCAGTAATATGCCTCTGTCTTTGCGGATAGCTTTGTCTTCCGTTTAAAGGCAATTGGTTCGCGGTTATTCTCCGGGTGAGCGGTAGTTGAACTCGGTCGATTTTTCTCCGCTATACGATTTCCATATCAGTTTCAGCTTGACGGTCTTGCCCTGCGTGTCGGGCAGTTGGTCGAGTTTGAACGCCACCATCCCGTCGCCAGCCTGTCCGTAGTTGTTTCCGTAAGCATGATGGCGGAACTCCACTTCGTAAGGATTCTCCGGGTTATTGGTCGACAGGAGGTTGACAAAGTGTTTGGTGCTTGCGTCGCCCGTGTTCGTTCGGAAATGCAGGTTCAGGTATCCGTCTTCGGCAATGTTCACCCAGTCGTTTACGATTTCAATAGGGTCGGTTCCGTAAACCGAATCGTTTTTTTCGCCCAAGTCGGTCGCCATCGGTTTGGTCAGGATGCTGTCTATCCAGTAGACTTTTACGGCTTGGTCGTAGTTGCCTGCCGATTCCTCGGTGAAATCGAAGTTCATCAGTGCCCTTACTTCTTTCTCACCGAAAGGAGAGTTGGCGATGTTGACCGGCAGTACGGTAGTGCTGTCGTCCAGTTGCAGGTAGAACGTGCCGTCAGTATCCGTCTTGGCAGTTACGATGGCATTGTTGTATGCAACGTAATAAGTATCGTCATCGTCCAGACACGATGAGAAAGCGAGTGTGCCGCTTAGCGCAGTGGCAAGCAGCAAGGTCTTGGTCCATTTGCTCATTGCATTCATATTCATAAGTTCTATGTGTTACTTTGTCTATGAAATGCGGAGCAATAGCAAATCTTGCATCTTTTGATGTTAAAATATCAAAATAGACTGAATGAAGAATCAGTTGATGTTTTCTTTTTGAAACGCAGATTAGCGCAGATTTACGCAGATTTTTAATTCTTCATTCTTCGTTCTTCATTCTTCATTTTCTTTGCGTTTCTGCATTCAATAAATTAAGCAACGGAAATGGAAGAAAGTTCCCTGCCGACCGAGCGTATGGTCTCAAAGATTTCTTCCATCCGTTCTTTAGATGGTTTTTTGCTTCCGCTAATGTATTGGGCAAATAAGCTTTGTGACATACCCAGGCGGCGTGCAATGGCAGAGGCATTCAATTCCGGATGATTTATAAACAACTCATATAAAGGATTGGATTCTTTTTTGCGGAAAAATCCTTCAAAACTAAGGTCTTCATCGATTTCCTTCCAATGAATGCCTTCATCGCTTAACGTAAAATGTTTTCGTTGCTCGGGCGTTGCAAATCGCAATCTTGGGAAATCAGAAAATTTCTCGCAAGATTCGTTCCCGTCGGTTGTACGTATCCATACTGCCGTATCGGTCAGCCATACTTTTTCAATTTCAATCTTTCCCATAATTGTTTTATTTTGTATTGTTGAATATTGTTTTTTCACCACAGATTACACAGATTTTTTTCATCATTGATTACGCGGATTAAAAAATTATTTCTTTGTGTCTCTGTGTTCGATTTTGATTTGAAACGCAGATTTACGCAGATTTTTAATTCTTCATTCTTAATTCTTCATTCTTCATTTTCTTTGCGTCTCCGCGTCTCTGCGTTCGATATAATTTAAAACGCAAATTCTTCATTCTTCGTTCTTCATTCTTCATTTATTAAGTTCTTCATTTATTAAGTTCCCGCCACACGTGCAAAAGGGCTGAAAGCGGATGGTAGAGTAGCATGCGTGGACCGGCATAGCGCATTACTGTACGCATTCGTTCACGCATACGGGGACTGTAACAATGGATGGGACATTGCTTGCAGGTCGGCTTTTGCTCGCCATAGCGGCAATGCGAAAGGCGTGCATGGGCATACTCCAACAGCTTCTGGCAGTCGGGGCAAAGCGTGGCGTTGCCTTCTTTACGGCGGCAATACAGGGCAATCATCTGCTCCACCACGCGCTTTTCTTCTTCGATACGTGACTTGATAAGGCTGAATAATTTATTTTTTTGCGTCGCTATATGTTAGGTTTCTGTTTCATTCGCTCGGGCAAAAGTAGTGAAAAGAATCGGATTTTATAAATTTTATACTTGGAAATTGGGCTGTTAGCCGATAATGCTTTACTTTTGAGGTGCTTGTTTTCCCCTAACGGGAAACCAGGAGATTTAACTAACTTATCAATTGGGTATGAAACAGATTAAATGTATTGGAATCCTGACATCGGGAGGCGATGCTTCGGGAATGAACGCAGCTATCCGTGCCGTGACGCGAAGCGCTATATTCAACGGCTATACGGTGAAAGGTATCTATCGCGGATATGAAGGACTGATTCGTAACGAAATCAAGGAATTGACCACGCAAGACGTGAGCAGCATCATCCAGCGTGGAGGTACGATTCTGAAAACGGCACGCTCGAAAGACTTCATGACGCCCGAAGGACGGCAGAAGGCATACGACAATATGGTGGCAGCCGGCATCGACGCGCTGGTGATTATCGGCGGAAACGGTTCGCTGACGGGTGCGTTGACTTTTGCGCAGGAATTTGATGTGCCTTGCATCGGTTTGCCGGGTACGATTGACAACGACCTGTATGGCACCGACTCTACCATCGGCTATGATACGGCACTGAATACCATCGTGGAATGTGTGGATAAGATTCGCGACACGGCCACCTCGCACGACCGTATCTTCTTTGTGGAAGTTATGGGTCGTGATGCCGGCTTCCTGGCGCAGAACAGTGCCATCGCTTCGGGTGCTGAAGCGGCTATCATCCCCGAAGACCAGACCGACGTAGACCAGTTGGAGCAATTTATCGGACGTGGTTTCCGTAAGTCGAAGAATAGCAGTATCGTCATTGTGTCCGAGTCGCCCAAGGACGGAGGCGCGATGCATTATGCCGAACGTGTGAAGAAGGAATATCCGCAATATGATGTGCGTGTCACCATCTTGGGACACCTGCAGCGGGGAGGTTCTCCTAGTGCCTACGACCGTATCTTGTCGAGCCGTCTGGGTGTAGGCGCCATCGAGGCACTGAAGGAAGACCAGCGCAATGTGATGATTGGTATCCGTAATGATAAGGTGGTATATGTGCCTTTCAGCGAAGCCATCAAGAAAGACAAGCCGCTCGACAAGTCGCTGATAAAGGTGCTTGACGAGTTGTCTATTTAGTTCTGATAGTTGACAAGTTTTTATAGTTGACAAGGTGTCAGTTGACGAGTTGACAAGGTTCTTTAAAAACTTTGCCAACTCGTTTTTGTATTATCTCGGATTTCCCGTAACAGATAGAATGATTGTTGTTTTTGCTAACTGTAATGCCGTAACGGTTTGAATGAATATAAATCATTCCGGAATTATTGCAGGTTATAGATGCATCGCATTTACATGTATAAACCATACAAAATAGTTTCACAAGTAATAGCATATAGTTTCGCCGCGCCGCGCGCATAGATTAAAAATTAAACGGATATTGGGGGTAAACGATAAATGGGTTATCCGTCACGTTGGATTACACATGTGGTTTGAGCAGGGCGGACATCCGGCATGACAAGCAAACGTTGTTGTTACTTTCGTTTCATTCTGTAAATCAGCGCGACAAGAAAAAAGCACGGAGAGAGGGTGTCCAATTTCCTTTCTCTCCGTGCTTCAGAATAAGGGGTATATGATTCTTATTCCCACTCGATTGTTGCAGGCGGTTTTGACGAGATGTCGTAGCAGACGCGGTTCACGCCTTTCACTTTATTAATAATGTCGTTCGAGACTTTAGCCATAAACTCGTAGGGGAGATGTGCCCAGTCGGCGGTCATGGCATCGGTGCTGGTCACGGCCCGCAGGGCTACGGCACGCTCGTAGGTGCGTTCGTCGCCCATCACGCCTACGCTTTGCACGGGGAGGAGGATAACGCCTGCCTGCCATACCTGGTCGTAGAGTGCGGTTTCCTTACCGTCGGCATCCGTGGTCTTCCAGTCGCGCAAGCCTTGGATGAAGATGTCGTCGGCATCTTGCAGGATGCGTACTTTCTCGCGGGTGATGTCGCCCAGGATGCGTACTGCCAGTCCCGGTCCGGGGAACGGATGGCGGGTGATGAGGTGTTCGGGCATGCCCAGTTCGCGACCTACCCGGCGCACTTCGTCCTTGAACAGCAAGCGGAGCGGTTCGCACAGTTTCAGGTTCATCTTTTCAGGAAGCCCGCCCACGTTGTGATGGCTCTTGATGACCGTCCCGGTGATGGAAAGCGACTCGATGCAGTCGGGGTAGATGGTTCCCTGCGCCAACCATTTCACGTCGTGTATCTTGTGCGCTTCTTCGTCGAACACGTCGATAAAGCCTTTGCCGATGATTTTGCGCTTGCGTTCGGGCTCGGTCACTCCGGCCAGCTCAGTGAAGAATTTCTCGCTGGCGTCTACGCCGATGACGTTCAGCCCGAGGCATTCGTAATCGTGCAGCACGTTGCGGAACTCATTTTTGCGCAGCATGCCGTGGTCGACGAAGATACAGGTCAGGTTCTTGCCGATGGCCTTGTTGAGCAATACGGCCGCTACCGACGAGTCGACGCCGCCGCTCAGTCCGAGCACGACTTTATCGTCGCCCAGTTGCTCTTTCAGTTGTGCCACGGTGGTTTCGATGAACGATGCCGCGCTCCAGTCTTGTTTGCCTCCGCAGATGCCCACTACAAAGTTTTTCAGGATTTGGGTGCCGTCTTCGGTATGGAACACTTCGGGATGGAATTGTACGCCCCACAGTTTCTCGCCTTCAGCCTGGTAGGCGGCTACGGCTACCTTGTCGGTGGACGCGATGATCTTAAAGCCTTCGGGGAGTGCCGTGATGGTGTCTCCGTGGCTCATCCATACTTGCGAGTTGTCGCGTACGCCTTTCAGCAACGGATTCTCATGGTCGAACTTTGCCAGATGGGCGCGTCCGTATTCGCGGGTGTTGGCAGGTTCTACTTTACCCCCATTGGTGTACGCCATGAACTGCGCGCCGTAGCAGATGCCCAGGATGGGGTATTTGCCGCGGATTTCGCTCAGGTCGACGCGGAAAGCCTTTTCGTCGTATACCGAGAAGGGGCTGCCCGAGAGGATGACTCCGATGACGGAAGGGTCGTTGTGTGGGAACTTGTTGTAGGGAACGATCTCGCAATACATGTTCAGTTCGCGCACGCGGCGCCCGATGAGCTGCGTGGTCTGCGAGCCGAAATCGAGAATGATAATTTTTTCCTGCATATTCAGTTCTGTATAAAATGTTGAAAAAGATTGTGCAAAGGTAGTCATTTAAATTGTAAATTGAAAATTTAAATCGAATACAGAAGCACGGAAGCGTCGAGTTTTTTCTTTTGTCATTCGTGTAAATTCGCGGATAATCATTGTTCCCGGTGTGCTATATTAAATAAGGTAGAGAGCCGATTCTCGGATTATGTTTGGGTTATTGCTTGAATCCTTACAAGTACGTTTGTCAATTTAAAGTCGAAAGGAGCTGTACGTGCAAAGTGGGGATTACAAAACGATGTCATTTGAAGGAGGAAAAACGGCTTTTATGAAGATTAAATTAAAATGTAACTCAATTTTTTCTTAATTTTAATACTTTTCATGCTCAACTTATCAAAGAATTACTTATTTTTGCAACGCAGTCGGGAAGGAAAAGGGGCTGATGAGGGTCTTGTTTCCCGGAGGCAGAAAGAAGTAGCGAGTGTTTATAACATTATTATAAAACCTTTAAAATTTAAGCAAAATGATTAAAGTAGGTATTAACGGTTTCGGTCGTATCGGCCGTTTCGTATTCCGTGCAGCTCAGAAAAGAAACGATATCCAAATCGTAGGTATTAACGACTTGTGCCCGGTAGATTACTTGGCTTACATGTTGAAGTATGATACTATGCACGGACAGTTCGACGGTACTATCGAAGCTGACGTTGAAAATAGCAAACTGATTGTTAACGGTAAAGAAATCCGCGTAACAGCTGAAAAGAATCCTGCTGACTTGAAATGGAACGAAGTAGAAGCTGAATACGTAGTTGAATCAACTGGTTTGTTCTTGACTAAAGAAAAAGCTCAGGCTCACATCCAGGCTGGTGCTAAATACGTAGTTATGTCTGCTCCTTCTAAAGACGATACTCCGATGTTCGTGTGCGGTGTTAACGAAAAGACTTACGTGAAAGGTACTCAGTTCGTTTCTAACGCTTCTTGTACTACTAACTGCTTGGCTCCGATCGCTAAAGTATTGAACGAAAAATTCGGTATCGTAAACGGTTTGATGACTACAGTTCACTCTACAACTGCTACTCAGAAGACAGTTGACGGTCCTTCTATGAAAGACTGGCGTGGTGGTCGTGCTGCTTCTGGCAACATTATCCCGTCTTCTACTGGTGCTGCTAAAGCTGTAGGTAAAGTTATTCCTGAACTGAACGGCAAATTGACTGGTATCTCTATGCGTGTGCCGACTTTGGATGTTTCTGTAGTTGACTTGACTGTAAACTTGGCTAAACCGGCTACTAAAGCTGATATCTGCGCTGCCATGAAGGAAGCTTCTGAAGGCGAATTGAAAGGTGTTCTGGGTTACACTGAAGATGCAGTTGTATCTTCTGACTTCCTGGGCTGCACTTTGACTTCTATCTTCGATGCAAACGCAGGTGTTTACTTGACTGATACTTTCGTTAAAGTTGTTTCTTGGTATGACAACGAAATCGGTTACTCTAACAAAGTATTGGATCTGATTGCTCACATGGCATCAGTTAACGATTAATTATCAGTCATCAGACGTGTTTTGATTAATAAACAATTATGATAGGAGAAGTCATCCTTTCGCGAGGGTGGCTTCTCTTTTTTGTTTCTCTATAAATAATATATAATAATAGGTAAAGGGGTATGACTTCGAAAGCGGTGCTTCGGCTGAGCCATCTTTCTACCGGCTATTCCGGAAAACATGCTGCCATACGGGTAGCTACCGATATCAATGCTTCGGTATATGGGGGCGAGTTGACCTGCCTGCTGGGAGCGAACGGGGCGGGAAAATCCACCTTGTTGCGTACTTTGTCGGCTTCCCAACCTCCGATAAGCGGGGAAGTATGGCTGGAAGACCGGCGGATAGCTGACTATTCGGACAAGGAGCTGGCGCGGATGATAGGCATTGTCTTGACCGAGCGTTGCGAGGTGAATAACCTGACCGTGGAAGAACTGGTAGGCTTGGGCAGAAGTCCTTATACCGGTTTTTGGGGGACGCTTCGGGATAAAGACAAGCAGGTGGTCGACGAGTCGATGCGGCTGGTGGGCATTACGGGGTTTGCCGGGCGCATGGTGCAGACCTTGAGCGATGGGGAGAGGCAGAAGGTGATGATAGCCAAGGCGTTGGCGCAACATACTCCCGTCATTCTCTTGGACGAGCCTACCGCTTTTCTCGATTTCCCCAGCAAGGTGGAGGTGATGCGCCTGCTGCGTTCCTTGGCGCACGAGTTGGGGAAAACCATTTTCTTGTCCACCCACGATTTGGAGCTGGCGCTCCAGATAGCCGACAAGCTTTGGCTGATGAATCGGGAACGAGTCGTCATCGGAACTCCCGAAGACCTTGCCTTGAACGGAACGCTGGAGACATTTTTCAAGGGAGAGGGAATCGTATTCGACCGGCAGAGCGGTTTGTTCCGAATCGAGCCTCATTATGTAAGGAGTATCCGCCTGACGGGAGAAGGTCAGCGGTATGCCATGGCGCAAAAAGCCTTGCGGCGGTATGCCATCCGTGCCGGAAGGGATGTGGAATCGGATGTCTTGATTGATGCAGGTGCCTCGGAAGAGGACGGGTTTGTATGGCATCCAGCAAGCGGAACGTGTGTCGTTTGTGAAAATATAGAAGCCTTGCTGGGTCAGATTCGATGAAAAAGAGGGGACATACTGAAATTTTGTCCTGTTATTCTTTCAGATTCCAAATAAAATCCGTACATTTGCACGCAATAAAATCTAAACATAAACTCTATGTCATTTATTGCAGATAAAGTAGTGATGGACGGATTGACATTCGACGATGTATTGTTGATTCCCGCCTATTCGGAAGTATTACCCAAGACAGTCGATCTCACGACTAAGTTTTCACGCAACATTGAATTGAAGATTCCGTTTGTAACGGCAGCGATGGATACCGTTACCGAAGCCCAGATGGCGATTGCCATTGCCCGCGAGGGAGGTATCGGCGTTATCCATAAAAATATGTCTATCGAGGAGCAGGCGCGCCAGGTGGCCATCGTGAAACGTGCCGAGAACGGTATGATTTACGACCCTGTGACAATCAAGCGTGGTTCTACGGTACGGAATGCGCTCGACATCATGGCTGAATACAAAATCGGCGGTATCCCGGTGGTGGATGACGAGAATTACCTGGTAGGTATCGTGACCAACCGTGACCTTCGTTTCGAGCGCGACATGAACAAGCGTATCGATGAGGTGATGACCAAAGAGAACATCGTGACTACTTCTCCGGGCACAGACATGGAGACGGCTTCGGATATCCTTCAGAAAAACAAGATTGAGAAATTGCCGGTAGTGGACGAAAACGGTAAGCTGATTGGTCTGATTACCTATAAAGACATCACGAAGGCGAAAGATAAACCGATGGCTTGCAAGGACGCGAAAGGCCGCTTGCGTGTAGCAGCAGGTGTGGGTGTCACCAATGATACCCTGCAACGCATGGAGGCATTGGTAAAGGCGGGAGCCGACGCCATTGTGATTGACACGGCTCACGGACATTCAAAATATGTTATCGAAAAGCTGAAAGAAGCCAAGAAGGCATTCCCCGATATCGATATCGTAGTGGGTAATGTAGCTACGGGCGAAGCTGCCAAGATGCTGGTAGAAGCTGGTGCTGATTCTGTAAAAGTAGGTATCGGTCCGGGTTCTATCTGTACGACACGTGTGGTGGCCGGTGTAGGTGTACCCCAGTTGTCGGCTGTATATGATGTGGCTAAAGCCTTGGAAGGCACAGGTGTACCTTTGATTGCAGATGGTGGCTTGCGCTATTCGGGCGATGTAGTCAAGGCTTTGGCTGCAGGCGGTTATTGCGTAATGATTGGTTCGCTGGTGGCAGGTACCGAAGAATCGCCGGGCGACACCATTATCTTTAACGGACGTAAGTTTAAGTCATACCGCGGTATGGGTTCGCTGGAAGCGATGGAAAACGGTTCGAAAGACCGTTACTTCCAGAGTTCTACGACCGATGTGAAGAAACTGGTTCCCGAAGGCATTTCGGCACGTGTTCCGTATAAAGGTACGCTGTACGAGGTAATCTACCAGTTGGTCGGCGGATTGCGTTCAGGTATGGGATATTGCGGTGCGCATAACATCATGGAATTGCACAACGCCAAATTTACCCGCATCACCAACGCCGGTGTATTGGAGAGCCATCCGCACGATGTGACCATTACGAGAGAGGCTCCTAACTATAGCCGTCCGGAATAAAGAACAGAATCGAATCGCATAAAGAGACACGGAGACGCATAGGGGTTTTCGTGTCTTTTGTTTGTTTGAAACATGCATCCGTATGAGAGTAATCAGACTTTTTTTATTTTCCGTGTGCCTGGTGTGGACGATGTGTGCCGCTTATGCCGATAAGCTGGATGACGAATTGTGCCGGTTGAAAGTAGCGGACGCCGAGCGTTGCGGGTGGGATACTTTGCTTGTTTTCCGGCATCGTTGCAAGGTAGAGCAAGGGAAAGCCTTACGGTCTGTTATGTTGGATACCGGTAAGATGGACTCTCTGCTCCATGCGCTTTACCGGGAAAGTGTAGAGCGTTATTCGGCAAAAGGCTGGGTGAGGCTGGAGGAAATTTCGTTTTTGCTTCCACAAAGCGCTACCCGTAAGGAGGTGGACCGGGCATGCCGGCAGATGGACTCGATATATGCTTCGTTGCGGAACGGAACACCTTTTGATGTGTACCTGAAAGAAGGAAGCGTGGCGCAATGGCGTCCCTCGGTAGCTCTGCTGAAAGAGTTTTCCTGTCGGCTGGATACCATGCGGAAAGGGAATTATTCCGAGCCTTTCCTCTCGCCTCTGGGGGTGCATATCATCCGGTTGGTAGACTGGAAACCGGCTATCAGCTACGAGGAGGCTTGCCCTTATTTGCAATTGTACCTGGAGCGTCTGGGGGCGGGTAATCCGGCATTGGACCGCATACATTATGCCCAATGGCAAAAGGGCGGAGTAGGAGATACGGTTATCGTCCGGTGCATGCAGGAAGTGAAAAACCGCCAGTTGATAGCCTGGTGGAACGCCCGTTATCCTTTGCCGGCTTCCGATGACGAAAAGGAGCTGGAACGATTCTTCAAGGTGAATAAGGAAGATTATGCTTGGGAGTTTCCGCATTATAAAGGAGCGGTGGTGCTTTGCCGGGAAAAGAAGGTGGCGTCACGCCTCCGCAAGCGTTTGAAGAAAGTGCCAATGGAAGAGATGGAGGCGGCATTCCGCGCATGGATGGAAGAACATCCCGAAGCCGACGCGCAAATACAGGCAGGATTGTTCCGGATAGGGAAAAATCCGTATGTCGACAAGCTGGCTTTCCGGTGTGGCGAGCTTCCACACGATGCGCGTTATCCGTATGCCGTGATTGTAGGTAAAAAGCTGAAGAAAGGTCCCGAGTCTTATATCGATGTACACGAGGAGGTAGAAAAAGATTTCCGCCTGCTGATGAAGATGAAACAATTGGAGGAATTGAAGGAGCGGTTATCTGTCCGCTAATTGCACTAAAATTACCCGTATGGATATATAAAAACCGTTAATTGTAGCGGAAGTAATCGATTAAAGCAGTATCTTCGTTCGCTCATTCAGACGAAAACGGCACAGATGGACAAACGATGTTTCTTGATGATAGGACTGCTGGTCTTGACCGCATGCGGCAAGACGCTTAACCACCAGGGGAAGACTCCATTGGTGGAAGTAGGGGATGCGGTGCTGTATCAGGAAGATTTGGATGTCGCCATGCCTTTAGGTCTGCATGGAGCCGATAGCGCACAGTTTGCCGATGAGTATATCCGCAATTGGGTGGAAGACTATTTGCTTTACCGGAAAGCCGAAGGAAATATTCCGGACAATGCGAAGATAGACGCGCAGGTGGCGGCTTACCGGCGGGCATTGATTATGCATGTGTATCAGGAGGAACTGGTAAGGCAAAAACTGGGCAATGAAGTGAGCGAGGACGAGATAAATGCTTATTACGAGAAACATTCCGACCAGTTTCGGGCAGAGCAGCCTTATATACAAGGTGTGTTTCTGAAAGTGCCTTTGTCCACGCGTAACCTGAATCAGGTGCGGACGTGGTATAAGCAGCATACGCAAGAGGCAATCGACCGGTTGGAGAAATTCAGCATCGCTCATGCGGTGGGCTACGATTATTTCTACAACCGTTGGCGCCCGGTGTCCGAGTTTGCTTCGAAAATGCCGTTGGAGGCATTGGATACCGACCCGGATTATCTGCGGAAGCATTCCGATGTGGAAGTGCGCGACACGGCTTTCTGCTATTTCCTGCATGTGGAAGAATTTCTTCCGAAAGGCGACTGCCTGCCGTTGGAGTATGCAAGGAGCGAGATAAAGGAAATGATAATCAATCTGAAGCGTGTGGAGTTTATCAACCGGATGAAAGAAGATTTGTACCGGGAGGCTTCGGAAGATAATGATATAATTTATTATAAACCTGACAATGAGTAAGTTTAGAGCAATCAGATGGTGTGTATGTATGCTTCTGTCGCTGGCAGGGGTTTCTGCCTATGCACAAGACAACGTAATCGATGAGGTGGTCTGGGTAGTAGGCGATGAGGCTATTTTGAAATCAGATGTAGAGAACGAACGTTTGAACGCACAATACGAGAACAGGCATTTCGATGGCGATCCTTATTGTGTGATTCCCGAGGAACTGGCGGTGCAGAAGTTGTTCTTGCATCAGGCGGAGCTGGATAGTATCATTGTTTCCGACCAAGAGGTGATTCAGAAGGTCGAGGACCAGCTTTCTTGGCTGACCCAGCAAATCGGCTCGCGCGAGAAAATGGAAGAATATTACAACAAGACGTATACGCAGATACGTGAGATGTTGCGTGAGAATATCCGCGACGGGCTTACTGTACAGCAGATGCAGCAGGAGATAGTAGGGGATATCAAGTTGACCCCTGCCGAGGTGCGCAACTATTTCAATAAGTTGCCCCAGGACAGTATCCCGTTTGTGCCTACACAGGTAGAGGTGCAGATTATCACCCAGGAGCCTAAGATTTCGGAAAAGGAAATTGAGCGTGTAAAAGCTCAGTTGCGTGAATATGCCGACCGTGTGAACCGGGGCGAGACAACCTTGTCTACACTTGCCCGCTTCTATTCGGAAGACCCCGGTACCGCATCGCGTGGCGGTGAAGGAGGTTTTACCGGCAGGGGACAGTTGGTGCCCGAGTTTGCCAATGTGGTGTTTAACCTGACCGATACGAAAAAGGTATCGAAGGTGTTCGAGACGGAATTCGGTTTCCATATTGCCCAGTTGATTGAAAAACGGGGTGACCGTGTGAATTACCGTCATATCTTGCTTCGCCCGAAGGTAGACCAGAAAGATATTGATGCCGCGCTGGCCCGTCTGGATTCCATCGCCGATGATATCCGCAAGGAGAAATTCTCTTTCGATGATGCCGCTACATGGATTTCGATGGATAAAGACACCCGCAATAACCATGGTTTGCTTGCCAACCCACGTTCGAACACTTCCCGTTTCGAGATGCAGGAACTTGCCGGACTGGTTTCGCAAGATGTGGCAAAGGTGGTTGAAAATATGCAGATTGGCGAGATATCAAAGCCGTTTACGATGATTAACTCGAAAGGCAAGCAGGTATGTGCTATCGTGAAGCTGAAGAACCGCATCGACGGACATAAAGCCACGATTACGGAAGATTACCAGCGCCTGAAGAGTATGGTGACCTCCAAACGGAGCGAAGAGAAACTTCAGAAATGGATTGTAGACAAGCAAAAGAATACGTATGTGCGCATTAACCCGAAGTGGCGTAAGTGCGACTTCAAATATCCGGGATGGATTAAGCAATGATATTGAATAACGTATGATACAGAAAGATAAGCAAAAGAAACATACGCTAAACGGGCATAGGGCACTATTGATGTGTGTCCTATGCCTTTTCGGCTTTTGTCTTCTGGCACAAAAGCCGGTCCGTACGCCGGCGGCAAAAGCTCAGAACGATTCGGCGGTGCAAAAGCGCCAGCCAGTCCGGAAGCAAGAGCCTGCCCCTAAAAAGCAACAGCCCAAGAGCAAGGTGTATCTGATTCACTCGGACGTGTTGCGTAAGGATTCCCGTCATCCCGATGCACAGGTGGTGGTGGGCAATGTCGTGTTCCGTCACGATAGCGTGTATATGTATTGCGATAGTGCGTATTATTACGACCAGATTAGTTCGTTCGAGGCATTCAGCAATGTCAAGATGAATCAGGGTGATACGCTCTTCCTTTACGGAGACCGTTTGTACTATGATGGCAATACGCAGATAGCCGAGGTACGGATGAACGTGCGGATGGAGAACAGGAATACCACTTTGCTGACCGATAGCCTGAATTACGATCGGGTATACAACTTGGGGTATTTCTTCGATGGGGGTACGCTGATGGACGAGCAGAACGTCCTGACTTCGGAATGGGGAGAATATAATCCCAGCACCAAGCAGTCGGTGTTCAACTTCAATGTGCAACTGGTTAATCCGCAATTTACGCTTACTTCGGATACGCTCGAATATAATACCGCGACGAAGATAGCCAACATTGTGGGGCCTTCGGATATCGATAGCGACAACAACCATATTTATTCGGAGCTGGGCACCTATAATACGATGACCGGAAAGGCATACCTGTACAACCGTTCGATTCTGACCAATGATGGCAAGCAATTGACGGGGGATACCTTGTATTACGACCGTGATGCCGGTACGGGCGAGGCGTTCCGCAACATGGTGATGACCGATACCATCAACAAGAACATGATGATCGGCGAATACGGATATTATAATGAGCAGACAAAATATGCCTTTGCCACCGATAAGGCGGTAGGTATCGATTATTCGCAAGGTGATAGTTTGTACCTGCATGCCGATACGTTGCTGATGCGTACGTTCCATCTGGAAACCGATACAATGTTCCGCGAAATGGCGGCGTTCCATAAGGTGCGTTTTTACCGTACCGATGTGCAGGGGGTAGCCGACTCGCTGGTGTTCTCTACGAAAGATAGTTGCCTGACCATGTACGAAGACCCGATTCTTTGGAACGAAAACCAGCAACTGGTGGGCGAGAAGATTTGCATTTACATGAACGATAGCACCATCGACTGGGCACACATCATCAATCAGGCTTTGTCGGTAGAAGAGCTGGACTCGACGATGTACAATCAGGTGACCGGAAAAGAAATGAAAGCTTATTTCCGCAATGGCGAGATGTATAAGACCGAGGTTATCGGTTCGGTACGGCTGGTTTATTATCCGATGGATTCCGATAGTACGTTGATAGGCATGAACGTGTCGGAAACCAGCAAACTGGAGATTTATCTGGAGCATCAGAAATTGCAACGGATGGTGATGAGTCCGCAATCGAACGGTACCTTGTATCCGATGCTGATGATTCCGAAAGGGAAAGACAAGCTGGATAACTTCGTGTGGTTCGACTATATCCGGCCGTTGAATAAAGAAGATATTTTCAACTGGCGAGGCAAGAAAGCAGAAGATCAGTTGAAGAAGAATATACGCGGTCCGATAGAACTTCCGAACCAGCATTTGTTTGATAATCTGGCGGCTCCTTCTCAAAAGGCGGTAGAAAAAGTAGTAGAGAAAGCGGCGGAGAAAGTGGAAGAGGTGAAGGAATCTTCCACTGAAGAGAAGCCGGAACAAGAGGCGGAGGATGCCGGAAAGGAAGAAGAAGCTCAAGCTTCGGAAGCCGCTTTAGAGGAAGATAAATGACATTTTTTTAGCAGGAGCATATATGAGCGATGTAATACGTTTGTTGCCCGATTCCGTGGCTAATCAGATTGCGGCGGGCGAAGTGATACAACGTCCTGCATCCGTGGTAAAAGAATTGGTTGAGAATGCAGTAGACGCAGGCGCGCATCACATAGATGTGCTGATAACGGATGCCGGAAAGACTTGTGTGCAGGTCATCGATGACGGAAAAGGTATGTCGGAAACCGATGCGCGTTTGGCTTTCGAACGCCATGCCACTTCGAAGATACGTGAGGCTTCCGACCTGTTTGCCCTCCATACGATGGGCTTCCGGGGAGAGGCGCTGGCTTCGATAGCGGCGGTGGCGCAGGTGGAATTGCGCACCTGCCAGGAAGGGGATGTGCTGGGCACGCAGCTCACTATTGCAGGTTCGAAAGTGGAAGGGCAGGAGGCGGTGGCTTGTCCACGGGGAAGCAATTTCAGCGTGAAAAACCTGTTTTACAATGTGCCCGCACGGCGCAAGTTCCTCAAGTCGAACCAGACGGAACTGAGCAATATCCTGACCGAATTCGAGCGGATTGTGCTGGTGAATCCTGATATCTCTTTCACCTTGCACCACAACGGCACGGAGATGATGAACCTGCCCGTCTTTCCCTTGCGCCAGCGCATTATGGGTGTGTTCGGCAAGAAGCTGAATCAGGAATTGTTGTCGTTAGACATTACCACCAGCATGGTGCGTGTTCACGGTTTCATCGGCAAGCCCGAGACCGCACGTAAGAAAGGAGCGCGCCAGTTCTTCTTTGTCAACGGCAGGTTTATGCGCCATCCTTATTTCCACAAAGCCTTGATGGATGCCTACGAGCATCTGGTGCCTGCCGGCGAACAGGTCTCTTATTTCCTTTATTTCGAAGTCGACCCGGCACACATCGACGTCAATATCCATCCCACCAAAACCGAAATCAAGTTCGAGAACGAGCAAGCCATCTGGCAGATTCTTTCGGCGGCGGTCAAAGAGACTTTGGGACGATTCAATGCGGTTCCTTCTATCGACTTTGATACCGAAGGCATGCCCGACATTCCCGCTTTCGAACCGGAACATCAGGCTGGAGTAGTGCCTCCTACACTTTCGTACGACCCTTCGTACAATCCTTTCAATGTAAAGTCTTCCGCGGCTCCTCCTTCCTCGTATTCGCCTGCTTCGGCACGTCAGAAGCATACCCAATGGGAACCTTTGTTCGAGGGACTGGAGCGGAAATCGGTTCACGTACAGGAAGATGCCGGTGTATCGGCACCCGAAGAAGGGTGGAGCGAAGAAAAGACACATGCCGATTCACCTACGATATATGATGCGCATCCCGAGGCGGCGGTAAAAGAGAATGTGACACAGCATTACCAGTACAAGGGAAGCTATATCTTGACTTCCGTGAAATCGGGGCTGATGATTATCGACCAGCAACGGGCGCATGTGCGCATCTTGTTCGACCGCTACATGAAGCAGATAGCTGACAAACGGAATGTGTCGCAGCGTATGCTTTTCCCCGAAATGGTTCATTTCTCCGGTTCGGAGATTCCGGTGCTTGAGTCCATTATGGACGACCTGAAAGCATTGGGTTTCGACCTGAGCAACTTAGGGGGAGGGTCGTATGCCATCAACGGAGTACCGGCTGGAATCGAAGGCTTGAATCCGGAACGGCTGGTGACCGACCTCGTACAGACTGCTCTGGAGAAAGGAAAGGATGTGAAGGAGGAAGTGCAGTCTGCTTTAGCGCTTTCGCTGGCAAAGGCATCTGCCATCGTTCCCGGACAGGTATTGACATCTGAGGAAATGAACAATCTGGTGGACGAGCTTTTTGCCGTACCTACCCCCAACTATACCCCAGACGGCAAGACGGTGCTTGCCCTGCTCCGGGAAGAAGACATCGAGAAATTGTTTAAATAGGAAATTAGGTGACTAGGTACCTTAAAATGTAGAAAGATACCGTTCGCCTGTATCGGGGAGAAGGACTACAATCTGTTTGCCGGCGTATGCGGGTTGCAGAGCCAGTTGGAGGGCGGCGCAAACGGCTGCTCCCGAGGAAATGCCCACCAGCAAGCCTTCGGTGGCGGCAAGTTCTTTTTCCATGCGGAAAGCGTCTTCGTCCTTGATACGGATAATGCGGTCTGTCACTTCCGGATGATATGTTTTGGGCACGAATCCGGCACCGATGCCCTGGATGCGGTGGCTTCCTGCCGGTTCTCCCGAGAGCACCGCCGAAGCGTCAGGTTCTACGGCTACGGTTTCGATGGCGGGATTGTGCGCTTTAAGTCCTTTGCCGGTTCCGCTCAGTGTGCCTCCGGTTCCCACTGCGGCCACAAATACATCCACTTTCCCGTCGGTGTCTTGCCAGATTTCTTCTGCCGTGGTACGTACGTGCACTTCGGGATTGGCAGGGTTTTCAAATTGTTTCAGGATGAGCGAATTGGGTATTTCGCGTTGCAATTCTTCCGCCTTCCGGATAGCTCCGCTCATGCCTTCCGCTCCCGGCGTGAGCACCAGTTGTGCGCCCATAGCCTTCAGCAGCATACGCCGCTCTATGCTCATTGTTTCGGGCATGGTAAGGATAGTTTTATATCCTTTCAGGGAAGCTATCCACGCTAGTCCCACACCCGTATTGCCGCTGGTAGGCTCGATAAGGGTGGCTCCGGCGCCGATTATTCCTTTCTTTTCAGCATCTTCTATCATCGATAGGGCTGTGCGGTCTTTTACGCTTCCGCCCGGGTTGAAGCATTCCAGTTTGGCTATGATAGAGGCTTGTGTCTGATATTTCTCGCATAACCGGTTCAGTTTCAAGAGGGGTGTGTGTCCGATTAGTTCGGTCAGTTGGTTATAAATGCGTGCCATGGTTGAATAATTGATGGTTGATAATATAAATAATGTGTTTTTTATCTGGATGAATACAAAAAAAAGAGAAACGTTCCTCGTCTCTCTTACCTCTTGGTTGCGGAGGCCTGACTCGAACAGACGACCTTTGGGTTATGAGCCCAACGAGCTACCAACTGCTCCACTCCGCGATGTTATGTCTTTTTGGTTGCGGAGGCCTGACTCGAACAGACGACCTTTGGGTTATGAGCCCAACGAGCTACCAACTGCTCCACTCCGCGATGTTATGCTTAATTTCTTAATTCGGGTGCAAAGGTATGGACTTTATTTTAAATATGCAAATGTTTTGCAGACTTTTTTATCTGCTTGTTGAAAATATCTTCTGTTAAGGTATCAAACACAGAGACACAGAGTCGCAGAGAACAAATTTGAAACTCAGTTGGATGAACTCTGTGTCTTTGTGTCTCTGTGTTCAAAAAATGCATTTGTATACTCTTATTAGAAATATGTTGCATCAGCCAATGAAATAAATACGTTTTTAGGAACAGTTGTTGGGTAGACGTTAGTCATTATATAGGTCAAAATGAATTATGCCCCGTTGTTTAAAAATATAGATTGATAATTTGTGTAGTCGGAAGAAAAGCTGTACTTTTGCTCACACTATTAGACATTGTGCAATTTTCAAGGATATACGATGACTGTACTGAAGACCCGAGCAAAACTGGTAGACGTAGCCAGACAACTCTTTGCTAAAAAAGGAGTGGATGCTACGACAATGAATGATATTGCCGTGGCTTCGAAGAAAGGACGCCGTACGCTATATACTTACTTCAAGAGTAAGGAACAGATTTATATGGCGGTGGTCGAGTCGGAGCTCGAAATGCTTTCCGACACGATGGAAAAAGTTGCACAGAAGAACATCCCTCCCGATAAAAAGATTCTGGAACTGATTTCCACCCATTTGGACATTGTAAAGCTGGCGGTGTACCGCAACGGTACGCTCCGTGCCAATTTCTTCCGCGACATCTGGCGCGTAGAAGCGATGCGCAAGCATTTCGATGCCAATGAGGTCAAGCTGTTCCGTGAGGTGTTGAAGCAGGGGAAAGAGCAGGGATTGTTCGATATCGACAATGTGGAGATTACCGCCGATATCCTCCACTATTGCATCAAGGGCATCGAGGTGCCTTACATCCGCGGGCAGATTGGTGAAGACCTGGATGACGAAATCGGCTGGCGTTACGTGGCAAAGATTGTTTACGGCGCCTTGGGGAGAAAAGAGACAAAGTGATGTCAGTTGACAAGGAGACAAGTTGACAAGGTTTTAATGGTTTGGTTGATGTAAGTGAAAGCCTTGTCACCTGATACCTTGTCGCCTGATACCTGAAACGAATAGAATTATATAACTTTAAAAACTAAGAAAATGGGATTATTAACAGGAAAAACAGCTATTATCACCGGCGCTGCACGTGGCATCGGTAAAGCTATCGCGCTGAAGTTCGCTTCGGAAGGCGCTAACATTGCATTTACGGATTTGGTTATCGACGAAAACGGCAAAAATACAGAAGCAGAAATCGCAGCCTTGGGCGTAAAGGTGAAAGGCTATGCTTCGAATGCTGCCAACTTCGAAGATACGGCAAAAGTGGTTGAACAGATTCATGCCGATTTCGGTTCGATTGATATCCTGGTTAACAATGCCGGCATTACAAAAGACGGATTGATGATGCGTATGAGCGAAGGCCAGTGGGATGCCGTTATCAATGTTAACTTGAAGTCGGCTTTCAACTTCATCCATGCCTGCACACCCATCATGATGCGCCAGCGCAGCGGCAATATCATCAACATGGCTTCGGTGGTAGGTGTACACGGCAATGCCGGACAATGCAACTATTCAGCTTCGAAAGCCGGTCTGATTGGTCTTGCCAAGTCTATCGCTCAGGAACTGGGTTCGCGCGGCATCCGTGCCAATGCCATTGCTCCGGGCTTCATCATCACCGATATGACGGCACAGCTTTCCGATGAGGTGAAAGCTGAATGGAACAAGCGCATTCCGTTGCGCCGTGGCGGTACGCCTGATGACGTGGCAAACATCGCCTTGTTCCTGGCTTCGGATATGTCGTCTTACGTATCGGGTCAGGTGATTCAGGTAGACGGCGGTATGAACATGTAATGCTGCATGGCCGCGCGTATGACTGTAGTGTACGAAGACAATCACATCATTATCGTCAATAAGACCGCTTCCGAAATCGTACAGGGAGACAAGACGGGAGATACCCCTTTGTCGGAAACGGTGAAGCAATATCTCAAGGAGAAGTATGCCAAACCGGGCAATGTCTTCTTGGGGGTGACCCACCGGCTCGACCGTCCCGTAAGTGGGCTGGTGGTGTTTGCCAAGACCAGCAAGGCTTTGTCACGCCTGAACGAGATGTTCCGTACGGGAGGAGTGAAGAAGACTTATTGGGCAATTGTCAGGCAGTGTCCGCCTGCCGAAGAAGGTGAGCTGGTGCATTATCTGGTGCGGAACGAGAAGCAAAACAAGTCGTATGCCTACGACCGCGAGGTGAAAGGCTCGAAAAAAGCGGTGCTTCATTACCGCCTTATCGGGCATTCGGACAATTATTACCTGCTGGAGGTTGACCTCAAGACGGGGCGTCATCATCAGATTCGGTGTCAGTTGGCAAAGATGGGTTGTCCCATCAAGGGCGATTTGAAATACGGTTTTCCCCGTTCTAACCCCGACGGAAGTATCTGTCTTCACGCCCGCAAGGTCTGTTTTGTCCATCCCGTGTCGAAAGAACCGGTCGAGGTCACGGCTCCCTTGCCCGAAGGCAATCTGTGGAAAGCTTTCCAGACGATAGGATAAAAACTAAAAGAGGACGCTTCACAGCGTCCTCTTCTCATATTAACACATAGGCATCTTCATTTTATCAAAACAGTATCTTGAAATACTATATTTTGATTTTCTTTTTTATGGGGTTGGGTTTTCTTTGTTTAGTTTAGTCTTTGTTTGTTTAGCCTTTTTATGTCTTATTATCTTTAAGTTTCAATTCTCTCGCACATAGAAGTACCAGCAAATGTTGTGCCAAACTTTCTCGAGAAAAGTAAAATGTTGATTATTAGCTGTGTATGGGATTCCTTTTTTAGGAGGAGTGTGTGGAAAGTGGGGAAGATGGGACACAATGTTGTGGAATTATTCCACACTTCTCCTGCGTGTAAGGTCAGCTGAGCCGGTTGTGCCCGCCTTGTTGGCATTAGTTTATATCGTAATGTTTCATCTTGTTGTACAGCGTTTTGCGGTCGATGCCTAGCAGTTGGGCAGCCTTGCTTTTGTTGTTGCCAGTGTGCTGCAAAGCATGCTGGATGCGTTGTTTTTCCAGTTCCCCGTTGTGCAGGTCAAACGATGTGGCAGGTTCGGCAGGCGGTGTCAGGATTTCTTCGCCCAGTTCGGCAGGCGTGATGAAGTCACCTTGTGCCAGCAGGGTGGCACGTTTCACTACGTTTTTCAGTTGGCGCAGGTTGCCGGGCCACGTGTAGCGTTGTAAAGCCTCGCTGGCAGCCGCGTCGAATCCGATAAGGTTCCGTTCCAGTTCCCGGTTGGCTTGGTCGAGGAAGAAGTTGGCAAAGAGCAGGATGTCTTCCTGGCGTTCCTTCAGGTCGGGCATGCGCAGGGTAAATTCGTTGATGCGGTGATACAGGTCTTCGCGGAAAGTCCCCTTGGCAATGCCTTCTTTCAGGTTTTCATTGGTCGCGCATATCAGCCGCACGTCTACCTCGATTTCCTTGGTCGAGCCGATGCGGCGGATGCGCCGTTCTTGCAGGGCGCGCAGCAGTTGCACTTGCACTTCGTAGCTCAGGTTCCCTATTTCGTCCAGGAAGAGGGTCCCTCCGTTGGCTTCCTCAAAGGCACCAGTCTTGTCTGCCAAGGCTCCGGTGAACGAGCCTTTTACATGTCCGAAAAATTCCGATGCCGCCAGCTCTTTGGGTATCGAGCCGCAATCGATGGCGATGAATGGTTTTCCGCTCCGTTTGCTCAGGGCGTGGATGCGGTGTGCCACGTATTCTTTTCCCGTTCCGCTCGCTCCGTTTATCAGCACCGACATTTGTGTGGGAGCTACCAGTCGCACGTAGTTGAACAGTTGGTGAGCGGCTTCGCTTTCCCCTTCCAGAAAGTTTTGCGGTGCTGCCTGCGGTGTTTTCTCCACAGGGCGGGCAGGAGTGCTTGCCGAGGCATCGCCGATGGCTTCTTTTATTTTCTTCAGCAGTTCGTCGGGCTGGATGGGCTTGGCGATGTAGTCGCTTGCTCCCTGCTTCATGGCTTCTACGGCGCTCTGTATTTCGGCATAGCTGGTCATGATGATGAACGGTGTCTGGCACGATTGGTTTCTGAGCCACGCCAGCAGGTGGATGCCGTCCTGGTCGGGCAGCCGCAGGTCGGACAAGACCAGGTCGTATGTATATCCGGCAAGCTGCTTGCGTGCCCTTGCGCAGTTGCTTGCTGTGCTCACCTCGAATCCTTTCTTCGTCAGCCATGTTTTCATCATGGTGGAAAAAACCAAATCATCCTCAACAATCAGTATAGATGCTGCCATAAGCCAAATGTTTGCTTTTAATAAAAGATGCCTTGTTTTGCGTCTTGCCAGCCGGCAAAAAGCAGATTTGAAGCAAAGATACGATTTTTTCATTTGAAATCTATATTTTCATCACGGATTACACAGATTAATTAAATGAAGAACGAAGAATGAAGAACGAAGAATGAAATCTCTGTGTTTCTGTGTCTATTTGTCTTTTTATACAGTTCTGTTTTATGTCTTCCAATCGGAAGACGTACGTTCTTGGTATGGAGAACGTATATCCCCCAATTGGAGGACGTACGTTTTCCGTATGGAGGACATAGAATTTAAACTGTATGCAAAGAAAAAAATCAAACCTCTGCCACAATTTGTCGTAGGCTTTCTATAAATTTGTAGAAATGAAAACGAGAACATGCTATGGCAAAGAATTTGATAAGCAAATATGTCTGGGTGGTAGACACTATTCATCGGGCAGGGAAAATTTCATTCGAGGAACTTAATCGGCGGTGGCTTTGTATCCTCAACAAATTAAACGAATGTGGAACCAATACAATAAAGATTTATGAAAGACTTTGCAGCCATAGATTTTGAAACAGCCAACGCTGAACGTTCGTCGGTATGCTCCGTGGGTGTCGTCATCGTGCGCGATGGAGAGATTGTGGATACTTTCTATTCGCTCATCAATCCGGAACCGAACTATTATACGTATTGGTGCTCGCGTGTACACGGGTTGACGCGCGAGGATACCGAAAATGCGCCTGTATTTCCTGAAGTATGGAAACAGATAGAGCCCAAGATAGCCGGTTTACCCCTCGTGGCTCATAACCAATCTTTTGACGAAGGATGTCTGAAAGCCGTTTTCCGCGTATATCAGATGCACTATCCCGGTTACGACTTCTATGATACGCTTTGTGCCTCACGGAAAGCCTTCCCCCGATTGCCCAATTACCAGCTTCACACCGTGGCAGCCGCCTGTGGTTATTGTTTAGAAAATCATCACCATGCCTTGGCGGATGCGGAAGCTTGTGCCTGGATTGCGAGGAAGATATTATGAGGGAACTTGTTACATATTATTAAAATTCCACTACCTATCACTATGACCGTACACGAAATCTTTGCCACGCCCGCCATAGTTAGAATTGAGTACCAAATACTCCGACTGTTCAACCAAGTACAAAAAAGAAGGATTGAGGATAGAACGGCACGGCTGGCCATTAAAGAGTTGTTGCAAACCAGAAAACAATTGCTGGACGATTTGTTCGTAATGGACGAATACTACAAGTCATTGCTCTATGACTTCAACGAAGCCCTCATCGTTCAGTTGCTCAGGATGAGGGAAAAGACGATCAAGATGTACAATGCCGTGCGCAGTTGCGAACAAGAAGAGGAAATAATCGCCACGGGCAAATGCTTCCTGGGCTATGAGTATTCAAGCATTCACCCAGTACAAACCTCACGAGCCCGGCAGATGTGGGAAGTGCTCAACGCTACCTATGACTGCTATATGCCCACATATGATGACGGCGCAGATCAATTCACGATAAACTCGGATGAACAGCCGACATCAGCCAACCAGTTGCTTTGGCCCGATGACACTCCCGAAGGTAATTGGAACGAAGGCCTGGACCCGGAGTTGACTGCCGATATGCACCTGACGTTTGCTTTTCATAACCTGTGGGAAACGACGGGGTTCTCTATCTTCGACCTGCTATGGGTGCGCGACTTCAACATAGAAATCACGGTTGAATGTGATTACAGCTCCTGACCTTACTTTTTTCTTCCCTCTGCCATCCATTGGCGTATCTCCCTGCTAACTTCGTCTCTATAATCAGTAAACAACAAAAGTATGGAAAAAATTAATTTAAGCAATGATTCTTTGCAACGTGCCGCAGATGAAGAAGCATGGAAGCAGTTGTCGTCTTGTCCCCGATTTCTTTGGTCGGAAAGCCTGCTGGAGAAATATAAGGAGAAAGTGGATTGGAAAGAAATATCAAGTAATGGAGAGATACGGTGGAGCATCCCTATGCTGCAAAGGTTCAAGGATCGGATTGATTGGGACAGGTTGTCGGAAAGCATCTGTGAAGAATCGCTCACAGAAGAATGCATCGATACGTTCATCGAGAAATGGAACTGGAGCTATTTGTCAGGCAACGAGGACCTCAAACTAACGCCTGCCATTCTGGACAAGTATATAGATTATTGGGATTGGAGCAGGATTGTCGAACGGTGGTGGGAAAAGTCGTTCAAGAATATCGCCATCGAATTTTATGAACGCTATAAAAAACATATCCCCACAGACATCTTGCTGGATACCGGTCTCTGGAAAGCAATCGTAGACCAGCGCAGGAAACAGATTATAGCAGAAATAACAGCTCAAGTATAACTCTAAAAAACAAATCATTATGGCACTTTGGAAATTTACAACCAAGAGATCGGGCACTATCAATGGTATCCGCATCGAGAAAGGAATGACTATAGAAGTCGTAACTTCTAACACGTCCAACCCTTTAAACACTCCGCAAGGTAAAGAACAAATAGCAGTTGCTTTTATGAATAAATATGGTGTTGATTTGAAGAAAGCACACTATCTCACATCTGCCAATCTTGATTGCTCTATGAACAAGTGATGCTCTGCGAGTATTGAAAAATACACGAAGAAAGTGTGTCAACACTGGAACAACCTATCATTCTGCCTAATTGAGCGAAACACAGCGGAATCGAAATGGATATCTACTTTTATATAGTAGAACCATCGGCTTGCACTCAAAATGACAGAATGATAGGAATCTGGGACTTTTGAAGCACTCTCTCTTAAATAATTTGTAATTAGGGTGTTCCGTTTCTTGTTTTAAAATCAATTCGCTTTTTTGGTGTGGTAGAGCGGAGCGACATCCGGTTAGAGATAGATTTTCTTTGGTCCAGGAATCTATATCTTTGTCCACATACTATCCGCATAGGCTTTTACATTTTGGAACATCAAGTCCGTTAAACATTTATTCTGAGGCTCGCTCACCGAGACCTCCACGCCATAAAGATAAGGGTGGTCTTGACTTTTTCTTATCTCACTGGCATATAAATCGCGATTTATATCTAAATTTGTGTTCTAACTGCCACTCCATGATTCATCACATTGAACAGAGCGAACACCCGCTCCACGCTTACATGAAGCATACAAGGGCAAAAAGAAAGAACTGAGAGTCTTGAAAGAGGACTAACGAATCATTATCACTAAATAAAATAGTATATATGAATATTAACAAATATATAGGTGAAACTACAGAATACGACAAGAAGCAGGAATTAGAACGTCGTAAGGTTAAAAGCTGGCTAAAGAGTGTCAGCGCATTTGCTAACGGAACAGGTGGCAGTCTGCTCTTTGGCATTGCAGATGATGACACTCTTGTAGGATTGAAAGATGCTAAAGATGATGCTGAATTTATCAGTCAGAAGATAAAAGAACGCATCGACCCAGTGCCACAAGTAGTAATGAAGATTGAACAAGAAGAGGATAAAGATTTTCTGATTCTACATGTCTACCCAGGTGAAGATACCCCCTACTATTATATAGGTGATGGCGTGCTTGAAACTTTTGTCCGTATCGGTAATGAGTCTGTTGTTGCTGATGCGACAGAACATAAGCGTCTCGTTTTGAGAGGCAGAAATACATCATTCGACGCACGTCCGAGCGATGAATCAATAGATAACTATGCTTTCACCAAACTTAGAAGCCGTTATTACACTTGGAATGGCGTAAGCTTTGACAACAAATTATATCGTTCATTTGGATTGGTTGATACCAAAGGAATACTTACAAATGCAGGTTTACTCATGGCTGATGAATGCCCCATCCGACAAAGCAGAGTTTTCTGTACCAGATGGAATGGCAAAACAAAGGCAAGTGGTACGATAGATGCCTTAGATAGCAGTGAGATATCAGGAGGTCTGGTTACTTTATTAGAAGAGACTATGGCTTTCATCCGCCGCAACATGCGTACAATATGGTATAAAGAACCCATGCAACGTGTAGAAATTCCTGAGTACATAGAACGTAGTGTAATGGAGGTGACGGTCAACGCACTGGCACACAGAGACTACCTGATATTCGGGAGTGAAATCCATGTAGATATGTATGACGACCGTATGGTGATTTATTCCCCCGGGGCAATGCCCGAAGGAAGAATTATACAGGATATGAATCTTGAAGACATTCCTTCTGTAAGAAGAAATCCCGTAATAGCTGATATATTTACTCAGCTCGGCTTTATGGAACGAAAAGGGTCCGGCATAGGGAAAATTCTTGGTCCATATAGATCTATGCCTTATTTTACAGAAAGAATGCTACCGACTTTCTATTCAGATAGAGCTCAGTTTACGGTTACTTTCCCAAATCTTATAAGAATATGGAAAGAGGAACATCCTGATATAGAGATAAATTATGTTGAGGATACAAATGTCCCTCAAGATGTCCCTCAAGATGTTCCTCAAGATGTCCCTCAAGATGTCCCTCAAGACAAAGATTTAGATGCCTGGATAGAACAACAGGTTGCCACTTATCCTAAAATAACGACAGAAGAACTGGCTAAAATGTCTGGTAAAACATCAAAGACGATTAAGCGTCATATAGCTAAAATGCCACACATCAGATTTATTGGCAGTGGATATAGCGGATACTGGGAAGTTGGAGAAAAAACTGACTAAAGATACATATAATAGAGCATTCTAACTAATTTTTAAGCATCTTTTTATCCAAAACTCAGGTTTGGAGATGTATTTAAAGTTAGTATATGATGTCGGTCAGCAAATCCTTAATCCGTGTGATTAATGAATTTGCTGGCGCATCTGTTTGCTTTATTTATAAAGCACCTTATCAACTAAAAAACCTTGTCAACTTGTCAACTGATACCTTGTCAACTAAAAAACTTACTTCAAGAAGCCAACAAGTTCTTCGGGCGTATCGGCTATGAAAGCGGGGTGATAGGCTTCCAGTTCCGTGCGCGGACGGAATCCCCAGCTTACTCCGATGGTCTCTACACCGGCATGAATGCCCGTCTGCATATCTACACACGAGTCACCGATATAGGCTGTATCCGCGGCATTTGCGTGGGCAGCCTCCATAATCTCGAATATCACACTGGGGTCGGGCTTGGTAGGAACGCCTTCCCGTTGCCCGAAGATGCGGACAAAGGAAATCTGAGGGAAATAGCGGTTGATGAGCTTGACGGTGGCTTCCTGGTATTTGTTGGAAGCTACGGCAAGCTGGCATCCTTGCGCCTGAAGGGTTTCCAATGCTTGCGTGATGCCCGGATAAGGGCGGCTCAGGTCGGCATTGTGTATATTATAATAAGGTATAAAGAGGGAGCGGATTTTCCGGATGTTTTCTTCGTTCCGTTCTGTTTCGGGCAAAGCCCGTTCGAACAACTTGTTGATGCCGTTTCCGACGAAGAAACGGTAAGCATCTGTTTCATGAGTGGGATAGCCGCATGACGCAAGCGCATAGTTGGTGGCTCCTGCCAAGTCGGCCAAGGTATTAAGCAAGGTACCGTCGAGGTCGAATACTATCAGTTTTTTCATTTCCGTGTCATTTTTGTGTTTCCGGGGGCAAAGATACGATAATTGACGCAAATCAGCGACATTTCATCTCCGAATAAACAGAAAAGTAACATTTTATACATCATATTGTAATATGAAAAGGAGACCTTTGGGAAGTTTTAAAAAATGACAGCTATGAATATCAGTGTTCCTTATTCAGAAAATTATGTGTTGGAATGCACTCCCGACGGAGGTTTTTATGCTTATTTGTCGGACTATGACCAGTGTTGCGCATACGGCGAAACGGAAGATGACGCATTGGAAAACCTGCAGGAAGTAGCGGAAGAATATTTCCGCGAAATAGCCTTGCTCTACACCATTGAGGACGTGAGTTAAAAAATATTTTGTCTAAATGATTGGATTATTGTAAAAAAACGCTTTCTTTGTAGTTAAATCGGAATATATGATGGACATAAGACCTCATTACCGCACGGTAGTGCTTTCGGATATACACTTGGGCACGTCCCATTCGAAAGTGAATCAGGTGAGTGATTTTTTAAGTTCGGTAGATTGCGACCGTCTTATCTTGAACGGTGATATCATCGACGGGTGGAGCCTGCGGAAGTCGGGCGTACGGAAATGGAAAGCCGAGCATACCCGTTTCTTCAAGATTCTGATGAAGATGATGGAAAATTGCGGAACAGAGATTATCTATGTGCGCGGTAATCACGATGATTTCCTGGACAGCCTGATTCCCATCCGGTTTGCCAACCTGAGCATTGTGAAGGATTATATCCTAGAGAGCAACGGGAAACATTATTTCGTGACCCACGGCGATGTGTTCGACAAGGTGACTTCGGGGATGAAATGGCTGGCGAAGCTGGGCGATATCGGCTATACGCTGCTGCTGGAGATAAACAGCCTGTATAATAAGTACCGCCTGCGCAAGGGCAAGCCTTACTACTCGCTGTCGCAAGCCGTCAAGCAGAAGGTGAAACAGGCGGTGAATTATATATCCGATTTTGAGACGGTGCTGGTAGAGTTTGCACGAAACCGCAAATGCGACGGAGTGATATGCGGACATATCCACCATCCCGAAGACCGCATGATAGACGGCATCCATTACCTGAACTCGGGCGACTGGGTAGAAACCTTGTCGGCACTGACCGAGGACGAGGAAGGGGTATGGAAGGTACGCTATTATACCGAAATGGTTGAATTAAAGGAAAAAGCGGAAAAAGATTCAGTTTTATCAATTATACCTGTTGCATCATGAGAGTATTGTTCGTAGTTCAAGGTGAGGGGAGAGGACACTTGACCCAAGCGATTTCATTAGAGAAACTGTTGCGTGAAAACGGTCACGACGTAGTGGAAGTGTTGGTCGGAAAGAGCGAGACACGCCGTCTGCCGGGCTTCTTCATCCGGAATATCCAGGCGCCTATCAAGCACATCATCAGTCCCAACTTCCTGCCTACGCGTGCCAACCGGCGTGCCAACCTGAGCCGGAGCGTGATGTACAGTTTATGGAAATTGCCCGAATACTACGAAAGTATGTGCTACATCCGCCGCCGCATCAAGGAGACAGGAGCCGACCTGGTCATTAACTTCTACGAACTGCTGACAGGGTTGACTTACTTTTTCTTTCGTCCGCAGGTGCCTTTGGTATGCATCGGCCATCAGTACCTGTTTCTGCACAAGGACTTCCGGATGCCGAAGAAGAACCGTTGCAGCTCGTTTTTGATGAATATGTTTACGCGCCTGACCTCGCTGGGAGCTTCGCGCAGGCTGGCGCTTTCGTTCCGTGCGATGAAAGACGATGACAAGCATCGCATCAGCATCATTCCGCCCTTGTTGCGTCAGGAAGTGTTCGAACAAGAACCGGTGCAGGGCGATTACATTCACGGCTATATGGTCAATTCGGGTTTCTCCGAATATGTATCCCGCTGGCATAAGGAACATCCTGAAGTGCCTTTGCGCTTCTTTTGGGACCATTGGGAGGAAGAACCCGTTAAGAAGGTGGACGACACGTTGTGGTTTTACCAGTTGGACGACCGTGAATTCCTGAAACAGATGGCGGGCTGCAAGGCGTATGCCAGCACGGCAGGTTTCGAGTCGATATGCGAGGCGATGTATCTGGGCAAGCCCATCCTGATGGTGCCGGCTCATATCGAGCAGGAATGTAATGCCTACGACGCCACACAAGGAGGCGGAGGCATTGTGGATGACGGTTTTAACCTGGATAAGTTATTGGCTTTTGCCGAGACATTCCGTCCCGACCCGACGTTTAACACGTGGGTGGACTCGTCGCGTTATATCATCTTGAACGAGCTGGAGAAATTCATCTCGCACGGCTGGACGCAGGAAATGTATATGGTAGAAGAATATGTGTGAAAAATAAGTGGCGGTTGTTTAGAATTATTTAGCTATTCTTTTCGGTTTTGCAATCAAAATGTAACAAGATTTTGCTTTCTTTGCAGAAAAATGTTTAAGTATGGTGCAGAAGAAAAAGAAATCCCCTTATTTGGATAGGGATATAAGCTGGATGTTTTTCAATCGTCGTATCTTGCAGGAAGCATGCCGTCCGCACGTGCCTTTGCTGGAGCGGATGTCTTTCTTGGGTATTTATTCGAACAACTTGGATGAGTTTTTCCGTGTGCGGGTAGCTTCGCAGAGCCGTATAGCCGAGTATGGAGACAAGACGGCGGCAAAAGAAAGTGAACACGCCAAGAAACTGATTAAGCAGATTTCGCGGCTGAATGCCCGTTATGTGAAAGAGTATGGCGAGGCGGTCCACAATATTACCGATGAGTTGCGTAAGGAAAACATTTACTTGCTCTCGGATACTGAAATATCTCCCGAACAAAAAGAATACATTTATTCATTCTATAAGCAAAAACTGAGCGGAAGCGTGATTCCAATCTGGTTTTCTACGGTTAAGTCGCTCGATTTCGGCAACGATGAAAACATTTACCTGGCAGTAAAAGTAGGTAAGGACGCGAATGCCCGTTCGTTTGACTATGCCTTTCTGGAATTGCCCGTGGCGATATGCGGACGTTTTGTCCGTCTGCCGAACGAAGGGGAGAAGCGTTTCCTGATGTATCTGGACGATGTGATACGCTGTTGCCTTCCGTTGGTATTCGAAGGGTTGGGGTACAATCATTTCGAAGCCTATACCTATAAGTTTACCCGCGACGCGGAGATGGAAATCGACAACGATGCCAACAGTGGCACGCTGCAGAAGATATTGAAGGGTGTAAAGAGCCGTAAGCACGGCGAACCTTTGCGTGTGCTCTACGATGCCAGCATGCCGAAGGATTTATTGAAACGCGTGCTGAACAAGCTGGATGTAGACAAGAACGATACCGTGATGGCGGGCGGACGCTATCAGAACCATAAGGATTTCATGCGTTTCCCCGATTGCGACCGTGCCGACCTGAAATATCCTGCCTGGCCTCCTATCTTGCGCAAGAGCCTGGATGGACCGGACAGTCTGCTTCAGAAAATCCAGCAGAAAGACCGTTTCATCCATGTGCCTTACCATAGTTTCGACTCGTTTATCCGTGTCTTGCAGGAAGCGGCTGTAAGCAAGCAGGTGACGGGCATTAAAATCACCTTATATCGTCTGGCGAAAGAATCGAAGGTAGTGCGTGCGTTGATAGCTGCCGCCCGAAACGGAAAGAAGGTGACGGTAGTCATCGAGTTGTTGGCACGTTTTGACGAGGCTTCCAACGTGAACTGGTCGAAGAAGATGCAGGACGCGGGCATCCGTGTCATCTTCGGTGTGGAGGGCTTGAAGGTACACTCCAAGATTACCCACATCGAAATGAAGAGCGGACCGGACATTGCTTGCATCAGTACCGGAAACTTCCACGAAGGCAATGCTCGTATGTATACCGACTGTATGCTGATGACGGCTTCGCCCCGGCTGGTAAAGGATGTGAACGCCGTGTTCGACTTCATCGAGCGTCCGTATGCCCCCATCAAGTTCAAGGAGCTGTTGGTATCGCCCAATGAGATGAAAAACAAGTTCTGCGCCCTGATTCGGGATGAGATAAAGAATAAGAAGGCGGGCAAGCCGGCTTATATCAAAATCAAGATTAATCACATTACCGACCCAGTGATGGTGGAAAAGCTTTACGAGGCTTCGCAGGCGGGTGTGGATATCGATTTGTTGGTGCGCGGCAACTGCTCTTTGGTCACCGACGTGCCGAATATGAGCGAAAATATACGAATTAACGCAATTATTGACCGATATTTGGAACATTCTCGTATCTTTGTATTCGCTGCGGGCGGAGCGGAGAAAGTATTCATTGGCTCGGCAGACTGGATGCCCCGTAATCTGGACAACCGTGTAGAGGTTATCACGCCGGTTTACGACCCGGATATCAAGGAAGAGATGAAGCGCGTAGTGGAATACGGACTGAAGGATACCTTGCAGGGACGTATCGTAGACGGTACGGGCGACAATGATTTCCATGCCTTGATCGGTGACGAAAAGCCTTTCCGTTCGCAAGAAGCATTGTATAATTACTATGTATCTAAAAACGAGGAAGAAGAATGACAGAGATGAATTATGCGGCAATCGATATCGGTTCGAATGCCGCCCGTCTGCTTGTGAAGCGGATTGAGGAGAACGAAGGGAAAACGAAGTTTACGAAGGAGTTGCTGTTGCGTGTGCCTCTCCGTTTGGGATTTGATGTGTTCGGCAAGGGCAAGATTTCGGAGAAACGCGAAAAGAACATGGTGCGCCTGATGAAGTCGTATGCGTACCTGATGAAGATTTACGATGTGCAGAAATATCGCGCGTGTGCCACATCGGCCATGCGTGATGCCAAGAACGGTATGGACATCATCAAGGAAATCGAGAAGAAAACCGGTATCCGCATCGAAATCATCGACGGGCAGGAAGAGGCTCAAATCGTTTACAACAACCACATTGAATACATGAAAGACCGTACCGGCAATTACCTGTATGTGGACGTGGGCGGTGGTTCTACCGAAATCAACCTGCTTTCGCAAGGCGAGCTGAAGTGCAGCCGTTCGTATAACATCGGAACCGTGCGTTTGCTGAACAAAGCGGTGAAGGATAGCGAATGGACACGCCTGAAGACGGATATGGCAGAGTTGGCTCAGCAATATCCCGACACGAACATCATCGGTTCGGGCGGAAACATCAATAAACTGTATCGCCTGGCGGAAAAAAAGGACAAAAAGCTGCAACGTATGGAGGTGGGGACACTCCAGGAATTGTATAACGGATTAAGTGCCTTGTCGGTAGAGGAGCGTATGGACCAGTACAACCTGAAGCCTGACCGTGCAGACGTAATTGTGCCTGCGGGCAACATCTTCCTCACCATAGCCGGGCTGTTAGGTTCGAAATACATTTATGTGCCTACTATCGGTCTTGCCGACGGCATTATCGACGGGCTTTACGGAGGAAGCAAGGAAGAACGTGAACGCGGAAAGTCGTTGAAATCGCTGGAAGCGGAAAAGTGATATATCTAGGGGACTAGGAGACTAGGTACTAGGTGACCAGGTTTTTAATAGCTTTACAAAACTATCTAAAACCTAGTCACCTAGTCAACTAGTTACCTAGTCCCTTTTTAGTTGTAATCCGGATAATTCCGTTTTTGGCTTTATCTCCGTAGGGAGCCGTGGCCGCCGGGTCTTTAATCACTTCGACTTTCTCGATGGTGCTCGGGTCAATCTGATTGATATCGCCTGTGTATTCTTTCCCGTCGAGGGTAATCAACGGTTGATTTTGGCTGAAAGAAACGTTTGTGCTGTCCGGATTGTCTTTGTCATTGTAGAATACAATCGGTACGGTATATTTCACAGGCACGGCTTTACCGTTTTGCATGCCCGGTTGCCATTTAGGCATGCCCGAGAGTACGCGGATCGCTTCTTGATCCATGCTAGGGGAGACACTACGCTTGATTTCTATGTCAGTAATGCTTCCATCTTCTTCTACGGTAAATTGAGCAATGACCCTCCCTGAGCTATTCGCCTGTTTGGCATCTTCGGGATAACGCAGGTTGGCTGTGATGTATTTCATCAATTCGCTTGGACCACCGGGGAATTGAGGCATTTGATCAACTACGGCATAAGGTTCTTTTTTATTGCCTGTTTTATCCTGATGACCTACAATTCTTATCGTTTGCGGCTTTCCGCTGAGGCTGTCTGTAGAGGCTTTGTGGCCATTAGCCTCAGTTTCTGAGCTTTTAACGCTATTCCCTTTGTAGGGAACGGATAAATCAGTAACTTTGACACTTGAAATCTCATTCAGTGGTTGAGAGATTTCGGGACGGGCAAAAGCGGCTACCGCTACGGCAGCCAGCGGAAGTACATAAAAGTACTTGGCGCGTGCCCAGGGATTTGATTTTTTCTTCATCATCATAGTGATACGTTTTTTAAGTGAACTGTGATTTAAGCTGTTGGCGAGAGAGTAGAGCCTTGAGCCAACGGCTTTTTTTATGAGTAATAATTGATATTCCTTTGCGTTGAAGCCCGATGCCAGTACGGCTTCGTCGGCTTCATACTCGTGTATGTTTTGCAATTCGCGCTTCATCAGCCAAGCAGCAGGATTGAACCATTGCAGTCCGATGCAGGCTTCTGCCAGTAGCAAGTCCCATGAGTGGCGGTAGCGGATATGGGCTTGCTCGTGCGCGATGATGGCCCGGGCATTCTCGGAAGCATCTTTCTCCGACAACACGATGTAGTGCATCCAGCTGAACGGTGACAGGTTTTCGTGGTGTATCACCAGGCAGTTGCCGTCGGACATCTGCGTGATGCGGCTGTGCCGGATAAGTGTATGCATCCGTCGCATGGCATACAGGTTTCGGAGGAAGAAAAAGACTATGCCGATAAAGTATACACCTATCAGCCTTTCTTTCCATCCCAAGCCGTGGGATTCCGTTTCGGTTTCGGTGAGGGGTTCCGCTTGTGCCATCAGCCAATAGTCTTCCATGCTCCACACCGTGCGGTTGATTGCCGTAGGTTCTGTCACGGCTATGTTGAGGGCAGGCAGGAAGAAAGCCAGTGCGATGATGCCCAGCAGCGCGATGCGGTTGAAACGATGGAACGTCTCCCGGCTTAGCAGGACTTTGTAGAACAGGTAGAACATCGCCAGGCAGACCGCCGATTTCAGTATATAGATGAAAAACACTCCCATAACAATACCTTATTATATATAATATATTCAGCCGCGTTTTACCGGGCATTTTCTTCTTCCACCTTTTTGATAAGCGCTTTCAGCTCGTCGATGGATATTTCTTCTTCCTTTACCAAGGTGGATACCACTCCCAGGTAGGAATTGTTGAAATACTTGCTGATGACGCCTTTCAGTGTTCCGCGTTTGAACTCTTCTTTCGATATGGCGGCATGATATTGATAGGTGTTGCCGTATGCCGTATGCGCCAGATAGCCTTTCTCTTCCAGTCCGCGCACGATGGTAGACAGGGTGTTGATATGCGGGCGCGGTTCGGGATACAACTCAAGCAGTTGTTTGACAAACATTGGACCTTTCTCCCAGAAAAATCCCATGATTTCTTCTTCTTTAGTAGTCAGTCTTTTCATACTATTTTCTTTTGTCTGTTACAAAGTAACTAAAAGTTTTAGTTACTCAACTAATATTTATAGTTAATATAATTAAATCAGTTGGATTTTATGACTATGAAATTGCTGACGGATATATCTTTTTTGAAATATAGGCGCATCGGTTTGAGTGGAGCATGTGTTTTGCATTTAATAATAAGCGGATTGTGAGTAACTACTTATCATAATAATGCGTATATTTGCAGGTAAATATCTTATCACTATGTTTAAGTTAACCGATAGCCAAATAGCTGATGATGCTCTGTTCGCCCGTGTGCAAAAAGGTGATGAAAAAGCTTTTACCATTGTATACGAGCGTTACAATAAGCTGATTTATGTATTGGCTTATCGTTATTTACAGGATAAGGCACGAGCGGAAGACGTAGTGCAGTATGTTTTTGTCAAGCTTTGGGAGTACAGAGCGACATTACAAATTGGGGTTAGTTTAAAGAATTTTCTGTTTACTATGGCGAAAAACCATGTGCTGAATCTGATACGGAATGAAAATACGGCCTTGGAGAAGTCGTACGAGATTGCACAACAGATTGCTGAATACGAAGATGATTTGGTTGAGAAGCTGGAGAAGCGTGAGCGGATTTCTTTGTTTTACAAGGCACTGGGTAAGCTTCCGGAGCAGAAAAGAGAGATTTGTCTGATGAAATTGCGGGGAGATATGTCGAATCAGGAGATAGCCGACCGCTTGCATATATCGGTAAATACGGTAAAATCCCATTACTCGGAAGCCGTGAAAATATTGCGTAAAGAGTTGCTGAAAATATTAATGATTGTTATTGCAGTGATACTTGGAGTGAATCCAAGTGTCATCAATAGAAATGAAAATAGTGGACAATGGATATGGATAGACCGACAGACAAGCAAATAGAGGATGTGTTGGCAGGGCTGGCTCCGGCGGAAGACGCAAGGTTGGTAGCGAAGTGGTTTGTCACCGATGAGGGGATGGCGTATGTGGCCGAAGCGTTCGAGCGGGATGCGCGGAAGGTTCGTCCGGGTGATGAAGACTTGTATGTGCCTCATGCGATACCTTCCGAAGAGATTTGGTCGCGTATCAAACGGCAAATCCGTCGTGCCCGTATGCGTCGTATGATGTTCCGTGCAGCGGCGGTCTTGATCCCCGTTCTTCTATTGGCAGGTTTGTTTTATCGAATTGACAGTCGGGTTGATTTATTCGGCAATGCCGGTTACGAAGAGATTTATGTACCCAAAGGGGAACGCCTGCAGATGATGTTCCAAGACGGTACAAAAGTATACATCAATTCGGATACCCGGCTTCGTTATCCAAAGAAATTCGGTTTGAACTCTCGTGAAGTGGAACTCTCGGGTGAGGCTTACTTCAAGGTTTCCTCAAATTCAAACCGTCCTTTTATTGTTCATTTGGACGGACCTTCCATCCGGGTAATAGGAACTGCTTTTGATGTGCAGAATTATCCCGATTGCGATAAAATAAAGGTGTGCCTTGATGAAGGACGGATTAAGATGAGACTTCGCTCTGCTGAAGAAGTGGCCGTTATGCCCGGTCAGCAGGTAGTGTATGACAAGACGTATGATGAGTGTCATGTGATGACGGGCGAAGATATGCATTACGAGTCGATGTGGAAACAAAATGTCATTGCGTTCAAGGATGCTTCATTGCCGGAAGTAGTGATTAAACTTCATCGTTGGTATAACGTAGCTTTTGAGATAGAAGACGAAGTACCGCAAGACTTGCTGATTACCCTTACGTCCGACCAGACCATTTTGGAAAATGTCTTGCGTGACCTGCAGAAGATAACTCCATTGGTTTTCGATTACGATGCACGCGAGAAACGGGTAAAGGTGTATTATCGTGAACTTGATAATTAGAATACATCCTGATATGTGGTATAGATTCATCTTTTTTATGACCTGCCTGTTGTATACAATGGGAGGCTGGGCTGGAGATATTGTGATTGATGTCACTCAGTGTGGAGTAGTAGGTGATGGGAAAAAATTGAATACGGATAGTTTGCAAACTGCTATTGACCGGCTGAATGTTTGTGGGGGCGGACAACTTTATTTTCCTGCGGGAACGTATCTGACGGGAAGCCTGCAATTAAAATCTAATGTGACGCTCTATTTGGAAAAAGATGCCGTGTTATTGGGAAGCACCAGTCCTTATGATTATCCGCGCTTCAAGCCACAAGGTGACCTGAAAGTGGATAATGACAATTTCAATCAGGCGCTTATTTATGCTGACGGAGCGGAGCATATCGGCATCATGGGGCATGGCACGATAGACGGGCAAGGCAGGGAACTGGCTCTGACCATTGACAGCTTGCATCATACGGGTGAGTTGGTCGACCCGAATTATAACACTTACCGCAAGCGCCCCGGTACTCGTCCTAAACTTTTTTATCTGCACGAGTGCAAGCATATCGAAATAAAACATGTGAAAGCCTGTAGCAGTGCGGCGTGGGGGCTTTCGTTCGAATTATGTTCCGAGCTGACATTGGATAGTCTTCAGGTAGAGAACAGAGCTTACTGGAACAACGACGGGATTGACATCAGCGATTGTCAGGATGTGTGTATTTCGAATTGCTACATTAACTCGGCAGACGACGGAATCTGCCTGAAATCCCATAACCGCAATGCCTGGAACGACCGTGTCTCTATCTCGAATTGCCACATTATCAGCAGTGCTAGTGCCATTAAGTTTGGCACGGAGTCGATAGGAGGATTCCGGAATGTCACGATAGACAGCATTTGGGTAAAAGACACTTACCGCTCGGCGATAGCCATCGAGTCAGTTGATGGGGCAGAGATAGAAAATATCCAGGTCAGCAATGTGCGTGCCATAAATACGGGAAACGCTCTCTTTATCCGCTTAGGGCATCGTTCGGGTGACAAGCCCGGATACTTGCGCAAGGTATCAATCAAAAACCTGTATGTGGAAGTTCCTTTTGGCCGTCCTGATATTGATTATGACTTGCGCGGACCGGCATTGGCATTCTTCCACAATCCGTTCCCCAGCTCGATATCGGGAATACCGGGTCATGACATAGAGGATGTACGGCTGGAGAATATCGAGATAGTCTGTCCTGGCAGGGCATCGAAGGGAATGGCATACTTGCCTTTAAGCCGGTTGGAGGATGTGCCGGAAAATGAAAAAGGATATCCCGAGTTTACCATGTTCGAAGAGTTGCCTTCGTGGGGATTCTATGTGCGTCATGTCGACGGGATACAGATGAAAGATATTAAGCTACGTTTGGAAGCGGATGATTTTCGTCCGGCTTTTGTATTCGACCGGGTAAACAGGCTTAGTCTGACGGAAATAAATTTGCCGGCTGACAAACGGAATAACCAAGTGGTTTTACGGAAAACCACTTGGCTTGATGCCGGTGATGTGCCGGAAGGATGGATATACGAAGTGGAGTAGCAGAATGGCAGGATTTGGTTGGTGTAACTGGAAAAATATGAGGAGAAATGTTTTTTTGAGCATTTCTCCTCATACTTTTTTATTCTTTGTGTGTCTATATTATGAAAAAACAAAAATTATGTTGAACCAATTAAAATCTAATCAATGAGACGCAGATTTCTTTTTGCTTTGTGCTTTTGTGTGGCGTCCGGTTTTTCGGTCTATGCCCAAAAAGTGACAATGAATCTCCACGAGGTGAAGCTGGAGACTGTATTTAACGAAATTACCCAACAAACAGGTTTGACGGTAGCTTACAGCCGTCCTGCAGTGAACCCGGACAAGGTAGTAAGTGTAAATGCCAATGGGGAAGAATTGGCCAGTGTATTGAAACGTTTGTTTGCCGGGACAGGAATTACGTTTGAAATCGGGAAACAGAAAGTGTTTTTGCGTAGCGGCGCAGAAAAGCAAAAAAGTTCAGGTCCGGTAAAGACCAAGACAGTGAATGGAGTAGTGGTTGATGTGAACGGTGAACCGATTATCGGTGCAAGTATTATGGTGGAGGGTACGAATAACGGAACCATTACTGATTTGGATGGAAAATATATGTTGACCGATGTACCCGAAAATGCCACTCTGAATATTTCTTATATCGGTTATGAGACCCAGGCGTTGAAAGTGACTGATAAAGGAGTGGGACGAGTGACGATGCGTGAAGATACCCGGAATTTGGATGAAGTGGTAGTAGTAGGTTACGGTACACAGAAGAAGGTATCAGTTACCGGTTCTATGGCAAGTACAAAAGGTAGTGATTTATCGAAGGTGCCTACTCCTAACATCACAAATACCTTGGCAGGACGTTTGCCTGGTTTGATTTCGTATAACCGAAGCGGTGAACCGGGCTATGATGACGCCGGGTTGTTGATTCGTGGTGCCAGTACGACGGGCGACTCTTCTCCATTGGTTGTTGTAGATGGAGTAGCAGACCGTGCCGGAAGCTTGGGACGTATAGACCCGAATGATATTGAAAGCATCACCATCCTGAAAGATGCTTCGGCTGCCATCTACGGTTCGCGTGCAGCCAATGGTGTTATCTTGGTTACTACCAAGCGTGGTACATCGGAGCGTCTGACCATTAATTATAATGGTAATGTAGGTATCAGTTCGCCGACCGTTCTGCCCGAAATGTGTGAGTCGTGGCAGTATGCCGAGCTGTTGAATGAGATTACTCCGGGCAGTTATACGGACGAAGACATTCAGAAGTTCAAAGACGGAAGCGACCCGTTGAATTATCCCAATGTCAATGCGCTTGATGTGATGCTGAAGCAGGCAGTCCTGACTCAGCATAATGTTTCGGCTTCAGCCGGAGGAAAGTATGTAAGCTTCTATGCTTCGTTAGGTTATAAGTATCAAGACAACTATTACAAGAACAGTGCAAGTAACTATAGCCAGTACAATTTCCGTACGAACATTGATTTCACTCCGTCTAAGGATTTGAAGATTGGGCTTAATGTAGCTTTCCGTCAGGAAGACCGTAACTCGCCTATTACAGGTTCGGAAGATATCTGGCGTTATCTGTTGAAATATAATCCGATGGTAAATATCTGGTTCCCGGGTACAAATTATGGTAATGTATCTTCTTCGCAAGATAATTTCTCGCCAGCAACCGGTGTTGACGGTTCATCCGGTTATCAGCGTGACCGTCAGTCGTACTTGAATGCCGACTTGACTCTTCACTGGGATTTGCCTTGGATTACTCCGGGTCTTTCTATTGATGCAGGTCTGTATATCGACCGTGCGGATACTTTCTACAAGAATTTCCAAAAGAAGTATTACCTGTACCAGCAGATAGGTGATGAATACCAGCCGCAAGAACAGGGACAGAACATTCTGGACCAGAACATGAGCCAGACGTTAGGCATTACCATGAATGCCCGTTTGAACTATAAGCGTACATTTAACGAAGTACACAATCTGAATGTTTTTGTAGCTTACGAACAATACCAAAGTCGTTATGACTATATGCAGGCTCGTCGTCAGGATTTTATCTCTTCTTCTATCGACGAAATATTTGCAGGCGATGCCAATTCGGCCACCAATGACGGTCGTGCCAGCGAAACCGCACGTATGAATTATTTCGGACGTTTGGATTACGATTATGCAGGGAAATACTTGTTCCAGTTCAACTGGCGTTATGACGGTTCGGAAAACTTCCCGAAAGGAAATCGTTTCGGTTTCTTCCCCGGTGTATCAATAGGATGGAGAATTTCGGAAGAAGATTTCTGGAAAGAACACGTGGAATGGATGGATTATTTCAAGATACGTGCATCGTGGGGTCAGATGGGTAACGATAAAGTAGATGCTTTTCAGTATATCACTGCCTATACGTATGACAATCCTGCCATCTTGAATGGAGGTGTTATCAATAATGGTCTTTGGTTATTGCGTACGGCCAATCCGAACATTACCTGGGAAGTTGCCAATACGTATAATGTAGGTATCGAAGCCAAGTTCTTGAGATATTTCAATTTTGAAGCCGATTTCTTCAAGACAAAACGTAACAACATTTTGGCTACCCGTAATGCTGCTATCCCTGAATATGCAGGTCTAACTCTTCCGGATGAAAATATCGGTATCTGTTCGAATATCGGTACAGAACTTACGTTGGGATTTACCAAACAACTGAATCAAGACTGGTCGATTATGGCAAGCGGTAATTTTACTTACAATCACAGTACGATTGATTTTATCGATGAACCTTCGGAAACATTGCCGTGGCAACGCCGTACAGGTCTGTCTATCGGAACAGACAGCGACATGTTCCTGATGTATGAAGCCGACGGTATATTCCGTACGCAGGAAGAGCTGGATGCTTATCCTCATTTGTCGGAAGCTCGTGTAGGTGATGTACGCTTTAAGGATGTAAATGGCGATGGCTCTATTACAGCCGATGATAAAGTCCGTCAGGATAAACCTGCCATTCCACGTATTATGTATGGCATCAACCTGGGTGTTAATTATAAGAATTGGAGCCTGAGTATGTTGTGGCAAGGAGCGGCTCAAGTATGGCAATATACTTTTATGGAAGCAGGAACGATTGGTAACTTTACCAAGGATTTTTATGAAAACCGTTGGACTGAAGATAATATCAATGCCGAATATCCGAGAACATACAACCGTGATGCAACTGTAACGGGTGCCGGAAGCTACCGGAATACCATGTGGTTGGATAATGCTTCTTACCTGCGTCTGAAGAGTATCGAATTGGCTTATGATTTCCCGAAATCATGGTTGAAGAATACTCCGATTCAAGGTATACGTCTTTCGTTGAGCGGCTATAACTTGTTTACCATAACCGGTATCAAGAATATCGACCCCGAAACTCAGGAGAACAGCCAGGGATGGGCTGCCTGGAATACGCCTCAGTCAAAAGTTTATAACTTCGGTATTAATGTAACATTTTAAAAAACTTTACTTGCTATATGAAAAGCTCATTGATAAAATATATGCTGATGGGAGTACTTGCAGCTCCTCTTCTTTCGTCATGCTCAGATATATTGGATAAAACTCCTTTGACCGAAATCGGAGAAGAACAATTATGGTCTGACCCTGTATTGGTGCAAGCATTTGTAAACTCTCGTTATAACCAGGTAGGACACGGATGGACGGAATCCATGCAAAGTTCGATTGTTGATGAAACCGAATTGACTTGGCTTCGCGGTTGTGAAGTGCATAATTTTGCCCGTGTGACTCCCAGCGATTTAGGACGAATGAATGGTGGATGGTATGGTTGGGACAATCGTTCGTGGTCTACCAAGTGGAATAACATTACCAATTGTAACATCTTCTTTGAACGGGTAGATGAGGTGCCGTTTACAGATGAGGAATTGAAAAATCGCCTGAAAGGGGAAGTCCGTTTCTTGCGTGTATTCGAATATAATGACCTGATTACGCGTTGGGGAGCTGTGCCTCTGATAACCAAAAGTTTCACTATCAATGATGTAGATGAAATCAGACAACAGGTACGTGCTTCCTACGAAGATTGTGTCAACTTTATGGTAACAGAACTTGACCAGGCTGCCGAAGAATTGCCGGCTACGTATAGTGGAGATGATTATGGACGTGCGACCAGTGTGGCTGCATTGGCATTGAAGTCCCGTATCTTGCTGTATGCTGCCAGTCCGTTGATGAACGAAAATGTCACAATGTCTGAAATCGGTTATACGAATCCTGATCCGGACCGCTGGCAGAAAGCTGCACAAGCAGCAGACGAAGCTGTTGCAGCAGCAGAAGCTGCCGGATATAAATTATTGGAAACTTCTTCGACGAATGTAACCGACTTAGCCGCGAATTATCAAAATATCTTCCTTGACAATACTTCCTCTAATACCGAGGTGCTGTTTGCCCGCATGGGTACGGCAAGTAATTTAGGTGAAGGTCTTTCTTCTTTGGAACAGTGGAACTTCCCGAATGGTTGGGGAGGTTGGGGAGGCAACTGCCCGCTTCAGGAATTGGTGGATGATTATGAAGTGGTAAATGCCGACCTTACTCAAGCAGAACCTTTTAACTGGGCCGATCCTACTATGGCAGCCGCTCCGTATGAGAACCGTGATCCGCGTTTTTATGCAAGCATCTTGTATGATGGAGCTCCTTGGAAAGAAAGAACACTGGAAACCTATTTCACGGTAGATGCCAGTGGTAATATTACGGGTGGTGGTCAGGATACCCGATATGGAAGAGATGATTGGAACACTTCGCCTACAGGATATAATATGAAAAAGTTCATGGATGAAAGTTATGTGGGAAATTCGTATAACTTCAGCGCCAAGAATTGGATTTGGTTACGTATGGCCGAATTATATCTGAATCAAGCTGAAGCTTGGTATCATGCGGGTGATGAGAATAAGGCACGTACGGCCGTAAACAAGGTGCGTAATCGTGCGGGTATGCCCGATATCACTTCTACAGGTACCCAGTTGCTGGAAGATATCAAGCACGAACGTCGTATCGAACTTGTATTCGAGGAACATCGTTATTATGATGTGCGCCGCTGGAAGGAAGCCGACAAGTATTTGGGAAGAACGGTACATGCTGTTACGGTCAAGCTTTATCCGGATGGACATAAGACTTACGAAGTGAGCGATTTAAGAAGTGATGTAGGCGGAAATCGTTTGTGGGATGACAAAATGTATTGGTTGCCTATTTTGCGGACAGAAGTGGAAAAGAATCCGAATCTGACACAAAATCCAGGATATACTAACTGATAAAATAAATGTTGTTATTGCACACCGATAGCATGTCAGGATTAGCCTGCGGGTAGATGTTATCGGTGTGTCTATAAAAACTTTGGATATATGAAACATTTACTGATTGGTGCGGCTTTGGTATGTGCATTGGTTGCATGTAGTACTGTAAAAGAACAGAAACCTGAGCCTTTTGCAAAAGGAGAGTTTAAAGAATGGGCGAAGACACCTCCTATGGGATGGAACAGTTGGGACTGTTATGGACCTACGGTAAAGGAGGATGAAGTGAAGGCGAATGCCGATTATATGGCAGAAAAACTGAAAAAGTACGGTTGGGAGTATGTTGTAGTGGATATCCGTTGGTTTGTAGAAAATGACAAGGCTGGCGGATACAATCAGACCGACCCCCGTTATGTATTGGATGAATATGGACGTTATCAGCCTGCAGTTAATCGCTTCCCTTCTGCTGCAGAAGGAAAAGGTTTTAAACCATTGGCAGATTATGTGCATTCGAAAGGTTTAAAGTTTGGCATTCACATTATGCGAGGCATACCGAAAGAGGCTGTAGCCAAGAAGTTGCCTATAAAAGGAACGGACGGAATTACTGCTGACCAGATTTATAGTACAGATTTGCAGTGTAAATGGTTACGCGACAATTATACCATTGTGGCAGACAGACCGGGAGCACAAGAATATTATAATTCGATTTTCGATATGTATGCTGAATGGGGAGTGGATTTCGTAAAGATAGACGATATGAGCCGCCCTTATCATAAGGCGGAAATCGAGCTTGTACGGAATGCTATCGACCAGTGCGGTCGTCCTATTGTCTTGAGTCTTTCGCCGGGAGAAACACCGATAGCCGAGGCAGACCATGTGAAAGAACATGCCAATATGTGGCGGATGGTTGACGATGTCTGGGATTTGTGGCGTGATGTCAAACATTTGCTTAATGTGAGTCAGCAGTGGTATCCGTATATAGCTCCGGGCACATGGCCCGATTGCGATATGATTCCATTGGGACGTATCTCTATCCGAGGTGAAAGAGGAGAAGAACGTATGACACGGCTTACTCCCGATGAACAGTATTCATTGATGACCTTATTTACTATTTTCCGTTCTCCGTTGATGTTTGGGGGTGATTTGCCCAGCAACGATGAGTTTACTTTGTCTTTGTTGACTAACGAAGAGGTATTGCGGATGCATCGTGAAAGCACAGATGTATTCCAGTTATTCCAAGATGAGGAAAAAGTGGGTATCTCTTCGCGTAACGCGACTACGGGAGAAGTTTATCTTGCGTTGTTCAATATTTCGGATGATAAGCAGAATATGAATATCTCGGTAAATCTGAAATCCATTGGATTGAACGGGGATGTAGAAGTCACGAACTTATGGACTGGTGAATCGCTTGGCAAAGTTTCGAATGATTTTAGCGTGAAATTAAATCCTCATGCGTGTGGATTGTATAAATTCAAATAAAGGAAACTGCGTATAGGCATGCATTGATACTGGCAGTTGTTAACAAAAGTGATAAGCGCGAAAAATTGTAGTCATTACAATTCTTCGCGCTTTTGTGTATTCAGTAAAAACTCGTATCTTTGTACCCGAAATTTTGTTTGTATGGACAGAGGCGCACGTTACAAAGATTTTTCGGGCTTTTTGGCAGAACATTTTCCGTTTAAGGTGCAGAAGTTGTCGGTAAATGCCGGGTTCACTTGTCCCAATCGGGATGGGACGAAAGGATATGGCGGTTGTACGTATTGCAATAACCAGACATTCAATCCCGAATATTGCCGTACGGAGAAATCCATCGCTGTACAATTGGAGGAAGGGAAACAGTTCTTTGCCCGCAAGTATCCGCAGATGAAATATCTGGCTTATTTCCAGGCTTACACCAATACCTATGCCGGATTGGACAAGCTGATGCGGATGTACGAGGAGGCGTTGAGTGTAAAGGATGTGGTAGGGCTGGTTATCGGTACACGTCCCGACTGTATGCCTGAAACGTTGTTAAATTATTTGTCCGAGTTAAACAAACGAACTTTCTTGTTGGTTGAATATGGCATAGAGAGTACAGACGATGCCATTTTGCGACGCATTAACCGCGGTCATACCTTTGCTTGTACCGAGGATGCTGTCCGACGCACGGTGGAAAAAGGAATACTGACAGGCGGGCATATCATAGTCGGACTTCCGGGTGAGGAGGGAAGGGATACCGTACTCAGACAGGCGGAAACATTGTCGCGATTACCGTTGACGACATTGAAACTGCATCAGTTGCAACTGATAAGAGGTACACGGATGGCACATGAATACGAAATGAATCCTGCCGACTTTCATCTGTTTTCGGTAGACGAATATATTGACGTGGTGATAGATTATATCGAGCATTTGCGTCCCGACCTGGTGTTGGAGCGTTTCATTTCCCAGTCACCCAAAGAATTGCTGATAGCTCCCGATTGGGGATTGAAGAACCACGAGTTTACTGCCCGTCTGCTGAAACGCATGAACGAGCGTGATGCCTGGCAAGGAAAACGAAGGAACTCAAAAACTTAAAAACTTAAGAACTAAAAAACTCAAGAACTCACAAACTTAAAAACTAAAAAATAATCATGAAACTGAAAGGGAATGTACATTATGTAGGTGTGAACGATCGTTCCAAAGCTTTGTTCGAAAATTTGTGGCCATTACCATACGGAGTGTCTTACAATTCCTATCTGATAGCCGATGACGAGATGGTGGCGTTGGTGGATACTGTCGATGTCGCTTTCTTCGAGGTATACCTGAAGAAGATTAAAGCGGTAATCGGCGATCGTAAAATCAATTATTTGATCATCAACCATATGGAACCTGACCATTCGGGCTCTATCTCATTGATTAAGCAGTATTATCCCGATATTGTGCTGGTAGGAAACAAGAAAACATTCGATATGGTGGAAGGTTATTACGGCATTGGCGGCGAACGTTATGTCGTAGGTGAAGGTGATTTCCTGAAGTTAGGTCACCACACCTTGCGTTTTTATTTGATTCCGATGGTACACTGGCCCGAAACCATGGTTACGTTCGACGAGACCGAAGGCATCCTGTTCTCGGGCGACGCATTCGGATGTTTCGGCGCATTGAATGGCGGTTGCATTGACAAGGACATCAATACCGAAATCTATGAAGGCGAAATGCGCCGTTATTACTCGAATATTGTCGGCAAGTTCGGCAATCCGGTACAGAAAGCCTTGCAGAAGTGCAAAGGGCTTGACATCAAGATGATTTGTTCTACCCATGGTCCCGTATGGACCGAAAAGATTCCACAAGTAGTGGATATGTACGACCGCATGAGCCGTTACGAAGGCGAGGAAGGAGTAGTTATCGCTTACGGTACAATGTATGGAAATACCGAAGAGCTGGCTGAGACCATCGCCGAAGAACTGAGTGCCCAAGGCATCAAGAACATTATCCTGCACAATGTGTCGAAGACTTCGCATTCGTACATCCTTGCCGACGTGTTCCGCTACAAAGGCTTGATTGTGGGATGCACCACTTATAACATGCACCTTTACCCTGAAATGGAAGCCTTGCTCAGCAAGATTGCCGCCCGCGAGATGAAGAACCGCATCATGGGTTATTTCGGTTCGTACACATGGGCAAGTGCTGCCGTCAAGAAACTGGCGGAATATGCCGAGAAGCTGAAGTTCGAAATTGTAGGCAATCCGGTTGAGATGAAGCAAAGCATGAGCCAGAGCGCAGCCCGTCAGGCAAAAGAGTTGGCTGTGGCCATGGCTGAACGCTTGAAAGCTGACCGGAAATGATTCTTATTTACGATTTGACTATTTACGATGTACGGCTTCATTGTATGTAGTAAATCGTAAATGGTCAAATTGTAAATAATGCATTTTTATGATACAGAAGTTATACGACAAAAACAATGATCCGGATGTGCTGCAGCACATCGTGGATATCTTGAACGACGGAGGGATTATCATTTATCCTACCGACACCATGTACGCGATGGGGTGTCATGCGTTGAAGGAACGCCCTATCGAGAAGATTTGCCGCCTGAAAAACCTGAATCCGAAGAAAAACAATCTTTCCATTATCTGTTACGACCTGAGCAATATCAGCGAATATGCCCAGGTAGGAAACACTACATTCAAACTGATGAAACGCAGTCTGCCCGGTCCTTTTACCTTTATCTTGAAAGCGGACAGCCGTTTGCCTAAAATCTTCCGTAACCGTAAGGAAGTAGGTATCCGTGTTCCCGACAATGCAATTATCCGTGAAATCTGCCGTTTGCTTGATGCGCCGATTCTGACTACTACTTTGCCTTTGCGCGAAGGAGAAGACGTCGAATATGTGACCGACCCGGAACTGATAGATGAGAAATTCGGAGATGAAGTAGACCTTGTAATCGACGGAGGCATAGGAGGTATCGAACCTTCTACCGTGATAAATTGTTGTGATGATATGCCGGAAGTGATTCGGCAAGGAAAAGGAGAACTGGAATTGTAAAATTAATTGATTATGATGTTATCAACTTTATTGAATGCGTGGACGTTGGCTGCAGCGTCAGAAACCAAGTTGGTCAATGTGGAGCAATTGCTCGACAAGCTATTGAACTGGAGTATCGAAGCGGGGAAAAATATTTTGGCAGCTTTGATTATCTTCGTTGTAGGACGATTTGTTATCAAACAGATTAACCGATTGTTCCGGAGAATATTGGAACGTCGTAAACTGGAAATCAGTGTACAAACATTTTTAGAGAGTTTGGTAAGTCTGTTGCTTAATTTGGTACTTGCTTTTGCGGTTATCAGCAAACTGGGAGTGGAAACCACTAGCCTGGCAGCCCTGTTGGCTTCGGCAGGTGTGGCTATCGGTATGGCATTGTCAGGCAACTTGTCTAACTTTGCCGGCGGACTGATAATCTTGGTATTCAAGCCCTTTAAGGTAGGCGATTACATCGACGGACCGGACGATGAGAGCGGCACAGTGAAGGAGATACAGATTTTCCATACGGTGCTGACTACGGTAGACAACCGTCTGATTTATGTTCCTAACGGTTTGTTGAGCAGCAATGCCATTACCAATTACAGCAAGCAGGAAACACGCCGTGCCGAGTGGGTATTCGGTGTAGAATATGGAGAAGATTTTGACAAAGTGAAAGCTGTGCTTCAGCGCATTATCGACAATGATTCTCGTATATTGAAAGACCCTGCCCCGATGATTGCTTTAGGCGCCTTGTCGGCGAGCAGTGTCGACATAAAAGTGCGTGCCTGGGCAAAAACGGCTGACTATTGGGATGTATATTTCGATATGAACAAAACAGTGTACGAGACCTTTAATAAGGAGGGCATCGGTTTCCCGTTCCCGCAACTTACCGTACATCAGGCGAACGATTAATATTCCGACCCTATATGAGCAAGATTTAGGGTGTTCCGGCTTGCTCATAGGGTCCGTTATTATTTTTTCTTCTTTCGTATTTCTTCTGCCAGCCGGTAATGGATGGCTGCTTCTATTTCTTTTCCGGCCTGCGACAAGGCATCGGCAAAACATTCGTGTGCTCCGGCGTGTTGAGGCTTGAGCGAAGTCGCTTTGTCCAAGTCGCTCATCGCGCCTTCGATATCGCCTGTGTGGAGGCGGAGTTTTCCCCGGTTATAGACTGCTTTAAATTCTGTCGGGCGCAGGTTGACGGCTTGGTTCAGGCAGTCATTCGCTTCATTTATCCGGTTAGCATTGAACAGTGTGACTCCTTTTCTTACCCATGCGTCTACGTATTCGGGATACAGCTCGATGGCTTTGTCGTAGTTTGCCAGGGCGGCACGGGTGTCATGGGCTTGCGTCACACATTCGTTTCCCATCAGGTAATATTCTTTGGCATACTTTTGCAGGTTCCGTTTGGATGCCTGCATTGCTTCTTTCAGCCGTTGGTTTTCTGCCCGTAGCTTGTTGATGATGCCTAATTTTTTTCGGATAAAGCGTTGTTGCAAAGGCTTTTCGATGTCGTAGCGCGAATGGATGGCTTTGAAGAAATGGTTCAGACAGGTCTCGAAGTCGCCTTGGTCGAAAGCCCGGATGGCTGCAACGTATTCGATATCTGCCTGTGCCTGTTTCATGGCACGTTCGATGGCTTGCCGGTCGTTGAAGTGTTTGGCAAAAGTTACGATTTCGGGACGAACGAAAATGTCGGCACGTGTAATTTCCCTTTTCAGACAAATACCGTCCAGCGAGGTGCATCTGCTGAGTGCCACGTAGGTTTGTCCGCCTGCAAACACGCCTCCGGTAAAGTCGATGATGGCGCGGCTGAAGGTCAGGCCTTGGCTCTTGTGCACGGTAATCGCCCATGCCAGCCGGATGGGGTACTGGGTGAAGGTGCCCAGCTCTTCTTCTTCTATCTTTTTCTCCTGTTCGTTGTAGCGGTAACGGATGTTGCTCCAGCTTTCCCGTCTCACGTCAAATTCTTTTCCGTCTTCGGTAGTTACATACAGGATACCTTCGGGATCGATGCCCGAAAGGATGCCGATAGTGCCGTTCACCCAGCGTTTTTCCGGATCATTCTTGATGAAGATGATTTGTGCGCCGGGCTTTACGGTCAGTTCCATCAGCGTAGGGAGGCTGCTTTCGGGAAACTCGCCGTGTATTTCTCCTTTCAAGGTAACGGCATCGCCCGGAAGGGCTGCCAGTCGTTGTTCGTTGATGTAGTCTACATTGTCCCGGCGGGTAGCCAGTGTGATATACAGGTCATTCTTTCCCGATTCCAGCGGTGCTTGGTATCGGGTGTTGAGCAATTGCAGGTCGGCTGCTCCTGCCGTATTGGTGCGGATATGGTCTAATACGCTGACAAAAACGCTGTCACGCTGTCTGTAGACCTTGGTCAGTTCGACAGCCACCAGTTCCATTTGCTGAAAGACCCGTGCCGAGAAAAAATAAGGGTTCGGGTAGAAGCGGTTGATGATTTCGCGCTCATCGTTCTTGACCACCGGTTCCAGTTGGAATACGTCGCCCACCAGCAGCAGTTGTTTCCCGCCGAAAGGTTCACGCATGTTTTGCGAGTATACACGTAACACCTTGTCTATGAAGTCGATGATGTCGGCACGCACCATGGATATCTCGTCGATAATCACCAGTTCGATGTTCTTGATCAGCTTGCGCCGGTCGGCGGAATATTTCAGGAAGCTGTGCAGTTTGCCTCCTTTCAGGCTGAAGTTAGGGTCATCGGGCAGCAGCGGATGGAAAGGCAACTTGAAAAAACTGTGCAGGGTGCTTCCGCCGGCATTGATTGCCGCTATGCCTGTAGGAGCCAATACCACGTATTTCTTTTTGGTCGTTTGGCAGATGTATTTCAGAAAAGTGGATTTTCCCGTGCCTGCCTTTCCGGTCAGGAAGACTGACTGACGCGTGTATTGTATCAGTTTCAGGGCATTTTGGAATTCGGCGTTGTCGGTATCTATTTCGATGTGTTGCTGTGTCATGGCGGAATGTCTTTTCTGTTTTCCCGGTTTTGCAAAGATACGAAAAGCGACAGAAATATGAAAGAGGTTTCTTTGCTGTCCGGATACTTAAATGTGACAGCTCATGATGAAGTATATCTTACTTTGCCAATGCAGTATATCTGCGTTTTGTCTGTCGGTCAGATTTCCCGGCATTCTCCTTCCTTCCGAATGCACCAGAAAGCAATGCCTTTCGCATCGGTAAATTCTTTCATGCGCCATGCGGACTCGAATCCGCTAGCAGTGAAATGCATCGGTACAAGCAACTGTACCTGAAAGCGGTCGATGAACTGGCGGGCTCCGCGGGTGTAGCCGTTGCCGATGCGTCCGTCGATGGGAAATAATGCAACATCGAAACGGTCGCTTTGCTTACGGATGTCCTTCAGTTCGCCCAGGTATTGTTTTTCTTCTTTTGCTGGGTTGATTATGGCATCAAATTCGGGGCTGTATATTGTGCCTTCAGTATAGTCATCGGTCAGGAAGCGGGCGTACCAGTTGTTCAGGTCGCCTGCATGGAAGAGGATTTTATCTTCTGTCCGTACTATCCACGATACGCCGCTGTCGTTGCTTCCTGTAGCAGCCACCTGGATATGTCCGTCCTGCCAGCTTGCCCCTTTGGCGAGCCAGGTATCCGCTTCATCGCGTCTTGCCTTGCGATGCTTTAGGATATCTTTCGAGAGGAGGTATGTGATGTCCGATTTCACGGATTTCCATCCGAAGATGTCACGGTTGAAATGGTCTTCGTGGAAATGGCTGGCGAATACGTACATCGGTTTGTGGCTTTTCAGCAGGTCCGGCATGACGTTTGCCGGGTCCAGCCAATAATCGAAAACCAGGATGCAAGCCTCTGTTTCGATGGCAAAGCCGCTATGGAAGATATAGGTCAGTTTCATTGGGTTGTTTTGTTTGCTGGTGGTTGTTCACTTGTTCGTTAGCTTGTCTTGTCAACGCCCGCATGGACGTGTGTCGATGCTTCTATTTGCATATGTCAACGCTTATATTTGCGTGGGCTGATGCAAATATTTGCGTGAGCCGATGCAAATATAAGCATTTATTTCCCGATTCTTGTGTGGTTGAAGCTGATAATCTATCTGCCGAACTGGTTCCGGTATTCGGCTGGAGTGATGCCGTATTCTTTCTTGAAGCATCGGTTGAAATAAGGAATGTCGGAAAAACCTACTGTATAAGCAATTTCAGAGATGTTTTGGTCTGTGCGGTTCAACAGGTTGACCGCCGTTTGCAGGCGGAATCGGTTGAGGTAGGTTATGAAAGATTCGTTGGTCGATTTCTTAAAGAAAAGGCAGAAGGCATTTTTGTTCATGGCGATATGGTCTGCCACCTCGTTGAGAGTGATTTTCCGGTGATAATTTTCGACTATGTATTTATAGATAGCTTGCATACGTTGCCTGTTCTTATGGATGTGTGTGCCGTTGAATTCGTGGTATCCGATGATTCTGCTGTTTTCCGGATAGGAAGCCAAAGCAAGGATGTGCATAAGACCTAAGAGGCGTTGGTGTTCGTTGTATTTGTCGAACTCCAACAGGATATGGCGTATTTGCTTTCCTCCTTCTCCGCATACCTGCAGGCATTGTTTCAGGTTGGTATAGAATGTAGCAATGTCTTTGTATTCTTTTGCAAAGCAGGCAAGGCGGTTTAAGAAATCTTGCGGAAACTGGATGGATATTTCCTCTATCATTTCGTCTTCCATGCAGGACAGCTTGTCGTATATCCAGCAGTGTGGCACATAGGAAGGAATGATGGTGAGGTCGCCTTCTTTAAAATTCTCGATGAAATCATCGGTGATACGTTTTCCGCTGCCTTTGATTACAAAGTTGATTTCCAGTTCCGGATGTTGGTGATAGCCTATCTCGTTTTTATACCACAACGTGCATCGGCGATAGAAGAACGAGTTTTCGGCATTGTGTGGAATTTGTTCGTAGATGATATTGTTCATGGTGACATGTAGAGATTGGTATTGCGAATATAAATAATATTGTGGATATAAGACTGTGTTAGCTAAGATAATTCTTATTTTTTTATGAATATACGACAATAAGACGTGGTTTCCATTCTATTTTGGTGTATCGGCATGTATTAACTTTGCCACATAAAATATAATATGATTATGACAGAAAAAGAAAAAGGAGCTTTGGGGATGCTTTATGATGCGAATAATGATGCGGAACTGCAAGGTGAGTATATGGACGCTTCCCTGTTGTTGTTTGACTATAATCGAACATTGCCTATAGAAGAGGCGGTTCGGCAAAGCATCTTGAAAGAATTGTTGGGAAAAATAGGAAAAGGATGTATCCTGCGCCCTCCTTTCTATTGTGACAGGGGGTATAATATTGAATTAGGCGATTCTGTATTTGCTAATTTCAATTTTGTTGTACTCGATGGCTGCAAGGTAACGATAGGCAATCATGTTTACATTGCTCCGAATGTAGGTATTTACACCGCCGGTCATCCGTTTGATGTTGCTTTGCGCCGGAAAGGCCTGGAATACGCTTATCCGGTATCTATTGGCAATGATGTATGGATAGGGGCAGGGGTTTCCATTTTACCTGGTGTGCATATCGGAAATAATGTGGTAATCGGTGCGGGAAGTGTCGTAAACCGTGATATTCCGGATAATAGTCTGGCAGTAGGAAATCCGTGTAAGGTTATCCGGCATTTGGAAGCTTGTAGCTGTCCGCAATTTTATGAAGAAAGAATTGTTAATAAATAGTTTAAGGTTGCATTACCGGTCGGAATGTAGGGATTACATATCGGCCGGCTTTTTACTATCTCTATAAACGGAAAAAAGCGACCGCACACGTGCAATCGCTTTTTTGATTATTTACAAAAAGCCTTTCGGCATTTATCAGATTCTCTACTAAAAGCTTCCGCTTTTGGCTTCAGCTTGTTTTTACTTGCTGAGTCTGTCGTTCAGCATTACATAACCCCAGATCATCGGATCTGCATTGGCAATCTTGTGAAAAATGTTTTTTACCTTTTTCATAATGTTATCCTTTCTTTTTTAGTTAATAATACCTGAAAACTTAAATCACTTACAAATAATACCTAAATTTGTTATCCTTTTCAATCTGTTTAATCTCGGGCGAGCCTCACGGCCGGCCTTTGATGTTTTTTCTTTTTTCAATCTTTACCTTAAAACCTTTATTAGTTTAGTTAAGTTCTAGAACTTGTTGTTCTTTAATTACACTGCAAAGATACGACCTTTTTGGATACAAAACATGTTTTATAGCATATATTTTCATGTTCCCCCTGTTTTATTGACCTAAGTCAAAAAAATCAATCTGTTTATTTCGGAGGTTGGCAGGGAATATGAATGTTTGTCAGTTACCGGCTGACAACGAGTCATTTACTCCGTTATTTATGACAGTTTGGCAGAGATTCGGAAAGATGTTGGTTGATAAAACGCAAGATTTCGTTTTTTTGGTCGGGATGAAACCAGGTGATATCCGCATCACGCTTGAACCAGGTCATCTGTTTGCGCGAATAGATGCGGGAATTCTGTTTGATTTTCTCAACGGCGAAAGGCAGGTCCCATTCTCCGTCGAAGTATTTGAAAAGTTCCTTATAGCCTACGGTGTTGAGCGAGTTGAGGTGGCGGTAGGGGTAAACACGGCGTGCTTCTTCCAGCAGGCCTTCTTCCATCATCTGGTCTACACGCTGGTTAATGCGGGCATAAAGTTCCTCACGCTCGCGTTTCAAGCCGATTTTCAGGATGTGGAAGGGGCGTTGCTTGCTGGTACGGGTGCGGAAAGAAGTGTAAGTCTTGCCCGTCATGTAACAGATTTCGAGGGCATGGATGACCCGTTTCGGGTTTTTCAGGTCTACAATCTGGTAATATTCCGGGTCCAGCAGTTTCAGTTCGGCACAGAGCTGTTCCAGTCCTTCCTGTTCATAGCGTTCCAGCATCAGTTGGCGGGTTTCGGCGTCTACGGTCGGAATATCATCGATGCCTTTGCACACGGCGTCTACATACATCATCGAACCGCCGGTAAGTACGGCTACGGGATGTTGAGTAAACACTTCCTTTAAGGTTTGAAGGGCTTCGGCTTCGTATTGTGCTGCACTATAGTAATCGGTTAGCCGTAAAGTGCTGATGAAGTAATGAGGTACTCGTGCCAGTTGGTCGGGGGTAGGTGCGGCAGTGCCTATCTTCAGGTCGGCATACAGTTGGCGTGAGTCTGCCGATAAGATTACCGTGTGATAGGCTTCAGCTATGGAAAGGCTTAATTCGGTTTTTCCTACTCCGGTAGGACCAATGAGTACAAGCAGGGTCATGTGGAAATAAAGAATTGAGAAGTAAGAATTAAAAATTAAGAGTGAAGAATCGGGAGAATGCTTCACTCTTAATTTTTTGATTTTTATTAGTATTTGTCTTCGTCGTAAGGATTGCCTCCGTTTCCTATGTCGTAACCGTCGGGATCGAAGTCGTCCATATCATATTCTTGGTCGCCATAGAAGTTTTCGTCCAGGTCGAGCGATGAGTCCATTTTCTTCATCTGTTCGTCGAAGTCTACTGTCTGTTGGGGAGGATTGCCTTCCTTGCGCGAGCAGACGGCTTGTTTCAGGTCTTTGCCAGTGATGATTTCCGACAGTTCGATAAAGAAAACCCGTTCAGTCAGCGGGTCGAACACATAAATCAGTTTCTGCTTTTCGTCTTCCAGCAATTCGCTCAGGCGGGTATCCTTCATTACGAAGGTGTCTTCCTCGGAACTGCCCATTCCCATATCTTCCAGTGTGATTTCGATTTCCTTTTCCCAATCGTCGTCGCAAATGAAGAATGAAGTCATTTGGTCATCCTTGTAACCTGTACATTTCAGTATCGCTTCATGTAAGTCGTAAAACGATGCGTCCGAGTCAATCTTGATTTCCCGCAAGAAATCATCTACTTCATCTGATATGATTCTAAACTTATATACCATAGCTCTTTCATTAATCTTAGGTTGATGCGGTAAAGGTACAAAAATTTTTTATCGTATGATTCCTCTTTCCGAATTTTCGATGAAAGAAATGATGTATTCGATTTCGGGACTCATCGGGACCTCTTCCTTGACTTGCTGCAGGGCATCGGTTACATTCTTGCCGTTGTTGTAAATGATGCGGTAAGCGTTATGGATATTCTCTATCAGTTCGTTCGAAAAGCCCCGGCGGCGCAAGCCTACGATGTTGATGCCGCTATAGGCGATGGGTTCGCGTCCGGCTATGATGTAAGGAGGAATGTCTTTGCTGAAGCGGCATCCTCCCTGAATCATCACGTATCCTCCTACACGGCAGAACTGGTGCATCAATACATTGGCGCTGACGATGGCATTGTCGTCGATAATCACTTCGCCTGCCATTTTCGTGGAGTTGCCGATGATGCATCCGCTTCCTACTAGGGTATCGTGTGCCACGTGTACTCCTTCCATCAGTAAATTGTTGTTGCCTACAATGGTTCTTCCTTTGGCGGCCGTACCTCGGTTGATGGTTACATTCTCGCGGATGGTGTTGTTGTCACCTATTTCGGCTGTGGTTTCTTCTCCCTTGAATTTCAGGTCTTGCGGGATAGCGCCTATGACTGCTCCCGGAAAGATACGGTTATTGTTTCCTATCCGTGAACCATAGAGAATGTTTACATTAGGCATGATGGTATTGTTGTCACCGATGACTACATTCTTATCAATATATACGAAGGGGCCGATTTCAACGTTTTCCCCTATGACAGCTTCTGGATGTACGTATGCTAATGGACTTATCATGTTATTTGTTTTTTACGATTTGTGCCATGAATTCAGCTTCGCAAACGATTTTTTCACCTACGAAGATGTATCCTTTCATGGTAGATATGCCACGACGGATAGGTGCCATCAGTTCTACACGGAATACCAGTGTGTCGCCCGGCACTACTTTCTGGCGGAATTTCACTTTGTCTATTTTGAGGAAATAAGTAGAATATCTTTCCGGCTCGTCCAAGGAGTTCAATACCAGCAAGCCTCCTACCTGTGCCATGGCTTCTACCTGAAGCACACCCGGCATGACGGGTTCTTGCGGAAAGTGTCCTTGGAAGAACGGTTCGTTCGATGTCACGTTCTTTACGCCTACAATGTGGTTGGCTCCGATGGCGATGACTTTGTCTACCAACTGGAACGGATAGCGGTGGGGAAGCAGTTCGCGGATGCGGTTCACGTCCATCAAGGGCGGTTCGTTGCAATTATAGATAGGCGCCTGTATCTCGTGCAGACGGATTTCTTTCCGTAGCTGACGCGCGAACTTGTTGTTGATGGTATGTCCCGGGCGGGTGGCGATGATACGGCCTTTGATAGGTTTGCCGATGAGCGCCAGGTCGCCGATGATGTCAAGCAGCTTATGGCGTGCCGGTTCATTGGGCCATACCAGAGGTATATGGTTGATGTAGCCCAAATGGTTCGCGTCCATGTGAGGCACACCCATCACGTCTGCCAGCTTGTCGAAGTTCTCCTGCGTCATTTGTTTTTCATAAATCACGATGGCGTTGTCCAAGTCGCCTCCTTTGATGAGTCCGGCATTGAGCAGCGGCTCGATTTCACGTACGAATACGAAAGTGCGCGCCGAAGCGATTTCAGCAGGAAAGTCTTCCATATTCTCCAACGTAGCGTATTGGTTGGTCAGGATTTTCGAATCATAGGAAATCAGAACGTTTACGCTGAATTTGTCATCCGGCAATACAATGATGGAAGAACCCGTTTCTTCGTCACGGAATTCGATTTTCGACTTGATGATGTAATAGTCTTTCGGGGCGGTTTGTTCTTCGACGCCTACCCGCTTGATGCATTCTACGTATGCCTTCGAGCTTCCGTCCAGGATGGGAAGTTCGGGCCCGTTTACCTGAATCAGGCAGTTGTCGATGCCTGCGGCGTAAAGGGCGGCCATGGCATGCTCTACGGTACTTACTTTTACCCCGTTCTTTGCTAAAACAGTACCACGGGTCGTGTCGATTACATTGTCCGCAATCGCGTCGATAATGGGTTGGTCATCCAAGTCGATGCGCTGGATTTTGTATCCGTGGTGTTCGGGGGCAGGATTGAATGTTACGGTCAGTTTGATTCCGGTATGGAGTCCCTTGCCGTTCAGTGTAAAACTGCCTTTTAATGTTTTTTGTTTCAACATGGGTTTTATTTGTTAAGTTGTTTCTTTAATTCTTCTAATTCCTTTTGCAGACGTCTCATCTGTTCGTACATATCCGGGAGTTTCTTGAATATAACGGATGAACGGGCAAAAAGTTTAGGGTCGATGGCAGGATATCCCATCAGTGTGCTGCCCGATTTGGTATTGCCGGGGATACCCGACTGGGCTCCGATGGTAACATGGTCGCCCACTTTGATGTGTCCGGCTACACCTACTTGTCCGGCAAACACGCACCATTCGCCTATCTTGGCGGAACCGGCTACTCCTCCTTGCGAGGCCATCACGGTGTGGCTTCCTACTTCCACATTGTGTGCTATCTGTATCAAGTTGTCCAGCTTCACTCCCTGACGGATGACGGTGGCCCCCATGGTGGCACGGTCGATGCAGGTATTGGCGCCGACTTCTACATTGTCTTCGATGACGACGATGCCGATTTGAGGAATCTTGTCGTATCCTTGGGGAGAAGGGGCAAAGCCGAATCCGTCAGCGCCGATTACGCAACCGGCATGCAGGATGCAGTTGTTTCCTATGCGGCAGTCCTGATAGATGGTGACATGAGGATATAATATGGTGTTATTGCCTACTTTGGCGTGGCATCCTACCGTGACATGCGGATGAATGCAGGCATTGTCTCCGATTTCGGCGCCTTCTTCGATGCAGGCAAAGGGACCGATATAGACGTTGTCGCCTATCTTGGCGGTCGGGGCGATGGAAGCCAACGGGTCGATACCTGTTTTTTTAGGTTTACTTTGTTCGTATAAAGTCAGGAGTTGTGCCAGGCTTTCGTATGCGTTATCTACTTTTATTAAGGTAGCGTTGACGGGCTGTTCCGGTTCGAAATCTTTATTGACCAATACGATGGACGATTGGGTCGAATAGATATAATGTGTATATTTCGGGTTTGACAGAAAAGAGATAGCTCCCGGAATCCCTTCTTCTATCTTGGCAAAAGTATGTACGGTGACATTCTCGTCTCCTATTATTTCTCCGTGGATATATTCCGCAATTTGTTTGGCTGAAAACTCCATAACCTTCTGTTGTTTTGTTTTTTCTATTAGTGTTTTCTTTTATACTCCTTGGTTTATTTATGCAAATTACGCATTTTTTTTTTATATATCCGTACAAAATGCCAATTATTTATGTTTTTAAAGGTTGAAAAACAGGTTTTCAATGTAAAAATATGTTCTAATAGCAGGAAAAAGCATTCGATTTATCTTGTATAGGGGAGGGGTAGAGGGGATAAAAGGAAAAAGCGCCGGGCATAAGAGTATGAAGTATGTCCCGGCGCTATATGCATTATTCTATGATTTGAGGGTATCGTCCGTTAAGCGATGCCGGCTGTTTTCAATTGTTCTGCCATTTGCTGTTGTACTTTCTGTGCTTCTTTGCCGGCTGCTTCTGCAAATGCTTCACTTTTGTCGGCATAGATGATGGCGCGGCTGGAATTGACAATCAGCCCACACTTGCTGTTCATGCCATATTTGCATACTTCTTCCAGTGAGCCTCCTTGGGCACCGATTCCCGGAACCAGCAGAAAATGTTCAGGGACAATTTTACGGATGTCCTCGAACATCTTGCCTTGGGTAGCACCTACCACGTACATCATGTTTTGGTCGTTTGCCCATTCTTGTGATTTACGCAATACTTTTTCGAAGAGACGTTCGCCTGCTTTGTCTTCGGTCAGCTGGAAATCGTGCGACCCTTTGTTCGAGTTCAATGCCAGTAGGATGACCCATTTGCCTTCATAGGTAAGGAAAGGAGTCACGCTGTCTTCTCCCATATAAGGAGCTACGGTCACCGCATCGATGTCCAGTTCTTCGAAAAAGCTACGGGCATACATTGCCGAAGTATTGCCGATATCTCCGCGCTTGGCATCTGCAATGATGAATTGGTCGGGATAGTTTTTCTTGATATATTCCACGGTTTTTTCGAAAGCTATCCAGCCTTTTACGCCCATGCTTTCGTAGAAAGCCAGGTTGGGTTTATAGGCGATGCAATAAGGGGCGGTAGCATCGATGATGGCTTTGTTGAAGGCGAAGACAGGGTCTTCTTCTTTCAGCAGGTGTTCAGGGATTTTCTTGATGTCGGTGTCCAGTCCTACACACAAGAATGATTGTTTACGTTTGATGTTTTCAAAAAGTTGTTGTTTGTTCATGTTGTGATTAAGTTTAGAGTTATTTTATTTTGTAAATAAATATCCGTTGAAACTTAGATACGTATCTTCAGGCTCTTGCTCGCTGTAGTTCAATGAGAAACGGGTCAGAATGAAGGATTTCTCTGGTGAACTGCATCGGAGGACGGTTGGAGGCATTGGCTCTGTTTCGTACTGATTCAGCTCTTTTAGGATACTGAGGTCGAAGTAGAGGGTGTCGTTTGTCCCTTCTATCAATACGGGCAATGTTCCGTTTTTCCACCATGTTTCGGGCAATGCGTTGTCTGTGCTGGAGATTTGTTGTTCGATAGCCGTCAGTTTGTTGTATCCTTGCGGTATATTGACAGAAACTGGCGAAGACGTTTGTCCTCGGTAGGAATGGGATTCCGGTTCGGTTTCGGGTAATGTATAGAGTGAAACGTTTGAGGCAACCAGGTCCTGCAAGCTTTCCCATCCGAACCAGTCGCGCATGTAGCGGATACGGTTGTTCAGGTTTGCTGCCTGCGCATGGGGCATTTCTTTCAGGCAGGTTTCGTAGATGTCTTTCGATAAGGGAAGCGGGTGTGTGGTGGCCTGTTTCAGGCTGGTTTCGATGTCCTTGTGTATTTTGTTGCGGGTGATGCTGGCATAATTGACCGGAAGTATCGATACCAGCAAGAAAATGCATGCAAACGATATTGGAATCCAACTGATACGCCGAGCCCGGTTGGTTAGCAGGCCGATGCATACCAGATAGCACCAGAGGTTGAATGTGAGCAGGTAAAGGCGGTTGATGGTGATGCCATAATCCTGCAGGCGGCGTCCGATGCTGACCGTCATCAGTATCAGCAGTGGCAGTGCCAATATGGGTAACCAGCGTGCAATCAGCCGGTCTGCCCGTTTCTCTTTTTCCATGCGTGCAGGATAAAGTCCGAACTCGATGATGATGCATCCTCCCATCATGATGGTCACGAGCCACGACACCCATCCGATAGGCAATTCCCAATTTGCGAGTATGTTGCCTGCATAGATGTACAATACAATCATGTAACCTATTTCCAATGGAAGAAACAGGTAATGGATGATGCTATTGAGGAATGCGTTGGGCAACGGGCGGTCGTTATGTTTTTCTTTCCCTTGGGGTAAAAGTCCCAGGAAGAGGAATAAGGCAAGGCATACGTTGCACAAGGTGAGAATGTAAAGGTAACATTTGTAGCTTACGTCTATGCCGAACAATGTATGAAGGGATAATATCAGCAAGCTGATGCCTCCACTCATGATGCTCCCGATAACCAGCGAAGTGGCTAGTGCGCCAATGCTGGATGTGGCAAAGTTCCAACTGGGAATGTCATTTTTTGCTTGGGTGAATGAGAGAAAAAATACCGATAGTCCCAATGCAAAAAGAGCCGCTGCATGGGCAATGCCGATTTCTGTAAGCGAACGTTCGGGCGAGAGGGAATACAAGAACCATGTGTCAGCAATGAGTAATGCATGCATGGTTATTTGTATCATCCATTTGCGTGAGTTTCGCTTGACCTCTTCACACCACAGATGCAAGGTGAGTGATAAAAGGGTACCTGTAGAGAGATAATATCCTGTTACCCAAAATAATTTTTCATCACCTTTTGCTTCAATCGAAATAAGATGAAAGAGGTATAAGGTCAAGGCAAGAACAAACACTACCGTGACGGGGAAACGCTTCAAGGTCGTTTGAAACGTTCCGCCCATAGTTTGTAGTGCTTGTCGGAGCCATTGTCGGTTCATTGTTCTGGATAAATATAGATAAAGTTATAGTTCGCTTTCTTTCAGTCTTTCGGCGTTCTCCGCCACTATCAGGTGGTCGATACAATCCTGTATGTCGCCGTCCATAAAGGCGGCAAGGTTGTAGATGGTATAATTGATGCGGTGGTCGGTGATGCGTCCTTGGGGATAATTGTAGGTGCGTATCTTTGCCGACCGGTCTCCGGTGCTCACCATGGTTTTCCGCTTCGAGGCGATATCGTCGATGTACTTCTGGTGTTCCTTGTCATATATAAAGGTACGCAGGCGTGCGAGCGCGCGTTCCTTATTTTTAGGCTGGTCGCGCGTCTCGGTACATTCTATCAGGATTTCTTCTACCACGCCCGTATTGGGGTTTTTCCAGTTATAGCGCAGGCGTACGCCCGATTCCACTTTGTTCACATTCTGACCTCCGGCACCAGAGCTTCGGAACGTATCCCATTTGATTTCGCCTTCATTGATTTCCACATCAAAGGGTTCGGCTTCGGGCAATACGGCTACAGATGCTGCCGAAGTATGTACACGCCCCTGGGTTTCGGTGGCGGGTACGCGTTGCACCCGGTGCACACCCGATTCGTATTTCAGTGTCCCGTATACCTTATCACCTGTCACGGAACAGATGATTTCCTTGAATCCGCCCGATGCGCCTTCGCTGGCACTCGATACTTCCAGCTTCCAACCTTTGCGCTCGCAATATTTCGAATACATGCGGAAGAGGTCTCCGGCAAAGATAGCCGCTTCGTCCCCTCCGGTTCCCCCTCGGATTTCGAGGATGGCATTACGGTCGTCCTGCGGGTCGGCAGGGATGAGCAGGAGCTTGATTTCCTCTTCCAGTTCCGGTATGCGTGTCTCGCATGCGGCGGCTTCCTCACGTGCCATTTCCTTCATTTCGGGGTCACTTTCGTTCAGCATGCTCTTGGCTTCTTCCAGTCCGGCAAGGCATTGCATATATTCTTTGCGCGCCTTCATGATATCGCCCAATTCTTTATATTCTTTTGTCAGCTTGACGTAGCGTTTCTGATCTGCAATGACGGAAGGGTCGGTAATCAGGGTTGATACTTCTTCAAATCGGGCTACGAGGCCGTCGAGCTTTTCTAAAAGTGTATGGTTGTCTGACATTTTTCTGTCTCTCCTTTAATTTGCTTGAGCTGTTTGGTCATCTGGCAAAACGTAGATTTCTTCGCCATATAGTTCTTTAAGTAGTTGACGGGCAGGTATCTCAATGGTACCTCCGTTATAATTGCCTTCAATGATGTTTTCATTACGTAGGGCTTTCTCACGAATAAGTTTGTATCGCGACTGGGCTAATCCTTCACGTAATTTTTGTCTGAATTCAACTCTTTCATTTTCTGACATATTGCTGTATTTTATGATATGTTTCTTGGTTAAATATGATTACGTTTGTCTCTTTCCCTCCTTCTGCAACATAGTCGCATGTGCCTGCGGTGTTATCTATTAAAAGCCAATAGTCAACATTGTTCATATATAAGCTGAAAAGGTTGGTTATGCCGGCATAATATCTTCGGATGATTGTATCGTTTGGAATATTATGTCCTCCTTCATTTACTCGTTGAGCTACACGTTGGATAGCAGTTTCCGGTGAGTCAAGCCAAAAGAAAATAAGTTTCACTTTGTATCCTTTTAGTTGTGCTTTAGTAACCAAATTTTTATAAGATTTGGTTGCCAGTGTGGTTTCTAAAGAGAAAGTTACTTCTGCCTTTAATAAGTCTTTGATGCGCTCTAACATGAGTCTGCCTGCCTCAATCGCTACATTTTCCGGATTAAAAGGAGAAAGTCCTTTGGCTATTTCATCTGCATTGACGAATTCGCGGCATTGTAAGACTTCCGGCAATACAGTATAAGAGGCTGTAGTTTTACCAGCTCCGTTACATCCGGCTATAAAATAAAGTACTTTCTCTTCCATCTTTTTATATCAATGTTTGACTTGATTTTGTGTAGTACGTTTCTTTCGTTTGCGGTATGTCCACCATGCGTCTATGAGGTACCATTCTACGGCAGTCCAGCCCAGGATGGCCAAAATGCGTACCAGAATGCGAATCAGGTGGACGTTATCTCCTTGGCAATATTCTACCAGCATCCCGATGAGGTCGATGATGACACACAGTATGGCGGCTATTGCCATCCCCACGATACCCGAGGGGATGACAATGCCCTCTTTATTTTCTGTATCTTCTTTATTCATACTTGAATTCTCCGAATTCCGAGCGGATAATCAGTTCCTTCTTGTCGCTTTCCTCGATGCGGCCGATGACCTGTGCGTCGATGTTGAACGACTTGGAGATGGCGATGACTTCTTCGGCGTGTTCGGGTGAAAGATATACTTCCAGGCGGTGGCCCATATTGAATACCTTATACATTTCGTCCCAGTCGGTGCCGCTCTGTTCCTTGATGGTGCGGAACAAAGGAGGAACGGGGAAGAGGTTGTCCTTGATGACGCGGCAATTGTCGCCTACGAAGTGGAGCACCTTGGTTTGTGCGCCGCCTGAGCAATGCACCATGCCGTGGATTTGCGGACGGAGGGCATCAAGCAGTTTTTTGACTACGGGCGCGTAGGTACGTGTCGGAGAAAGCACCAGCTTGCCTGCATCGACGGGAGAGCCTTCTACCGCGTCGGTCAGTTTCAGGTGTCCGCTGTATACCAGTTCTTCGGGAACGGCGTGGTCGTAACTTTCCGGATACTTCTCTGCCAGGTATTTGGCGAAGACATCATGACGCGCGCTGGTCAGCCCGTTGCTTCCCATGCCGCCGTTGTATTCCTTTTCGTAGGTGGCTTGCCCGTAGGATGCCAGCCCTACGATAACGTCTCCCGGACGGATGTTGGCATTGTCAATCACGTCGGCACGTTTCATGCGGCAGGTCACGGTCGAGTCTACGATGATGGTGCGTACCAAGTCGCCCACATCGGCGGTCTCTCCACCTGTGGCATATACGCCTACACCCATCTCGCGCAATTCTGCCAGCAGTTCGTCGGTTCCGTTAATGATGGCCGAGATGACTTCTCCCGGTACGATCAGTTTGTTTCGTCCGATGGTAGACGATACCAGTATGTTGTCGACCGCTCCCACGCAAAGCAAGTCGTCGATATTCATAATCAAAGCATCCTGTGCTATGCCTTTCCATACCGAGAGGTCGCCTGTCTCTTTCCAGTACAGGTATGCCAGTGACGATTTAGTGCCCGCACCGTCGGCATGCATGATGTTGCAGTACTCGGGGTCTCCTCCCAAGATGTCCGGTATGATTTTGCAGAATGCTTTCGGAAAAATGCCTTTATCAATGTTTTTGATGGCGTTATGCACATCTTCTTTTGATGCCGAAACGCCGCGTTGCATGTATCGTTGGTTGCTCATAAGAATAATGTATATGTTTATAGGATGCAAAAATAGTGATTATTTTGCGTACAGCCAGCGTTTTTGTTGATTTTCATTGCAGATGTAGCGTCGGGATGTCGGATTCTTCCTGTTAGCGCTCTGTTCCTGCCTTCTAATTGCGTCGGCTGATGCACTTAGCTGCATCGGCTTATGCACCTAGCTGCGTTGGCTTATGCACTTATCTGCATCGGCTTATGCACCTAGCTGCATTGGCTCATGCATATAGCTGCATGAGGAAACGCAACGGTATAAGTCCGGGACTTAAAAGCCGGTAAAGGGCTGGTTCATGTTTAGCGGAGCGCTTTCATTGCCGCATCGGTCGACGGCGGTAACCGCCCAATAGAGGTGTTCTTGCCAAGGCACTTCGGGAATGTACGTATAGCGGGGTTCCTCTACGCGCGCTTCAATCAGGTTGGCGGGGGCGGAGGTATCCACCGGATACGTGTCGGAGGCATAGACGCGGTAGTATACCGGCGACAGGTTATCGGTCGAAGCGTTCCATTGCAGGCGTACACCCCGTTCGGGCGAGATAAAGACAGGGCTCGTGGGAACAGAAGGGGCGATGCTGTCGGTCCAGGTCATGGGCGGCACGAGGGCAGGAAGCGGATAGAAATGTTGCTTCAGCTCGTCGAATATGCCCTTGGTGTTGTCGAGCAGGAAACGGGTGCGGAAATAGGCTTGCCCGTTCAATCCGATGGAGCGGATGAAATAGATTTGGCGCACCACCTCGTCCAGTTGCCAGTCTTGTTCGTTAGGGTGGAGGAAATAGATGCCTAACCCGGGGATAATCCAGCGTCCGTGCGCGTGTTCTTTCCAGTCGAGGGCAAACGGGTAGAAATGGTTTCCCCGGAAATACATCATGGGGAAAAGCGCGTCGTGAATGCCTTCTTCCAGCCATTGACGGGCGTCCTGGTACACTTCTTCGTAAGCGTTCCAGCCATGCGAAGAGTAGCGTTCCGTGTCGCGGTATTTTCCGATGGGCGAGCTGCTGACCTTCACCCACGGCTTGAGTCGTTTGATTTCGGTATATAGCCGGCGCACGATACGGGTGATGTTGTTGCGCCTCCATTGGTGCAGGCTTTGTCCTTTGCCGTATTTCCGGAATGTGGCGCGGTCGGGAAACTTTTCCCCCTGCTCGGGATAACGGATATAGTCGAAGTGGATGCCGTCCACATCGTAGCGGGACACGATTTCGCGCACCAGGTTGGTCAGATAGTTGTCCGTTTGCGGATTGCCCGGGTCCAGGTACCAGTTGCCTTTGTATTGCTTGCAGATGCCGGGCTGCTTGCGTGTAACGGAGCTTTTGCCCAATAGTCTGACTTGTCGGGCATTGCCGATGGGGATGGTGACCATCCACGCATGAAGCTCCATGCCCCGGCGGTGGCATTCTTCGATGGCGAATTGCAACGGGTCGTATCCGGGTGCCTTCCCTTCTTTGCCCGTCAGGGATTCGGCAAAGGTTTCGTAAGCGGACGGATAAATCACGTCTCCCCGCAAGCGTGTCTGGAACAGTACCGTATTGATATTCGCCTGTTTCAGTTCGTCCAGGATGCGGCACAATTCGGCTTTCTGCCGTTCGATGCCTTGCGGTGAAACGGCTTTGCTTGCAGGCCAGTCCATGCCTCCCAGTGTGGTGAGCCAGGCGGCACGTATTTCGTATTTGGGCGCCGTTTGCGTATGCGCGGCTTCGGAAGCGAGAAAGAAAAACAGGAGGGATAATATCGTATATCGTAGCTTGTACATGGTCGGTGTGATAATATTTTAGGCGGACAAAGATACAAACATTTTTCTTTTTTTGTTACTTTTGCGGTCGATGTTTGTGTAAAACGGATGCAGGGAGACGGAAGCATATCTTTCTATCCTTGCACACTTTAAAATAAAAAGAAATGAAAAAACACGTAGTATTGTTGGCAGCCTTGCTGGGGGGAACACTGGCTGGCTATGCGCAGAAGAAGGGGTTCGATTACAAATTCTATGGTCAGGTGCGTACGGACTTGTTCTATAATAGCCGTTCGAATTCGGAAACCGTGGACGGATTGTTCTATATGTATCCGCTCGACAAGGTAATGGACCCGAACGGGAAAGACTTGAATGATAACGGGAACAGCGATTTCTATACACTTTATACCCGGCTGGGTGTGGACGTCACCGGACCGATGCTGGGAAAGGCAAAGACTTCGGCAAAAGTGGAGGTGGACTTCCGTGGTTCGGGAACGACCTATTCGTTGTTCCGTATCCGTCATGTGTATTTTAACCTTGACTGGGGCAAATCGGCTTTGCTGGTGGGACAGACGTGGCATCCGCTTTACGGGGATGTGGCTCCCGAGATACTGAACCTGAACATGGGTGCTCCTTATCAGCCTTTCAGCCGGGCACCTCAAATCCGGTACCGTTTTTCTTCGAATCATTTCCGTCTGACGGCAGCCGCCGTCTGGCAATCGCAATATTTATCGGTAGGGCCTAATACCAATAAGCCGGGCGAGACAGCTACGCGCAAGCATCAGGATTTCATCAAGTGGAGCAGCATCCCCGAAGTGTATGTGAGCATGGATTACCGTGCCGAGGGCTTGTTGGCAGGTGCCGGCGTACATGTCAGTTCCATTACCCCGCGTACCCAGTCGGAAACGGATAACGGCACTTATCAGGTAGACGAGCGTATCACAGGCGTTTCGGGCGAGGCGCATGTAAAATATACGCACAACGGATGGCTGGTAGCTGCCAAGAGTGTTTTGGGCACTAACTTGACCCAAGCAAGTACGGTGGGCGGCTATGGCATTCGAAGCATCGACCCCGTGACGGGTGAACAAGAATATGCTCCTTTGCGTACTTCCACTACTTGGGTGAACGTGGCATACGGAAAGAAATGGCGTCCGGCTTTGTTCTTTGGTTATTTGAAGAACTTGGGTGCTTCGGAAGAAGTCCCGTACGGCACGCTGGGTACGGGCACTACGCTCGACCAACTCTTTACCGGTACAGCCGAACTGACGTTCAATCTTCCACATTGGAAGTTCGGTGCCGAATACTCGGTCTGCAATGCCTGGTATGGAGATGAGTTCAACGAGAAGGCGAAAGCCCTTCATTCGCATTCCGTATTGAACCACCGCTTGGTGATGACCGCTATTTTCCAGTTCTGATTAGTTACGGATTGAAAAAAGCCTCATAAAAAAAGGAGGAAGAAAGACGAAATCGCTTTTCTTCCTCCTTTTTTTATGAGGCTTTGCTTATTTCACTTCACCTGTACCGGTTGCAAAGTTCAAGTAAATCTTTTGTCCTGCATTGCCGGTTACGGAGTATTCGGAACCCATATCGGTCCAACCGCTGTTGACTGCATTGTTTTCACGGTAGAAGATGGTTTCGCCGTCTTTCAAGGTGAATTCCAAACGCCACCAGTCAGTATTGGCTTGGATACACATACGGATTTCTCCGGTTGCACCTAAGGCTGGAGACTCGAAATTACCGTCTTTCGTGTCAGGTACAGTGAATTTCCATTCATCGGTATATGCCCATGAGTCGCTTGCTGTAGCTCCGAATACATAAACGTTCGGTTCGTAGAAAGTCATGGTGAAGGCATAATCGTCACTCTTCACTTCCGCTTTGATGTAAAGAATATACCAGCCGGCTTTGCTTACCATGATGTTTCCGTCAGTGGGTGCTTCGGAAACTCCTGCTTTCGCTTTGTCATCGATTGTCAGGCGGCTGTCTGTATAACCGATGTATTCGTTCACCATCGTACCGAACTTGAACACAGCTTCGGCATCGAACCAAACCATTGACCAGAATTCGCCTGGCATACCATTGACAACCGTCATAGGCAACCATGTTCCCCAGTTTCCGTCACCGATAGTAGAACCGATAAGGTACATCTCGGTAGGCGGTTCCATCGTCTGGATGACTTCTCCTAATTTCACTTGAGTTAAAGTGATTACATTAGAAGTGGAAATACCTAAACTGCTTCCTGTGATTTGGGCTGTAAGCCGTATATAGGCAGTAATGGTTTTTCCGATGGTTTCTTCTCCCGGGTGTTGTTCCTGATATTGAGCTACCAGTGCTTCGTTTACTTCGTTGGGGCGCAGGGCGATGGACGTAGCGTTGTAAGTAGTGCTCAATGTCGCGTAATTATCTTCGGTGAAATTTGCGTCAGTACTTACCTGTACAGAATAAGTGGTGGCAGCCGCAAATCCGTAATCGGGTTGTGACAAGGTAAGCCGTATGGTATCGTTCGCTCCCAAATCGTATACTTTGTTTTCAGGGTCGTCCAATACGAAAGTTGATGCTTCGTGATAGGTCGGATTGTCGTCTCTATCCGTTTCGCAGGCAGAAAATAGCATGAGCCCTATTCCTGCCATGCAGAGTATATTAGTTATTTTTTTCATGGCTGTAATCGTTTTACAAGTTTATTAATAACCTTCATTTTGGGTCATATTCGGATTGTTATTGATGTCTGTTTCCGGGATGGGGAACACGTTGTAGATATCACTAACGGAACGTCCTTCCTTTACACCGCCTTTCCAGTCCCACAAATATTTGTCGGTGGTGAAGCAATCAAAGCGTACGAGGTCGGAACGCCGACGTCCTTCCAGGTAGAATTCGCGTGCCCATTCATCCAAGATGTACATTTCGTCGATATCACTTGCCGACGGCTGGGTTGTACATCCGCGATGACTTCTTAATGTCAGGATATCTTGTAAAGCACTATTGCGGTCGTTCAGTCGGAAGTTGGCTTCGGCGCGGGTCAGGTAAGCTTCTGCCAAGCGGAACAAAGGAATGTCTGTATCCGGATATTCGGTGTGGCTTGTAGGTTGTCCGTCGGAACGGATATTCTGCCATTTCACGATGGAAAGTCCGCTTTGGAAGCTGTTGATGACACTCGGATCCATGGTGCGTCTTCCTCCTCCGGCTCCTGAATAAAACATGGCACGGTCATCACCGGCAGCCGCGATAATGTCTACAGTGCGTACACCGTATTGTTCATCCCATGCGTCAATAGCCTCATCATTGGGCAGATCAGCCTGTGCCGGTACGTCTACATCTTCCGGAATCATCGGTACGTCTTCATTGGGGAAGAATTTGTATACCAAAGCGTTGCGGGCAATGATACACGACCAACCGTTGGTAGTTCCCATATGGGGCATACCGCCTGTGCGCGAACCGCATACCAAGTAAGTGGAACCTCCGTAGTTGCGGGTCTTCATACCGTCTTGACGAATGGGGAAGATAATTTCCTTCATGGCATCAGGATTTTGGTCGTTGTCTGCCATAAACATCAGACGGTAGTCATCGCAAAGCTGATAAGCGCCTGAGTTGATGACTTTATCAGCATAAGTCTTAGCGTTTTCATAATCGGCAGTACCAGTATAGACTTCCGCATTTAAGTAGAGGCGGGCACGGAGCAGCCAATTAGCTGCTTTGTCAGCACGTCCGAAAGGAGCTTCGCCCGGTTCATACATGTCAGCTTCCGCTTCAGCCAGTTCGGTTTGGATGTAATCATACAATTCCTTGCCTCCTTTTTCTACCGGCAGGTCATTGCTGAAATGTTCCTTGAAAGGTGCTTTCCCGAACAAGTCGATAAAATACCAATAATGCAAGGCACGCAAGAAGCGCACTTCGGCACGTTGGCGAAGAGACTCGGCATCAGTCAAACCTTCTGTCTGGTCAAGGAAGAAGTTGTATTGGGTAATGTCATATCCCAGGCGGACATATACCCATTCGGTACGTTGACTGGATGAGTTCCATGAAAGTCCGGTAAACTGGGGAATGTCCACATTGTCCTGCCATACCCAGATACATTCATCTGTAGAGAGTTCGTTGCAGTTGAATACGGTACGGTAGAATCCGGATTCGCCTTCATCCTGTCCGTCAAGGTCGGGAGTGCCTGCCAACCCTTTCTGTCCCGTCAGTCCCAACAGGGAATATTGTTTTACGAATACTGCGTCTTGGTCGAAGCTGGAAGAGCTTTGCGGGTCGATGGAGCTGATGTCAAGATCGTTGATGCACGACACGCTTCCCAGTGCGGTGGCAGTAAGCAGTGCCGCCGATAATATAGGTTTGAAATATTTTGTTTTCATATCAGTCATTTGTTTTCAAGGTTTAGAATTGTAAAGTTAATCCCAATAAGAACGTTAATGCACGTGGGTAGGGACTTCCGTCGATACCGCTTTGCACTTCCGGATCCAGACCGTCATACTTGGTAATGATGAACGGGTTCTGACAAGTGGCGTAAATACGTCCGCCTATGCCTTGGTAAGCCTGGCTCTTGAACAGATTCTGGAATGAATATCCCAATGTAATATTGTCACAACGAAGGAACGAAGCGTTGCGTACGAAATAATCACTCATGTAGTAATCGCCTTGACCGGTAAAGCCTAAAGCAATCGCTTCTTTCGTGGTGTTGCTGTATGCAGTATTCGAGAAGATACCTGATTGGCTGGTGTTGGCCTTTCCTGCCAAGAAGTCGTAATACACATAATTGTTCAGACTGGCACGGAGCGCAAAGCTGAAGTCCCAGTTCTTGTAAGTCATCTTCGAAGTGAGACCCATCAGGAAGTCGGCTGCAGGTTTTTTGTAGATGTACTTGTCGGCTGCATTGATGATGCCATCATTGTTGCGGTCTACGAACATGTTTTCAATGGGTTGTCCGTTTTCATCATACACTTGCTGATACACGTAGAATGAGTTGGCAGGATAACCTACTTTATTTACTTGTACCTTGGTATTGTTTCCCGGAGAAATTGAGTTTCCTGTTTCTACATAATAATTGGAGTCGTCTCCACCGGTCAACTTGGTAATTTCGTTGTGATTCCAAGTAAAGTTGTAAGTCAGGTCCCACAAGAAGTCATTGGTCGAAATGGCTTTGGCATTGATGGAGAATTCCACACCGTAATTCTTCAAAGAACCGATGTTTTGCAGCATTTGGGCATTGAAGTTGGTTCCTACCGGGATTTTGACGCTGTTCAACAGGTCGTCTGTCTTACGGTAATAACCATCAATGTTACCTACGATACGTCCGTTCAAGAATCCGAAATCCAATCCGGCATTGTAGGTAGTAGTCTGTTCCCATTTCAGATTCGTATTGAATGCGTTCGGACGTGATGAATGGTAGTATTCATCGCCGAAAGGATATTGTGCGTAGTCATCACTCACTACATACAGCGGCATATAGGCGAAGTCGGAAGTCACGTCTTGCTGACCTGTGATACCCCAGCCTAAGCGGAGCTTCAAGTCGGACAGGAAGTTAACGTCTTTCAGGAAGTTTTCTTCTTTCAGTTTCCATCCCAAAGCCAAAGAGGGGAACTTACCCCAGCGGTTTCCGTCGGCAAAGCGTGAAGAACCATCGAAACGCATGGTGAAAGTAAACAGGTAGCGGTTCAAGAACGAGTAATTCAGACGACCGAAGTAAGATACCAGTGTGTTGCGGGTAGCGTAAGCGGTTTGAGCACGATCTTGTACATCGTGCGCTACTCCGGCATAGCTGTCCCAGCCTTGTGCCTGCGTGTATCCGTTGCGGTGGAAATGTTGTTCCTCACCACCGACCATGACGTCAATCATGTGGTCGTTCACTTCTTTGATGTATTGTGCATACACATTATAAGACAGGTTGTACTTATATTCTGTCACCAATTGGTTTCTACCGTAATAGTTATATGAGAATGAGTAGGGAGACCAGATGGTTGTTTGCTCTCCTTCAGCATATTCACCACCGATGCTGGCGTGCAGGCGAAGGTCGGGCAGGAAATGGAATTTGTAATCTACTTCAACGTTTCCTACGAAGTCGTTACTGTTGGCTGTATCATCTTTCTGTTCCAATGCTGCCAGTGGGTTTCCCGGAGTGTTCAGATTGGATGTATAGTTCCAGTTAGGGTCAGAGAAAGAAGAGGTAGCCTGTACGTTTTGGTAATATCCGCCTACGGTAGCATACATCGGGTCGTCGCTATATACAGGACGGGTCGGATCCATAGCCATAGCACCACCAATGCCTTCCGCATAACGGTTCTTTCCGTTCATATATTTGGCATTGACGTTTACTTTCAAATGATCGTCGAAGAATGAAGGAGCCAAGTTTACAGATGCGGTGAAACGTTGGAAGTCAGAAGTCTTAACGATACCGTTGTTCTTGTTGAAACCCAACGATACACGGTAGGGTAAGTTCTTGAAACCGCCGTTAATAGATACATTGTGTTCGGTGCTGACCGCTGTGCGGAATACCTGGTCTTGCCAGTCGGTGTTAGCGTCGCCCAATGGAGCAGGCAGGCTTTCTCCCCATAACTGATTGGCATATTCACGGAATTCGTCACCGTTCAGCACGTCATAACGCTTCTGGGTGGTAGATACGGAAACCGAACCGCTATAGCTTACGCGCGGTGCCTGTCCGCTTTTACCTTTCTTTGTCGTGATGATGATGACACCGTTTGACGCACGCGAACCGTAGATGGCAGTAGCCGAAGCGTCTTTCAATACGGTGAATGTTTCGATATCATTCGGGTTGACCATGGAAAGGCCGTTCGACATACCCTTGATACCGCTGTTGTCCAATGCCAATCCGTCGATGACAATCAACGGGTCGTTGCTGGCATTCAATGAAGAACCTCCACGAATACGGATTGTCGCACCGCCACCCGGTGTACCATCGTTCGAGATAACGCTTACACCGGCTACTTTACCTGCCAGCATATCTTGTGCGTTGGTGGTAATACCCTTGCTCAGTTCATCGGGCTTGATGGCCGTTACCGAACCGGTGGCATCGTTTTTCTTTACTTGTCCGTAACCGATGACTACGACTTCTTCCAGCATTTCCGTGTCGTCCGACATAATTACGTTCATATTGGCAGCAGCCGGAAGTTCTTGTGTCTTGTAACCGATGAAGGAAATGACGATGATGTCACCCTGATTGGCTTGCAAGGTGAAGTTACCGTCAAAGTCGGTAATAGTTCCGTTGGTAGTACCTTTTATTACTACACTGGCGCCGATTACGCTTTCACCCAATTTGTCTTTCACTACTCCGTTGACCGTAATGCTTTGCGCAAAGGCTTGTACGGAGAACAGCATCCCTGCCAGCCATAGCAGCAGGAGCTTGTTTCGTCTTTTCAATTCTTTCATTTTCATGTCTATTAGTTTAAGTATGAATAATAAAAATGGTTCTTTCTCTCTGTATATATGTGTTTACCTATTGAAATGTTGCCATTGTCGAAGGGAAAGAGTGGGAGGGGAGCCGGGTAATGGCTCCTTTTCCGCTCTTTCCTGTTTCATTCCTAATCTTCTGTTCCTGAAAAAATCAATCTTTTATTTCCTTTATTGAGATGGCATAGCCTCCGCCTACCGCTGCTTTCAAGTTCAGTTTGGTCTTGGCGGTCACTTTCTTTTTGGTGATGGTGTATGCCTGCGGGTTCTTGTCCCAGCTGGCGTCTTTGGCGTCGGCATAGATAGTTGCTTCATACTTCTTGTCCGGGTCAAGGAAGTCGAGGGTCAGCTTCGATTCGTGTCCGTTATATCCTGCGGTGCATCCTACGTACCAGTCGTTCGAACCTTTTGCCTTGCGGGCGATGGTAATGTATTCTCCCGGTTCGGCTTCCAGGTATTTGGTCTGTTGCCAGTCTACAGCCACGTCTTTAATGAATTGGAAGGCATCCATGAAGCGTTCGTAATTCTCCGGGATGTCGGCTGCCATCTGGAGCGGGCTGTACATGGTGACGTATAATGCCAGTTGGCGTACCAAGGTAGAGCGTACATGCGAAGTGTTGGTCGGATTCATCTTGCTGCAATCCATTTCGAAGATACCCGGTGTATAGTCCATCGGTCCTCCGATGAGGCGGGTAAACGGCAGGATGGTCGTATGGTTTACCTTGTTTCCGCCAAAGGATTCATATTCCGTGCCACGGGCAGATTCATTGCCAATCAAGTTAGGATAAGTGCGGCACAGACCGGTCGGGCGGACCGCTTCGTGTCCGTTGACCATAATTCTGTAGTCGGCTGCCTTGGTTACGGCATACAGGTAATGGTTTACCATCCATTGCCCGTAGTGGTGTTCACCGCGAGGGATGATGTCGCCTACGTATCCGCTCTTCACCGAGCTGTATCCGTTATCTACCATGAATTGGTAGGCTTTGTCCAGGTGACGTTCATAGTTGCGGACAGACGAGGATGTTTCGTGATGCATCATCATTTCGATGCCTTTGCCGGCTGCATAGCGGTGTATCTCTTGTACGTTGAAATCGGGATAAGGCGTTACGAAATCGAATACATAGTCTTTGCTCTTGCCGAACCAGTCTTCCCAGCCTTCATTCCATCCTTCCACCAATACAGCGTCGAATCCGTGTTCGGCAGCGAAATCAATGTAACGTTTCACATTGGCTGTGTTTGCCGAGTGAGTTCCGTTGGGATTGGTTTGCGAATAATCGGTTTCGCCCAGCTTCACGCTGTACACATCGTTGGTATATGCCCAAGTGCCTTTGCCGGTAATCATGTCCCACCATACGCCTACGTATTTCACGGGGTGAATCCATGAAGTGTCTTTTATCTTGCATGGTTCGTTCAGGTTCAGGGTGATGCGTGAGGCAAGGATGTCGCGCGCGTCATCGCTTACGATGATGGTACGCCACGGCGACTGGCAAGGAGTCTGCATATAGCCTTTGTCTCCTTTGGCATCGGGAGTCAGCCACGATTCGAATACCATGTTCTTGTCGTCCAGGTTCAGGCTCATGCAAGCGTAGTCTACCAAGGCTGCTTCGTGCAGGTTGATGTATAGTCCGTCGTCAGTCTTCATCATCAGTGCGGTCTGTACACCGGTAGGCGAGAATACATATTGCGAAGAGTTGGGCGTAACGGCTTCTTTCATCTTTCCGCGGATTTCAGAAAGGCGCGAAGTCGTATAGTCATATTCCTGTGTGTCGTAGTCGCCCGGGATCCAGAATGCCGTATGGTCACCTGCCATGACAAACTGGCTGTGCTCTTCTTTTATAACAAAATAGTTTAGGTTTTGTTGTTGTGGAAATTCGTAACGGAATCCCAGTCCGTCGTTGAAGAGGCGGAAGCGGATAACGATGTAACGGTCGTTCATCGGTTGGTCAAGGGTGACAGCCAGTTCGTTGTAATGGTTGCGTATTTCACTTTCTTCACCCCATACCGGACGCCACGTCTCGTCGAATGTGGAAGTCTGGGTATCTTTAATCTTAAATCCTGTCATCAGGTTGGCACGTTTGTCTATCCCGGCCTTGTCTTTCATTTCCGTCCATTCGAAATCTGTCTTCTTTTCGGGGTCTTCCCGTTTCAGTTCCAGTCCCAACGTGCTGGGCTTGATGACTGCCTTCTCTTTATAAGTAAGGTCGTACACGGGAGCACCTGCTTCGTTGAGGCTGAAGTTCATCACCAGGTTCCCGTCCGGTGAAGTCAGCTTCTGCGCGCTTGCGCAAAGGGCAAAGCCGCACACTGCCGCGAGGGCAAAACTTTTCTTGATGTTCATCGTTTTCAGGTATTAAAAGTTAATGAATTTTGTTTTTCAAATTCTCTGGAAGCAAAATTACGCCTCTTTCAAAATGTTTTTTCGATGATTGCGGAAAATATAAAGTTGTATAAAGCTTAATAAGCTAAAAATCAGATTATTCTACATGCTGACGAGCAGGAAAAATAGAAGTGTTTTAGAAAGGGTAAAAAAGGTTGTATAAGCCATGAAGAATGAAGAATATGCTGAAGAGCAGTTTCTCTTCATTCTTCATGCATTGCCTTTTATTTAGAAGGTCAGTATCAGTGTCTGGCGAGGCTGAAGTTTCAGTGTCTCTGCCAAGGTAACGGTTTGTCCGCTGATGAAATCGGCAGCTGTAGAGGCAGGCAGGATTTCTTTATACGGCGTGAGGTTCAAGGTTTGTTCGTTGTCGGTTCCGTTCATCATGACTACTATCGAGCGGTCACCGTAACGGCGTTCGTATACGTAGGTTCCGTTTTGGATGGAGTAGTGCTTTAATGTACCTTTGCCAATGACTTCGTTTCCTTTCCGCCAGTTCAGCAGTTTACGGGTGAAATCGAATGCTTCGTTCTGTTGGGCAGTACGTCCTTCGGCTGTAAAGCAATCGGTTTGGTCGCCTTGCCAGCCTCCAGGGAAATCTTTGCGCAAATCGCCGTCGCCTTTGCCCTTGTCTCCTGTCATCAGGATTTCTGTACCGTAATAGATTTGCGGTATGCCACGGGTGGTAAGCAGGAACGTAATGGCTTGTTTGTAGCGGTTGAGGTTGCCTGCCTTATCGTCTGTAGTAGAAAAACGTGAGGTGTCGTGATTGTCGAGGAAAGTCAGCAGGTTCATCGGATTGGCATATACCAGGTCTTGTGTCTGGTAGTCGTACAGCTTGTAAAGCCCTCCTGCCCATTCGGTGGTCTCTTCATCGAAAGCCTGGTTCATCAGTCCTTGCAAGGGGAAGTCCATGACGGTAGGCAGGTTCGAGTTCTTCGGCGCAGCCAGCTTGCTGTCTTTCTGCCAGTAAGATACCAGTACGTTGCTGTTCAGCCAGGTTTCGCCTACAATATTAAAATAAGGATATTCGTCCAGCACTTCCTTACACCATTGGCTCATGAAGTCGTAGTCGGCATACGGATGCGTGTCTTGGCGGATGCCGTTGATGCCTGCATATTCAATCCACCAGATGCTGCTCTGGATGAGGTAGCGCGCTACGTGGCGGTTGCGTTGGTTCAGGTCGGGCATGACTTGGGTAAACCATCCGTCGGTAGCGATTTTCTTTTCATATTGGCTGGCATGGATATCCATTACACTGGCAGTCTTGAACGAAGTCTGGACATATTCCGAGCGGAAGTTGAACCAGTCTTTCGACGGTTTGTCGCGGAACAGGTAGTTTTCGCTTCCGCAGTGGTTGAATATCATGTCCATTACCACTTTCAGCCCTTTCCCGTGTGCCTGATCTACCAGTTCCTTGAATTCTTCGTTGTTGCCGAAGCGGCGGTCTATCTGATAGTAATCCGTAATGGCATAGCCGTGGTAAGAACCGTTGGGCATATCGTTTTCTTGGGTAGGGTTGAGCCAGATAGCGGTTACGCCCAAGTCGGCTATATAATCCAGGTGTTGCATGATACCAGCCAAATCTCCTCCATGGCGGGCAAACGGGTCATTGCGGTCCGTTTTCTTTTCCAGCATGTCTTCTATGATGTCATTGTCGGGATTACCGTTGGCAAAGCGGTCGGGCATGATGAGGTAGAGCACGTCTTCCGAAGTGAATCCCTTGATGTCTTCGCCCTTGCGGGTGCGCTGTTTCAGTTCGTAAGGGATAGTGGTCTGCTTTTTCCCTTGCGTCAAAATGATGTCGAATGTTTGTGCAGGTGCGTCCGAGAGGTCTACATACAAGAAGAGGTAATTCGGATTGTCTTGACGGACTGTTTCTTTCAGGATGATTTTCTTGCCCTTAATGGAAACGTCAGACGAAGCGATGCCTTCGCCGTAGAGCATGATTTGTAACTCGGGGTTTTTCATGTCTGCCCACCAGAAGTCGGGGGCAACCCGTTTGATTTCAATGTTTGACGCGGCATGGCAGAATCCAAGGAAAGCGAATGCTGCCAACAATGTAAGCCATAGTTTTTTCATGGTCGTTATGTATTAGTGGTTCTAAATTTATATTTAACAAATATAGGAGATTTCAAAAACATTTTCTATCTTTGGAATCCAAATATAAAAGAAAATTTGTTGTAATATACAGAAAATAAGAAGTTTGCCTTAAATTTAATGAGTCGAAAATATAAATGAACTGATATGATAAAACATGTTGCTATTGTTTGGCTGATATCTCTTTTTGCTCCTCTTTGCCTGTGGGCTGAAGAGAAACCGTATGAAAGTTTGTTACAAGAGCTGGATGAAATGATAGCTCATAAGAATAAATTTCAGGAAGAACGGGAGAGGAACATTTTCCAATTGAAACAACGTCTTGCCAATGAACGGGAGGCATCGGTGAAATACACTTTATGTGATGAGTTGTTCAATTTGTATTTGCATTATCAGGCAGACTCGGCTTTGCTGTATGTCAACGAAATGCAAAAATATCTTCCCAGTATAGGCAAACCCGGTGCCAAGGCAAAGGTGATGATTAACCGTGCCGATGCGATGGGAGTAATGGGGGCTTATAACGAGGCGTTGGAAACGATGGAACGAATAGACAGGAGCACCATACTCCCCGATTTGCTCCTGTCGTATTATTATGCCATGCGGACCTATTACGGCTGGATGGCTGATTATACAATCATCGAGTCGGAAAAGCAGAAATACATCGACCGTACGGCTTGTTACCGCGACTCTGTCTTGTCATTGTTGCCTGAAGGGGTGAGCCGAAGCATTGCGCTGGCAGAAAAAATGATTGTCAATTCGCAGGCAGACCAGGCTATCCCGTTGCTGAACAGGGCTTTGTCGGAACAGATTGGCATGCGCGAGAAAGCGTATGTCAACTATACGCTCTCTATGGTGTATGAGGCAAAGAACGATGTGGACATGCAGATTTATTACCTGGCACAGACGGCTATTATCGACCTGAAGATGTCGGTGCGCGAATATGCTTCCCTTCAGAAACTGGCGTGGGCACTGTATGAAAAAGGAGATATTGACCGTGCTTATCATTACCTGAGCTGTTCGATGGAAGATGCGGTGGCTTGCAACGCCCGTTTGCGCTTTTTGGAAGTGACGGAGATTTATCCCATTGTCGACCGTGCTTATTCGGCACAAAAGGCACGGGAGAAAAATATTTCGCGCATTCTGTTCCTGACCTTGCTGGTTGTGGCAGCCCTGCTTGTTGTCTTGGCGCTTTATTTGTATTACGGGAAGAAGAAGCTTGCCATGATGCGGGGTAACCTGGCAGTGGCAAATGAAGAGCTGAAGGCGGTCAACGGAAAGCTGGCACAGACGGGAAAGATTAAAGAAGTGTACATTGCCCGTTACCTGGACCAATGTGTGAGTTACCTGGAGCAGTTGGAGCAGTACCGTCGTTCGCTGGAAAAGTTGGCTATGGCTTCGCGCATCGATGATTTGTTCAAGGCTATCCGTTCGGAACAGTTCTTACGCGATGAAAGAAAGAATTTCTATACCGAGTTTGATAAGTCGTTTCTTGAGATTTTCCCCAACTTTATAGAAGATTTCAATAACTTGCTGACCGACGAAGGTAAAATCTATCCGAAACCTACTGAATTGCTGAATACGGAGCTGCGTATTTTCGCCTTAATCCGTTTAGGAGTGACCGACACAGCGCGTATTGCCCATTTCCTGGGTTATTCGCTCGCCACGGTTTATAATTACCGTAGCCGCATCCGCAATAAGGTGAAAATAAACAAGGAAGATTTCGAGCAGGAAGTGATGAAGCTTTAAGGTCGTTGGATTTGCGTTTCGGATAAGCTTCTATTGTTATCCGAAGCGCACGCATTTAACTGCTTTTCCTGCAAGATTAATAATCTTACAGCTATAAGATTAATAATCTTCCGCCTGTAAGATTATTAATCTTGCAGAGAAGGGATATAAGATGAAGTGGGAACGCATCTGACTTATATGGATACTTAACTAGGATAAGTCAGCATATAAGAAAGCAAATGCAGAGACACAAAGCCACAGAGTTCCATCCAATAGGGTAATTGCATGCTTTTCTCTGTGGCTTTGTGTCTCTGCGTTCGGCTTCTTGATTCGCGTCAGGCAGCGAAATCAATAAACGTCTTTTTCTTCGGAAGCGCTGCTGAGGTTTTTGGCTTCTTCAGGAGTAGCCTCGTTCATGTTCTCGAAAACCAGTGTCTGCTTGCCGTATATCGCATGGTTGACATCCATCTTGATGCCTTTGGCTTTTTCTATCGGGAGTGTGTTGAGATTGTAGCAGACCACTTCGGTATAAGGGTTAAATACATCGGTCGTGTCGCCATACGTATTGTAGCGGTATTCCAGGTGGATATAACCGTCGTCGCCTATTTCCGGTTCATCGGCAGGCTTTACCAGACTGACACGATGTTTGTTCTCGATAGGCATTTTCATGTCGAACAGCATATTCATGTATCCTCCGGCTATCCAGGCATCGCGTACGTATGCCGGATCGTCGGCATATTCACTTTCGTTTTCATCGGTCAGTGTCTCTACAGTCTTGGTCAGGAATGCGCGCAACTGTTCGGGCTTGATGCCGACATCGTATCCGTAGTAATCATCGAACAGGGGATTGAATATCAGCAATCCTCGGGTTCCTTCTGCCAACCGGTATCCCCAAATGCCTGAGGCGGCAGGATACATGGTTCCCCATGTGTCACCGGTAAATGTATAAATGCCGTCACTCTCTACATGGATGGTTACCCAGTCGTAAGCAATGTCGCCGATGGAATATCCTTCGCCGTCATCACACGAAGTATGGAACAGGCTCATAGCGAAGGCACAGGCGCACAGTGCATATTTAATCAGTCTTTTCATATCCGTAGTTTTTTAATGTTTCATTATGTAAACACACGATTCCATGAAATACTGCATGCAGTTAGTGAATTTTAAGAAATTCGAGGGATGACGAAACAAAAAAAGCCAAGCTCCTTTATTATAAGGAAAACTTGGCTTTTCATATTTCTTTGCGTCTTTATATGAGATGTCGCTCTAGAAACATTTTATTTGGCAGTAGAATCGGTTGCTGCGGGAGCGGCAGGAGCAGCTTCTTGGTCGGCAGCATTCTGTTGGGGTGCAGCGAAACCTTCGGGAGCATTCAACGGGTTAGTTTTCTGCTCTTTCACAGCCTGGTCCATGATGACTGACGAACCTTCTGTAGCGCTCGGAAGCACGTAGGCAGAGGCAACACTTATTACCACCATAAAGATGGCAAGTCCCCAAGTCAGTTTTTCAATGAAATCGGTTGTCTTACGTACACCCATAATCTGATTGGAAGAAGCAAAGCTGGAAGCCAGACCTCCTCCTTTTGAATTCTGTATCAATACTACGAAACACATCAATACAGATGCCAATACGATTAATCCAACTAATAATAAGTACATGTTCTATTTATTTTGATTTAGCGTTAATAATCAATTTTTCCAAAAATCTTATTTGGTCTGCAAAGTAAGTATTTTTTTTTGGATATTTCAAATTTAATTTCTTGATAATTTCAAGAGCCTTCTCATAACGGTGTTGTTTGACGTATATTTTCGCCAAAGTCTCGGTGAAATAGTTCTCTTCCCCTTCTGTTTCCGGCTTTTCTTCTTCCTCATCCTCCGGCTTATCCTCTTTTTCTTCTGGTTCGCTGTTGGTATTGTACGGTGTCTCTTCCTGGGCAACCGGTTTTTCTTCTGCCTGTGCGTTTTCGATAAAGCGGTCTATCAGTTCTTGGCCTTTCATGGGTGCCGGCTCTTCCGGTGCGGTTTTTTCTTCTTCCAGCAATACGGCGGTGTAGTCGATAGCAGTTTCGGCAGGCAAAGGCAATTCGTTTCCTAACGGTTCGGATGAACCTGAAAGGAACTGGTCGATGAGGTCCAGCGTACGGTCGGTTGCCTGAGTATCTGTAGCTTTCTCTTTCGCTGTATGTTTTTCGATAGCCAGCCGTTCGCCTTCGATGAAGTAGAAAAGCACACTTAAATCGGCGATGTAAAGTGCGCTTTTCTGCAATTCGGTTTTAAATTCGGTTTTGCCCAACAGATACAGGTTCTTGAGATAAAGCAGACGGGCTGTCTGAAAATATGGATATTGGGCAAGCAGTCCGCGCAATTGCTCCAAGGAATCCTCAGACAGCGTTTCAGGGTGTCGGATCCATTGTGGTATGCTTTCTTGTATCATAGTATGCCTGAAATTACCAGTTGGCAACTGTTGCATTGAATATCTGGTCTACAATCTCGTCAATCATTTCGTCTACCAGTCCTTCCTGTACCGAGGAGAGCTGCTGGCTGGCATCGTATTCGCGGCTGGCAGAGAATTGCTGTTCGAAGTCTTCGGCATGGTTGGTGTTGTTGACGAAACGTACGTTGACCGTCATGCGCAGTTCTGCCATTGTCGAATAACCGTCGGCACCTACACCTTTATTATATGCATCGTAATTGGTTATTTCGCCCGACAATTCCAAATCGCCTCCTTGCCGTGTCTGCTTTAGTCGTGTCTGCTGCATGTAGATGTCCTGTAAGGCGGTATTGAACATGGATTCCATCGGACCCCATACGAATGCTGCCGAGCGGTTGGGGAAGTTTTCGAATGAGATGGTTTTCACTTTGTCGTAATTGATAGATGCTCCGTTGAACTTATACGAGATGGAGCAAGCTGTCAGTATGCAGGCGAAGATTGCACACAAGCCAATGAGTTTACTGCGTTTGTTATTCAAGTCCATATTCTTTTATTTTTCGGTAAAGGGTACGTTCGGATATTTTCAGGTCGGCAGCTGCGTTTTTGCGTCTGCCGTGATGGCGTTCCAATGCCTTGCGTATCATTTCCTTTTCCACGTCTTCCAGTGCCAGGTTCTCTTCTACATATTCTTCGGTGTCCTGCACTTCGGGCGTTTCGACCGGTGTGACATGGATAGGAGGCTCTGCCACAGGGGCAGGCTTTATCATGACAGGCGATTCGGGGATGACGCTTACAGGATTCTGCAGGTAGTGAACAGGAGGCTCTGCCGGCTGGGATACTGCATTGCTCTGGCGTTCCGCCATGATGCCGTGTACCAGTTTTTTCAGTTCGGTCACATCCCGGCGCATATCGAACAATACCTGATACAAGATTTCCCGTTCGCTCTCGAAGCTTTTCTTTTCGGTAGAGCGGACGCCCAGCAATGCCGGCAAGCGTGATTCCGTCTGAGGCGGCAAGTAGTTTTGCAGGATTTCGGGAGTGATGTCCCGGTTGGTTTCCAGGATGGATATCTGTTCGGTTATGTTCTTCAGCTGGCGGATGTTGCCCGGCCACGGGTAGTGTATCAGCAGTTGTTTGGCTTCTTCCGTAAGCTGAATGGCGGGCATGTGGTATTTCTCGCCGAAATCGGAAGCGAATTTCCGGAACAGCAAGATGATATCATCGCTCCGGTCGCGCAAGGAAGGAACTTTGATAGGTACAGTATTCAGACGGTAATACAAGTCCTCGCGGAAACGCCCTTCGGCAATGGCTTCGGTAAAGTTTACATTCGTTGCAGCCACGATGCGTACATCGGTTTTCTGCACTTTTGATGAACCTACCTTGATGTATTCACCCGATTCGAGCACACGAAGCAGACGTGCCTGGGTGGATAGGGGAAGTTCGCCCACCTCGTCAAGGAAGATGGTGCCTCCGTTCGCTTCGGCAAAATAACCGTTGCGGTCGCTGATAGCTCCGGTGAAGGCTCCTTTTTCGTGTCCGAAAAGCTCGGAGTCGATTGTTCCTTCGGGGATAGCGCCGCAGTTGACGGCTATGTAAGGTCCGTGTTTCCGGCGGCTGAACTGGTGGATGATTTGGGGAAAGCTTTCCTTTCCTACGCCGCTTTCGCCCGTTACTAATACCGACAGGTCGGTAGGGGCGACTTGCATGGCTATATCGATGGCACGGTTCAATCCTTCGGTATTTCCGATGATGCCGAACCTTAATTTTACACTTTGAATTTCTGATTTGTTCATACTTGTAATTTCTTTCTATGACAAAATTACAAAAAACTCATTATTCCCCGCAATTTTGGCAGGGAAATTTAGAGAAAGGCAACAGTGCCGGTCTTAAACCAACCGGCATTACGATGCAATGGGTTAGAATACAGTACGAATCATGAAACGGATGCCCCACTTGTTGGCTGTAGGCAAATCGTTGTAATTCAACCGGCGTACATATTCTATATGCAACAGCTTGAAGATGTTATGGATGCCTGCCGTTATCTCTACATACGGTTTGTGCGGGTCCATGACGTAGCTGGAATAGTCGTAACCTCCTGCCGCATTGTAGTGTCCGGGGAACTTCATCAGTACATCATCGTGCATGTTCTGTTCCAGGAACGGGTTGTTCTTGTCCGTCAGTTTGCCCCAGAGGCATTTTACACCGATGAACTCACGCCATTTCAGTTTCTTGAGCAACGGAATGCGGTTGAACAGCTTGCCTTGCATGTTCCACGAAACATCCAGCGATGCATAACGGTCGTTCAGGAACTCCATGTTGTTGATGAGGTTGAACGTCTCTTCCTGAATGATGTACGACAAGTTGGCTGCCGGCATAATCAGCAAGGGGAAAGGCACCTTGTTCCACTGGATGCCGCCTTTCAGATACACGTCGATGTTTCCCCACGAGTTGAGCCAGAAACGTTTGTAGGCACTGAAGTCGGTCACGTTGTATGTATAGTCGCTTCCCAATACGCCTTTTACCGAAAGGGTATGTTGCAGCGAGAAGACCGGTGCGTCCAGGTTGACAGGCAGACGGCGCTGCTTGGTGTTGACAAAGGTCTCTCCCGGCGCATAGCGGAAAGCTATCGAAGCCTCGGCAACCGTAATGTCGTGCGTATTGAACGGAGAGTGTACCCAGTCGGTGCCTGCCAGTTCGCCGTTGGTAATGGCAGACTGGAGCTGAGATTCTCCTTCCATCGTACGATAGAACAATTTTCCGCATGGCTCGTAGTTGGCATAACGGATGAATGCGGTAGTCTTGAAACCGAATTCCCGTTCGCGTTCGTACTTGATGGTGGCTTTCCGTTCGTAATTATATTGGTCTACCGTACATACCTTCAATGAGGTGAATACGTTATCCTTATCGGTATGGATGAACTTGTCGGACGGCAACATGTTGTCGTACTGGTACGTGAATGTCAGCGAATGTTTGGGAAACTCGCGCGGCAGGTATTCTTTCTTGTCGAACGAATATTCCACTTCGCCCATGTATTTCGACCGGTTGTCCTTAAATCCGTAGGCATAATATCCCTTGAAGAACCAATGCGGATTCAGGTTGGCTGTAGTCTGGGCGGAAGCACGCAGACGCAATCCGTCGATATAGTTCGATGTAATCATGGTGTTAATCGGTCCGATATCCACCTTGCTGTCGGGTGTGCTGGTCTCCACAAAGTTCTCGATAAGCGCTTTCAGGAAAAACATCACATACTTGAAGCCTTTTATCTTGGTCAGGTTGTCTACGAAACTGCCCATGTGTTGCTCCGATTTGGTCAGGTCTTCTTGCCGGTACTTGCTCCAGAACTCCTGGTCACGCATCATGGCGTTTACATCCTTTATTTCCTTTCCTTTCTGCTTGAACAGCTTGTCGGAAATAGGTTCGAAACTGAAGTCAAAATACCGTGTCGTGCGTCTGACCAGAAAGCTTCCCAATACTTTTTTCAAATAAGACATTTCACACAGCATGTCGTCTTCCAGCAGGGTCCATTCTCCTGTGGGCAATTCGCCGAACTTCTGGTCGATAATCATGTGGTCGACAAAGTTGATGTCGGTCTTCTTCGGCAGGTTCAACTGGCATTGTTTTACTCTGTAAGTAGAGTCGGCAAGGATATACAGACTTCCTGTAAAGCCGAAGTCCTGCGAATTGTTGGGCACGAACGAGAGGCGGAAACACTTGTCGCGGTCCACATAAATGGTATCCATAATATAGAATTTATAAAAACGGATACCGGCTTCCGAGATAGGGCTGTCGAACGGATATTGTAGGAAACGGAACCGGTCCTGATAGATGTCTATATCCTGGAAGACATCTTTCAGAACAGTCGTAAGCATTTCGCCCGTACTGAACAGCTCGTTTACTCCCGATGAGTTCAGTCCGCGTATGTAGGTCTTTTCCGAATGCGGTTCTTTGCGGTAGACGTTTTCGTATACCGTTTCGTCGACCGAAAGCGGAAGGATGTTTTTGCCTGTTACGTCGCATACCTCCACTTGGTCGCGGAAAAACGGATATTGCTTGAACAGCCACGACTCACGCAAGGTGTCTGCCGTAATGTTGTTTTTGGCAAAAGTCAGTTTCTGGTATTTGTAGTAACGGTAATAATCTTTCTGCTTCAGGTCAGTCCGCCTTTTCGAGGCGATGACCTTTTTTATCATTTCAACGGCGGGATTGTTCTTGCGGGAATACTTTTCTTTTTTGGGTCGGATAATGATTTCGTCCAGCATTTGGTCTAATTCCTTCATGCTGACATTCAGTTCGCCTGTTTTAGCCGATACGATGATTTCCTGTGTCTCATATCCGACCATGGAAAAAGTCAGTTTAGTCCATCCAGCATGATAGGAAATGGCATATTCCCCCTCGTCATTAGTTACAGTCCCTACTCCCTTCCCGTCGTAATATACATTTAAATAAGGAATAGGTTCGCCTGTTTTAGCATCGATAACCACCCCATGAATTTGGGCTGATAAATCCAGCAAACAGAACCAACCTATTAATATAAGGAGTAATCGTTTCACCATATCAATAATCTTTGTGCGCTTTATTTAAACTTTAAAACGGAGGCGAAATTACACCACTTTCTTGTTTCTCACAAATAGAAAACGTTGAAAACAGATAAATAAACCGACTTTTATGTAGTATTAACCATTATTAATTTAGATTTTAAGGAAAGACAATTCAAAGAAAAACTGTACTTTTGTAGGCTCTTTATATAGAGGTATTCAAGTGGCAGATTGTCGATTAAATAAGTGAATGTATGCAGAAGATACCCTTTTTTCATCAATTGATAGCAAGTGGATTTGGCAGCGGATATAGTCCGATAGCTCCCGGTACAGCAGGTGCGCTTTTGGCTACGCTGATATGGTGGGGATATGCTTCTTTTCTCGATTATGCCTGGATACAGGGAGTGACGGTTGTGCTGATCGTTGTCTTTACTGTATTGGGTGTGTGGTCATCAAGTGTATCCGAGAAGTATTGGGGCGAAGACCCGTCGCGTGTGGTGATTGATGAAATGGTAGGAACATGGATTGCGTTGTTGGCTGTGCCGCCCCATGCTCATTGGGGCTATATGGTTGCAGCTTTTCTGCTGTTCCGTTTTTTCGACATCGTCAAGCCTTTAGGCATCCGGAAGATGGAAAAACTGCCTGGAGGATATGGGATTATGGCAGACGATATGCTGTCAGGCGTTTACGGACTGATTGTTATTTACCTGTTTCGATGGCTGATTGCTTGAAGAATAAGTTGGTAGAGTTCTCTCGGCGTAAAGGTCTGTTTATGTTTGTCCGTGCCCAGCTATCGGCACAAGTGGCAACGATTGCCGATTTCCTGGTCAGTATTGTGTTGAATCAGGGGTTTGGCATTTATTATGTGTATGCTACGTTGACGGGGTCTGTCACGGGAGGGCTGGTGAATTGTGCCATCAATTATAAATGGACTTTCCATACCGAGGATTGCGGTCCGATGTATGTATTGTTCAAGTATATATTGGTATGGCTGGGAAGCATCGGGTTGAACTTATGGGGCACTTATCTGTTGACTGAGTTTCTGACAATGCAGCAGAGTCGCCTTGATGTGGCAGAACCGACTGCTTTCATTCTTTCGAAAATCGTCACATCGGTGGTGGTTGCCGTGTGCTGGAACTATAACCTGCACCGTGTGTTTGTTTTTCGGGATGCTCAGATAAACAATAGATTGAAAAACAGAATAAAACAAATCAAACACCGACATGGAAATAAAAAAACAAGCTAAAAAGATGCGGGATGCATTGCAGCAGTTCATTTATAAAGTGATAGACCCGCTGATTCATGGGATGATAAAAATAGGCATCACGCCTAATATGGTGACTACAATCGGCTTTTTGGGAAACTTGGCAGGGGCATGTATCTTGGTTTATGCAGGCGCCAATCCGGGTATGAATCCTTACCGGCTTATCGGATGGGCGGGAGGAGTTATTTTGGTCTCATCCTTGTTCGACATGATGGACGGACAAGTGGCACGTATCGGCAATATGACTTCCACTTTCGGTGCCATGTACGATTCGGTGCTCGACCGTTACAGCGAATTGGTCACATTGGGCGGCATTTGTTTTTGTCTAATAGGGCATGGATACCTGATTGGAGCGGTTATTACTTTTGCCGCTTTGATAGGTTCGCTGATGGTAAGCTATGTACGTGCCCGTGCCGAAGGGCTGGGGCTGGAGTGTAAAATCGGATTCATGCAACGTCCCGAACGGGTCGTGCTTACCAGTCTGGCTTTGCTGGTATGCGGCATTACAGCCACTTGTGCTAATAAACTGGCTTTCGATGTGATGTTGATTCTGATTATTCCGATGGCATTCATCGCTGTCTTTGCCAATATCACGGCACTGGCGCGTATCGAGTACAGCCGTCGCCAATTGATTAAATAAACAGGGCTTTTTTATTGCTTTATGGAATTGAAGACTGAATTTCCTTCTACCCGCGAAACCGTAACGCTGGTAGCAGCTCTTGCTGTATGGATGGGAATCACCGCTTTGTGCATGGATATCCGTCCCGAGCACTGGCTGATGGTTCTCCTGATAGCTTTTCTTTTTTTCTTCCGGCTTTCTACACGCAAGCTGATTATCGCCTTATTGCCGTTTGTCGTTTTCGCCATTTCATACGACTGGATGCGTATTGTGCCCAATTACGAAGTCAATCCGATTGACGTGAAGGGGCTGTACGAGGCGGAAAAGAATCTTTTCGGCATTGCTACTTCGCAAGGCGTCCTGACTCCTAACGAGTTCTTCCAAATCCATCATGGCTCTCTGATGGATTTCATGGCAGGGATATTTTACTTGTGCTGGGTGCCGGTGCCGGTCTTGTTCGGGCTGGGGCTTTATCTCACCCGTCAGCGGGAGGTGTATTTACACTTTGCCCTGGTCTTTCTGTTTGTCAATCTGTTGGGCTTTATCGGCTATTACATCCATCCGGCTGCTCCGCCCTGGTATGTGATGAAGTATGGTTTCGAGCCTATTCTCCATACGCCGGGTGATGTGGCAGGATTGGGCCGTTTCGATGAAATGACCGGGCTTACCGTCTTTCATGGGTTATACGGGCGCAATGCCAATGTCTTTGCCGCGGTGCCTTCGTTGCATTCGGCCTATATGGTAGTCGCGCTGTTCTATGCTTTCAGGGCGCGGTGTGCCTGTTGGCTTCGGCTTGTTTTCGCCTTTATCATGTGCGGCATTTGGTTTACGGCGGTTTATACCGGACATCATTACCTGATTGATGTGTTGCTCGGCATCTTGTGTGCCCTTTTAGGCATATTCCTGTTCGAGCAGGGCTTGATGCGCATTCCGCCTTTCCGCCGTTTTGTAGAGCGGTACGTCGGATACGTGTCTTGATTGGAATGAGATAATTTATTCTTTGCAGATTTTCTGCATGACGCATACATCCTTGTATCCGTTTCCGGTGTGAAGCCAGTCTTTCAATGTTCCGCTATGGGTATAACCCAATTTTTCGAACAGGCGAAGGCTGGCTGTATTGTCGGTACGGATGTAGGCATATAGCTGGTGGATGCCCAGCAGGCGGAAGCAATGGCGTTCCAGCAGGCAGAGGGCATCGTAGGCGATGCCTTGGCGGCGGTAGGCTGTTTTTATCACAATGCCTACTTCGGCACGCCGGTGGCGCACGTCGAAAGCGAATACATCGACAATGCCTACCGTTTCGCCCGATTGATGTTCAATCATCAGGCGGAGTTGTCCGTCGGCGAAGAGGTCATTCTGGTTCTCGGCAATGTATTTCTTCAGTTGATAGCGCGAGTAAGGTCCGGTAGCAGGACCGTTTTCCCAAAATGTTTCATCGTTTTCTAACAGGAACAGTTCGCCTAAGTCTTCGGGCTCGGGAGCCCGGAGGCAGATGGTTTTGGTATGTAAAGGAAGAGAAGTGTTCATTCGGATAGCGAGGTGTCTGATAAATGAAGTTCGTTCAGCAGGCGTTCTTTTCCGGGAAGGCAAAACAAAGAGGCTATCAGTGCCATCCCCGTGCAAAGCAACCCGGTAGTGTCCAGTGTCCAGTAGTAGGCGGACAGGCTTACGAGGGAAGCCACGGTCAGCAGGGCAATGCGTATCTCGCTCCAGCGGCGGTAGCTTTTCAAGGCTTCCACCAAAGGAAGCGAGGTGATGTATCGGGTGAGCGACAGATTGAAAAGCCTTAGGGATAAGGGGATGAAGCATATCGTAAGCAGGATGCTTATCACCTGCATGATGTATGTTGTCTGTGCGTCGTCGGCGAAAAGTCCTTGCGGCAGGATATCGCATTCGTAGAGTATGGCAAGCATCAGGGTCAGTATCCAAAGCAAGGCGTATTCTCCTTTCAGTATGTTGATGAGTCGTTTGATTCTTTTTTCCATAGTTTTTTAAATGCTTGTTCCTGTAAATACAATTCGGTTGGCAATGGAGCGTCCCAAGGTGATTTCGTCGGTATATTCCAGTTCGTCACCGATAGAGATGCCGCGGGCGATGATGGTCAGCTTTACGTTGTAGGGAGCCAGCTTGCGGAAAATGTAGAAGTTGGTCGTGTCTCCCTCCATGGTCGAACTGAGTGCCAGTATCACTTCCGCTATGGTGCCGGTCTTTACCCGTTCCACCAGGCTTTCTATCTGCAGGTCCGAGGGGCCGATGCCGTCCATGGGCGAGATGACCCCTCCCAGTACATGATACAGCCCCCGGTATTGTTGGGTGTTTTCTATGGCCATCACGTCGCGGATATTCTCTACCACGCAAATGGTCGAGGCGTCGCGCGAAGGATTGGAACAAATCTGGCACACATCCGTGTCCGAGATGTTGTGACACACCTTGCAATACTTCACCTCATGCTTCAGCTTGATAAGCGCGTTGCCGAATGCTTCCACCGTTTGGGTGTCTTGCCTCAGCAGGTAGAGCACCAGCCTCATGGCGGTCTTTCTGCCTATGCCGGGCAGTTTGGCAAATTCGTCTATTGCCTTTTCCAGTAATACAGACGGGTATTGTTGGTTCATTTCTTTGCCTTTCTTATTCTGTTTCCGAGGCGCAAATGTACGAAAAATCCTTGTTTGTGGGGTTGCATACAAGGAAAAACTTTCGGTGAAATGGGAAGCAAGACTTCTCTGTCCGTACAGCCGGCTGCATGCATGCCGGGAAGCATCGGTAGTTTCAGGCAGTTTCTTATAAGTGAAACAAGTGTTTCTTATAGGTGAAACAATAGTTTCAGCTAGGTGAAACAACTGTTTCATATAATTGAAACAGGGTGAAACTATTATCTGACCCTTTAAGTTGTGTCATTCAATCATTTAAGTTGACCGAATTTCTTTTTATAAATAAAAGAGGTTGACCCGGTTTCCGGATAACTGACGGATTGGGTTGACTTTACCCTAAACCGGTCGGCCGATGTGCGTTCAGTTCACTATCAGCTTATATCCGATGCTCCGCACATTCACGATGCGGATGCGTTCGTCCTGAGAAAGTTTGTGGCGTAATTTGGTAATGAATACGTGCAGGCTGCGTTGATTGAAGAACGTATCATCGCCCCACAGGTCCAGCAGGATGTCTTGCATGTTCACCACTTGGTTCCGGCTTTCGCACAGGCGGCGTAAGATTTCGCTTTCGCGGTACGAAAGTTCGGTCTCTTTTCCTAAATAGGACAGGCGTTGAGTGACGGCATCGAAGCGGTAATTCCCTATTTCGAACAGGCTTGGGGCGGTTTGTGATGTTTCGGCATAGGTTGAGGCTCTGCCCAGCAAGGCTTTGATGCGCACGATGAGTTCCTGCATCCCGAAAGGCTTTTTCAGGTAATCGTTGCCTCCCAGTTCGAAGCCTGTCACCACATCGTCGGTAGCAGAGCGTGCGGTAAGGAAGAGCACGGGCGTAGTCCGGTCGTTACGGCGGATGCGGCGCACCATCTCGAAGCCGTCCATGCGGGGCATCATTACGTCTGCCACTACGACATCGGGCTTCAGTTCGGAAAACAGCTTCAGGCCTTCTTCACCGTCTCGGGCAAGGTGGATGCAGAATCCTTGTTCGTCCAGGGTGTCTTTGATAATCTGGACAAGGGTCTCTTCGTCTTCTACCAAAAGTACGCGGATGGTCAATTCTTTATTTTTCATGCTTCATTCTTAATTTGATGGTGAACTCACTTCCCTGTCCGGGTTTGCTTTTCACTTCTACCGTGCCTCCGTGTTTTTCCGTCAGGGTCTTCACGTAGTAAAGCCCCAGTCCGTATCCCTTTACGTTGTGCAGGTTGCCTGTAGGCACCCGGTAGAACTTGTCGAACAGGTGTGCGAGCTTGTCGGGAGCAATGCCGATACCATGGTCGCGTACGGAGAGGACGAACCGGCCGTCTTCGGAGGTACAACGAATGCAGATGTCGGCTTTGTCCGATGAATATTTGATGGCGTTGTCCAGCAGGTTGCTCACGATGTTGCTGAAATGGGTGCGGTCGGCATATACGGTAAGGTCTTGCGGCTCGATATGGAGCGAGATACTGACAGGCTTGTCCGCTTTCAGCTGATGCTGCTCGATGAGCGGGACGATGACCTCTTCCGGAGCGAATGTTTCGGTATGCAGGCGGAAAGATTTCCGTCGTTCCATCGACATGCTGAGTATCTGTTCCACCAGTCCGCTTAGCCGGCGAAGCTGTTCCTGGCAGATGCGCAGGTAGCGTTCGCGCTTTTTCGGGTCGGTGCCGGAAGCAAAGTTGAGCAAGGCGTCGTTGGCTGCGTAGGCCACGGCAATGGGGGTCTTCAGCTCGTGAGTGATGTTGTTGGTGAAGTCGCTTTTCATTTCTTCCAGTGTCTTTTGGCGCAAAAGGGTGCGGATGAGGAAGCCGAACGAGAAAGCCAGGATGACGAGTATTGCCGCCGATGCGGAAAGAATGCCTGCCATTTGCTTGAGTATCACGCCCTCTATCGGTTCCAGTGTAAGGCGGTAAAGCCAATGGCCGTGCAGGTCATAAGTGTAATCGTAAGTGACGGATCGGGGTGAGGGGAGATAGCCGGCGGTTCCGCCGATGCCCAGTGTATCTGTAAATACGTAGCTCGAATCGAGGGTGTTTCCCCGGTGGAAGTATTCCAGCCGGTAAGGTATCGTCAGGCCGATGCGTTGCAGTTCGGTACACAACAGGCTGTCGTAGGTGGGAAAGTCGGGGACTGTCAAGACGTCCATTCCCGCATGCAAGCCTTGCTGGAAATTGAGGGCAAGTTCGTTCATCGTATTTTTATTCTTGAAAAGAACGGTGGCGACAGATGCCTGCAATGCCGCTTGCGGATGTTTCTCGTATGGTAAAGTGTCGGCATTGTCGTATTCCCAGATGGAGAAGCGGGTAGTGTCTCCTTCCTTGACCGCATTGATGGTATGGCTTTTCCCGTATGCCCGATTGTTTTCGTACCCGGCGGTGACCGACACGATGCTGTAATGTGCGGAGTCCGATTGAATCCGTTGCATGCGTAGAATCATTTCGTTATAATCGCTCATCCGCATAGCCTCGCGGATGTTGCGCTCCGTTTCGGCATGCTGTGTGCGGTACAGCCCGGTAAGCCAGTAGGTCTGGTAGGCGAATACCCCTATTAAGGAGAGGATGACCAGCAAGGCGATGTATTTCGACGGTAATTTCATAAACAGTTTATCTTTCGGCGGTAAAGATACATTTTTTCCGACAGGTTATCGGCTTCCTCCGGAAAACGGTAAGACTAAATAACACTTCGGATAACACTTGGTAAGCCGGATGATGAGGCGGATGTGGTGCCGAATGCTGAACTTTGCGGTGTAATAAAACAACGGACTTATGCATACGAGAAAACAGATGACTTTGATTTTGGGGCTGGCTGCTTACGTGATAAGCTTGCCGGCACAGGAGAAGGCAGACAGCCTGCTTACCGGCGATATACAGGCGGACAGTATTTTTCAGACTTTGCCCGAAGTGATGGTGGAGGGAGAACGTCCCGTAGTAAAGGCATTGCCCGGACGGCTGGAATATGATTTGCCTCGGATGATAGCCGGGAAACCGATAGACAATGTATATGATGCGCTGAAAGAACTGCCCGGTGTGGTGGAAATGAACGGCGGATTGACGTTAGGCGCAAGAGGGGTGACCGTCATTCTGGACGGCAAAGTGACGAATATGAGTACGGAACAGCTTTATGCTTTATTGAAATCGATGCCTGCCGGCCGCATTGAGCGTGTGGAGGTGATGTACAGTGCTCCGGCTCATTATCAGGTGCGCGGGGCTGTGATAAACGTCTGCCTGCGTCACCGCATCGGCGACCCCGGTTCGGTGCAGGGAGAAGCTTACGGGAAGTATGACCAACGGCACGAGGCTTCTTTCGAAGAGCGTGCTTCCTTATTATATAATGGCGGGAAGCTTTCGCTTGACTTCCTCTATTCGCACACCCACGGTAAGAGTTACTGGCTTACTGATAAGGAAGCCCGGCATTGGCAGGAGGCGGAGGAACGGACTTATCTTATCGGGAATCATGAAGTGGGGCGCGGACGCAGTCAGAAGCATACATTCCGTCTCGGCATGGATTATCGTTTTGCCGAGAACCATACCGCGAGCTTTGTTTATAACGGAAGCTATGAGAGCGCTCATTCCAACCAGTCGAGTACCGGAACACAACGGGCAGAAAAATTGAGCAACCGGACTTCCCGGCTGCATAACGGACGTTTGGACTACCGGGCGCCTTTCGGACTGAAGGCAGGCATGGAGTTTACCTGGTATCATGCGCCGGGCGACCAACGCCTGACCAGTGAAATGGAAGGGACAACGATGGATTTCTATACCGAAGACGCGCAACGCATTAACGCCTGGAAGTTCTACCTTTCGCAGGAACATAAGTTGCGGAACGCTTGGGAACTGAACTATGGAGCAATCTATACGACCGGCATAGACCATTCGTATCAGCGGTATTTTGAAAATAAGGAGTCGGACGAAACGCTTCCGCCGGATATGGTCTCGCGGCACAGGGAACAGACCTTGAACCTGTATGCCGGATTCGGGAAGTCATTCAGCGAACAGCTGATGATGAACTTTTCGCTTGCCGTCGAGCATTATCAGACTCCGGTATGGAACGAATGGGACTGGTATCCTGTCCTGAACTTTACCTACCGTCCTTCTGCAAGCCATGTATGCCAGCTCTCTTTCAGCAGCGACAAGAGCTATCCGGCTTATTGGGCAGTGCAGAATGCCGTTTCGTATTTAGGCGGAGGCTATTCGGAGATACAGGGCAATCCGTGGTTGAAGCCGAGGAAAGACTATAACCTGACGCTGATGTATATGTTGCGGTCGAAATACATCTTTTCGGCGTGGTTCGGCTATGTGAAAGACTACTCTACACAGACTCTTTACCAGTCGCCCGAACGGTTGACGGAAATCTACCGTTATCTTAATTTCAACTTTCAGCAGCAGGCAGGTGTTCAGGTATCCTTGCCTTTCAAGGTAAAGAAATGGCTCGACTCCCGGTTGACGCTGTTGGGAGTCTGGAGCCGTGAGAAAGACGATGATTTCTACGACCTGCCTTTTGACCGCCGCATCTGTTACGGCATGGCCATACTCAATAACAACATCACCCTTTCCACCCGTCCCGATTTGCATCTCAGCATCTACGGATTTGTCCGCAGCAAGGCATATCAAGGCCTGTACGACTTGCCTGCCAGCGGCAATGTGGACATTGCGTTGCGTTATGCGTTTGCCGGTAAAAACTGCATTTTGTCGGCTTGGTGCAATGACATCTTCGAGACCGGCGGTATCGACCCGTATATCAGCTATGCCACTCAGTGGGTAAAGAATGATTATTCATACTATCGTTCTGTAGGTTTGTCGTTTACGTGGAAATTCGGAGGATATAAGTCCAAGCAGCGTGAGGCGGTAGACACCTCCCGTTTCAAGTGAACTTTTTCCCGAGACTTTATTGGCAAATTCAAGGATATTTCCGTATCTTTGCCGTAGTGTATGATTTAAGGAGAATAGTATGAGAGTATCAGCATCGATGGAAAACCTTTGGCAATATATACAATCGCTTTCGCTGAGCGAACGGAACAGAATATGGCTTGCCGATAAGTTGTTAGAAGGAACCCGCAAGGAAGAAGCGGAAGATGATGAGTATATCAGCAAAGAAGAAGTCTTGGCTGGAATAGATGCGGGGCTAAAAGACATGAAGGCAGGGAGATCGAAGACATTTGAAGAATTTATGAGGGATTGGGATGATGAAGTATAAATTGAAATTCCAATTTACGTTTGAGAAAGAGGCGAAACGTTTGGGGAAACGTTATTTGTCCATGAAGTCGGATATTGCCTCATTGAGTGAAGATTTGCTTGCCAATCCGCATTTGGGTGTAGACCTTGGCGGCGGATTGCGTAAGGTGCGTATGTCTATCACTTCGAAAGGCAAAGGCAAGAGTGGGGGTGCACGCGTCATTACATTTACTGTGATAGTGGCGGTTGAAGAGGCTGAAATCAACTTGCTTTATATTTATGACAAGTCAGAACGTTCTTCCATCAGCAAAAAGGAAATCGAAGAGTTGCTCCGGCTGAACGGACTGAAATGATTATGAACGGTGCGTTTATCCTCATTACCATAGCTGTTTATTTCGGCATATTGTTGCTGGTGGCACATTTTACATCGGTGCGCAGCAGCAACAACGATGCTTTCTTTCGGGGCAACCGCCAGTCGCCTTGGTATATTGTCTCTTTTGGTATGATAGGCGCTTCGCTTTCGGGAGTGACCTTTGTCTCGGTGCCCGGTATGGTGCGGAACATCGATATGACCTATATGCAGACTTGCTTGGGTTTTTTTGTGGGCTATCTGGTTATCGCCCGTGTGCTGCTTCCGCTTTATTATCGTCTGAATCTGATTTCCATCTATACATACTTGCAGGAACGGTTTGGCACCTGCTCTTATAAGACGGGAGCGTGGTTCTTTCTGGTGTCCAAACTGTTGGGAGCATCCGCCCGCTTGTATCTGGTCTGCCTGATTCTGCAACATTATGTGTTTGATGCATACGGTGTCCCTTTTCTTTGGACTGCTGTAGGAACCGTAGTGCTTATCTGGCTCTATACACGGAAAAGCGGGATACGGACAATCGTCTGGACAGACAGTTTGCAGACCTTTTGCCTGTTGGCGGCGTTACTCCTTATTATATATAAGGTAGTGATGATGCTGGGCGGAGATTGGGCAGCGGTGGCAGATGCCGTGCAATCGAGCGGACATAGCCGTATCTTCGTGTTCGACGACTGGCATTCGAAGCAGAACTTCTTCAAGCAGTTTTTCAGTGGTATTTTCATTACGATTGTGATGACCGGGCTGGACCAGGACATGATGCAGAAGAATCTTTCGTGCCGCAATCTGAAAGAAGCGCAGAAGAATATGTATTGCTATGGCTTTTCTTTTGTCCCGGTCAACTTCCTCTTTCTGGTATTGGGTGTCTTGCTGTTGCTTGTCGCTCCGCAGTTGGGCGTGTCTTTGCCTGCCAAAGGAGATGATATGCTTCCGATGTTTGCGGCAGAAGGCTATTTGGGCCCGGTGGTATTGGTGCTCTTTACCATTGGCATCATTGCCGCAGCCTTCTCGAGTGCCGATTCGGCATTGGCAGCCCTGACCACCAGTTTCTGTGTTGACATTCTGAATATAGGCAAGTATGCCGAAGGAAAAGCACAACGCATCCGCAGATGGGCGCATCTGGGCGTTTCGGTCGTGTTTATCGGGTGCATGTTGATATTCGAGGCAGTAGGGAGCCAAAGCATCATTGATACGATTTATGTATTGGCGGCTTATACGTATGGTCCTTTGCTGGGGATGTTTGCCTTTGGCATGTTTACCCGCCGATTGCCCCGCGACCGCTTTGTGCCTTATGTCGCTTTGCTTTCTCCCTTGGTGTGTTACCTTACCGACCGTTTGACTTTCCGCTATACCGGCTATGCCTTCGGTTATGAAATGCTGATGGTGAATGGTCTGCTGACTTTCGCAGGGCTGTGGTTATTAAGCCGTAAAGTGTTAAAAAGCTGATGCAGAACATAAAAAAAGGTATTTGTTGTTCGGGAAAAACCTTGTAATTTCGCACCCGACAATTAAAAACAACCTGATAGTATCATGAAGACACTGATTATAACACTGTTTTGCGGACTGCTGACGATGAATTCTCTTTGGGCAAAAGGTTTTGAACGCCCGCTCTCTGCCGATTATCAAAAGGGCGTGGAAGCCCTGAACGAAGGTAATATAGAACAAGCCTATACTTACCTGACCAATGAACTGAACGTGAATCCGGAAAATGGTTACGCGCATTGCTATATGGCTTTGGTCTGTAATTTCTGCGGAGATGCCAAGCTGGCGTTTCATGCCGTAAACGAAAGTTTGCGTTTCATCCCGAAGGCAGATACCGAATACCGTGCGTTTGCCTATTATACACGGGGAATGCTGCTGATGAACGCCAAGGCGTATGCCGAAGCAGAAAAAGATTTTGATGAGGCTATCCGCCTGACTCCTTCGGATGTAGAAAACTACAAGGCACGTGCAGAGGTGTATATGAATAACGGCAAGTATGAAGAATCGTTGGCTGACCTGCAGATGGCAATAAAGCTAGACAGCCGTGCCGATGTGTACGACTTGATGATGCAGTTGCTTCAAGCCAATCCCGACCCGGTTTTCTTCGATGAAGTGACCAATGCATTTGCCAATGCGACGGCAGCGCGCTGATTAAATGAAGAATGAAAAATTAAGAATGAAGAATCCGTTGTCGTTTTTATTAAAACGCGGATTCTTCATTTTTCGTTTTTAGCTCTTCGTTCTTCATTCTTCATTTTTCATTTATCATTTATGAGTACTGTTTCGGAAAGCGGAAGATGATGCTTAGGATGGCGACTGCTCCCAATGCCATCGGGTAATATAAATAAGGTATAAAGTCGAGGGGAGACAGTTGGGTCAGTCCGGCGGCAATCAACATTTGCGCACCGTAGGGGATGATGCCTTGTATTACGCACGAGAACGTATCGAGAATACTTGCGCTCTTCCGTTTGTCTACCCGATATTCTTCTGCAATGCGGCTTGCCAGCGGACCTACCGTAATGATGGCGATGGTATTGTTTGCCGTACAGAAGTTGGCAAGGCTGACCAGTGCCGCGATGCTGAATTCTGCTCCTCGTTTATTTCCGATGTGTCTGGTCAGGCGGTGAAGGATGTAGTCGATGCCGCCGTTAAACCGGATTAACTCCAGCATGCCGCCAGCCATCAGGGTGATGATAATCAGTTCTCCCATTCCCAATATGCCTTCTCCCATCGAGCTGAACCATCCGAAAATGTCGAATGTGCCGTATGCCAGTCCGATGATGCCTGTCGACAGCAATCCTGTCAACAATACTAACGTGACATTCATTCCGGCAATGGAAGTTCCCAATACGATAAGGTAGGGGATAATTTTGACCCATTCGATGGATTGCACTTCGGGATGCGCTTCTGTCTGCATGCCATATACGATGTAATACCCCAATACCAGCAAGGCAGCGGGTAGGGCTATCAGGAAGTTGGCACGGAACTTATCGCGCATGACACAGCCTTGTGTGCGTGTAGCGGCAATGGTGGTGTCGGAGATAAAGGAAAGGTTATCTCCGAAGAATGCACCTCCTATCACAATGGCTGTCATAAAAGCCATGCTGATATCGGTCTTGGCCGCGATGCCGGCAGCTACGGGTACCAGTGCCACAATGGTGCCTACCGAGGTACCGATGGACAGCGAGATGAAACAGGAAGCCAGAAAGATGCCTGCCAGAAGCAGGTTTTCGGGAAGCAGCCAAAGGGTGAGATTTACGGTAGCGTCTATTGCTCCCATGGCTTTGGCGGACTGGGCAAACGCTCCGGCAAGGATGAATATCCAAATCATCAGCATGATGTTGGTATTGGCAGCCCCTATGGAGTATTGCAGGATACGGTCGTTTAGCGATAGTCCTTTGGTAGTAGCTACGGCATAGACCGATGCCACCATGAAGGCGACGGTTATAGGAACTTTATAGAAATCGTTGACAAGGATGGAAGTCACCAGGTAAAGACACAGGAATACCACCAGCGGCATTAGTGCCCATCCGTTCGGTTTGTTTACGATGGGAGTCAGTTTGTTGTAGTCCATGTAAATAATATATAGAATTAGAGAATGGTGCAAAGATAATGCTTTTTCTGTAAAAAGCCTCTCTTGGGATAAACGATTGCACTGTAGGAGAAAGGATGTGTCGGACCGGTAAAAGCAAAAAAGGAAAAGGGTGCTCCTAAGAGATTGAACACAGAGACACTGAGTCACAGAGAATATAAATTGATTATTGATAATATATAAAAGATGAAACTCTGTGCCTTTGTGTCTCTGTGTTTGAAAAAGCCTATTTTGACACCCTCTTATCTGTTTCGTAGAAGTTCATTACAGGGTGACTCCCGTCTTGAAGATGGCAATTTCGCGGTAGTTCTTCTTTTCGTTGTTTACCCATTCGCCGCTGGCTACGCGGATGACATAATCAGTAAAACGGCGGCAAGTCACTTCCATCGGCTCGTTTTCTACAATCACTCCGGCATTGAAGTCAATCCATCCCGGCTTGTGAGCTGCCAGGCGTGAGTTGGTAGAGATTTTCATTGTCGGTACGTATGTGCCGAAAGGTGTTCCGCGTCCGGTAGTGAACAAGACGAGATGGCAGCCGCACGAAGCCAGTGCCGTAGCTGCTACCAGGTCGTTGCCTGGTGCCGAGAGCAGGTTCAGTCCTTTGGTTTGCAGGCGTTCGCCGTATGGCATCACACCCGATACATAGCTCTTTCCGCATTTCTGCGTACATCCCAGCGCTTTTTCTTCCAGCGTAGAGATACCTCCCGCCTTGTTGCCCGGCGACGGGTTTTCGCCTACCGGTTCGCCGTGAGACAGGAAATATTCCTTGAAGTCATTAATCAGATGAACCGTTTGTTCGAACAGTTCCGGCGTCTTGCAGCGGTTCATCAGGATAGTTTCGGCACCGAACATTTCCGGTACTTCGGTCAACACCGACGTGCCGCCCTGCGCAATGAGGTAATCGGAGAACATGCCCAGCAGCGGATTGGCTGTAATGCCCGAGAAACCGTCAGAGCCTCCGCACTTCAGTCCTACACGCAATTCCGAGAGCGGAACATCCGTGCGGACATCCTGTTTGCATTTGGCATACAGTTCGCGCAGTATTTTCATGCCTTCTTCAAATTCATCGTCCACTTTCTGTGCCACCATGAACCGGATACGGTCTTCATCATACTTTCCTATAAATTCGCGGAAAACATCCGGCTGGTTGTTCTCGCATCCTAATCCTACGACCAATACGGCTCCGGCGTTGGGGTGAAGCACCATGTCGCGCAAGATTTTCTTGGTATTCTCGTGGTCTTCTCCCAATTGCGAGCAGCCGTAATTATGAGGGAAAGCCACAATGGCATCGATTCCTTCTTCCTTGGTTTCGTTGCGCAAGGCTTCGGCAAGCTGGTTGACGATACCGTTTACACAGCCCACGGTAGGGATAATCCAGATTTCGTTGCGGATACCTACATCGCCGTTCTTGCGCCGGTAGCCTTTGAAGGTGCGGTTTTCGTGCGGGATGTCCAGCGATACCTGAATCGGGTTGTACGTATATTCCAGCAGACCGGCAAGGTTGGTCTTGATTTCTTTTTCCGAAATCCAGCTTCCTTTCGCTACCTGCTTGATGGCGTGTCCGATGGGATATCCGTATTTGATGATGTCGTCACCTTCGTTAAAGTCTTTCAGGGTTACCTTGTGACCGGCAGGAATGTCTGTCTGCAGGGTGATATTTTGTCCGTCCACTTGAATGGTTTCGTCGGCTTTGAGTGGAGTAATGGCAACTGCCACGTTGTCGGCGGGGTTGATTTTCAGATAAGTTGTTTCCATAAAGTTATGTTGATTAGTTATTGTTTCTATGTGCGTCCAGATAGAAATCGATGTTTTCTATCGATAAGAAATTGATAGGCATGTAGTTGCATTCCTTGATGGCTTTTTTCAGTATCAGGTGGTCGCACAGGCTGGCGATGCTGTTATATCCTTGCATCGTCGGCTGTTGTGCGATGATGAAATCAATGCTTCCGTTCCGTAGGCAATTGACGTTGCGCTCCAACAGGTCGTAACCCATTAGATGAAAATCTTTTCGATGGTGTCTTTCCATATATTCTCCGACGATGTAGGCTTTCGAGTTGAATGTGATGCCATACGTTATGCCTGGATATTCCTTGAAAAATTGATTCAGCAAGGTTTCGTCTTCTCCCGGCCGTTTGGCATACAGGTTCAGTTCTCGTAAAGTCAGGTTCGGGTGATGTTCTTTCATATATGCATAAAAACCTTCTTCGCGATGCAATTGTTGGTTCGAGCCTAAACGCCCTTCGTTGATTTGACGGAACATGACCAATTCCGTTGCGTTCTGCATAAGCATTTTCATCATACGCGCAGCAAAATATCCGCTTTGTTTGGCATGTTGGCCGTAGAAAGCGAGCGGCTTCAGTTCCGGTATGTTCGAGTCTATAAATATATAAGGTATAGAGCGGACTTGCAGTTCGTTGACAAATCCAGTAGTTTCCATTTCGATAGTAGGGGAGATGACCAGCCCGTCGGGAGATACTTTCAGCAATTCTTCGCCAGCCCGTTTGAAATCGCCCAGCATATATTGGTCGTAATATCCTGTAACCAGTGAAATGTTGAAATCAGAAAAAGCTTTGATAGCCTGACTCATTCCGTTTTCCACATAAGTCCAGTATTCGCCTGCTGTATGTTGGGGCAGCAGGCAAGCAAAAACATACTTTTTGTTCGATGCCAAAGCGCTTGCATACATATTAGGCTGGTAATCAAGTTGCTTTAAGATAGCTTCTACTTTTTTCCTGCTGGATTCAGATACCCCGCTACGTCCGTGCAGCACACGGTCGACTGTCCCTACGGATACTCCTGCCAAGTGGGCTATATCTTTGATTCGGATTCGTTCTGCTTGTTTGTCCATATACTGGTCTCTTAAAATATGTTTCTAAAAGAAGGTTTAATGTCTGCATTGAAAAAATATCGATACAAATATATTACTTTTTTTGGTATTTAAAAAATAAATCGTACCTTTGTGTGCGTACACAGAGCATATATTTGTTGCTTAATGCGTAGAAAAGGCAGAGATAAATCAAACAAAAGTATAAATGATATAAAATTTAGCGGTAATGGGAAAAATTGTTACTTTAGGCGAGATCATGTTGAGATTGTCAACTCCCGGTAATACACGTTTTGTGCAAGCGGATAGTTTTGATGTAGTATATGGCGGCGGTGAAGCCAATGTAGCTGTTAGTTGTGCCAACTATGGTCACGATGCTTATTTCGTAACCAAATTGCCAAAACATGAAATCGGGCAGTGTGCCTTGAATGCTTTGCGCAGATATGGTGTGAAGACCGATTATATCGCTCGTGGTGGTGATCGTCTGGGTATTTATTATTTGGAGACCGGCGCTTCCATGCGTCCCAGCAAGGTGATTTACGACCGTGCGCATTCTGCTATTGCGGAAGCAGACCCTTCTGACTTCGATTTCGACGCTATCATGGAAGGAGCCGACTGGTTCCACTGGTCGGGTATTACGCCTGCCATTTCCGACAAGGCTGCCGAACTGACCAAACTGGCTTGCGAAGCCGCCAAACGTCATGGCGTGACTGTATCGGTTGACTTGAACTTCCGCAAGAAATTGTGGACTAAAGAAAAAGCGCAGTCTATCATGCGCCCGTTGATGCAATATGTAGACGTATGTATCGGTAACGAAGAAGATGCCGAACTTTGCTTGGGATTTAAGCCGGATGCTGATGTAGAAGGCGGAAAGACTGATGCCGAAGGTTATAAGGGCATTTTTAAAGCAATGGCTGAGACATTCGGTTTCAAATACGTTATCTCTACGTTGCGCGAGTCTTATTCTGCTACTCACAACGGCTGGAAAGCGATGATTTACAACGGAGAAGAGTTTTATGTATCGAAACACTACGATATCGATCCGATTATCGACCGTGTAGGTGGCGGCGATTCATTCTCGGGCGGTATCATTCATGGTTTGCTGACTAAATCCAATCAAGGCGAAGCGTTGGAATTTGCCGTAGCGGCATCTGCTTTGAAACACACCATCAACGGAGACTTCAATATGGTTTCGGCAGAAGAAGTAGAAGCCTTGGCAGGTGGTGACGCGAGTGGCCGTGTACAACGTTAACCCTGTTTTTCACCACAGATTACACAGATTTATCTTTTTAAAATCCGTGTAATCTGTGGTGGATAATCATCCAAAAATAATTTAAATTATAAGCGAAATGGCAAAATTTGACAAGATAGCTGTGCTAAACAAGATTGGTTCGACCGGCATGGTACCTGTATTCTACCATAAAGATGCAGAAATTGCAAAGAAAGTCGTAAAGGCTTGCTATGATGGCGCCGTACGTGCTTTCGAGTTTACAAACCGTGGCGACTTTGCTCATGAAGTATTTGCCGAAGTGGTGAAATTTGCGGCAAAGGAATGTCCCGAAATGGCAATGGGCGTAGGTTCGGTTGTCGATCCGGCTACGGCAGCTCTCTATATCCAGTTGGGTGCCAACTTTGTGGTAGGTCCTTTGTTCAATCCTGAAATCGCCAAGGTATGCAACCGCCGCTTGGTGGCTTACACGCCGGGATGCGGCAGTGTATCCGAAGTAGGCTTCGCACAGGAAGTAGGTTGCGACCTTTGCAAGATATTCCCGGGCGATGTATTGGGTCCGAAGCTGGTGAAAGGCATGTTGGCACCGATGCCGTGGTCGAAACTGATGGTGACCGGCGGTGTTGAGCCGACTCAGGAAAACCTGACGTCATGGATTAAGGCAGGCGTGTTCTGCGTAGGTATGGGTTCGAAACTGTTTCCGAAAGATAAGGTGGCAGCCGAAGACTGGGCTTACATTACCGACAAATGTAAAGAAGCGTTGGGCTACATTGCCGAAGCGCGCAAATAATATAAGGACTTTGGAAGTTCATTTTGTTTAAAGGTGTATAAAGCGAGAGGCATCGTGGGGCATGGTTTGTTCTGCGATGCTTTCTTTTTATGAGTATTCTTTATGTAGTGGGTATAAAAGTATTGTGTTATTTCAGAAAAAAACAGATAACCGAATTTGGTTATTTAGGCGGATAGATGTATTTTTGTATCAAGACTCTAATAATATAGTGATATGTACGAAGAATACATTAAATCAGAAAAGACACCGGCAGGAAAAGTTTTGGAGCATATTTTGAGAAGGGCAAAAATAACCCAAAAGCAATTATCTGTTGAAACGGGTATATATCCGCAAAGAATCAGTGAATTAATCAAAGGCACAAGAAATTTCACGATTCAGCAATCTATTGATATAGAAAAAGCATTGGGAATAGGCATCAAAGGTTATTTTTATAAAATACAAGCCAATTATGAAGTCTATGTTTATTTGACGGAAAAAGAGATGTTGATACATCCGGATTTATCAAAATTCAGTATGGCATTGTTTTGGGATACTAGAATAGAAAAAATCAATTGGATAAAGAATAAAGAATGGGTCATTCAGCGCATATTTGAATATGGTAACAGCCAGGAAATAGAAGAGGCCATCAGATTTTATGGTAAGGATACGTTAAGGACTGTATTACCGGCAATAACTAGCAAATGGAAAAAAGAAATAAGGGAAAGAAATTTTAAGGAATTTGTGCAATGAAACTGTATCTCCTCTGTTAGTCAGTTGTATTTTGACTATAAATAGAGAAAAGATGTTTGGACTTCGGATTTTATTTCTTTACTTTGTCTGAATTTTACTGGAAGAAATAAAATAATATTCCTAAGAGCGTTGCATTGCCGAAAAAAAAACGTAACTTTGCCGCGTTCCTACTGGAGAAATAGTGGGGACTTAAGAAGCGTTTTCTACTTTATCCTGTAAAACAAAGTCTGGAAAACTTTTGTACCGAATGGATAGAGGCGATGTAACGCTCATTCTGTATGTTTATGTGCAGGCTTGGCTAGTGTGCAAGTCTGTCACGTATACGTTCAGCGTGGGAATATTGTTTCTATACTCATTTCGGTAAGGCTTTTCCAGACAGCTGTTTTACGATGAGTAGGACAAGTCCCGCGCTTTCTTTATTATCTAATCAATTTAATTTGAATTAGCTGAGTTGGGGGACTTGCAGGCTCTAAATTTGGTTATGAAAAGAAAGTTTGATTTACAAATCGCCGCCAAAGTGGTTGTAGGTATTTCTATTTTCATACAGCTTTTTGTGCTGTTTTATTTTTGGGGAGCGCCTCAATATTCTGACAATAGGGCATATATGGATATTGCCATCCATTGTTTTGAAAGTGGTAAGTGGTATCCGATGACTGAACATTTGCATAGTTATTATATATGGACTCCTGGACTCATTAATTTTTTTATTTTACAACTACATTTATTCGGGACATTGAATTTTAATGAAGTCTTTAATTTTATCATGAATTTGATTATGCTTGCTGATGTTTATTACATTGCCAAGAAATTATTTAATCAGACCACAGCTTATTGGAGTCTTATCATATATAGCATTACCTACTCTAATATCATAGGAATTGCTGTTAATGGAACGGAAATTCCTTTTTTATGTACTGCGTTAACCGCTTTGACACTCTGTCTCTACCAAAAATCATTTCTTTATTTATTGTTGGCAGCATTGCTGTTTTTCATAAGTAATACGATTCGTCCGTTAGTTATTCTATATATTATAATAGCTTGTTCGTATTTTTTTGTCAAAAAATATCATTGGTCAAGGTATGCATTGTTAGTTATACCTTATTTTTTATTCTGTTGCATATACGGATTTTATAACAAACAAAAGATTGGTGAGTTCGTTTATCAATCAACAACTTCAGGGGTCAATCTTCTGATGTCTGCTCATGATGATGCGGATGGAACCACATCAAAAGGTATATTGGCTATGAGAGATTCGACAAAAAATTGCTATACGGGGGCTATTGCAGTTGATCAGACGCTGACCTTTAAGGAAAAAGATAAGATGATGAAAAATATGGCTTTTGAATGGATAAAGGAAAATCCTTGGAAATATATTAAGATTTGTTTTTATAAAGTGGTGTATATGTATGCCGATGATGCATGGGGAGAAAGGCTAATGTTCGATACTGGATTTGCGAAAGGACTAAAGAATGCCACGACATCAGAGAAAATAAGTAAGTTTGGCGAAATTTTGTTGAAAAATGTTATCTATTATTTGACTTGGTTGGCATTTTTATATGCGTTAATACGAAAACGGAAAGAAATATTTTCAGAAAAAGGTATTCTTTTGGGACTTTTACTTGTAGGAACTGGAGCAACATGTCTTTTTGCGACAATGCCTCGTTACCATTATCCTTTTATGTTTGTAATTATCATTTGGGCTGCGTATGGTATAGATACTTATTTGCATAATAAAATGGCTTCATCCCAAATTAAAACTGACAAAGAATGAAATCTGTTATTCTCCTTCTCCGTCCCCATCAATGGCTGAAAAATCTTTTTATCTTTTTGCCATTGTTTTTCGACCGTCATTTGTTTGATGCTTCCTATTTTGTGCCTGCCCTTATAGCCTTTGTGGCTTACTGCTTTACCGCCAGTTCCATTTATTGTTTTAATGATATTTTTGACCGTGAAGCAGATCGTTTGCATCCTAAGAAATGTAAACGTCCTATTGCGAGTGGTGCTCTGTCTGTCAAGGCTGGTTATGGATGGATGGGACTGATGTTGATTTTGGGCATTGCCTTGACTTGGTTACTCCCTGTGCGGAGCCGTTGGATGGTATTAGCTCTTTTGTTGTTCTATTATGCGATGAATATCGCCTACTGTGTTCGTTTGAAGCGAATTGCGCTGGTAGATGTGTTCATTATAGCAGTGGGATTTGTTTTGCGTGTCGCTATCGGCGGTGTTGCAACTCACATCCATTTGTCCCATTGGATTGTGCTGATGACTTTTCTATTGGCTCTGTTTCTTGCATTTGCAAAACGTCGGGATGATGTGATACTCTACGAAGGGACAGGCGTAAAACCGCGTGCTAACATTAACCGCTATAACTTGACTTTCATGAATCAGGCTCTCTCCATCATAGCTTCGGTTACTATGGTATGTTATATTATGTATACAGTTAGCGAAGAGGTCATTTTGCGGATGGACAATCATTTGCTGTATGTTACTTCGGTGTTTGTGTTGGCTGGAATTATGCGATATTTACAACTGACCGTTGTGGATGCCAAGAGCGGAAGTCCTACTCGTGTATTGATGAAAGACCGCTTTGTGCAGTATTGCATTGTGGGTTGGATATTGCTTTTTTGTCTGATACTCTATATCTGAAAACGGGATGAAAAAACAAGTGATTGTAGCATTCGATTTCGACGGTACGCTTACCCGGCATGATACATTCATCGCTTTTATTCGTTTTGCGTGCGGTGATGTTCGTTTCCTGCTTGGTCTGTTATGGAATATGCCGTTTCTCTTGGCTTATAAATGTCGCTTGTATCCTAACTGGAAGGCTAAGCAGCGGTTATTCAGTTACTTTTTCAAAGGAATGCCGTTGGCAGAATTTAATGCTTTGTGCGAGGACTTTTGTCAATCGAAAATGCAAGCGTTGTTTCGTTCGGATGCGGAACGTTGTATTAAGGAGCATTTACGGAAAGGGTGTCAAACGGTTATTGTCAGTGCGAGTATAGATAATTGGGTACAACCTTTCGCCCGTAACCTCGGCGTGGAATATGTAATAGGCACACAAGTGGAACTGACATCAGACAAGCGTTTGACGGGATGTTTTGCTACTCCCAATTGTTATGGATGGGAGAAAGTGCGTCGCTTGCAGCGTCTTTTTCCGGATAAAAACAACTATTATCTTATTGCATACGGTGACAGTCGTGGCGATTATGAACTATTGTCTTATGCGGACGAGTCTTATTATAAATTTTTTAAAGAATGAATATTTTATTAATCTTGATTAGTGTATTACTGAATTGCGTAGCGCAGTTATGTATTCGGAAAGGTATGTTGCTGATAGGTGAAGTAGGATTGGTCGGCATTACTCATCATTTAGGCACTATGTTAACTAATTTATGGTTGTGGCTGGCCATGTTTTGTTATGCAGTAAGCATATTGATGTGGATGGTAGTGTTGTCTAAGGTCGAAGTAAGTTTTGCTTATCCGTTTTTAAGTGTAGGATATGTTGTTGCCGCCTTGGTAGGCTATTATTTTTTTGGAGAATCGTTGACGTTGACACGTATCGTAGGGATTATAGTAATTTGTGTAGGAGTATTTTTAATATCGAGAAGTTAATATGAAGTTTTGGATTTTCGGAGGAAACGGTTTCGTTGGCAGGTATTTGGCGAATGCTTTGCAAGAGAGGGGAGAAAATGTTGTAGTCTGTGATTTGTCATCTTCTAAGGATAAGAGAATAAAAGAAACATGTCAGTATAGTCAGGTAGATGTCCGTAAGAAAGATACGATTGCCGCACTTCCGATAGGACAGGACGATGTGGTAATTAATCTAGTTGCCAATCAGTATCATACCAAAGTGCCTCGTGACAGGAAAACCTACTTTTTCAGTGTAAATACAGAGGGAACACGGAATATTTTAGAAGCTATTTACGAAAAAGGATGTAGAAACTACTTAATGTTTACTACGGATATGACTTATGGCAAACCACAATATTTGCCGGTTGATACTTGTCATCCACAACATCCTTTTGGTCCATATGGTCAAAGTAAGAAAGAGTGTGAGAAAATTTGTTTCGAATATCGTAAAAAAGGAATGAACATAACCATCATGCGTCCTCGGATGATTAACGGACCAGGTCGTTTGGGTATCCTTGTAAAGCTATTCAAGTTGATTGATTTGAATTTACCTGTTCCCATGATTGGAAATGGAAAAAACCATTATCAAATGATTTCCGTTTTTGATTGTGTCTCGGCTATTTTATGTGCGATAGATAAAGGATTACCTAATAAGGAATACAATCTCGGCTCAAAAAACTCACCGGATATACGTACTTTATTGAAAGGTGTGATAGAATCTGCTCATTCGCGTTCTATATTGCTCCCTACGCCAGGTAAATTGGTTAAGTGGATATTGAATTTTTTTGATATTATTGGATTGACTATTATGTATAAAGAGCAATTTATGATAGCGGATGAAGAATATATCTTGGATATTAGTAAGACAGAAGAGGAATTGGATTGGCATCCTTTATATAATGATGAAGATATGTTAAAAGCAGCCTATTCGATGTATAAAGAGGAACGAAAATTATAATGCCTATTTACAGAAGATTAAGAGTTGTCAAGTCTCTGGATATGGCAAATAAGCTCCTTCATTATGAGGAGAATGCAAGCGGAGACTTTCCTCCCCCTCAAATCTATAAAAACATCGTCAGGAGCGGGATGCTTAGTACTGAGAGCAGGGTGGTGATGAATGTCCCTTCTGCCATGATGACCTCGCCTTTCTCGTACTGGATGCAGAACAAGGTGCCATACGAAGCAACGGGCATGGCCGCCAGCACCACATTGATGTTGGCGATAGTCTCGTCCACCCAGCACAGGCGCGACAGATAGAGGATGAGGAGAGGGATGAGCAGCAGGCGCAGGGCAGCCATCAGGTAGATGGCGGTGTTGCCGAACATCCTCCGGATGGGCACCTGAGCTATCGAAGAGCCGATGATGAGCAGGGCAGCCGGCACGGTGATGTTGCCCAGCAACACGAACGGAGTGCTGATGACACGGGGCGGAACCCAGCCTGTCACCACTATCAGGATAGAAAGGTACGATGCCAACATAGCCGGACAATAGAGGGTACGTCGGTCGAAACGCATCTTCCCCTGGTCGCCCGAGATGAAAAGCGTGCCGAACACGAATATCAGCAACGTGCTGGGGAAGTTGAGGATGCAGGCGTAGAACACCGCGCTGGGTCCGAAGATGGAAGCCACAATGGGATAGCCGATGAAGCCCACATTGCCGAAAGCCAGCATAAAGCTGTAAATGCCCCGGTCGTCCCGCTTCACCGGAAGGTAGCGGGGCAGGAGGAAGGCGGCGCCTATCAGAATCACGTAAGTGGCAAACCCTACGATCAGCAACGGCAGGATAAAGCGTTTGTCGGGAAGCGTGTCTCCCATCACCGATGAAAGTATCAGGCAGGGGCAGGTCACATTGATGACCAGCACCGAGAGTTTGCGGTCGAAGTCCGCGTCCATCATTTTCTTCTTGCTCAGCCCGTAGCCGGCTATTACCACGATGAAAAGGATTATCATCTGTGTCACGATAGCATCCATAATTCTTTCTACCTTTTTCTGAAAAACCGTGCAAAGATACGGATAATCGGATTCGGGTGTGCTGCGGCGGGCGATATTTTATCTTTGGCGCCCGATACACTTATCTGCCTTTCGGGTAAGATTATTAATCTTCAAGCCGTAAGATTATTAATCTTCCACGTGCAAGTTACTATGTTTGCCAACATTGACAGCGGTTAATCCGCCCAAAGAATAAAACG